>Ga0307981_1000042_pt1 | contig 128557 bp, 123 predicted proteins | sample OrgLakmetagen987_FD_201849 | JGI IMG/M metagenome (GOLD analysis project Ga0307981, IMG submission 201849) | Saline water microbial communities from Organic Lake, Antarctica - #987 | ecosystem: Environmental > Aquatic > Non-marine Saline and Alkaline > Saline | place: Antarctica: Organic Lake... | reverse complement strand
AGAAAATGGACTTAAGAAAACAGATACTTGTATCGATAAGACTTATAACGAGTCGATTTTTTATTACTGAGAGTTCGATGATGACTTTAGTTTGTTAATTTATCCACTGCGTACCGAGTACAACCGAACACTTAGCACACTTAATTGCGTGGGGAATAGCGATGAAACTCACTGTCGATGAAATGCTTACAATGCCATTTTATCATCCTGTCATCGAAGAAGGATTACGAACCGCTCTAAGAGATGCCAAGACCAAATTAGATAATTCTAATGAATTTGAGTTATTCAGGTGCAGTGAGACACCAATAAGATAAAGAGCAAGTTGCTTAAACCTAAAGTGAGTTACTACAAATAGCTACAAACCTATTTAAAAGTCTTATAAATATGTTACTATCAATGCATAGTTATAACCATCAGTGTGTTCAAGTAAAAGAAAGCTTGCATTTTTTCCAGCAACAAACTCATCAAAAGACAACTTCTCGCCCTTTACCCACCATCTACCGAGTACAACCGTAAAAAAAGGAGTTCTTATAAAAGTTAAAAAAGGTTTCCTTTATTAGAATCGTATACAAATAAAATGACTCACAAAAATTAGCTTACAACTCCAAGATTTATAGCTATTTTGCAGAGGCGTAATAGGACTGTAAATGTATTGGAAATGAAGATATCAACTTAGCATATAGAGATAAACTATATATCAAATAGTAAATATGTATTATACCTCTATATCCAAAGCTAGTAATATCATCGAGACAATCAATATGAAAAAGGATATGAAATGGAAAACGATTGGTATGTTGGATGGAGTTGGCTTTTATGGTTTGGTTTCATCATGATAGTATTTTCGAGCTTTGGAAATTGGGGATATACCTACAGAGTACATAGAAGATTTGCCGGTAATTTTCCGCAAAAAAATGCAGTCGATATTCTTAAAGAACGATACGCTAGTGGTGAAATTGAAGAAGTTGAATTTCTAAAAAGATTGTCTAACATTTCTGAAATAAAAAAAGTAAACAAAACAGAGAATTTAGTCTAATAATGTACTATTATACTCATCTAAAACGACTTTCAAAGTATCTTTCTATTCGTGCTGCTGCTTTTGGTTTGTTCGCCGTCTTTATCGCTTTAATTGCAGTTAAACTGGCAACTATTGTACCTGATAAATGGGCCACTGTTCTGGGAAATCATGCGGTTGATGAGATTTTAAAAATTGTGGCCTCCAGCATGTTGTTGATTGTTACTTTTTCACTTGCCACCATGGTCAATTCCTATGCTTCTGCATCAGAAGGAGTACAACCCGAAAAACGAAAAAAATTGCAGTGCTACTTGAACAGCCAAGCAGACAGCCACAAAAAGCCAATTTGAGAAATCTCGGGAAATATCAGGAAAGTTTATGTTGTGAGCTTAATGCTAACTTATTGAAACCATTTATCTTTTGTTTCATATAGTTAGTGTACTAATCGGTGAATCTTGTCTTTTGACCTAGAGTAAAATGGTGGACCCTAGCGGGATCGAACCGCTGACCTCTTCACTGCCAGCGAAGCGCTCTCCCAGCTGAGCTAAGGGCCCATTGATATGGATCTATAAATTAAGGCACTTGTGTTCTTTAGGCAAGTGAAAATCTCTCTTTATGCGCTGCAAATTTTTCCATTTTAGAGATTCAAGAAGCTTTCGAAACAACTTTTTTCCCCTGTTCCGACAAGCTCTTAGAACTTTTGATAGGAGAAAGACGTGAGCGATAAATGGACTGCCCAAGTGCAGGTAAAGTGGAATAAAGGCGCACCAGCGACCGAGAACTGGGATTGGCTTAAAGAATGGTCTGAAGTTAAAGGGGCGTGGTCAACGATGGGTGAATGGGACATGGTTTTATGGGTCGATGTTTCAACACCAGCAGAACTAGAGAAGTTCGTTCACCAAAAGCTCTGGGCCAAGAACTGGGTCGAAAATACTAAATCAACTTGGACCAAGGAAGTTTGGGCGGCTTAATTGAGAGGCCCCTAAAACTAGAGGTTCATAAATGCTGGGGTGTCCATGCTCAAGGTTGAGCTAAAACCCCAGCTTTTTTTAGCTCTTTTCTCTCATGTAACCAAAGAAGTAGCGCCGGTAAAAAGACCATATCAATGGCCAGAGCTCCTGTTAGAACAAAAGCACAGAGAACACCAAAGTTAACATTTGGGACAAAATCACCAAAAATATAAACGCCAAAACCACTCGCTAAAATAGCCGTGGTCACAACCAGAGCTGAGCCCGTGTAAGTAAAGATCGTCGCCATAATTTGTAGCTCATCCATCCCCTCGCTTTTGTAGCGGTAGTAATTACTTAAAAAATGAATCGTGTCATCCACAGCAATTCCTAAGCAGACACTAAAGACGAGCGCCGAGCCAATATTTAAATCTATTCCCCCAACGGCCATAACGGCTCCGCCAAAGATAAGAGGAAGCACATTGGGTACCAAAGAAATCAAGCCAATCTTAATGCTTTTAAAGAGCACCATCATAAGAATCGCCACGAGAATCATTGCCATTGTAATGGACTTCAAGAAAGTCATTACCACATAGTCCATCATTCGCTGAAAAAGATAGAACTTCCCAGTTGTAGAGATCTCAAGTCCAAACTCTTTAGCTTTCTTTTCATAGAGAGCAATATACTTTAGCCAGCCACGAGTATCATAAACCGACCATAAGACACTCATTCGCATTTTATCATTTGATAGAGTCATGCGATTCTTGAGATCCATTCCCTGGGGCAGCCCCATTGAATAAAGCAGTAAATTTTCGGCGACCCTATTATTGCTTTCGGGGATTTTGTATTCGCTCTCAAGTCCACTAAAGATATTTTGATTGACCTCTTTAATGATGTCGATCACATCGACTGTTTTATTCACAATAGGTTGAGCATCAAGCCAATCTTTAAATTTTTCAACTTTTGCTAAGAATTCAGGATCTTTTATGCCTTCCGCGGAGCCACTATCAATCACAAACTCAGGCCCAGTATTTCCCCCGAACTCTTTTTTCGTAAACTCATTAGCGATGCGAATAGGAAGATGAGAGCGAAAGTACTCATAGGGATTAGAGTTAATTTTAATCTGAGTGCTTAATCCTACCGCCACAACTGCGAAGAGAGCCATAAATACTAAAATCCTTTTTTTATGTTTATCGATAAAATAAGCCGCCTTCATTGGAAAAGAGTCCTGTGCAATTTTTCCCTTACGGTTCTTTCCGATCTTTTTAAAATGCTCAGGAACCTCGAAGGAAGTCCAAAAAAGTAAGGGCGCCATTAAAAAGATAGTGATGAACCAAGCATAAAAACAGCCAATGCCGGCCAATATACCGAGCTGTCTCACCGGCACAAGCTCAGTAAACGTTAGACTGAAAAAACCGATCATTGTAGAAACGCTTGTCAAGAAGGTTGGTATGAGGTTCTTATGAAGGGCCATGTAGGCGGCCTCTCTAGTGGTCATTGAGTCGGCCCTAAAATTGAAATAGGTCACCAGAATATGGACACTATCGGCAATTGAAATCGCAATCAGTATCGCCGGTAAAATAGACAGGATACTATCAAAACTAAAGCCCATATAGAAGCAAGTTCCAAATGTCATAATGAGCGAAAATAGAGTCACTCCAAAAGGAAAGAGCATGGCCACAAATGAGCGAAACGTGATCAGTAAGTAGACGATAATTAGCCCAAAGAGAATTGGCATTAAAACAGCAGCATCGGAGTTTGCGACAGAGCGAAAAGCATCATTAACGGCCGCTTCACCAACGACATGGGTTTCAAGGCCTTCAACATCATTATAATACTTGGCAATCTCTTGAGTTTTTTCCGTAATGAGCTTGTAATTAGGAGAACCGGAAAGAGTCGTGACCAGCCTTGCAAAGATAAGGGCCGAAGTACCATCCTTACTTATCAGGTAGTTCTTCATGACAGGATGATTCAAAGCGATCTGCTTTAGATTGTCTAGATACTCTTGAGTAAACTCTCCCCCATTACTACTAAAAAAGGGCTCCACGATAATATCGTCGTCTTCTGAGTGGCTATAATTGTAATTCGAGAGACTCTCCACGCGGATAACCTGGGGAACCAACCATAACTTCTCAGTTATTTCTTTCACAGCTTTTGCGGCTTTTGGAGAAAAAATACCGCCTTTAGCCTTTAAGCCGATCACAATGCTCTCGTCATTGCCAAACTGTCGCTCAAAAGAATTCAGTGTTTGAATTAAGGGATCAGTCTCTCTAAACCAAATTCTGACGTCATACTTCTCCGAAAATAGCGTTAAGCCCGGCGCCAGAGCAATCACCGAGATGAAGCTAATGGCAACACAGAGAACTTTATGTTTTTCTATGAGGTCAACGACTGTAGTGACAAAACCTTTGGGTGCCATTGTTCCTTCCTTAAACACTAAAAAAGACTAAATTAAAAAAATCGGGTCAAGTTAAGGATAACATGATTTGCCCCATCAAGTGCTTCTAAGCCTTGAGGGATCGCTTCTTTTTGAGGCGCATCGTAAAAGCGCAGGCCTGTCTGAATACGCCAAACATCACTGAGCCTTTGAGAATAGGAAATATTGAGAAGCCTCTCATTATCACGCTCGAGATCAGTTATAAAACTTAAGAAAAGCTCGCTGCCCATAATGTCATTGAAAGCATAGCGCAGCCCAAAGAGCGCATCCCTTTGAAAAGCACCAAGACGAGCCCTTTCGTCTTTTGTCGTTCCGAGAATGCTACCGGCTTCGAAAAAGAGGGTTGTGTCCCCTGTTGTCTCAAAAGGCACTGTGTATTCAAGGCCAAAAGCAGCTTCGCCATGATCAACGGGTTTGAGGAGGCCTTGGCCCGTCAGTATTTCGCGATCTTTTTCAAAGACTCTATAGGCCCCTTCAAACTTCACCAGCAAACGAGAAAAGGCATACTGGTAGGTTCCCCCTACTTGGGTTTTCTTAAAATAATAAGGAACTGGTGTCGCGGCCAAGGCAGTCGGATTATCGGGAATATTTCGATTCAAGAGCGAATTAAAGGTATAATTTGAAGTACCAGTAATCGGAAAGTTTCGATCAATGTGATGAATAAGGTGAAAGGATAGGTCCCCGTCATCGAGGCCAAGAGTAAAGCGAAGACCACCTTGAGGAATCCAAGTCTCTCCCACTTCGGTTCCATTGACGGCTTGAGGTCTGCCGATATCAGAACCAAACCCTAAGCGAGAGCGATCTCCAGGAAACTGCGGCTGCTCAAAACGAGGCCACATAAAAAGACTGAAGGTTCCCCAATTAAATTGGCCACTGACTTCTAACGTCAGCTCTCCTTTTTTTTCAAAGAATTCGATATCAGAGTCAAAGTTTCTAGAATTAACAACGTCCGCAGGGTGGAAAGCCTCGGTGGCAGTCCAATTAAAGAGCTTGTAGCCGGCCAGCAGAGTCCACTCTTGCTGAGCCCCAAAAAAGCGAGAAAAGTAGACATCCTCAAAGGACATAAAATCGCGATCTTTATCTTTTTGATCGACTCGAGCAAAGCCGCGAAAGACGTGCCTGTGGTCCGCATCTTTATAGACCGATTCAACCCGAGTGAAGACAAGAAGACCTGTGTCTTCTGTCGTCTCTTTGTCGTCATCTTCAAAACGGCGCAATTGAAGAGAGACCTCACCTTTGTGGGACCATTCTTGGGCAAGGGCCGATGGGTGCCCTATCACTAAAAGAGTAAAGACAAGGAGACTTCTAAAAAGAGATATCATTTTTTAAGAGAACTTTTTAAGAAGGTTCTGTTGCTATGATCAACACCAACTCTTCGATCCTTCCACTCAAAGATCGATCTTTTCTTGGTTTGAACATTATCCATCTCAATTTTATTAGAACGCCACATCTTCTTTCCGTCGATGTTATATTTTTTAAAGTTTGAAAACTTGGCAACTTTCAAAAGCTCTTTCTTTCTATCGTAATACTCGACTCTAATTGGATTCATATAGGCTTCGGCAATAGTCATCGTCATTTTAGTGTAACCCGAGTTGCTCTTGGGAATACGCTCAACGACCCACCCCTTAGCGCCCTTCTTGCCGATTTTTACGTCTTTAACCCACTTATAATTATACTTTTCAATCTCCTGAGAACCTAAGTCCTCATAACTAAACTCACTTCCCATGAAAGAAGAGCTTTTGTTACTTGAAGAGATCCGTTTGACTCTTCTAACTGTTGGTAGGTAGAGCCATTGGTCGTCATCATCGCCTTTATGAGAGTGAGTGAGCATCTTTGTCCCCTTCACGTCTTTTGGATTTTCAAAAATTGAGATCGATTTATCCCCATCCCCCTTCACCTCTTGAACTAAGCCTTTCATGACTCTCTTGGTCTGAGCACCGTAGGCATCTATCAAGACCATTTCCATTTGCGACTCTTCGCCCTTAAAGCCATTATTCGCGGCTTCCATTTTTTTGGCGATCTCTAAGCCTTTTTGCTCGGCAGTAGCGGCATAGGTCCCAGAGAAACACAGAGTCACTATAAGAGTAATGAACGAGAATTTCATATTTTGCTCCATCGGTTCTTTAATTCAATTCGATTTATACAAGCCGAAGCTGGAACTGACCAATGGAAATCCTTAGTTTTAGCTTGATCAAAGATATCCAAGACCCACCGCGCAACCACTAATAATCAATCTTTATGGCGCGCTTACCCATCCCAGTCTTTTCCCTAAGCTATAAGCTAGAGCAGCTATTTTAAGAATAATCGGAGCCAGTATGAGTGTTTACGTCAATAGAACGATTAATATGAAAAAAATTAAGGCCGTGGGTTTTGATATGGACTACACAATCGTCCGCTACAATACGGAGGCTTTCGAGGAACTTACCCATAATGAGGTCCTTAAAAAGCTCGTTAGCTTAAAAGGCTACCCTCAAACGATTACTGATTTAGTTTTTGATTTTGAACGCTCGATTCAAGGTCTTGTTATCGATAAGAAACGCGGTCACATATTAAAAGTCAGTCGCTTTGGAAAAGTGAAGGAAGCCTACCATGGAATGGAGCCCTTAGATTTTAAAGAGCAGCAACGAATCTATGCCAACAGAGTTATTGATCTATCACTCGCTCAATTTCAATCTCTCGATACAAGCTTCTCCATCTCAAATGGAGTTCTCTTTGGACAATTGGTAGGATTAAAAAGTGAAGGTATCGAACTGCCAGACTTCTATAATATGGCCGACGATATTAAAGAAGTCCTAGACGTATGCCATGCCGACGGAACTCTTAAAGATCAGGTTGCAGACGACCTAGAGCGCTTTATAATAAAAGAGGAAGAGGTTGTGACTCTGCTGGAGCGCTACAAGGCCTACGGCAAAACTCTGCTCGTGATTACAAACTCAGACTATAAGTATACTAAGCTGCTATTAGATTACACGATCAATCCCTTTCTTAAAAACCACAAGACATGGAGTGACCTATTTGAAGTCACGATTACCCTCGCAAGAAAACCCTCCTTCTTTACTACTGAAAATCATTTCTTAAAAATTGACCCCAAGTCGGGACTGATGAGCAATCATTATGGTCCTATCACTAAAGGCATCTATCAGGGAGGTTTTGCTGGTGAGCTTCAGAAAAACCTGGACATGGACGGCCAAGAAGTTCTCTACTTAGGCGATCATATCTATGGAGATGTTGTTTCAATCAAGAAGACATTCAACTGGCGAACGGCCATGGTACTCGACCCCTTATCTCAAGAGATTGAGGCGATCAAAGCTTCGGGGCCAATCCAAGAGCAGATTGATAAACTCATGGAGAAGAAAGAGAGGCTAGAAACGACTCTCAACGATCTTGAGGTCTCGAAATTTGAAGAGGGAGTTCCGGCCAAGAAGGTCGACATCAATCAAACCTACGCCCAAATAGACAAGGTCAATCAAAGTATTTCAGAGCTCATTACCCAATATAAAACTCATTTTAATCCCTACTGGGGAGAGCTTATGAGAGCAGGCCAAGAAGAATCCCGAATGGCCGATCAAGTGGAAAAATACGCCTGCCTGTATGTTGCGAAGATTAGTGACCTTATGGATTATAGCCCTCGAACCTACTTTCGCCCTAATAGAAGAGTGCTACCTCATGAGGTGGAGAATCTTTAAAATAAACTGGGCGTAAACCTTAGGAGCGCCCTCGCCATATCCACCGGCCATCAGCCAGAGTTGGGGAATTTTTCTCTCTAGGCACCATTTGTAAACCAACATGTCCCGAGCGAGCATTTGAGCACTGCTTAAACGCAGTGATTGAGTGGAGAGAAGCTCATCATCGCAGTGAGGATCCGCTCCAGCTACAATGATAGCGCAATCAAAGCTCTCATGAGCGAATTGTTCCAGGCCACCGGATAATTTGGTCAAATACTGAGCTTCCTGTCCTGAGGAAATCCCGATATCAACATTAGAGCAAGGAGCCTGCTTCTCATTAGCGACTTTAAACGGCCACCCCTTGTCCATGTGAATACTCATCGTTTTAATGCTCTCATCATTCTCAGTCATCTGGGCCGTACCATCACCAAAGTGAGCGTCAGTATCAATCACAAGAGCTTTTTTTATTTTGTCTGACTTTTGCGCTAATCGAAGAGAGATCACAATATCGTTGAGAGGACAAAAACCAGAACCGTGACCAGCGTGAGCATGGTGCATTCCTCCCCCAAGGAAGAAACAGAAATTTTCTTTCAAGGCCATTTGTAAAGCATGATAGGTCGCTGACACCTGCCACAGAATACTTTCCCTTAGCTGATGGATCGGCTTGGTTGCTTTAGTTGGATGGTGGCCCTCTTTTTGAGAAGCTTCGTCACCGCATTCGTAGGTTTTCAACATTTCAATCAAGAAGCTTTCATCTTTAGAGAGTTTCTCCAGAAAACCACTCTCATGACATTCTTTTAGCTCGCCTAAAGTAAGCAGCTTGATCTCGCCCAAGTTGGCCATCTCCAAGGAGGGAAACTCTTCCTTTAAAAGCTCAAACACTTTTAGAGAACGATCGTCCCTCAAGGGAAGCTCTATTCCATACTCACTGAGTTCAGTGCCTAATTTCGGATGGTATAAAATCAAAACCCTTCCCACTTGTTGTTAAGGAGGTATTTTTTCTCCTCACAGACTCTTTTTCTATTACAATGGAGAGATCATGGCCAAATTAGTTACTCTCTTTTTCGCTCTGGGTTTGCTTTGCAGCCTCACATCCCCTGTCTTTGCTACACGTAGCGAAATTAAACGCTTTACCCTTCTTCATGATCGAATGATGGTGGATCGCTCTCTTCGTTTGCGGCCCCATGGTCAATTTTTAAATGTAGACATTGCAATCAGCTCAGGTTTGAGAAATTTAATCAGCGACATATCTAATGCAAGCGAAGGCAGCGCTACGGCCGCTGCAAAACAGCTCGAAACATTTAAACTGCTCATTAAGAATGTGAACACCGAGAAGTATATTGACCTCTATGCAGGCTTTGGAGTTCCTCTCCCCGACATAAAGATCAAAAAGCATCGCCTTTATAGTTCTCTCTTCTACGAAGCCAATGCTGGGGTAATGGTGACCATCGCAAATCAAGACGACCCCACCAATCCACGGGCACAGACCTATGTGAGAAAAGAACTAAAAGCTGGCCTGGCAGTCTTTTACCGCCCAAAGAAAGACAAGACCTACGAACTTTCACTTTATAGGCTGACAAGGGCCGATACAGCTGCCAGCCTAAACTCAAGTAACCTCGCTCAAGATGGCGAATTTTTTAACCTTGATAAACTTAATGACGATCACACTGTCTTCGCCCTAGATTTTCAATACTCGTATCGCACAAAGACAGGTCAACTTGAGACAGGGCTGAGAGAAGCTAAAATAAAAAGCAGTAACGGAGAAAAAACTCTCTATGGAAATGACCCTCTACTCTTCGCTCACTATCAATGGAGCCCCACGGCAGGGCTCATTCGCTCCTCCTTCTTTGCGGGTATTCACTATCGGGGTCGCTATACCATTGCCGACGGGCTTTATCTTGGAACCCAGCTCAGTATAGATAAACAAAATGTTCCCATCGACTTAAGCGTCAAGGTATCCAATCAATTCATCACGATCATGCCTGTTCTCAAGCTAAAGTGGTTTAATTTTAGCTACAGCTTTAAGAACCCTTACCGTAATCCTCAGGATGAAGTCTGGGTTAGCTCCCTTCATAATATTCAAATCACAGTCCCGTTTCCGTAAATTCGGACACTTGAGACTTATCCTTTTTTCAAGGCCCTTCCCATACAGCGCATTATTGAGTACTCAAAGAGCTACTGAAACTAATGCTTGGGAAGAGAAACGACATGAAGAGAACCCTCTGGCTTCGCCACGAAACCAAACTATTCGAAGAGCGTGTCGCCCTGAGCCCCGCCCTTGCCAAAGAGCTCGTCTCAATGGGCCATGACATCGTGGTCGAGCATAGCCCCAGCAGGGTTTTCAAAGACGAACTCTATGCTCAAGCCGGCTGTAGAATGGTTGAAAAGAATTCTTGGATTCAGCAAGCCCCCCTCGACGCAACGATCTTCGGTCTAAAAGAGCTAGAAGAAAAAGACTTCCCCTACAAAAGACGACATATTCACTTTGCCCATGTCTTTAAAAATCAAGATGGTGCCCCTACTTTCTTTCAAAGAATGAATGAAGGCTCCGGCATGCTTTATGACCTTGAATACCTAACCGATCAAAAGGGAAAACGAGTTGCCGCTTTTGGTGTGTGGGCAGGCTTCACAGGTGCGGCACTAGGTCTCGACATCTGGCTATCGAAACAACTTGGAATTGACTATAACTCTATGGCCCCTTTAGGCTCTTTCGCTTCAAGTGGACATCTTGTGGAACAGGTCGCAAACCATCTTCGAGAATACAAGGCCGGAGCAAAAGCTTTTAACCCGAAGATCCTAATTATTGGCGCTAGCGGCCGCTGTGGCCAGGGAGCTAAGGACTTCTTTGAAAGAGTTGGGCTTGCCACGACTTTGTGGGGATCAAAAGAAACTTTAAATCGAGAGTATATTTCTGAAATATTGGATTTTGACATCTTAATCAACTGCGCTTTGATGACCAAAAAGGTAGGACCTTGGCTTACTCCTGAAATGCTTAGGGAAGGAATTCAGCTGCAAACGATTTCTGATGTCAGCTGTGACCCAACAGGCCCATGCAACCCCATCCCTCTCTACCCAGAAGCCACAACAATGGCCAGGCCGGTTTATACTCCTCTTTATAATAAAAACCTGAAAATCACCGCTATTGATCATCTCCCGTCACTTCTTCCTAGGGAGTCGAGTCTGGATTTTTCTCGCCAGCTTTTTCCTCATTTGGTGAATTATATGAATGGAGAAATTATGGATGGACCTTGGGAGCGGGCCCTAACCCTCTTTTACAAAAACCTTATCCACCACACTTCTGATACTTTTGCAGAAGAGACTCAATATAAGCAAGATCCCGAGCATTGGGATACTTCTGATATCCAGCTTTAAGTACCAGAGCTTTTTTTACAAGCACCTCTGTTAGGTCGGACTTTTGCTGCTTGTTCAATCTATTGGATTGAAAAACTTCGTCCATGGCCTTGACTCGCCAGTAGTCCATGGCCTTGAAGCGCATAGAGAGCTGGTCTTGATGGCCACCATGCTTAATCACCAGTATATCTTCAATGAAGCCGACTTCTCGTTGAGACGTAATCCGTAACCACATCTCATAGTCTTCACAGACGGGGTAGCTCTCGCGAAAGCCTCCAATCTCATCAAGCAATTGCCTCTTCATAACCACAGCAGAGGGAGCAATTAGACAGAGGCTCAGGGAGCGCTTGAATAGATCGCCCCCTTCTTTTCGATGAATTTTCTTTTGATTGAGATGCGAGCCATTTCTTATCCATTTTTCGTTACAGTGTACAAGATCAAAATGGGGAAAACTTTCAAGAAAAGCGATCTGCTTTTCAAGCTTTCTCTTTTGCCATTGGTCGTCACTATCAAGAAAAGCGATATAATCGCCGCGAGAAGCCTCGATCCCTTTGTTTCGAGAGTAGCTAACTCCTGCATTTTTACTATTTTTAATCGTGATCAATCGTGGATCAGTCATTTGTTGAAGCATCCCCTGAGTATCATCACTGGAGGCATCATCAACAACAATGACTTCTAGGTTTTTAAAGCTTTGCTTAAAAACAGACTCAAGAGCGCACTCAAGGAAGTCTCTTCGATTGTGGCTCGGGATGATTACGCTTACGAGTGGCAAATCGCTTCCATTTCCAAGAGGATTTCCGAGGCAATCTCCCTTCTCGATACGTCCAAAACCTGTTCCCAATCTTTAATGGTCTTTGATCCTATTAAAATATGATCGGCCCACTTTGGTGCAAATGCATAATTAATAGCGGCCTCAATGAGGCTAAGCTCATGAAACCTAAGCATTGGTTTAAGTTTTTCTATCTTTTCTATTTTATTCAAAACATCTGCCTGTTTCCACCAGACTGACTTCTTTCTAGAGTCGCCCTCTTCGTAATTTTTTGATAGTTCCCGCTTTTTATCAACACGAGCGCTAATGATCCCCTTATCAAAGACCCCCCACCCCACGAAGGGAATTCTTTTTTCCTCAAGAAAGCTTATGACTCTATCACTGGGTCTCTCGAATAAATTATTTTGCATCTGCACAGAGTTAATCTCAACGACTTCAAGTGCCTTTTCAAGATCATCATAATTCGTATTACAAAGACCGATAGACTTAATCTTCCCCTCCAGCTGATTTTTGGCTAACACCTCAAGAGGGAACCGAATATCAACGTCAGTGTCCGGCCAGTGAATCATGTAATGATCGATATACTCAGTTTTCATTCTGGTTAGGCTCGCAAGCAGCATCTTTTGAGTGGTCTTTGGGTCGTTGGACATGTTGACTCGCCGACTGTCATGCCAGTCGACGCCAGACTTGGAGATGATGGAGACCTTTTCTCTCTTATTCTTGATAAAAAGCCCAAGGGCTTGCTCGCTGGCGCCAAATCCATAAATAGGGGCCGTGTCGAAGACTCTTATCCCTCTATCAAAAACATAGTCGAGTAAGCCAGCTTCAGCCTGACCAAAGCCATAGCCTCCCCCTTGAGCACTTAGAGCGGCACCTCCGAAGATATAGGGGTGAGAGAGAAAAGACGTAAAGACGGACATATCAGACCTTTCTTTTGAGTGGCCTTTCTTGGCGTGTTGACACGCTAAAGAACGGGTTTGACTACTAATTCCTAGAAATATAGTCTCTGCCCTGTTTATACCCTCACGGAAAAGGAAGGAATAGTCCTTGGCCTCAAAAAAGACCATTATTGCTTTTGCCCATAGAGGGGAAGCCCGTGCTTTCTTGAGTGAGTATTCCTGTAAGCCCACGAGCTTTAAAGAAAACCTCTTTTTCAAGGAAGACCTCTACCTGCTCATCGCTGGTGAAGGTATTTATCGCGCTATTAATGAACTCTCACACACAATCGGAATTCTTCAAGCTCTCTACTCAGACTCCCCTCTTGAGATCTTCAATTTTGGCATCTGTGGTGCTTTAGAAAAGGATATCTTGATAGGCGAGGTTCGAAAGATTCGCTCTATCTATTCAACCGACTCAGTGGGAGAGCCCCAGTTTAAAAGCTTCACTCACTCCAGTGTAAAAAGAGACCCCCAAGAGCTTGCCACCACTTCAGATATCATCACCAGCCATAAACGAATCCTAGATTCGAATGATCGAGAAACAATTAGAAACTTCGCTCCCCTCGTCGATCGCGAGGCCTGGGGATTTGCTTATGCTGCCGATGCAGCTGGAGAAAGCCTTAAAGCGTTTAAGTTGGTGTCAGACTACGCTGATGCTGAGGTTTGTCAGGTCGTCAAAGAACAGGCCCGCGAATGGAGTGAGTCACTTCTTGAAACCTATTTAAGTCTCGCTCCCTCTCCTGAAGCCCTTGAAGCTCCAGAGCTCCCTCAGGGGCTCTCGGTCTTACATATTACGCTGTCACAAAAGAGAAGACTCATCAATCTTCTTCGCGCTCTTGAGCTGAAGGGAATAAAAAGTGATGAGGCCTTTCAACTCTGTGGATTGCAAGAACTTCTCAGGCAAGAAAAAAGATCCAAAGAAATTACGAAGGATTTAATTCAAAACCTTCATGCCTTAGTTTACCCTCTCAATGCGGCCCTCGAAGATCGTCTACAAAAGCAAGTAGCACCACTCAAAAAAGTAGGCTTTCAAGTAAAGTTTGATCAAGATCTCGAGCGAGAAATACTGCACCTTGGAGCAACACTCTCCTCTGTTGATCAAATTCAGCGAATTCAAGCTGCTCTTGGTGAGTTTGATTTTGAGCAGTACGTTCGCCTGCTCAGGGGCCAGGATGTTCACTAAGATATTTATCGAAAAAGAACTTCTCGATGCTCCGGTTACTCAATCTATTATTGAGCGCTTCCCAAGTCTTCCTCTAAAGCTCATTCACCGGGTTGATGATGTCTTTGGAAAAGTAAAAAAGCCTTATCTACAAAAGCGAGAGAACCTCTCTCTTTTTATTGGCAAGAAAAGAGGTACTCTTATTAAGGAGGCTCCTCAAGCTTATGGTTTAGCCGGAGAGCCTCACTATTACTTCATCCATGCCTATAATTGTGTTTACGAGTGTGAGTACTGCTATCTTCAAGGCTACTTCAATTCTCCTGACATTGTCCTCTTTATCAATCATGATGACATCGGCAAGAAAATTGTTGAGACATGCAGTCTTCATAAGAAAGATGTAGATCAAGGAAAAAAGATCTGGTTCCATGCGGGAGAATTTAGTGATTCACTTGCCTTAAGCCATCTGACTAATGAGCTGCCTTTCTACTTCAACCTTTTTAGAGACCTTCCTGAGGCTATATTAGAACTCCGAACAAAGTCAGCCAATTTAAAGGAACTGCTCAAGCTTCAACCTTTGGAAAATGTCATTACAAGTTTTTCTCTCTCTCCTAAGGACAGAATTAAGAAAACAGATCTTAAAACGCCCCCCCTCGCCACGCGCCTTAATTGCCTAAAGCAGCTTCAAGATAAAGGCTTTCCTATTGCTATTCATCTCGATCCCGTTATTCACGAAGATCGTTTCGAGGAAACTTATGAAAATCTCGTCGAAAGTATTGTTGCTCAACTTGGAACAGAAAAAATACGCTACATCTCAATTGGTGTCGTAAGATTCACCAGTAAGGTTTTTCATCAAGTCAAAAAGAACTACCCTGAATCTGAGCTTTTAGCAGCTGAATTTCGCTCCAGCTTCGACGGAAAAGTTCGCTATCCGAGGCCTTTTCGTTTGTGGCTCTTAGGTAAAATTAAAGATATTTGTTTGAAGAAGGGCTTTAGTGAGGCCCAGATTTATCTTTGTATGGAGTAGCTTAATCACCAAGATGTCCTATTGATTCAATAAGCCTAATAAGCTGTCCCTTGTAAATGCTCTTCGTTTCCAAAGATCCTAAAGCGATCGCCCTGGCTTCGACTTCGTTCGGGCTTCGACGAATAAGCTCTCTCTCACTCAACATTTCTCGTAAAATATCGGCCCTAAAGCTTTTCATTTCTTGCAGCTCTGGAGACTTTGAATAGTTTGCTTCTAGAATTGAAAAGAGAATACCGCTAGCTCTTGTCAGTGAAGCCCAGCTTCTGAATTGGACTTCGCTTAGAGCTAGCTGCAAAAAAACTCTCTCTAATTTTTTTCGATCTCGAGTTGACCATTTTTGACTTTTGATAACTTCCAAACTTGTACTAAGCAAAACCCCAACATCTGATTCACTTGAGCAGCCAGTGACTAAAGAGCCTAGACCCAAGAGATCCTTCTTCGTTAAGCCGCTGTAGTCTAGTCTTAACGCTTTATCTTCCAATCCTCGATTCGCAAAAAAAAGATCATCTAAGACAAAGGTTAGTTTTCCAAGAAGGCGATTTTTTTCAGAGAATAATCGACTTTCAGGATCAAAAAAATCTCCCAAATCTTTAAAGTTACTTCGAGCCGCTCTACAGGATTCGATTTTTTGGCGTTCAAGGCCGATAACACTCATTCTTCGACTCGATTTAACCCCTTTAGGGCGGCTATCTTTTTTTGATTTTATCTTTGTCGATGTCGATGTCGATGTTGATGTCGATGTTGATGTTGATGTCGATATCGCGTTCCTTGGAAGCTTTCGTTTGGTCTTTGCAGGGCTTGACTTATTAGCAAGGAAGACAGCCTTTAGATTTCTTTGAAAGAGATAATAAGAAAGGCTCATCAGAAAAATAACAAGAGAGACAATCAAGCCAATTTTCAAAGGATGTTTCATAGGCTAATTATAATGGAATTTTAGGAAAAACTCCTAACGAAGCTTTGGGGGATCATAATGATGGGCACCAACCAATTACGTGAAAATGGCTTTGAGCACTTTTCACTAGACCTTGACCTGGACTGGCGTCGATACAGTGAAAACGGCCAATATCAGGCAATAGAAAAAAGACTTCAGCAGGATCTTAATAACGGCGAGGTGCTATCTAAACTGATTAATAAGGTCTATCTGGAACTTGAGATAAAGGGCACATCATCTATTGAACATATGCTGGCTTTACGAGTCGGTCCGGAAGATGAAGATCTTGATGGAATTTGGCATGACGACTCATCTCGACACTTCGCCATTAGCCTCTCTCTAAGTGCACAGCCCCAAAAGATTAAGGGTGGTGAGCTTGAAATTAGGCCTTTTAAAAGACCCGAGGGCCAAATATCGATTTCAGGATCTAGACCCTACGCCCAAGCGACAGTATTTTTAACAGGAAAATACGGGTTTGAGCATCGTACGAGAAGGGTAACTTATGGAAATCGCTTAGTTCTCGTTCTCTGGGTTTCAAGTAGCGAGGAGATTGAGTAGTTTTTTCGCAAATGCCCAAGATCAGGCTTGCTCTTTTTAAATCTAAGTTTTATATTACGTAGCCTAAATGTCTTGAATTATGTTTGAAAAAGGATCATGTTATGTCCCGCTCTTGTGATTTGACCGGAAAAAGAAGACTCGTTGGAAACAAAGTTTCTCACGCGAATAATAGAACTAAAATGACTCAGAAACCAAATCTTCAAACGAAGAAGATTTTTGATCCTGAAACTGGTCAAACGATCCGGTTACGCCTCTCAACGAGAGCGATCAGAACACTTGATAAAGTTGGTTCACTTTCTAAGTTTTTAAGAAAGTATCGTCACCTTTTCGAAGTTTAGTCCTCTCTAAAGAAGATCTTAAGCGACTAAATCAATCAGGATAGCCGTATCATCAGAATACGGCTTTTTTGTTTTTTATTTCCCTCATGAATGGTACCTCCATTGACGATAAGCCTATAAGCTTATGAAGAAGATATTGGATACTATTGCCGACTTTTTTATTCCTAAAACATCGGGTTTAAGCAGCGTTGAAAAAATAAAAGTTCGCGTGCTGATTAACACCTGCTTCTTGGGATCAATTCTCCTTATTTTAGAGGGGCTTAATCTCTATTTTGAATCTGAGCGATTTCCCCAGGCCATTGGCTTCGTTGTGGCCATCCTTCTCTTCACCCCTATACTGCTGAAGAAAATGGGAGAATATAAATGGGTTGCCCCTATTCTACCTGTTACTGCGATCATTTCACTACCCCTTGCCACTTACACAGAAGGCGGTCTTGGTGTTTCGGCTGTCTTATACTTTCTTATTCTTCCGATCATCTCTCTCTACTTTACCGGACCTAAGAAGGGGCTCATATTTAGCCTCCTTGGATTAATTTTCTTAGTCATCGCTCTTCAGCTTCACTCCATAGGCTATCAATTTCCCCTATTTGCCTTGATGAGGAAGGATCAGGTCTTACACACCGGAATGACACTTATTTGTCTCTATGTCCTGATCACCTACCTCACTTGGCACTACGAAAGAAGTCTTATAGACAATCAAAATAGAATGAAAGTTAGTGAACTAAGGGCCCTTCAGGCCAATAAAACAAAAGACGTTTTCTGGGCCAACATTAGCCATGAGATTAGGACTCCTCTTAATGGAATCCTGGGGATGACAAACCTGCTACTGGATTCCAGGCTCAATCGAGATCAAAAAGAATTGATCGAAATCATTCGTGACTCTTCTGAGAACCTCAATATTATCCTCTCTGACGTCATAGACTATTCAAAAATGGAGACCAATGAGCTTGAGATCCAAAAAAAGCCTTTCTCACTTCATAAATGTCTTGAACAAGTTGTTAGCCTTTTTGAACACATGGCGAGAGAGAAGCGCATCAATCTCTATTACAGTATTGATAGTGATGTGCCCTATGGGATTCTTACTGATGAAAACCGTCTTCGTCAGATTCTTATCAATCTCGTTGCCAATGCTATTAAGTTTACAGATCAAGGCTTCGTAAAAATCCTAGTGGAGAGAGGTCCTCGTCGAGATATTTTAAATTTTGTCATTGAAGATTCTGGAATAGGGATCCCTGCAGATAAGAGAGATAAGCTCTTCAAGCCCTTCAGTCAAATAGATGATGGAAGTTCTAGAAAGTACGGTGGTACTGGCTTAGGTCTTGTTATTTGTAAAAAACTTTTAGAGATTCTTGGTGGTAAAATAAAAGTTGAAAGCCTCGTCGGTCAGGGCTCAACATTTAGCTTCACCCTTAGGGCCATGCCTGTTCAAATAAAGCCCAAAACTGGAGAAGCGATCACCCATGACGGCCTTAATTTAACAAAAACATTATCCTTAAAGATTCTAGTTGTTGAAGACAATCCGGTTAATAGAAGACTCATCGTCAGCCTTCTTAATAAAAATGGGTTCAGTCCCGACTGTGCGGAGAATGGAGTTGAAGCCGTAAAGATCGCACAAGAAAATGATTATGATCTGATCTTTATGGACCTTCAGATGCCTGAAATGGATGGGATAACGGCGACTCGAAAGATTATAGAAATGAATCCTTTGAAGAGACCTAAAATTGTCGCTGTGACAGCAAACGTCTTACAAGAAGATAGAGATCAGTGTTTTGAAGCCGGTATGGACGACTTCATGGCCAAGCCTATTAACAATAATATTTTATTATCAATTTTGGAGCGCTACTCAAAGCAAGTTTTAGAAATAAAGAATTCTTTTGAGGGCTTTGGAGATGGAATCTTCTCGGGCGTCAATAGTAATTTCCTAACAGAAGGCTCAAAGGTATCCTCTTCTGAGAACTACATCATGTTTGATGCCAGAGAGCTTCTTGATAATTTTGCTGACGATCTTTTTGTTATCGAGACTATCGTTGAGCAATTCCAAGAGAATTACATGGAGGATATTGAAATCCTTGAAGAGAGCCTCAGGGCCAAAGACTATGAAAAACTTCAATTAAAAGCTCACTCCCTAAAGGGAAGCTTCGCCTCTCTCTTTTGCAAGAAAGGTTTATCTCTCTCAATTCAACTTGAGCGACTTGCCAGAAATGGCGAAACGGATGGGGCGAATCATCTCATTTTTGAAATTAAACTACTCTCCGAGGAATTGGTCGAGGAGTTAGAAGCATTTTTGAACCTGCGAAAATCTGCGTAAATAAGGTCCCCCTCCTCTCAAATGAGAGAAGGGGGGCTTTATTGCTACTGCCACTGAATCTCTTCTACTAAAAAGCCCCACTTCGTAATAGAGCGATCGGACCGAAAGGTCGCAATCAATGTATCACCTTGGATGTAGTCACTTTTGTAGTCGGCACCTATTCCTGAAATTTTTTCTGTTACGACTCCTGCCTTTGTGGCAATTTGGATGAAGTCATATCGTTCTTCAAACTCATAGCGCTTAACAAGAAGCCTCATAAATTTGGCTCCGGTTTTCTTAAATATTCTTTCGCTATTTTGATTAACACCATAAGGATGCTTTGACTCCCAAGACTGATTGAGTTTTAGAGTCTTCCAGTCCCCCTCCTTAGGTTCGTTACGTGCAGGTCTTCGATCAGTGAGAAGATTGTAGACATCCATTCTTCCGCCCTTTATGACCTTGCTTCTATAGGCACTCACCGGGACAGAGGTTTCCATGAGACGACTCTTGAGATCTGCATGGTCAAGCCTACCCGTTTGCGCCAACAAGAGACCGAGACCCCCTGAGACGTGGGGAGTCGCCATCGATGTTCCAGAAAAAGAAGCGTAGCGATTGCCAGCAACAGTTGAGAGAATATTATGTCCTGGAGCTGCTACATGGACGGTCTTCTTTCCATAAGAAGAGAAGCTTGCCAGATCATCTTGAGCCGTATGGGCCGCCACTGAGATCACATTTTCAACAGGATAATTGGAAGGATAATGGGGTGAACTATCGTTATCAGAGCGAGAGTTGCCTGCAGCTGCAGTAAAAATAATCCCCGCATCCGAAGCCCTTTGAATAGCCTCTTCCAAGGCCTGAGATCGGGCTCCACCACCCCATGAATTAGACATAATATCGACGTTTAACTTAGTCGCATAATCAATGGACTTGATAGCGTGAACTGTTGAGCCAGAGCCGGTATCTGTCAGGAATTTAAGCCCAACGATTTCAACGTCTGCCATAACACCGGCAATGCCGATTCCATTATTATGAACTGCCCCAATCGTTCCCGCACAATGAGTACCATGGTTATTCCCATCCATTGGATCTCCATCGTCGTTGGCAAAATCATAGCCGTGAATATCATCGACGTAGCCATTGCCATCATCATCGACTCCGGGAGTTCCATTTTTTTCTGCTGTGTTTACCCACATATTTGCAGCAAGATCAGGGTGATTATAATCGACGCCGGTATCAATTACGGCAATGCGAATCGCTCGGGACCCCGTCGTTATCGCCCATGCTTTTACAGCATTGATGTCAGCTCCGCTAACTCCCCTCGTTCCACTGGGATCGTTAGAGCCAGTATTTTGTAATCCCCAAAGTTGACCATAACGAGGATCGTTTGGTGTGTAGTTAAGAGGTTGAGTTGGATCTAAGTTTAAGAGCGTCTTAACGTCTACTGATTTAATAGGATCGACGATGCTGTAGATGAAGTTTGGTTCTACATACTCGACATTAGGGTCTTGTTTTATTCTTTTGAGAACAGCATCTAAGCTCTTCTCACTAGAGTTGTAGCGGGCCACGTGAATCTTTCCGTAAGCTAAACTTACTGTTTCGATAATTTCAGCACCGGCACTTTTAAGTGAGAGATAACTACTTTTTTGAATCCCACTTTTAAATTTGACGATCACTTCGCCCTTAACGTGGGGGTGAAGTGAACCCATAACTGGAAGCGTAAGCAAGCTCATTCCCATTAAACTAGTGGCAAGTTTTCCTAATCTGGTCATACAAGACCCTCCTCATATTAGAACCCGGACAGTGTTTCAAAGGCCTCTAGCGCCATAGCCAGATACCCGAGCATCCCGTTTGGTCTTTTGCAATAAAGCTATCTAACTAGGCTAGAGACATGACACAGCGCTCACCAATCCGGGTAAATTATGCCCAGCGGTACACAATACCCCCATTCTTATGGGCCCTGTCTTTTGCTAAAATGACACTGATGGCAGAGTACTAGGAGTTGGCCTTGATACATGGAAGTTCTAACGATCCCGTTTTAATTAAAAGAATTAGTCTCAAAGTTTGGACTTTGAGAGACGAGGTCGAAAATGTTGTGGCCTCTACCCTACGGGCCAATCCTGAGTTAAAAGAACTCGACGACAAAACTCTCGCTTTAATTAGGGAGGAATATGCTTACAAGGGAAGCATTAGTGCAAAGCCTAATCTAGCCTTGGTTCCCGAGTCTTCAGAGTCTGGAGATGATCTCGAAGCAGAGATGGCAGCTGCTATGGGTGGAGATCCTGAGGAGTCTAACTCAGAGGAAAGCGCTGAATCCGGTGATGATCTTGAAGCGGAAATGGCAGCAGCATTAGAGAAAAAAGAAGACTCCTCTGATACGCAAGAGCTCGACGCTAAGCCGATAACTATAATCCAAAGAGCAAGCGCAACGATACCTCCAGCAAGAATTAGCCGAGGTGTCACAGTCTTGAGTGAACTTTGCATGGATAGTCTCTACTTCTTTGGTGGTGAAAAGTTTATGGAAGGTCAATCTATTGTGATTGAGTTTCAGATTCCAAAACGCTTTGTCGTCAATGCTGACGTTGTCTATTGTCGACCTTTTAATATCCGAAGCCGCATTATCTCTGATAAGAAGGTCAGCTACAGAGTCGTCGCTCGCTTTACCTTTTTAAAAGAAGGAGAAAGAACTCTCTTGAGACAGTTTATTCAATCAATAGAGCCTGAAGTGCCTGCAGCTCCCATCCCTAAACCGAAGGCCGAAAGTAGTGATGAAGGAGACGATTTTGATGGACTGGATGGACTTGATTTCTAGTTTTCTGACTCAGCTGCGATGGCAAACTTAAGCGCTCCCGCAGCCTTAGCTATGTCCATGATCTCGACGGCGTTACCTAAATTGGCCTGTCTATCACCTTCAAGAATGACTAGCCCCGTTTTTTCAGCAAGAAGGGCTTCCCTAATAGCACGCCCTAGGTCTACTAAGGTTGTTTTGCGCCCTTGAACAGAAAGTTCTCCCCCACCACTTAGAGAGATAATGACGGCACTGCCCTCTGTCTCTCCCGTTTGTCCTTTCACTTGAGGAAGCTCGACATCAAGCCCACTCTCTAAAGACATGCTAGAAGTGACCATAAAAAGAATAAGTAGCACCAACATGATATCAATCAGGGGGGTCATATTTATCTCTGACATGATCTTTTCTTCATCGCCATCTTCAAACTGCATCAGACAAGCTCCCTAATATCTTCTAGCTCATTCCTAACTTCAAGATAGAGTCTGCTAAGACGATTTTGAAAGTAGTTATAAAAAATAACGGCGATAACAGCGACGATGATTCCCGCGGCAGTAGCAATAAGGGCCTCACCAAGACCAGCAGAAACAACGGCAAAGCCGGACTTTCCTGTTGAGGCAATACTTTCAAATGACTTAATAATCCCAACAACGGTTCCAAATAAACCGATGAATGGAGCTGAGCTGGCAATGGTTCCGAGAAGCCAAAGATATCTTTTAAGACCAGACTGAGTCTCCTTCAGCCTTCTCCCCATTCTTAAATTCCACTTGCTCGCCTCAAGCTCTGGTTCATCAAAAACCACCAAAAAAGGAGTTCCGATGAGTGGGTGAACATTATGGCAGAGACCTTTTGCTTCGTGATATTTCTTTTGGCTTATCAGGTCTCGTGCTTTTTTTGCAAGTAAATCAAATTGACTTTTAAATTGGTGGATAAAGTAGAGTCTCTCAAAAAACACGGCCCAGGCCATCAGGGACATGAGTAAAAGAGGCAGCATAATAAAACCGCCGTCTTTAATAATTTTTACGATATCCACTTAACACCTCACGACAAAAACCACCCTTATCATCCCTAGGCAGCTGCAGTTTATCAAGCTAAACTACTAATATAGTTGCGCTGCTTGAGTTTTAATTACTTTAGAGGCTCAATATAAATAGACTAGTTATTTTGAACTTTAGCAAGAGCTCACCATTATGCTTGTTTTACTTGAATTAAAAAAATCGACGCTCTCCACATGGATGATGCTCTTCTTTACCGCAGCAGTTTTCCTGACTGGCTTTTACAGTGACTTTTTTCAGGCTCCCTCTGAATTAAGCCCTGATCTTAACCAGTACCGCTCCCTCTTTAAACCCGGTCAGATACTAGGAATTAGAGAGCTCATCTTAAAAAACAATTTGGGAACTTTTCATTTTGAGAAGTCCGCGACAGACCCTGACACCCCTTGGACTCTTATTTCCCCTCGAAAGCTTCCTGCCAACTCGTCTCTGGTTAAGAATATTTTAAAAGATCTCAATAACGTTAAGATCCGAAGCGTTCATCAGATGGACGCCATTAATGTTTCTAATTACTCTCTAGATAATACGTCCCTAGAAGTCACACTTATTGGCTCAAACGACAAAGACACAACTCTGAAGTTCGGCCTCGTTAATCCAATTGATAACTCTACCTACGTAAGCTTAAGTGATCAGCAAGCCATTTATCACATTGATAATATCAGCACCTCTCTCAACACCCTAGACCTAGGAAGCTTTGTAGACACCAGAATATTTACTTTCGATCCAGCTCAAATAACAGAGTTTAAAATTCACCGTAATAAAGTTGATAGTAGAAATCTTATCTTTTTCGCCAGCCAACTAGAGAGTTCCTGGGTCGGGCAGCAAAAGAAGCCTCTCAAAACAGAGTCCGTTAAGGAGTACTTCAGTGTCCTCGCCGACCTTCACAGTAACTTCATCCTCGATAAGGTTGATGAGAAGTTGCAAAAGGATATTTCTGAATATCTTGAAAAGCCCTCTTTCATTATTTCAGTCATAGATAAAAAAGGGAGCGAGTATACCTATAAGCTCTCAGGACTTGTTCGTTCACTCTCGGGTCTCAAACTAGAGAAATGGCAAAATTTTTTAATACAGCCCTCTAATAGAGAGTTTCCTTATATCTTGAGCAAAAAGAATTTGAGTTTTTTCAACCGGTCAGAACGTCGGATGAAAGGCTTCCCCGTTAAGAAGCTTTTTTATTAACAACTCTAGAGTTTGAAGGAAGCGCACTTTCTTTTTTTATTTTTCCCGGATCGACAAAGACCTTTATTAAACATTCGACGATCTGCGAGTTATACCAAACAAGTTCTTCCCTGCGAGACAGAAGAATTTTTAAGGCTTCCATTGGTTTGAGATTCTCATCCTGTACAATGTGAACAAAGTTGTCGGCGAGACAAACAATATTAGAAAGTGTTAGGATCTTTGAGCCCTTTTTCGAAAAAGGAAACCCTGAGCCATCAAAGTGCTCATGATGCTGAAGTATAATCTGTTTGACCGAGTTATTAACGAGAGGGTTATTATCAATCAACTCAAGCCCAAGCTCCGGATGTTTGCGGTACTCTTCTAACTGATCGTCATTCATGTTCTCTACTCTAATTCCTGAAAGCGAGGGGTCTAACTTCATCTTTCCGATATCATGAAACATGCAAGCTAAGGCGGTACACTCAATCGTCGTTTTGGATTGCCATTCAAATTGCTTAATCATCGCGGTAGAAAAGAGCGTTACCAAATAGGCGTGAGTGAATGCATTCGGGTCAAAATCAGCATAGTCTCTAAAAACCTTAAAGAGCCCATCGTCACTTTTTATCAGATCATATACGTTCTCGGCAATCTCTTTGCCTTGATCAATAATTTGAGGTTTCATTCCTTCTTGAAAAGCCTGTTCTAGAAATTTTTCAGATACATTTTGAAGAAGCTTTACTTTCTTTTCAGAAGGAGCCTTGGGATTATTGATGACATTTTTAGCGAAGAAATTATTGAACTTGACGTACTTATAGAGATCTTTCTTGTCGAAGTAGAGAAACTCTACACTTTTTTCGTTCTTATATTTATCAATTCGCTCTTTTGAAAAGGTGTCGCCTGCATGTAGAATTTTTATGTAGCGATTACTTTTAAGCTTTATAAAAATATCAAAGAGAACGGCCTTAGAGCTATAAAACTCATCAATCTTTAAACGAGTAAATTTATCATCAACCGCTTCAACTTCTTCTTCTGCACTAGTTCCGTTGCGTCTCTTAATTGAGGAAACCATATCCCCTACGCTTTGATGACCTTCTAAAAGATCCTTCAAGTCATTAAACTCGAAAGGCTTTATTATGCCCTCGTTTGCACCCGCCTTACAGAGCTTCTCCACTGTCCACTGATCCTCTTCGTCTACGCCATCCACCAATTCAGAAATCATTATGACTTTCAGACTTGAATGATTGGAGCGAATAAAAGTTAAGACTTGAATTCCAGAATGGTTCTGAACCTCGACATTGAGAATGACCCCAAAAAACTTCTCGTTATAAAGGGCGACTTGAGCATCTTTACCGTTGCTAACGAGAGTGACGGTATAGTTGAGCCCCTCAAAGAACTCTTTGGCCAAAAATAACCATTCTTCGTCTGGATCGACTATGAGCAGATTAAGGGCCAAGAAAGCCTCCATTAGGGTTACACCCGTTTCCTAAAAAGGAGAAAGGCTTCCCTTTCTATTCGGCTTATAGAGAGAAAATATTTAAGGATTAATTGAGCTTAAGATGTTGAAATTTAACGAAAAAAGGCTCCCAGAGAGGGAGCCTACAACAAGATCGTGAGTAAATTAAATCTACTTACTTTATTTCTTTATGAACAGTATGACGTCTAAGAAATGGATTGTATTTCTTAAGCTCCATACGATCAGGAGTATTTTTCTTGTTTTTCGTCGTTGTATAGCGAGAAGGAGTTTTTCCTATTTTTCTAGCTTCTGTACACTCGAGAGTAATAATAACTCTTGGACCCTTGGCCATGATGCGCCTCCACATAAAATTAACATTTAGCGGTGCGAGTCTACCTTGAGGCTATTGCGATGACAAGGATTTGTTGTTAAAACACTGAAATGAACAAAGAATCCCATATCACCGCACAGAACTGGACTTATACCGGTTTTGAGTCCTCCGAGCTTCTCGCTTTTATCCATCTAGGAGCCGCTCCGGCCGCTTCAGATACTCAAGAAGCTAAACTGCTCTACCTGGTCACCGTCCTTAAGTCTCTTGAAGAGGAAGTCTTTCAGCTTGAGTTTGACTCACTCGACTTGGCCATAGACGCGATCAATCAGCGCTACTCTCATTGGGAATTTAAAGACCGTGGCGAAAGATCGGATGGCGGCGGCTGTGGAAGTTGCGCGGCTCATTGATCATTGATACCGATAAAGACCAAAGCAATCCTTAATACCAACTCCATTGACAAGCAAAGCCTACTCGGGCACTATTCATGCTCCCGAGAACTAAAAACCTGCCTTTGTATATAAGCAAGGGCGTAGAAGAGGTCCTTTTTTATGAAAGCTGGAATCCATCCTGAGTACAACCAAGTAACTATAAACTGTGTTTGTGGAGCTGTTTACGAAACACGCTCAACTGCCAAACTTGAAAAAGTTGATATCTGTGGTGCCTGTCACCCTTTCTACACTGGAAAGCAAAAGGTTCTCGATACTGAAGGTAGAATTGAGAAATTCCGTAAGAAATTCGGTTCTCACTATGCGGCCATGAATAAGAAAAAAGAAGATTAATCAAAGCCTAGATAACTTAAGCCGTCTTTTAAAAGACGGCTTTTTTTTTGCCTTGTTCAACACCTAGAAAGTAATTCCCACTCTCCAGCGAACGTCTGATAATTTCTTAATTATATCAAATGAGAAGTTGTCCCCTACTGAAATTTTCTTCATTAACTTTTGTTCTAGTTTGGTCAAACTTCTCTTAGGAATCTCAAACACCAAAAGGCGTAGGCCCTCTTCCTTGAGCAAGCATACTTCCCACTCGAAAGAATGCTTACTCTCATTGAGAAAGCGAATAAAACGAACCTCGGGAATTTCGCCATGAACAACTGATCTGCCATAGAAGTGCCCAATAAAGGCCATGGCTTTACGATCGATCTTTGCCATCTGTCCCAATCGCTCAACTTGATCATCATGAGTGCCGCGCCAAACTTGATGACACCAATCATCGATTCCAGCGCTAACTCTAGCTGCAACTGGGCATTCTAGTTTTATCGAGGGGCAAGGATAGAAGCACTCATAATCCTCACTCGCCAACCAACTTCTTATATCACTAATTGAGTCAAAGACTGCTGGGGTACCGGGCTCGATGAAGAGAATAAATCGTGGATCAATATTCTGGATAATTTTTTTTACCTCATCAACAGACATTTCATTGAGAGAATTACCAAAAATTAAGAGCCTTGCCTGATCTGTTTTCGGAATAAGAGCATCACGACGGAGCTCCAGCTTAGCTTTGACGGCTGGGAAAAGTCCATGAAGAAGAGAAGTGGCCTGAGCCAGCATTCGCTCATCCTTATCGATCCCTATTAAGCCTTGAGCCTCATCTCCACCAAAATAGTCCAGGTACGCCAGCAAATAAGTACCAGGCCCCGTACCAAAGTCTATGACCTCACAGGCCCCTAATTGAGAGCGAATATCTTGAGGTAGTTGCCTCATGAGCATTGAAAACTTTTGATAATTAGTTGGAAGGTAGAAAGCACTGTAAGCACTGACTTCTTTATCAGTCCACTGCTTGTCTTCAAGGTCAATTCGATTGAGAGTGTAGGTATTTTTGATCGTTTCGAGTAGGACGGCTATCTCTTTTTCGGGAACTTTAGGGGCTAGAAGATGCGGCTTTATCCTCTGAAAGGTCATTGTCATAATTATTCGTCATCCTATACATAAACAGCAAAAAAAAGGCTCCTACTAAAGGAGCCCTTTGCTTTTCTATTTTCTATCTTTCATTGGTACATAATCTCTTTTCCTCTCACCAGTATAAACTTGACGAGGTCTAGCGATTTTGGCGGTTACGTCCTCTCTCATTTCTTTCCACTGAGCTAACCAGCCGGGTAGTCTTCCGAGAACGAACATAACGGTGAACATATTCGTCGGGATACCTAAAGCCTTGTAGATAATTCCTGAATAAAAATCAACGTTCGGATAAAGGTTTCTTTGGACAAAGTAGTCATCATTACGAGCTTCTTCTTCTAGTCCTCTTGCTATATCAAGAAGAGGATCTTCAATTTTTAGTTTTTCAAGAATCAAATCACATTGCTTTTTAATGATGGTTGCTCTTGGATCAAAGTTTTTGTAAACCCTGTGACCAAAGCCCATCAAACGAAATCCATCATTTTTGTCTTTTGCTTTAGCGATAAATTTCTTGTGATCGCCACCTGCTTTTTGAATTTCTTCAAGCATTTCAAGTACTCTCTGATTGGCTCCTCCGTGCAACTGACCCCAGAGGGCATCAATCCCACCGGCAATTGTAGCAAAAATATTAGCCTGACTTGAGCCAATGACTCTCACTGTAGAGGCCGAGCAGTTCTGCTCGTGATCAGCATGAAGAGTAAAAAGAATATCAAGGGCATTGGCCACTTCGTCATCTATGGGATTCCCCTCTTTTGCAAACATCATCGTGAGGAAGTCTTTTGAAAAGCCAAGAGAAGGGTCAGATTTAACAGGAGCTTCACCTTGAGTTTGACGGTAGAAGTTGGCAGCAATAATCTTTACTTGTGCCATGAGTTGAGCAATCGCTCTTTCTCTTTGCTCTCCGTCTAAAGGTCCATCGAGGAACTCTGGGTAAAAGGCAGCTAAAGAAGATGTCACTGCTGACATAACCCCCATGGGGTGAGCATTCTTAGGGTACTGCTCGATAATTTTTGTCAGTCCTTCGGGAAGAGAAGCGAATGAAGCAACCTTGTCGCTAAATTGATTATATTCTTTGGTATTAGGAAGCTTTCCGAAATTCAGAAGATAAGCGACCTCTAAAAAGTTTGATCGTTCCGCAAGTTGCTCTATGGGGTATCCTCTGTAACGTAGGATTCCTTTTTCGCCATCAAGAAAAGTAATCGCCGATGAGCAAGAGCCTGTGTTGACGAAACCATTGTCTAGAGTGATATACCCTGTGTCTTTTCGAAGAGAACTAATGTCGAGCGCCTTTTCATTCTCAGAACCTGTAATGACAGGGATCTCGATAATTTTTCCTTCAATTTCCAACTTAGCAACTTCAGACATACAACCTCCGGGCGTTTTGCAGGCAACTAACAAATAGCAATATAATAATTATGATCCAATAATATAGGTCACTTAAACGTATAAAACAAAGACTAGGGCGTTAATTAGCTCGCTTTAATCGCCACAGCGGCCTACAAGATGATTAGACAGTCCAAGACTTAGGATCGCTGCGCCAAGACTTTAAAAGCTCAAGACCGCGAGTATCGATCATCCCTTCCTGCAGGGCAACACTTGAAAGAATATCAAAGCTCGTCAACGCTTTTACTGGCAAGCTCCACTTTTCAAAGACCTCGCTAGCCTTTTCCATTTGATAGGTAACGATACTCAGGCAACCGACTGATTTAAGGCCTGCGGCTTCAATCCCCATGAGAGCAGCGTCTAAACTCGAACCTTGATTGATCAGATCCTCAACAAGAACTACTTTTTGCTCGGATAAGTAGTCACCTTCGATTTGGTTACCTTTACCGTGGCCTTTGGCCTTGGAGCGAACATAAACCATGCCCACGTCCATAACATCGGCCATCAAAGCAGCATGGGCAATGCCAGCGGTGGCCAAGCCGGCCAATTGATCAAATTCCCAATTTTCCTGCCTGAGGGCAGAAACAAAGGAGTTTTTTACCAAAGATCTGGCTGCTGGGTGAGAAAGGATTTTTCTATTGTCACAGTATATTGGACCTTTTAAACCTGAAGCATAGGTAAAGGGATCTTTGGGTTGAACCTCAACGGCGCCAATGGAAAAAAGCATTTTTGCAATTTCAATAGATGAATGGGTCATTGATCTCTTCCCGCTTTTTGTCAATTTAAGATAGGGAGATTATATACCGGGCAATGAAAGGTCTTCAAGAGCTTTCCTTACTCGCTCTATACTGACCCTTTTACTGATGCCATAATCCCCGAAAAATTAAAACATGATCTAGATTTAGCTTTCTAGGTTTAGCTTGTATCACTCACATTAAAAGATCTAAGGGGTCAGCCTAATGAACTTTGAAAGTACCCTTATCTCGGGAAAAATTATTAAACGCTACAAGCGTTTTTTAGCCGATGTAGAACTAGAAAACGGAGACATTATAACGGCTCATACGGCCAACACTGGTAGTATGAAAACATGTTGGGAGCCAGGCTGGAAAGTTCTTCTCTCCTACCACGACAATCCAAAGAGGAAGCTAAAGTATAGTTTAGAAATGACCTATAACGGATCGACCTGGATTTGTGTCAACACAAGCCTTCCCAATAAAATTGCAATAGAAGGGATTCTTAACGGAACAGTGAAAGAGTTAGCGGGATATACCCACTTAAAACCCGAAGCAAAAATTGGAAAATCTCGAATTGATATTCTGCTTTCTAACGATGGAGAGCAACCTTGTTACGTAGAAGTTAAGAATGTCACACTGATTGACCAAAAGGGAGGTGCCATTTTTCCAGATTCCGTAACAACGAGAGGGCAAAAGCATTTAGAGGAGCTTACCGAATTGGTTAATAACGGCACTCGTGCGGCGATGCTCTACGTCGTCAACAGAGAGGATGCTTCTACTTTTGCCCCCGCAAGCGAGATTGATCCTAAATATGCTCAACTTCTCAAAGAAGCTGAAAAAGCTGGAGTTGAGATTCTCGCTTACCAATGCAGCCTAAGCCCAGATAAAGTAGAGCTTGTTCACCCTCTACCTGTTATTTTATAAAGCCTGATGGAGCAACAATTTAAAAAACCTCTTCTTAAAATGAATAAGCCACTTCTGATTGTGGCCTATGCCTCTCTTTTCTTTTTTGGGATTACAGACAATGCTAGGGGGCCGGCGTATCCCGAAATTTTACGCCAACTTGATCTCACCAATACTCAAGGTAGTTTTCTTTTTGCTAGTTCTTCCTTTTTTAGCTTTCTACTCTCTTTAAGTTCCTCCAAGTGGTTAAGAAGAATGCATTTGCATCAAGCTCTAAGAGTTGGCCTCTCGCTCCTTGTCCTGTCATGCCTTTTCATGGGCTTAAGTGCTCAATTTCTAAGCCCTGCAGCTTTAATCATGGCAAGCTTACTTCAGGGCTCCGGCATGGGAATTTGCGGCGTCACCATGAACCTGATGGTTGATAAGGCCTCCCCTCAGACTTTAAGAAGAAGAGCTTTTGGAGGACTTCATGCCACTTACGGAATCGCCTCTCTCATTGCACCACTCCTCTACGCCCAGGCAATAGGCTTTGGCTTGAATTGGATGCACTTTTTCTACTTTTTGGCCGGATTAGGCCCCTTTATTATCTTCTTACCACTTGGCCCTAAGGATAAAATATACTCGAGACCAACTGAGGAAAAGAAAGTGGCTCCCTTGCCTAAAAGCCTCCTTCTTACCCTTGGTCTTTCTGTGGGAATGTACGTGGCCAGCGAAATCGTCATTTCAAGTAGACTGGTTCTCTACCTCGAGCAAGGGGTCGGCATGACAAATAGGGCAGCGAGCCTCTATCTTTCTGCCTTTTTTCTCTTTCTTATGAGTGGGAGAATTGCGGTAGGTCTCTTTCACTTTAAATGGCAGGGGCCGACCATCCTCTACGCTTCTTTAGTCAGCACTCTTGTCTTTTGCGCTATTGGTTTGAGCTCATACCCGGTATTTCTCTCTCTCACGGGCCTTTCAATGTCAGTCTTCTTCCCGGCCTTTATGGACTGGTTGGCAGAGTCTTTCCCAAACGACTTTCAAAAAGTGACAAGTATTGTCCTTTCAGGAATAGGCCTGCACTTGGTGGCCATGCACTTAGGCTTTGGCCGCGTAGCTGGACACTTGGGGGTTGTAAAAGCAATGGGGCTTGCGCCGCTTCTTAGTTTTCTCAGTCTTTTTATGCTGGTCTTTGCTACTCAAAGAGTGGCGCAACTCAAAAAAGAAAAGCGTTAACTCAAAAGAAATGCTTGCTAGCGTTAGGAAGTCACAAGAACCGGCCTAAAGATTGTCAAAGACATAATCTTTGGCCATCATTTCGGAATTAGACAGTGTTTAATCTCAGTTCCTTGTCTGGAGGACTCAATGCAAAAATATCTTTTGGCCATCTTTATGGCCGCAGGCGTAGCTCTCGGTTCATCTCAATCCTTCGCCGCTAAAAACTTTATCTATTGCTCAGAGGGAAGCCCAAGTGCCTTCAATCCTCAGATCACAACCGATGGCTCCTCTAATAATGCTGTCGCTCACACAATCTACGAGAAGCTCGTCGACTTTAAGTACGGCTCGACAGAAATCATTCCAGCACTGGCCCAAAGCTGGAGCGTCTCTAAAGACAGAAAAACATACACCTTCAAGCTCAGAAAGGGAGTTAAGTTTCACACAACGAAGTACTTCACACCCACTCGCGAACTCAACGCGGATGACGTGCTTTTTTCAATCAATCGCATGAGACTTGATAAGCATTCTTACAATAAGGTAAGCGGTGGCTCCTATGAGTACTTCAACGGCATGGACATGGGGAAAATCATTAAAGAAGTGAAAAAGCTAAGTAATCACGAAGTCCAAATAACGTTAACAAGACCCGAGGCGCCCTTTCTCGCCAACTTGGCCATGAGCTTTATGAGTATTCTCTCACGAGAGTACGGAGATCAGCTTGAGAAGAAGAATCAGAAAGATTTAATCGATCAAATGCCAGTAGGAACAGGTCCCTTTATTTTTAGAAAATATAAAAAGGACGCCATCATTCGCTATAAGAAAAATAAAGATTACTGGGGTGAGCCCGCAAAAATCGAAAACCTTATTTTTGCTATAACAAAAGATGCCTCCGTAAGGACGCAAAAACTCAAAAAAGGTGAATGCCATCTGGCCATAGAGCCCTCACCTGCTGATTTAGACTCACTTAAAAGTGATAAGAAGTTAAAAGTAATGTCAGGCTCTGGTCTCAATGTTGGCTACCTTGCCATGAATACTCAGAAGAAGCCTCTGGACAACAAGCTCGTTCGGCAGGCAATTAATATGGCCCTCAATAAAGAGTCTTACATAAAGGCTATCTACTTAGGCCACGCCATCCCCGCCGTTAACCCCCTACCTCCGACGATCTGGTCTTACAACAAGGGCATAAAAGGCTACGAGCATAATGTAAAAAAAGCTAAAGCACTCTTAAAAAAAGCAGGATTTGCCAAGGGCTTTGAAACTGAAATCTGGACTCTTCCCGTTACGAGACCATACAACCCCAACGGTAAAAAGATGGGAGAAATGATGCAAGCAGATCTTGCAAAGATCGGCATTAAAGCAAAACTCGTCACCTACGACTGGCCTACTTACTTGAAAAAAGCCAAAAATGGTGAACATCAGCTCATTCAATTAGGCTGGACTGGAGACAATGGCGACCCAGATAATTTCCTCTATGTTCTTTTAGGCTGTGCAGGTGTTGATGCCGGTGCCAACGTTTCTCGTTGGTGTAACAAAAGCTTTGAGTCTCTGCTTATCAAGGCGAAGAAGACAACCGACGTGGCGGCAAGAACAAAGCTTTATCAAGAAGCTCAAGTCATTTTTCACGACCAAGCTCCCTGGGTTCCCATTGCTCATTCAAAAGTTTTTAGAGCAATGGATAAGAATGTTACGGGGTATAAGATTGACCCTTTGGGAGGAGATATCTTTAAATATGTGGATCTCAAGTAACTGACTATGCCAAACTTTATCCTCCATCGTCTCAAGGATATGATCCCCACCCTTTTTGGTGTCTCACTTCTGGCATTTATCTTAATAAGACTGATTCCAGGCGATCCGGCCATGCTTTTACTTGGAGAGCGCGGAGCCGATCCTGAAGTTTATCAGGCCATGAGAAAAAGCATGGGCCTTGATCAACCAAAGCCTGTTCAGTATTTAAACTTTCTTAAAAATGCCGTTCAAGGTGATCTTGGACGCTCTATCGTTTCCAAGAAGTCTGTAACCCGAGAGTTCTTTGATCGCTTTCCCGCAACGGTAGAGCTTGGATTATGTGCCCTTATCTTTGCCATTATTCTCGGTATTCCTTTCGGTATTATTGCCTCTGTTAAAAGAAACAGCTTCTTCGACTATTTTCTAATGGGCACAAGCCTTGTTGGCTACTCCATGCCTATTTTTTGGTGGGGCCTTATTCTCATTATTATTTTCAGTGTGCACCTTGGAATTACGCCGGTGTCAGGTCGCATAAATGTAATCTTTGATGTCCAAACTATTACAGGCTTCTACCTCATCGACACCTTAATCAATCCAGAACTCATAGAAGAGGAAGGATTCGCTCCTTTCTTTAGTGCTGTAAGGCATCTTATCTTGCCTAGTATAGCTATGGGGACAATTCCTCTGGCCGTTATCGCCCGTATGACTCGATCAAGTATGCTAGAGGTTCTTAACCAGGATTACATGCGGACAGCAAAAGCAAAAGGACTCTCCCTTATGCGCCAAGTTCTAGTTCATGCATTAAGAAATGCTTTTATCCCTATCATAACAGTTATTGGCTTAATGCTCGGCTCACTGGTAACGGGTGCTATTTTAACTGAGACCATTTTCTCTTGGCCGGGTATTGGAAAATGGCTTGTCGCTAGCATCCTTGCTCTTGATTATCCTGTCATACAGGGTGGTTTGCTCTTTATCGCTTTTATGATCGTAACTATCAACCTTACGGTAGACTTTCTCTACGTCCTCATAAACCCTCAATTGAGAAAGTAAAAAATGGAAGACGCCATCAGAGCTACATATAAAAGACACCCCCTCCTTGAGTTCTTTAGAAGTTTAAAAAAGAACTTTGGTGCGATGGCAGGAATGATTCTAATTATCTTCTTCGTCCTCCTGGCCATCGTCGCACCTCTTGTAGCCCCCCACGATCCTACGATTCTCTTTGAAGACGCTCTAAGACTCCCCCCTATTTTTAGTGAAGGCGGTACCTCTAAATTTTTACTAGGAACAGACGATGTTGGAAGGGATACTTTAAGCCGCTTAATCTTTGGGGCAAGAGTCTCCATGACAGTAGGCTTTAGTGTTGTCTTTCTCTCGGCAACAATCGGAAGTTTTCTAGGCTTACTGGCCGGCTATTTAGGAGGTAAGACGGAGTGGTTTATCATGCGGGCGGTGGATATCCTCATGGCCTTTCCTTCTGTTTTACTTGCCATGGTTGTCGTCTCTATCATGGGCCCTGGACTTATGAATGCGATTGTTGCTGTGGCGGTGGTTGCGACTCCCGGCTTTATCAGAATCGTCAGAGCAGAAGCTATTTCGCAAAAGTCAAAAGAGTATGTCATGGCCGCTCACTCGCTGGGAGCAAGCCCTGCTAGAATTATGTTTCGTGAAGTCTTTCCCAATTGTACCGCGCCACTAATTGTCCAAATCAGCTTAGGCTTCAGTGACGGTATCTTAAATGTTGCAGCCTTAGGCTTTCTTGGCTTGGGAGCACAAGCTCCGACTCCAGAATGGGGAACAATGCTTGCCGACGCTCGTGCGTTTATCAGCAGCGACCCGTGGATGGTCACCTTGCCAGGTCTTTGTATTCTCGTCGTTGTCTTAGGCTTCAACCTCTTTGGTGACGGACTTCGAGACGCGCTCGACCCCCGTTTGAAAGGTGTTTAAGCAGCCTTCACATATTTTTGAATGGCTCCCTGCGCTTCTTCAAAAAGCTCCTTTAAGTTTTTCATGGCCTCTTCGTGGGCCCTCACCGATAAGAGAGTCATTTTTGAAAAGGGAATAAAAATAAAGTAATGATCACTCGAAGTAGAGTCTATTTGAGATTGAACAAGAGTATGAAAGTCAGCCCCCTTCAAAGAGAAGTTCTCCAGAGAGCCCATCCATTCTTCTGAGCGTAGACAACGCTCGATTCCAGAGTCGCAGTCTTTTAAAGAGAGAGGTTTTTTCAAAATCATTATCTCTTTATCCCCCCACTCTTTCGCTTGCCCTAAGTTTTCAAGGTTCAACACGATTCCGTGAGCCGAAATTTGATGAAGGCGTCCCTTTATTGAGCCCAATGGAGAACCTCCTGCTCGAATTTCAATGGGAACATCTAAACTCAGTCGAAATTCTCTTTGAGGCGCCCAAGCCTGAATGAGTTTGAGATAAATAAATTTAGCATAAATGGTGGCATCAAACCATCTCATCCCTTTTACTGAAGAAAAAGGTCCCGCCTCATGTGAAGTGGAAACCAAGATCTCCTCAATATCAAACCATTGAGTTTTCAGTCGGGGGTCTAAGTAACATTGGTAAAGGTTAAAAAGATCGCTCTTGAGCTGGCCTCTTCTGCTCATGAGCCATATTGGAATGTCTTTGAGTGTATCTAACTCACCCTCCAGTTGCTCTAGTCTGAAAGCCTCCTGCTCCTTCGGATTGTGGGCAAAAAGCTCTTTCACGAAGGCACTCGAATTACGATCATTGGCCCAGTGAAAACCAATTGGAGAGGACTCTCCAAAACTAAGGAATGATGAGAGGTCTTTTTCACGCAAATACTTTTGGACTCTTAAGGAGGTCTCTTTTTTCAACATTTCTCTACCTTGGGGATAGGTTTAAGCATTATCAAGAAACCATAACATTCTGATGAGCTCATTGATGGGCGATGAGATCTTTCCAAGCGAAATATAACGAAAACGGTCAGTTATATCGGAAAAAGAAAATACATAATATTTAGAAAGATTCTTATAATTCGCCAGTAAAGATGGGCATTAGGAATTTTTCGCTACCAAGTGAATTTCTGAGATAAAATAGAGCCATGCAGCTCAATACAAGCCCTTTTCATTCTTTGACTCAAAACCATCTGACCCTCCAGCTGACACCTATTTCTATAAGAGAGCTCTTATTTATTTCGACAGCTCCCTGTGATATTTACAGCCTAAGAGATGGGCTCTTTCATCGCACTTTAAGAAGAGGTGTTTTTACTAACAAGCCTCTCCTTACTGACCTCATCAAAAAAGGACTCATCCATTTATTTGTCAAAAGAAGCGAGAGGCACCTCATCGTTGAGGCCGTTCAAAAAAAACTTTTGCAAGTCACGCGCTCTCTTTCCGTTGGAAACCCATTGGAAAAGGGAAAACTGCAGATGAACCTGATGACCATCAATATGGGCTATCTCTACCGGGACCCAACTGATGACGCCATTCTTAAGCTACAGCACCAGTGTGGAAAAAATTTCGCTTACTTTCTTATCAATCACCTCGACCTTATCGATCCCCTCCAAAAAGAATTTATTCGCCAAAAGCATCACTTTGTTTATGCACAACCTATGATCGCATCTGTTTTTCTTTTGGGTTTGATGAAGTACTCTCAGCTCTATGGAGATCAAGAAATTGAGAATCTCTTTATTACTTCTTACTTCAAGGACATCGGAATGTCGGCGATTCCGATCGAGAAGTACGATCAAGAGATTCTAGATGAAAAAGAAAGGGTGCTTCTAAGTAAGCATGCTGAACATTCCGTGCAGATCCTACGAGGAAGGCTACCCCTAAACCCTAATCATCTTAGTATTATTGAGCATCACCATACCTTTAGCCTCTTGAGTAATGAGCTTCATCTAGATCTCAGGGCCAAGCAATCGGATGGGGAATTAATTGCCGGTTTTGAGACGATGCTTATTACGGTCATGGACGTGATATCCGCCATGATTACGGGAAGGCCTTATCGCCAACCTACAAAGCTCTTTGAATCATTGGACCTCATTAAAATTTTGATTGCCGATCAATACCCTCAAGAGTTTCGTCTTATCGTTAGTTACTTTAAGAGTTTCTTCTACGATCGATAGTGGTCCCAAATTGCTACCGATTATTAAGAGCGAAAGAATCCGAGTAAAGTTCTTTTAATTCTTTTTCCTTTTCAAACCCTTGCTCTTTTTGACACAATTTTCATGAGGTTAGGTGACTTAAGAATTGAGTCACCTTCTCAACATTTATAGAGTTCAGATTTATTTCTGGCCACAGATATTCTAAGGAGGGAAGTCATGGCAGCTTATCAGGAAGTAAGTCCCGTAACAGGGATTATTCAAGAGGATCACGTTTTTATAGACTTTGGTGATCATGAAGGAAAGAGTATCTTAGAGATTGCCGACACCCTTCCAGAGTACTACGAGTATTTGATTGCGAAGAAAAATGATGGTGAATGCACGATCAAACGCTCGCGAGATAAAATCTTTAGACTCTACGTCTCACTTACACTCAACTAAAAAAAGCCCACCTAAGTGGGCTTTTTTTTATTAAAGCAGAGATATTCTATTTTTCGAAGCGAAAGACCTTATTGGCTCCTCCCCTGCAAACTCCAAAGTAACCCGAACAAGCACCAGGCTTGCGTTTATGAGTAAAGCTTATCCCGCCTTTTCGACCCGGAGTAAACCCTATTTTCTGGTTCTCAAAAAAGTCACTCTCTCTTCATTTTCTTATATTTACGCCACCTCTTACGAATGGAGTGGAATAGAGCATTTTTAACGCTAAAGCGTCTCGGAGCGCTCTTTAAAAAAGAGCTCAAATTCCCTAAATTTACGATAGAGTCCTCCATCAATGGATTTCTCAGAACCTCTAAGAACTCTTCATGCTGGGGGTGAGAGGCATCATAAATCATTCTCTGTTGAAGCTGCTCGACACTGAAGGTTCCCCAATCTGTCACCTTTTGAAAGAAGACTTGATCTACTCCAAGTCTTTTGCCGAGCTCAACGAAGGCCGGCATTTCTCGAAAGTTATGATCTTGAACCACAAAGTCCAACCTCAATAGTGACAGCTCTCCCCTAAGTCTGAGACCCGCCAGAAATTCAAGGTTCGTCATTAACGTTTTCCAAACGCCCCCTTTTCTCGTGATGGCATAGGTTTGCGGTATCGCTGCATCTATCGATACACAGGTGCGTTCAATGTTTTCATGAATTCGATGCATTTGCTCCCAGCTTTTTTTATTGAACATCAAACCATTTGTCATAATTTGAATCTTCATTCCCTTATGGCGCCGGCCTTCAAGGTTAAAAAGGAGTTTCCTAAAATGCTGTGACACAAATGGATCGCCCGAGCTGCATACAATGAGACGGGTATCTTCGAGGTCCATCCCCAACAATTCATCCGTCAATACACCCATCAATTCATCATCCTCGGGACTATTTTGAGTGATAAAGTCAGTTCTACAACTTGGGCAAGCGAGATTACAAACCTCATCGTAGGATAAATTGATTTCACGAGGACCGCGCTTTAAAGTAAAATTTTCTGTTTCGTATGAATTTAGAATCTCGGGGTCTTCTATTTGTCCGACGTCTAAAAGGTTATCGCTTTGAATTTCTGGGCAGAGCTCATGCCGACAGTGAGAAAAGCTCTCGTCGATCATCGAGGCCCTTAACATCTGGTAGGCACTAGAGTTCCAGATTTTTTCTATTTTATCTTTAGAGAGATCACCTGTTTTGACCGGCAAAATTGTCGGGCAACAAGAGTAGCAATCAATGCGCCCTTCTTTAGGCGCACTAATTTCCAAGTACTCAAATGGCTTGCGACATAGTTTATCTGGAAACGGAGGCTTTCTCATTTCTTCATTTTACGTTAAGACCACCGAATCACCAAAAAACTAGCGTCCTACCGCTAGTCCTTGCCCTCGAGGATCAGAAACTCCCCTAAGAGTGCCTTTTTCGTTCGCAATGGCCTGAATTCGACAACCTAAGTTTTGATGATTAATTTTATGACCCATTCGACGAAGCTTATCTTCTGCCCCTTTATTAAGCCCCATCTCACCAACTCTTAACTCATCAGGTGACCACTGCTGGTGATAGCGGACGGCGGCCACAGAATGCCCAAGACTCTCTCCATGCTCGATGTAGTTTAGTATCGTTTGGGCCACACAAGTTAAAATTCTTGTTCCAGAAGGAGTCCCTATAGCAAGTAAGGGAAAACCATTTTTCATGACGATTGTCGGAGACATACTAGAGAGGGGTCTTTTTTCAGACTCGACCAAGTTGTTTTTACCTCCGACGGCGCCAAAGAGGTTTGACGCTCCCACTTTAGTAGCGAAGTCGTCCATCTCGTTGTTCAGGATAATCCCGGTTCCAGGAATAACAAGGCCCGAGCCAAAGTAGCCATTGATTGTTTGAGTTGAGCTAACAACATTACCTTCACTGTCCATCACACTAAAGTGTGTGGTCTCAGGACTTTCATATCCATCAAAGTTTCCGGGGGCAACCTCTTCTTTTTTTAAGCTTTTATCTCTCGGAATTCGAGCGCGTGTTTGCGAAGCATATTCCTTAGAAATTAACTCCTTTATGGGAACTTTGACGAAATCTGAATCACCGAGATATCGGGCCCGATCGGCAAAGGCTTGTTGCATTGCCGATGCCGTTAGGTGAATTGAGCGAGGATCTTGAATACCATAGTGTCCGATATTAAGTGGTTCGAGAATATTGAGAATTTGAATAACGTGAATTCCACCAGAACTCGGAGGTCCCATAGAATAAACATCGTGACCTTTATAGGTCCCCTTCATAGGCTCTCTTTTAATAACATTATAGCGACGAAGATCATTCATACGAATAAGACCACCTCGCCGACGTTCCTCATCAACAATAGCCTTGGCCACCCAGCCTTTATAGAAGCCTGCTCGCCCTTTCTTCTGTATGTGCTTTAGTGTTTTCGCTAAGTCAGCTTGAACAAGAAGATCACCCTCCTCCAACATTTTTTCCTTATCGAAAAATATCTTCTTCGTTGCAGGAAAACTCGCCAATACTTTAGCTCTATATTTCATGGCCTTTGCAAGACCCGGATAAATGTTGAATCCTTTTTCTGCCAACTCGATAGCCGGTGCAATTACGGCGGACAAAGGCAGTTTTCCGTGTTCTGCATGAGCCTTGATAACTCCGGCCACAAGCCCTGGAACACCACCTGCAAAGATCCCGTCAAGTGACTTTCGTGGAATTACATTTCCTTTCTTATCGAGGAACATTTTCTCATTCGCTAAAAGAGGCGCTTTCTCTCTGAAGTCATAGGACTCAGGTTTTTCCAAACCAGGCTTCCAATGCAAGAGAAAGCCACCACCACCAAGGCCCGTCGACTGTGGTCTTTCAACAGAGATGACAAAGCTAATCGCAGCAGCTGCATCCATTGCATTGCCTCCCATCTCCATCATCTTTACGCCTGCTTGGCTGGCGTAGCGGCCCTGAGAAGCGACCATATATTTCTTACCTTTCGCGTAATGATCTTCAACCTTTTCCCCTGGGGCCAGAGGTACCGCTCTAAAGCGAAACTGTTGGGAGGAACAAGAGACAAGGAGAAGACAAAAACCAATCTTTTTAATCAAATTCATAATTTTCCTAATAATATTTGGGTAATAGTTTACAGTAGTAAGGGTACCTAAAAATTATGTCGATGGAGAGACGCATGGTTCAAAAAGGCATCTTATGCCTTACTCTTTTCCTCTTTGCTCAGGCGAGCGCCTCCCAAGATAAAATTCTCGGAGCAGGAGCAAGTTTCCCTGCTCCTCTCTACCGGTCTTGGTTTAAAAGCTATACAAAAAGTAATCCCAAGGTGGAGTTTAATTATCAAACAGTGGGCTCTGGTGCCGGCGTTGAACGTCTACTCTCAGGTCAAGTTGATTTTGGTGCCAGCGATATCCCCATGACCGATAGCGATCTCAAAAGATCAAAATATAAAATCATTCATATTCCCAGCGTCGTTGGTGCTATAGCAATTATTTACAACCACTCCTCCCTTCCGGACTCCTTGAAAATAGATGCCTCAACTTTATGTGAGATCTTTCAGGCGAAAATCAGATACTGGAACCATCCAAAAATTCAGACGCTGAACCCCTCTGTAATTCTGCCTGATAGTCCTATTCAAACAATTGTGAGGGAGGATCACTCCGGGACCTCCCAGGTCCTTCGTCGCTACTTACGTCGCTATGGCTTTGGAAAAAACAACTGGCAAGCTACTTTTACCCGCGCGACGGGCAGCCAGGCAGTGAGTACGGCCGTTAAAAATACGGAGAGCTCCATCGGTTACATTAATTTGAGTTTTGCTAAAAAAGACTCTCATAAGATTTTTTCTCTTAAGAATAGCAAAGAAGAGTTTATCTTGCCTGAATCAAAGAGCCTCTCCCTCGCAGCTTCAAAGGTACGCGGTAGTCGAGTCAGGGTATCCTTACTCGATCTCGATATTGAGGGAGCTTATCCCTTAACTAGCTTTAGCTTTTTCTTGGTTCCTAGCCTAAAGAGTAAAACCCAAAAACAACTCAGAAGCTTTATAAAGTGGGCGCTCAGCTACGGCCAACAAGCACCCGAACGCTACCACTACGCTCCATTGCCAAAGAAGTTAGCAAAGAGCCTTAGCCAAAAACTCTAGAGTTCTACGGCGCAACGCAAACTCCTTCTTTTATCATGACTCCATTAAGATTTAGTGAGCAATCTCGTGAAAGGCCAGAAGCTTGGACCAATCGGTTTTTTTCATGGTAATACCACTATAGAACCGCATTCCAATGCCAAAGCTTAGATCGTAGGAGAGACGATGAGTGCCAACATTTTAATTGTGGAAGATGAGAAAGATATTTCGGACATTCTAAGTGTCCAGTTACAAAACAAAGGTCACACCGTCGAAGTCATCGCCGATGGCAGCGCGGCCCTTGAAAGAATTCAGAATAATAGTGGCCCAACCGATCTCTATATTCTCGATCGAATGCTTCCAGGAACCAGTGGTCTGGAAATCTGTAAATTCCTACGTATGTTTCGCCAAACAAAGAGTCGTCCTATTTTAATGGTAACGGCCATGACCCGCCCTGAAGATATTGTTGAAGGGCTTGATGCCGGAGCAGATGACTACATAACAAAACCCTTTGATACTAATATTCTCATGGCAAGAGTTCGTGCTCTTTTAAGGCGAGCCGAGGTCATACAAAAGAACGAGGAAGAAAAAGAAACGGGTGTATTAACCGTCAATGCCCTCAAAGTAGACACCAACCAATGTAAGGCTTGGATTGAGAAGCGGGAACTTGATTTAACTCTCAGCGAGTACAAACTTCTTGTGTCTTTCCTAAAACAGCCAGGCAAGGTCCTAACCCGAAATCAGCTAGTCGAGTTTATTCAAGATGGGCCTGTTCACGTCACAGATAGAACCATAGATACTCACATCTTTGGTTTGCGAAAAAAACTCAAAGACTACTCAAAGTTAATAGAAACGATTAGAGGCATTGGCTATCGGGTGGCCGCGTCTGAAGCCTAAAATGGACTTTCTTTCTCGATTTTTTTCTTCTAAAAACGAGCAGGACTTAAACCCCACTTTCTCTAGAGTAATGGAATCTCTTCCTTGGCGATTTTTTCGAAAAATAGCCATGATGCAAATAGTGGTCACCTCTGTTGTCATCATCTCGACGGCGTGGATGGCAAGGTACTATCTTAAAACCTACATCACGACTCAAGCTGATGTTCAGTTACGGGAATCACTCAATTTAATCAGAGCTTCAATTACAAATCAGAACATATCCCCCTTGGAGTGGTGTAACAACTCCTTCAAGCTTCATTGGAATACACGCTATACCATCATTAATACTCAAGGTAGGGCGCTTTGCGATAACTATCAAAAACCGGAACTTCTAGATAATCAACTTCAATATAAAGAGGTCGGCGAAGCTCTTCGCCTGGGCTTTGGCCGCCAGGTTCGTTTTGATGCTGTCAGCGCAACGAATCTCATTTATGGGGCCATTAGCCTCGAAACAAAGGTTAACGGTTTAAAAGAGCGCTTTATTATTAGGCAGACCGTCCCTCTTAACAATCTTGATAAGGCCATGCGCGAGCTGGACCGTGCCATTTTAATCTTTCTCCTCCCCCTTCTCATTATCACATCCTTGGCTTCTCTTTGGGGCTCGCTTCAGGTCTCCTTTCCTTTGCGCTCTATTCTTAGAAAGGTGGACCAAATGAAAAGAGTCACCTCGCAAGAGTCAACAAATTATAAAGGTGATCCTAACGATGAGTGGAGCTTAGTTGAAAAAACACTAGATAGAGCACAGGAAGGTTTAGAAAATTATATTGAACAGCTCTACAATGAAAACGAAAAGATGGGGACCGTAATGGAGTCTATTACAGACTCTATTTTGGCCATTGGCCTAAATGAAGAAATCCTCTTTGCCAACTATCAATTTAAGAAGAACTTTCTTGCCAAAGACGTTAAACGAAAGGAAATAAATCACTTCAAAATATGGGAAGTCACGCGAGACCTCGAGCTTCAAAGTTTATTCAATGATTGCTTAATTACGGCCGAGCCCGTCAAACGCCGAAATATGGAACTTCAAATTAAAGGGGGAAAGAGAAACTCCTACTTCGATATCAAGGTCAATCCTCTATTCGATCAAAAAGGCGAAATCTTTGGTGCCGTCGGTGTTTTCCATGATGTGACGGAAAGAAAGTTAGCCGAGCAAATGAGAGAGGACTTCGTCGCCAATGTCAGTCATGAGATCAGAACTCCCCTTACAGCAATCAAAGGATTTGCCCAAATCATTAGAGATACCCCACCAGAGAAACAGGAATCCGTGAGACCATTTCTGCTGAAATTAGAAAATAATGCTGATAGGCTGACAAACCTTTTCAATGATATCTTAGATCTCTCTGTCATCGAGTCCAAGCATAAGGTGAATAAAGAGACATTGAATCCAATAGACCTAACGGAGACAGTCTTAATAAACGTCAAGCAATCCTACCCACAAAAGGGGATCCAATATAAGCTGGAGAGCTCTATTTCTCAAGTTTGGGGCAATCCTATGTTCATAGAACAAGTGGTAACAAACTTAGTAGAGAATGCTTTCAAATACACCTCGCAAGGCGGAACAGTAACTGTTGAATGGCATAAAAGTGAAAGTGAAAAATGGGATATTCTTAAGGTCTCCGACAATGGAATCGGTATTCCCAAGAACCATCACGAGCGGCTCTTCGAACGTTTTTACCGCGTTGATAGTGGGCGTTCTCGAGATGCTGGAGGAACTGGTCTAGGTCTTGCTATCGTCAAGCATATTATAAATATACATAATGGAAAAATTTCTCTTGAATCTAGAGAAGAAGAAGGAACAACCTTTACCGTAAAGCTACCTGCTCACTACTGACCTTTTTCCTTCTCCAAAGCATCAATCTTTTTGCCAACCTCTTCTGCCTTTTGTGAGAGTTCAGCAAAGAGCTCTATATTTCCATTTCTCTGCGCCTGCATGGCAGCTTCGGATAACTTTGCGTATTCTTGCTCAAGCTTTTTCTTTGGGTCACTTTTAAAAATTCCAAACATCAAAATCTCCTCTTTTTTAGGCAGTATAAACGAGAGTGCCAACAAGTAACAAAAGTATTTTCAGGCAATAAGTTCGGTGCCACCCTTGTATAGGCTTTATTAAGAATAAATTGAATTCTACTCAATGAGCTTTAGTGCTCCGGCAGATATATTATTACTATGGGCCATATAACCGGCTGAGGCATCGGTCTTTATGCTTGAAATTGCCTTAGAGGCTGAGGCTTTGGCCACATCAGTATCGCGAATTCGGGAATTGGCGGCCGAGACCCCCTCTTTAGAAACTTGAAGGTTCGATACCATGGAATGTACCCTATTCTGGATAGCACCTATGGCCGCCCTCGCCCCACTGACTTCTTTAAGCATGGAATCAATTTCAGGTAGTACTCTTTGAGAGCCGAGTTTTGAGCGAACTGAAGCTCCGCTTAGGCTAACCTTATCAGAATTTCTTAAAAGTTTACTCATGTCGTACCGAAGTTTTTGTCCCTCAGCATTGTTGTGAATCCCAACTTGGAATTCAAGAACTCCTGTGGAGCCGTCTAAAATCTTGCGTCCATTGAACTCCGCTGACTCAATCACCCTCTTGATCTCTTTTTTCATTTGCTGAAATTCAGTATCAACTCGGGAACGATCTTCAAGCCCAAGAGTATCGGTAGCACTTTGTAAGGCCAGCTCTTTCATTCTAGCCGCCATTGATTGAATAGTAGAGAGTCCTCCCTCCGCTGTTTGAATAAGAGAGATGCTATCGTTGGCATTTCTTTCGGCCTGACTAAAAGATCGAATACGGGCCTTCATAGACTCAGAAATACTCAGACCAGAGGGATCATAGGCCGCTTGATTTATACGATCTCCCGTGGCCAAACTTCGGTTAGCCTTGTCTAGATCTCGAATGTTAACTTCCAACTTATTGCGCGAATTAATCGCACTAACGTTGGTTTTTACCCGCAAGCTCTCCGCTCCTTGAAAGTCGTTAAGGCATACTTCGTCAATGTCTTGTCGGGGTAATTATGTCGGAATACAAATGGGGATAGAAAATTACGGACCGAGGGAAATCTTTTCCCCCAAAAGCTATAAGCTAATCCTCAAGGGCCGAAAGTTGACTCTTAAGATAGAATATCTGTTTTTCAATCACCTCTTTCTCTTGCTCCCAGCGCTTAATCTGGATTCCAGACTTCTGGGCCTTGAATTGGTGAATATCCTGGTGACCGCCTACCTCAGTAGCAGATCCACTACTGATCACTTCATGCTGCTCCATGGTTCTAGACTCACGGCTCTGAAAGGACTCGTATCCTTTAAATTGAGACTGCTTCGTTATCAACATTTTATCCAACCAGCTCTTATAAGTTGCTCTGTCCATTTGCGTCTTGGCCCTTTGAGCGAGGGCATAAAACTCAAGGTTTTCCCTGACGCTCTCTTTTTTAGTTGAAGAACATTGGCTAAGGAAGATCAGGCAAAAGCTTATAAGTAGGATTTTCATAAGGTAAATGTCTCAAATTATTAGGCTGCTGACAAAGTTTTGGAGCGTTTAAACACTAAACACACCCTGTAAGCTAGGAGTTAAGTTATCGACATTGTTGACCCACTGCTATTATCTTTCTATTCTAGGCAATTATGACGTCAAGTATGAGGACAATGAATGAGATCTAGGCTGAAATTGATCAGTATCGTAGCAGGACTTAGTCTTGTTTTGGGCTTGCATAGAATCAGCAATGCTGAGGCCGCAGGTGAACCTGACTATTGGCCTACCCAAGATTGGCGAACGAAGTCACTTGAGAGCGCAGGCTTTAGTAAGACTAGATTTCAAAAGCTTCTTGATTATGTTTGGGAAGACGAGGGCAATCATAAGAGCGATGCCTTTGTTGTCATCAAAGATGGCTATGTGGTTTACGAAGGTTATGACCGTGGTTACAACCCAAGCAAAAAGCATATGTTTTGGTCACTTTCCAAAAGTTTAACAAGTACTCTTATTGGAGCAGCAGTTCACCAAGGAATCCTTAGCCTCGATATGAAGGCAAAGGACTTTTATCCTGAAATGAACCGAGAAAAAGCGAAGGACGTCACATTAAGGCACATTCTTAATATGAGCTCTGGCTTTAAATTTTATGAAGAAAACCCAATAAACATCGCCTTAAGTGATTCTATTTTTGTCTATTATGCAAAGGACGCCTATCAAGATGTAGCGCTCAAAGTCGCCAAGACAAAACTCAAGCACTCTCCCGACGAGCAGTTTAACTATGGAACTCACGAGCCCATGCTGGCCATGGGCATCCTGAAGAAGGCCATAGGAAATATTAAGACATATGAAAACTTTCCTTTTGAGGCATTGCTTACTCCTCTCAATATGAAAAGTATTGTTCTCGAGAGAGACAAGTCCAAAACCTTTCTTGGAGGCAGTGGAGGCTGGGGAGTTGCAAAAGACTTCGCTAAGCTTGGATTCCTGATGCTTCAAAATGGCTCATGGGAAGGAAAGAGAATTCTTCCTAAAAACTGGGTTAAATTTGCGACTCAAACGGTTGCGCCGGCCCAACTCAGGCGAGACAATCAACGTGGACAACAGCGCCTCAATATCGAATCCTATGGGGCCTACTGGTGGCTTAATAAGAAATTGAAAATGAATAAAGAACGCCCTTACCCAAGCGCTCCTGAAGATCTCTTTCAGGCGATGGGTTTTCGTGGCCAAACAATGGGCGTGATTCCTTCCCTGGGACTTATTGTGGTTCGGATGGGGAGCGATGGTAGAAAACCAAAAAAGAAAATGAAGAGAGATAAACTCTACCGGCTTCTCCTGGCGAGTCTTAGGGGTGATCAAGAATGAAGAACTTAATCGTCTTATCCCTTATTGCCTTAGTTAGTGCCAGCTCGTGCAAGTTTAGTGAGGCTCCTTCTGCGGGCCTTGCTAAAGAGATGTGCTCTTGCCTTTTTGTTGCCGAACAAACTGAGCAGTATTGCCGCCAAGTCACAAGAGAAAGCGGAATTTTGGCCAATTGGGAGGCCAACTATGCGAAACAACAGGTTGTCGCCAGGGGAATGAATTACGTCTCAGTCGCATCAATGGACGAAGATTCTCGTTTTGGCTGCTCAATAAAAACGGTTAACCTAGACTCTGACTCTCAAGACAAGAGTAATGATTGGGGCAACCGCTAGAACACGCTATAATGGAGAAGACTTGGTCTTATCTAAAAGCCAGACTAAGTAGACAAACCCCCGTAATCATGATGGATTAGGGAGGGCACCCACAGACACTAATGAAGAGAAAGATATGACAGATCAAAGCAACGACAAGCCTATTAAAAGACCCGACTGGCTCAAAGTGAGAGCTCCCACCAGTAAGTCTTATCACAATATTAAAGAGATGCTCAGTGGTCTTAATTTAGTGACCGTTTGCCAAGAAGCGATCTGCCCTAATATAGAAGAATGTTGGAGCGGCGGTACGGCAACCTTTATGTTAATGGGGGATACTTGTACCCGCGCCTGTCGATTTTGTGCTGTTAAAACAGGCAATCCGAAGGGAGTTCTTGACCTTGAAGAGCCCACAAAGGTCGGACACGCCATCTCGAAAATGAACCTCGACTATGTTGTTCTTACTTCCGTGGACAGAGACGACCTAGAAGACCTTGGTGCCGGTCACTTCGCAAAAACGATTGAGGTCATCAAAGAGAATAATCCTAAAATGATTGTCGAGGTTTTAACACCCGACTTTAATGCTGTTCCTGAACTTGTTGAACGGATCATTCAGGCTGGACCAGATGTATTTGCCCATAACATTGAAACAACCGAGGCCCTTACACCGAGAGTTCGAGATCGAAGAAGCCAATACAGAAAGTCTTTGAGGACCTTGGAGCTTGCTAAGATTATTAAGCCGTCACAGTATACTAAGACGTCCATTATGCTTGGCCTTAACGAGAAGGATGAAGACATCAGACAAGCCCTAAAAGATTTAAGGGAAGTTGGTTGCGACGTCGTTACCTTTGGTCAATACCTAGCACCGACTAACAGGCACAAAAAGTACCTTCCTATTGTGGAGTATGTTCATCCCGATAAATTTGCTCAGTGGAAACAGGTTGCCGATGAAATGGGGTTTCTCTACTGTGCCTCTGGTCCTCTGGTTCGAAGCTCCTACCGGGCCGGTGAATTTTTTATGAAAGGTATGATTGAAAAAGATAAAAATAAACAAATAGAGAAAAAATCTTTAAGTCGGCCCCTTTACCCCACATTAGATGTCTAAATCATGATCATCAAAAACCTTGGACTCATTGATTACAAGGAAGCTTATCAAACACAATTGGCTCTCGTCGAAAGCGTGAGAGAGCTTCCCGAATCTGAAACTCTCATTATTTGCTCCCACCCCCCTGTGGTCACCCTCGGAAAAAAATCGACTCGAGATGACCTTATTGGCTGGGAGGGAGACGTTCAAGAAATAGAGCGAGGAGGGAAAGCGACTTATCATGGTCCCTCTCAAGTCGTGATCTACCCTATTCTTGATCTTAAAATTCGCCATCAAGATATTGCAGGCTTTCTTGCGGCCATGGAAAATGCCATGATCTTGAGCCTGAAGGACTACGGAATATCCTCAGAGGGTAATTTTGAGCGGGGAAAGCCTGACTACACTGGTGTTTGGATAAAACATTGCGGTCAAAAAAGAAAAATTGCATCCATTGGTGTCGCGGTTAAGAGATGGATAACCTATCACGGATTGGCCTTCAACCTTTACAAAGACAATGAGGCTTTCACTGGTATAAACCCCTGCGGCTTCACTACCGAGACGATGATCAGCTTAGAAGAAGTGATAGATGGGCAAGAAAAACCTTCCCGCTCTAGCTTTGAGCAATCGCTCTCTAGCCACCTCATTGAGGAATTCACCAAACTGCGCAAATCCTGAGCAAAATCATCTGCGAGCTCTGGTGTAGACAAATTCCCGAGCGCCCCTCACAATAGGATGATCACTTTCTCAAAGGAAGCTCTTCATGCGCTTATATGAATACATTCAACAAGGTGGAACAATTATGTACATCCTTGTTCTCCTCAATATTATTGGATTTGCCGTGATGATCACGAAGTTTTGGCTTTTTGGTAAAGAAAAGTCCAACGCTTCGCTCTTGGCCGATGAAATAGGTGCTCGCCTAAAGAATGCTTCCACCGGTCAAGATATTCAGGCAAGGATTGAGCTGGCAAAGCAAGAGGTGTCCAACTACATTTCTCAAGTTGAAAAAGGCTTAAATACAGTCAAAATTATTGCTTCAATATCTCCTCTTCTAGGCTTACTTGGTACTGTTATCGGAGTTCTTGTTGCCTTCCAAATAATGTCGAAGCAGGGCTTGAGTGACCCAAGCTACTTTGCCCAAGGTATATCGATGGCCCTGATCACAACAGTTGGGGGCATGAGTGTTGCGATCCCCCACTTCGTTGGTCACAGCTATCTTCTCGGCATGCTCGATGCTCTTGAGGCTAAATTAGAAAAAGAAATCCTCACAAGGGTACTTTAAAAAATGAAAAGAAGATCACGAGAAACGGCCACTCCAGATATTACACCCCTTATTGATGTGGTGTTTCTTCTGCTTATTTTCTTTATGGTTTCCACTGTCTTTAAGAAAGACGAATTGGCACTCCTCCTTGATCTGCCCTCAGTCACTGAGGGAGAATCAAAGGCTCAAGCTAAGAAAAATATTAATATTGAACTCTCCGCTAAAGAGCTGGCGTTTAACGGGGCAAAAGTTAGCTTTGTTGAACTAGCAGCGAAACTTGGTGGTGTTACTGATAAGAAGACCCCAATAGACATGAGAGTTGATAAAGACGTTCGGTATGAAAGGGTTGTGAAGGTTCTCGATGAGCTCAAAAAGCAAAAACTTGGGAATCTGTCTCTTATTACCAACAAGTAAAATAAAACAGGTATTCTACCCAAGAGTCTTTCTATAAAGCTCAATCATTTTTAAGCTCGTATTCTTCCAGTGAAACTGTTCAGCATAAAGGCGACCTTCTCGGGCCATCAACTTCTGGAGATCATCGTCAAAAAGAACTCTTTCCATTTTCTCAGCGATATCCTCAGCTCGATTTGGATCAATGTAGAGCGAGTTAGGCCCAGCAGACTCTGCAAAACAAGACCCCAGAGAAGTAATGACGGGAGTCTCACTAAAGAGGGCCTCAACATTAGGAATACCCCATCCCTCAAAGAATGATGGATAGACAAATAAATCGGCCATTTGATAAAAGCTCGGAAGATCCTCTTGAGGCACGTTGTCTTTTATAAAACAGCGATCTCGAAGACCTTGATCTAAAATCTCATTCTCTATTTTCGTTTTATAGTCTTTACCGCTACCAACTAAAATAAGCTTATGAGGAATATGATCTTTCAAGCGAGAAAAAGCTTGTACTAAACTCAGGGCATTCTTGCGCTCTTCAAGGGCCCCTACATAAAGAATATAGTGCTCACCCAAATCATACTTACTTCTCACTCTCTCCTTCGTCTCTATAGATGCCGAAATATAGAAGCTTGGGTGACAGGACTGCTGGATGACCTCAACTTTGTCTCCTCGACAATCCAAAAAGTGATCAATATCCGCCTTTGTTTGCTCACAGATCGCAATGACTTTATCTGCGTTATCGACAGCGTGCTTAAACTTTCGAAAGTAGACTTTGCGATCGACCCAAGGAAAGTATTCTGGGTAGCGCATAAAGATGAGGTCATGAATGGTTACGACACTCTTTACTCCCCTATCCCGTAGATTACTTGGGAGTTCATGAGAGAGCCCATGATAGATATCTACTCCATTTTTGGAAATATCTCGATCCATAAAAAAGGAGCGCCAAGCACTACTCATCAGCTTATCGACACTTCTTGTGGGTGTAATAACACTCACATTATCAAAGCGTTTTTCCCAAGCGAGTGCCCTAGTATCTTTAAAAGGCGGCGTGAAGAGAAGGTATTCCTCTTCTGGAAAATGTTTTATTAAACTCTCTATAAGGGTTCTTGAATAATTACCGAGACCGCGAAAGTTATGAAAAACTCTCTTTGCATCAAATCCTATCTTCATGACTTCTTATTTTAGGAAATGAAACAAGCTACGGCAAAGGAAATCCATACCATTACAGTAGTCTTGGTAAATAAATCTTCTGGCTGGGATAAATCGTTTTATTACTAAGAGAATTAGCGCTCACAATACTGTTAACAGTTAATCCAAATTTGCGGGCGATTCGATAAAGACTATCTCCTCGCTTAACGATGTAGAGCTTCTTCTTCAGGACAGCCTTCTTTAAAATCTTGAGTTTTTGACCGACTAAGATCTTGCTTTTTTGAAGTGAATTCCTAGCTTTAATTTTACGAACAGTAGTCCCATGCTTGCGGGCGATTTTATAAAGGCTATCTCCACTCTTAACGGTATATAGTTTTTTCTTCATGGTCGCTTTCTTTAACACCTTGAGTTTTTGACCTACAAAGATCTTGTTTCTTCTAAGAGCGTTTCTCGCCTTGATTTTACGAATCGTCGTTCCATACTTTCTAGCTATCTTATAAAGGCTTTCACCTCTCCTAACTTTATGGATGCCGGAGATTCTCTCTGCCGCTCGACTTATTCTTGCGGGCCTTCGTTTAGCCTTAAGGGCAGCAAGCTTTGTCTTAGCCCCTGCCATCATGTTATTCGGAATGTAGAGCCTGTGGCCCTTACGTCTTTTAGAAACCCAATCTTTCTTCATATCGGGATTCAGCTTTTTAAATAGTTTATAATTCATACCAAGAGTTTTTCTCACTCGCTTAGCAGAAAAACTTTTATAAAGCTTAACTTCACTCACATTATTGAAAATCTTATGATCGGAGTGCTTACTTACTCTGTTTAACTTCCATAGCTCTTTAGCCGCCGCAACCTTAGGAATATAGTAAATTGTCTCTTTAGGTAATAACTTCTTTGCCACGAGGCTTTTATAGTCTCGAGTATTTCCTCGGCGAATAGCGTTGATAATGCGATACTCTCCCGCATTATAAGCGCACATCGCGAGCTCCCAACTGCCAAAAATATTGTAGAGATCCTTGAAGTAGTGAGCTGCTGCTCTTGTTGCCTTGAAGATATTTCTTCTCTCATCAACCCTAGAATCTACTCTGAGTCCATACCGAGTAGCCGTTCCTTTAATGAACTGCCAGGGTCCAACTGCATCTGCACTTGATCTAATATGCGAGTTATAGCCTGACTCAATCAATCCAACAAAGAAAAGGTCTTTAGGAAGACCTTCTTCTTCAAATATCGTTTCTACTAATTCTTTATATTTGGTCCCGTTCTTAGAGTGACGTAAGAACCGCTTGCGATCTCTCTTTGTAAAATACTTTATCCAAAAGTCGTAATGCTTTTTCTTGTAAGTGATATCAAATTCAGCTTCACCGACAGCCTCTGAACTCACCGGGTCTTCTTTTAGTAATTCTTTCTTTTCATACTTTTTTATGATTTCTTTTTCGGCCTCTATCAGTACTTTTTCTTCAACGACAACAGTCTTCTTTGTTTCTTTGATTTTCTCTTCAAGATCATCGAGGTCAACTGTATTTTTGATATCATGAGCCTCTCTAATCTCTGCAATGCTGAGAGATTTGTTTTTTACTTGCGCAACCTCAGGTTGCTCTTCATGTGAGAGCGGGCGAATACTTGCACAAGAAATCAGGGATAAGAGAGTGAGTTGAATACAAAGCATACGTGCCATGGGTATCTCCATTGTAACTTCAGCTTCATGTCGAAGTTTTACGCCACTATCAGTGGAATGTTTATTCTAACTTATCCCTAATAAACAGCAAGTCGTCGAAATAATTGACGTACTTGCAAAAAAGGAAAAAAAGAGGGAGTTAAAGACCTATTTTGAGACCGAAGAAAGCGTCGACCTTTCCACCTATTTTCATCGTGGTTCGATTGACGCTATTAACTTTAAGCTCAATATAAACGACAAATGTTCTATTTTCTTGAGCAATTTTCTTCCAAGGGAGATCATGGATGACTAAGTCCAGGCATCGACCAAGACAACCCAAGTTTTCACTATTTTCTTTAGCACTGTAGCTGGCCATGAGAAGCCCTCTCCCCTCTCTTGTTACTTGATTCGCAGTGGGTTCGGTAAAGTCGAGATAAATATTCAAGTCATCAATAAAGTCGAGGTTAGCTAACTCCATATCCACGGCATCAACGATCTCCAATCGAACAGAGTTGATTCCTAGGCGCTGTATGTAATCCCAATCGCTAATGTTATCGAGTTCGTTGGCAAAGTAGATAATTGGCTCAATGTCGTAGTCAAAGCCTTCTCTTTCTTCGATGGCGACATTAGCTATTTCCTTAAAAAGCTCCTGGAAAACCATTCCTAGATCTTGAACATCCATAACCTCGCCTGCAAAGTCAGGAACCTCTTGTCCATCTATGGGGAGGCTTACGATAAAAGGTCTCTCACTCAACTGACGATCGATTGGGTCGGGGACCCAAGTAGGTGTGATTGACTCTTTGGCCGAACAGGCACAGAGGAGCAGCGCGAACATTCCCGTCATTATGTGTGAATGTATTTTCGGATACTTACGCATCTAGCCTTTATTTGTTAAAAGTGAGGAAAATTTAAATACGTAGTCTTTTATCAACTCGGCGCAGCATTTTCAATCACTCATGAATTGTTTACCCGGCGTTCCTTTTAATAAACCCTAAATAATTGAAATTATGTGCATCACTTGAGTTAGAAAAGATTACAGGGGTATGAGAATGAAATAGCGCGGCGCAGCAAACTTTATTACTATGACCCATGCTTAAAATGCTTCGTTCCATGACCCCTATTCTCTGCACTTTTTTGTGTCTATTGAGCCCTCTCAATAGGGTCCTCGCGGCCTATTATGACACTCTTCCTAAGGGTGTTCGCATGGCCGTTTTAAAGCAGGTTCGAACAGGAACTATTGACTCGGCATTTGATCGCCAACAACAAGAACAATCTAATTTCTTTCGAGTCAACCTTGATGCGGGATCTTTAGAAAACTATAACGAGCTCACTCAAAGTATCTTTGAACAAGTGCGCTCGATATCTGAGGAAGCCTACAACGAATTTAGTCTGGGTGAATATGAAGCTCAAGGATCGGCGAATGTCCAAGTCAACGGGGCCGGCCTAGCCTATGGGCTTAGTAACCGCCTGACTCTTTATGGGACATTCCCTTGGTACAAAGCCCAAGTGAATTTACAGATTGAGAGAACCAAAATGAGTAACAACCAGAAAGTTGTCGAATCCCTAAACGCCACTGGAAATGGAACTGAAGCTCAAATCCTAAAAGATCTCGCCGCTCAAATACCAGACATTAATGGCGGAGTTGTTCAATCAGTAGTGACCAACGGGTTCAACTACAAGCCCCTTGGCAACTGGCAAGCTCAAGGTATGGGAGACATGGAAATCGGAGCAATCTATCGTCTTACTGACTGGGCCTATTCAGGTCTGGCCGTTAGCGCTGGAGTCGTTCTTCCAACTGGTAGACAAGACGATCCTGATATCCTTCAAGACTTTGCCTTTGGTGATGGCCAAACAGATGTCTTCGCTGAGTTTGGTGGCGGATTTACTATTCCAAATACACGCTGGAGCTTTGATAGCTTTGCTAGATTTACTTACCAATTCTCCCACAATAGGGTCATGCGGGTTCCTGAATCTCGGGAGTCTCCTTACAGTGCCGAGAGTATGATCTTTGAAGAGAAACTTGGCAACATGCTTGATCTAACAACCTCTGCTACTTTCCAATTTAAGAGATGGTTTGGCGTTAGCGGAGCTTTTCTCCATAGAAGTATAGGGTTGGCTGAATACCGCTCTCCTAATGAGTTTGCCAATGAGATCCGGGCCCTCGAAACGAATAGAACCGAGCAAGTAGTGAGAGCAGGTATTAACTTTTCAACCGTTCCACTTTATCAATCGGGAGACTTCTTTCTGCCTTTTGCTGCGAATATTAGCGCCCAACAAATCGTCAGCGGAACCAACACGCCCAAATACAGCCGCTTTGATGTTGAATTCAGATTCTATTTCTAGAGATTATAGGAGTAATAGAGCACTCCATTTTCCTCGTAGATCAAATTGAATGGATCTTTTTCCAAAAAGAGGAAACCATCGAGATCAAAGAAATCCACACCATGAGCAATGTTCATCGCGCTTGAAATCCCAAGACTTGTCTCTATCATACAGCCGAGCATCGTTTTTAATCCCAATGCTCTCGCTTCTCTCAATTGATTCATCGCTTTTATATAGCCTCCGGCCTTCATCAGCTTAATATTTACTCCATGAAACATCTTTTGAAAGTCATCAACAATCGGTCCAGACTGAACAGACTCATCGGCGATCAGCATGACTTTTGTCTGTTCTCGCAGCAAGAAGGCTTCTTCATGATTATTAGCAGCGAGTGGTTGTTCGAGAAATTCAATGGGAAGAGACTTTAGAGCTTCACAAAATGACAGCACCTCTTTAGCTTCGCTAAAAGCTTCATTACCATCTATTCGAATCGCTCCTTTATAGAGTTCTGCTATTTTTTCTACTACTCTATGGTCATCAAACTTTCCTACTTTTACTTTAAGGCTATGAAAGCGGGTCAAGTTGTTCGTCTTCAGATAGGACCCAATTTCTTCAACAGGCATGATAGGAACGGAGTGGCTTGTTAAAATCTTACTGACTTCTCTAACTCCTAAAACTCTTTGACGTGTCGACTCCATGACTTGAGAAAGATAGTGGACATAAGCAGACTCTATTGCAAACCTCAGGGCACTTGGTAGTTCCAGAGAACCTAAAAGTGCTGTGAGATGATCGAGACCATTAATGGTACTCGGTATAATTTCTTTGAATTGCTCGAAAGCCTCTTCGACATCAGCAAGAGAAAGCTCACCTTTGGTTATAAAGGCAACTTCACCCATTCCTTCTAATTTGTCATCGCGAAAGGTTATGAAGATATTCTCTTTCTCGCTAATGCTACCACGAGAAATTGACCAATTTACTTTCAGAGGAAGTTTTCTTACTTCCAGGCTCCAAGAACCAGACATTTCAAGCTCCTTTCCTACAGTGCCCTAGTAAGAACAAATAAAATGACCTAACCAGTACTATTGACCTTCGAGATTCTATCACACTCAGCTAGCTCTTGGTTTATAATGAGATCAACATAAGATTCTTATTTATGGATGAAAAATGATTTCCCTTAGCTTATTTGTCAAAATTACTCTTCTTACAATACTTGTCCTTTTTGTTGTCAAAGCACTCGCTCCCAGCATGGGTCAAATGATCTGGGATCTTCTTTATAAGCCCAAGAAAAAGAAGAATAGCGACGTTGATTTTGATTTTTTAATCGAGCAAAAGAAGTCGATGCTTAGGGGGGGAAACCCGACAGCGACTGGAGTAGCAGCAGGGTCCAGTTCCAAAAAAACACTCACAGAAGAAAGAGTCCACGATAATTACAAAAAGCTAAGTTCGAAAGATAAGCGAAGTCCTAGAGAGGAAGCGCAGTACGAGGCCCTCAAGAACTTCATGTCGCTCCTCGATGCAATTCAATGGGGCGGAGGAAAAGGCTTTCAAGAACTTGCTACAGTGCTTACCAATAAGTTATCCAAAAGAGTTACCGAAGCTGATATCAATACTCAATTTCAAGCACTGCTCAGAAGAGACTCTTTTCTTGGACCATCTCAACAATTGCTAGATGCCGATGAAATAAAGGTTGTCCTAGAGCTTAGACTATTCTTTCAATTTCTCCTTGAGGGCGATGAGATGATTAGGACGCTCGCTAAGCGCTTCTCGACGGGACCAGAAGAGGTCAAAAAAGGCTTGGCCGTCTATTTTCAAAAGGCTCAAAAGAAAGATTCATCAAAGCTTCAAATCTCTGTATTGAAGAGTAATGTCAATACTCTACCGGGGCCAGAATCTCCCTTTCTCTTCGCTCTTCTAAAGGACTCAAGCGGCTTACCAGTCAAGCGAGTAGAGGTTTTGACATCCATTAGAGAAGAAGTCGAATTTTTCAAAATCCTTTCTCCTCTACCTCATCTCAGAAATAAAAAAGATACGGAAGTTGCTCTCCTGATACTGGGTCTCAAGAAAGGGGCGGCCTTAGATCAAATAAAAAAGCAGTACAAGAGTTTAGCCAAGCAGAAGCATCCGGACAAACTCAAAGGAAAAGGAATTCCAGTAGAGTTTGAGTCTATTGCTACGGAAAACTTTACTCGTATTCAAGAGGCATATGATATACTAATGAGTGAATTAAAAGACTAACTTACCCTGAAACATTGCGCTAACCTAAGGCAATAGCATGCTAAAGAATCAACATATTGTCGATGAACTCACTTGCGAACTCATTAACGTCATCAGTGAAACAAATGGTATCAACTTAAACGACACCATCGAACTCCTTGGTCATTCACCAGTTATAAAAGAGAATGTTCTAGTCAATAAACAAATACAAGAATTTAGAAGACTACTCACTGGCTTTCATGAAGACGAGGTTGATATCTACACCCTTCTTCGCCACCCCTTCGCCAGAGCATTTTTTCAGTTTTTTAAAAACTTTCCTCTCAAGTACCGAGAGGAACACATTCACCTTACGGGCTCATTGAGCGCTGAGTTTGTGCACCCTCGTTTAATGAAGCTAATTAACGGTCCCAACGCTGAGGTTTACAAAAAGAGGATTACTGATGTTTACGGACCAGATTGTTGGCCTATAAAAACCGTCGAAGACGTAGATCACCTCATTCGTTTACAAGACGGTGAGCAGTTTATGACCTACCTACGTATTCTTTATCTTCCAAAACTTATTTTAGTAGATCGAGAAGCTCACGAAGAGGCGGCCTATCACATGGCACAGGAGCTTTATCACAAGTATAATGTCGGCCACCTGCGTTTAAAGTTTACCCTCAATCGTACTACTGGCAATGAAACAGAACAGCTACCAGGAGAAATCAGCGTCACCGAAGAAGACGTTGTTTTCGGTCTTTATGGAGGATTTAAGAAATTTCAATCAGAGCATCCGGACTTTGACTTTATTCTCTCTCCAAGCTTTCGAAAAGAGGCAGACTTTTACGATGATAAAAACTTTAGTAGTAAGCAAGAGCATTTCCTAGATCAAGTAAAGAAGCTGCTTGAAATGGTCAGCAACAACCCGGAACTAGCCCCTCACTTAGTCGAAGTCGACACCGTGGGAGATGAGAAAGAGCTCTATCGCAAGAAGCACTTTGCTGAAATGAAGGCAGGCTTGAGGCGACTTCAATACAATGGATTTAGACTTAGGTCTCACCATGGTGAAACGTGGAAAACGCTTAGAAAAGGAGTTCAAAGTGTCGATAACTCCATGAATATTTGGCACATCGATACTCTCGAGCATGGTCTCAGCCTAGGCATAAATCCGAATTATTACTTTCATCGTCTCTTCCAACGAGTCATGGAGCTTAATCGTCTACAAAAGCCTCTCGATATAAAATCACAAGAGTATCGAGAGCTAATGGATATGGAGTGGAGAGAACCAGTAGTTCGCGATAAGCTTATTAGTGGAAGCCCGCTTAACGAAGCCGAAGAAATTATTTTTATTAAAACTAAATTTCATACGGCTAGAGAAATTGAACACTATCAACATGATATTCTCAATCGAATGATCAATAAGAATGTAAGTTTAGTCGCTCTACCAACCTCAAATATTAAGCTCACTAATTCATTTCCCGACATTAAGGATCATCCTTTTTCATGGTGGGAGAAAAAGGGAGTTCAGCTGGGCGTTGGAACAGATAACTACATCACGCTATCAACTAACTTCATCGAAGAAATGTTAATTCTACTCTTTTCAGATCCCGAGCATTTAAAGATCACAAAGCTTCTGATGGTAACAAGTGGCGAAGCCAGAAGGCCTTATATTAGTAGTCTCTTATGGAAGATGAGAAAGCGTTTTATCTCTTCGAAACTATTGGCGCAAAAATAGACTTACTTCTCGAGCGACTCGCCTTGGAGTAATGTCGACCATACATTTTTGAAATACACTTTGTGAGCATTGACCTCGACCGTCTTTGGAGCAAGGCCGACAACTTAAGCTGACTTCTAGAGTTTTCATTTTACCCATTGTCGTGAAACCAAAAGCACTGGGGCCCATTAGAGAGAGCCCATTAACTCCAGCGAGATCAGCGACCTGCTGAAGCCCAGTATCGGCAGAGATAATAAAGCGAGCGTTTGCAGCAACGGCACAGCTTTCCTTTAGATTGAGCTTACCCGCTAAGTTGGTGATCCTCTCTGGATCAACTCTTTTTATCTCTTCGCAGAAAATATCCTCAGGACCTCCAAGAATAATGAAATTTTCATTTGGTAGCAGTCGAACTAACTCCTCCCAATGCTCTTTTGGCCAGCTCTTCATAGGCCAAGCGGTTGAAGGCACCAGAACGATCGCCTCTTTTAAATCTTTTGATAAGTAACTTGGAGGATCGAGAGGCCACTCAATAGGTTTTAGAGTAGTACCAGAATTAAAGAAAGTTTTTAGGGGCGCCCAATAGGATTCCATGGCCTTGTAAGGCTTAGGAAATAAATTAATTCTGAAGGTAAAAAGTAGAACTCTTTTTATTCTTTCTTTGGAGCGAGTCACCACTTTGCTTGAACTAAAAAACATCAGCACCATGCGAACAACAAATGAGCGAATATTATTGTGGGCATCATAGACCACATCATAATCTCTTTTACCTAAGCTCCAAGCCAAACGCACAAGACCTCCTAAGCCTAGGTTTCGCTCGAAGCTTATAATCTCGTTCAAATACTCTTCACCCTCTAGAGCGCCTTTGAGATCGCTCCTAACCAGCCAGTCAATTTCTTCAAAGCCAATACTCTCTTTTAAGACCTTACAAAGAGAGCGCGCATGGATTATGTCGCCAAAGCTTGAAAAACGAATAATAAGTATTTTCTTCACTCCTCAACTTTACCGCATCAAACGCTTAAAACAAGCACCAGAGTATGAGCAGACAAAAAAGACTCACTGCACATCTTTTTTCCTTTTCGGGCCTGTTGTCTTAGGTTTTAATGGTTAGATAGTATTACGGGGGGCGAATGACCCTTTTTGGGCTTGAGTTTTTGCCCTATAACTCTTCGAGCTCGGTAATATGCTTCGATACTAGAAAACTTAATAAGCGGGACACTATGGCCTTCAGCAAGCAAAACCTCATGAGCCTCATCAAAGTAGCCGTAGACAACGGGGCTAGTGATATCCATATTCGCTCCGGTGAAAAGCCATGCCTGCGCTTGCGAGGAGAATTGGTCCCGATTCAGACCAAAGAATTTAGTCCTGAAGACGTTACAGAAATCGCTAAAATTGTTCTCGCGAAAAAGGAACTTGTCGAGCAACTCTCCACGCTTAAAGAATATGATGGTGGGTTTGCGATTCAGGGGCTTTGTCGAATACGCTATAACTTTTTTCGTTACGATAAAAAGATCGGCCTCGTTTTTAGAATTGTAAAAAGTAAAATCCCAACTCTCAAAGAACTAGGCCTTCCTTCAATTCTTGCAAAGATTGCAGACGAAAGAAGAGGTTTGATTTTAGTGACTGGACCAACGGGTTCCGGCAAGTCGACAACGCTTGCGGCGATGATCGATCACATCAATGAAAACAGATGCTGCCATGTCATTACTGTTGAAGACCCAGTGGAGTATCTTCACCCTCAAAAAAAATCAAGAATTACCCAAAGAGAAGTAGGTAAAGACACTGAAGGTTTTACGACTGCCTTAAGGCAAGCTTTGCGCCAAGATCCTGATGTTATTTTAATCGGAGAAATGCGTGACCCAGAGACTATTCAAATTGCCCTTAAGGCAGCAGAAACAGGCCATACAGTATTTTCGACTGTTCACACCACCAATGCTCTTACAACCATTGGCCGAATCATTTCAATGTTTCCGCCAGAAGAGCAAAAAGATGTAAGGAAACGCCTAGCAGTAAGTCTAATGGGGACTGTTTCCCAAAGAATGCTCAAAAGAGCCGATGGCAAAGGCGTCGCAATAGCTCAGGAGATCATGGTTGTGGGACCAGGTGTCAGAGAGTGTATTGAAGGAGATGAGCCCTTAGAAAGGATCGTCGACATTATTCAGGAGGGCTTTGGCCCCGGAGGAAACGGCTCCCAGTCCTTTGACCAACACATTATGTGGATGCTCGAAAATAGAGTTATTGATAAGGCCACGGCCTTAGAAGCTGCCACTTCAGAAGCAGACTTTATGCAAAAGTTACAGTTCGATTAGTCATCAATATAAAGGGCCGTTCCACATATCATATCGTGCAATGGTCGGTTACCTTCATTTTTAAGTCCAACCAGAAGCCCGATCACACTAACTATCGAGACAGGCTTGAAAATGGCTTCTCTCATAAAAATAGCTTTCTTGCTGGCCCGCTCACCAATGGTATGCCCACTTATTCTCATCTTGAAGAGTGATTTTCCAATAGTGGCATTGAACTTCATCGCAGGGACTAAATGCAAAAGGAAAACGAGAACAATAAAGACGGGTATGATAAGAAACTTCTCTAGTGTAGCCGGATCGAGGGTCTGGTTGATTCCCCTTTTCGCTAACTCCTCTATGTAATAGTACTCAAGATGTGGTCTGAGTAAATAACTGCCGTACCCCATCGCCGCAACAAAGCCGTAGTCAAAAATGGTTGCAAAAATACGGTTTAAAAAGCTCGGAGCCATAAGCTCCGCATAAGCCTCAGCCGCTGCCGTTCTTCTGGCAATTGCAGACCTACTCCCTTGTTTTTTTCGAGGGTTATTAACCGAAAGCTTCTTTTTTCTCTTTGGCTTATGAACACTATTAATGTCAGGCGTAGCACCTGAAGCTTTTTTGGCCTTCTTTTTCAGGTTAGCAGTTTCAAGATCTTTGCTATCTAACTTAAATTCCCAGTTATCATCATCCTGATTACTTCCGGCCATCTTTAATTCCTATAGATTATCAATAATCTTTAAAAGGTCATCTAACTCTTTTTTTGCTATTTTGCACTTCTCTTCCCAAGCTTCATGAGAAATACTCTCATCGCGATTCATAATCAGAGAGCCCAACTTTTTAGTTGCCTGATTGAAACGACCGAGATACTCCACCGCTAGAGTCTCGTCCTGGAGAGACTCTAGTTTCTCAAGAACCTGTTCCATTTCAGAGTTGTCTATCAAATCCATACTGCTCAAAACTATTTCACCATGCTCAGTTTTTTACCTTTAAGCTGACGAATGACATCGTCCATGATGAAAAGAGTTTCCTCTATCATCGGGTCAACCGTTAAAGATTTTACCCAGTCTTTCTTTTTCTTTTCAAAGTCTTTCATCCATCTCTTCTTGTCACTCTCTTGAACCTTTGAGTGAGCAAGTAAGCTCTCTTCAAAGTTGGAGACGACAATGTCCTTGCTTTCTTCTTCATTCTTAAGCTTCTCAGTAATTTTTTTATTAGCTTCGTCCTGAGACAATACTTCTTTGAGATTTAGAGAAACCTTAGTGTCATCTTTTCTCTTTTTCAAGTAATCCACACTTTCTGTAATTTTTCTGAAGCGATCACTCTTCCCTACTCTCTTTCCACTTCTTGTTTTTAGGATCGGTAATTGATAGGCGAATTTCTCCCACTCATCATATGACTGGGCCTTAACCTTATCCCAAGGAATAGAGTAGTCGAGATCTTGTTCCCGATTCTCAGCATAGCCCATAGGATCAGGTAGGATAATATCGGGAGTGATACCTTTGTACTGAGTAGATCCACCAGTAATTCTATAGAATTTTTGAACTGTAATCTTCATCGCCCCTAAAGGCTTATTCAAAAAGTTAAGCATCTGGTTGCCATTTAAACGCAAGATAGCTTGAACAGTCCCCTTTCCGTGAGTGTGCTCTCCTCCGACAATGACCGCTCTTTTGTAGTCTTGCATGGCTCCTGCCAGAATTTCTGAAGCTGAAGCACTGAACCTATTGACCATGACGATAAGTGGGCCATCATAGGTAATATCGGGATTACTATCTCTGAGGACATCGATTTGTCCTTTAGGGTCACGAATCTGGACGATTGGACCCTTTTCTATAAAAAGACCTGACATCTCTTCTGCATCTTGAAGAGCGCCTCCTCCGTTGTTTCTCAAATCGAGAATCATGCCATCAATTCCCGACTTCTTAAGTCTCTTGAGTTCCATCAAAACATCTGCAGTACAAGAGCGATCCGGACTGTTGAAGTCTCTATAAAACTTAGGCACATGAATGTAGCCTACTTTTATATCGAGTTTCTTATGCTTTAAGATACTCGCTTTCGCATAACTTGCCTCAATTTCGACAACATCACGAATGATTGGAATCACGGCACGAGACCCGTCAGCTTTTTTAACGGTAAGTCGAACTTCAGTTCCTTTCTTTCCTCTAATGTAGCGAACAGCATCATCAACACGCATATTAACAAGATCAACAGGGGTACCATCTTTTTCCGCAGCAAAGAGAATGACGTCGTCGACTTCTAGCTGCTTTTGTCTCCAAGCCGCTCCACCGGGAACAATCCGATTCACCTTGATGTAGGCACCGTCTTCTTGAAGTACTGCTCCAATTCCTTCGAGCTGGCCAGAGATATCAATATCAAAGTCCTCTTTTTTCTTTGGGGGGAAGTAGACAGTATGAGGGTCGTGAACCGCCGCAACGGCGTTAAAGAACTTCTCTAAATTGTCAGTTCGTCTATCTTTTAGGAGACGAGTAAAATATTTTTCGTATTTCTCATTTTGTGACTTTTGCGCTTTAGCCCGCATTTGCTTATCCGTAAGGATTTCTTCTTTTTTCTTCTTCTTTTTCTTATCTTTCTTTTCGGCTTTGACAGTCTTATCTGTGAGGTTCTTTAATTCTTTTTGGGCGTCCATGATGGAGATATAGTTGGATAAGACAGACTGCTTGAATATTTTTCGCCAATGCTCGTTCAGCGCTTTTTCTGAGGCGAAGTAGTCTCTTTTTTCACCATCGAGCTCCAATGACTCTTTCTTCTTAAAGGTAAACTCTTTTTTGAAGAGTTTTTCTCTCAGTTTGTTAAGGTTCTTTATTCTCTGCTTAAAAATAGAGACTGTTTGATCGACAAGCTCGTGCTTTGCACTTGTCATCTGATCATCCATTAAAAAGCGATACTTCTCTAACTTTTTCACGTCGGATTTTAAAAAATACTGCTTATTGTAATCAAATCTTTTAAGAAACTCTGGAAATGCCTTTTCGCTTAGAGCATCATCCAAGGATTTTTGAGTATAGTGAAATTTTGCAAGCCTAGAGCGAATCATTGTGCCAATGAGTTTTTCTAAGTGCTTATCAACCTGCTCCTCACTTGAAGCTTGAGATGATGAACTATTTTTAGCAAAGCTCGGTTGAGCAAGGCAGGTGATAAGAAAAAGGACTGCGAGAAAGGAATTCTTCATTTAATCTCCAAAGGTCATTTCGGGCACGACTCTAAAATCACAATCAATGCCAGTGATTTCTATGCCCTAGCATTCATCATAAGGCAGGAAGCTACTTTTGCGAAAGGGTGAAATATCGCCCTTTTTTATACAGATTGCGTTATTCCTATAGACAATCTTACCTCAACTTAAAGGTAACAAGAGGCACAATTGCAAAACTTTACCAGAGCTTTACACACTGGTTTCTGTAAAACAACAAAACGGCTCAGTAATAAGGCAATCAAGGCCGGACAAATTCTTCTCTCCAATAAAAGCAGTTGTCTAAACAATTTACTCTCTTAAAATAGACCTCTTGAACCCAATAAAACTTCTAGTAGCATTTATATTTAAAGGATTTACATGAATTCCACCGCATCCCCCTTAGCTTACCTCCAGCAGCCAAGTATTCATCAAGAAACTATCGTTTTTGCGACAGATGACGACCTTTGGTCGATTTCTATTTTTGGAGGTGATGCTAGAAGACTGACTAATTCACAAGGTCTAACGTCCTCGCCCTTTATTAGCCCCGATGGTTCGCAAGTCGCCTATCTTGCAACTGACCACGGACAAACAGATATTTTTATTATCCCCATTAAAGGGGGAATACCTAAAAGAATCACTTACGTCGGTGTCAATCGTATTTCGGGATGGCAAGACAATGCCAGCCTGATTTATGCCTCTAACTTTGAGACATTCTCGCCAAGAGTGACGATGCTGCACAAGCTTAATATCAAAACCCACAAGTCTACCCCTGTTAACTTAGGCCACTGCTCCTGCTTAGTTTCTGATGGCAAAGTAAGAGTGCTAGGTAAGAATATCGGGGATCCGGCGCGCTGGAAGAGATACAGAGGAGGAACGGCTGGAACCCTTTGGGTTGACGAGACCGGTAAAGATCAATTCAAACAAATCCTGCCTAAGCTAAAGTCAAATTTAGCAAATCCAATTATTATCGAGAAAAAAATATTTTTTATTTCAGATCATGAAGGTGTCGGAAACATCTACTCTTGCACTTATAAAGGTGGTTCTCTCAAGCGCCACACTCATAGCGAGAAATACTATGTAAGAAACTTTTCTGCCAGTGAAGGAAGAATCACCTATCAGGCAGGCGCCTCCCTATTTCTCCTTGAGCTTAAGACCAATACTATCGTCGAACTCGACATTCTCGTGGCCTCAAGTTTTAACCAATCCTCCGAGAGAGTAGAGAGCATTGAAAGATCACTACAAGAGTATAGCATCAGTACTGGTGGAGAGGATTTAGCCTTTATTTCCAGAGGAAAGCTCTTTAGTCATACCCCTTGGGTCAATGCCGCCATTTTAAAAGGTGACACGAGCAGGAGGTACAAAAGGCCTGTCCATATTGCCAGCGCCTCGGGCTTCAAATCACTCCTTGCCGTTGAGCTTAATCAAGAAAATGAAGAAAAATTAGTTCTCTTCCAAGAAGAAAGAGGGAAAATTGCTCCAGAAGAACCAAAACCGATACTGCCAAAGCAGGACTGGGGCAAAGTAGCGGCCCTCATCCCCCATCCCGAAGAAGAGATCGTTGCTGTAACCAATAACCGAAACGAGCTTTTTCTACTCAACATAAAAAGTAAAAAACTAGAGCTTATTGCGAAAAATAATTATCGTTTTTTTGAGTCTGCGTCCTGGTCTCCCTGCGGCCGCTACTTAGCCTTTTCTCTTCCAACCTCCAGAACTGTTAACTCGCTGGCCATCTATGACACGAAAACCAAACTTACGAAGCACCCTATTCGAAGCGTCTTAAATGATTTTTCCCCGGTGTTTTCTCTCTCTGGGCGGTATCTGTTCTTTCTTGGGATGAGAGAGTTTCATCCCAATTATGCTGAGACTCACTTTGAGTTGGGCTTCCCCTTCGCTACTAAGCCCTATGCCTTAATTCTCCAAGAGGATGAAAAAAGTCCTTTCGATCAATTCTTAGGAATTGATCACTCTCAAGATGGTGAGGATGAAGAAGATGAGGAACTCTTAGAAAGTAACAAAGTAAGCGCGGCCACTAAAAAGAAGAAAGCAAAGGCAAAGAGTAAAAAGAAGAGTGATGCAAAAAAGACGGCCAAAGAGATTGAGAGCGAATCCATAACCATCGACTGGGAGGGGCTTGATAACAGAATCGTAGCTTTTCCAGTACCTCTTGGAGGCTATAGTGAAATTGCTGCCATTGAAAACAAAGTTTTTCTCCTGAAAAGCTCAATCGCTGGAATTAACCCAACTGGCCCCTCAGTAGAGGAAGAAGGACCCAGTAGTCTCTATACATTCTGTTTCAAAGAAAACAAAAAAGAAGTCTTTCAAAAGAGTTGCGCAGGCTTTGATCTGAGCCTCGACAAGAAGTTTGTAGTCATGGACTGTGAAGATGGCTTCCGCCTAGTATCGACAGAAGGTAAACCAAGCGAGGGAGAGGACTATAACAAAAAAGATGGCTACATCAATCTAGCACCAATCAAACTACTCGTAGACCCCAAAAAAGAATGGAAGCAGATGTATCAAGAAGCTTGGATTCTTCAGAGAGAGCACTTCTGGGTTAAAGATATGAATAAGATTAACTGGGTTAGCGTCTTTAAAAATTATTTGCCTCTACTTGAGAGAGTCAATACCAGAAAGGAGTTCAGTGACCTCATTTGGGAAATGCAAGGAGAGCTTGGAACAAGCCACTGCTATGAATTTGGAGGAAGCTACAAAAGAAAATCTCGCCGAGAAAACAATGGGCATCTCGCCGCGACCCTAACCTGGAAAGAAAGCGAAAAATGCTATCTTGTCAGCAATATCGCAAAAGGTGACTCATGGATCAAGTCATCCGCATCTCCCCTTCTTGCACCGCTTGTTTCTATGAAAGACGGGGATAAGATCTGTGGCATAGATGGTCGAAAGTTTGATCACGTAGATGATCTTGACAAGGCTCTTGTTGCCCGAGCTTCAAAGAAAACCAACTTTATTATTAAAAGAAAATCACAAAAGGATTTGGAGCAAGTAGACATAACTCCTAGTGGATCAAGTCATCTTGCTCGCTATAGAGACTGGGTCGAAAAGAACAGAGCTTATGTTCACAAGAAGTCCAAAGGAAAGTTGGGCTATGTCCATATTCCTGACATGGGTGTCCGCGGATTTAGTGAATTTTGGCGAGGTTTTTTAAGTGAATGCACCAAAGAAGGCTTAGTCGTCGATGTTCGCTACAATGGTGGCGGTCATGTCAGTCAGCACGTATTGAAGATTCTGGCCCAAAAAGTCATGGGTTTTGATAAAACTCGTTACATGGATATTGAGCCTTACCCCGCTTACGCAATCAATGGGCCAATCGTTGCTATTACTAACGAGCACGCCGGCAGTGATGGAGATATTTTCTCTCATACCTTTAAACTAATGAACCTAGGGCCTTTGATTGGAAAAAGAACATGGGGTGGTGTTGTTGGAATATGGCCACGCCATTCTCTAAACGATGGTTCTCTTACAACTCAGCCTGAGTTTAGTTTTTGGTTTAAAGATGTCGGATATGATGTCGAAAACTATGGAACAGACCCAGATATTGAAGTAGAGAAAACGCCAAAAGACTGGAAAGAAGATAGGGACCCTCAACTCGATCGGGCGATCCAAGAAGCCCAAAAGCTCTCAAGAAAGAGCCCTCCTTTAAAACCGAACTTAAATTCGAATCGTCCAAACCTCTCGGCACCCAAGCTTCCGAAAGTTTAACAAGGCGGCTCATCTAAAAGACCGATAGGTAGAACGAAAAAGCCACCTTGCTCGCTTGGAAACTTAAAAACTTTATCAACGGCATCAAGGTTTAAATCTCCATAAATATGAGGAAAAAGAAGACCACTCAAAGGGGCTTCCAGTGGAGGCTCGTGCTTTACTTCAGCCCTCACTTGGCCTTGCTTAATCCTAAGAAGTAATAATTCTTCTTGGCCTTTGTAAAAAGAGTTTGCCACGTTAATAATCTGATCCGTCTGACTACAATGAATGAAGCCTTCAATTTTTAAACTTTTTGGTGAGTAAACTCCCTTCTTTTGAGCAAGGTCCCAATCACTTGAGTTTATAATGTGAAAAATATAAGTCATCTTAGTTATCTCCTATTTAATTAACATTACTGAGCTTTCTTTATCAGGTATAACTGCTCATAAAAGCCTTCAAATACATTAATTGTTTTGTGCCCAGCAAGGGCCTTCCTTAATGCTCTCTCTTGAGTTATCTCTGTTAAAAACAACGAATGTCGATCTTCTTCGAGGTTTTTAAATTCCTCGATACGCCTGAATGTTGGTATTTGATTCCATGAGTAGTTTACCTTTACTATATTTTTCAAAAAGTATACCGAATCAAACATTATCCTAGAGCAGTATACAACCGTCTCTTTTGAATAATTTTCCTTCAAATGGTGAATAATGGGAACTAAACGAGAGTCTTGTTTAAACAAATAAGGGGAGTTCAGTAAAAATGCTATCGGCAATGGTAAAAGCACCAGCCTGATTGACAAAAACTCTCTGTATATTAAGGTGATAGGCTCTACAAAGTAGTAGGAAAGGGAAACCAGGCTCAGGACCCTAAAGCTCACAGTGTACTTCGTTGCTAAATTAAAAGGCGATAAATGAAGCAGGTCCGCCAATATGGAAATTAGAAAAAAAGTCAGTAATAAAAAGTTAATCTTTGAGTGTTCAACTGTAGCGCTGTCATCAGTATTAAGCTTATTTATGAAGAAAATGGCAGGAAAGCACAGGAAACTTATAAGCACTGAGTATTCCATATTTTGATTTTTAGAACCAAAAAAGTAGAGAGGCTCTAAATAAGCTAAATGTTGTGCCCCCAATTGATGAAATAGAGAAAAGAAGTAAAAAGGCAAAAAGATCAAAACAACTGTGCTCGCCTTTAAAAGCGCTCTCCTGTCGGCTTCGTTCGAATAAATATACTCGCCAAGAAGGACAAGAGCGGCCGGAAACCAAAAGAAGTATCGACCTCCCAGAAAAAAACCCAAAAGAAGCATCAAAGTAACCTTCATTCTCTGGCTTGAATTCTTAAAGTTCTCAATAAAGTAAACAAGAAAACAAGTACCGCAAACCTCCATTGAGTAAGGTCTTAAGGTATAACTAAGATTCATCAACATCTCTGAGAAGAAAAAAGGAACTATAAAGAGTATACCGATGGTAGTTGAAGCAGAGCGCTCCTTAAATACACTTGCAAGAAAGCTCAATCCATTCAAGAAGAAGAAAGAGGAAAGACTTCTTAGCCAAAAGGTCTTGACGCTTATCATAGACCAAAGACTTAACAGAGCGCTGTAGCCACCGGGATCTAAGCTTCCAAACTTTGCTCCATTCACAAAACCAGCAATAGGCCCCCCATGCTTCCACTCTAAAGAACTCTCTTTATAAAAAGAGAAATCCGTCGAACTCAGAAAGAGTGTCACCTCATCGATATTAAAGCTATTAAAGAAGAGTCCCTCGCGAAAGAATAAGAGTTAGAGAAAAGAGAATAAGCTAAAGAAGAAAAAGTGATCCTTGAGTTTTTTCATAACTTAGTCCCCAAATAAAGAGTCCTCAAGGATAGCGAACGAATTGATTAAAAAAAAGCAGATCACGGCAAACGTGCCATGATCTGTCTTTTATTTACCTTACTGCAATTTACGAATTGTGTACTGAAGAATACCGCCATTAGTGAAGTAAGCCATTTCATCAACTGTATCTAGTCGAGACACAAGAGTTGCACTCTTCGTGCTCCCGTCTTGATACTTGATTGTCATGCTAACATCTTGACCAGGAGAAAGTTTCTCTCCTGCATCAAGAGAGATTTCCTCACTGCCTGTTAAATTGTAAGTCTTTCTGGACTCACCATTTTTAAACTGGAGAGGAAGAACTCCCATACCGATTAGGTTTGACCGGTGAATTCTTTCAAAGGACTCAACGACCACGGCTTTTACACCTTGAAGAAAAGTTCCCTTAGCGGCCCAATCTCGAGAAGAGCCCGTACCGTATTCCTTGCCACCAATAACAACAAGGCTTTTACCAGCGTCTTTGTACTTCATTGCCGCATCATAGATAGCCATTTGTTCGCCATTGGGAATGTACTTAGTGTAGCCCCCTTCTATTCCAGGAACCATCTCGTTACGGATTCTAATGTTTGCAAAAGTCCCCCTCATCATGACCTCGTGATTGCCTCGACGTGAGCCATACGAGTTCCAATCTTTTCGATCCACTTTATTGGCCGCTAAATACTCAGCAGCTGGAGAACCGCCAGAAATCGAGCCCGCAGGCGATATATGATCAGTGGTAACGGAGTCACCCAACAGAGCGAGTATATTGGCGTCTTTTACAGAAAAGCCAGAAGAGATACCATCTTTCATATTCTCAAAGAAAGGAGGGTTTTGAATGTAAGTGGAAGTATTGTCCCAATCGTACATTTCACCAGTGGATGTCTTAACTGCTTGCCAACTTTCGTCACCTTCAAAAACGTTAGCATAACGGTTTTTATACATCTCACTTGAAATGTGCTTGAGAACAATTTCTTCAATTTCTGCATTAGAAGGCCAGATATCCTTTAGGAAAACATCATTCCCATTTTTATCTTTTCCTAAGGAGTCCTTTGCCACGTCCTTCATCATGTTACCTGCTAGAGCGTAAGCAACAACTAAAGGAGGCGAAGCTAAGTAGTTAGCCTTAACGTCTGGTGAAATACGCCCCTCAAAATTTCTGTTACCAGAAAGAACGGAGGTCGCCAAAATATCATTTTCATTAATGGCCTTACTTATCGGGGCAGGAAGGGGACCAGTATTACCAATACAAGTCGTGCAACCATACCCTACAAGATGAAAGCCTAGTGCATCGAGGTGCTCTTGAAGACCTGACTCTATAAGATAGTCAGTCACAACTTTTGAGCCGGGGGCCAATGAAGTCTTGACCCAAGGATGAATTTTCATCCCTAGCGCATTGGCTTTTTTGGCCACAAGCCCAGCTGCGACCAGGACAGAAGGATTAGAAGTATTAGTGCAACTAGTGATTGCCGCGACAACGACGTTGCCATTTTTCATTTTATAAGACTCGCCCTCGACCTCATACTCTTTAGCAGCAAAGTCCGCCGAGTACTTGAAGGTTTCTTGTGCCGACTTTTCGAAAGCAGCAGCAGAGTCTCTTAATTGAATTTTATCTTGAGGTCTTTTAGGACCCGAAATACAGGGCTCAACCTCGTCCATATTAAGTTCAACAACCGAAGTAAACTCAGGCTCAGAATCACTGCCCCAAAGCCCCTGCTCCTTAGCATAGGCTTCAACAAGAGCAACAGTTTCATCTTTTCTTCCGGAGAGCTTTAGGTAGTCAATCGTTTTTTCATCTATGGGAAAAAAGCCACACGTTGCTCCATACTCTGGGGCCATGTTGGCGAGAGTTGCTCTATCAGCGAGAGAGAGCGACTTCATACCCGGACCAAAGAACTCGACAAACTTGCCAACAACTCCATGGGCCCTTAGCTTCTCCACTACGTTGAGAACCAAGTCCGTTGCCGTCATTCCCTCGTGTAATTTACCTGTGAGCCTAAGACCCACGACCTCAGGAATAAGCATTGTTACCGGCTGACCTAGCATCGCCGCTTCTGCTTCAATTCCGCCAACGCCCCATCCTAAAACAGATAGGCCATTAATCATTGTCGTGTGAGAATCAGTTCCTACGCAAGTGTCGGGGTAAGCAAGAGTCTTACCATCTTCCTCTTTTGTCCAAACGACATCTGCGAGATACTCAAGGTTTACCTGATGGATAATCCCGGTTCCAGGAGGAACAACTCTAAAGTTTTGAAACGCTTGCTGTCCCCACTTAAGAAACTTGTATCGTTCCATATTTCTTTCATATTCAATTTCAACATTTTTCTTGAAAGCGTCCTTTGTGCCAAAGTGCTCAACCATGACAGAGTGATCAATAACAAGATCGACAGGCGAGAGAGGATTAATCTTTTTTGGATCTCCACCGAGGTCTTTCATCGCCTCTCTCATAGCCGCAAGATCAACAACAGCAGGAACACCCGTAAAGTCTTGCATAACAACTCTTGCTGGGTGGTAAGCAATTTCTCGAGTCGACTTCTTCTCTTTTAACCAATCATTTACGGCAACAGCATCATTCCAGACAACAGTCGAGCCGTTTTCATTTCTCAAAAGGTTTTCTAGTAAAACTTTTAGGGACTTGGGTAGTCTATCAATATCACCTAAGCCTGCGGCCTTGGCTTCTTTTAAACTCCAGTAAGTATAGCTCTTACCCCCAACTTCTAGGGACTTCTTCACCTTGCTCATTAACGCACCTCGCTTTCAACGTCTTTAGTTCATTGCACAAATTCAGTGCAATAATAACCAAATTTCACAGTGAAGTCATGGCGTGAAGCTCTTTAAAGTGAGCCGACTTTGTGTTTTCGAAAAAAAAAGGACAAATCGACAGTTTCGCTCCCTACAGACGATCTGAGAGCAGCGCCCACTCGCCTTCTCCTAGGGATTTGATCATGTAGCCATAAGGGTGAAGTTTTCTTCTCAAGTTATAAAGATGAACGTCGATAGTCTTCGGATGCACTATAGTGTCTCCCCAGACCTTTGAGAGAATCATTTGGCGATCAATAACTCTTGAGCTTTGATCTAAAAAGAGCTTCAACAGTTTTTGCTGCTTTGCTGTCAAACCATCGATGACGTTTCCATCGATAGAGATTTCAGGTTTAACCGAGCGACCAAAGCGATTTTTATTTTTAAGAATAGTCTCTACCTTCACGAGCAGTTCATTCTTTTTGAAGGGCTTGGTCATATAGTCGTTTGCTCCTTCCTTGAAGCACAACCTAAGAGACTCAATATCGTCATCGGAAGAAACAATAATGAAAGGGACTTCTCCTCCTAGACGGCCGTGAAACTCATTGGAAAGAAAGCTTAAGAAATTACCGTCATTAAGCATAAGATCCGCAATGACCATAGTGGGCCGAACCACTTTTGAATTCTTTTCACTTTTTTCGAAGGACTCTTTAAATTTTTTAATATTTTCAAAATAGGTCGTTTGAAAATCATTCTTAAGTATCTGCTCATAGACAAATTGGCAGCCTTTATCGTCTTCAAGAATCCAAATATGAGGGTATTGCTTACTGTCCATCAATCAGCTTATTGAGGATCAAGAGGAACTTTTAAACCGATAATACAGGCTCCTCCTTCTTGTGAGAAATTCAGAAAACTTCGATCTTCAACAAGCTTTTCTTTGATTGAAGTTTGCCCTAAATATTTTCGCAGGCGCCCCTTCTCTGGAACACTGCCTTCAAGCTGATCAACAAGCCATGTCGAATTGACGTCGACCCCCTTTATGAGAACCTCTAACTGGGCGAAACGGTCATTTTCCTTATTAGCGCTAAACTCGATTGAGATATTTTTCTTTCCCAAATCCTCTGACTCCCGTATTTCCTCGAGGGCCATCGAATAAAGCGAGAAAAGAATATTCATCAACCTCCTCGCTTCTGCCTTTACCGCTATACCATCGAGAGATCCTGAAACTTTAAACTCTACAGACTCAAGAATAACGAAAAAATGATTCTTAACCAGCTCGAGGGAGGCTTGATAAATTTTACCTAAGTTCGTAGGGTCCTCATCATTGAGAGTAATCTTTAAGTGATTCCTAAAGCTATCAACAAGGCGGGAAAGACAAACAGTCGAGTCTTCCATTTTTTCGAGAAACTCTTTGCCTTCAGGTTGTACATAACTTCCGAGCTCTTCAACACAAAACTGAAGAACGTGTAGCTGAGCGCATAAATCATGGGCCACAACTGACGATGTATCGATGAGCGCACGGTACTTAGAAATTTCGCTTGATTCTTGCAAATGATATCCATCTAATTTTTTAAAATCATAGTCGTTTATTATTTAATAGCCAAGTAGAACCTAAAGAAATCCTCACTTTTATGATGAACAAATAAAAGGCAGTGCATAATCTCGAATATCCCAAGTGGTCAAAACAGGACCTTCTTGCTATCCCTATTTGATGAAATCCAGCGAGAAGAATAGTGCTCGAGATGAGGTCTTTGCCACCCCACAAGAGAATATTGCCCCTTTTGAGTTTAACGAAAAAGTCGCCAGTGTTTTTGACGACATGATTGACCGCTCCGTACCTTTTTACAAAGAGATACACCGGCTTATTATTGATATGTGCCTGCGTCACTACAAAGGACAAGGAAGCATTGTCGATTTGGGCTGCTCCACTGGAACCACTATCAAGCTGCTCAATGAGGCTTTTAAAGAGCGTCCTGTCAGTTATGTCGGCATCGATCTCTCTGCACCGATGATCGACTTGGCCAAGATTAAATGCCGGGGAATCGATCAATGCCAATTTCTCGTACAAGACATGACCCAGTACTCCTTCGAAAACGCCGAAATTGTTATTCTAAATTACACCCTCCAGTTTTTAAAAAAAGAAAATAGGCTCGCTCTACTGGAAAAAATATATCAAGCCCTTCCCCCCGGCGGTATCGTCATTATCAGCGAGAAAATAACAGTTCCCGATGAAGAATTTGAGTCACTAATCACGGACCTCTACTACGACTTCAAAAGAAGAAATGGATACAGTAATCTCGAAATTTCACAAAAAAGAGAGGCTCTTGAAAATGTACTTGAGCCCGTCTCTCCTCAAGAACAAATTGAAATGATAGCTCAAGCCGGCTTCACTAAAAAAGATATGCTTTTTCGTTGGTACAATTTTGCTAGCTATGTGGGTATCAAGTGAAGTCTCTTGCCTACCTTCTCCCGTTTAAAAAACAAATAGACTGGACGGCCCTAGAATCACTCAAAAGAGAAAGGGAATCTTGGTGGGAGAGAGAATCTTCAAAAAGATGGAAAATAGATCATTACCCAGACTACGAAGTGACGCAGGTAGACCTTGATAGTGACTGGGTCAGCATTGAAGGAGCACCAAAAAGTCCAGAAGATCAAAGTAGGCTGACCTCGGTTGCTGTCAGACTCATTCCATGGAAGAAAGGACCTTTCAAACTTTTTGAAAATGAGATTGATAGTGAGTGGAGGTCTCAACTCAAGTGGGATCGCTTGAAAAATCATCTTCCAGACCTTAAGGATAAGGTCATCTTGGATATCGGCTGTAATAATGGGTACTTTCTTTTTCGCATGGGTGCTCAAAAGCCTCGCTTGGCCCTAGGCATCGATCCTGTTCTTCCCATGCAGGCTCAATTTGATCTGATCCAACACTACTCTAAAGATCCTGCCCTTAAGTTTGAGCTCTTTGGAGTTGAACACCTTAATATTTTTAAAGAAATGTTTGATGTTATATTTTATATGGGAATCATTTATCACCATCGCCATCCTATTCAGCAACTTTTAGACATCAGAGAAGCGCTAAAGCCCGGAGGAGTTGCGCTCCTCGAAACGATTGGTATACCTGGAGAAGAATCCTACGCTTTATTTCCCGAGGATCGATACGCCAGAATGGGCAATGTCTGGTTTGTTCCAACTCTTTCATGCTTTATCAATTGGGCTAAAAAGACAAAATTTGTCGATATCGAGGTCATCGCTGACTCTGAACTCAATAATGACGAGCAAAGAAAGACCAACTGGTGCCCAGAAGGCTATAAAAGCCTCGATGACTCTCTTAACCCAAATAATCCAAAGCTTACAATCGAAGGTTACCCTGCACCAAGAAGGTTTCTGTTAAAGGTACGTAAGAAAGGGACGCAAAATGGTTAAAGGACCAAAGAAAGTTCTCTTTCTAAGCCTTGGGTGGATGTCTCTTCTGCTAGGCTTTGTTGGCATTTTTCTTCCTCTCCTTCCTACAACTCCCTTTGCGCTTTTAGCCGCTTACTTTTTTTCTCAAAGTTCAAAGAAACTTCACTCTTGGCTACTTCGTCAAAAAAGCTTAGGCCCTTTGATATATTCATGGGAAAAGCATGGGGTGATCCCTATCAGGGCAAAGATCTTGGCAACAGTCATGATGACCATCCTATTTTCCTATTCGCTTATTTTCGTAAAGGTCAACCTTTTGATCAAAGCCTTTGTTGCTCTCACAGGCATAAGCGTTCTCTGTTTTATTTGGACAAGACCGAGTCAGAAAAAAAAGAGTGAGCTTCGTCCTAAGGCCCATGATACTCTTGCCCAATGAGTAATGATGATTATCAAATTCAGCTCCTCTCTTGCATTGATGATATCGATCAAAAGAAATGGGACTCTCTTGTTTTAGACAACAACCCTTTTGTAAAATATCATTTTTTTAAGGCGCTTGAAGTTGGAAAATGCGTTAACGGCCACACAGGCTGGCATCCTCAGTATTTCGTCCTCTCTCAAGGCGACCGTTACATAAGTGCTTTCTTTGCGTATCTTAAACTCGACAGTTATGGGGAGTTTATTTTTGACTGGGAATGGGCCCGTGCCTTTGAGCAGTACCAAGTCCCTTACTTTCCAAAACTTACAACAGCAATTGCCTACTCTCCGATTACCGCCCCTAAGATTCTAGGGAACCTCTCGCTTTTCGAGGACTTGCTTCTTCCTAGAGTAATGAAGTTTTATCAAACGAACGAATTCTCAAGCTTTCATATTCTTTTCTCCGACGAACTAGAAAAGCCAATCTTTGAAAAGCAAGACTTCAAAGAGAGAGACTCCTTCCAGTACCATTGGGAAAACAAGGGCTTCAAAACCTTTGATGACTTTTTGCAGAGTTTGAAAAAGAATCGACGAAAAAGTATCAAACGGGAACGAAAAGCTGTCTCTCATCTTCACTACAAAAAGCTCTCAGGAGATCAAGTAACGACGAGGGATCTCGAAATTTTCTACGAGTGCTACCTAGGCACTATCGATAAAAAGCTCTCTCAGGCTTATTTAAGTTTGGACTTTTTTAAGGCCTTGTTTGAGAATATGCCCGAAAATACCATTCTTTTGCAGGCGCTTGATCCGTTAGATCAAACGGTTCTGGGCAACGCTCTCTATCTTAAGTCCGATAAGAGACTTTATGGTCGTTACTGGGGCTCAACCGCGCATGTTGAATTTCTTCATTTTGAATTATGCCTTTACCGAGGCTTAGAAATTGCGATTGCTGAGGGGCTAGAGGTTTTCGAAGCAGGAGCGCAAGGGGAACATAAGCGAATGAGAGGATTTACCCCCTTAATAACAAAGAGTCTTCACCACATTAAGCACCCAGAGTTTTCAGTAGCGATCAATAACTTTATTGAGCAAGAAAGAAAAGGGATTAGCGGCCTTTTTTCAGAGTTTGAAACCGTGAGTCCGATAAAGAAAGTCTAGCTATTAAGCAGTGTTTTTACGCCGTTATGAAAGCACCAGGCCCTACCGATAAAAGTCATTTTATCTTCTTCTCTCACAATCCCTGAACCATCTGGTAGAGCAAACAGAGGCCACAAGCCTTTTCTGGATGCTCTCAAAAGTTCCTTATCATAGCGAGAAGAGTTTCTGTAGTGAGGAAAGAATTCGAATTTAACTAAATTCATCGCCTTAAAATTTTTGATCTGCTCCTCGTTCTCATCACGATCGAAGTGAGGATAGCTAGCGGTGTGGATATTTGGAGTCATAAGGATAGCTCCAGCACTCAAGCCAGAAAGAACGCCACCACTCAAGGCGAATTCTCTTAGGAAGGGCAGTAGTCCTCGTAGTCGAAGATATTTTAAAAAGTAATAAGTATTACCACCACCGAGGTGAATAAGGTCACTACCAAAGACTTCAGAAAGAAGAACTTTATCTTGAGGGACGTCCACCGGAAAGTAGAGAAAGCGAGTAACTCCAAAGGCCCTGTAGTGTTCAACAAAGTCTCTAAATTCATTCTCTCCGTCATAAGAGCTCGAAGGAATATAAGTGAGGGTTGGGCTTGGGGAATCGATAAGCTTTAAGCATTCAAAATCAAGTTCGTGGTTTTCTTTCTCATCGCCACCACTATAAAAAACTAGTTTCACAGACCCTCTCGGTATTCCCTTACCACCTGAAGAAAGCCTCTCATAAGTTTTGATTTATGAAGCTGGGCCTTATCCAAAGACTTTTCATAGTCGGGATCAAGGTTTTGATACTCCGAAAAGTGATGAAGTAGCTTATATATCCTCTCCGGAGCCATTTTAGGTAGGTTCTCCATCAGCATATTAACGATGGTTGTGATGGAGTCGCCAGTAACTCGATCATATTTATTAATGACAGAAGATCTCATTGTTACATTTAATAGGGCAGAGTTAATACTCTCACCACTAATGCTTGATGCGACTTTTAAGAGCTTCCAATAGTCTGATTGAAAGCTATCAATTTTCTTTTTTCTATAAGGATTTAGCTCAATATCCTTTTCAGTGGCATAGGAGGAGCGAAGGATCTCTATAAATTCTTCTCTTTCAATACTCTCGCCTCGAGACAATAAAAGCTGAGGTAGCTCACGCAAAATATCTCTCATGCAAAAGATTGCATCCCAAGTAATTCCGTCATTAACCCTTTTAATTCCTTTTTCAGACTTTGCACGCTCAAAATAGGAGAAATTCCCTAAAAAAGATTGAACTAACTTTGTATGCTGCCTAAGAATGATCTCTGCCGTGTCGGTCTTAAATCCTATTTTTTTGAGAAGGTTGAGGTGCTTGGCCTTTGCAAAGCTTACCTCAAAATCTTTTGACCACTTTGTTCCAGAGAATTGCGCAATGGGCTTACGCTTTTTATTCTTTAAGTAATCTACGATCTGAGCAAAGCATTGAACAGTATATTTGGCTTTAGACTTTTGCTCTGGAATTGAAGTTGAAAAGCGATCGTCATCATCAAAGCGGTACTCGCTATGATAGAGGCCGAATTGTCTAACCGACCCGTAGTCAATAATTCCGCCATCCATCAGGATATTATCCCCGTCCCAGTCGAGCCAACAGAAAATATATTCATCTTCAAATTTAGCCGCGACCTTGGCAAAGACTTCTGTTTGCTTTGCTAAAAAGTAGTCATACCTTTTAGCTGTGGTTTTAGGAACATCAAGCCAGGCACCATTTTGAATCTGGCGTTCGATATAGTATTCGACCATCGCTTTCAAAGCATCGTAATTAGACTGTTTCAAGTGATTGAACATATGACTGGGTCGTATTAGGTTCTCGTGGACTCTCACGGTTATGGCGAAGCCATCAGCAAAACGAAGAATTCCTAAAACTCTTTCCGTTGTGATTTGATTTTTTTGTAAAACTTCGGAAAAGAAGAGTGTTGCCAAGCCTTCATCTACCTCAGCATAGCCGCACCCATAAGAAATGGAGGGATCACCTGTTTGAAAGAATTTTTTTTGAATATGGGTAGCGGGAGACAAACTGGTAGCTCCTGTACCACAACTTGAGATATCCCATGATTTTCCCTTACCCTTAAAAACGCCGTTCCAAATACTCCGCCCATCTCCAGAAGTTTTCCCGGTCTTATTGGGATGCTGGAGCTGAAGGTAACGGGTTGCCATGTACTTATGAGGCTTGATGCTCTCTTCTGGGTACTCCACTCCATTAATTTCATCGAACTCATTAATAATGACGAGGGCAAAGGTATCTATAAATATCTTCTCTAGTTCACTCGTTAAGACTTCTGGATGAGACTCTGGAATAAGTCCCATTTCTTTTGCCAAGGCAAAATTGAAGACGACAGTTTTAGCTGACTCTCTAGCGCGGGCCCTGTAAAGGATATGAGAATTAATCGTTTTTTCTTGAAGTGGATGCCTACCATTTATTTTTTTAAACTTCTGGTAAGTCTTATCACTTAGCTTAAATGTCGCAGCCTTTCCTAAAATAGGATTGCTTGGTTTTGTGCTTTGATGGTTTTTCTTTAGCCTCGTCATAACTTGTTTAAAATTATACCATTACCGCCTAACTCGGCCTATTTGGGCATTTTTTTCGCTCAGGTCAGACTTAAAGGACAGCTAAGTGAGCCAAAGTACAAAGAAAGCATGGGGATCAGGAGAGACTGAGTACTTTTATCAACTGGATCCCTCAACAATCCTTAAATACGTCGACGAGCTTGGCTTTAGCACCACAGGACGATGCCTTGCCTTGAATTCCTTAGAAAATCGGGTTTACGAAGTAGAGATTGAGAACCCAGATGCCAAAACGGTTAGTGAAAACTTTGTGATAGCAAAGTTCTATCGACCTGGTCGTTGGTCACAAGAACAGATTCTAGAAGAGCATCAGTTTTTGGCCGACTTGATCTCAATAGAAATTCCTGCGATTGGTCCCATCGAGATTAATGGCAAAACTCTCTTTAAAACAAGTGACGAAGATGGACCTCTTTTTTACTGTCTCTTCCCCAAGAGAGGAGGTCGTAATCCCGATGAATTGAAAAAAGAAGACATATCGCGATTAGGCCGCCTGATGGGTAGGATGCATAACGTAGGAAAAAATAGAAAATTTGAGCATCGTATTTCTCTTACTCCCGAAGTATATGGAGATAGTAATCTTGAATCTCTGCTAAGTGAAAACGCTATACCAGAGCATTATAAAGCCACTTATGAAACCGTGGCCCGCGAGTTTATCTCAACGATTAAGCCTTCCTTTGAGAAGGTTAAATATCAAAGGGTTCATGGTGATTGCCACTGGGGAAACTTACTTCATACAGAGGCAGAAGGCTTTTTCTTTATTGATTTTGATGATGTGGTTTCAAGTTCTGTAGTCCAAGACTTCTGGCTTATGATCCCAGGTAGGGATGATGAGAGTAAAGCCCAAAGAGAAGAATTCATTGAATCTTACTGTATGTGGGCTGATTTCTCTCATAAGGAATTAAGGTTAATCGAGCCGTTACGCGGCCTACGCTACCTTCATTTTGATCACTGGATAGCAAAGAGATGGGAGGATCCATCTTTTCCTGGCGCTTTTCCTCACTTCAAAGAAGAGCGCTATTGGGCCGAGAGAATTAACGATCTCAGAGAACAAACTTCTTTGTGCCAAAACCCTTATGCTTACGATCCCTACGAATACTAACTCTTACAGTAGTGGCTCAATTTCTTCTAAGCTTACGGGAGCTTCCTCACTATTGATGTCGACAACATAAAGCAGACCTTTAAGTTTTGTTTCATTTGAATAGCGAGGACTAAGTCCCATCGACTCCATCATCGTGTCGAGAAGCTCTCTTTGATCGACGTAAGAAACTCCGTTATAAGTATTTTCTTTAGAGGCAACACAGCCAACAGTCGGATAAAAGGGGTACCAAGGTGAAGAAGAATTAATATTGCGAGTTCCTGTTCCGTGGATGCGAAGAAGACTTCGTCCAACATCTCTGGCTACCGCTCCCGCTTTCCACCACCCCAGAGACTCAAGACTCTCAGGCATAAGGCTCATCATGGTTTTATCGTTTCTGTCTTTTTCAATAAAATTAATAATCAATCTTCTAAATTTTCCAAAAACAATCTTTCGATTCGTTGAAGGCATAACTGAGTCAATCGTATAAATTCCTTGAGGGGTATGACCGTTTACTTTATGTGAGGGAATTCCTTTACGGGAAAGCGCAAGCTTTTGCTGAGACCATATCTTGCCATTTTCACGAACCCAATTACCGTCAGCATTTTTCATAACCATCATACAAGGGAACTCTCTGTTATGACGACAAAAGAGATAGAGCTTCGGACCATTTTGGTAAGAGCGCATTGAACGCCTCCACCTTGGAGAGAAGCTTAGAAGATCTTTTATCTGCCAACTTTCCCACTCGTCTTTTCGCGAAGACTCTTTCAAAAACTCAAGTCTTCTACGCTCTCTTCTGCTCATTTTGTTACTAAAGAGATCGAGACCTTCAAAGTACTCTGATAAAGTTTCAAGGGTTATGAGTGCTTCTTCGCTCCACTCTTGCCTATCGTCAAGCCTACTCCTCTCGAGTGAAGAGAGGGAAAAGCCAACACCAAGCTTAATGGCCGCAGCTCTGACGAAAAGTACATCTTCAAGGATAAGGGTATTTAATTTCGCTAAAGAAAGGATGGCGCTACTTTTGAGGCTTTCCTTATTGTCCTCGAAAGCCTGATCCCAAAGAGCGAAGACTAACGCCCTATCAGTCAAAGAGCGTTTCTCTTGATTAGCAAGCTGAGGCTGCATGAGGGCCCAAGCACTATAGGCATCTGGGGCAGACTTAAAAGACTCAAAAAGGCTTTCAAACTCGCTATTATTCTGGCTCGCCAAACTAAGTGGCGCTATTAACAAATAAGAAACTAAAACCAGCATATTCCTAAAATTCATGAAGCCTCTCCTACGAGAAATTTAAAGATGACGAAAATATAAGATACCTGCACCATAGGACTCAACGCATCGGTTTGAGGAGTCAAAAAGACTGACCGTATAGAGTTTTCAAGGTTTTAGAAATAGCTTGTTCTTCTGGAAGGTAATGACGCTGCACACAATCAGCATTTCTCAGCAGGTTTCGTGTGCGCAAAAAAAAGACCCGACAAGCGGGCCTTTTTTTGAGTTGATTTTTAGTGTTCGTGGCCGCCTGGTCCATGGACGTGACCATGGTCTAGCTCTTCCTGTGTAGCCTCTCTTACTTCTTCGACATTTACATCGAAGTGAAGAACCATTCCTGCTAGAGGGTGATTACCGTCGATCGTGACATTTTCTTCACCAATTTCGGTGACCGTAACGACGATGGCGCCATCTTGAGTTTCAACTTGAAACTGCATGCCAATCTGGATCCCTTCAGCTTCATCAAACTGGGCTTTTGGAACTTGTTGAACAAGGTTATCGTCTCTTTTTCCATAACCGTCCTCAGGCTGAACAGTAACCTGCATCTTGTCGCCAGCTTTCTTTCCCAACAAAGCGTTTTCTAGGCCTGGAATTAACATACCAATACCGTAGATAAAGAGAAGAGGCTGAGCATTCTCGGATGAGTCGAGGACTTCTCCCGCATCATTAGTTAATTTGTAGTGAATTCCTACCACTTTTTTTTCTGCAATTTGCATAGGTTTCCTTCCTTAAAGAGCTTTGTAGCTGCTTTGAAAATGTTTCAATTTATCTTTATTGATATTAATATCGAGAGGGTCCTCCCCCATTACAAACATCTTTAAATATTCCAAGGAATCTCTTCCCCAAAAGAGCTCCTGACCACGATCTGTCTGGACAACGACACTGGGGAGTCCAAAAAGCCCATTTTCTAGGGCCATTTTACCGTTATTCTTTAGGGCTCGTCTAATTTCCTTATCCCCGACCAGCTCTAGCCAGTCTTGCGCCGGAAAACAAGCGTCAGATAGAAGTTGGCGAATAAGTTGATCATCGCCTAAGTTTAGGCCCCTCTCCCAAGCGGCCCTATAGAAGAGATCAATCACGTTAAATTGTTTGCTACCGCAAACTTCTTTTAAAGAAATTCTTAAGGCATAGAGCGCATTAAAAGGCAGCTCACTTGGAGCATTGAATTCAATATTTTTTACTGTACTTAAACGCAAGCAGTCCTTCATCAGGTAATTTCTTTTTGCTTCGATCTCAGCAGGCCCTAACGTACCGTGAGCGTGAATAAGAGGGGCTAGATTGACCGGGGTATAAATCAGTGGTCCCCTTTCTTCCAAAAAAGGCTTTTGTTCTCGAATCCAACACCATGCAAAATATGAGTACGGGGAGAGGAAGTCGAAGAAGAAATTGAATGACTCTACATTGGGAAGCATATCCACACAGCAAACCATGAAAGACGGAGAAAATAAAGAGAACTTTCCCTTAAGCGGGGGAAATTAGGGTAGTAAGGCCTAATTCATCTCCATTTTTTTTATAAGATTTGCTACACTATTCTCAAATCATTGAGGATGAATAATGGAATACGTTCCGCTTAGGATAAATACGGTCAAGGCTAACTCTTCCCTAACCTTCGATCTCTATATCTACTTTAAAGACCACTACCTTTGCTATGCTAAAAAAGGCGAGAGTATTGAGGAGTTAAAACTTAGTAAGCTCATGCAGCAAGAGGTTGCAGACTTCTTTGTACCTTCTACTCAAGTCGACAACGTTACTGTCTTCATGGATGAGGTCTTAAAAGAAGCGATTTTTAAAGAGGGGTTGAGCACCGATGATCGTGTTGATGCTGTAGAGGGCGTGGCGGCCACAAGTGCACTGCACATGAATGAAAATCCCACTGAAAATAACTATAAAATGACTCAAAAAGCGGCCCTTGGCTTGCGCCAAGTCATCAAAAGCAATCCTAATGCCCTAAAAAGGCTTTTTGGTAAAAAAGCAAAAGAGAGCGATCAAATCATCAGTCACTCACTCAATGTCTGTGGCCTTGTTACGAAGCTCGCAGAAAAGCTTAAATTTAAAGAAGACGAAATTGATGACCTTGCAACTGCTGCTCTCATTCACGATATCGGTATGACAAAACTTCCAAAAGAGCACGTCCTTCTTTTTGCGCAGAAGAAAGAAGGTTTCACGCCGGAGCAACGACTGAAATATGGCTCTCACACAAAGGTATCGGCTTCTCTCCTGGAAGATAAACCCTACATTGGAAAAAGAGTCGAAGATCTCATCATCAATCACGAAGAGAACCTTCAGGGTACAGGACCATTGAAGTTAAAAAAGCTGACCCCAATGCAAGAGTGCCTGTGCCTGGTGAATGCTTACGACAAAAGAGTCTTTACCCACAGTGAAGAACCATCTGAAGCCTATAAATCCTTTCAGCTAGATAATATTGGGCTCTACAACCTTGAGCTTATCCAAAAGTTTGGTGAAGTCCTCAAAGAGGAGGGCTTATTAGACTGACCCTAGCGCTTATTTGCCTTATTTTTTTTGGCTGTCAAAGTGACACAGATAAAGAAATGATAAAAGATTGTGATGGGCTTGCGATGATGTACTACCGTGGTCTCCCCCATCCGAGCAAACTTTATAAGAGTCACTGCGCCAAAAAAGAAAGTTCTCTGGAGTACACGCCTGAAGTTTGTAAAAAAGCGATGGCCAACCTAATGCTATCTGGCTCAGAGAAAAAAGTTAAAGAAGTTCATGGGGAAAGAATCATGGAGTGCTTTAATCAAGCAGACCTCGATCGCTTCCTCAATAAGACTATTCTTAAATAATAAGTCTGACGGCTTCAAGTCGCATTTGAGTTTGCTCTAAGCAATCTAGCATCACCCTCTTCATCGCTCTCATCAAGGCAATGTCATCTTCACTTATATTTTTATTGTGGACAGCGAGGTCTTCTAAGCGCTCAATTTCACTATTCATATAATCAACCATGGCTACCTGATAGCCGTCTCTAATCACTAAGCCTTTTGTCTCAGCTTTTTCACTTGCTTGCTTCAGAAGGTCTTTTAGCATCTCTTTTGGAATTTTCTGGGCCCGTTCAATCACGCTTCTATCGGCCTCTATTAGTTTTTCATCGAGAGTTGCCTGGGACCACTTCTCGTCAAAATCCTCGCCGTCTTTATCAATCAATACCCGAATAAGAGTCGGAGGACAAAAACGTTTTATATCGAGAAAACCAGGAGCTGGGCAATCAAGGACAAAGAAGGCTTCGACAAAAGACTTCTTTGCCGAGCCACTTTTTCTTGTTGCTACAGTCATATTTCCGTAGCTCTCGCTCAAGATCAGGTTGGAGACCTCTCGAACCATAGCATGATCCCAATTGAGGAACTGGTAGTCCTCTCTTTCTTGAGCCTCACGCCTGTTGAAGGTTATTGTTTGCCCTTCTTTTTCTAAATGGGGGAAATGGGGAATATACATATTATCATTAGGCTTTATGTAGGTGGCGTAGCTGTTGATTTCCTCCACATCTACACCAAAGCTATCAAAAACCTCTTCCATATACTCTTTGAGTTCATCACTTGAATCAATTTCTCTGATCTGGCGAATAATCTTATGTCCCACCACAGTATCAAATGAGTTCAGCTCAATAAGAATATCTCGACTCTCCTCTAACTCTTTCTCAAGCTCCTTCCTATAACTCTGAAGTTCTTTAATAAAAGTGGGGTTGCCTTTTTCTTGAGTCGATAAAACTTCTTGAATACTTTCTGAGAAATGAACAAAGACAGGAGTTCCCACGGAAGAGAACTTCTGAAAGCTATCTAGTCCTTCATCATAAATTTGATAAAGTGTTTCTTCCCACGTTCCGCTGGCAAAAGGGACGTGAATGTGAATATCTGCTTTTTGCCCTATCCTATCGAGGCGACCAATTCTTTGCTCCAAAAGATCTGGTTTCTTGGGAAGATCGAATAGAACGAGATGTTGAGCAAACTCAAAGTTTCGTCCTTCAGAGCCAATTTCCGTGCAAAGAAGAATTTGCGCACCGTTTTTGTCAGAAAAATAAGCAGCTTGACGATCTCGGGCCATCAAACTTAGCCCCGAATGAAAGAGTGCACTTTTAATCTGTGCATTATTTTCTTTTAGGTACTTCTCCAAAGACACGATCATCGCCTTAGAATGGCAAATCAAAAGAATTTTTTCTTGTGACTTACTCAGAAAGTTCTCAAGCCATAAACACTTCTCTTTAAAAATGGGTCCAAGCAGTTCCGTTGAGTCAGCCTTTTCTACTTCCCCCGAGACCTTCAAAGCATAAGGGTGCAAGATCCGTTTGGGGAAAAAATCATATTCCTTCCTCATGGCCTGTCTTGTGTTTCTAAAGAAGACTCGACCAGTTCCATGCCTATCGATCAACATCCTAGTGATTCTCTCGACTGATTCAGGAGTAATATTACCATCAAAAACTTCAGTGAACTCTTCGGCACTAAGCCAAAGCTTCAAGTTTTTAAGATCATCCTCTGATAAATTGTTGTCCATTAGTGAACGGACAGCATGGGCAACTTGCTGGTATTCGGCAACTTCCTTTTTAAAGCTATTAAAATCGTTATAGCGATCAGGATCGAGCAGTCTCAGGCGATCGAAGTGCCCCTCCATCCCTAATTGCTCAGGGGTAGCTGTTAATAACAGCACCGAGGGAATCCTCTGGCAAAGCTCCTCAAGAAAGTCATATTCAAAAGAGACACCAGTCTCCTTTTTATATTGATGGGCCTCGTCCACGACGAGAATATCAAATTCGGCAGCAGCAAGCATTTCCCTTGCCACTTCGGAGCCTTTAAAAAGACCCAGAGAGACAATAACTCTCTCATGCTCCAAAAAGGGATTTACGCCAGGCTCTGGTGGCGTTTCCTGATTAATCGCACTAAAGCCTAATTGAAACTTTCGGTGCATCTCGAAGAACCATTGATAAACAAGCGAGTCAGGAACAACGATTAACACTCTGGAAGCTCTTCCTGTTGCGACCATTTTATGAATAATGAGCCCGGCCTCAATTGTTTTTCCAAGACCAACTTCATCCGCAAGGAGAACACGGGGACTATTACGTTTCAGGACTTCACTTGCCACATAGAGTTGGTGAGCAATGGGACTAATTCTTCCCCCGAGTAAACCTTTAACTTCAGAGGTTTCCCATTCTTTTTGATGATCAAGAGTTTTTAAGCGAAGACGAAAAAACTGCTCGCTATCAACTTGCGAGTTATAGAGCTTTTCTTCTGGGTGATTAAAGGAGAGATTGTCTTCAAGGTTACTCTCTTCCAAAACTTGATCTTCACCCGAGTAAACGATCAGGCCGTCAACTTCGTCGAAAGCCTCTACACAGAACTCGACTCCCTCGCGTGACTTAATCTTATCACCCACTTGGAAAAGCACTCTCTTCAAGGGCGCAGTCTTAATGCCATAAGTTCTTTGAGTATCAGCTGCTCTAAAGAGCACTGTAAGTTGCTTGTCTGCAATATCAGAAATAAGACCTAAACCAAGCTCTGGCTCAGTTTCACTCATATACCGTTGTCCCGGTATAATATTCATTTTCATGGATAAACCTTTTAAATTAGACGTTCAAAATAATCAGTAATGCTCCTGCGAGGGCGACAACAGCAAAGACGACGAGTTGGATTTTTCCACTTTTCAATTCAACATCAGAGACACCCTCGGCCTTCTTTCTCATCTCCAAGTCGCGCTTTTGTTTGAGCTTCTCTTCTCTTTTTTTAGCCTTTCTCTGTTTTCTATCCATAGTCATGCTCTATGCTCCTGCTTTAGTGAACAAACCTCAAGTGCCATTAACATTGGCGTGTACACAGTATTTTAACAATGTTTAAATCAAGAGAATAGATCAGCAAAAAAGGTTTTTTTGGCACCATGCGCATTAACTACAAAATTGATTGGCAGGCGCTGGGCTCCATGGATGGCTCTAGAGCTAGAGGGGCCAAAAAATACCAAATACTTGAGGCTTCTTTAAAAGTACTCGCTAATCAAGGTCTTCATTCACTTTCAGTGACTCAAGTCGCTCTAGAATGTGGGATGTCTAAACCCTTAGTCCTCTATCACTATGAATCAAAAGAACGCATTCTCGAAGACCTCTACTTCTACATAGCAAAAATGCTGGAATATTTCGTAGACTCGACAGTTGATGATGAATCTAGCTTTGAAGAAAAAATTAGCAGTATGAGTGTTTCTTATTTCCGCTGGTGCTACTTCAACCGTGAGGTCGCTCAATTTGTTTCCCTGATGCCTCACCTGGCCAGCAAATCTTTGCGGCTAGAAAAGAATGCTCAAAATTTTCATCTTAGTATTCAAAGAAGGTGGGAGCGAATCTTTCTGGAAAGTCTTCGCTTTAGAAGTCTTGAGGCCATGAAAATTTCAGTTGCAGGGGTAACAAGCATGCTACAAGGAAGTCTCAATGAAATGCTTCACCATAAGTCTTGGGAAGATCATCAAGACGTTGCTCAGGTTTTAAAATTTAATCTTGAACAACTTTTACAAGTAGAACTTCCTGCTTTTAACCTTTAAAAAGGAGAGCATCCCATGAAGATTGCCTTGATCGGTTACGGCTGGCTCGCAAAAAAATTTTTAGAGCATCTTAATAATAAATCAACAGAGCTTGATGTCACGATAACAAGACGAGCCCCCTTTAAACGAGAAGCCATAATAGTTAGCCCAGGATTTTCCCTTTCTACGGCTTCTCTCATTATTCGAGAGAACGACATTGTGGGCGATACGAGCTTTCTTAACGAGATGGAAAAAATATTTGTTTTTATTCCACCAAGTGATCAATACCCTGCCCAAGTGGCCCAACTACTCAAGTCTCTGTCTCCGACTGCTTCCCTTATTTTGGTTAGCTCCACGGGAGTCTTTTCAGAAAAAGGCCTCTTCGTCGAAAGTAGCAAGGTTCAGGCACTGACACCAAGATCGACAAGGATCTGGCAGGCCGAGCGAAAAGTACTGGCGCACCAAAAGGGCTATATTATTAGAAGTGCTGGGCAAATTGGTCCCGACAGACTGCCTGCCAAGAGCCTTTCTCAAAGAGAAAATGACTCAATTGAAGACTCAGAGGTTAATGTTATCCACTGTGACGATCTTGTTCGAATACTAGGGCTCTACCTCGATAACGCCTTTGTTGAAAAAATAGTCCATGCTGTTTCACCTCATCACCCTCTAAAGAGTACGTTCTATGGAGCTCAAGCCAAGGGGTTAGGCCTGACTCTTCCACGATTTAGACCGACAAAAAATTCTAAAATTATTTCTTCTGAGGTTCTTGCAAAGTATAAATTTAAATGGAGTAATCCGGAGTGTGTCTAAGCAACTTTCTTTAAGCTCTTTTGTGGAACAAACTCAACCAAAGCTTTCTCAAACTTAATGAGATCATTTGAAAGCTCGTCTAAAACTTTTTCAATTTTTTCAAACTTCATGTATTGACTATACTTCTGAATAAGAACCACCCTTTCTAGAGCACTAAAAAAGGGAAAATAAGTCAGAACACCATAGAGATCACTAGCAGAACTATAAAGTTCATCACTATCTTTACTCTGCAAGTGATAGTACAGATCGGCTAAAACGATGGGATAATAATCGAGAAAATCTTTAATAGTCGCTTCGATTATATCCCAATCGCCTCCAAAATGAGACCAAATTTCGGCAGAACTAAAACTCATGGATTCACTCTTGTGACTAATTTTTGCCTGATTTCTTAAGTCCTGTATATCTCCGATGGCCATCTCGACATAGCACTTGAATCCAACAGAGTTTCCTCGTGAGTTATCACTGTCAAAATAGACCTCCCCTTGGAGAAGCTCTACCACATTTAAGAATTTTCTAAGAGAGAGATGATGCTGATCCTTACCGCGACTAGCATTAGTAGAAAAGCTCAGCTTCTTCCAATCCTCTCCCGGCCAGTTGGGATCACTATTATAAACAGTGACATCCATCAGGCATTGACGAGGTCCTTTTACATTAAATTTCAAATCGATAGAAACTTTTGAGCCCTCTGAAGACCTCAATGAGCTTTCTACCAAAGCAATCATGGCCAGCTTAAGCTTTTGCCCGTCTATCCAAAAGTAGTCTTGACTAAATTCCTGAAAGCTTAAAGTGAAGTCTACTGTCTGCTCATTCGCAATAGAGTTCCATCTGACAAGCATGGAATTCACCAAAGCCTTCAGATCCGTAAGAACGATATTGTTGCCATCTTCTAGGTTATTATCGATATTCTCTTCCCATAAATGACTTAGCTGTAATTTAATATCCTTAAGCTTAGCTGAAGGTTCTAAATCTACTGTATCCAGTAGATTAATCTCTTCACCGACGAGCTCAGCTAAATTTTGAATAACAACACCTATGTTAGTTATATACTCTAGCTTTATTCTTCGAGCGTGCATCGCTCTACGGTTTGCCTCAACGAGCCTTCTTTCATACTCGTAGCGCCAAATGTCGTCGTTGATCACCATCATATGTTGATTTATTTCGGGGTAAGGCACATTAAAGAGGGATACTTTTCCAATGACCTCCTCCCCTTTGTCTGTTTTAAAAGACCAGTCCTCAGTAAAAGCCTGTCCGACTTCTACTTCCTCAAGGGCATCCGAGAGCATTTCAAATGAAGACCTCCCGTCATATTGATAAAGAGGAAAGAGAATTCCTGGATGAAGGTTTTGAAGCTGGTCTTCCTCGGTTTTCCCAAAAAAACTTAAAGCGGCTCGGTTGGCCTGAAGAATATGACCTTCACCGAATATAATTGCCGGCGCCGAGAGATGATTAAAAAGGCTTTCGAATCTAATTTCTGCTAGACGTTGTTTTGTAATATCTCTAACAGTTCCCACAATTAGCTGATTTTTACCATCATGGACAGGCCGAGCGTAGTAGTGAAGCCAGTAGTTCTTCCTATTTTTTGTCAGTAGATTCACTTTGACATCAAGATCGGTCCCCTTAAGAACACAATTTTCAAGACTCTCTTCGAATGCCTCTCTACTGCTTTCATCAAAGAGGCTAATTTCATCGTAAATAAAAAAGGCTTCTTCTTGGGTATCCATTTCAAACAGCCCCATCAAGTGACCAGAACGCTTCGACTCTTTGGTATCGTAATTGAGCTCCCAGGAAAAGGTATTGCCTCTAACTTCGGATTCACTTAGAACTGAAGAAAGACGTATTTTCTCTCTTTCAATATTTTCAAACTGCATTTTCCAAGGCTTATAAATAAAGAAGTAAACAAGACTGAGAAGTCCCAAGAAGCAAAAGTTTACACAGTAGAGAAAGCCTATGTTTATAGTTGCGATCTGTTCGGTAGCTTGATAGAGGTTCACTTTCACGGGATCAATTACATCACGAACGAGAAAGCCCTGATTATTGAGGAGTCCGTGCAGCTTTCTTGCTTGAGTACTCAGATGACTTCTCTTAAATTCTACTCTTAGTTTCTCAGATATTTTGATGAAGTGGCGAAGATGCTCATCTAATCGATAGTCTGAATCAAAGAAGATATCTTTTATTGAATCAACCCATGAGTAAGGGGTACTCTTCATTGAGCTTAGGTTTTCAATAGTTCTTTTAAGCTCTATTGAGTTATCACTAATTTTATCCATGATGGCCTTGCCATCGAAGAGCCGGTTACTATTTTTTGAGTTGAGATAGTTCTCAAAAAAGAAGAGATGCTGGGCAACTAGAGAATCCACCCTCTCTAGCTTCAGCGAAGCATTGCTATAGAACCTCAGCTCACTTTCACTCTTTTCGATGGCATAGAAACCAAGAAAAATAACCGTGCAAAAAGCCAGCATGGTTATAATAAAGGGTGCGCGAATTTTATTGCTTGAGAGGGGCTCTTTCATACCACTTCTTATCGGCACAAAAGAGCAATTCTTTGAAAAATTGGTGTTAAATGCCTTTTAGGCTAGAAGCTCCCCCCATAAAAGGGCGTAAGGCTTCGGGAATACTAACACTACCATCCTCATTTTGGTGATTCTCTAAAAAGCTGACAAGAATCCTCGGAGTTGCGATCGCCGTATTATTGAGAGTATGGACAAATTGCACATTCCCTTCACTATCACGATAGCGCGTATTTGTTCTTCTGGCCTGCCAATCGTAGAGAGAGGAACAGGAGTGAGTTTCTCTATATTTTTCTTCACTTGGAACCCAACACTCAATATCAAACATTTTGACTTTTCCGGTCCCCATATCCCCCGTGCAGCACTCGACAACTCTGTAAGGAAGATCAAGCTCCTTTACGATTTCTAACGAGGTCTCTAAAAGGGCCTTGTGCCATTTAGCGCTTTCTTTGGGGTCATTTTTACACAGGACATATTGCTCAACTTTCATGAACTGATGGACCCGAATAAGACCTCGAACGTCGCGACCATAGCTACCGGCTTCTCTTCGAAAACAAGGTGAGTAACCAGCATAGAGAAGAGGAAGCTGGTCTTCTTTTAAAATATCTCCACCGTGCAGCGAGTTCAATTGAACTTCGGCCGTTCCTGAGAGATAGAGGTCATCTTCAGCTAAGTAATAGACTTGATCTTTTCCTTCTGGGAAATGTCCCGTTCCGATCAGAGCGTGCTCTCTTGCCATGGCCGGCGTTGACACTAGGTTAAAACCTTTTTCTTTGAGCTTCTCAAGAGCGAATCGATGAGTAGCCAGTTCTAGGAGAACCATATCATTTCTTAGGGAGTAGGAGCGACTTCCACACACTTTTCCTATTTTTTCAAACTCCGCCCACTTGTTGAGTTCTAAAATTTCAACATGATCACGAGGCTTGAAGGAAAAATCGGGAACTCTTCCGCCCTTTTCAATTTCGACGTTATCGTTCTCGTCCTTTCCAACAGGCGCATCACTAGCGGGAATATTTGGAACGCGATAAAGAAGCTGAAGAAGAGTTTCTTCTAATTCGTTAACTTTAGGCTTAAGGCCGTCGAGTTCGACGCCAATAGCTCTGCCCTCTTCGATAAGCGCCGGTCTTTCCTCGTTACTCGCTTTCGGAATTTTTTTTGAGTGGGCGTTACGCTTTTCTTGCAACTGCTGCTGCTCACGCTTTAAGCTCATAAGCTTTTCATCAACTTCCAAAAGCTCTTTTACTGAAAATGTCATATTCTTTAGTTCAACGGCTTTTTCGACCAGCCCAACATTTTCACGAATAAATTTTATATCCAACACAACGCACCACCACAATCTAGAAGTATTCAAGTCTTTTTAGTAATTTAGGATATTTTTATCTCTTTGCCAAAGGCATAACCGAAAGGTAGCTTAACTAAACTTAATTTACTTAAATCTATAAATACTAACCAACGGAAGTAGGTCTCTTGCCGGATTCTGCAAATATTCTTGTCATCGATGATGAAGCCATAACTCTCAAAATGACAAAAGCTGGACTTGAGAGGCTAGGCTTTAAGGTTGCTATCTTTAGCAAACCTGATGAGGCCATTTCCTACTTTAGTAAGCATCACTCATTAATAAAACTCGTCATTACCGATAAAAATATGCCCTTGATAAGCGGGGTAGAAATACTCAAAACCTTCAAAGAGATCAATCCTTCTATTCCTGTTTTAATTCTGACGGGATTCATTGAAATTGATGAAGATGAAGAACTTAAAAGAATGGGCTCTAGGAAGAATCTCCTCAAACCCATTTCTTTAAAAGAGCTTGCAAAAGAAATTAACGAGATCTTGCAAGTGAAGGTTTAGCTCTCGGTATTTTTATAATCAGAGCAGCTTACTTCTGCTAACACTTCAGGAACTCGTCCTTGTGACGAAAGCTTTCTTGTCGCTTTCACCTTTACTCTATCAAGTACTATTTTCTTAGAATCGAAACGTGAAAAGGTAATAACGACGTGATAATCTCGTTTCTCTCCTTTTACAAAAAATGAACTATTTCCGGTTGAGTAGGCTTCACTGTGGCGAAAAGTCATTGAAAGCGCCCCCATTTCATTTCGGGTTGCCTTGAGCCGCCTCACTCCTGAGCCTTTAGGAAGCTCAACCCGAGAAATATCGCGGTAATCAAAGCTCTTAGAAAGATCCAGCGCTGTGAAGTCTTTCCTGTAGTCAGAGTGGCCATAGGTTACGGAATCAAAGGAGCTCTCCCCTTTTGCGTCCACTCCTGTGAAGCTGATCATAAATCTCTCGTACTTATATTCTCGCCGATTTGTAGGATGAGCTCTCATTCCCTTTTCGTAGGAGAACGAGCATTCATTAACTCTAAACTTGCGAAGTTTTGCAGGTCCCTTCAATCCCAGAAAGTGACCAGTGCTCTTTTGCGCTGTTCGATTAATACGAATCTCATCCCCTACAAGATTACTTGGGGAGATTCCTCTCTCTCTACCTTGACTAATGTCACTCGCGTGAGAGTCAAAGCATGAAAAAAAAACGAGAAGAAAAAGAGAGCGCGTTTTATAAATACCCATTATCGTCCTTTCACTAGAGATTAGGGGTCAGCATTGGCCGGCCAGTAGTGAATAACTTTAGTTTAACTCAGAATTGACCGGCGAAACAATAGGGCAGATTTATTTTAGACTCTCAATTATCTCGGCCCGTGAGGGTAGCTTGAAACTATCGGAGCCATCGTTTTCTGTCCTAGTTTTAAAGCGAACGAGCAGGGTATGACCTTTTTCAAGACTAGCTCTGACCCTACCGAGAACACTAGCCTTGTCACAAACTATTCTTAAGGGCTCATCTAGACCGTTGCCGCCCATGATGAAGTTTAAGAAATCCTTATCTTTGATTGGATCCCAATCGCCAGCTTTTCTGTGAATTTTTGAAAATTGGATTCCTCCCAGACTCGAGGATAATTCTTTTTCAACTTTGAGTGGGCACTCAGAAAAAGAGATGTGTTCAGAAAGCTCTACTCTTAAATTCATCATCCCGTCGATTAAGTTCTCCTCAAAGTTTCCCTCTTCCGTTTTTGGAAAAAACTCTTTTTGAAAAGTGGCCATTGCTTCTAATAGTTCAATGTAGTCTTTACTTGAAGCCCACTCTCTATACTTTTCTTTCTTTAATAAAATTAAGGCTTCCCTAAGGTCAGCATCTTCCTGCTCTTCGATTTGGTTTTGCCATGAAATAAGTTTCCCTTCCAATTCCAATATTTTTAAAAACATGGGCGAACTCTGAGAAACCAAAAGCTTTGCTCGCTCAATCTTTCTCTCTCCAATATTACCAAGAAGTTTTGATCCGTATTCCATATAAAGTGAGCCAAAGGAGCTCTGATCATTTTCATTGAGTTCCGTGCTGGCAATAACAAGAACTTTTTCTGCTTGTAGCCGCGCAAGCTCACTAATTCTCTCTATCCGCTCCAATCTTCCCCGCTCTTTAGAGAGCCAATCATTTTTGAGGCTTTGAATATCGTCCATTCTCACTACCGTGCAAGAGTCAGTCTCGCTAACGCAACTAAGGCGTTCACCAGTTTTAAAGTATTGGTGTGGCCAAGGCCCAAAATCTTGGGCAGAAGCGCTAAAAGCACCAAGCGTTAAAGCAATAAGAAAGAATGTTAAATGTTTGTTTTTTTCCATAGTTTTTAGCTACTTAAGTCCTTTTTATCTTGAAGTTGCCCTATAATATCGGCCGAGGCTCTAGAGGGTTGCAAACTTGAAATACTTACAAGCCCTGTCACAAATATGGCGCCTAAAATGCCACCTAAATGGCTAAAATAACGACTATCTAAGCTCGAATTTTGACGTTACCCTTTCTTCTTTAGAAGCCTTCATAAATAATAAAAGCCAGTTAATCATCAATAAATGAGAGCCGCCATGAGATATTGCCCCGACCGTCCTCTTCCTCCCTACGCCTTCATCCCCGGAGTCTACCCCCATCCTGAAAAAGAGGGCGGACACATGCAAAACCAAGAAATTAGCGTGCGCTCCTTGGCCGACTTACCTTTTGATAAAAACTTAGATTATCTTTTTGGTATTGACCTCTTCAATCAGCAGTATTTCTGGGAATCTCACGTTTATTGGGAAGCACTATGGCACAAAGCCGGAAGAAAGGGGGAGACCGCGGATTTTTTGAAAGGCCTTATAAAGATGGGAGCAGCAGGAGTGAAACTAAAAATGTCTCAAGAGGATCTAGCCATCATTCACTTCGAGAGGGCCTTAGAGCTTTTTCAACCGCTCTTAAGCCAAACGCAACGTCATGGGCTAGAGGTACAGCGTTTAATTGAAGATCTAAAAAGTCTTATTAAAGAGCCTCATAACCTCTATCGGGTAAAATTAAAGCTAGAAAACGTCGCAGAGGTCATCTAGTTCTCTGGCGAAATTATTACGAAGATCAATAGCATCCTCGTAAGAAACTTTTAATTCCTTTTTATTTTCTTTTTCTGGGTCTTTAAAATGAGGAAAGTCCCAGCTGACTTTAGCAAAAGCGAGAAAATCACCTCCGCCATTACTTTCTATATTAATAATCTGAACGCCTATCTCATAATGAACTTCAGGTTTATCTTTTTTAGAAAAAGACTTGGCCAGTTCAATAAGGCCTTTACGAGTTTTTTTATTTTGAGTTTTAAGAGCTTCGGCTAGGCTTGGCTCATTAGTAGCGACACTGTAAACATCGCTCTCCTTTAAGGAACATCTCACAGCACCTGTTGTCTCACTCTCTAGATAACGATAAGAAAAATTATTTAGGGTAAACTCAAAGTGCTCAATCACGCCAACAGAGCCGGCCATTTCCTGAATAACCTTCTCCCTCATTTCCAATTGTAACTTTTCCTTATCCTCTAAACTCATATTATTTCCTTTCACTCTTGAGACCAGTAATAAGGCTACCTTACCATGGCCATCACACTCTATTAAATAATATCGGTTTTACAACTATCCCTTTCGCCTAGGCGAGCCCCTTCTAAGCTTCAGTAAAAAGCCTTAAGTTAAGAAATTTAAAGACGATAAATCAAGTAAGAAGTACTTTTGTCATTTAATACCACTTACGAGGGATTATTTTGAAAGCGTTATTACTGGCCGCATTCCTAGTTTTATTGAGTCATCAAACTCACCCACTTCAAGCCTCAACAAACTGCCAGGCCATTAGTGACAAGGTAAAAAAGACTTGTAGTGATCTTCAATGGAATTGTAATAATCTGAAGAATTGCCAAGAAATGAGAGCAGACTGCCCTCACCCAAAAGAAACGGTAGCTGGTTGCTCAGGCCTTGCTTCTTGCCTTGAAGAAAAGGCCAATAAACAGCAGGCCGGCTCCTTTTGTGACTACGACTGGAGCGGCCAGCCAAATAGCGGATTATGCTATTTAAAAAATGCGAGTAAAGACTCCTTCTCTTATCAGTGCCCTGGTTATGAAACTTTCCTCGATACCTATAGTGACCTTTACTTTAATTGCGAGGGGCACCGTCAACGAGCGATTTCTGATCTCAGCTCTTGCTCGAGCGCAGTAGAGAACTTCAAAGCAAAGTGTCCAAATGCACAGCTTCCCGTTATTGAGGAATCTGTAAAGTGCAACGAGACTAGACTCTCACTTAATCTTCCCGACTCTGAAATATCTCCAGTCTCTTCAGAAGATGGCCCTAGAAAAGCAAATCGCGCAGTCCTCAAGGAAGGAACATCAAGCCTTAATTCTGAAAGTCAGCCTAGTAGCTCAACCCGCTAGCCGACAACGATATTAACAATCTTCTTGGGAACAACAATCATCTTGCGAATAGTTTTGCCCTCTAGCCATTTCTGAGTTTCTTCGTTTTCTAAGACGTTCTTTTCAATCTCTTCTTTATTCAGGTCAATAGGTAGCTCAAGTAAGAACCTCATTTTGCCATTGAAAGAGATAGGATAATTAAAACTGCTCTCGACGAGATACTCTTCGTTAAGCTTCGGCCAAGGCGCTAGCGAGATACTTTCTTTATGACCAAGCAATTCCCAGATCTCTTCACATGTGTGAGGAGCAAAAGGAGAAAGGAGTACGGTAAAGACGCTAAGAATATCTCTCTTATTACACTTAAGCTTAGAGAGATCATTTGTAGCAATCATGAAGGCAGAAACACCTGTATTAAAGGAGAAACTTTCAATGTCTGAGGATATCTTTTTTATGCAAGTGTGCAACACCTTAAGCTCTTCTTGAGTTGCGTCTTCATCACTAATCTCAAAACAGTCTTCGTTATGAAAGAGGTTCCAAAATTTAGCAAGAAAGCGGTAAGCCCCTTCAATACCATTGGTATTCCAAGGCTTTGATTGCTCCAAAGGACCTAAAAACATCTCGTAGATCCTCAAGGTGTCGGCCCCATATTTTTCTACGATGGTATCTGGATTAACCACATTGAACATCGACTTGCTCATCTTCTCCACGGCCCAGCCACAGCGGTAGACTGACTTCCCCTCTGACTCCTCCAAAAGAAACTCAGCCTCTTTAAATTCTGGCCGCCAAGCCTTGAAGGCTTCGGTGTCTAGCACATCATTATCGACAATATTCACATCTACATGCAGTTGTTGAACGTCGTCCTTATATTTATCTTCTTCTATTAAACCATGGGAGACAAATTTGTTCTTATCGCTTTTAAGACGATAGACAAAATTTGATCTTCCCTGAATCATGCCTTGATTAACCATTTTTTTAAAAGGCTCATCCTCGAGAGCAAATCCGAGATCAAAGAGAAACTTATTCCAAAATCTTGCATAGATTAAGTGACCAGTAGCATGCTCGTTTCCACCAACATAGAGATCAACACTTTTCCAATACTCGTTCGCCTCTTTAGAAACGAGTTCATCTTCATTATGAGGGTCCATATAACGAAGATAATAAGCGCTGCTTCCAGCAAAGCCCGGCATTGTTGAGAGCTCATAGGGATACCCCTCTTTGTTCTGCCAATTCTTTGCTCGACCGAGAGGAGGAGCTCCTTCTTCCGTTGGTAGATAAGCATCAACTTCCGGTAGAGCAACGGGAAGATTCTCTATACTCTCCACGTGAGGGATTCCGTTTTTATAATAGACGGGAAAAGGTTCACCCCAATAGCGTTGACGAGAAAAGATAGCGTCTCGTAAACGGTAATTGATTGTACCGTGACCTATTTTTTCGTCCTCGATTTTCTTAGTCATTTCAGAAATAGCTTCTTTGACTTTAAGGCCGTTGAGAAAATCAGAGTTAATCATCTTCCCACTTTTGGCGTCGTAAGACTCTACTTGAACATCAACACTCGAATCTTCGCTTGCAGCAACAACAGGAATGATGTCCAGGCTGAATTTTTTAGCAAAGGCGTGGTCTCGACTATCATGGGCCGGGACTGCCATTATTGCTCCTGTTCCATAGCCCCCAAGAACATAATCACCGATCCATATAGGAATTTCTTTTTTCGTAAAGGGATGCACACAGTAACTACCAGTGAAAACTCCGCTGACATGCTTAACTTCCATCATTCGATCTCGTTGAGATCTCTTCTTGCATTCTTCAAGATAAGCATTGACCTCTTCTTTTTGACCTTCCATCACTACCTGAGAAACATAGTCACTCTCTGGTGCAAGAACCATAAAGGTCACGCCGAAAAGTGTGTCGGCCCTTGTTGTAAAAACGTCGAGACCAAACTCGCGACCACTCACTTTAAACTCTAGCTGAGCCCCTTTAGAGCGCCCAATCCAATTGCGCTGAACCTCTTTCATGGATTCAGACCACTCTAGATCGTCCATTTTATCGAGCAACCTTTGCGCGTAAGCACTGACTCGCAAACACCACTGCTTCATTGTTTTTTGCACAACAGGGTGAGCCCCTCTTACAGAGAGTCCATCCTTGACTTCATCATTAGCGAGTACTGTCCCTAGGGCAGCACACCAGTTAACAGGTACATCATCAAGGTAGGCCATTCGGTAATTTTGCAGCACTTGATCTCTGCCTTTTTCATCAAAAGCTTGCCACTCAGTTGCAGAAAAAATCATCTCTTGTGAGCAAGCAACCTCTAGCCCCTCGCTCCCCTTTTTATCGAGGTGAGCAATTAAGAGCTCGATCGGAGCTGCTTTATTTGTCTTTTTGTCGTAGAAGCTCTCAAACATTTTGGCGAAGGCCCACTGGGTCCACTTGTAATAGCTTGGATCACAAGTTTTAACCTGCCTGGACCAATCAAAAGAGAGGCCCACTTTGTCGAGTTGATCCTTATAACGGATAATATTTTCTTCTGTCGTCACAGCGGGATGGGTCCCCGTCTGAATAGCATACTGTTCTGCCGGCAACCCAAAAGCGTCATAACCCATTGGATGCAGCACATTGAAGCCACAATTTCTTTTAAAGCGAGCATAAATATCTGAAGCAATATAGCCCAAGGGGTGACCGACATGAAGTCCGGCTCCTGAAGGATAGGGAAACATATCCAAAACATAGTATTTTGGCTTTGTGGACTTTTCTTCGGTTTTAAAGGTTTCGTGTTCTGCCCAGTACTTACGCCACTTTTGATCGATACTATTGAAATTATAAGCCATCTTTAACTACCCTTTTAGACTGTGCCTTAGACCCTACACATTACCTAAAAAGCATCCTACTTCCAAGGGTTGGCCACCCCAGGAAAAAGGAAAAAAACGGTAGCGCTTGGCAACAATTTCTAGGTACAAACACCGTAGAAAGACCGAGCTAAGCTTTAGGGACTCTCATTAAGCGCACTTCATCGGGAACTTTTAATTCGATAACTTCATTTTCTAAATTAAAAGTGAGAGAGGTCGCTACCAACTGCAGCCCATCTTTATTCTTGTTGCCTTCTCCGTAGCGGCTATCCCCCACAACAGGGTGACCGAGAGAGAGAAGATGCTTTCTAATTTGGTGAGTTCTTCCCGTCTTTATGCTCAACTCCACGATGGTCCAATGGTTTGCTCTTTTGAGTACTCGATAATGAGTGATCGCCTTCTTGCCCTCTAGTGGCTCATCAATGACTCCCTCATCATTTTCAACGATACCTTTCACCATGGCTTCGTAAGTCTTTGTCACCTTTCCTGGAGTTGACCAAGCGTCACTTAGAAGACGGCTCATCTTCTTATTGTGCGCCAAAACCATTAACCCGACGGTTTCTCGATCCAGTCTTCCCGTCAAAAAAACCTCTCGCTTAAGGCTTTTTTCCACAAAACGAACCAAACTTAAGGCATCTCCGAACTTTGTTCCTTGGGCCAAGCAGCCGGCCGGCTTTAGCCAAGCGCTCCACAGCTTCTTATCAACGACCAGTTCAGGCTCTGACTCGAGGCCTAACTTTTGCCTAGCAAATAATTCTTCATCATAATTAAAATCGACTCGATCTCCGGCCCTAAAGACACTCTTGGCCCGCCTCACTCTAAGGGCCGTCTTGCTATTGCCTTTCTTCACCCAACAAGAGCCCTGAATAAGCGCTTCCTTGATTTGAGCACCAGAAAGGTTCACGTGACTTGTTAAAATTTCAAGGAGTTCAAAGGGACCCTCTTTTGGGATGGTCTTGGTGAAGGTAATCTTTTGAGCCTTGCGTGACATGCGTATCCTTTTGGGGCAAACTTGCGGCCAATCCAACCAATATTTGTCCGGTAAGACTTATGCAAGAACCCTTAATTTCAGTAAAGAATCTTAGTAAGCACTTTGTTAGCTATAAAAAGAATCCCGGTGTTATGGGATCTTTTACCTCATTTTTTAAAAGAAATCCCGTTACCAAAGAAGCCGTGAAAGATTTTACGTTTGACGTCCAAAAAGGCGAAATCATAGGCCTCCTCGGACCTAATGGTGCCGGTAAAACGACTCTTATGAAGATGTTTACGGGAATTATTGTCCCGAGTTCCGGTGAGCTTAAGATTCTCGGCTCTAATCCTTGGGAGAGAGATAAGAACTTTAGAAAAAAAATCGCTCTTGTTATGGGACAAAAGTCTCAGCTTTGGTGGGATATTCCGGCAATGGATAGCTTCCTTCTCCTGCAAAAGTACTATGAAGTGAGCGATCAGGACTTTAATCATCGTATCGAAAAGATGGGAGAACTCTTAGGGGTGACAGAGCTTTTGCATATTCACGTGCGAAAACTTTCTCTGGGTGAGCGCATGAAGATGGAGCTTATGGCCTCTCTTCTTCATAATCCTGAAGTCATTTTTCTTGATGAGCCCACCATCGGTCTTGACCTAGTGGCCCAAGATAATATTAGAGAATTCATCAAAGACTATCACCGTAAAAATAACTGCGCGATCATCATAACAAGTCACTACATGCAAGACGTACAGGCCCTTTGCGACCGATTGATTCTTATTTTTGATGGTAAAAAAGGCTACGACGGAACTCTAGATAATTTTGAAAATATATTAGGAAATGAAAAGGTTGTCTCCTTTACTTTTAGCCAAGCCATTCAAGAAGGCAAGGAAGACAGGCTTTTCAATAATTATAAGCCGCGCTGGAGTGAAGATAGAACGCAAGTGGAGCTAAGAGTATGTGAAGAAGAACTTAGAGAGCTAAGTAGCACCATCATCAAAGACCTTCCCGTTACCGACTTTGCCACTGATAAAATGCCGATAGAGCGTGTGATGAAAGAGCTTATGAATAACCCCGAGCTACTCAATGCCCAGTGAGCTCAACGCCAACATTCAAAAGTGGTGGATCACGATAAAGGTAAGCTGGGTGAAGCACACAGCTTATCGACTTAATTTCTTTCTCCAAATCATCGGGCCCTCTCTTGTCTTCTTCTTTGTTAAGTACAACCTATGGAGTTCTATTTATGCTGGAGACTCGGCCCTTACTATTAAGGGCTTTAGCTTTCAACAGATGATCACCTATCATATGTGGGCCTTTATCGTGGCCCTCGTTGCCCAAGGACATGGCTCGTGGAACCTGTCCGACGATATCCGCATGGGCAGAATTTCAAGTTACCTGATCTATCCTTTTAATTTTTGGGAATTTCATACCGCAAGCTGGTTGTCTTTTCAGGCTATCCAAATTGGCATAGCAAGCTTTACTCTCTTTAGCGTCTCTTTCTTGGGGTTTTTAAATCTTCCAAGCCTTGAGGTCATGGGCGTTGGAATTGCCTATACTCTCTTTATCTCCCTCTTTTGGTTTACCATGCAGTACTTCACTGGAGTACTTGCTTTTTGGCTGGAAGAGACGTGGATATTAAGAGTTATGCTTAATATTATCACTTATTTTCTCTCTGGTGCGATTATCCCTCTAGATCTCTATCCGCAATGGCTTGTCAACGTTCTCAACTACACGCCATTTCCCTATCTAACCTACTACCCCATCAAAATTTTCATGGGTCAAGGAAGTCACCTCACTCAAGGCCTTTTTATTATCCTAGGTTGGACTTTAGTTTTTGCTTATATCAATCATCGCATTTGGAAAAAAGGTATTAGACTCTATACAGCGGCGGGAATGTGAAGCATTACTGGAACGTTTATAAGAAATTCGTCTCTACCTCTGTTTCTGTTGAAACGAGCTTTCGCACGAGTTTTATCCTCTTAATTTTTATGGATCTCTTTTTCTTTTTATCGACGATCGGATCTGTCTCTTTCATTTATGACCATGTCACGACAATCGGACCTTGGCAGAAGAATCAACTACTCTTTTTCTTAAGTTTTATGCTGATGATCGATAACCTTCATATGATGATTTTTTCTCAAAGTTTCTGGGAGTTCTCCAACCATCTAAAGACCGGTCAGCTGGACTATATTATTCTCAAACCTCTGAGCACAATTTTCAGCGTCTTTTTTCGCCACTTCAGACTCTCAAGTCTTTTCAATACTCCTGTCTTTCTCGGCAGCCTTATCTACTATGGAAATCAGGTTGGACTTAGCTTGACTCAATGGGCGCTCGTCCCCTTTCTCCTTGCACTCGGATTAGCGCTTTTAGTCGTCGTGGAGTTTACGCTGACAACCTCCATGTTTTGGTTGACCGACGGAATGGGTATTAATTTCCTGAGAATGCAAATGCAACAATTGGCCCGTTGGCCTAGCTTTATCTATCGTGGAGTTATCAGGAAGGTCTTGATGAGCGCTCTGCCCGTGCTTCTGATTGGCTCAGGTCCAGTCCAATTCCTTTTTGATACAGCCCAGTGGCCGCTATTAGTAGGCATGCTCTTGTGCCTTGTCCTCTTTAGCTTTCTTCTTGTTGTTGTTTGGCGTCAAGGGCTGAGACGCTATGACTCAGCTTCTTCATAACGCAGATCGATATTAACACTTAAATTTAACTTCTACCCTTGCGCTTTACGCCCGAAGCACCATCTTATTTATATGGAACTTTTAACAACATTTCCGTGGTCACTTCTGGGACTGCTTATTCTTTTTCTTTTGGGGGGGCTTTTGTTGTCCAACCAAGACCTGCTCGAAGAGCCTGAAGAAGAAGAGACGACAAGGTCACTTCTTTTGTCCTTATTCTCATCTTCGCCTAAGTTTCCATCTACATCTACACCTACACCTACACATACACCTACACCTACACCTACTAAGAAGAAATTTTGCAAAAAGCCCTCAGCCTCCTCCTGCTCTTAGCCGTTTCTTTTAATCCCAAGGCCCAGATAACTCAATCCGTAGAAGGAAGACAACTTCCCTTATGGGAGGGAGGAGTCGCTCTCGTCGGCGCGCTTGTCCCTGCTTACCCCGCTTCAGAAGATACAAACTTTTTCGCCCTCCCCTTTCCCGCTTTTTTTTATAGGGGAGACGTGCTTAGAGCAGATGAAGAAGGCGGCATGCGAGGTCGCTTCTTTAAGTCCAGCAACCTCGAAGTAAACCTCAGTATTGGCGGCTCCCTACCGGCAAACTCTAAAGATGTGGCCATAAGAAAAGGGATGCCAGATCTAAAAACCATGGTGGAAGTGGGGCCAGGAATTCTCTCCACTCTCTGGAGAAAAAAAGGAGACTACAACGCAAAATTGGGCCTCAATATTCCCGTTCGCGCCGCCTGGACAGTGGATCTCTTTGAAGCAAAAGAGAGAGGTATTGTTTTAAATCCGCTTCTCTATCTTATAACAGAAAACCTTTTTGCCGATGGCCTATTGAGCTTCACTGGTCTAAGCGCCGTAGTGGCCAGTCACAAGTTTCACAAAGTCTTCTATCAAGTTGATCAACAATTTAGTCAACCGGGAAGAGCCGCTTATGGTGCCCAATCAGGCTACCTAGGAACAACCCTTTCTCAAGGCTTCGCTAGAACTCTCTTTAAGGGGACTCGGGCCTTTGTGGGGGGCTCATATAATTACTACAAGGGCTCGTCTAATGAGAACTCCCCTTTGTTTCGCCGCAAAGATAATTTTTCGGTTGCTATCGGTTTGGTCTGGTGGTTTTATAAATCATCAACCTATGAAAATAATTAAGTAAGGATCGACATATGAGTATTTCTCCAATTTTCAACTCGAGCGAATGGACTTCGGTTCCTGAGTTCTCCTTTACTGATATCACTTATCACCGGGCAAAGAATCAAGGAACCGTACGAATTGCCTTTAACAGGCCAGAAGTTAGAAATGCTTTTAGGCCTCACACTGTCGACGAGCTTTTTACCGCACTGGAGCACGCCCGTGTCTCCTCTGATGTAGGCTGTGTTCTCCTTACTGGAAACGGTCCTAGTGAAAAAGATGGTGGATGGGCGTTTTGTAGTGGTGGAGATCAAAGGATTCGAGGTAAAGACGGCTACAAGTACGAAGGTAGTGACCAGGGCAAAGTTGATATTGCTAAACTTGGACGCTTGCATATTCTAGAAGTTCAAAGACTGATTCGTTTCATGCCCAAAGTTGTTATTGCTGTTGTTCCCGGCTGGGCAGTTGGAGGAGGACACAGCCTCCACGTTGTGTGCGATATGACCATTGCCTCGAAAGAGCATGCTATTTTCAAACAAACAGACCCTGATGTGGCAAGTTTCGATTCAGGTTATGGCTCGGCCTACTTGGCTAAGATGGTCGGTCAAAAACGGGCAAGGGAGATCTTCTTTTTAGGTCTTAACTATAGTGCCCAAGAAGCTTTTGAAATGGGCATGGTCAATAAAGTAGTCGATCACGATGATTTGGAAAAGGTAGCACTAGAGTGGGGTGCCCTTATTAACTCTAAAAGTCCAACAGCAATGAGAATGCTAAAGTACGGCTTCAACATGGCCGACGACGGCCTTGTAGGCCAACAACTTTTTGCTGGTGAAGCTACACGACTGGCCTATGGAACCGATGAAGCCAAGGAAGGTAGAGACTCTTTCCTAGAAAAAAGAGATAAGAATTTTCATAAATTCCCTTGGCACTACTAAGTTTGAGAAAAGAGGTTTTAAAGCACCTGGAACACTTTGATGAAGAGAGTCTTTATGATCTTTTTTGCCTAGATCCACTTATTGCCTCCTATCCTAAAGAGAAGCAATCTTCAGAAACCTATACCGATGGATTGATCAGCCCTGAAGCCCTCTACACTTCCTTCAGTGACTACCATATTATCTACCAAGACTTTAGGCAAAGAGGGCTCAATACCTTTTGTGACCTTGGCGGTGGCATTGGAAAAGGAAAGCTCCTTTTCGACGCCCTAAGCTCGTCACAACCAAATCCTCCTAGGTCTTATAGTTTTGAGCTTATTCCCGAAAGATCTGAACGAGGCTTGTTTGCACACCAAAAACTGAAGTTTTCCTTCCCTGAAGGCTTTATCAACGGTGACTTGCTTGTTGAGCCGCTTCCTTCCTGCCAAAGCTACTTCATCTACCTTCCTGTCGGCAGCGCACTTGACTCTATTTTAGATAAGCTAGAGGAGCTGTGTCTCCATTCAACCGCGATCCTCTACGTCATAGAGAGCCACGGCGACCTCATTTCTTACCTAAGAAAAAGTCTCCCTCTTAGCCTTTTAAAGAAGCATAGCTTGAAAGGCACAAGGCACAACCCCTATCTTCATATTTTCGAGATAAGTAACCTCCATTCTTTTAGAAATGCTAAAAAGTCTCTTTTGAAAAAGGCTGAAAAACTTTTAACTAAAAAGGCAGGCTTAAACCTTAGGGCCTTGTCTGAAGGACAGACTTTTTTACTTTTTAAAGGATTAGAGAAAAATAAAGAAAATCTTCAGTTCGTAGTCCGAGAAGAAGAAAATAAAACCTGGCTCGCTTCCGTGGAAGGGTGGCGCCACTCAATAACTCCAGGAGCAATCGAAACTCAAATCCCTTTTAGAATAGTTAAAATAAAACAAATAGATGCTGTGCTTATTCCTCAAGGTGAATGGCTTAAGATCATCAAGCTAAGAGCTCAACAGTGCATTGATGGATTCAAGCCGCAAATCAGAAAAATTATTCTGAAGCCACATGCAATGTTAGAATTTTCGAATGGAAACACTGAAGACTTAAGCCTTGTTTGGGACACTTTGGGCTTTCCAGAAATCGAAAGCGAGTTACTCCTGCAAGGCTTTTAAGTATTGGATTTCCATATAGTAGATAAAGTCTTCTTTTTGCTGGTCATCAAGAGGGATTCCTTTGGGCATTCTTCCTGAATCAATATACTCACGGGTCAGGTTCATAAGTTCTGGGCCTTTTCTCATCTCTTCTCGAAGACTCTCTTCGTTTTCAAAAAACGAGAAAGCATCAGTAAGAATTTTTGAGTTGTTGCTGTGACAGTGAATACAAGTTCCCGCTACCGCCTCTCCTTGCTCATACTTTTCTTGATCTAAAACGGCGCCCTCAATACTTTTGATGAAATCACTCTCAAAGGTCAAGGAGAGACTAGCATTTTGTTTTTCTAGGCAAGCTAAAATGGCCTCTGGGTCTGAATTTGGGTTAATGCTGTCTCCATGAGAGAAACTCTTTTTCCGGTTTTTTCTAAGAGAATCAAGGTTTTCACATAAGGCACTTATTCTTTCTTTATCTTCTTTTTCATGACTTCTAATGGGAGCCGTTGTTTCTTCAACACAAAAGTTATTGGCCCCAAACATTCCCTCAAGATTTCCTCCGCTGACTCTATACTTCTCTAGCTCAGGGTATTCAATGGCCATTCGACGCATAAGGTCCCCTTGAACCAGATCGGCAAAACCGTCTGCCATTGCCCCTTCGCTAGAAGGAGAATGAAAGGCATTTCGAGATTCGTCGTTGTAATTAGTAGTCCAGTCAGAGTTCTTAAAACCAAAAGCGGCTCCGAGTTTGAAGAGTTCTCGGTAATCTCTAAAGTCACCCCTTTCATTTTCAGGCGAATAGAGTGCTTTTCCTTTTTCATATCCTTTGCCAATTGTTGCCCCTGCAGTCTTATAATGTCGGTTGTAGCTCTTGGGCCCCTTTTCTTCAAAAGCCTTGTCATAGTCTTTAACCTGAGGGCAATTAAAGGTGCCCATAACCGCTTCAAATTTAATATCCTCAAAGCCTGGTTGCTCGAAGAACTTTCTTCCCAACCTTCTCGCCGCAAAACGCGGAAGAGTATCAGTTAGGCGTAGATTCGGTCGAACATCATAACTAGGACTCTTGATGCTTGAGGAGTAAGGAAAGAGCCAAGTTCGATCATAGTCAAACTCGCCAAAGTCCTTAGGGGTTGGTGGAGTTAATTCGTAATCAGGAAGAGCATCAAAGCAAGGATTCCCCTTCATTTTCTTTTTTAGCGCTATTATATCTTCGTAGTCCTTTTTGGCTTCGCCAGCAAAATCTTCAACGAGATCGTCTTGTGAGCCATAAGCTCCATCCCAAATTTGATACTCTTCCCATAAGGGTCTGGGGTCTGGATCTAGAGCCTCAGGATTACTACTGTGGCACTTAAGACAGGCTTTAGGATTTTTATTCACTCTTCTCTTGTCTAGATGAGATTGAGGATCATTACTCAAGTGAGAATAGCGGGCCTCTTGATCGGTTGTAATTGTCTCATCTTGCCCACTTTTAAAGTTCAGAGTAGCAAACTTAAACCGCTCCTCTTCTTGATCAAAGTGCATCATCTCTACTTTTCCATAGTCCTGAGAACTTGGATCGCATACATAGCTCATGGTAATACTGCCATCGGCATTACTTCTAATGATTCTCGGATTCAATGGACCAACACCATGATGCTGCTTACTCTTAGTTTCTTTAATCAAGGTATAGACCTGCATCGAACCACTAGGCAGGGACTCGAGGAAATCAACCATCCCTCCTTGTGTTACTTCATTCGCAACCTTCATGAGGTCTTCGGCCGTAGTGGGGACTTCATTGCAATCAGGACGAAAACCTCTTGGGTTCTCTTCAGTTACAACAAAATGTTCTGACACTTTCAGATCAAAGCGCTGGCGTTCATCGTAATTGATACGCCCCTGTCTCAAAGTGACAGTGGCCAAGTAATCAGAAACTTTGGCTTTTTCGACTGGTGTTAATTTTCCCAAGGGGACTGAATAGGTCTTAGTTGGAGTGAAGAACGTAAGAGTACCATTTTGAACCGAACCAATACTACCCTCTTCGGCCGCTAGAGCAAAAAAGTAAAAGACACTCAATAAAAGGATTAAGGTATGACTCATAGATTCTTTTCGGCTATTTGAGACAAAAATGAGAGGGTAGACTCCAATAAGCAGGCTTCTATCTAGCTGAAATCTCGATCCAAGGGCCAGTTTGGAGGACCCTTGGACCAAGAAATTCTCAGGAGGAAGGCTTTCTTAATTAGGATCAGAAGCTAAAACGGAAACGCTCAGATCCAAGTCTATTTAAAATGAATTTAAGAAAAAATGGGATGAGGTCCATTCACTTTTCTTCGCCCTTCATTCAAAGGTGATGAAGATTTGGACCCCATAAATTTAGCAGGATTTGTGGCACTGGCAGCAACGGAGAGGATAGGATATCGCTGGCGGGTGTTAGTGTGGTGAAAACTCAGAATGGCAAAAAAGCCAATAAGCATAAGTGCTTGAGAAAAAAAGAGAGTTGCAATCACCAGTGCCACCTTGTTGTTTTGATCAAGGCTAACTCCTTAATCATTTCTTAAGACTAAGATAATACCGGGAATTTTTTCTTCAAGCCTGGCTTAGTCGAATTGACAGAGACTTTACAAAGCCTTAGCCTTTCACCTACTCAAGGGGAAGAGCACCGCAACAAAACAGACATTATATAGCCTGCTTCTATGCTGGGCCATGCTAAGTATTTTATCTATGATCATCCTTCGTTCTCTACCTATCTTTATTATTTTTAGTGCTCTTCTACCTTTTCCTTCTTTATCTAGTGTTAATGAACTCACTGTTCAAAATAAAAAAATTATAAGTCGCTTCATTCAGGCCGAGAGTTTAGATGATGTTCGAGACTTAAAAATATTTTCAAATCAAAGAACGGATAACGGAGATCAAGTATGGAAATTTCTCTTAAAACCTACTCATATCTTTGACCCAATGATCGGCTACAAAAATCCAAAAGATCAGGTGAATGTTCAAATACATCGAACTAAAAATGACATCATCTTTAACTATCAATATAGGACCGATAATTTTGGCCGCAGAACTTATCAAAGTAATCAGACCACAAAAAAAGAAAAATTTATAAATCATTATGGGTGCTCATTTATTTTTGGAGTGGGGCTTAACGACAAGGAAACACTCCCCTACTTTCTAGATCGAAGCTCTTCGGTTTATGAGTCTTATAATTATGGAGTCGGTGGAATAGGAAGTCATATGATGCTGGCCCGATTAGAAGCCTACCCAATTAAAAAAGAGCTAAGTCAGAAAGACGGTATCTTTCTCTATCACTTCATTGATGAGCATATCAATAGAGCTAACGGATTTATGCAGGAACTCGCATGGCTCGAAAAAACACCCGCTTATATTTTAAAAAATAATCACTTAGAAAAGAGGGCTAGCTTAAAAGATACTTTTCCTATTCGATATTACTTCTATCACTTTTTGAGAAATTACTTTCCCTTGAGTCTTTTCGGAATAAAGAACTTTCCCAGGGTAAGCAAAAAACACTTAGATCTTACCTGTAAAATCATCGTCAAAAGTCGTGATATCTTTATGGCCGCCTTTCCCCGAAGTAAGTTTATTTTAATGGATCATCCTCTCTCCAGTACGCCTATTGATAAAGCGTTATCGGGCTGTCTAAAGAGACATCATATTCCAGTAATTAGCTTAGCTATTAACTTCGAAAATAAGAAAGAGCGAATTCCCCATGATGGACACCCAAGTGCTAGCTTCAACAAGAAATATGCAAAGGTAGTTTTGAAGTATTTAAATGAAACTAATCACAAATAAAAGGTTTCGGATCTTGATGTAAACGCTCACACTGACTCTTCCATAGGCCTGAATCATAGAATGCAAAACCAAAAAACCACTCTACTGATTTAGTAGAAGAATCGATTAGATATTGAGAGGGGTAAAGCTCCGGTATTTCACCATCAACAGAATAACACCAACCATAGGAGCGCATCTCTAGTCGAGAAATAATCTCGAGGGCCCCTTCTCCCACGGGTGTACCAAACATCGTATTAACGCCAAGCTCTGAACCTATAAAATCAGCAACGTTTGCCGTTAGAATCTCGGCGCTGAGGTGCCCGACGTTTTCAAAACGGTCACGGACATTAAGTTTAACTAATATTTTTCCAGAACACGGGTCCAAGACTTTAAACTCCAGCGCTTTAGGGCTAGAGAGGTAAATCGCGAATAAAAATAGCCAAAAAAGTTTTGCCATTAAATGGGCCCCAAAATAACCTCGACTTCTTTCGAAACCGAGGTCGATACGCCTAATTATTCTGCAGACTCTTCAGCAGGAGCTTCTTCGGCAGCAGGTGCTTCTTCAACCTTCTTTGGTGCAGGTGCCTTAATCAAACCCTCAGCGAGAAGAACTTTTACCTTCTCTTCTGCATTGATCCATTTTCCTTTAGCATCTTTTACAGCAAAACGGCCGCTACGCTTTTTGACAATTGTCAGATCTTTTACTTGCTTTACAACTTCCATGACATCTCCTTTTTATTTGGTCACTACTCGTTTAATTAGCCGCCATATTAGGTCTCAGAGTCCAGTATTTCAAGCTCCTGTGCTACAATAATCGGTATGGGTAGATATTTTATAGGTGTGCCAATTCCCCCTGAAGCTAAAAAGAAACTAAAGGTTCAAAGCTGGCCTGGTTTGAGTCGTTACAAGGAAGAGAAGCTTGTGCCACAGAACAACTGGCACTACACCCTGGCCTTCATAGGCCAGCTGGACCCTGAAAAGCTTGAAGCGTTGAAGACGCTGCTATCTGTTTACGCTTGGTGTAATCCTTTCAAAATGAGTATCAGAAACTTTGGTGCTTTCCCTAGTCTAAAAGAAGGCAAGATTCTTTGGGCGGGGTGCGATCGCGGCCGAAAAGACATCACCTCCCTTGCCCAAACTCTACGTCGCCAACTCGATGACATGGAAATTAGTTACGATGATAAGCCTTTTGTCCCCCACATCACTCTAGCCAGAATGCGCTCACCAAAGAACCTCTCGCGCCTTGCCGATAATGGAAAGATGAAACAAGAGGTCTTTTTTAATGTCGAGGAAATTGTTCTCTTCGACTCTGAGGAAGAGAAAGCCCCATACGCCATTGTCGAAAAGATCAGCCTGACAAAGTGACTTACTTACAGGCAGATGTTGTCCGTTTATTGAACTTACGCCCGGCCGATACGATGCTATCGATTTCTGAAAATGTTAAGGCCATAGGAGTAAAGCTGCACTTTATTTTAGTCCCCTTCTTTAGGGCCAGCTCCAGACGCTTAACAAAACCCTTATACAGATTTCTCTTAAGGGAGAAAAGCTGATTAAAGTCTTTTTCAAAGGACTCCACAGTAGCTTTATGTCTTGCAGCTTCTAAGCGTACAATATTTTCAATATGATTAAACTCCGCACTGTAGGACCAGTTAAATGAACCCGTGTAGAGAGTCTTGCCATCGACAATTAAATACTTTGAGTGCATTTGTTTGTTAAGATAAGCCGCCGTCCTTACGTTAAAAAACTTAATTCTTACCTCAACATTCTCACTTCCCTCGTAATCATCGCGACTCAGCAGAATAGAAAAATTCTTACTGGTTGAACAATCCTTTTTGTATTCATCCTCGCAGGCTTCCTCTTTTAACTTGTACCTTCTCGACCTATACTCGTATTCGCCCATGGTCACAATAATATCCACCTTGACCCCTCTTCGAGCTGCTCTTTTTATGGCGTTATATAGAGGTCTTAATTTAATTCTCGTTGTCGCAATTTCTAAATGTGATTCAGCTGAATCAATCGCCTCAACAAGAACCTTTGTTAGAGACCACCCCTTGTTTCGCGCTTTATAGAGGCGGTTATTTTTAATTCTAAAATTATCAATATTGAAGAAAGATTGAATCTCCAGGTTATTAGACTTTTCTATGTCTTGATGAAGGTAAGTGTCACTTCGCCCAATCTCCTTAGCTATCGACCACAAAGTGTTAAACTCGACTTGAAAGTTATTGGCCACATCTTCCTCTTGATCAAAGAAGAGAATGTTTTCATTATAATTTCTCTTAGAAGCAAGAGACCAATTGGCTGAACCAGTGATGACGCTTGAGTTGTTATGATTACCGTCAATAATAGCAAATTTATGATGCATTTTCCGAGATGAGCCCACAAAGCGGACGTCTATCCCTAAGCTTTCAAGCTCGTTCATCTTCACTCTATTTTTTTGCTTAGACTCATAGCCTTCAAAAAGGAGCCTTATTTTGAGCTCTCCAGACTCCAGCTTTGCTTGAGTCTTTTTAGAGGCAATGAAGGCGACGATGGGATTACTCTGTGAGCTGTCGATATTGTAGAGGGCCATATCGATGCGTGACTCTGCTTTTTCCATTCTCTCAACGATGGCAGAAAAAGTGTCGTCATAGGGGTGAAAAAGCGCCAAAACCTCAGCGTTTAGGCTGCTGCTTAGGCTTAAAAGAATAAGAATAGCTAAATTTACTACTTTCATGAGTACCTCTAAATCAGTTTGTGACGGCAACCTATCCAAGATGAGATACTATTAAAAATGAATAATATGATTTTTATTATTCATATGATACATACTAAAAATGATGATTGATCTTCATTGGCCCCTCAATGTCCTAAGCCGCGCGATTCACTACAAGAATATCTCAGCCGCTGCTGCGAGTATCGGACTGAGTCAGCCTCAGATATCTCGACTTGTTCAAAAGCTTGAAAACGAGCTAGAGGTGCGCTTGATCGATAAAAGCTCACCTAGAAACTCAAGCTGGACCCCTCAAGCTCGGCAGCTGGCCCAGCTCTATGAAAGAAGCTCAAAAACTCTAGACTCTTCTCTGGCCCAACTCAAAGAAGATAACCTCCCAAGCTCTATAAAAATAGGGACCTTAGAGGGGCTTGCCTTAGAAGCTTCAAAGCTTACCAAGCGGCTCTTTGATTTTAGCACCATTAAGGAGTGCTTTTTAGATGTCTTTGATCAAGATGAGATGGAAGCAAAGTTTCTCTCTGGTGATATCGATTTGATGTTTTCCTCAAGACTGCCAGGACTCAAAAAAGGCCTTCCCCATAAGGTCATCGGCTTTCAAAAAATGATGAAAAAACAAGGCTCATTAAAGACTGAAGATAACTTCCGCCTCTTTAGTCCCTTTGAGTACTCAAGTTCAAAGAAGACAGCAAAAGAGACCAAAGGAGTTCTGATAAGTAATTCTCTGTTTGTTAGAAGCCAATGGTTAGAGACGATTGGCGGCTCAGGTCAGATTCCTGGCCCAATACAAAAGAAAAGTTTCCAAACCTCTCTTCCAGTTCTCCTGATCGCTCAAGACTATATTCATCCTCAGATCTGGCAAAAGTGCTAATCCGATAGATTTTACCGCCGCTAAAGATAGATATTTAAACTCTCTATTTCTTAGGCCAATTAAAGAAGGTTATTATCCAAATTGAGCGGAACTCCCATAAAAAAGATCATCATTTTGGTCGCTCAGATCTTAAGCTTCAGCCAAGGTCTCTCTTAAGTATTGAATATTACGCTACAAGCACTCACTAAAATTTAAACACCATCAGTAAATACTCCCCTCAAGCTCTTGCAAAGACCTCTAAAGTGCTACTTTTAAACCGATGAACACTTTTAAAACTCTATTTGCGGCTTTTGCGTGCACCCTTACGACTCAGGCCCTTGCGGCTAATTCAATCACTGTGCTTGATCGAAAGCTATCTCCTAACTGGGCTCATGAATATATGGGCAGTGATCTTGTTCGAGAAGAAATCAAGGTTTACCCTACAAGCAAGGTAAACGTGGCTATTTTTGACTCAGGATTTGAGCAAGACTACGTCACTTTGACAGAGGAAATTAGAGTACCGCGAAAGAGAAATGGTAATCGCTTTATGCGTGCCAATCATGGGACTGCGGTGGCCAATCTTTTCAATGGACCAGCTCCCTATGGAACGACGGATAACCTTAATCTCATCAATCTCACTGCCGTCACTTATCAGTCAAAATACAGTTATGCTTTTCATCATTTTGATAAAGAGCAACGATTCCCAAAAATTATCAGCAACTCACTTGGCTGGAAGAGCGAAAAAGTACCAGAGCTTGCTCAACTAGCTCACGAAAAAAATATTCTATGGTTTTTGGCTTCAGGAAATAGTTGGCCTGAGCCAGTCAAAGAACTTGAGGTTTCCTCAAAAGCCCTTCTCGTTGGGAGTTTTTCTCCTTCTGGGCTGACAAGCTTTGAGACGCAAAGTGACGAGCGCCTACTTGTTCTTGCCGCGTCTAACGAGGAGCTACCGTCGATAAATGGAAAAGGTGAACCCTTTCTCTTTGGGGCCACAAGCGGGGCGACCCCAATAGTTGCAGCAACAGTCACAAACATGGCTTCACTTCTTCCGCAAATCACAAGGGCTCAAGTTTTCAAGATCATACAAACGACGGCACTGCCTAGCATGGAGAATAAACTCGGCGATAAAAACCAGCCAGGTCTTCTCAACGCCTACAAGGCATTTCGAGTCAGTGCTAAAATTAGCAAGAGATGCCCTCCTTCCAGTGACAATGAAACCTGCATCACGCAAGCTTTACTTGAGCCAGGTCTGTTTAATTTTTCCTCTGAGCTTTTTACCTGCGAACAATTTCTACAAACGCCAAAAGGTAAGGCAAAAGCCTACCTTGCCGCCATGAGAAGGTCTGCGCTTTTAGGAAACCAAGACCAGCTGACAGAGCTGGCCTGTGCCTATAAAGTTCTTGGCTTTGATAAAAATGTTGAATTCTATGAGTTTCTTGCATCAAAAATCCCCAATCTCCCCCTAATGCAAGAGCAAGCGACAAAGGCGATTCATGCTGGAAAGTTTCAGATATCTTACTACCGCTATCTCAACCTTTTCTCACCTGAAGTTTTAAAAGAGATTACACAATCTGAAAACCTTTCAGATCATCACAAAGGTACTCTACGTGCCCTTTATTAGAAAATTTCTCCTACTACTTTCTTTACTTATGTCCTCTATTTACGGCGATTCGTTGTCCTTTAAAGAAAAAGTATCTCCATGGCAGAGTTTTTCTATATCTCAGGATTTGTCGGCCTTTCAGCTAATAGTCGAATCTGATTCGAGTGAAAGCAAAGACTTATTCTTTTCTGATCTTATTGATCCTGTGGGTAGAGTCATTATTCAAGGCAACGTTGGTTCCCCCATGAGCTACCGCGTGCCTTCAAAACTCTACTCAACGATGAAAAATAGAGTTAGGCCGACTTATATTAGAGATGGTCTCTTTAGTGTTGTCATCGATAAGAGTGAAAAAAGAGATTCTGTCGTAGAAAAAGGGGTATGGAAATTTAGACTTGGAAAAAAGGCAGTCAGTACCGTTGCTCGAAGTTTCTGGCATCTCTCGAAGGTCAGGCTAGAAAGTGTGGTGCCTGCACAATTAAAAGTGAATGTTTACAAGTCAAAAACTTTTCAAAAAACTTCCCAAAAGGAGCTTTTAGAGTCTCTTAAGAAGGTTCAAAAGCTCTATGACAGCTATGGTATTGGACTGAACTTTGTGATTAAAGAAAAATGGTCGGAGCCTGCAGTTGAAACTTCCGACCTTGAGGAAAAACTAAAAAAAATCAGCGTCTCTCACAAAGATAACCCCTCCTTGTATCTCATCAATAGACTCAACTCAACGGTTGAAAAAGACTTTCAAGGGCTGGCCGGCTGCTTACCCGGATTTAGAGCTAAGTTTATCAAGGCTCACTGCGCTCTATTGGTTTCAATTACCGATCAGGCCCTTGGAAGTTTTGAGATTGATAAGTTAACTAAGGTTATCTCTCATGAGATAGCCCATATGCTCGGACTTTTTCACTTAGAAGACGACTTCTATCCTTTTGGAAAATTATTTGATCCCTTTCAAGACACAAGTAGGGAAAATGACTTTATCAATGTCATGCATAAGACCAGTGATTTTTTTGGTATTCTTGAGTTCAGTCAATCACAAGTAAGAAAGATGCTAAGTCATCCTATGCTCTACCAGTAAAAGGAAGCAGAGATGCCCCCAAAAAAAACTAAGAATAGTAAAAAGAAAAGCAAGCTAAGGGATCAAGGGGCTCAACTCTTTGACGACTATTATCGAGCTCTTTATCGTGAGCGATGGGACGACCTGAAGAGCGCTCTCTTACAAAAGAGGTCTCATGTCATTCTCAAAAACCCTTTTACTACAAAGAGCCTTCCTAGCGTTACCCCATTCTATCAGTTAGAAAATATTTATGAGTCCAAAGAGAGGATCACGCCCTCTTCTACAGAGTCTGATGACCTCATGCCCTTCTACTTTATGGATGGTGCCTCTGCCTTTGCCGCCTTCGCTCTGGACGTCAAGCCTGGTCACCAGGTCCTTGATCTATGCGCTGCACCTGGTGGAAAAGCACTCATCTTGGCCTATGCCCTGAAGGGCGTGGGAAAGCTGGTTGCCAACGACAAATCAACCGATCGCCGCTTAAGACTGCTTTCAGTTTTAAAGAGCTCCCTTCCTCAATCAGTCTTCGAGTCTCTTATCAAAGTCACCGGCAACGATGCCAGTAGGTGGTGCCTCTTCGAAAGGGAGTGCTATGACCGTATTCTACTTGACGCTCCCTGTTCTTCTGAATCTCACGTTCTAAACTCCCCTGCTCACTTGGGCGATTGGCGCCTAAATCGAACAAAGAAACTTTCGATGAACCAATGGACTATGCTTGCATCCGCTTGGCTTGTTCTGAGACCGGGGGGAAAGCTTGTTTATTCAACTTGCAGTATTTCGGGATTAGAAAATGACCAAGTGGTAGAAAAGCTCTTTAAAAAGTTTTCTGAAGAGGCCACAAATATGACTCCAGCCTTTCCCGTTGGAGAGAAAACCCAATTTGGTCACATTATCCTTCCAGACCAGGGAGGACTTGGACCTATTTATTTGAGTGTTATCGAGAAGAAGAAAACACAAATCCCCTCATAAAAAGAAGAGAGAGACGCTCCCACAAAACAGCGGCAACTACCCATGAAAGAAAGAAGGCGATTGAAAAACTTGCCAACTGCTGAGTTGAGTTTCTCCCTAACATCATCAATGATCCATAAAGTACGGCCGAGAGAATAAGCGTCGCCTGTAATCCCTTCGGGGCGATCATGAAACGGTCTCTAGAACTTAAAAATATCCATCGCAAAAAAGCACCACTCCCCATAAAGATACTTCCGCAAAAAAAACCACAGGCCCAAAGACCATAGCTCATAAAGATATGAGGGAGATGAGGTGAAGCCCTAAAAGGGTTTAAGCCGAACTGGGGGCAAAAGGAGAGCGTAATCAGTCCACTAAATAAGTGAATGGCCCCTAATTTGACAAGAAAGACGTACCATTCTTTTTTTGCCTTTAGCTCAAAGGACGCCTGTACTTGAGAGTCAAGTTTTTGAGAAGGCTTCTCATCACTTTGTAAGAAGCTGAGATACTCCGAACTTTTTCTATTCATTATAATCCCTCCCTATCTCTCAACTTTTTAATAAGCCTACTGACTCTCTTTCTCAGGGAGGCGGCGGCCACCTGAAATTCATTTTGTAATTCATTGTAACCAAGGCCTTCCACAAACTTTAAATAAAGAAGCTTTTCTTCTTCTAAAGAGAGTCCGTTTAGGTTTTCAATACCACTTTCGCTCTCGCTATTTTCAAAGGGCTCATAGGAGGGATCGTCCCCTTCATCTAAACCAACATAAGTAATCTTCTGACTTCTATAGAAGTCGATAACACTATTTCTGATAAGCGTGAAAAACCACGGCTTAAAAGGATACTCCCTTCGATAGAGATGAGACTTTTCATGAAGCTTCATAAAAACCACCTGAAAAAGTTCATCACGGTCTTCTCCTTTAACCTTCTGGGCCAAAAAACCATATACTTTGCTTTGAAAGCGCGCATAAAGCTCTTCATAAGCCCTGGAGTCCCCTGATTGGATCAATATCATTAATTCTTCACTACTTTTCATGACCTCTCAGCGCTCTTATCTATAAATACGTCAAAAGGTTTAAGAATGTGACATGTCACACTTTTGAGCCCTCCAACGTATTACTCATTAACTATACTAAACCCAACCTTCTCAAAAGGGGAATGTATGCTGCGGCCTATCGCCCTCTCAGCACTATTTTCGACATTGATCCTAATATCGACATCAATAGCGACAAAGAAAGTCCACGCCCACCCTGTGGCCTATGCCGGTGCGACTTCCTTCATGTCTCTTAACATGAAGGGCCTCTCCGAAAATACCCTCGTCTACTCTCCTACCTATTACCTTGGTACTGGTTTAAAACACGTCCAAACTGATGGCGAGAAGTGGAGCAACCTTCATTTAGGCTATCTCGTGAAAAGGTGGAATGAACTAGATTCTCAGGCCAATATTTATCTTTTTGGTGGTCCTGGTTTGCATCAAAAGGATGGTCAAAATGCCTACTTCACAAGACTTGGCGCCCAAGCTGATTGGGAAAATCGTAGGTTCTATCTTATGGGTCGCTACTCCGCGGCTCACTCAAAACTCTCAAGTTTTGAGCAGTATCAAACGAGAGTGGGCTTTGCCCCTTTTCTTGCCGGCTTCAATGAGCTGAATGTTTGGATGATTGTACAATTCCAACATGTTCCACAAAGGGATCAAGAGTCTAAAGTTACGCCTCTGATGAGGTTTTTTTACAAAAATGTTTTATGGGAAATGGGTAGCTCCGTGGATGGAGACTGGCTTGTCAACCTTATGGTACGCTACTAACAAAAGGAATCAGAATATGAAAACAAAAGTACTCTTATCAACGATGCTCATTCTCCTTGCTCCTCTAGGTCTTCAGGCTTCTGAGAGCATTAATGTCAAAGTAAAAGGGATGGTGTGCTCTTTTTGCTCAACAGGTATTGAGAAGACATTTTCAAAACAGCCCTCTGTGGAAAAAGTAAAAGTAAATATGGATGAAAAAGTTGTCTTTCTCACTCTCAAAGAAAGTGGCCAGCTATCAGATGCAAAAATAAAAGAATTAATAACGGATTCGGGCTTTAACGTTGCCGGCATCGAGAGGAAAAAGGCTCAGCCAAAGGCAGCGAAGTAATGAAGCGAGTTCTCAACGTACTCTCCCTCTTTACTTCCGTATCAACTCTTCTTTGCTGCGCTCTACCGGCCCTGCTCGTTGCAGTAGGCATGGGGGCAGCGATGGCAGGGTTTCTCAGTAAGTACCCACAATTGATTTGGTTATCTGAAAACAAGCTCTCTCTTTTTGTAGCAGGAGCGCTCTTGCTGGGAATAGGTGGTTTTCTTCAATTTTGGGCCACACCTGCAGAGTGCCCTATTGATAAGAAGGAAATTTGCAATGAAACAAAAGGCTTCTCCCGTATCATTTATATTGTAAGTCTCGTTATCTACTTTATCGGCTTGAGCTTCGCCTATGTGATTCCCCTCTTTCTTTAGAGCTCATTAGTCCTTCACTCGATAAATCAAGTAAGGAATTTCTTTTTCACTAAAAAAATCAAACCACCTTTTTTGAGATTTTTGAATTTGGTCATTAGGGGATTTTACTTCAGCAAGGATAAACCCCTCACTCCCGACAAGAAAAAGATCAGGTAACCCACTTCGAAATTCTCTCGGATTTTTTAGAATTTGAAGAGATATCTGAAGACAGATATCGATGGGGGTATGCTTAAGAAGTAACTCAAAAGAGCCTAGATCAAGTCTCTTCCATTGAATAAGATCACAATAGATATCCCTCTTTTGTCTTAAAAGACTTAAAATTTTCTGACTGTAGTTTTCTTGCTGCTGCCAATAACTAAGCTTCTCTTCGATGGCTTTTTCCTGACGAATAAAGAAGCCACCGGAATAAAAGTCTCTCGCGGCCCCCTCAAAGGGGTGAAAGAAAACCCCATCTCCAGGAGTCCAATACTCTTCCCAAAAGAGAAGCGCGCACAAGGCACACCAATAGACATTTTCACAAAAGAAACCTTTGATTCTACCCGTCTCTAAAGACATCAAATGATCAAGAACCTGTTGCTCAACCCGGCCTTGCGGGTTCCATTTTATGGGAAGAACTGTCTCCTTTAACTTACGATTTTTTCTTCTCTTCTCATAGGCAAGACCCAGTTTGCGCTTAAGGCCCTCCTTAAACTTTTCAGCGAAGAGCTGCTCTTGAGAATTATAGGGTTTTTTTATGATCATCTCGCACAAAGCTAAAGCCTCTTTATAGTTCCCCTTTTTGTCCTGAATTCGAGTACAGCGCTCCCGCGCAGGTGCAGTGGTGCTTTTGCCGTAAAATTCGAGAGCCTTGTCCCACTGTCTCTTTTTTTCAAAGAAGTGAGCCCCTAAGTTGAGGCTTCTCGAGCGCTTCTGCTTTAAAACAGCCGGACATCTCAAAGAGGTCATGGTCTCTAGGATCGACGTAACCAGCTCTTCATTTTTTTCATCGCAAGCTAGCCACAACTGGGCATGCAGGGTGCTTAACTCTATCGAGACTTTAATATGAAGCTTTGACTTGAAAAGCCTCGTGCTCTTATCAATTTCAATTTTTTGATAGCGACGAACCCCCAAATCCTCTAAAATGAAGTGACTCATATCCTCGTGGGCATTACCAAAGAAAAGAAAAATAAACTTATCGATAACCTCACTCTCGAGCACCAAAAGCAGCTTATAGTCTTCAGTAACCTGCTCAAAAAGCTGCTCGTCGTAGGGAGCCAGCGCCTCAATGACTTCTGCTCTGCGACCCTTAACTGGGCCAATACCGATTTTACGTCCCAAAAACTGAAGCTCTTTAATCGTAAAAATAGCACTGTAATCTTCAAAAAAAAGAGGCGAATTTAGCTCTAAAAGCTTGGCTTCTTCGAGCTCCTTAACCGCACCGTCGATATCAATTTCGGAATAATTTAATTTTGACTGACAAAAGAGGTTCTTAGAGCGTAGGGCCAGCCTCAAAAAGAGCAATCTTGCATTGTCGGAGATCGAATCAAACCTTTTCAAAAACTCCAAGTCTCTCTTGTGCAAAACGTCACGATAGGTCGACACGATGAACTCCAGCACCCTTTCAAAATTAGCGAGGTAATAGCCCTCAGGTAGGGTCCTTGATGGATGCTGAATTTCTATTTTTGCCATGCACCTAGTCTAGCGAGCTGCTATTAGACTGTCTAACGGGGAGGCCTTACAATTGGGCAGATTTTGGATCAAAAGAATCAAACATGATCACGAGCGAGGAAATAATGAAACTAATGAACTATTGCCTAGGAACTTGGCAGGAAGGTACTGGCAGCGGAAAAGAGCTCTACAACGCCATCAATGGCAACGTCATCGCCTGTGCGACAAGTGATGGGATCAATAGTGAAGAAATTTTAGCTTATGGAAGAAAGGTCGGTGGAGAAAGCCTTCGCGCTCTAACCTTTCATCAAAGAGCAAGGGCCCTCAAGGCGTTAGCCCTTCACCTTATGAGTAAGAAAGATCATTTCTACAAGGTTAGTGCTCAAACTGGAGCAACAAAAGTAGACTCTTGGATCGATATCGAAGGGGGCATCGGCAATCTCTTTACCATGAGCTCAAAGGGGCGAAGGGAGCTCCCCGACGACTATCTCTTTGTTGATGGTAAACCAGAGATCATTTCAAAGAATGGAACTTTTTTAGGTCATCATATTTTTACCTCTAAAAAAGGAATAGCCGTTCATATCAATGCTTTTAACTTTCCCGTTTGGGGAATGCTTGAAAAAGTTGCGGTAAACCTATTGGCAGGCGTCCCCTGTGTCGTAAAACCTGCAACGATTACCTCCTACCTTACTGAAGCCGTCGTAAAAGAAATTGTGGCTTCTGATATTCTCCCTAAGGGCTCACTCCAACTGATTTGTGGTAGTGCACGGGATTTAATTAACTATGTAGACTCTCAAGATGTAGTGACCTTTACCGGCAGTGCGAGCACCGGCCAAAAGCTCAAAGCGAATCCCCGTATCGTAGAGAAGTCGGTGCCCTTTAACATGGAGGCGGATAGCTTAAACTGCTCTATTTTGGGCCCTGACGCTACTCCTGATACTGAAGAGTTCTCCCTCTTTGTTAAAGAGCTCTCACGGGAAATGACAGTAAAAACGGGTCAAAAGTGTACTGCCATTAGACGGGCCATCGTTCCCGAAAACCTAATCGAAGATGTGACCAAGGCTGTAGCTGAGAGACTCAAAAAAACAACCCTTGGTGATCCGAGTGTTGAGGGCGTTCGAATGGGGCCTCTTGCTTCAAGAGAGCAACTGGACGAAGTAAATGAAAAAATTAGAGAACTTAGAAAGTCTTGCGAGCTGCTCTTTGATAATGATGACTTCGCTTTAGTCGGAGACAGTGCTTCGCGAGAAAAAGGCGCTTTCATGGCCCCGACCCTTCTGCTTAGCCGCGATGCCCTCAAAAATCACGACGCTCACTCCATAGAGGCTTTTGGACCAGTTTCAACCCTCATGCCTTACAAGACTAATGAAGAAGCAATAGAGCTGGCCAACCTTGGTGGAGGCTCCCTTGTAGGCTCTATTGTCACTAACGACTCCTCTTTTGCTAGAGAAGCGACCCTAGGAATGGCCTCTCATCATGGAAGACTCTATTTTCTTAATCGTGATTGTGCCAAAGAAGCCACTGGCCACGGCTCTCCCCTCCCAGGTCTTGTCCACGGAGGACCGGGCAGAGCAGGCGGCGGCGAGGAAATGGGTGGACTCAGAGGTGTGACTCATTACATGCAGCGAACCGCAATTCAGGGGCACCCGACAACTCTGACGAAGGTAACGAATGTCTACCAGCCTGGTGGTGAAAGACCCGAAAGCCAGCGTCACCCCTTTCGTTATCACTTTGAAGAACTCGAGGTAGGTCAAACTCTTACAACTCACAAAAGAACAATAACTGAAGCTGATATCGTCAATTTTGGAAATCTAAGTTGGGATCACTTCTATGCCCATACGGACACCACTTCAATGGAAGATACTTTCTTTGAAGGCCGAGTGGCCCATGGCTACTTTATAATCTCAGCTGCTGCTGGGCTTTTCGTGGATCCAGGCAAAGGCCCTGTGCTTGCCAACTATGGTCTCGATGAGCTGCGCTTCACTAAGCCAGTTTATGTAGGGGCTACTATTCAGGTAAAACTCACCTGCAAAGAAAAAGTCAACCAAGATGATCGTGAAGGCGAAATTCCAAGAGGTGTCGTCAAGTGGCAAGTCGAAGTTACTGACGATGAAAGCGAAGTTGTAGCGCTTGGGACAATCCTGACTATGGTGGCTAAAAAAGAGAGTAGGGAAGTTGGCGCCAATGTTTAATGATCCAAGCTCAATTGATGAAGCTCGAGAGAAACTAAATGCCATTTCTCCGAGCTTCTGCATGGCCAAATGGATGAACACTACGATCCATTTGCATCTAGGAAGAACACACTCTTGCCATCTTCCTCCAACCCATAAAATCCCCCTCAAGGAAATCAAGAAAGACCCAAGTGCGCTTCATAATACCTTGGAAAAAAAGAAGCAGCGAAAAATGATGCTCGAAGGAAAGCGCCCAAAAGGTTGTCAATCGTGCTGGGATATTGAAGATCTACCAGGGAAACATTTTAGTGATCGTCACTACCGTGGACAAGATTGCTGGACCAAACCATTCATAGAAGATGTCTCCAAGTCAAAGTGGGACACCCCCATAAACCCAAGTTATCTTGAAATCTCTTTTAGTGCCGGCTGCAACTTTAAGTGCAGCTACTGCTCACCCTCTTTTTCAAGCTCGTGGCAAAAAGAAGTGGAGAAATATGGAGGATACCCCTTAAGCGGTATGCAAAAACATCACTCCCCTTTGTGGCTAAAGGCTCAAGGAGAGATGCCAATTCCCGACGAGGGTAATCCTTACGTCGAAGCCTTTTGGCAATGGTGGCCCTCTTTGAAGAAAGACTTGATGTTTTTTCGCATTACAGGAGGAGAGCCGCTTCTGAGCGCAGACACTTTTAAAACCTTTGATCTGATCTCCCAAGACCCTATGCCAAAACTTGAGTTCTCAATTAATTCAAATCTGGGTGTACCTGAGGTGCACTTTGAGCGCTTTGTTAACAAAACTCGGAAGCTTTTGAGCGAGAAGAAGATACGCCATTTTATTTTACACACAAGTGTTGATACCTTTGGGCCGCAAGCGGAGTACATACGAAATGGGCTCGATTTTAAGAAGTATCGAAATTATGTTGAGCGCTTCTTAGAAGAAGTGCCGGAGGCTTCCCTGGCTTTTATGTGTACCTTTAACGCTCTCAGCATAGTTGGGTATCAGGGACTACTGGAATGGATCATTTCCTTAAGAAGGAGATTTCATAAGCCGGGCAGAAATATTTTTCTCGACATTCCCCATCTCAAGTACCCTGACTTTATGTCTGTTCAGATACTCACTGCTGATTATCGCTCTTACATGAAAAGTCATATTCAATTTATGAAAGAGCATCTCGATGAGACCTATGGCATAAAGGCCGCAGAAATTTTAAAGATGGAAAGAATTCTCTCTTGGATGGAAGAGGCCGACTCTTGGAGTGAAGCTGAAAAGTCTCGATTGAAAGTGAATCGAAAGAACTTCGCCCTCTTCTTTCAAGAGCATGATCGCAGGCGAGGGACGAGTTTTCTTGAGACTTTTCCTGAGATGAGCGCTTTCTTTAATGAATGTGAAAAAGGCTCATGAGTAGCCCTTCACCAAGATTCATTAGACTCTTAGTGAAAGGAGACTTAAATTAAGCGGACCGAATCCGTTTAAGTCTCTCTATCGAATAACGCCCCAAATATTACCGCCTCCAGCGATATTACACTGGCAATCATCTCCGTAAGAGTGCTGGCTGATCGTCCAACAATACCTCGTGATCGTTTCAAAAGAGCCACTTCGACCCCGATGCCTAACCTCAACCTCACAAGCACCAGCAGGCGAGAGGGTGGAGCCATCAAAGTAGGTTTTTGAGCAATCTGAATGAAGGTAGTAAAGTCCGTGATAACTGCCTTCCTTTCCACTACAGCTCGACTTCTCGGATGCTGAGAAAACAGATGCTGATAGAAACAGTAAACTAAAAAGGATAAAATTCTTTAACATGTCGTCTCCTAAGGCTAGTACACTACTATGATAGCAAGTAAGAGGCTTTATCAAAAAAAACCGAACGATTTACATCACCCTTAGCTTTATTGTAAAAAAATATTCATTTTAAAGTAGAACACGGACTTTATAGGCCCTATACCATTGAGCTGCACCCCAAAAACTAGTCCACATAAATTGGTATAATATTACCAAAGGAGTCAATTATGGGACGAGTGCATTACAAAGAGGAACAGATCATCGCCAACCTTAGAAAAGCTGAGCTTTTGTT
>Ga0307981_1000040_pt1 | contig 129795 bp, 120 predicted proteins | sample OrgLakmetagen987_FD_201849 | JGI IMG/M metagenome (GOLD analysis project Ga0307981, IMG submission 201849) | Saline water microbial communities from Organic Lake, Antarctica - #987 | ecosystem: Environmental > Aquatic > Non-marine Saline and Alkaline > Saline | place: Antarctica: Organic Lake... | reverse complement strand
GTCTCAATACCAGAATTTAATAGTTCGACGATCATAACTTTAAATTCATTGTCATACTTTTTTACCATAATTCAAATATAAAATTTATAAACTCATAAAAATCGTCACATCAAAGGTAGACACTCCACACCATCACGTTCAAGTCGGTTATCAGATTACAAAACGATGCCTTCTTTAGAAAAAATGCATTGGATATGGAGTCCATCAGATATGATGGAGATGGGTATTTAATTTCTACGGAAGGAAGTATCAATTCCAATTTATCGCCAAGAATTTTTAAAGTAAGCAAGACAGCAGAATTTATTGAAAGTTATTTGTTACCAGATTATTTTCTAGTCAAGGGGAATAACCAACCCCGTCATAATGGGGTTTTCGAAGGCCTATCGAACAGCATGAATTCTTCCGGATTTTGGTTTGCTAACGAATTACCCTTAGAAAAAGATGGTAAATCACCAAAATTATATAACACCAACTCCCCTATTCGATTGAGTTTCTTTGATCGTAAGGAAAAAAAAGTGACTCGCCAATATGCCATGGATTTGGATAGGATTACCAAAATCCCGTTGCTTCCTTTTTCTATCAATGGGCTTACAGAGATTTTGCAAGTTGGCCAAGATACTTTTTTGGTTCTGGAACGCTCTTATTCTGCAGGTCACAAAAGCCAGGGCAATAAGGTGAAGCTATATCAGGTAGATGTAAGTAATGCAACAGACATTCATGCCATAGCAGAACTAGAAGTCGCCTCTTCAAAGGATATTATTTATGCAAAAAAGAGTTTAGTATTCGACTTTAAATCGATCAAAAGAAAATTAACTAAAGGTATTGTCGATAATATAGAGGGGCTATGCTTTGGACCAATACTCCCTAATGGTAATTCTTCCCTTATTGTCGTTTCTGATAATAATTTCAATAAATTTGGCACACAATTGAATCAAATTATTTTATTAGAACTAATACCAATTTAAACCTATAATGTCGCAATAAATCGTTTCTTTTTTGACTCCTTTTAATCAAAAATAATTACCGTAACTAAGGCTATGCTAATTATTTTTAACTTCAATCAATCAAAAAACCTGTGCTGAGCTACGTCGAAGTATAATTCAATTTATTTACACGACATTATAAATTTAATTTGATATAAAACAAGTCCAATGAAAACATTTCACTATTTAATTTTGAGTATCACGATACTTTGCCTGTCTTGCCAGGAGAGTCCATCAATAAATAAAGATTTTCAATTTGATATTCCTCAAGGCTTAGAAGCTCAAAAGACCACTTACTATTTTGTGAGACATGCTGAAAAAGATACCACAGATAAAGAGAATAGAAACCCTCAACTTACAGAAGAAGGTATTCGCAGAGCGAATTTTTTGGCGACTTATTTTAAAGATAAGTCTTTAGATATGTTCTATTCTACAGATTACAGTAGAACCCTTCAAACCATCATCCCTACACTATATCAATTTAAAGGAGACATCAAAAGCTACAATGCTGAAAAAGACACTTTATTTAATGCTGAATTTTGGAAAGCAACTTACGGTAGAAAAGTATTAGTCTTAGGACATAGCAACACAAGCCCAAGGTTCATGAATGAAATTCTTTCAGAATCGATGTATGACGACCTAGATGAAAAGAGCTATGACGTTTTTTTTAAAATAGAAATCGATGAAGATTTGCATTTAAAAGACACTTTAATTCAACTTAAAGTTCCAAAAGACTTTAGTTACAATTAAGAACAGAAGACTCCAAAGTAACATTTTCATTTTCGATTTTAGAGAGAAGCTCTAAGTCTCCACTTTCCCAAAGCTGAGCTAGATCTTCTAATTTTTGAGAGGTCTCTTTTGGGTTGTAATTTTCATAATTCTGAAAAACAACACCATCAATAGTTCTTTGGTTAATCGCCCTTCTAAAACGCAATCCACCTCCATTCACTAAAAAGCTATAAGCTAAATAGTCCATTGAAAAATCTGAAGTATCGAACCAATAGATGTAAGTATCTTTAAAATCTTCTCCACCATCATTTTCAGTAAACTTAACCTTCAATTTATGGTAAGTCTTGCCATCAATTTCTTCTTCGCCCAGGTATGATGGGTTTACAGCATTATCTTCCAAACGAAGAGGTAGCTGAGTAAAATAGTGGACAGAATTAACTGATTCATAATACGAAAATGCAGTGGTATCTGCCAACTTAACAATAGAATCTTGATAAAAACGCGTTAATTCTCCATTTTTCACAACATCTCTTGTTGGTGAAGTTGTCGAAAGTCTTTCAAGCTGAATCCCTTCACAGGTAGGCATCGCTTTGTAAGAATAGTCTCTAAATTTGAACTTTAACACATTCTCATTAAGTTTTGATTTACCAGAAAACTCAATAGCTTTCTCTATAACCTCTAAAGGTTCAATCGTTTTTTGTTCGGATTTTTGACATCCTAGTATACTCAGCAAGAGGATTCCAATTAAATACTTCATATCATTATTAATTTAAATATAAACACTGTCGTTAATTCTAGCTATCCTTTCAAAAGTCTTATTTTTGGAATATATATTTCAGTTCTATGGTTAAAAACAAAATTAATATACAAAATAAAAAAGCCAGATTTCAATACGAAATTCTGGACAAATATACAGCTGGAATTGTATTAGCGGGCACCGAAATTAAATCTATTCGGGAAGGAAAAGCCACAATTACTGAAAGCTTTTGTGAATTCAATGAGCAGGGAGAATTATTTGTGATTAATATGGATGTTCAAGAATATTCACATGCAACCCATTTTAATCATAAGCCAAAGAACGCTAGGAAACTTTTACTCAATAAAAAAGAGCTGAAAAAACTTCACAAAGAGGTAAAAAATAGCGGTCTTACTATTATTCCTTTGCGCTTATTTCTAAACGACAGAGGCTTTGCAAAATTACAAATCGCTTTGTCTAAAGGTAAAAAACTTCATGATAAACGAGAAACTATCAAGGATCGTGATACCAAAATAAAACTCAACAGGATCAACAAAACTTATAACACCTAGTTTCTACACCTTTTATTAAATTTATGAAGCATCCTTGTCTACTTATTTTTTTATTGCTAGTTTTTTTTACCAGTCATTCCCAAATTTCAGGAAGGGTGTCGGATACCGTCGGTAATCCTTTACAAAATGTAAATGTTTATGATGAAGGCACCTTCAATGGTACCACTACCAATGCCAATGGTGAGTTCAAATTAAAACTTGAGCAAACTAAAGAGTCTTATCTCATTTTTAAATTTTTGGGGTTTCAGACCGAAAAAAGAAAGATAGAAACCTCTATGGATACCATCACTATACAATTGATAGAAAAGATAACAAGCTTAAACGATATTGTCATTACCAATAACGAAGATCCTGCCTATTCTATTATCCGTAATGCAGTGGAAAATAGAAAGAAAAACCTGTCTAAAATTCAAGAGTATAAAGCTGATTTCTATTCCAAAGGGCTCTGGAAAATCGAAAATGCCCCAGAAAAAATATTAGGCCAAGAGGTTGGTGACTTAGGAGGTGGTTTGGATTCCACCCGAAGTGGCGTGGTCTACCTTAGTGAAACCTTTTCAAAGATTTCATACAAGGCGCCAAACCGTTTCAAAGAAAACATCGTCGCTTCAAAAGTTAGTGGAAACGATAACGGATTTAGCTTTAATTCTGCGGAAGATTTTAACTTCTCATTTTACGAAAACACCATCGACTTAGGTAAAAATCTAGTCTCTCCGATTGCTAACTTTGCCATGCAATATTACGACTATGAGCTGGAAGGAACTTTTTATGAAAATGATAAATTTCTAATCAATAAGATAAAAGTTATCCCTAAGAGACCTAACGATGCTGTATTTAGCGGATATATTTATATCCTAGAAGATACTTGGGAAATTTATGGTGTTGACCTTATGACGACAGGCAAATCACTTCAAGTCGAGGTGGTGGAAGAACTCAACCTCAAACAAACCTTCAACTATAGCGAGGAGTATAAATTCTGGACTCTTATTTCCCAAGATATTTCTTTTAGTTGGGGGATTTTAGGAATTTCTGGAGGCGGTAATTTTGTAGCTTCTTATAAAAATTATGAGTTCAACCCTCAGTTGACCAAAAAGGATTTCTCGAATGCCATTATCACCTTCGATGAGGAGGCGAATACCAAGGACAGTTTGTTTTGGGAACAAAATAGGCCTGTGCCACTCACTAGTTTAGAGCGAGAAGATTACACCTTTAAAGACAGCCTACAGACCCTAAAAAACTCTCAACCTTATAAAGATTCTATAGATACAGTACGTAACACCTTCAAAGTAACAGATCCTTTATTTGGCTACTCTTGGCAAAATTCAACGACCCATCAAGAAGCTGGATTTACGGGCTTAACCGATCTTAATTATAACACCGTACAGGGATTTAATATTAAATCGGGGGTTTACTTCAGACAAAAAGATACTGCTGGGACCTTTAGAACCTTTTGGGAAATTCGATCTGATTTGGATTATGGATTCTCTGAAGAAACCCTGAGACCTAGCCTTACTTTTAAGAAAAAATTTAATAATTTTTCAAAACCTTTTTTAATAATTTCCGGTGGTGTCAAAGCTGAAGAAATTAATTCTACCAATCCTATCAACGAAAGATTATCCTCGATTGCTTCAGTGTTTTTTGAGCGTAATTACCTTAAGTTGTACGAAAGAATCTTTGGAGAAGCCACTTATAGTCAAGACGTGTTTAATGGATTTAGACTCAGTGCTGAATTAGGTTTTGAAAGAAGACGTTCTCTTATCAATTCTACAAATTCACCAATTATTGAAAATAAAAACGGAGGCTTTACCTCCAATAACCCTCTAGCGCCTGAAGCTTTTGGATCTCAATTATTCCCTTCCCATAATATTGGTAAGTTAAGAATTGCAGGACGTATAAATTTTGATCAAAAATATGTGCTAACGCCTAATGGAAAATACGACACCTTTAGTGATAAATTTCCTGTATTTAGCTTTGCTTATGAGAAAGGCTTCGCTTCAGATATAAGTGATTTCAATTTTGATGTTGTAAAAGCAAGACTCACTCAAACCAAAACGATTTCTAGGTTTGGAGAACTGGCTTATAGTCTTAACGGTGGTTTATTTTTCAATGCAGAAAACATATCCTTTTTAGATTTTAAGCATTTCAACGGAAACCAAACTCGGATAGGAACCTCAGATAATTATCTTAATCAATTCAACTTGCTACCTTATTATGAGCTGTCTACCAACTCAGATTATGCAGATGTTCATTTAGAGCATAATTTTAAGGGATTTCTCCTTAATAAAATTCCGCTTCTCAACCAGCTGAATTTCAATATGGTCGTAGGGGCTAAAAGCTTATTTACGGACTCTCATAAACCCTATTCAGAATTTTCAGTAGGCTTAGACAATGTTGGCTTTGGACAATTTCGATTTTTTAGAATCGATTACGTCAAGCCTTATCAAGGGGGTTGGCAGAGTGGAGCTTTGGTTTTCGGACTTAAACTATTGGACCAATTCTAAGGGAATCCCTAATTTTTATCCTCCAGAAGTGGCACAAAACGAAATTCGCCAAAGGTTTCTTTTTGAAAGCTTTTAGCAGAAGTCCTTATCAATAAAGTCATAATTTGTGGGTCTTCCCCAACGGGAATAACAAGTCTACCTCCAATTTTCAATTGAGACATTAAAGGTTTTGGTATAAAGGGCGCCCCAGCAGTCACTATAATTTTATCGAATGGGGCATACTCTGGCAAACCTTTATACCCATCTCCAAAACTCATAAATTTGGGTCTGTAGCCTAGTTTTTGAAGAAAGTTTTTAGTTTTCTTATAGAGTTTTTGTTGTCTCTCTATGGTATATACTTTCGCTCCCAGTTCGCATAAAACGGCGGCTTGGTATCCGCTACCGGTCCCTACTTCCAAAATTAGGTCACCAGGCTGTACCTGCAAAAGCTCAGTCTGAAAAGCAACCGTAAACGGCTGAGAGATTGTTTGTCCAGCAGCAATAGGGAAAGCTTTATCTTGGTATGCGTGATCTTCAAAACTGCTATCCATAAATAGATGCCTAGGAATTTCATTTATCGCTTGAAGAACTTTTTCATCTTTAATGCCCTTTTCTCGAACCAATTCTACTAGTAATTTGCGTTTTCCTTGTTGTCTATAACTGTCTTCCAAGCTTTTATATTTAATACCGAATTAAATTTATAATGTCGTATAAATAAATTGAATTATTTTTTGATTGATTGAAATAAAAAATAATTAGCAGAGCCTTAGTTACGGTAATTATTTTTGATAAAAAGCAGGCGAAAAAGAAACGATTTATTGCAATATTATAGGTTTAATTTGGTATAGGTTGTAATAAGAGTAAAATTAGAAAAAAATGTTGGATACATCCATTCAATGAGGCTATTATTAGTTCAAGAGTTTTTAAAAGAAATCTTATAAAAAGCCTTTGCTCACAGTTAGCTTAAAAAGAAATGTTACTTTTGTGTAAAACCATATAATTTATGATAAAAGTAGGGGTTTTGGGCGCAGGACATCTCGGAAAAATTCATCTGAGATTGCTCAACGAATCAAAGAAATATAAACTTATAGGATTTCACGATACAGATCATACTCACGCAAAGAAGATCGAAAAAGAATTTGGTTATTCTTGTTTTGAGGACTATGCGGAATTACTGAGTAATGTAGATGTTATTGATATCGTCACTCCTACCACCTACCATTATAGTATGGCAGAACAAGCCATAAAAGCAGGTGTTCACGTCTTTATAGAAAAGCCTATCACCTCTACTGTAGAGGAGGCAGAAGCGCTTATAAAACTGGCTAAAGCTCATAATGTAAAAGGGCAAGTTGGTCATGTTGAGCGTTTTAACCCCGCCTTTAGAGCTGCTATAGGCAAAATAGACACTCCCATGTTTATTGAAGCGCACCGACTCGCAGAATTTAACCCAAGAGGAACAGATGTTCCTGTCGTTTTAGACTTGATGATTCATGATATTGATGCTATCTTAAGCATCGTTAATTCTAAAGTGATAAAAATTAATGCAAGTGGTGTATCCGTCATTTCTGAGACTCCAGATATTACCAATGCAAGACTTGAATTCGAGAACGGCTGTGTGGCTAATCTTACAGCGAGCAGAATATCGCTTAAGAACATGCGTAAGTCAAGGTTCTTCCAGAGAGATGCTTACATTTCGGTAGATTTTCTTGAAAAAGTAACCGAAGTTGTCAAAATGAAAGACGCCCCTCAGGTCCCAGACGATTTTGCAATGATTCTACAAAACGCAGAAGGCGTAAAAAAACAAATCTACTTTGATAATCCAGATATAAGTCCAAATAATGCTATTTTGGACGAATTAGAAACATTTGCAGATGCTATTGAAAATGACACGATCCCTATTGTTACTTTAGAACAAGGTACTGAGGCTTTAAGGGTGGCTATGCAAATCATAAAAGCATTCGACGAGTAATCATTTTAAAATAAAATCATGAAAAATATAGCTATAATAGGTGCGGGAACTATGGGAAATGGTATTGCACACACTTTCGCTCAATTCGACTATAACGTAAGCTTAATAGATGTGTCAATAGATAATCTAGATAAAGGTATTGCAACCATCACTAGAAATCTAGACCGCATGGTTAGCAAAGAAAAGATAAGCGAAGATGATAAGAAAAGAACACTGGGAAATATCACCACTTTTACAAGTATAGCAGACGGGGCAAAAGATGCAGACCTTGTCGTTGAAGCTGCTACAGAAAATGAAAAAATAAAGCTGGAGATTTTTAAAGAACTTGACAGCCTTTGTCCAGCTAAAACGATTTTAGCAACAAATACCAGCTCTATTCCAATCACCAAAATTGCTGCTGTCACGGGCAGACCTAAACAAGTGATAGGAATGCACTTTATGAATCCAGTACCTATTATGAAGCTTGTGGAAATCATAAGAGGCTACAATACTAGCGATGACATTACAAATAGAGTTGTAGAGCTAGCTAAAAATCTAGGTAAAGTTCCAACTGAAGTTAACGACTACCCTGGTTTCGTAGCTAACAGAATTTTAATGCCAATGATTAATGAGGCGGTAGAAACTCTATATAATAATGTAGCGGGCGTAGAAGAAATCGACACCGTAATGAAATTAGGTATGGCTCATCCTATGGGCCCACTTCAGCTTGCCGACTTTATAGGATTGGATATATGTTTATCTATTTTGGAAGTCATGTATGAAGGCTTTAAAAATCCAAAATATGCTCCTTGCCCTTTACTCGTTAACATGGTAAGAGCAGGTAAACTTGGAGTGAAATCTGGAGAAGGATTTTATGACTATAGTGAAAGCAAAAAGGCAGAAAAAGTATCTTCACAATTTGTATCTTAAAGATGCCTAAAGTTATTCCATTTCAAGCGACTAGACCTACTCGAGATAAAGTAGGTCTAATCGCTTCAAAGCCTTACGAAACCTATACCAAAGCTCAAGTTGAAGCGAGATTAGATAACAATCCCTTTTCCTTTCTTCATATCGCAAATCCTGGATATAAGTACAATAAGGAAATTTCTGGAAAAGAACGCTTTAGCCTCGTCAAAAACAGGTTTGAAGAGTTCAAAGAAGACGGCAGTTTCCGACAAGATGAGAAACCTTGCTATTACCTTCATAAAATCATTTATAGAAATGAAATAGAGTTTGTAGGCTTTGTAGGTGCAGCAAGTGCTGAAGATTATGAAAACAACCTCATTAGAAAACACGAGGATACGCTAACGGAAAAAGTAGAGGTGTTTACCGAGTATCTTAAGACAGTGAGGTTCAACGCTGACCCTGTCCTTCTTACCTATCCAGATAATGAAGTCCTTGACGGCATTTCAAAAAAATTGATGCAGACTCGACCAGAGTACGAATTCACAACCACCTCTAGAGAAACACATCACTTTTGGGTGATTGAAGATACAAAGCTTCAGGAGCAAATTCAAAAAGAATTTGAGGTGATGGAACATATTTATATCGCCGATGGACACCATAGAAGTTCCTCTTCTATTGACTTAAAACAAGTGCTTCAGGCCGAAAATGATCACCATACAGGGAAGGAAGCCTATAACTTTTTTATGGGATTTTTTATTCCAGAAAGTCACTTGAGAATTCATGAATTTAATAGACTTGTAAAGGACCTGAATGGTTTAAGTAAAGACGAATTTCTTATTAAGCTGGATGAACAATTCAAAATTGAAAACTTAAAACAGAATTATTACAAGCCTAAAAAGGCTCACCATTTTAGCATGTATCTCGATGGTGATTTTTACGAATTAAATTTAAGGGATAGAAATTACGATTTTAATGATGCGCTATCTAGATTGGACGCTCAGATTCTGTTTAATACCATTTTGAAACCAATTTTGGGAATTCAAGATTTGAGAACAAATTCTAGATTGATGTACAGTCAAGGTCAAAAAGACATGGCTTTTGTAAAAGGGGTTATAGACAAAGGAGAATATCAGGTTGGATTCGGAATGTACCCTGCAAGTATTGAAGAAATGAAAACCATAGCAGATGAAGGAATGAAAATGCCTCCAAAGACAACCTATATTGAACCTAAGTTGAGAAGTGGGATTACGATTTATGAATTTTAAAATTAGAAAGATGGAAGGGTCAATTAAAGAACATATTAAAACATTTACAGAAGAATTAGGGGAGAATATCGACTTGGTTGCCGTATCCAAGACCAAGCCCAACGAAGACTTGATGGAAGCTTACAACGCTGGTCAGCGAATTTTTGGTGAAAATAAGGTTCAAGAAATGACGGACAAATGGGAAGCTTTACCCAAAGATATTAAATGGCATATGGTAGGTCACGTGCAAACCAACAAAGTGAAATACATGGCTCCTTATGTAGACTTAATACATGCGGTTCAAAAGATGAAATTACTTAAAGAAATCAATAAACGTGCAGAGGAAAATGACCGAGTCATCGACTGTTTATTACAAGTAAAAATAGCTGAAGAGGATTCTAAATACGGTATGTCTCCAGAAGATTTAAAACTATTTTTAAAGGATGACAAACTAGCTGAATTAAAAAACATAAGACTAAAGGGCTTAATGGCCATGGCTACGTTTACAGAAGATGAAGAGCAGATTCATAGAGAGTTTAAAATTCTGGAGACGCTTTATAAAGAGACTTCACAAACTCAAAAAGACTTCAGTATCCTATCCATGGGAATGAGCGGAGATTATAAAATCGCAATGCAACATGACACTAACATGGTAAGAATAGGGAGTTCTATTTTTGGAGCTAGATAAACATAAAAAAGCTAACCCGAAGGTTAGCTTTTAGCTAATTCACAAACTGTAATTCAAACAAACTTATTGACTCTATACTTACTTAACTGCGATTTGCTTAGGTAATTTTGGCTTTGCTTCTTCTCGCTTTGGAATATCTACGTATAAGACACCATCTTTATACTGTGCAGAAATTTTATCACCATCTACGGTTTCAGGTAGGGTAAATGATCTCCTAAATGACTGGTAACTAAATTCTTTTCTTGTATACTTTTCACCTTCGTGCTCTTTATTCTCTTCTTTTTCTGAAGAAATAATGAGTTCATTTTGATTTAATTCAATATTAAAATCATTCTTGTCGAATCCTGGAACTGACATTTCTACGCTATACTTGTCTTCTGCTTGTTTGATATTTACTAGAGGTGAGCTAGAATTGTTCTCAGAGAAATCTCTATGAAACTTATCTGCGTTAAAAAGTCTATCCATTAAACTTATATCTTGGTTTGAAAATCGTGTTGGTATCATACTATTAAGTTTTAAAATTATTTTAGTTTAATTGTAAAACAATAGTCAAATAGAGTACCAAGCCAAATGAGATAATAGATCTTACCACAAGATAGAACACCATACCCCATAGATACTGATGTTTAAATTCAATAGCTTAAAAACCCGCATACTGACATGTTGTCTATATAATTCAATTTTAAATGCCATATTGTCGCTTATTCAAATTCTTAAAGCACTTCATTTTAAACATTTGATGAAAATTATATGCAGAGGTTAAACTTTAGAAACTCAGAGAAGGAAACGGAATTATATCTTTATTTTTGCTACCTTGAATCAAAACACATAAAGCTAGGTTGTACGCCATTTTAGACATAGAATCCACCGGAGGAAAATATAATGAAGAAGGGATTACAGAAATCGCTATCTATAAATTTGACGGTAATGAAATTGTAGACCAATTTATCTCGCTCATAAATCCTGAGCGAAAGATTCAATCCTTTGTAGTAGGCTTAACGGGTATCAACAATGAAATGCTCCATCAAGCACCTAAGTTTTACGAAATTGCAAAACGCATTATAGAAATAACTGAAGGATGCATTATTGTCGCTCATAACGCTAAGTTTGACTATAGAATGTTAAAGCTTGAATTTGATAGACTTGGATATCCTTACGAACGCAAAACACTGTGTACCGTTAAACTATCTAAAAAGCTTTTGCCCAATTTCGAATCTTACAGTCTTGGTAAGTTAGTCAGGAAACTAGGAATTCCTATAACAGATCGCCATAGAGCTAGCGGAGATGCTTTGGCCACCGTAAAACTTTTTAAACTCTTACTAGAAAAGGATACTGATAAAGAAATTATAAGTTCCCATTTGAAGCTAAATGCTGTGAGCAGTATCGATAAAAAACTCATTAGACTTATAGACGATTTGCCCAATGCAGTTGGAGTCTATTATTTTTCTAATAAAGAAGGGGATATTATTTATGTAGGCAAAAGCAACGACATCAAAAAAAGAGCTAACCAACATTTTATAAGTGATGCCCAAAAATCTAAACAGATTCAAGAGCATATTTCATCGGTAGACTACGAAAAAACTGGTAATGAGCTCATGGCATTGCTCAAAGAAAATCAATCCATCAAAAGACTTAAACCAAAGTATAACTCTGCCTTGAAGAAAGATCTCTTTACCCATGGGCTTTATATGTTCGAAGACCATAACGGATATTTCAACTTGACTGTTTCTAAGTTGGACTCTAAAAAAGAGTATGTTACTAGTTTTACCAACTACCAACAAGGAAAAGCCTTCTTAGAAAGAGCTTTGGATACTTATCATCTTTGTCAGAAATTAACGGGTTTACATAAAACTAAAGAAGCTTGCTTCAATTACACCATAAAGAAATGCGATGGAGCTTGCATACAGAAAGAAGATGCCGTTTCTTATAATTCTCGCATTATAGAACTTATCGGATTTTATAATTATAAGGATAAGAACATGATTATTCAAGATCGAGGTAGACACCTAGGTGAAAAAAGTGTTGTCTTGATTGAAAATGGAAAACTCATAGGTTTTGGATATACAGAGTTAAATTTTCAAGTTGAAAATATTTCAATCTTGAAAAATATCATAAATCCTATGCAAAATGATAGAGATGCCCAACATATCATACAAAGTTATTTGAGGAAGAATAATAAAAATTTGAAAGTAATCCATTTTTAAAATGACTTGGAAGGAGAAGGTTCACGAAGTTATATACGAAGCAGACACCAAAGCGGGGAAAGTATTTGATGTGGCATTATTCATCGTTATTATAGTAAGCCTGGTGTTGGTGATACTTGACTCTGTTGAACACATTAGCCTTCAATACCATTCCTTATTCGTCACTTTAGAATGGATCATTACTATATTTTTCACTATTGAATATATCCTGAGAGTCATCAGTATTAAAAAGCCTAAAAATTATATTTTTAGCTTTTATGGTATTGTAGACTTTCTTTCCACTATTCCTCTATATATCACTTTGATTTTTGCTGGCTCTGGAGCCTTAATAACCTTGAGAGCTTTAAGGCTACTCAGAGTCTTTAGAGTTTTTAAACTGGTGAGGTACACTGGAGCTGGCTCCAGTGTAGCCGTTGCCTTAAAAAAAAGTATACCAAAAATATTAATTTTTCTTTATAGTGTAGTTATTATCTCCTTCATAGCTGGAACCGTAATGTATATTGTAGAAGGCCCTGAATACGGTTACACTTCTATCCCAAGGGGAATCTATTGGGCCATCGTTACTCTTACCACAGTAGGATTTGGTGATATCCACCCCGTAACGCCTTTAGGCCAGTTTATTGCCACTATCATTATGCTACTTGGATATGGTGTTATAGCTGTTCCTACGGGTATAGTAACCGCAGAGATGACAAAAGAAAATAGCAGAAAAAACACACAAGTTTGTTCTAATTGTGGAGAAGATGATCACAGAGATAGTGCAGAATTCTGTCATAAATGTGGCGATTCGCTAAATAAAAAACAGGAGAAAGAAATTAAGAATGAAGACTGAAGACTCTTCTTTGATTTGTATCGTCGGGCCAACTGCGATCGGGAAAACCAATTTAAGCATCAAGTTGGCTGAACATTTTTCTACTGAAATTTTGTCTGCAGACTCTAGACAGTTTTTTAAAGAAATGGAAATTGGCACAGCAGTCCCCAGTCAAAATGAGCTTTCTCAAGCAAAACACCATTTCATTCAACATATTTCCATTAAAAAAGATTATAATGTTGGAGAATTTGAAAAAGAGGCCTTAGAGGTCTTAGACACTATTTTCAAAACTCATTCCCAGGCTATCCTAGTTGGGGGAAGTGGTTTATATCAAAAAGCGATAACCGAAGGTCTGGACGTCTTTCCAGAAATTCCTTTAGACATAAGAACAAAATTCGATAATCTCCTCAATTCCGAGGGTATAGTAGCATTACAGAGCTTGTTAAAGAAAAAAGACCCTGAGTATTACCAACAGATTGAAATAAGCAATCCAAGACGATTGACGAGAGCGCTTGAAGTTATAGAAACCTCTGGAAAACCCTACTCAACTTTCCTTAACCAAAGCAAACCAGAACGGGGTTTTAATAGTATTAAAATAGGCTTGGATGCTCCGCGAGAAGTCATTTACAATAGAATTGAAAAACGTGTAGATAGAATGATTGCAAATGGGCTTATAGAAGAAGCAAAATCTCTATACCACTTCAAACACTTGAACGCTTTACAAACCGTAGGCTACAGGGAATTATTTGCCCATTTTGAGGGTAAAGCAACATTAGATGAAGCCGTTTCAGAAATTAAAAAGAATACCCGAAGATTTGCCAAAAGACAATTGACATGGTTTAAAAAAGATCCACAAATTAAGTGGTTTCATTACGAGACTCCTAAAGAAGATATCATCAGCCATATTAAAACATAAATAGCTCACTGTAGTATACAGCAAGCTATTTATGAAACTGAAAAGTAAACCTAAAGCTAGACTTTAAGCACCTTTCCCATCAGATCCCTTTACGACTAAACGGAATCCCTCGCCATGAATATTCAAAATTTCGACTGAATCGTCTTTTTTCAAATACTTTCTCAATTTGGCAATATACACGTCCATGCTTCTTGATGTGAAGTAGTTGTCATCTCTCCAAATCTTGGTAAGCGCTAACTCTCTTGGCATTAGATCATTTTCGTACAAGGCCAATAAACGCAATAGCTCATTTTCTTTTGGAGATAACTTACTAGGCTCTTCCTCTTTGAAGGTTAAAAACCTCAGTTTAGAATTCAAGTGAAAGTTACCTACGCTAAACTCAAATTGCTTACTATCTGAAAGTGTATCTGAATTCTTTCTTTGCATGATGGCTTTTATTTTCATCAAAAGCACTTCACTATCAAAAGGCTTATTGAGGTAATCGTCAGCCCCAACTTTATATCCTTTTAAGACATCGTCTTTCATAGCTTTAGCCGTCAAGAAGATAATTGGAATATCTTCATTTTTAGCTCTGATCTCTTTCGCTAAAGTAAAACCATCTTTATAAGGCATCATGACATCTAAAATACAAAGGTCATAGTTTCCTTTTTTGAATTTCTCAAAGCCCTCCATGCCGTTCTTAGCATGCGTGACGTCGTAACTATTCATAGATAGATAATCTTTTAATACGATTCCAAAGTTTGGATCGTCTTCTACTAGTAAAATTTTCTTGTTTTCAGTTTCCATATATTTATGATATTAGTGGTAATTTAATAATAAATGAACTTCCTTTTCCTTTTTCGCTTTTCACGGAAATTTCTCCATGATGATCGTCTACAATTTGCTTAACATAAGCCAATCCTAGCCCGTGGCCCTTTACGTTATGAACATCTCCTGTGTGTTCTCTGTAAAATTTATCAAATATTTTCTTCTGAACTAGCTTTGCCATTCCATGCCCTTGATCTGTAATGATAAGCACAATATAATTATTCACATTTTCAGTAGTCACAGTAATTTTAGGCTCGGAGGCAGAATACTTTACTGAATTATCTAAAATATTTATAATAACATTTGAAAAATGTGAATCGTTCGCTAATATACTATCTCTTTTGGCATCTAGATGCGTTTTGATGTAACCTTCTCGATCTTCTACTATTAAATTGATATGACTAATTGCATCTTCTATAATAGCATGAAGGTTAAATTTTTCTTTGTCAATATTGAGCTCATTTTTCTCTAGTTTAGAGATCCTCAAAACATTTTCTACCTGAGCATGCATGCGTTTATTTTCTTCCCTTATCATATTCATGTAGCGGTCTACCGCTTCAGGATTGTTTGAGATCATAGGATTTTTGACGGAATCTAATGCTAGATTAATAGTGGCAATAGGCGTTTTAAATTCGTGCGTCATATTGTTTATAAAATCAGTCTTGATTTGTGAGATTTGTCTTTGTCTTATAAGCTGACCTATCGCTGAAGAAAAAGCCAGAACAATAACTAAAGTAAATAAAACTGAAAGTCCACCCATAAGCGCTATTGAAGATAAAATTTGCTTGTTTTTATCTTTAAAATTGATAAAAAGTTGGTAATCCGAATATTCATCATTATAACTATATACGGGTACTCCATAAGTCGAAGGTGAGTTGAGCTCAAAACTTTCAGTCTTGACTTTAGTAGAAAGAGCATTGCTATAAATTCCAAAATCAAAATCCAAATTTAGATTGCGCTTTTTCATTTGCTCATCGATAAGCTTTTTGATTTCTAAGGTATCGACCCGCTCATGAATAGGGATTTTTGAGGCCATTTCCTTTATAGCGTCTAGCCATAAATATTTTTGCTCATCTTCTAGATTATTAATACGCTCGTAACGTCCTAAGGCATTAGGAGTATTTCCATCTAAACCGTCTCTCCTTATCACGGCCGTTACCTTTCGATTAATCAATTTTTTAAACTCGATTGAATCTTGATTTTCAGCTAAAAAGGGAGAAGCAATTTTATAATCTTCTTGAAATAAGCGGTTAGAATACATGAAATATTCAGTTGAAATCCCTTCAGGTGGTAATTGAAAGATTTCACTTAGTTGAGCTCTTACTGGAATAGCAGAATCTGCAATAGAGGCAAATTTGAAATAATATTTATCCACCTCATCTTTCTCCAACTGCTGCACAACATTTATAAGAATCTGTTTGGCACCCATAGAAAACTGCTCTTCGTTGCTCTCTACTGTATTTTTAATCCAATAGCCCTGTACAAAGATAATTCCCACCAAGGAGACCGTCATCAGGATAATTATAAATATAAATATGCGTTTATTCATTTTGCCAAAATTACAATTTTAACAAAATGCTTTCTCGGTGTTTAACCGAAAGTTAACAGGAGAATCCTCTTATTTATCTGAAAAGTTTAAAAATTTTACATGAAGTTTATCCACCTGTTGCTGAGTCTGTTTTATATTAGCATTTTTAATTACGAAATCAGCAAGTTTTCTCTTTTTAGATTCAGGCCATTGTGACTTCATTCTAGATTTTACTTCTTCTTCTGAAGAATAATCTCTTTGGACAACTCGCTGTATTCTAACTTCTTCTGGGGCAGTGATTAAAATCGTAAAGTCGAAATCTGACGCCCTATCCTTTTCAAAAATTATAGCAGCTTCGTAAATGATATATGAAGCATCTTTGTTTTTAACCCATTTCTTAAAACTCTGGTGAACTTTTGGGTGAATTATAGAGTTTAGTTTTTCTAAAGCCGCTTTATCTTTAAATACTATCGAAGCTAATTTTGACTTGTCGATTAATCCATCATTAGTTAATGGTATACTGAAGGTATTTGCGACTTCTTGAGCTACAGAAGGATCATTTAAAATTTTTTTAGCTTCTACGTCTGCAATAAAAACAGGAATATTCTTACTCTTAAACATATTTGCTACAGTCGTTTTTCCACTGCCAATGCCTCCAGTAAGTCCAATTTTTATCATTTTTTAATCAAATAATCGACCTTAAAGCTATCTAAAGATACGTTTTTAACCCATTTGGGCTGCTCCACTAATTCAAGAATCATAAAATCCTCACTTGGTATATACTTGGCTACAACTTTAAAACCAGATTCATCAATACGCTCAAAATTAGCCAAACTGGTTTTAAAGTTGACATTTACGGTTTTAGGAAATATAATGATGTCTTGATTTGTGTCTGTCTGGCTAACTTCAATTGGAATCTCAAAGCTCCCTTGAGTGAATTTACTCACGGGGAGGAAGTAATCTATCTCCGTATCAAAATAATTAATAGACACACTGTCTATAGTTTGTATACCAATTGAACCCTTAAGAGTATCCGATACTTTTTTAAAATCTATAGGCTTGGTATAGATATGGTCTATAGTATTTAGAATAGAGTCATTCCCAGAAACCTTTACAAATTGAGGTTCAAATGAGAAAGTGGCCGTAGAATCATAACCTATAGCAAAATCAACTTTAAAATTCGGCTTTACTTTTAAGGTTTTAGTCGCTAATCTAAAATGCTTATATTCCAAATTATCCACGCTCATTTGTATATCATTAGGCTTAAGATTTAAAGATTTTGATATCTCCTTTTTATGCTTTTCGGTCACATATATGAATCTATTATCCAAAGAATCCAGTTGATTGAAATGGATATCCATAGACGAATTGAAAAGGCTCATGGAAAGGATTTTAAATCCTGTTTGTTGAATGTCTACTTCCAAAGAATGCACTGGATTTTCAATAATAATATTTTCAGGAACTTCCTTCAATGTTATAGATAGACTTATTGAATCGTCATAACTTTTGGACATTTGAACAAACAACCATATCAGCATTGTAAAAAACAAGATAAAAATAAAAGCTTTATAATTTCTCTTTTTAATGTTCTGCTTTAATCTATTAAGCTGTGTCTTTTGGTTCATTGACTAAAAAATAATTGAGGGTATATTAATTGTGGTTTTTTCTTTAGGATATGAATGAAATAGTAACTTTTTATAAATCCAGACCCATAACTAAAAAATTGAATGTTTGTTGAAATGACACTTAAGAGTCCAATTTTAATAGTTTTGTAGTTCATCGCACTATCTGTTAATATGAGAAAATTATACAACACATAAAAATAAAACACAAAATGGAGTTCAAAAAAAAGGAAAACCACCCCTACTACAAAGAACAATAAATAAAAAAAAGGAAACCAATACGTGATCTTATTTGTTTCTGGGTATCTCTTAAGCAATATAGGCCTTACTAGCCCAAATTTATTGACTTGAGAACTAAATTTAAGAAAATCTACTCGACGTTTATGAAAGACAAAAGCATCATCTATATAACCTACCTTAAAATTTTGCTTTTTTAATCGAATGGATAAGTCGGGATCTTCTCCTGGATGGATAACTCCAAACCCACCAGACTCTATAAATGCAGCTTTAGATATTCCCATATTAAAACTTCTAGGTTCGTAAGTTTCAGAGAGTCGTGAATGGGCACTTCCCCTTATACCACCAGTGGTCAAGAATGAAGTCATAGCATAATCTATGGCTTTTTGAATATCTGTAAAGGAGTCTTGAGATTTATCTCCTCCTCCATAACAGTCCAAATACTGACTCGAGAGGTGATCGTTAACTGTTTTTAAATAGGCTGAAGGCACAATAACATCACTATCTAAAATAATAAAATAATTCCCTTTTGCTTTCCTCATCCCATAATTCCTGGAATCTCCAGGCCCTGTATTCTCCTTAAAATAATAGGAAATATTCAATTTAGTATTGAACTTGGAAACCACTTCCTCGCTAGAGTTCTCAGAACCATCTTCTATAACGATCACTTCGAAGTCGCCTTTCATTTCGCTTAGGCTCTCCAACAACTCTTCCATCTCCTCTGGTCGGTTGTAAACAGGAATTATAAAAGAGTAATGGCTTTCTATCATGCTGTAAATATATTATAAATAAAAAATCCCGAAGCAAGGCTCCGGGATTCATTAGTTATAATCATTAGTAATTTATTGCTTAATCACTCTAAAGGTTTGAAGACTTCCTTCCACTTCTAAAGTAACTAAATAAACACCAGACTGTAACTCATTCATGTCCACTTGTGGATTTGAAACTTTTGGTGCATTTTCAACTACCATCTGTCCTAACATATTGTATACTTTTATGTTATCAACAGTAGATGCTGTTGAGATAGAAAGTATATCATTTACAGGATTTGGATAGTAAGTAAAGTCTGTAGAGTCAAAACTACTGGTAGATACAGTACCTACGTTTAACGTATAATCTTCAGTTTGTCCAAAAAAAGCACCTAAACAAGGATCTAAATAATCAACTTCTCCAAAGATCTTTTTAACTCTCATTCTAGTTTGTCCTACTGCAGCACCTTCAGGTACTTCAATACTTTGGATAGCTTGTTGACCATCCTCACCGGTAGAACCATTAATAGTTTGTATGATTTGATAAACTTCACCATCATCATCTAAAAGACCGTTTTGATTCCAGTCAACAAATACAGCAAATCTATTTTCAAAACCACCAGCTGTATTCCCTTCGAGTATAATTTCGTAAGACTCTCCAGCTGAAACTACACCAATTATACTTGTAAAGTCTTCGTGAGCGGGAGAACCATCTTGTACCGCATCAGTTCTATTTGCAATATCTGCAAATTCTACATTGGTCAATGGTTCTACTACATTATGCTCTAAAGGTCCACAATATGGAGATGGGAAAAGAATAAAATCTTCATCTTTCAATTCTACTAAAGGTCCACCAGTAGCTAAAGATACCCAAAGACCGAAAGCAGGACCATCCCCATTAGAAGCAGGATCTAAGAAACCACTTGCAAAGACAGTAACAGCCGCATCTGCTAAACCTAATTCAGCTAAGTAAGCCTGGTAACCAGCAACTTTTGTAGAACCGTCTGCAGTAGTGATATCTATAAGATAGTCAGCTGTTGGTAATTCTAGATAGCCTTGGAATTCTGGATAGCTGATATCATCAACTAAAACACCTCCACCATCTTGGTTCACTACATCTACAGTAGGCGCATCTGGAGAACCATGTTGTACTAAAACATCGGTATTACCAGCAACAGCTGCAGCTTCTCTTGCACCAGCAAATACTTCTAAACTAATTGATGAATCCAAAGTACCAGAGGCCACTGCGATATAAGTTTCATCGGCAGCCAAAGTTAGGCTTACGTTAAATACGCTTTCAGAAACATCTACACTGCTTCCTGGAGCAATATCGATAGTAATTGGCGTGTTTGCGGGAGCATCTATAAAAGGAGTAGCCGTTCTAAACGTAAAATCATCTATTAATAAATCTCCGTTTAGGTAGACATCTACAACTTCCACAGCAGGATCTGGAGAATTATGAACCACTTGCACTCGAGCCGTAGGAAGAGTAACATTGATAGAATAATCTTCGGCTTGTCCGAAATTTGATCCTAAACAAGGGTTTAGATAATTATTTGATCCAAAAAGCTTTTTAACCCGCATACGAGTCTTACCAGCTAAAGCATCTATAGGTACTACAAGAGTTTGGGTAGCTTGTTGGCCATCTTCACCGGTAGAACTTACAATGGTTTGTGTGATTTCATAAACTTCACCATCATCGTCTAAAACATCGTTTTGATTCCAGTCAACAAAAACAGCAAATCTGTTAGTAAAATTACCATCTGTATTCCCTTCTAGTGCAATCTCATACGATTCTCCAGCGAGTACATCACCACTAAGACCAGTAAAATCTTCGTGAGCGGGAGTGCCGCCTACTGCCGCACCAGATCTGTTTGCAATACCTGCAAATTCTACATTGGTCATAGGTTCTACTGTACTAAAAACTAAAGGACCACAGTAAGGAAGTGGGAACTCTAAAGAAGATTCTCCTTCAATAATGAATGCAGTACTTTGATAATTAGTTATACCAAGATCAGAATAAGGTGTCCAATCTGTAAAATTTCCACCAAATGCATTAGTAGGATCTATAAGGTGAGCAACACTATTTCCAAATACACCTGAACCAGCTGCCCTCCAATTCCATCTTGTAGCATTAGCAAAACCAGGAATGTTTTGTGTAGGAGCAACAACTAACCAATAATCTCCAGCAGGAAGTGACACAGAACCCCCACTCGCAGCTTCGATATCAACCCTTATATCAAATCCTCCAGTCCCTGAACTTGTGATTTCTACAGCTGGACCGAACGGGTCTACATTTACTAACTCTAACAAGCCTGTTCCTGGTTGCGTAGGATCGCCAGCTGGAGTATTAGCACCTGAATTACCATAAATATAAACATTGATACCTGTAACAGAAGATTCAAATGTACCATCTTGGTTAAATCCATAAGCTGTTATAAATTGGATATCGTTCTCAGCATCTAATGTGAAATCATCTGTAGCATAAACCCCAGCGCCGGTATTGTTCACTACTGAAACTATACTTTCAAAATTAACTAAAGTTCCATCTGGCGACTGATCAAAAAGAACAGCTTTAGGAATTTCTGGCGCTACGGCCTGTTTTGTAGATTTGACCGAAAAATCTTGTGCATTGAGTGTTAATGCAAATACAAGACTAAACAAGGTCATTGTAATTCTTTTCATAATTTAAAGTTTTTAAGTTTGAGACTAATGTAGTTAATATTTAAATAAAAAAATAGTGCTTTAGCGTATTTTTTAACTAAACGTTAAGTAAAATGATTCAATATTATTAATATTGTTAATATTTGATAAAAATTGACAAATAAAAAACCCTCTATACAGAGGGTTTTAAAAGTTATTTGTTAAAAAAATTAGCTAGTCTTCCATAGATTCCATAATCTCTTGGCTTACACCCATATTGGAGAAGCCTCCATCATGAAACAGATTTTGGAGAGTTACTTTTTTGGTGAGATCAGAAAATAAAGTCAGTGTGTAATCCGCACATTCCAAAGCCGTTGCATTGCCAAGCGGAGACATTTTTTCAGCATAATTCATAAATCCAGTAAATCCTTTTACCCCTTGACCTGCAGAGGTAGGTGTAGGCGATTGTGAAATCGTATTCACTCTTACCTTTTTGTCTTTTCCAAAAAAGTAACCAAAACTTCTAGCGACAGATTCTAAATAAGCCTTGTTATCTGCCATATCGTTATAATCTGGAAAAACACGTTGAGCTGCCATATAGGTTAAAGCGACAATACTTCCCCACTCGTTCATAGCATCCTTTTTATAAAGGGTTTGCATTAGTTTATGAAAAGACAACGCCGATACGTCTAAGCCTTTATGGGTCCAATCGTAATTCTGGTCTGTATAGTGTTTTCCCTTTCTCACATTAATGGACATACCAATAGAATGAAGAACAAAGTCTAATTTTCCACCCAGTATCTCCTGCGATTTTTCGATTAAATTTTCAAGATCTTCAACCTTGGTAGCATCTGCAGGGATAACCTCAGAATTTGTTTTTTCAGCAAGGGTTTTTATAGTTCCCATTCTTAGTGCAACAGGAGCATTCGTTAGCACAAATGTAGCGCCTTCTTCATGAGCTCTTTCTGCGGTTTTCCAAGCGATTGAATTTTCATCCAAAGCTCCAAAAATAAGTCCTCGTTTTCCTTTTAATAAATTATATGGCATAGGTAGTAAATTTTATTTCGATTGTAAAGTTAATCATTTTAACAAAGATTGAGCATGAGCCAAAGCAGATACAGAGGTTTTATCTCCTCCAAGCATCTCTGCAAGTTCCACAACCCGTTCCTGCCCTTTGAGTATTTTTATATTCGACTTAGTCTTTTCGTTTTCTGTCGTTTTATAAACTTTGAAATGCTGCTCTCCCATCCCTGCAATTTGAGGAAGATGGGTTATGGAAACCACCTGAAGAGAGCTTGACATTTTTTTCATGATACTTCCCATCTTTGTAGCAATATCTCCAGAAACCCCTGTATCAATTTCATCAAAAACAATGGTCGGTAGATTTTCAAATTCAGCAAGAAGACTCTTTATGGCTAAGGTAATTCGCGACAGCTCACCACCAGAGGCTACCTTCTTTAAATCTTGAAGTGCACTCCCTTTATTGGCAGAGAATACCCATTCAAATTCATCGGCACCTTTTGGAGTAAAGACATTGGTATAGCTTCCTCTTACTTCAAACTTAGCATCTGGTATTCCCAAATCGCTAAGCATGCTTTCTACACTAGAACTTATCACCTTAGTGGTGTCTTGTCTACTCTTGAATAAGGTTTTAGCGATGGACTTTAGCTTTTCAGTTTGATCATCAATTTTGGCCTGTCCCTCCCTGAGAGCCTGTTCTGCGTTTTCTTTTACAGAAACCTGTTCTTCAAGTTCATTTTGAGTCTCTATCAAGCCTTCTACGTTAGAAACATGGTGCTTTTTCTGAAGGTTATAGATATGTTGTAATTGCGTATTGATCTGGTCCAATACTTTGGGATCTGCCTCTAAAGACTCTAGTTGAGATTGAGTTTCACTTGAAATATCTTCCACCTCAATCAAAATGCTTTCTACTCTCCGATACAACTCTTCCAAATTGGTATCGAGTTGAGCTGCTTTTCTCATCTGCAAGTTGACTTCTCGTAATTGAGAAATTACTCCCATAGATTCTTCATCTAAGTGCTGAAAGGATTGCCCGAGTTTTTCCTCAAGCTCTTCGACATGACTCAATTTTCTTTGTTCGGACTCCAGCTGCTCTTGCAGACCTGTTTTAAGTTTGGCCTCCTTCAATTCTGAAAGTAGAAACACATTGTAGTCGTAAGTCTCGTCAGCTTTAACTTGAATAGATTTTAACTCCTCAAAATGTCGCTTATGCTCACTTAAAAGCTTAAAGTTAACTTTATAGTCTTGCTTTACTTTAGAGTTTTGAGCAACAGTATCCAATACTGAATACTGGTAATCTATATTTCCAATAGAAAGGGTTTCGTGTTGACTGTGGATATCGATAAGATGAACACCCAATTCGCTAAGATTCGAGAGCTTTACAGGAGTATCATTGACAAAGGCTCTGGACTTTCCTGATGGCAAAATCTCTCTCCTTATTATAGTGTGCTCTTCATAGTCCAGATCTAAAGCATCAAATAGTGAAGACAAATTGAATGAACCTATAGAAAAGTGACCTTCAATGACGCATTTTTTTTCTGAATCTTTTATGGAATTTAGGTCTGCTCTTTTACCTAAAAGTAAGGAGAGCGCACCTAGTATGATAGATTTTCCTGCACCGGTTTCTCCGGTGATGATGGAAAAATGATCCGTAAATTCAAGACTGATGTCTTCAATAAGAGCGAAATTTTTTATTCCGAGAACTCTAAGCACAACTGAAGGATTTAGTAGTTATAATCAATTGCTAATTTACTAAATATTGTGGGATCTCAATAAGGATTATTTTTCTATCATACGCCATTTTCTGTTATGAACAGGCGCTACTTGATTTAAAGTACTCAAGGTGGAGCTAATATCCATTTCTGGTCCACCACTTAAGATTTGCATAATTTCATCTGATTTTGCATCGAAGAAAATTCTGAATAAGGGAGCGTTGGGTCTTGTTTTTGAATTATCTGAAATAAGGTTGATAGCCGCAACAATATTTTCCTTCCCCTTTTCAATATCTTCATGCATCACATCCAAGCCTTCCCTGTGGTAAACGTAAAGTGCTTTTCTATAATTAGAGAAATTCCTGGAAAGCAAATCTCTATTGATACCGAATCTACTTTGAGTGGCTCCAGACTCTTTCCATCCATTACCTCCGCGTTGACTAGCAGCGTTTACAATCTTTCTAGCCTCTTCGTAGAACTCATCACCCCCCTGTTCAACAAATGTGTCTGCATCGTATCCCAAAATAGTGTACACATAGAAGCTTATGGTAGATACTAAGTTATTTGTAAACGCATTGGGATTGTAATTTAAGGGTTCAAACTCTTTATAATTAAAATTGAAATCCCCATCACTTATGTTTAAAAGAATAGAATTCATAGACGATCCGAATACGGGTCTCGAAGATTGAACCTGAAGAGTAGCTTGGAAATTATCGGAATCATACGCTTGAATAATGATGTTGAAGCTACATTGTATCCGCTCATGAGTATCGTAAGTGTTATCTGTCCACCTTGTATTATTTATAAATTCGTTTAAATCCTTTTCTAAGGTCCTAAAAATCGTCAACTGGTTTCTTCCCGTTTGTTGAGCATCTAGAACAACTTCTGCCTCCAGAACTTGGGCAGAAATCGCAAATGGAAAAAGGAGTAAAAGGAAAATGAGCTTTAGAGTCATCGGAGTGTTAGTTTTAAAATATGATCAAAAATGTCTTTGGCGACTTCAGATTTAGGTTTTGTATTAAAACGTATAGTTTCTGAATTTGTTATAATCTTAATTTTATTGGTGTCTGTTTTAAACCCTGCCCCTTTATCATTTAAGGAATTCAGGACGATAAAGTCTAGATTTTTCCTTTTCAATTTAGACTTCGCATTTTTCTCTTCATCATTGGTCTCTAGAGCAAATCCTACTAGGATTTGGTTCTTCTTGATACTCCCTAAATGCTCTAATATATCTGTTGTAGGTTCTAATTCTATATGTAAGGCATTCTTAGACTTTTTCATTTTTTGATCAAGCGGATGCTTTGGCCTATAATCTGAAACTGCCGCTGAAGCAATAACTATAGAAGAAAAATCGAATTTGGAGAGTGTAGCGTCAAACATCTCTTGAGCACTTACGACATCAATTCTAGTTAAGTTGGAGTGCTTTAAATGCAGATGTGTTGGTCCAGTAATCAAGTTCACTTTTGCACCAAGGTCTAAAGCTCGCTTAGCGAGTTCAAAACCCATCTTGCCACTTGAGTGGTTACCTATAAACCTTACTGGGTCTATGGCTTCATAAGTAGGGCCCGCGGTAATTGTAATTTCTTTTCCAGCTAAAGGGAGTTGAGAAATAATATCTCGTTCAATAAAGCTAATGATATCTTCTGGCTCGGCCATTCTTCCTTCACCAACAAGACCGCTAGCCAATTCGCCATATCCAGGTTTTATGAATTTATTACCAAAACCTATAAGCTTTTCGATACTCGCCTTAGATGAAGCATGCTTGTACATGTCCAAATCCATGGCTGGTGCAAAGTAAACCGGGCATTTTGCAGAAAGATAAGTCGTGATAAGTAGATTATTGGCAGTACCCGAAGCCATTTTGGATAAGGTATTTGCCGTAGCTGGAGCAATAAGCATTATATCTGCCCATAATCCTAAATCCACGTGGTTATTCCAATTCTTTTCCTCATCGGTAAAGCTAGAAACTACAGGATTTTCGGATAGTGTAGATAAAGTAAGCGGGGTAATAAATTGCTCGGACTCTGGAGTCATGACAACTTTTACGTGAGCCCCTGCTTTTTTTAGAAGACGGACAAGAAAAGCAGATTTATAAGCGGCAATGCCCCCTGTAATTCCTAATAGGATATGCTTACCGCTTAAAATGCTCATTGATGAAAAACTATTTAGTCTTCGGTATTCTCTTGGGTATGTCTATAGTAGATTTTGTCATCTAACCATTCTTCCATAGCAATAGAATGTGGTTTAGGAAGTCTTTCGTAGTACTTAGAAACTTCAATTTGCTCTTTATTTTCAAAAACTTCATCTAAGTTCTCGTTATACGTAGCAAATTCATCTAATTTTTCTAAAAGCTCTTTCTTCATCTCCACGTTAATTTGGTTGGAACGTTTAGAAACTATAGAAATAGCTTCGTAAATGTTTCCAGTAGGGGCATCAACTTTGTTCTTATTGATTGTAGTTGTGCTTATCGGAGCGTTGGTGTTTTTGATATTTGAATTCATAATTCAGTTTGTGTATTTGTTCGTTCTTCTATGTCTTTGGCGTAAATCTTTGCTTGTTCAGAAAGTTCTGTGCCAGTGTAATATTTTGAAAAATCTTCGTAGTAAGTTTGAGCTTCAGCGATTCGTTCTGGAATCAATATAGCAATACTATTGATAGCTAACAGATATGCAGATTCAAATTTATAGAAAAAAGCTTGTTCTCTAAATTTGGTTCCTGGGAATTTCAATATATAGTTATCGAAAGATTCTATTGCAGCCTTGTATCGCTCGGTATGATGGTATTGCTTAGAGACCTCGTAATATTTCTTTTCAATTTTAAAGCTTAATTGTTGAATCTTAGAATTAGATTCTTCAAAAAACTCTCCATCGGGATAGGTGTTGATATAAAACTGAAGTTTGGTCATGGCAGTCTGCGTATCCTCTTGGTCTTTGCTGTAGATTGGCGAAACTTCATAATAGCTTAATGCACTTTTATAATGGGCTTCTTCAGCCTTTTCACTGTTGGGATAAGACTTTGAAAAGCGCTCAAACAAGTAACCAGATAAGAAAAAATCTCCTAATAAATAATGTGAATTAGCATTCATATAACTTACCGTCTCACCTGAAGGCTTGCCTTTATATTGAGGTAAGATTTGATCGAAAAGCCGAATAGCTTTGCGATAATATTTACCTTTTCCGGTCTCTAAACCTTTATCGTACAGAGACTTTGCTATTTCATATTTTGGCGCAATCTCATCTTTTTTCAACACTTTCTGGTACTCACTACATGAGGAGAAAGAAATTACAATGAGTAAGAGTAAGACAATTGATTTCATAAATTTAAATGTTGTGCAAAATTAGGGATAAATCTTCGATAATAAAAACGTATTGTGACTCAGCTTATTTCATCTGACTATTGAAAACCTTTAATGCTGATTTTAATATTGAACTTGCTTCTACCAAAGGCAATCTAACACTCGATTCACATAAATTTTTAAGTTCAAAAACCGCTTTTATACCAGCAGGATTACCTTCTTTAAAAATAAGATCGATGCCATCCATCAATCGAAACTGAATTGTAAAGGCTTCCTTCATATTTCCCTCTCTACCCAAGCTTAGCATTTTAGAAAATTCGGCTGGATAGCCTTGTGCCGTTACAGAAATCACTCCTGCACCTCCAGCTAAAACCATGGGTAATGCAAGCATATCGTCTCCAGAAATCACCAAAAAATCATCTGGTGTATCCCTTATTATTGACATAGCTTGGACTATATCACCAGCTGCTTCTTTAATACCTATTATGTTATCGAAGTCGTTTGCTAGACGAGTTACAGTTATAGGCAGCATATTGGATCCTGTCCTCCCTGGCACATTATACACTATAATTGGAAGCTTTGACGCTTTAGAGACTTCACAGAAATGTTGGTAGATTCCTTCTTGGCTAGGTTTATTGTAAAAAGGAGACACCGATAAGATAGCATCAAAGCCTTCTATGTTTTCCAGAGTTAAATCTTCGACCACTTGAGAGGTGCTGTTTCCTCCCAACCCAAGAACAAGTGGGAGTTGACCCTTATTTTCAGATTTAATAATGTTTTTTACGGTCTCCTTTTCTACTTTAGAAAGGGTTGCACTTTCTGCAGTAGTTCCTAAGACGACTATATAATCTACTCCATTCTTAATTTGAAATTGAACCAATTTTCTTAAAGCATTTTCATCAACTTCATTTTCTCTTGTAAAAGGCGTTACTAAAGCCACTCCTGTTCCTAAAAACTGTTTCATCAATATTAAATTATTTGCTTTATATATTTAGAACTTTCTTTAAAAAAATCAAGATTTTCTGAATCTACATTCAAAAGAAGATCGTTTACTCTTTCGTTCGCCTCTTGGAATCCTACTTTCAGTTTGGCTTCGGTGAGTAAGGCTAAAACCTCTAAACACAGTTCATCTTTACCAAAATAATTAAAGAGCAATTTATAATTTGTTTTTAAGAAGTCGTCAATGGCTTTAGATTTTGGTTTTCCAAACAAAGTAAAATCCTTTGTCGTAAAAACGTATTCTGGTTTTTCAACCTTGTCATACCGATGACGACTAAAGCCAAGAAAACTAATATCTTCAGAATTGATCTTAAAGTTCTTCTCAACAAGTTGCTGCAACTGATATTTGTCTGCTATATCATCATTATATAGAATTCCTACCTTATCACCTACTAATTCCGCAGCCAGAATAGACCTTTTGGATGAGAGGCTTTTGTGTAAGAAATGGGTTTTTATCGAGTTTAACACCTTAGAAATTTAAGTCCAAATGTACTATTTTCAAATAAAAATTACCCATAAAAGTTGAGCCTTGCGACCAAACTTTTATGGGTTAGAAAATATACTTCAGATCTAGCCTTTTAGCCAAGCCTGTCTCAATAGGAATTTAGGATCAGTTTCTTCAAGTTCTTCTGACTGTAAGCTGGTTTTGTTTGTGAAAGGCTGAGTGGTTTTACCTTCAAAAGTGAGCTCTTCACCATCCCTTTCCACAGTCATTTTAAAGTCTTCTCCCTCTCCCCAAGCCATAGAAGTTGAAATTAAATTTCTTATATTTTCTAAAGTATAATCAGTTCCATTGATGGATTTGATCACATCTCCACCTTTTACACCTAGCTCTTTGAAAAATGAATTCATAGGGTAACTTTCTCTAAAAAAGACTGTGCCTTTATCTTGGTTGACGTCTATAAATGGAGTCCTTCCATCTAAAAAATAGCCTGTTTTAGAGAGGCTCTCCGTTTTCTCGACTCCTACTTTAGCAAAAAAATCATCGTAAGGAATTGGAGTATTTCCCTCCACATAGGCATCAAAAAATTCTTGTATTTCAGGGTAAGTTAAACTTACAATTTCAGGAATCAAGGCATCATCCTCAAACGGCGTATCTTTTCCATACTTAGAAATCAACTTTTTCATTAGGTCTAAAATCCCCATAGTGCCACCACTAAGCTCTCTTAAACGGATATCCAAAGCCATCCCGATAAGCGCTCCTTTTTGATATACATTATAGAAACTATCTTTATACTCTTCAGAAAGAATATTCTCGCTCATGGTCGTAAAGGGAATTGTGTCGCCAAAAGCTCTTGAGGTTTCAATCTTACCGTTCATCCGCTTATAAAAATCCTCTTCGGAAATAAGACCCTGGTTGATTTGAAACAGGTTAGCAAAATATTCAGTAACGCCTTCATACATCCAAAGATGCTTAGACATCTTTGGATCGTTATAATCAAAATAGTGAACTTCGTTAGAATGAATATTCAATGGAGTAATGATATGAAAGAACTCATGTGAGACCACGTCTGTCATAGATTCTTCAAGCTGAGGTAAAGTCATGGTTTCTGGCAAAACCACACTTGTAGAGGTATGATGTTCTAAAGCGCCAAATCCACGGGCATCTGGGTTTTCCATATCCGACAGATACAATAAAATAGCATAGACATTTGTATTATCGATTTCACCTAAAAAGGACTTTTGAGCTTGAACCATTTTTTCTAAAGCTGGTTTCAAATCTTTAGTGGTGTGGATATTGTTTGGAGAGTGTATACTTAAAAGTACTTTCATCCCTTCAATATCGAAGCTTGTAGTATCCGGAACGGAATATAAAATAGGATGATCTATGACTCCAAAATATCGGCTGGTAGAAAATTCATCGATGATATAAGTGCCTTGATCGGTTTGATTAATCACTGGTAATGAGGTAGAGGCTATTAGGTCTGAAGGTCTGTTAACATTAATCTTATAAGGGATTTCCTTTGCGTTCTCAAAATAGCCAACCATCGTATGCAAATTGAGCATAAAATTATCGCCAGCCTCAAAATTGGTTCCAGCTGGAGAAAACACACCGCCCTCTCCATCAATATCGAAGGTATCTTCGACATAATACGTCAGCTTATCGAAATTTTGAGAATCGGAAATGGTCCACGTATTATCATCATTTCGAGCTATAGACATTTCATTTCCATCATAATCAATAGCAATTAAACCTTCCGAAAACTGTCCGTAATTATTCACTGCATAGGTTCCTGGCACTATTTTGGGCAAGTAAAATTTGAGAGAATCGGCTTGAATTGGACCAGGGTTTATTGAGACTTTTACTCTATCATTTTCAATCTCATTTAAAAAAACATCGACAACCACCAGATTGTTTTCTGATTTGGAAATCGATTTACAACTGGAGATCATAGCGATAATTCCTATGACAAAAACTATTTTTTTCATTGTTCTATTTATTAATTGGACGGTTTAGTTTGAAAATGTTACAGTTTACTTTTAAAACTTTATCACTTTGTTTAAAGCATTGATGTCTTTTGAAGTCCCAAAAATATAGACCAAATCATCAATTTCAATTTTGGTATTAGGCTGGATCTCAGAAATATATTTTCGTCCGCGTTTAATAGCCAAAACAGTAACATTATATTTTTGGCCCATACCAGAGTCCATTATAGATTTCCCCGCAATATCATTATCACCATGTTGCACATGAAGCGTTGCCACCTCTTTATTTGGGATATTTAATTGTTGAAACATCGCATTCTTAGACGTTGGTTTTATACTGGTAAGCATCTCATAGTCGGACGATCTTATACTGGTGACAATATTCTCAATATCACTTTGGGTAATCATATATTGTTTAAGCACTCGTGTAAAAATTTCGATAGAAGTTTCAAACTCTTCAGGAATAACTTCATCCGCCCCCACTTTCATATTTTCGTCTATTTCTTTTATAAACCTTGTTCTTACAATGATATAAACGGTTTGAGAAAATAATCTTACGGAAGAGATAATCTTCTTGGTAGCATTAGGATCGGAGATGGCTATCACAACTACTCTAGCTTTTTGGATATTGATATGCTTAAGAATTTCTGGATCTGATGCATCTCCAAAAACAATAGGTTGGTTTTTTCGTTTGGCCTCTTCTATGGCATCATAATCCATATCCACAATCACATAAGGGATATCTATGTGAGAGGTCACTCTAGAGATGTTTTGGCCATTGATTCCATACCCAACAATAACCACATGGTCGGACCACTCCTGCACCTGGTCTACTTCACTGCTACTTTGCTCTAGCTTTCTATTATTAAGCCGTTTTCTTACCCCTTTAGGAATGGCCGCTATGAGTAAAAAATCTGAAAATTTATTAGATTTTTGAAGAATAAACGGCGTTAATGCCATGGTAATAATAGAAACGGATAGGAAGTATTGATATAATTCATCAGGCAATAAATCGTTTTGAAGACCCACCGTAGAGAGTAAAAGAGAGAATTCTCCAACTTGGAAAATACTTAATGCAGACATAAAAGTAGTTCGCGGTTGAGTTTTTAAAATGAACGTCACAACAGCGACCACTAACATTTTGATGAGAAGGACCGCAAGTACAAAAAGTAAAATATAAACGACATTATTTATAAAAAAAGACAGGTCTAGCAATGAGCCCACAGAGATAAAAAAGAAACTGATAAAGATTTCTCGAAATGGCAAGACGTTGGCTGTAGCTTGATGGCTATATTCTGATTCTGATATAATCAAACCTGCAAAAAATGCCCCAAGCGCCAAAGAGAGTCCGATAGAGGACGTTAACCAGGCCACAGAAAAACAAAAGACGATTGTGGTTAACAGAAACAACTCCCTATTCTTGGATTTAACGACTAATTTGAAAACAAAGGGAACTACATACCTTTGAAGTACAAACACCACCACCCCAACGCCTATTAGCTTTACTAAGAGAATAAGTAAAGTTTCCCCAATATTATCAGATTTTCCTGCCAAAATTGGCGTTAGTAACATCATTGGAACAACAATTATATCTTGGAAAATAAGAATTCCTAGAGCCACTCTTCCGTGAGGAGACTCGATCTCCCCTTTTTCCTGAAGCATCTTAAGAACAATAGCTGTACTACTAAGAGAAATTAAAAATCCTATAAACACAGCAGTATTAATTTCAATACCTAGCGCTATACAAATCAAAGCCGTTATCAATATAGTTCCCCCAACTTGAAGCCCTCCTCCTATAAAAACAGTCTTTCGGATTTTCATGAGTCCGCTAAACGATAGCTCTATACCAATGATAAAGAGCAGAAAAATTATCCCAATTTCTGAAAGTAATTCTACTTCATGACTCGAGCTCAATAAATTGAATGCACTAGGGCCTACAATTATTCCAGCCATCAAGAACCCAAGAATAGAAGGCACCTTTATCTTTTGAAATGCCAAAATGATGACAATCGAAATGCCTAAGACAATGACAATTTCTTTTAATAAGGGGATTTCCATAGATTGGTTTTGAAAAGCCTAAAAATACTAAACTTTAACACTCAAGTCTGTTTATAAAATGCTAAATAATTCACTAGCAAACCCAAGGCTATAAATAGCTTTTACTATACATTCAAATTTAATAAACTCATTATATTTACACCCAAATCCAATACCATGCGTCAGTTTCTAATTCTTTTTTTTATAAATATTTCTTTTTGGTCTTGCTCAAAATCTCCTACTATTCTTGTTGAGACAGATGGAGAACTGGTGCAAATTTCAGATTCGATAGAAAAAAATAAAGAGCTTGAAGACTTTATATCACCCTACAGAAAACGTATCCAAGAAGAAATGAGCGCCGTTTTGTCCTACGCCCCAAAAGCGATGTTCAAATCGGATGCAAAGTTAAACACTCCTTTAGGAAATATGATGTCTGATGCTGTTCTTGAAATGGCCAACCCCATTTTTGAAAAACGAACTGGCCACAAAATAGATGCAGTCCTTTTGAATTACGGCGGAATTCGTTCTGGCATCAATGCTGGAGAAGTGACCACAAGAACCGCTTATAATATTATGCCTTTTGAAAACGAAGTCGTTATTGCTGAATTAGCTTCAGAAGAACTTAAAGCATTGGTAAATTATTTGGTTAAAAATAAAGTCGCTCACCCCATCGCTGGTCTTCAAATTTCTCTAGATGCTGAAGGCCTTCTTAAAGAGGTGAAAGTGAATGAGGAACACATTCAGAATAAAAGTTACTACGTCGCCACATCCGACTACCTCATAAAAGGCGGAGACCATATGGAATTCTTTAAAAAATCAAAAAGCATACACTCTTTAGATTATAAGTTAAGAAACTTATTTATAGATTATTTTAAAAAGAAAGACACCATAGCTCCAAAACAGGATAATCGCTTTACCAAACTTCAAAACTAGCGTCATGAAACGATTAAAATTTATAAAAACAACAGGAGCTGCAACTACATTTACAGCCGTAGGTGGCATTGGTTTATTGAGCGCTTTCCAATCCAAACCCTTTACCAAACATCTCACTATTTTACATACTAACGATGTGCATAGCCATATTGATCCTTTTCCTGAAAATGATAGTAAATTCCCCAATCTTGGCGGTGTGTCAAGACGGTATAGCTATATTCAAAAGGTGAAAACAGAAAATCCAAATACCTTAATTTTGGATGCTGGAGATTCCTTTCAAGGAACACCCTATTTCAATTTTTATGGTGGTGAGCTAGAATTTAAACTCATGAGTAAAATGGGGTATCATGCCTCCACCATTGGTAATCATGAATTTGATAATGGGATTGATAATATTGCCGCTCAACTTGAACATGCCAAATTCGATATGCTTAATGCCAATTACGATTTAAAAAACACAATCTTAGATGGACTCCTCACTTCCCATCAAATTTACGAAGTCGATGGCTTAACTATTGGCGTTTTTGCCCTTGGTATTGAACTTGATGGATTGGTTTCTAAGGACTTGTATAAAGAAACAAAATACCTAGATCCCGTGGAGATAGCTCAAGAGCAAATCAAAATTTTAAAACAGGATCTCAACTGCGATATCGTGATTTGCTTATCGCATTTGGGCTATAGCTATGAGTCTAATAAAATTGATGATTTAAAGCTCGCTGCACAAACCAAAGATATTGACTTAATAATAGGAGGACATACTCATACCTTTTTGGATAAACCTACCGTGGTTGAAAATGCAAAGGGCAAAACAGTGTTGGTCAACCAAGTGGGGTGGGCAGGCATAAACGTAGGCCGAATTGATTTCTACTTTGACGATAAAGAGCTAAAAGAACAAAAGAGCTTGGTGATGGAAGTCTAGAGTCTGTATTAGATTAATCGCCAACCATCGTTAAAAACTCCTCTTCAGTGATAATCTTTACCCCTAGATTTTCAGCTTTGGTTCGCTTGCTAGGGCCCATGTTTTCGCCGGCAATCAAGTAATCTGTTTTCTTAGAAATAGAGCTGGTGTTTTTACCCCCATGCTTTTCGATAAGGTCTTGTAGTTCTCTACGTGAAACTTTTAGAAAGACTCCTGAAATCACTAAAGTAAGATCTTTTAGCTTATTACTTTGTCCCTCCATTTCTTCTTCAGAAATTTCGAGATTGAGGCCATAGCTCATTAAACGGTCGATGCGAAATTTATTAGAATCATCGTTAAAAAAGTCAACGACACTTTCTGCTATGCGTTCCCCTATCTCGTCTACAGCTACTAGGTTTTCTAAACTTGCAGAAGCCAGTACATCTATACTTTTAAAAGCTTTCACAAGCTTTTTAGCTACAGTTTCTCCTACGTATCGAATTCCTAGACCGTAAAGCACCCGCTCAAAAGGAATATCTTTTGAGGCTTCAACACCCTTAATTAAATTTTCAGCAGACTTTTCTGCCATACGTTCCAAAGGAAGAACATCTTCTTTTCTTAAAGTATATAAATCGGCGTAGTCCTCAATTAAATTTTCCCTTACCAATAGCGCTACCGTTTCCCCACCAAGCCCTTCTATATCCATAGCTTTTCGAGAAATAAAATGCTGTATCCTCCCTATAATTTGTGGAGGACACCCCTCTGTATTTGGGCAAAAGTGTAAGGCTTCACCTTCCTTTCTTTCTAAAGGCGTTCCACATTCTGGACATTCTTTTAAGTAAACAGTAGGCTGAGAAGACTCCGGGTCGCGTTCTTTAAAATCTACACCGATTATTTTCGGAATAATCTCTCCTCCTTTTTCTACAAAAACCACGTCCCCTTCTCTAATGTCTAGTTTTTCGATCTGGTCTGCATTGTGAAGTGATGCTCTTTTTACGGTAGTTCCGGCCAATTGAACAGGATCGAGATTGGCGACAGGAGTAATAGCTCCTGTTCTACCTACTTGATAGGTAATCTCATTTAAAGTGGTCGACACTTGCTCTGCTTTGAACTTATAGGCCATGGCCCATCGAGGAGATTTTGCCGTGTACCCAAGTTCCTCTTGATGTTGTAAACTATTGACTTTGATAACCACACCATCGGTTTCGTAAGGTAAATCCCGGCGGTGCTCATCCCAATAGTTGATGTATGCAAACACCTCATCAATCGATTTGGTAAGTTTAGCTTCCTTAGGAACATTGAATCCCCACTCTCTAGACTTGTTTAAGCTTTCCATTTGGGTGCTTACCCCTAGATTTTCTCCTGTGAGATTATAAAGCAAACACAATAAAGGACGCTTAGCAACTTCTGCACTGTCTTGCAATTTTAAACTTCCTGAAGTTGTATTCCTAGGATTAGCATAAGGTTCTTCTCCCAACTCTACCCGTTCTGCATTCAATTTTGCAAAGCCTTCATAGGGCAACACGATTTCTCCACGAATATCAAATCGGCGAGGGTAATTATCCCCTTTCAATTTTAACGGAACAGATCGTATGGTTTTGACATTATTTGTGACTTCATCTCCTTGTGTTCCATCTCCGCGGGTTACTGCTCTCAAAAAATCGCCATCTTCGTAAGTTAAACTAATAGAAGCCCCGTCGTATTTAAGTTCACAAGTGAATTCAATAGGCTCTTCAATTATTTTTTGTACACGTGTTTGCCAATCTTCCAAATCGTCTTTGGAATAGGAATTCGACAAAGAATACATCGGGAAATCATGAACTACCGTCGTAAAGTTTTTGGTTACCTCTCCACCTACTCGCATCGTTGGCGAATTGGGGTCCTTATATTCTGGGTGAACTTTTTCAAGCTCTTGGAGCGCATTCAACTTCATATCAAAATCATAGTCGGAAATCTCTGGAGCATCCAAAACATAATACTTGTAATTGTGCTGGTGAAGTTCTTGACGTAAATTTTCAATTTGGTCTTGAATGCTCATAAAATAAGTGAATTAAAGGTTGAAAAGCAGATTCCTTGTTCAGCCTTTAAAATTAAATTAATTTCTTTAAATTCCTAGTCAGAAAATCTGTTAATAAGAATAGTTTAATAGGCTTTTAGCATTCTGTAGTTTCCACGGAAATCTTTCCTGATCTCAATATACTCAAAACCAAAACTTTTAAATAATTGACGAGTTTCTTCAGCTAAATATTGATTGATTTCCACATAAACCAAAGGCCTTCTAGTCATTTTGGAAGTCAGTTCTGCAATTCTTCTATAAAATATTAAAGGATCGCTATCCTCTACAAATAAGGCCAAATGCGGTTCGTTTTTAAGAACATTGTCCTGCATTTGAGCTTGCTCATTAAATTTTACATAAGGAGGATTGGAAACCACAATATCCATTCCCTCTGGAAGATCCTTCAACATCAATAAATCGCCTTGTATATACTCTATTCTGGTGTTATTATCTTCTGAATTTAATTCTGCTAGCTTTAAGGCTTCTACTGAAATATCTAGAGCCTTAAGTTTAGCTTGAGGCAGATGCTTAGCTAAGGCGATAGGAATACAACCGCTCCCCGTTCCTAAATCTAATATAGACAACTGAGACTTTGAAGATTTCTGATCTTCTATAATCCATTCTACTAATTCTTCAGTTTCTGGCCTTGGAATCAATACACTGGTATTGACTTTAAAACGGAGCCCAAAAAATTCAGTGTACCCCAAAATATATTGTATGGGTTCTTGTGCTTCAAGTCGAGATTGAGCCTTTTTAAAATCTACTAGCTTTTTAGAATCTAGGTTCACTTCAGATTCTAAAAGCAAATCGTGAGTTTTTAAATCCAGAAGGTCTTCTGCCAACCACTTAAAGAAATTAGAAATCTCTCCCTCTTCATAAATCGGCTGAAGAGCTTTAAAAAAGTCTTGCTTTAGATTTTTTAGGTTAGTCATTCTTCCTCGGGTTTATGCTCACTAGAGACTTGAAAACCAAAGACGCTATCAAATTTTTGGTAAATCGCTTCAAAGTCTTTTTTTCTAACACTGATTTTAAATTTACAGTTGAGCTTTAAGTCTTGAGATAGAATATCCAAGTCATATTCTTTGACAAGCCTCATCACCAGATTCATTTTATCGTATTCACATACCACATCAAACTCCAGATTGATGGTTTTAGTGATAATTTTGCTGGCTTCCAGAGCCATCTTTGCTGCAGTTTTGTAGGCAGAAATCAGACCACCTACGCCCAACTTAGTACCTCCAAAATATCTCACTACAACCACTAAAGTATTGGTCATTTCAAAATTTTGCAACTGTCCCAGTATTGGCATTCCTGCAGAATTGGAAGGCTCACCATCATCGTTGACTCGAAAGTGTTCATAGTTTTCTCCCATTTGCCAAGCATAACAAAAATGCCCTGCCTTGCTATGCTTGGATTTCAAACTATCAATTGCCGTTTCTACATCTGTTTCTGAGAGAATAGGAAAAGAATAGGCGAAAAACTTACTGGCCTTCTCCTTAAACAGGATTTCTGAACCAGGTCGGTTGATGGTTTTAAAAACGTCATCTTTCAAAATAAAGTTGAATTAAAGATTCAGGTCACTTCGTTAGCCTTGAATGATAAAAATCGCCGGCCGCTTGTGCAGATCAATAGACATTTTCTTCCATTCTGCAGCGGTTTGAGTTTTAATAAATTCCGTAGAGAGCGTCAGATCAACTGCCACACATAGTCTGGTGGAAGCCTGTAAGGTAGAAATAAGACTGATGAGCAATTTATTATTCCTGTAAGGCGTTTCTATAAATAATTGAGCTTGATTATTGTCTATAGATGCCTTTTCAATTTTTTTTACAAAATGCTTTCTCTCTTGGTTATCGATAGGTAAATACCCGTGAAAAGTGAAGTTTTGACCATTAAGACCACTAGACATCAAGGCCAATAAAATAGAAGATGGACCTACCAAAGGAACCACTTTTATATTTTTTTGGTGAGCCAAAGCTACCACTTGAGCTCCAGGATCTGCAACTCCAGGGCAACCAGCGTCGGAAAGCAGCCCCATATTAATGCCTTGTTCACACGGATCAAGGAAGTTTGGGATTTCAAGTTCTGAAGTGAATTTGTTTAATAACTGAAACTCAAGGCTAGGTTGTGATTTGGAAGGCACTACTTTTTTTATAAAATGTCTGGCAACTTTTTCATTTTCAACGATGTAATGGTCAATTTCGTTGATAACTTTACGGATGGACAAAGGCAGAACTTCCAAGGGCGGCGAGTCTCCAAGCCTATTAGGAATTAAATAAAGTTTACCTTGTTGAGTTGTTTTGTCCATACATCTATAATTAATTGATCAAAAATTAAATTATGCTAATTCTGAAGCAATAACAGAACAGGATTCTTCTAACATGTGATACACCTGCTCAAAACCATTAACGGAATCATGATAAGGATCTGGTACACTTTGGTTTTCACCTGGATATATAGTATCCAGAATTAAACTGACTTTATCTTCTTCCTCTTTATTGTCTGCCATGTTAATAACATCTTCATAATTGGATGAATCCATGACATAAATATAATCAAAGCTTTGAAAATCTTTCTTTGTAAAGGGTCTACTTTTTTGATTGGTAATGTCTATGCCGTGTTTTTGGGCCACTTCTATAGAGCGTTGGTCTGGAAGAGAACCTTGATGGTAGGTAGAAGTCCCTGCAGAATCTATTTCGATAATGGAAGTATCAAGCTTAGATTTTAAGATACCTTCTGCCAAAGGAGATCGGCAGATGTTGCCTAAACATACCATCAAGACACGAATCATAACTGTTTGAATTTAATTTCGAGATCTTGGATGAATTTCCTGTATTGCTTATCGGATTCTTGGAGATTGGATACGATTTTACAGGAATGCAATACCGTAGAGTGATCTCTTTGTCCTATGTGTCTTCCAATACTAGTAAGTGAAGTTTTGGTTATTTCTTTAGCAAAATACATGGCGATTTGCCTTGCCTGTACAACGTTGCGCTTTCTACTCTTGGACTGCAGCTCATCTATCTCGATATGAAAATAATCACTAACTATATTTTGAATATCATCTAGAGAAATCGGTTTCTTGTTGTTTTTGACGTAATTCTTGACGATTTGCTCTGCAAGATCGATAGTGATTTCTGTTTTGCTAAACGTGGAGTTTGCGATGAGAGAAATGATAGCCCCTTCTAGTTCGCGAATGTTGGTGGTGATTCTTGAGGCCACATAATCTAAGATTTCATCGGCCATCTCTACACCATCATTATAAAGCTTGCTCTTTATAATTTTGATACGCGTATCATAATCTGGTTGCACTAGTTCTGCAGAAAGTCCCCACTTAAATCTGGAGAGCAGTCTCTGCTGAATATCTTGCATATCTACAGGAGCCTTGTCACTGGTTAAAATAACTTGCTTACCATTCTGGTGCAAATGATTAAAAATGTGAAAAAATACATCTTGAGTTCCTTTCTTACCGGAAATCAATTGGATGTCATCTACGATGAGTACATCTATGATTTGATAAAAATGAATAAAATCGTTTCTGTTGTTTTTGGAAACCGCATCGATATGCTGTTGCGTAAATTTATCTGCAGAGATATAAAGCACAGTTTTATCTGGAAATTTATCTTTGACTTGCAATCCTATAGCATGAGCTAAATGGGTTTTCCCCAAACCAACTCCACCAAAAATAAGCAAAGGATTAAAAGAAGTTCCGCCAGGTTTATTGGCCACCGCAAGACTTGCAGATCTCGCTAACCTATTGGAGGTTCCCTCCAGAAAATTATCGAAACTATAATTTGAGTTTAATTGAGAATCAATTTTTAAGTTCCGAATGCCCGGAATAACGAACGGGTTTCTCAATTCTGGATTTTTTTGGCGCGAAGGAAAATCTATAGATTGCGAGTGAACATTGGAACGTTGAGTACTTGGTATTTTTTCTGTGAAGGGTTGTCTATTACCTTCAGCATTTTCCATACGAATCACGTATACCAACTTTGCTCCTTTTCCTATTTCTTTGGTCAAAGCCACTTTCAAAAGATCTACATAATGCTCTTCTAACCACTCGTAAAAAAATTTTGAAGGGACTTGAATACTTAAGGCCTTATCATTAAGCTTTACAGCATTAATAGGTTGAAACCAGGTTTTATAAGCTTGATCTGAGATATTGTCCTTTACAAAATTTAGGCAGTTATCCCAAACCGAAGTTGCTGATATTGACATAGTTAGACTTAAAGTATCTTAATTAGTATTCTATTCTTTGCAAGTTGATTTGACTTCTTGCGGACCACAAATATGTGAACAATCTTTCTAATAAAAAAATCAAATTTGGATTGAAGTTTTCTTTTTTTTACCTATAATTAAATGTATGTTAAAAATATAAATTTTGAGCAAAAATAGTAAACTAATAAAGTCTATTTCTACGTCTTCTTCCATTGAAGTTAGGTATGCAGAAACAGACCAAATGGGAGTTGTACATCATGCCAACTACCCCATTTATTTTGAGCAAGCCAGAGTAGATTGGTTAAGAATAATGGGGATGCATTACCAAGAAATGGAAGATAAAGGAATTATGTTGCCCTTATCTAAATTGACTATTGATTATAAAAAACCGGCAAGATTTGGAGATATTTTAAGCGTAAAGACAATCTTAAATACATTACCGAGTGCATCGATTATTTTTGATTATGAAATTAGAAATCAAAACGATGAAATCCTAACTCTTGGTCAAACAGTGCTCGTTTTTGTTGACCATAAGACAAGACGACCCTTTCGCTGTCCGCAAAGTATTATGGATCTTATTTTAAAAGCTATTCCAAAGGATTAATCCTTAAAATAAGCATCGACGAGAAGTTGAGCTGTTGCTGGATTGGTGGCTATGGGAATGTTATGGACATCGCAAATTCTCATTAACATCTGGACATCTGGCTCGTGAGGATGCTTACCTAGGGGATCCCTAAAAAAAATAATCATCGATAGTTCTTTCTCAGCAGCTAAAGCTGCTATCTGGGCATCGCCACCGATGGGCCCTGAGAGTTTTTTCTCTACACTAAGACCCGTGTTTTCAACCTGAGTACCAGTGGTTCCTGTAGCTATAAGCTTAGCTTTTTTAAGTTTTTCAATGTTTTTATTGATAAAATTGACCATTTCTGGCTTCTTTCCATCGTGGGCAATTATGGCTATTTTCTTCATAAATTGGGCGTGTTCTTTAAACTAATTTTTTCTTCATAAATACCGTACAGGAATAATGCCCTGTATCTCCTAATCGGTCTTCTATGTAATCGAAACCCGATTTTTTATATAATTTCTGAGCAGGCTCCATGGAGGCTAAAGTCTCTATATAACACTCATTAAAATGATGCTTTTTGGCAAAGTCTATGCACACTTGCATCATTTGTTGCCCCAAGCCTTTCCCTCTTACCTGAGGGTGAAAATACATTTTCTGGAGTTCGCAGATTGTACTTTCTCCATTCTCTAAAGGAGCTATACCTGCACTGCCTAGGATTTCATCTCCTTCCAGAAGTACAAAATACTCTGCTCTATCTTTCTGGTAAGTTTCGAAAAGCTGATCTAAAGCTTTGTCTTCATAAGCTGTACCGACTTTGGGCGCTCCTTGTTCTATCAAGACATAGCGTATCATTTCTGCTACTTTTGCATTGTCTTTTTGTTCTATAGGTCTAATTGATATATCAGTCATGTTTTGCTTCAGTTGAATGTGATTGTTTTTAAAAGTAATTGATCTTCCAATCTGGTTTAAAAACCACAGGCTAAATTAAGAGATTTCAAAAGTTTAAAGTGTCTCTATCTTGAAAAATTAAAGTCTGAGCCTTGTAAATTCAAAAAGAAAAAACAACGAAAACTATCTTTATAAAAAGGATGATTATTTTAAGTTGAATCCATAAGTCTTTTTCTATTTTTACGCCGTGAAAACAAATGAATTTTACATCAAAAGATGCCTTGAACTGGCCGCGAATGGACTAGGCACTACATACCCAAATCCTTTGGTAGGATGTGTGATTGTATATAATGACCACATTATAGGCGAGGGATGGCACATTAAAGCAGGAGATGCTCATGCTGAAGTAAGGGCCATAAATTCTGTTAAAAACCAGTCTTTACTTAAAAAATCTACCCTTTATGTGACGCTAGAACCTTGCAGTCACTATGGAAAAACGCCTCCCTGTAGTGATCTCATTATCGAAAAGAAAATTCCTAAAATTGTTATAGGAACTCTGGATCCATTTGCTAAAGTGGCAGGAATGGGGATCAAAAAATTATTGGCTGCTAAAAGAAGTGTAACGGTTGGCGTATGTGAAAATGAGTGCGAAGAGCTAAATAAGCGGTTTTTTACATTTCATAGAAAGCAAAGACCTTTTGTAATTTTAAAATGGGCTGAAACCACTCATGGTTTTATTGCTCCAACTGAACAACAGAAAGGGGATATCTTTTGGATTACCAATGCGTATTCCCAACAACTAGTGCACAAATGGAGAAGCGAAGAACAAGCCATTTTGGTAGGGACACAAACTGCACTTAAGGATAATCCAAAATTGAACGTAAGACATTATGATGGTAAAAACCCAACACGTGTTGTGATCGATAGAGCTTTAAAATTGCCAAGCTCCCTAGCTTTGGTCGATACCTCCGAGTCTACTATCGTATTTCATGACCATAAACTGACTAAAGCGAATCAAGACAATTTGAGTTTTGAGGCCCTCAACTTTGAGAGGAATCTACCCGAACAAATTTTGTCTAGCTTATACGAAAAGGGATTACAATCTGTAATTATAGAAGGTGGTGCCAAGACTATACAGAGTTTTATTGATCATGACCTATGGGATGAAGCTAGAGTATTTATTGGGAAAAATGAAATTAAAGACGGCCTTAAAGGACCCGTGCTAGACCAAAAACCCACAAGAACTGAATGGCTAGAAGGTGATCAACTCAATTATTTTCAAAATGATTAAAACTATTATTTTTGACTTCGGGGATGTGTTTCTTACTCTAGACAAGTCGGCTACACAAAAGCACATGAAAATTCATGGAGCAACTGAGCTAAGCGAGGAATTAATTAAGGTTAATGCTAGTTATGAAAAAGGATTGATCTCAAGTTCAGAGTTTATTCAGCAGTATCTCACTTGTTTTCCTGGATTAACACAAGAATCTTTTGTGGAGGCTTGGAATTCTATTTTAATTGAGTTCCCTGCAGAACGTTTGGAATTTTTAAAACAACTAAAAGCCTCAGAAAAATATACTCTTATTTTATTGAGTAATACCAATGCGCTGCATATCGATTGGGTAAAAGCAAACATTCCAATTTATGAAGAGTTCAAATCCTGTTTTGATCAATTTTACCTGTCTCATGAAATCCATCATCGAAAACCAAACAGAGATATTTTTGAATATGTCCTCAATACCAATAAGCTTTCCCCTGAGGAGACTTTGTTTGTAGATGATACTCAAGATCATATTTTATCTGCAAAAACTCTAGGATTACATACCTGGCATTTGCAGGTTGGAAAGGAAGAAGTTGTCGATTTATTTTCTATTAAATCTGACTTATTTTGATTGTTCTTCTCCTTAGTATTTTATCATCTAGCGCTATTTATGTCGCTTTTAAGCTCTTTGGAAAATACAAAATCACAACTCTCAATGCGCTTATAGTCAATTACTTTACCGCTTTTATTCTAGGACTTAGTCTACAAGATCAGTTGTCTATAAGCGAACTACTAGAAACTCCCCAAAAGGATTGGTTTTATGGCTCAATGGCTTTGGGAGTTATGTTTATACTGGTCTTCTACCTCATGGTCATTACCACGCAAAAAGGGGGAATGTCTGTCGTTTCTGTAGCTAGCAAAATGAGCGTTGCTATTCCTGTACTTTTTGTAATTGCGTATTATGATGAACCTTTAGGCCTACTCAAAATTATAGGCATTTTGATGGCATTGGTATCCGTCTATCTGGTATCGGTAAGACGACGCGATGGGTTAAGTATTGATATGAAGTTCTTTATTTTTCCGCTTTTGGTCTTTCTAGGGAGTGGTCTTATAGAAAGCAGTATTAAGTTTTTGGAAAATACGTATGTGCCAGATTCAGAAATCTCCTTGTTTTCTGCCAATACCTTTTTATTTGCATGCCTTACTGGAAGTCTGGTTTTTGGATATAGAGCACTTTCTGGCAGAGCAAAATTTAGCTGGAAAGATATTTTGGGAGGATTTTTATTGGGAATTCCCAACTATTTTTCGATTTATTTTTTCATCTTGGCCTTAAGAATCGATGGACTAGATAGCTCTAGTATTTTCATTATCAATAATGTTTCGATTGTCTTACTGTCGACACTTTTGGGAATAGTGTGTTTTAAAGAAAAGATAAGTCCCAAGAATTGGATAGGGATTGGAATCGCCATTTTAAGCATCCTATTAATTACCTACGTGAACTAATTTATGTAGGGCAAAATTGTAAAGTTCATAAAACAGAATGGCAAGGATAGTCCCCACAACCCCACCAACTATAACATCGCTTGGGAAGTGAACTCCCACAAAAATTCTACTTGATGAAAACAAAACAGGCCAGATAAAAATAAGACCTAGGTATCTATAATTAGATTTAAGACTTAAAAATATAAAGACGGTTGCTGCAAAGGAAGTGGAAGCATGACCCGAGAAAAAACTGAAGTGGGAAGGCTCGTACAAAACTTTAATAACTTCTGAAAGCGCTTCCACTGTATTTGGCCTGCTTCTCATCACCAAAGATTTGGTAAAATCTGTAATTAAATGAGTTAAACCTACACAGGCTAATACTATAGATACACCTAAAACGCCTTTCTTAACCGGTGACTTATAAAAAAAGAGTGCCATAAGAATTATGAAAAAGGGTGTCCAATGTTTTGTGTACGTCACAAAACTCCAAAATGGATTTAAGACATCAGGACTTAGGTTATTTAGAAACACCATTAATTCCCAATCCCATTTTACAAGATTGATTTCCATTAGAATCGACGTTTGATGGGACCAATAACATCTTCAACTTCATCTTTTAATTTTGATGTTTTAGACTCTAAAGTCTTGGTATGTTCTTCTACATCTTTTTTGATGTCGAAGTCTAAATTGTGTTCCTTTTTTTGCTTGGTAATTTCAGTCTTAATCTCATCCGTTGCATGTCTAAAGGACTTCATCGTTTTACCAAAAAACCTAGCCATTTCAGGGATTTTATCCGCACCAAAAACCATTATCAAAATAAATAAGATAAAAGCTATTTCTGCCCCACTAATAAATAAAGGTAATTGAATCATTTTGCAAATATACTGGTAAGCAATTGAACAAAGAAATATTAAAATTTAAATCTTAGATAAAGATTTTAGAAAATAGACAATCCTGTAAGCGTAGTTAACTCTTCCAACACCTTCATCCCTAGTGCAGAATTTCCTTTGTCATTAAGCATAGGGCTCCAAACTGTTACTGAATAATGTTGAGGATGAACGGCTACAATACCACCTCCTACTCCACTTTTCCCGGGTAAGCCTACTCGATAACTAAATTCTCCTGCTTCATCGTAAAACCCGCAGGTCTGCATAATGGCATTTATACGCTTCACACTTTGAGGATCTATCACTTGCTCCTGACTTCTAAAATGTTTGCCTTCATTAGCATAAAGCATAAAGGCTTTTGAAAGCTGGTCACAAGTCATCGCTAAAGAGCACTGGTAAAAATAGAAATCCAGTATGTCCTCGGTGTCGTTAGTAATATTTCCAAGGGATTTCATGTAATTGACCAAAGCTTTGTTTCGGTACCCATGTTTTTTTTCACTTCTGGCAACAGACTCATCTGAGTGAATGTCCTCACTGTCGCAAAGTTTTCTTACGAATTTTAAAAGGTCTTTTTTTGGATTATCCAGAACAGTCAACAAAGCATCCGCAACCACCATAGATCCTGAATTTATAAAAGGATTACGAGGGATACCTTTTTCTCTTTCCAATTCTGTAAGTGAATTAAAAGCCGTTCCTGAAGGTTCAACGTTTACCCGTTTCCAAAGCTCCTTCCCTAGTAGTTCTTTAGCTATTGTTAAAGTGAAGACTTTTGAAATACTTTGAATAGAAAATTTTTCTTGGCTATCTCCAAATTCATAGGATGAGCCATCGTGAGCGTAGAGATAAATCCCCAATTTTAAAGGATCAACCTTAGACAATTCTGGTATATAACTAGCTACATTCCCCATAGCTATATCGGGAATAAAATCCTTCTGAAGTCGATCTAAAATTGCTTGATAATCCATCTAATTGAAATTTAAAATAGCGTTGGGATCTATTTCATAAGGGGGTTGGCCGGGTTCAAAAATACGAGCGGAAAGGCCACCTTCCAAAGTAATTTTGGAATCTGCTACTTTTAACCAACTCCCTTCACGCAAACCTACAACTATTACAGAATTTAAATTTTGAAATTCCTTAATTCTAGTTTCACGCGCTTCCCCTTCATGGGGCGAATTTAGGTCTGTATCCATATAATGTGCATTAATATTAAACTCAAGGAGACCCAAAGTTTTAAATGAAGGAAGGTAAACAATGGGCATATCGTTGGTCGTTTGCATAGTAAGACCACAAATATTACTGCCAGCACTCGTCCCTAAATAGGGAGCACCAGCATCAATAGCAGTTTTTAAGACGTCCATCAATCCAAGTTCATATAACTGCTTTACAAGTAAAAATGTATTTCCACCTCCAACAAAAATAGCTTTAGCAGAAGCAATAGCTTTTTTTGGGTCTTTAAACTCATGCAAACCTCTTACATGTTTACCACATGGCTTTAAGCCCACTTTAGCCTTTTCAGTATAGTCATCATAAGTAATGCCTCCAGGTCTAGCAAAAGGTATAAATAAGACGTCTTGAATATCGGCAAAATGAGTTTCAAGAGTTGGTAGTAAATACTCTAAATAGGAGCTACTGTTTATAGTGGATGTACTTGCTATGATTGCTTGCATATGCTTTCAATGAATAATGTGTGGTAAACTGAGTTAACAAAAAAATAGTAGCAAAATTAGGATTGTGTATCTGATTTTTTAAGTAGATTGTGAAAAAATAACACATGAAACTAATCTTTACTAGTCTTTGTCTCGTTTTCATTCAAATATTAACTGCACAAATTAGTGATCGCGTTTTTGTTGCAGGAGAGATTATAGTTCCTGTTGATGGCGAGGCCTCACAAATTGAAATCATCAATCAAAATACAAATAAAGGGACGGTTACCAATCAATACGGTCAATTTGGGATTTTGGTGAGAATGGGAGATCGCTTAAGATTTGAAGCCATTCAATATCAAAATTTTACGGTGGTTATAGATGAGAATATCATCAAAAAAAAGAAGTTGACCATCAAAATCAATGATGAAATCAACACCTTGGATGAAGTGATCGTATCGCCTTATGATCTGGAAGGCAATATTGAGGTGGACGCAAGGAGTGTAAATGCAACTTACTATAAAGCGCCTGGCGATGGTTCAAAATCAATCTTGAACGAATATGATGGAACACGGCCCAATATAAGAACTCAGACTATAAATGAAAGTCTTAATACGGAACAACAATTTATAAGAAATGGGTTGAATATTGCTAATATTTTCAGAACAATTTTAGCATCAAAAGAGGTTTCAGTAGACCATAAGTTGCCGGAAGATGTTGATGTTATGGTGAGGAAGATGTACAAAGATTCCTTTTTTAAAGAAAATCTTAATATCGATGAAGATAAAATCAATCAGTTTATTTTCTACGTCGAAGATAAAGGCCTCACTAAAAACATGCTTAAAAAAGGGAATGAATTGGACTTGATCGAGTTTTTAATTCAAAAATCTAAAGACTTTAAATCTAAAGACTAAATTGAGAGCTTACTTCTACCTCCTTTTAATCTTACCCCTACTTAGCTTTGGGCAGGAAAAATTTATGAAGGGTCAGATTTATGCAGATTCTTTGGAGACTTATCAAATCAACGTCATCAATATCACTCAGGAGATTGGCCAAGTGTCCACTCCAGAGGGGAAATATAACATTAGAGCTCAAGTGGGCGATTCCATATTATTCACCTCTCTTCAACATAAAACCTACACCATAAAGGTTAAAGACAGCAATTTGAAAACTAACACTTCGATTTTTCTAGAAATGCAAGTTAACGAATTAGAAGAAGTTACTATTTTGCAATATGATCTTACGGGTGACTTAAGCAAAGACATTAATCAAGTAAAGACTGACTTTATTGACCAGCGACAGTTTGGTTTTGGAGTCCCTCGAAAATTACCTAAAGTAGAACGAGAATTACGCGCTGTTTATGCGAGTTCTGGAGGTGTCCCACTAGACTTCATTATTATGTCCCTCAATGGAGAAATGAAAAAACTAAAGCAACGCATAGACATTGCAAATCTTAAGACTGATAAAAATAGAATCTTAAGAAGTGTTCCGTCTAGTTTGATAACCGCTGACTTGAATATTCCTGAAATCTATATAGAAGACTTTGCCTATTATTGTGCAGAGGATAAGCATACAGTTTCCATCATGGATAAAGGAGATCCATTAGCCTTAATCGATGAATTGAAGCTAAAAGCAATTTCTTATATTTCGCTCAAAAATTTAAAAGAATGAAAGTGTTATTGACTTTTTTTATTTGGTTTTCTATCTCAACAACTGCAGACGTCCATGAATTCTATCTTAGCGTCACCGATATAAATTATGTTGCTGAAAAACAAAGTTTACAGATCATTTCTAGAGTGTTTACAGATGATTTTGAAGATGTTCTCAATAAACGATATCAAAAAGATTTTAAACTTATTCCCTCTTTAGAAGTCAAAGAAACTGATGTCTATATTGAAAGATATATCAAAGATAAATTTTTTATAGAATCTGAGGGTAAACTTTTGTCCTTGAAGTATTTAGGAAAGAAATACGAAGATGACATGATTTACCTATATATTGAAATTGAAAATATAGATGAGCTTAGCTCAATAACTATTGAAAATTTAATTTTGACAGATTTGTTTGAGGAGCAGAAAAATATGATTCATTTCAAATCTGGTGGGTTTGAAAAAAGTTTTATTTTAGAAAAAAAACTCTCAAGACGAACGATAACATTTTAACCCTAATTTAATTTAAGTATAATAACACAGTACATTATGAATAGAATTAAATATGCATCGCTTTTTTTAGCGGTTTTATCAGTCACCTTTTCAGGCTTTTCTCAAGAAGAAAAAGTTGAAGAAAAACAAGAAGGACATACCAACCAGAACAAGTTCAGACAACTTTACGATGAATTTGCAACGCCAAATGTCTATAGAACTGCTTCTGGTGCTCCAGGTCATCAGTATTATCAAAATACTGCAGATTATGAGATGGACATTACCTTAGATGATGAGAATACTATGCTCTACGGAAAGGAGACCATTACTTATACTAACAATTCTCCTGATGCCTTAGAGTATTTATGGGTCATGCTAGACCAAAACATAAGAGCTAAAGATAGCCCAGCAAAAGAGCGTAACAGTGGTGAATTTGCTCCTGTAACTCCTGCACCAAGCTTTGTGAACTCTCACATGAAAGCAGATTTTGATGGTGGGTTTAACATCAAAAAAGTTCATAAGGATGGCCAACCTTTACCTCATACCATTAATTACACGATGATGAGAGTAGAAATGCCAGAACCGCTTATGCCAGGTAAATCTTTTGAATTTTCAATAGAGTGGGATTATTTAATTAATAACCACACGATAAACAGTGGACGTTCTGGATATGAATATTTTGAAGAAGACAATAATAGAGCTTATGTTATAGCTCAATTTTTCCCAAGAATGGCCGTATACAATGACAAAGAAGGGTGGCAAAACTACCAATTTTGGGGAAGTGGTGAATTTGCTTTACCATTTGGTAATTATGAGGTGAATATAACTGTTCCAGAAGACCACATATTGGATGGTACCGGAAAACTTCAGAATAGAAAAGAAGTATTTAGCAAAACTATGCTGGATCGATATGAACAAGCAAAAACCTCTTTCGACAAACCTGTTGTTATTGTTACAGAAGAAGAAGCCGTTGCTAACGAAAAAATGAATGCCACTGAAACTAAAACTTGGGAGTTTAAAGCTGAAATGGTAAGAGACTTTGGTTTTGCTACCTCAAGAAAATTTATTTGGGACATGATGGCTGTTAAGGTTGGCGATAAAGATGTTATGGCTGTTTCCCTTTATCCTAAAGAAGGGAATCCCTTATGGGAAGAATGGTCGACCCGAGCAGTAGCTAGTACATTAGAAACTTATAGTAATTATACATTTAATTATCCTTACCACAAAGCAATTTCTGTTCATGCAAAAAGCCAAGGGATGGAATATCCAATGATTTGTTGGAATTATGGGAGACCAGATGAAAACGGGTTTATCTCAGATCGTACGAAATTTGGAATGGTTAGCGTAATTATTCATGAAGTTGGACACAACTTTTTTCCTATGATCGTCAACAGTGACGAAAGACAATGGGGATGGATGGACGAAGGTCTTAACACCTTTATGCAGTATTTATCTGAGCAAGAATTTGCAAAAACCTACCCTGCTATATTATCTGGAAACGAAGAAATTTACGAAAAATACCCATCTAGACGAGGTGAACCTTCTAAAATGGTTAATTACATGAAAGGAGATCAAGAGTATATCTCTCCAATCATGACCAATCCAGAACAAGTATACCAATTAGGAAATAATGCTTATGGGAAACCAGCGACAGCGCTTAACATTTTAAGAGAGACCGTTATGGGTCATGAGCTTTTCGATTATTCTTTCAAAACTTTTGCGCAACGTTGGATGTTTAAACACCCTACTCCAGAGGATTTTTTCAGAACAATGGAAGATGCTTCTGCCGTTGACTTAGATTGGTATTGGAGAGGATGGTTTTACACTACAGATTATGTGGATATTGGCATCGAGGATGTTAAAAACTACTTTATTACAAGTAATCCAACTACCGAGGGTAAAGCTTTACTGAGTAGATATGGTATAGATGACCCAGCAGAAGATCCAAGAACTAAAGATGCGGTTTATCTGTTGACAGAAGATAGTGAGGATTTTGAAGCAGCTATGAAAAATGGTGATCCTTTAGATCAAGCTCCAAAATTAAGAGAATACCTTATGAATAACTTCACTCAACAAGAGATTGATATGATGAAGCAGCCTAAGCATATTTATGAAGTGACTTTCAATAAACCAGGAGGTTTGGTGATGCCGATTATTGTAGAATTTCAATATGCCGATGGAACTTCAGAGGTTATCGAATATCCGGTACAAGTCTGGAGAAAAAACGATTCTGAAGTGAAAAAAGCTATCTTTTCTGAAAAGGAAATCGTAAAAATGATTGTTGATCCAAATGCAGAAACTGCCGATGTAGACACGGCAAATAATGTATGGCCAAGAGAGGATACAAGTAGTGAATTTGAATCCTTTAAAGAAGAAAAGCAATAAAAGAGAAGTAGTTAGATTTAAACGTCGATGAGATTTCATCGACGTTTTTTTTATTTAATAAATTTCAAAGCTTTAGGTAAAACATCAATTTGAATGTTATCGAATTGATCAACAATTTCACCATCAATTTGAAGCAAATTGGGCTTACGAAGTTTTATCTGAGCAGATTTGGCTTGAATAATTTCAAAATTTTGAATTTCATAGTCCTCATCAAATTTCGAATAGGTAGCTTTAATAAGGTCTGAAAATTCAACTGCCTCTATGATAACCAATTCGAACAAACCATCATTCATCTTTCCAATGATATTCAAGGCAATGCCAGTCCCAAACTTTCTTCCATTGCAGATGGCAAGCATGACTCCTTTTCGTTCGTAGGTGTTTTTTTCGGTTTCAATTTCAAATTCAAAACCCTTAAGGTTTTTAAATTCAGACCAAAAATGCTTGGCGTAGGTCAATAGACCACGACTTTTATCTTTTTCATAATTCCAAACCAAATTTGCATTCGCACCAAGATCACCGATATGAAGCAACAAATACTTTTGATTCAATAAAAGCAAATCAACTTCAAAGTAGTTTTCTGAAGCTAAATAATTTTCGAAGAGCTGATTAGGAGAGTCAATTAAGTCGAATTCTTCAGCCATTCCATTAGCTGAACCCATAGGTATAAAACCAATTAGCGAACTTTCCGATCTAAAAATATCCAAAAACATATTTAAAGTTCCATCTCCGCCAACAACAATTACTTTACGAGGGCTTTTAGTCTTAATCAACTGCTCTACTTCCTTGAAATCAGCTTTTCCCGTTGTTTTATAAACGTGATTGTCAAGTTTATGTTGAGACATTAATCGCCTAGCAAATTCCAAAAAGCTTGACTTATTTTTATCCCCAGAGATAGGATTAACGATTAATAGAACATCCATGTTTACAAATTGAGTAATTGCTTAAGACTTTCGATTTCAAGATCTATATCATCCTCGTCTTGAAAGTAAGAACAAGGCACTCCAGTTTGCTTTAAAGCTTCCCATTTTTTGGTCTGAACCTCATCTATGGAAAAGCCGGTTTGTCTTATATATACCTTTGAAATCTGATGCCTAAATGTATAGACAATTTGAGTATAAATATCGATATCCTTTTGGGTATCATCTCCTATTAATATAAAGTTCTTATTGGGTAAATTAGTGAGCAACTGATGCAAAAATCGAAGTTTATGATTTCCTTTTTTAGGCTTAAATAAAGATTTAAATTTTAGATAGGGGGTCAAAAACAAGGCACCATTTGGAATTTCATTGAATCTGAAAATCGAGGTAATCAATCCAAATAAGTTACTCTCACTTTTAGAGAGGTAGAATATCCTGAGTTGGTTCTCATCGAGAAAATCTAAAAGCGAGTTACTGAATAAGACTTTTTTTCTTCGCTTGGGTCTTTTAAAAAGAATGGTATAGATTCTTTTAAGTGCAGAGGCAGTGTGAGAATGTATGACGGTATCGTCAATATCAGAAACCACCTCGATGGGTGTTTCTAAATTTTTAAAATACACGGGATGGAACTGCTGAATAGCTAGCTCATTATGAGTGTGGTCGTATAGTCTGAAATCATTCAGATTTTTGATAGGAAGTATTTCGAAAAAATAGCCTCGTTTTGAGGTCATAATTTCAAAAGATTTCGACTGAGTTTCGAGAGTGATTAATTTACTTTTGTAGGGGTTTTTTTGATAGGATGTTATGACATTCCAAAAATTCCTCAAAATGGATTTAGGCTGTTTATCAATAGAGGTTTTATGCTTCAAAACAGTACCTGTTACAAGCAAGTTGTCTTTCATTTCAACAATAGTAAGGTGCCAGATAAATGCCATCTTATACCTTTTTAGTTTGAGCTTTTAATCTAAAGAGAAGAAAAATCCCTCCTATAAAAAACAAAATTAGAAAAAGTATAGCATTTCTTATACTTCCGGTAATTTGAGCTATAAACCCATACAAAAACATTCCTATCACTATCCCCACTTTTTCAGTCACTTCATAAAAGCTAAAAAAGGAAGCGGTATCTTTTTCATCATCTGGAATATACTTTGAGAACGTAGATCTTGATAAAGACTGAATGGCTCCCATCACCAAGCCAACAAAAAAGGCAGTAATATAAAACTGCATGGGCTGAGTAATAAAGAAAGCATAGACACAAATCCCTATCCAAATGGTATTAATCCAAATCAGTAGGTTGATGTTACCATAGGATTCAGCAAGCCGAGAGGCAGCATTAGCCCCTACTATAGCAACTAACTGGATTAGGAGTATACTCACAATAAGACCTGTGGTAGATTCTCCTTTTGGCCATTGGATTTCTCCAACTCCAAAGTAGGTTGCAATCAACATTATAGTTTGCACGGCGGTACTGTAAACAAAGAAGGCCTTTAAATAAGATCCAACCACGTAAGAAGTCTTAATTTTAGTATAAGTGGTTTTTAATTCTCGGAAGCCATTCAGCAGTAAATCTTTTGTTTTGATCTTCCCCTTACGATTGCCTTTTGGTAAGTATGCATAGGTATATTGGCTAAAAGCAATCCACCAAACACCTGTCAAGATAAATGAAATTCGGGTAGGAAGCGATTCGCTGACGAATCCAAAGCTACCATGAAATAAAATCAAAATTAAGCAGCAAACCAGAAGGACAACACTGCCCATATACCCTAAAGTATAGCCTTTTGCTGAAGCTCTATCTTGCTGGTCCTTTAGAGCGATATCCGGCAAGTAAGAATTGTAAAACACTATGCTTCCCCAAAACCCTATGAGTCCAAAAAAGTAACATAAAAGCCCAAACCATAAGTTTTCTAGAGAAAACCAAAATAATCCTATACAAGAAATAGCGCCTAGGTAATTGAAGAATTTCATGAAGTTTTTCTTATTCCCCATATAATCTGAAATCCCCCCCAAGAGTGGGCTCATGATAGAGATCACAACAAAGGCTAAAGCTGTTACATAACTTATCAGGGCATCATTATTAAAATCAAAACCAATAAAATTGACGGTATCGTTAATCACGAGACCTTCATCATCTTTTAGGATAGTAAGCGCGCCGTAATAAATTGGAAAAATGGCTGAGCTAATCACGAGAGGGTAAACCGAATTTGCCCAATCATAAAACGCCCAGGCGTTAATTAGTTTCTTATGGCCTTTAGGAAGCGTTTTCTGTCCCAAGATTTAGTTTTGAAATGAAGTCACCCCAAACTTTGCTGCCTCTGCTTTAGCTTCAGCAGACCATTTTTGAAGATTATTTATTCGTTCATCAGTAGAGGGGTGTGTGCTCAAAAATTGAGGTGGACCCGCTCCTCCAGAATATTCTTTCATTCGTTTCCATAGTTTTGCTGCTTCATCTGGGTCATAGCCAGCAATGGCCATCAATTTTATCCCAATCTTATCAGCTTCGGTTTCGTGATTTCTACTGAAAGGTAGCATGATCCCAATTTGAGAGCCGATACCATATGCAGTAGTAAACAACTCCTGGGTTTGCTGATCTTCATTACCTAAAGCGATTGATCCAACAGCACCGACTGTTTGTTGAATTTGACCAGCACTCATACGTTGTTGACCATGATTGGCTAAAGCATGAGCGACTTCATGCCCCATAATAGTTGCGACTCCAGCTTCGTTTTTAGCAATGGGTAAAATTCCTGTATAAAAAACAATTTTACCTCCGGGCATAGCCCATGCATTCACTTGGTCATCTTCTATAAGATTAAATTCCCATTTGTAATTATCTGTATAGTCTGGATATCCGTTTTTTATTAGCCAACGCTCAGAGGCATTAGCTATTTTTAATCCAACACGCTGGATCATTTGAGCCTGATCTCCTTCCTTTATGACTTTACTTTCCTCCAAAACTTGATTGTATTGCTTGAAAGACATTGGTATAATTTGCGAATTAGGAACCAGTGCTAATGTGCTTTTACCCGTAAATGGATTTTGACCACAACCAAAAATAAATAGGATTAATAAAAAACTGGTACAGAATTTGAACTTAGACATATTATTAATTTTTATCAAAACTAATCATAAAATTGAATTTCTAATGTGATTGATTTGTGAAAGTTGATGGATGTTGTTGCAGAAGTTTTAATTTTAAACAAAAAACACATGATGAAGAATTTATGGATTATAATAGTGTTATTCGGTTTGATCTCTTGTAAGTCTGAAGCTCAGCAAGAAGAGCAAAAAACCATGGATTATAAAGTCCAAAAAACAGAAAGTGAATGGAAAGCTGAACTTACCCAAGAAGAATTTAATATTCTAAGAGAAGCGGGGACAGAAAGACCTTTTTCTAGCCCACTCAATGACGTTAAGGAATCGGGTACTTTTGTTTGTGCTGCTTGTGGAAACGAGCTTTACGAGACCAAACACAAATTTATGAGTGGAACAGGTTGGCCAAGTTTTGACCGTGCTGTTGATGGAAGTTTAGCTATGAGCTCAGACAGAAAGTTAGGCTATGAACGATCTGAGTTACTCTGTGGAGATTGCGGAGGACATCTTGGACACCTTTTTGATGACGGACCAAGAGAAACCACTGGCAAAAGACATTGTATAAATGGTGTGGCTTTAAAATTTATTCCTAAACAATAATAATATGGCAGATTCAAATCAGATATCAAAAGAACAATGGAAAGAAAGACTCACTGAAAAAGAATTCAGAGTCTTGAGAGAGAAAGGCACGGAACCACCCCACTCTGGTAAATATAACACTCACTTTGAAGGTGGTAAGTACAAATGTAAGGGTTGTGGCGAGTTGCTTTTTGATAGTGAATCCAAATTCGAGAGTAATTGTGGATGGCCAAGCTTCGACAGTTCTGTAGAAGGGTCTATAGAATATATAAAGGATACCAATTTTGGCATGCAACGCATAGAAATTTTATGTTCTAATTGCGGCGGCCATATTGGTCACATTTTTGATGATGGTCCTACAGAAAGTGGAAAACGCTATTGTGTGAATTCACTAAGTATAGACTTTAAAAATAAATAAGATGAAGAAAATTAGCTATTTATTGATTGTATTATTGAGCCTTATCGCCTGTGAAGGGGATAGAGGGCCTCAAGGACCTCAAGGTATCGATGGAGGTGTTATTCTAGGTAATGTGTATGAAATAAACCGAGACCTTCTACCTCAAAACAATTACTCTACCGTTTTTGAATTCCCCTTGGATATAGAAGTTTTTGAAAGTGATGTCGTCCTTGTTTATCTTCTAGAGGAGGTTATTAATGATGAAGGAGGTCCTGCAAGTGTATGGACGCCTCTTCCACAAAGTTTCTTTTTCGATGATGGCAATCAGGTGGTGTATACCTATAATCATACTTACTTTGATGTTAATATTTTTTTAGATGGTAATGTAAATTTAGATACTGTGCCAGATGAGTTCATTTTCAATAAGACGTTTAGGATAGCCATTATCCCTGCAAATTTTGCAGAAAACAATCCTAATTTAAATAGTTATGAGTCTGTTATGCAAACCATGCCAGATGCTAAAATTATCAAAATGGACTAATTTTCAATTCAAAATTTATAGAGGCCTTGGTAACACGAGGTCTTTTTTGTTTTTGTAGTAACCAACTTACGTTAATACTCTTCAAATAAAGCAGTCCCTTTTAAAATATAATTTTAATTTTACGCTTCAAATAAAAAATTATGAGTGATAAATCAGGAAAAGTTCAAGACCTTATAGATAAAAAGTTTTTAGAAGAACGCAAAGTGTTTTTGAATGGCCAAGTAGATGGCAAAAGTGCCAAACATATTATTGATAGATTGATGTATCTTGATATGGAAAGCAATGATGAAATCCAATTTTACATTAACAGCCCAGGTGGATATGTAACAGATGGATTTGCTATCTATGATACCATGAAAGGATTAAAAAGTCCAGTTTCTACAATTTGTTGTGGCTTAGCGGCCTCTATGGGTTCTATTTTAATGTCTGGTGGTAAAAAGGGTAAACGTTTTATCCAGCCTCATGCCAAAATTATGATTCACCAACCAATGGGTGGTGCTCAAGGCCAGGCTTCCAATATTGAAATCCAGGCCAAAGAAATTCTAAAAATAAAGGAGCTAAGTGCAAAGATTCTTGCTGACAACTGTGGTCAGGACTTAGACAAAGTAATGAAAGATTTCAAGAGAGACCACTGGATGGACGCTCAGGAATCTTTGGACTACGGGATTGTTGATGGTATATTGTCGTAAATTTTGAAGTTGTCTATACAATATATCTCTGCCAGAGAGACCTTAGAGTTAAGACAAAACGTTTTAAGACCCAGTAAACCTCAAAACTCTTGTATTTGGAAAGGAGATGATTTAAAAAGCACCATGCATATTGGTGCTTTTGTAGATTTCAAGTGCATAGGAATCCTCAGCCTATTTGAAGCGAATACCGATGACTCGATCAAGACTAAACACTATCAATTGAGGGGAATGGCAGTCGATTTAGAGTACAGAGGTAAGGGTATTGGAAAGCAACTAGTGAATTTTTCTGAACACGAACTTAAAACTCTGGGGATTCCAGTTTTATGGTGCAATGCCAGAATTTCCGCTAAGGATTTTTACTCAAAACTCGGCTTTAAAGTTATTTCTAAGCAATTTATGATTCCAGATGTTGGGCCTCATTACAGAATGTCCAAAAGCTTGACCTAAAATGAACCGAAAAAGATTTCTGTATAGTTCTATTTTGGCTGGAATTGGACTTCAATTTCCTTTCCAAGCTTTCTTTAAAACACCTATCGAGTTCCAGAACATAAGCATTGATCAAGTTTTAGGATTGGATACCTCCCATCTAGAACCCTCACCCATTTTATTGGAAAAAGAAACCTATAAATCCTTTTCGAAAATGCAATCTGCAGCATTTAAAGATGGTATTCATCTTCAGATTGTATCTGGATATAGAAGCTTTTTACAACAGAAACGAATTTGGGAGAGTAAATATAATCAGCTTCTTAACACCCACCCCAGTTCTGAAGTCATTTTAGAGATTATCACCTACTCCTCCATTCCAGGAACTTCTCGACACCATTGGGGTACAGATATAGATATAATTGACCAATCTGTTCAGCTTCCTAAAGGAGATGTCCTCATAGAAAAACACTACCATGGGACTGGAGTATTTTCAAATTTAAAGATATGGATGGAACGCTATGGAAGTGATTTTGGATTTGAGCTTGTATATACCGATGATACGACTAGAACAGGTTTTTTATATGAACCTTGGCATTACTCCTTCTCACCCTCATCCAAGGATTTTCTTAGTGTCCAGATGAAAGAAAGCTTTCAGAAATCTTGGGAAAAGTTAAGTTTTGATGGAAAATCGAAGATGACTCCTGAATTCATAGAATCTTACTTTCAAAAATATGCTTTAGGTATCAATACTATTTTAATGCCATCTTAAACTCTCCTTACTATCTATCAATAATTCTTATTTTAGCAGAAAATACGATCATAATGAGCAAAAAAGTCATATTAACAATATTAGACGGCTGGGGTATTTCTCCATCTAAAGAGATCTCTGCTGTAGATAAAGCTAATACCCCCTTTATGGATAGCTTATATAAGAAGTATCCACATGCTACTTTAAGAACAGACGGGCTGAACGTAGGTTTACCTGAAGGACAAATGGGTAATTCTGAAGTGGGACATATGAATCTTGGAGCTGGACGTGTGGTTTATCAAGACTTGGTAAAAATCAACATGGCTGTAAAAAAGGATACGCTTAAAAATGAACCTGTGCTTGAACAAGCTTTCGATTATGCCAAAAAAAATGATAAAGCCGTTCATTTTTTAGGCCTTGTAAGTGATGGAGGTGTTCATTCACATGTCAATCATTTAAAAGGTTTGGTCTCTGCGGCAGAAGAGTTTGGTATTTCTAAAAAATATGTGCACGCGTTTACAGACGGTAGAGATGTCGATCCACATTCTGGAAAAAGATTTATAGAAGGTTTGCTTCCACATTTTAAAAAAACAAACACTCAATTAGCATCTATCATTGGAAGATACTATGGGATGGATAGGGACAAGCGTTGGGAAAGAGTCGAAAAAGCCTACGACTTAATTGTTAAAGGGGAAGCTGAAACCTTCACTGAAAATCCTTTAGAAGCACTTCAAAAAAGTTATGATGATGGAGTTTCGGATGAATTTATTAAACCTATTTCTATTACCAAAAACGATGAACCTGTTGCAAAGATAAAAGAAGGTGATGTTGTGATCTTTTTCAACTTTAGAACAGATCGTGGACGCCAATTGACTCAAGCCTTAAGTCAAGAGGATTTTAAGCACTATGACATGAAGTCCATACCCTTGTACTTCGTCACAATGACAAAATACGACGATACCTTTAAAAATATAAACGTTGTTTTCAAAAAAGACAACATCAAAGCCACTTTAGGAGAAGTTTTGGAGTATACTGGGAAATCTCAAATAAGAGCTGCAGAAACAGAAAAGTATCCCCATGTTACCTTTTTCTTTTCTGGAGGCAGAGAAGAACCCTTTAGAGACGAAAGACGCATTATGGTCAATTCTCCGAAAGTAGCTACTTATGATTTACAACCCGAAATGAGTGCCTACCAATTAAAAGATAAGATCGTCAAAGAAATTTCTGAACAAAGCGCAGATTTTATATGTTTAAATTTTGCTAATCCAGACATGGTCGGTCACACAGGAGATTTTGACGCTGCTGTAAAAGCCTGCGAAACCGTTGACGAATGTCTGAAAGATGTGGTTACTGCTGCAAAAGAAAAAGACTACACAGTCATTGTTATCGCCGACCACGGGAATAGCGAAACTATGGTGAATCCAGATGGATCACCAAACACAGCGCATACGACCAATCCAGTTCCTTTCATCTTAGTTGATGATGATATAAAATCCGTCAATGACGGTATCTTAGGAGATATTGCTCCTACGATTCTTGACCTTATGGGTATTGAAAAACCAGAATTAATGACTCAAAATTCTTTGCTACCATGAAAAATATCAAATACGTATTAAGTGTAATTGTTTTAGGATTCATCTTCACCAGTTTTATGTCACCTGAATCGAGACAGGACTTTCAAAATTATAAACTAATGTTAGGTGAATTTAATCTAGAGGAGTTGAAGGCAACCAAAAATAAAGAATGGTTCAATAGGTCTTATGAAGAATACTCACCGAATCTTGAGACTTTAAAAAAACTTACTTCCGAAGTAAAAAAAGAAAACTTTCATATAGAGGTTTACCTGGGAACATGGTGTCCAGATAGCCAAAGAGAGTTTCCCCAATTAATCAAACTTTTAGATAAGATTAATTTTGATATGGATAACTTAAGGTTATTAGGGATAGATAGGGACAAAGTAGTTCCCAACCTTTCAGAAGCAGAGCTAAAAAGTTTAAATATCAACAATGTCCCAACAATTATTGTTCTTGATAAGAATGGTAAAGAACTGAACAGATATGTAGAATTTGCTCAAGAATCTCTTGAAGAAGACCTATTGAAAATTCTATCTAGACAAGACTATAAACATGTTTACAACTTTTAATTGATTTTTATGATTTTATCCAAACAACCTATACTTGCCATTGACTTTGATGGCACTATTGTAGATAGCAAATACCCTGCTATAGGTAAACCCAAGCTATTTGCTTTTGAAACCCTCAAAAAGCTTCAAGCAGAAGGTTTTACGCTTATTTTATGGACCTATAGAAGCGGCAAAAGTCTTGACGAAGCCGTGGAGTTTTGCAGACAAGAGGGGATTGAATTTTATGCGGTTAATAAAAGTTATCCAGAAGAAGATTATTCTGAAGACATTAGCCGAAAAATAAACGCAGATGTTTTTATAGACGATAGAAACGTTGGTGGATTTATAGGATGGGGAGCAATATATAGGGAGTTATTAGGCGAAGATGAAGAGCTAAGACAGTTAAAGTCTAAAAAGAAAGGTTTTTTTGAATCTATTTTTAAAAAAGATAAATGATTATAACAAAGACAAAAGAGGAGATAAAGCTTATGCACGAAAGTGCACAGATCGTATCCAAGACCCTAGGGATGCTTGCCAAGGAGGTGAAACCTGGAGTTACGACCCTTCGCCTAGATAAGCTAGCAGAAGAATTTATAAGGGATCATGGAGCAATTCCTGGTTTTTTGGGCATGTATGACTTCCCAAACACGCTTTGCATGAGCCCAAATGCTCAAGTTGTACACGGTATCCCGAATACAAAACCTTTAAACGAAGGAGATATTATCTCTATTGATTGCGGTGCAGTGAAAAATGACTATTATGGAGACCATGCTTATACTTTTGAAGTTGGCGATGTTTCTGAAGATATAAAAAAATTAATCCGGGTTACCAAAGAATCACTTTATAAAGGAATTGAACAGTTTGTAAATGGAAATCGCGTGGGAGATGTGGGCTATGCTATCCAAAAACACACCGAGAGGCACGGCTATGGAGTCGTTAGAGAGTTGGTGGGCCATGGCTTAGGAAAAACGATGCATGAAGACCCTCAAATGCCTAACTATGGTAAAAGAGGTAGAGGTAAAAAGTTCGTAGAGGGAATGACTGTGGCCATTGAGCCCATGATCAATATGGGAACCAAACGCATAAAACAATTACCAGACGGGTGGACTATACTAACCGCAGATGGTTTACCTAGTATTCATTTCGAACATGATGTGGCTTTAGTTGATGGTGAACCTAGATTACTTTCTACATTTGATTATGTTCATGAGGCTTTAGGGATAAAAACAAATGAAGAAGATCCTTTCCGACTTGACCTAGCTCAACTGTAGGTTTTCAAGCCTTAGGCTAGACAAATCTTAAAGAAATTTGGAGCACGAATTGAACTTCAATTAAGTTTTTTAAAAAATTGTTTAACTTTTAACTTGATTTTTTAAACAAAGTACATCAATATTCAATATTTTTGGATATTGTTATACAAAACCATGGGAAACATTAAACAAAATTTCAGCATTAAAGATTTAGAATCGTTGAGCGGTATCAAAGCACACACCATAAGGATGTGGGAGAAAAGATACGGTGTTTTAGAGCCTGAACGCACAGAAACCAATATCAGAAATTATGGAGTCACTGGACTTCAAAAGATATTAAATATTGCGTTTTTAAATGAAAATGGATACAAAATTTCGAGAATCTCAAAACTTGACGATGAAGAAATTTCCGATCTTGTCCAAAGCATCACGACCAGTAAGAGTAATTACAGTCGAGCATTGAAATCAATGAAGGTGGCAATGATGAATTTTGATCAGCCTTTATTCTTAAGAACTTATGAGAATTTACTCATCAATAAAACATTTTCTGAAATTTATGAGGATGTCTTTATCCCTTTAATGATTGAGACTGGAACGCTTTGGCAGGCGGGTACAATTACCCCTGCTCATGAGCAATTTATATCTAATCTTATAAAGCAAAAACTTTTTATCAATATTGAAAAGCTTCAAAAAGAAAATGCTTCTAAAACAGATAAGGTATTTGTCCTTTTCTTACCCGATGAAGAAATTCACGATATTGGTTTATACTACACTAACTATGAGATCTTATCGCATGGTTACAAAGTAATATTTTTAGGTCAGAGCTTACCGATGCAAGATTTAACGTACCTTTCGACGCTCTATCAAAATACTATTTTCGTGAGTTACCTTACTGTAAAACCAGATCATATTGAACAATATCTAAATGATTTTAAAGAGCATATCTGTCCTGATGGACGCTGTGAATACTGGTTATTAGGTCGAAAGTCTATTGAACTTATAGAAAATAATACTAAACTACCTGAGGGCATCAGGGCATTTAGAGATATCTCAGAATTAACACTAAACTTATAATATGAGTAAATCGATTGCAGTCATTGGATCTGGCTTTTCGTCATTAGCTGCAGCTTGCTATTTGGCAAAAAATGGGAATAAGGTTCAACTTTTTGAAAAAAATGATAGTATAGGGGGTAGAGCCCGTCGTTTTAAGGTTCAAGGTTTCACTTTTGACATGGGTCCTTCTTGGTATTGGATGCCTGATGTTTTTGAAAGATTCTTTGCAGATTTTGATAAAAAACCTTCAGATTATTACGAATTGGATAAACTTGATCCAGGTTACCAAGTCATTTTTGAAGGTGGAGAAACTATCGAAATTGGAGATAATTTAGATAAGATTTATAGAATATTTGATCAAGAAGAAGAAAATGGCGCCAAGAAACTCAAAAAATTTATAGACAATGCTCGCAAAAATTATGACATTGCTATTAAAGATTTAGTTTATAATCCAGGAGTTTCTCCACTTGAATTGGTTACTTTAAAAACTGTTACCAAACTTGGAGAATTTTTTAGCACTGTTGATAAAGATGTGGAAAAGGTGTTTAAAAACGAAAAGTTAAAACGGATTTTAAAATTTCCCGTATTATTTTTAGGAGCTAAGCCAAGTGAAACGCCTTCCTTTTATAACTTCATGAATTATGCAGATTTTGGCTTAGGAACGTGGCATCCCAAAGGAGGATTCCATGAAGTCATTGCTGCTATTGCAGATTTAGCAAAATCCCTGGGAGTGGAACTCCATACCAGTGCTAACATCGAAAAAATTAATGTTGAAAATCATACGGCTAAAAGTTTGAAGGTGAATGGTGAAACAAAAATCTTCGATACTATATTGTCTGGAGCGGATTATCATCACACAGAAACATTGTTGGACGAAAAAGATCGTCAATACTCAGAATCTTACTGGGATAAAAAAGTCTTTGCCCCTTCGTCTTTATTATTTTATATAGGCTTCGATAAGAAATTAGAAAACGTCAAACATCACAATTTGTTTTTTGATGTGGATTTCGAGGCACATGCAGAGGATATTTATACCACACCACAGTGGCCTAAAGATCCATTGTTCTACGCTAATTTTACATCTATAACAGATCCTGGTACAGCACCAGAAGGCCATGAAAATGGTTTCTTTTTAATCCCCATTGCACCAGGAATTGAAGATACTGAGGAATTGAGAGAGGACTATTTTAACAAAATCATGACAAGGTTTGAAACGCTAACAAATCAAAGTGTTAGAAAAAATATTATATTTAAAAAATCTTACTGTGTAAACGATTTTGTTGAAGATTACAATTCGTATAAAGGTAATGCTTATGGAATGGCTAATACTTTATTGCAAACAGCTTTTTTGAGACCAAAATTGAAAAGCAAAAAAGTAAAGAATCTATTTTTTACAGGACAACTTACTGTCCCTGGACCTGGTGTTCCACCTGCATTAATTTCGGGTAAATTGGTGTCCGAATTAATTGAAAAAAATTAAAGGAATGAAATCATTGTTTGATACTGTATCGAGAGAATGTAGCAAGGTGGTCACCCATTCTTATAGCACCTCTTTTTCTATAGCCACTAAGCTTTTATCCCCCTCTATTAGGCAAGATATTTACAATATTTATGGGTTTGTAAGATTTGCAGATGAGATAGTAGATACTTTTCATAACTACGATAAGTCTATTTTATTTAAAAAGTTTCAGAGAGATATGTACGATGCTGTAGAGCATAAAATAAGTCTAAATCCAATATTAAACTGCTTTCAAGAAACCGTTCATAAATATAATATAGACGCTCATCTCTACGAATCCTTTATGGATAGTATGGAAAAAGATTTACACAAATCCAATTATCTTACCCAAGAGGAATATGAATCTTACATCTATGGAAGTGCTGATGTAGTTGGATTGATGTGTTTGAAAGTATTTGTAAAAGGCGATCTTGAAAAGTATGAAAACCTCAAAGAAGATGCGATGAGATTAGGTTCTGCCTTTCAAAAAGTAAATTTTCTCAGAGATTTAAAAGCAGATTCTGAAGATTTAGAAAGATCTTATTTTCCTGATGCAGACTTAAACCGTCTGGATGAAAGCACAAAAGCTTCTATTATTTCGGAGATAGATTCAGATTTTCAAGCAGGCTTAAGAGGGATTGCAATGTTACCTGCAGAGGCTAAACTTGGGGTTTATACGGCTTATATTTATTATTCAAAATTACTACAGAAGTTGAAAAATACACCTTCGCTTGAAATCAAAAACAGGCGAATAAGAGTACCAAACTACCAAAAGGCGAGTTTACTAGCAAAATCTTACATTTCATGTAGGTTTAATTTAGTTTAAGATTATGGAGATATTGATTTGGATAGTTGTTTTTATAACAACCTTTTTACTAATGGAATTTATGGCGTGGTTTACTCATAAATATGTCATGCATGGTTTTTTATGGATATTGCATAGAGATCATCATCTTAAAAATCATAAGAGTTGGTGGGAACGCAACGACTTATTCTTTGTGTTTTACGCTGTTATAAGCATGTACTTTTTTATAATCGCACAATTTCAATTTGCGGTTGCTATTGGTGCAGGTATTGCAGGCTACGGACTAGCTTATTTTCTTGTACACGATATCTTTATTCACCAACGGTTTAAATTATTCAGAAAAGCAGACCATTGGTATGCTAAAGGTATACGCCGTGCCCACAAAATTCATCATAAACATTTAGGCAAAGGAGAAAGTGAATGTTTTGGAATGCTAATTCCACCTCTACGGTTTCTCAAAAACAAAAATTAAATGAAGTCACGTGCTGCCATTATAGGTTCTGGTATCGCTGGAATCGCTTCAGCCTTGCGCTTAAAAGCTAAAGGTTATGAAGTCGATATATTTGAGCAAAATGACTATACAGGAGGTAAACTTCATAGTATCACCAGAGGAAAATATCGGTTCGATTATGGTCCTTCTTTATTTACAATGCCTCACCTTGTAGATGAATTGTTTGGATTATTCGATATCGATCCCAAAGACTATTTTCAATACAAGAGAAAAGATACCATCTGCAATTACTTCTGGGAAGATGGTAAACGCTTTCAAGTGAATGCGGACATCAAAACCTTTATCAAAGAAGCTGCTGAAAGTTTTGACGAATCTGAAGAACATTTAGAAGGCTATCTGAAGAGCACGAAAACCAAATACGATCTAACTTCAAAATTATTTTTGGAGAAATCGCTTCATAAATTTGATACTTATCTGTCTAAAGATACCCTAAAGGCAATTTTTAATGTAGGTAAATTACATTTGGACAGTAGCCTAAATGAGGTAAATAAAAAGTATTTTGACCATCCTAAGCTTATCCAACTTTTTAATAGGTTTGCAACCTATAACGGATCCTCCCCTTATAAAACACCAGGAATCATGTCTATGATTCCACATCTTGAAATGAATTATGGGACATTTATTCCCAAACATGGGATGCATGATATTTCACAAAGTTTGACTCGACTTGCTAAAGATGTTGGAATCTCCATTCATCTAAACCAAAAAGTGGATGAAATCGTTTATAAAAACAATACCGCAAAAGCTTTAAAAATAAACGGAGAAGACAAAGATTTCGATCTTATCGTCTGTAATATGGATGTCTATTCCGCTTACAACATCCTTCTCAAAAAAGTAAAAGCTCCAAAAAAGACCTTGAGTCAAGAGCGCTCGAGTTCTGCTTTAATTTTTTATTGGGGAATCAACAAAACATTCCGTGAGCTAGACTTACACAATATTCTATTTACAGAAGATTACGAAAAGGAGTTTGATCACTTATTTAATAAAAAAAACTTTGCAGAAGACCCTACCGTGTATATCAACATCTCTTCTAAGGAAGTGAAAGAAGATGCACAGGACGGTCATGAAAACTGGTTTGTGATGGTCAATGCCCCTACCAATTGCGGCCAAGATTGGATCGCTCAAACGACTTATATCAGGGAAAAAGTAATTGCTAAAATCAATAAATGCCTAGGCTCCAAAATAGAAAACCACATTGAAGTTGAACACGTCGTTACTCCAAAAGATATCGAGTTTGCAACCTCATCGTTCCAAGGTTCCTTGTATGGGACGTCTAGCAATAATAAATTTGCCTCTTTTTTAAGACATCCAAATTTCAGTTCAAAGTTAAAAAACTTATACTTTTGTGGAGGGAGTGTGCACCCTGGGGGAGGAATCCCTTTATGTTTACTCTCTGCCAAAATAGTTTCAGATTTAGTTCCACAGCCACACTAAATGAAAAGTTTACCTCAGCAACAAGTTCGTCTATTTATTGCCATCGGCGTTTTATGGCTTTTCCACGTTTCAGGCATAATAGGCATTAGCATAGGTTATCAGGACTGGTTCACTAGTAGAACTGGTCTCAATTTGGTAATAATGTTTATAGCCTTAATAGCTTTCTACCCTATGGATTCCATCAAAAAATGGATTCTATTTTTTACATTTGGTGTGCTCGGAATCTTGGTAGAATATCTCGGAGTAACTTTTGGCCTTTTTTTTGGAGACTATGCCTATGGCAGTAATTTTGGTCCTAAGATTTTGGGAGTACCTCTACTTATTGGAGTCAATTGGGCCATGCTTACTTTTATTTGTGGTTCAATCGCCAATAAGTTATCCGAAAATATATTTCTTAAATCTCTGCTAGGCACTTTTATGATGCTTTTCTTGGATTTGTTTATGGAAAAGGTAGCACCTATTTTTGATTTTTGGGAATTTACCGGAGGCTATGCGCCCGTAGATAATTATATTGCTTGGGGAGTAATCTCCTTTATCTTTCTACTTATTTTTCATCTGTTCAAGGTTAAAGGCAACTTTCTAATTTCATTTCACATATATATGGTCCAACTCGTCTTTTTTATCTATTTCTATGTCTACTTTTAATTATCATTACATCATCATAGGAGCTGGAGCGGCTGGGTTAAACCTAGCCTTAGCTATGAATGAAGATGCTTTTTTTAAGGATAAGAAGATCCTGATTTTAGACAAGGACAAAAAAAACAAAAACGACAGAACTTGGTGTTTTTGGGAAAAAGGGAATGGCAAGTGGAATCACATCGTTTCTAAAACTTGGAAGAAATCTATCGTTACTGCCAAAGGTGAAGACATCAATTTTGATTTAAAAAAGTACACCTACAAAATGTTAAGGTCAGCCGATTTTTATCAATTTGCGAAAAAAGAACTCGACACTTCCAATATAGAGTGGAAAACAGAAGATGTCCAAAAGGTAGTTCAAAACCAAGATAAAGCTGTCGTGACAACTCTTGAGAATGAATACATGGCCGATATTATATTTGATAGTAGAATTCCATCGCTTTATACTTTAGACCATTCAGACTCTCTTAGTATAGCTCAGCATTTTAAAGGATGGATTATCGAAACTGAGGAAGAAGTCTTTGATGATACCCAATTTACAATGATGGATTATAGCATCAAAGATGGGGAAACCACCAGCTTTACTTATGTTCTTCCTATGTCTCCTACTAAAGCACTGGTTGAGTTTACGTATTTCAGTCCAGATCTGGTGAGTGAAGCCACTTATGACCATTATTTGAAAAGATATATATCAGAAAAACTTCACCAGAAGAATTATAAGATCTTAGAGACTGAAAAAGGCGTGATCCCGATGACCAATTTTCCCTTTGAAGATTTTAATCAAAAACACATTATCAAAATTGGGACAGCAGGGGGCTGGGTAAAAGCTTCTTCTGGGTATTCGTTTAAAAATTGCGAGAAGAAAAGCAAGAAAATCATCAAGTTTTTGAAATCAAATTCTGACTATTATCGCAACTCCTCCCCTAAGAAATTTAAGCACTACGATAAAATTTTCTTAGAGGTGCTCAGCAAAGAGAATCACTTTGGTGAGGACCTTTTTTATCGCATGTATAAAAATAATTCTATAAAAACGATCTTTAGATTTTTAGACGAAAAGTCCCTGTTTTCTGAAGATTTAAAAATCATTCTGAATTTGACTTCTTCTCCGTTTATCAAGGCGTTTCTGAGACACGTTAAAAGTGGACTTAAAACTTAATGGCCTTTTAAAGTGACCTTTTTCTGAATGCGAAATCTAGAAAATAATTCCTCGCTGTACCAGTCCAATTCTCTTGTTTTTTGGATGGCCTTAATATGTTCATGACTTTGATAAGCATAAGCTTGAAGGCTTTCTAAATCTTTCCAAACGCTAAAAGTGGCCATTTCCACAAAAGGGAGTTCACCAAAACCTTTAGTATAGATCAACCCCTTAGCATTTTCCAAGGGTTTTTGAGATTCCGGAACGTATTTCCAGAATTTCAATAGCATTTTAGTCTTAATACTGGCTCGGGTAATAACCGCAATTTCAGAATCTGGTTCCATATCTTTTGCATTTACGGTAGATTCAAAAGGGTTTTTATCATTCCATAAGCCTCTGGCTTGTATGCTTTCCAAATAATAAACCTGCATCTTATCTGCGTGACTTTGATAAGCTTTACTGAGCTTATGAGTTTCAAAAAAAGTTTGTGCAGCATCTTCCGACTCCCACACTTGCAAAACCGAATACACACTCCAATCTGGAAAAGGATTAAAATGATCTTTTCCACTTCCCATAAGCTTATAAAAGCTGAGCTCTTTTACAGATTTCATATAGGTATGCCCAAACTGCATCATGGACAACGCCCAAAATTTATTAGAAAATCCTTTATAGTTTAAGACAGTAAGAGTGGTGATTTGGGACATAGCTTTATATAAAAACAAAGATGAAAACTATTTTGTATTAAATATAGTTTTCATCTCTATTTTATTAAATCTTAAACATAAGTGGATAACCTAAATCGAAATTTAAATGTTGACTTTAGTCCTTGTGCTTATCGAACCAACTGGTGATGTACCCAACTTTCCTAAACAAGTTACTAGGCTTCCCTGCAATGCCATGACCGGAACCAGCAATACGTACCATAACCGCTTCAATCCCTTGTAATTTTAAGGCCGAATAGTACTGTTCGGTCTCACTCATTGGCGTTCTATAGTCTTGTTGGCCTGTTAGAAGCATGGTTGGGGTTTTGACATTTCCAACCAAAGAAATCGGTGAAAATTTCAAATACTCCTCTGGGGTTTCCCAAGGTTTATTTTTGAACCAGTACTTGGCAAAAAATGGAGAACCATCTGCCGTCAAGACAAAACTGTACCAATTGATGACTGGCTTTGCCACTACAGAAGCTTTAAATCTATCGGTTTTTCCAATAGACCAAGCGGTAAGGACTCCTCCTCCACTTCCGCCTGTAATATAAAGTTGGTCGGTATTGATATAACCTTGATCGACCACATATTCTGTTGCATCCATCAAATCGTTGTAATCTTCACTTGGATAATTGTGATTGATATAAGCTGCAAAGTCTTCCCCATAACTTGTACTTCCTCTAGGATTTGTATATACCACAACATATCCTCTACTCGCCATAAACTGTAATTCTGGTGAAAATCGAGAACCATAATTGGTATACGGACCACCGTGGATTTCAAGAATCATAGGATAGGTCTTGGAAGGATCAAAATTGGGAGGCGTCAGAATCCAGCCTTGTACTTTAAAATCATCTACTGAAGACTCTACCCAGAACTCTTTGACCTTTCCTATTTTTTTAGACTTTAATAAGTTGGCATTCAAATCCGTGAGACGTTTTGTCTCTCTACTGGATTTTCGAGAAACAACAGCCAATTCTGCAGGTGTCGAGGTGGTCACATGAGAAAAGGCCAGCTTTCCTTTGTTGGAGACTGAATATGTTCCACCACCATACGGACGACCAATACTTGGAGAACCTAAGTTTTCTGCAACTGTAGAGACCTCACCTTTTAGGTTGATTTGTCCAACTTTGCTGTTGCCTTCTTCATCGTATCGAAAATAAATAGACTTACCATCTTTGGCCCAAGTGATAGAAGATATGTCTTGTGCAAAGCCTTTGGACAAGACTTCTAACTCAGTTCCATCTCTAGACATCAGATATAACTTGGTGAGTTGGTAACCCACAAATTTATCGTCGTATCCTGTATAAGCGATATGCTCACCATCAGGTGAAACTTTTGGAGAGTAAAACGGTCCTCTTGTGCTGGTCAATTGTTTACTTACTCCTGTTTCAATGTGCTGTTCAAAAATTTGTTCATTGTTTGGATCTATATCAGCATCTTCAGACTTATCCACCGTGTATAATATGTGTTTCCCATCTGGAGTCCAAGTAGGTGAACCAAATTGATGAGAACCCGAAGTTAGTTGTCGAGCCGTTCCGCCTTCAGCAGAAATCACAAAAATATGACTGTACCCGTCTTGCACGTAGCCTCCGCCATCTCTTCTGTATACCGCTTTATCTATCACGTCTGCTCCCTTTTCCCATTCAGCACCTTTAGGAGGAGTAGGAATTTTAGGCTGGATGGCTTTAGACGACTCAGGAACAAATTTGCTAAATAAGAGTTGTGCCCCATCGGGAGACCAGCTAATGTTAGATGGACTTTCAGTAAAATTCGTCAATGCTGCTGTGGTCTTGGACTCTACCCAATACACATAGAGTTGGTTAGACCCGTCCTGATTGGACGTAAAGGCAAACTTATCGCCTTTTGGAGACCAAGTGACATTCCCATGATATTTGGTCCCAGAGGTGATAGGATAGTGAGTTTCACCATCAAAAGATATGTGCCATAAGTTGACCAATCGGCTATCGGTCATCACATCAAATTGATGCCTTTCGTAAATAATTGTTTCACCATCTGGAGAAATCTCTGGACTACCGACCATTTGCAAATCAAATAGATCCATATAGTCAAAAAAGTCTTCAGAAACTTGAGCTTTCAGTTGGGTGGTAGCTACCAAAAAGAAAGCAAGGATGTAGCTGCGTAAACGTAATATAGTCATAGGTTTAGGTTTAGTTTGAATATTTTTTAGGGGATACTCGATAGTTAGTATTTTGCTCAAAGAGTTTAGCATAACTAAACAAATCTGACTCTTTATAAGGTTGTGCCATAAAGGTGAGACCTTTGGGCTCTCCTTTAGAAGTATAGCCCATCGGTACTGTAAGACCAGGATATTTTGCAGCAGCAGCTTGTCCTGCATTATAATTATTGATCGATAAAATTGCATCTAATCTATTAGCAATCATTGGGGCCTCAAAATAAGAAACACCGGCTTTATAGAGTTTGTCTCTTATGTCTTGAAGCTCCTCTTCAGATAAATTTAAATCTTCGATCCCTTCAAACCTAGCTTGTCCGTAAGGGATTCTAACCAGGGTATCTTCTAGGTTAAATTGCATTACCTCAGCTACAGATTCTACAGTAACGTCTTCAGAGGTATAGGTTTTTAAATAGTTGGCAAGATCTATTTTCATATCTCCACTCAATAGTTGAGTAAAGCCCTCAAAATTCATAGGCTTGGGGTTGATCTCAATAAGTTCAGCTCCTAATGCCTTGAGATCTTCAAGGGCTCTGAGGTATAAAGAATCTTTAAGATAACTGGTATACACACCAAATCTTAAATTCTTTAAGTTTGCTCTAGGATCTATCTCCCAAGGCACTGCAGCACCGGACTTTGCCGTGGCCATTGCTGAAAACACAATAGAATTATCGCTTATGGTTTTGGTAATAGGTCCAGGGGTATCCAAAGTACTAGAAATGGGCACAATCCCTTCCTGACTTAATACACCAACGGTAGGTTTTAAACCTACCGACGATTGCTGACTGGAAGGTGAAAGAATAGAACCCGAGGTTTCTGTACCTATTGCAGCTACTGCATAGTTGGCGGCAACACTCACAGCACTTCCAGAGCTCGACCCACCAGTATCAAAGGTTCTAGGTCCATATGGATTTAAAGTTTGGCCACCAATAGCACTATATCCGTTGGGACAGCCATCGCAAAGGAAATTGGCCCACTCACTTAGGTTGGCTTTTCCCAAAATAAGAGCACCGTGAGATTTTAAATTGGTGACAATCTGTGCATCAATTTCAGTTTGATTATTTGTTAAGGCCACTGCGCCAGCGGTGGTAATCATAGTTTTAGTATTGATGTTATCCTTCAATAAGATGGGCATCCCATAGATAGGATGTTGCTTTTTGGCTTGAAGCGCATCTAGCTCTTCCGCTTGAGCCACCACCTTGGGATTGATGGAGATAATCGCATTTAGCGCTAAGTCTTTGTTACTCTCGGTATCTGCAATCCGGAATAGATACCATTGCGTTAGACTCTTATAAGTAAGAGTTCCGTCTTCAATATGATTTTGAATTGAAGTAATGTCTTGGTCTAAGATGTAAGGCGTAAGCTTTGCGTACTGCTCTTTAGAAAAGCCATTGAGTTGGGAGGTAATGGTTTCTATAATAGCATTCCGATCGGAAACTTTAGATTGTATGAGTTGATAGCGCAAACGTTCCGATGAATTGTCGGCGCTGGAGTCTATTATACCCGTTTCATCATAAGGTACCCAGACCTCAAATTCTGGAGCCGAATTGTCTTTACAAGCGCTTAAACATAGAATGAAAAGGATAACAATAAAAAATGAATTAAACTTAAACTGGTGCATGGATAAATTTTAGAAGTGATGTTTGAGCTAAAAATAGCACAATTTTAGGATTCAATTGGTTTGAATTCAATTATTTAAATGAAAATCTACCTAATAATGAGTATTGTGTAATCTTAATATTATCCTTATTTTTAGGGAATATTTTATAAAATATTAATTTTGATCGCTAAAAAATGCTTTTTGTTACTTTTTCATCCCTTATCTTAGTAACATTATTTCAAGGTGTTTTTAAATCTGATAAATTTTTTAACCCCAATCTATTTTAAGTTTTTGATTATGAAACGACTGAATCTCCTAGAGGTATTAAAGAAAAAGTATCCCAACTGCATTAACCCCAAACTCATTTATGTGGGGCTCTTCCAAACGTCTAAAGACGTTTTTCTAGAGAAAATCCTAGATGACGAACCGGAACGTCTAGTCCAGCATAACCTGGAGCAGATTTACGATAAAGACTTGGTGCACTTCCAACCTATTCTCCAAGGCTGCCTGTTTAACCCACTTATTCCTATCGATGATAATGCCACTCGGTTCTTATTACATATGGATCCGTTGAGTATTATGCTAAACTTTAAAGATATTTTTACTGAAGACGCCACCGATCGCCTACTTAAATATATTTAGAGTTGAGAACTCTGCCGTAAAAACCCATAACCTCTTTTCTGTTGAAACTCAACCCGTCCTTTAAACTAATTATTCTTTTAGTCCTTTTAAAAAGTGTATCCTCCTGTAAAGTTGGTCGGTTTATCGTCTTTAATTTTGCAGATATCAACGACCATAAGAAATTTCCATCAAGACTTATAGAAAAAGATTCCATCAGCTTCCAATTTACAGAGGCCAAAGTTTCCAAAATACCAGATTCTGTTAAGGTTAGAAAAGAGAAAACCAGTTTTGAAACCTATCTAGAAGATAACGAAACCGTCGCGTTTCTAGTGATTAGAAACGACACCCTTTTATATGAAAACTATTGGTATGACTATAACCGCTCTTCTATTGTGCCGTCATTTTCTATGGCCAAATCGGTGACCTCCATCCTTATAGGCATAGCGATAGACGATGGGCTTATCACTTCTGTAGAGGAACCGTTAACCACGTATATCCCAGAGCTGAAAGAGAATGGGTTTGACCAGGTAAATCTTGAGCATCTGCTCCAGATGACCTCCGGGCTAAAGTTTAGCGAAAGTTACTATAATCCCTTTGGGACGGTGGCTACCTTTTATTATGGGAGACGCCTCAGGAAAGCTATTGAAAAGCTAGAACTTGAGAATCCTCCCGGAGTTGGGTTTGATTATACTAGCGGCGAAGCACAATTGCTAGGCTTGGTTTTGGAACGGGCGCTCAACGGCCAGACCGTCTCTTCGTATCTAGAAGAGAAGCTGTGGAAACCTCTCCAAATGGAATACGATGCCAGTTGGAGCATTGATAAAAAGAAAAACGGACTGGAGAAAACCTTTTGCTGCCTAAATGCCAAAGCACGTGATTTTGCCAAGCTAGGCCGACTCTACCTCAACAAAGGAGACTGGAATGGACAGCAAATTGTCTCTAAAGCCTGGGTAGAGCGCTCTACAGCGGTCGATACCACAAAAGGAAGCTCTTGGGAATACCAATACCAGTGGTGGATCCCCACCAAGACCGGCGACTTTATGGCCAAAGGAATTCTAGGGCAGTATATTTACGTAGACCCCAAAACCAACTTGATCATCGTAAGACTAGGGAAAAGTAATGGCGATACTAATTTTGAAAGCCTCTTTGTAAGTATGAGTTCGTATTATAAAATGTAAAATTAGAAAGAATTCGTTTATCTTGTATTAGTTCAGGTAAATGGGTAGTTTTATATAAAAAGAGTTAGGCATAATTATAATTATGGCAAAAACTGTAACAAAATTTTCATTATTTATTGCTTCGCCTAATCATCTTGAAGTAGAAAGTTCTGCGACTGTTATAAAATAATAAACCATTAAAACACGATAAGCCTATGACCTGTAAGACGTGCAATGCTAAATTCAGCTACTTTAAAGTATTAAAATCCTTTTGGCTTGGATATCAAGATATAAAATGTGACCACTGTGATTCAACTTATGAACATAAGCTATCCAACAGAGTTTTAGGAGGACTGATGGTGATGATTTCAATTTTTGTAAGTTTTATTATTTTCAGTGACAAACCTAAGTTAGTTCCTATCATTGGGTTTGTAGTGATGTCTATGGTTTTATCGTTACTCTTACCGTTTATCATGAAGTTCCGCCTATTAGAATAAAATACAGGAGTTGTTCTGATCTTAAAAGTAAATTTAGAAAAAACAAAACCGACACAAATGAAAAACTCAAAAATAGGAATTGGAGTTATGGCCATCGCCATTTTTATTATCGGAATGGGGATTGGTTTGAAATTAGGCGACTCTGAAATGAATATCACCCTCTTCACCGTTGTGGGTTTAGCTTTAAGTGCAATTGGTTTTTTGATTTTAGTTAGGGCAAATAAAAAAACAGATGAAATGCGTTAATCGACCTCATGACTTAGTAGTAATAACATAAAAAACATCAGGCTGCAAAATTTCTTTTTGACGGCCGTAGCACTTCTCCTTGGAACCACATTTTACAATCAATTTGATTTTGAAACTATAGAGTTTGACGATACAACCTTAGCCATTTTGTATAGCATCGTCCTCCTATTATCAATTTGCGGGAAAGCTAAAAACGACAAAAAGCAATCTAAAAAATAAAAATCCACGACTACTACTTAAGGATTCATTTAGTGAGAGTTCACCTGCTTTAATCATCCATGGTATGTAACTCTTAAATTGATTCCCATTTAGTTCCAGACATCCACATTCGTAAAAGACTAGAGTTGAGTTGATTGATAAATCTATGCAGGTCAGAATAAGTAAAAAATTCTGATCGTGCGGACTAACTTTTCAATTCTCAATCCATAAAAAATATTTATACATATTATTATATAATCAGTATATTCAATTTTAAGTTGCATATTTTTCATAAAAATTACCCAAATAATGAATAATAAACATTTATTTGCCTTTTAATTATTATTTTTAATAAAAAAAATTATGAAAACAAAAACTATTTTAAGCATCGCTCTAGCGGCTATTTTTTTAAGCAGTTGCGCCGTGATTAGGCCTGGTGAGGCTGGAGTAAAACAGACACTTGGTGATTTTTCAGACGAAGTGATAACTCAAGGGACTATAATTTATAACCCTTTTATAAGTAAAGTGATAAAAGAATCTACACAGACCAATAATATAAAACTTTTTCTGAGTCTACCCAGTAAAGAAGGTCTTAGTGTAAATTCTGAGATTTCAATTTTATATCGCTTGGAAAAAAATAAAATACCATCTGTATTAGAGAATTTAGGGCGAGAGTATGAATCTATAATTACTAGCGTATTTAGATCAGCTTCTTCTGATATATGTGCTAAGTTTTTTGCCAAGGATATGCACTCTGGGATGCGTGCACAGATAGAGAAAGAAATCAAAGTCAGTATGGAAGAGAATATTACGAAACAAGCCGATGGTATCGAACTTATTGCTGTTTTAATGAAAAGCATACAATTACCTCAGGGTTTAGCTAATTCTATAGAACGAAAATTGCAGGCTGAACAAGATGCTATGCGATTGGTGTTCGTTCTAGAACAAGAAAAATTGGAGGCCGAGAGAAAAATAATAGGTGCAAAGGGAGAGCGAGATGCCCAGCTAATTTTAGCAGAAGGACTTACTGATCAAATTATAAAAACTAGAAGTATAGAGGCCTTTAGTAAATTATCTCTATCTCCAAACTCAAAAATAATCATCACCGATGGAAAGGCCCCCCTATTGATTAATATTGATCAATAAATTTTGGAAACGGATTTTGTAGTTCAACGGATACTCAGTAGAACCACAAATGCAAAAATCAGTAGTACTGACGTTGAAGCACCTGTAATGTTAAGTACTGATTAGAATACAAAACTGTTTTTTCGTTTTGTTTATGATTAAGTTGAAGGCCATCTCAGATTTGAGATGGCTTTTAGTTTAATAGAAAGCTGTATATCCGGAATACTATAATGCCTGAATTTTGAAAAGAAAAAACGATTATATTCACAAAGTAATCAGACTTTAATCCTCAAGAGTTGTTTGAACCAAAACCGGCGCTTCACAATTATAAGCCAAGAACATTAATAAAAATAAGCCTAGTGATTGGAATTCTTTTTTGCTCGTCTTTATGGGCTTGCGGAACAAATAAAGACGACCGCTTTATTTTCTTCCTTCACAATCGATTTTTAGAAGAACACGACTTAAATAAATTACATCCGAAATTTGGACGGACAGAATACAATGAGATCATTGCCGAATTTGAAAAAAACGAATTTAAGGTTTTCAGTGAAAAAAGAAACGGAAACGTAAATGCGAGGGAAAACGCCTTAGGAATTGTGAAACAAATTGACAGCTTAATAAAAAGCGGTACTGAGTCCAACAACATAACAATCATTGGAACATCAAAAGGTGGATATATTGCTCAATACGTTTCAACATTAGCAAACCCTCCAAACTTGGATTTTGTTTTTATCGGAAGTTTTAGGACTAGCGACTTGGAGAGTATTCCAGAAATCAACTATTGCGGTAACATTCTAACCATTTACGAACAGTCCGATCCCTTTGGAGTTTCTGCATTAGACCGTAAAAAATCTTCAAGCTACAAAATCAAACATTTTAAAGAAATTGAGTTGAATACAGGAATGGGACACGGCTTTTTATTTAAAGCTTTAAAAGAATGGATTGAGCCGACAATAGATTGGGCTAACGGAAATTACAAAAGCAAGTAAAAAGAGTCTGGGAACCTCTTTAAATTAAGTGAAAAATGAATCCTACTTAACATAACAAATGAAAGATAAAATTATAGAATGGAATGTAGACCCAGTGATTTTTTGGATAACTGACACATTTCCTTTAAAATATTATGGCTTGTTTTTTATGACGGGGCTTCTCTTAGCTCATTACATTATAAAACGCATTTACATTAAAGAAAATATACCAATTGAAAATTTAGAAAAGCTATTTATCTACATCGTTGTTGGAACACTTTTGGGAGCAAGACTCGGACATTGTTTATTTTATGACCCTTCCTATTATTTTCAAAATCCAGTCGAAATTTTACTCCCTATCAAAAAGATAGGGGACTCCTATCAATTTATTGGATTTCAAGGACTAGCAAGTCATGGAGGAGCCATGGGGGTTTTAATTGCAATCGCTCTCTATTGCAAAAAATATAAAACTAACTTTTTATGGGTGTTAGACAGAGTGACAATTGTTGCACCAATTGCAGCTGCTTTTATAAGATTTGGGAATTTTATGAATTCAGAAATTTATGGGAAACCAACCGATGGAAGCTGGGGCGTTGTTTTTCAAAGAGATGATTTGATACCAAGACACCCATCTCAACTCTATGAGGCTTTTTCATACCTTCTCATATTTGGTATATTATTTCTTACATATAAGAATAGAGCTAAAGAAAAAGCTAATGGACTTATATTTGGAGTGTTTTTAGTTTTACTATTTTTAACACGTTTTTTAATAGAATTTTTTAAAGAAAATCAGGTTGGGTTCGAAAGTGAAATGTTCATTAATATGGGTCAAGTTTTGAGCATCCCTTTCATTATAATCGGACTGATTTTAATAATTACGAGGAAAAGACAAGCAGAAAACACCTTATAGACATTGGCAATATTTTGAGGAAATAGAGTTAAATACAGGAATGGGACACGACTTTTTATTTAAAGCTTTAAAAGAATGGATTGAACCGACAATAGATTGAGCAAACGGAAATTACAAAAGCAAGTCAAAAGCGTATAATACCATCTTAATAAATTAATTGTTTCAATGATTACTGCCGCATCCTCTAGGACTCAGATTCTTTCACTTTACCAGCTAGGGAATTAAGTTTTTATTCCTTAAATTAGTTACTAAATAAGATATGTGTGTAACATAATAATAGTGTCGCCAATCCAATAAAAAGCCATGAAAAAAATAATTCTAATCTTGATAAGTATTTTATGTAGTCATTTTTTATTTTCTCAATCTAACGAAAATCAAACAACCAGTAGGATAGTTGTAAAGTTTAAAATTGATAAGAAACCCAATAAAACAAGCGTTGAATCATATCAAAAATTTGATATGCCTAATATTGATTTGCTAAATAAGAACAACAGTATTAGATCCATAAAATTAACAGGGAATAAAAGACAAGAAGACACTTATGTTCTTGAATTTGATGTAAACCGACCTTTGGAAGAACTCATAGAATTATATTTAAAAACAGAACTGTTCCTCTATGTTGAACCTGATTTTATTGGTAAAGGTCATGGTTTTAAAACTACACCCAATGACTTCTATTTTAACCGCCAATGGTCACACTACAACGATGGCTCCTTTTTGTTATCAAATTCAACTATCGACGCTGATATTGATACAGACTTAGCCTGGGAAATCACCCAAGGAGACCCAAATTTAATAGTCGCTATTTTGGATTCTGGCTTAAAGTTAAATCATCCTGAATTTTCAAGAAGAATATGGAATAACACTAATGAAACTCAAAATGGTTCTGACTCTGATTCAAATGGTTATTCAGATGACTTATTTGGCGGGTGGGATTTTGTTAATAATGATAATGACCCTACAGATGACCATGGACACGGTACCAACGTTGCTGGAATTGCATTAGCATCTGGAAATAATAACATAGGATATGCCGGTGTCAATTGGAATTCTAAAATTATGACGTGTAAAATATTAGACGAAAACAATAGTGGTTTTTATAGTTGGTGGGCAGAAGCTATTTACTATGCTGTGGATAATGAAGCCTCTGTAATTAACATGTCTGTTGGAGGAAATGCATCATCAATACTTTTGGAGGAGGCAATAAATTATGCATACAATAATAATGTTCCTGTGGTAGTCTCAACTGGAAATCAAAACTCGGTGATACAATACCCAGCTAAATATATAAATGCTTTTGCTATTGGCTCAACAAATTCTGACGATACAAGAAGTGCTCCGTTTTTTTGGAGTGACACTAGCGGAAGTAATTATGGAGCGGAATTAGATTTTGTGGCACCTGGAAATTACATCTATGGGTTAGATCACTTATCAAATACCAATTATAATTTTTATTGGGGAGGAACTTCACAAGCAGCCCCTCACGTAGCTGGATTAATTTCTTTATTATTATCTGTAAATGCAGATTTGACTGTAGACGAAATTAGATTAGTATTAGAGGAATCTTCTGAAGACCAAGTAGGAGATTCAGAGGATACGTTTGGATGGGATCAATATTATGGGCACGGGAGAATTAATGCTTTTCAAGCTTTAACGAGTCCCCTCTTAAACATTAATAGTTTTGAAAACGCTAATGAAAACGTAATGATTTATCCTAATCCATCAACAACGGGAAGTCCTCTAGAAATATTAAATCTAATTGATGGAGATTATAATTTAAGTTTTTATACTATTTTAGGGCAAAATTTATATGAAAAAAAAGTTGCAGCAAGTCACTCTAAAATAAGAGTATTGCTTCCTGAATTCAATTTTGGCACTTATTTGCTCAAAATAAAAAACAATTCTCAAAATATTACAATTTTTAAAAAACTGATAATAAGATAGTTATATTCAACGAATTACCCAAATGCATACCATGGTTTTTTAAAAGTCAATTAAATAATATCTTTATCTTGATAGTATCAAAAAACAAAAATGAGTGAATACCTAATCTAGTATTTTAAAAGAACCTATGAAAAACGTATACTTTGTCTTCTTACTCACTTTTATCTTCCCCCTTTTCACCAATAGCGCTCTTGCCCAGTGTGATGACATAAGTTTAGAGAATCTTACAAACCCAGGGCCATTTGATGTAGAAACCCTTACCGAGGCAGATGGAATTCGAAATGGGCCTGATTATTTAGAAGCGACCATTTACTACCCAACCAATGCTAAACCGCCCTTCGCAAGTATTGCAATAGTCCCTGGATTTTTATCGCTTCCTTCGAGTGTTGAAGAATGGGGACCATTTTATGCGTCTCACGGAATCGTGACCATTATTATAGGTACGAATATTCTTTTTGATTTCCCAGAGGCACGAGCTAATGCACTGCTAGATGCTTTGGAAACCATCAAACAAGAAAATAGTAGAGCCTCTTCTCCGCTTGAAGGAGCACTCAACTTAGACCAATTGGCCGTAAGTGGGTGGTCTATGGGCGGTGGTGGTGCTCAAAGGGCTGCTGTTATTGATAATAGCATTGCTGGTGTTGTCGCCTTATGTCCATGGCTTCCTAACCCTCAACTTGATCATGAAAGTCCAGTCCTTATTTTTAGTGGTGAGGATGATACTGTAGCTCCTCCTTCACAGCACGCAGATCTTCATTACAATGCAACACCGAGTATGACTGACAAAGTACTTTTCGAAATTGCAAATGGCGATCACTCCATTGCTAATACGCCTAATGGCGGAGGCGGTTCTGTAGGCAGAATAGCCCTATCGTGGCTTAAACTCTATGTGGAAGATAATGATTGTTATTGTCCGTTGTTAACAGACAATCTCTTAGTAAATCCTCCTGCTGCTTCTAAGGTGGAGCAAAGTTTCGAATGTGAATTGTTGGGAATTGATAGTCAGGAATTGGCTATTGGATTTTATCCCAATCCAACCAGAAACATAGTCTATTTAGAAATTCCTAATGACGTTCGTTATGAACTCATTTCGTCCCTAGGTCAACCTTTATTGGAAGGAAATCTAACTGGAAATAACAAGCAGATTGATTTGTCTCAATTTCCAGAAAACTTGTATTACTTGCACATAGAAGGTCAAGTTATAAAACTTATTAAATACAATTAATATCCTTCAAGAGCATGATAGGAAATTCTAAGATATACTAAAGTATAAGTTTTGTATACCTAAACCTTTATTAATTGACAGGTGATAACAAAATCACAAGTAGTGAAATGATTTCTACATAATTAAAATAAACCGGATTAGAAATCAAATTTTTGAAGTCAGTAGTTAGTTATTTTTGATTTATCTAATTACTCTAAACCATTTTTACCATAAGATTATTAAATAGAGTTTATTTATTGAGTGAGTGACCTACTCATCCTAAAGCAAAATTCATTAAAATGTCTATTTAAGTGGATTAAAGTCAATTAGTCCAAGGCAAAAGTCATAAATCAATCGAAATTACTTTATATCGCTAGGGTTTTGATCATAGCATAGATGAAATTAAAGTTTTTTCGAAATTTACAACATAAACTGATTAGCTCGTTTTCTGAGGTGTTTGAGAGCTTTCGACATCTGGTTTTCCACTGTCTTTACAGAAATGTCCATGTCTTCAGCAATATCTTTATAGATGGTTTTTTCTAGTTTGTTTTTGACAAAAATTTCTTTACATCTGGGTGGCAACTCATCTATATACTGGTGTAATTTATTGATTTTGGTTTGCTTATGATTTTCCTGAGTATTCATTGAACTCGCAATCACCTCCCATTTAATAGTATCTAAATCATCAAATTTTATTTTCTTTTTTCTTAAGTGCTGTAAAAATTGATTGTGACAAGACGTAAATAAGTAATTCTTAAGTGAACCTGTGATGGTAATTTTAAGACGATTTTCGTAAAATTTCATTAACATATCTTGAACAATATCTTCAGATAATTTTTTGTTTTCACAAAGCTTAAAGACATAATTACAAAGCCATTGGTAGTATTTATCGTACAGAATTTGGTAGGCGATTTCATCGCCTTGTTTAAGTTTTTGTATGAAAATAAGATCTATCACTTTTAGCAATTTAGGAAAAATATTTAATTTATCTTAAGTTAAATAGGGGTTTTTAAATAAAACCGCATCTTATAAGTAAGAGATCTACAAAATTTTAAATGAATTCAGACCAACTTATTGATAATTATTTAAAGGGCAATCTTTCTAAAAAAGAGCGTGTTCAGATAAATAAATGGGTTAAAAAAGACTTAAATAATCTTAATTATTTTAAGGAACATATCCGTTTTCATTCATATGTCATCCCCTTAAATTTTGATTCCGATAAAGCCTTTGATCGTTTTTATCAAAAAATTCAAGAGAAAAAACAATTACGCAAACAAAGACTAAAAATATTTTATTGGGCTGCAAGTTTTACAGCCTTAATAGGTTTAGGTCTTCTCTATCAAAATTCAGAATTATTATTTATAGAACAAGACAATATAGCAGATAGAAGAGAGGCTAATGAAAGTCTTAAGGAAATCCAAGTTACTTTATCAGATGGAAGTCATCACCGTATCGATAAAAAATCAACTATAAGCCTTGAGAACAAATCAGGTAGACGTGTTGCAAGCCAATTAAATAATATATTATCTTTTGAAGATTACTCTTCTAGTGTAGAAGATACCTCAACAACCCAAATTGACATACCATATGGTGAGAAATTGAGGCTTAGACTATCTGATGGTAGCTTGGTCTGGTTAAATTCCGGAAGCAGCTTAAGCTTTCCACAACAATTTAGTTCTAAGTCCAAAACCAGAGAAGTAAATGTGATCGGTGAGGCCTATTTTGAGATTTCCAAAAACAAGAAAAAACCTTTTATAGTACATACGCCCAGCGTAAGCGTGAAAGTCTTGGGGACTCATTTTAATATTTCTTCCTATGCCAATGATTCTAAATCAGAAACAACCCACATGGAAGGCAAAGTTCAAGTTTACAATAGCCTTCAAAAAAATACTCCTGTTGAATTACTACCGAATCAACAGGCAGTGTTTGAAAAGACAAGTCAAAAATTTCAAAAAAAAACAGTAGACGCCAACGCTTATAACAGTTGGATTGATAACATCTTGATTGTAGACGGTCTTTCCTTTTTTGAACTTAAGAAGAGGCTAGAACGCAAATACAATATTACAATTACCAACGAATTGGATTATTTATGGAAGAAAACCTATAGAGGGGAATTTAAAGATGAATCTCTTGCCGAAACCCTAGAAACCATTGCCCTAAGTTCGAAATTTAGCTTTTCTATAGATGGAAAACACATTAGAATTTTTAATAAAAACCCAAAGGATTAAGCAGATCAACAACCAGTAGTTCAACACAAGTATTAACTTAAACACTTTATTATGAAAATTTACACAAAAAGATTTGAACATCGAAGATGTTCAATTTTACGTATGACAACACTAAAAGCGATGCTCATAGTATTCTTATCGTTCTTTGTTGTTAACCCAAGTTTTGCAAACCCAAAACTGCAACAGAACATATCTATTGCTTATGAAGATGCAACGCTTCTTGATGTTTTAAACGACATCAAATCGAAGTCAAAATTCAATTTCTTTTATGATATAAATGAAATTGATGAGAATAAAAAAGTAAGTATTGAAGCCAAGAACGAAGCTTTTGAAAACATTTTAGGTCAAATTAGCAAGCAAGTCAACTTCGATTATACCTTCAATGGAAATCAAGTAGTACTTACAGCCGGCATTACAAATGCTAAAATGGTCACTGTTGCTATCCAAGATCGAGAAGTAACAGGAATAGTTGTAGGACCAGAAGGAAATCCACTACCTGGAGCTAATGTCATAGTGAAAGGAACCAGCGTAGGCGCACAAACCGACTTTGATGGAAACTTTACAGTACAGGTTCCTGAAGGTTCAAAATTCCTTGTAATCTCTTATGTAGGTTTTAAAGATGAGGAAGTGAATGTAGAGGGAAAATCCAACGTAACAGTTCAATTGAAGCCAGATGCTGGACAACTTGATGCCGTGGTTGTTATAGGTACTCGAGGTAAGCCGAGAACCTCTTTTGACTCTCCAGTAGCTGTAGACAATTTTAAAACATCGGAGTTACAAAAAACAGGTAAAACGTCAGTAGATCAGCAATTGATGCTACGCGTCCCTTCCTACAATGCAACAGAACAGCCAGTATCTGATGCGGCTGCTCACTTTAGTCCTGCGGGTTTAAGAGGTCTTTTTCCTAGTAGAACTTTAGTATTGGTAAATGGAAAACGGAAAAACGCCAGTGCGCTTGTTTACAGTTATGTCACTCCTGGCCGTGGTGAAGTTGGGGTAGATATGAAAGCTATTCCCTCTGCAGCTTTAGAAAGTGTAGAAGTTTTGAGAGACGGTGCTGCTGCACAGTACGGATCTGATGCAATTGCTGGTGTCATTAATCTAGTGATGAAGGAAAATGTGGATCCTTTTGTGAATACAGGCTATAGCTCTACAACTCGAGGTGACGGTGAACAGTACCAATTGGAATCTGGCTTCGGTATAGATCTTGGACCTGAAGGTTACGCCAATTTCACATTAAGTCATATGGACTCTAAGGCTACACAACGAGCAGGAACAATCACAAGTGTTGAAGATGAAGCTGGTTATTGGGGTGTAACAGACGATTCAGATTTTAACACAAGCGATTTGACGTCTTTCTTAGATAGAAATCCAAGCGCTGGTTTCCAAGTGGGCTTGCCCAATATGACCATTACTAATTTTGCTTATAATCTAGGATTTACGCTAGATGAAGAAACCAATACAGAAATTTATTCTTTTGGAACACTAACCGACAGAGAAGGTTCTGCACCTCAGTTTGCAAGAGTACCATATTGGGTGCCTGGATTTGAGGCCATCTATCCAGATCAAGAATTCTTTTTGGCTCAAATGGCTCCTCAAATTCGAGATCATACCTTTGCACTTGGTTTGAAAACAACCTTTAATGAGTGGAATTTTGACTTAAGTTCTATCTTAGGTAAAAATAGAATTGATTATTATATCGAAGATTCGTTTAACCAGTCTTTTGCTGGAAGTAGTCCTTCTGATTTTTATAATGGTGCCCATGAATTTAGCCATGTGGTAAATAATTTGGACGTTAATAGAACCTTTTACGATGCAGGACTTGAAGCGTTATCTGTAGCTTTTGGTTTAGAACACAGGACAGAAAACTTTGTAACCGAAGAGGGTGAATTTGCTTCTTACGGCGACGGAGAATCTCCCGATGCACAAGGAGGCAGAACGGGTTCAGAATCTTTTGGAGGTTTTAGCCCAGAAAATGCATCAGACGATTACAGATCTAATATTGGTTTTTACACAGACATCACAGCAGATTTTACAGAATCATTTTTGGTGAGTGGTGCTTTACGTTATGAAGATTATAGTGATTTTGGTTCTAATGTAAGTTGGAAATTGAGCTCTAGATATAAACTCCTCGATGATAAATTGGTCATAAGAGGTTCTGTAAGTAGTGGTTTTAGAGCGCCATCTTTACACCAAGTCTACTATACAGCTACAACAACGACTTTAACAACTAATGGGGTTCAGCAAAATGGCATTTTGAACAATGCCAACCCTGCTTTAAGAGCGCTTGGTATTCCTGAACTAGATGCTGAAACATCTTTTAACTTAAGTGGAGGTTTGACGTATCGATTCAATAGAAATTCTGGGATCACTATAGATGCCTACCAAATTGATGTGGATGATAGAATTGCACTCTCTGGGCAAGTTACAGCCACAGGAGATCCAAATAGCCCTATAGACCAGACTCTAGAGAATGTTGGAGTGGGTTCTGCTGGTTTTTTCTTAAATGCTATAGATACAAGAACCCAAGGAATTGATATTGTATATAGCTACAGTAATATAGAATTGGGAAGAGGTTTCTTAAGTGGTAGTATAGCTGCTAACTTCAATGAAACAGAAGTGCAAGGAACTAATTTTCCTGCATTTATTGAAGAGAATAACTTAGGAGATGCTATTTTTTCAAGAGAAGATATATCCAGAGTTGAAAGCTGGAGACCTCAAGAAAAAGTTGTCGCTACGGCTACTTATGAAATCGATCGGGTTACCGCATACATATCTTTGATGTATTACGGTTCAGTAACTTACAGACACCCAAATGATCCTATAAACGATGCTACCTATGGAGGTAAAACCTTGACAGATTTGAGCATTAACTATGCGTTTACAGACAAAATTAATTTTACTCTGGGCGTGAGTAATTTATTTGATGTTTTCCCTGATACCTTTGCGGAAGCTTATGCATCGACTGGTGGAACACCACAAGATAGAAATTTAGATTTCGTAGGAAGATTTAAGTACCCATGGCAAACCACACAGTTTGGTATTGACGGAACTCGAATCTTTTCTCAATTGAATATTAGTTTCTAAAGTAGGATTTAAATTAATTTTTCAACCCCCTGTTTTTAAAAAAAACAGGGGGTTATTTTTTTACATGATTTTATCAACACGAACGGCGAAGGAAATGAAGAAGCTTTTATAGGATACAATCAGCAACTAGATTTATGAAAAAATAGATATATAAAAGTTTTACACTTTATAAAATCGCACAAAGTTAACCTGTAACCTATACAACTATTTAGCATCTTGTCTAAAATGATAAACCATTCTTTGGCTTTATGAAGAGAATTTATAAAGTTCTAATTATTGTCGCTTTGGTTGGAGGAGGGCTTACTCTTTGGAAACTGAAAAGTCTTCAATCCCTATTGGAGGACTCAAAGTACAGTCAATACGTTTAATAATTTTACAGGGTCAGAGGCTTTAAGTTTTCTGAAATTAAATGGATTGGAGATTCATATGGAACTTTTCAAACAGATATAGGCGCTTTTTTTTGTAAAGGTTGAACTCAATGGAATCGACGATTCGTTTTATATGCAGTATGATACAGGTACCCAACAAACCTTGTTTTATGGCAAAACCTTAAACGCTTTACAAGCAAAATAGCCCTCTTTTGAACCTACAAAAAGTCAGTCTGGGAGTTATTGGTTAAAATCAACCCATTTAAAAATAGACAAACTTAATTTTGAAGCAGATAATTTATTAGTACAGGCTAATCTGGAAAACGCAAAAATAGATACTTTATTCACAGTTCTCGGTTCAATTGGTTGATAACGGGATTAGCCGGGAATGATTTGTTCCTTAACAAAGTCCTTTTCATCGATACTGAAAATAATTTTTTCGGGATTAGTAAATATAAAAGTCTAAATCCTATTTGAAAAAGTCTCACTGCTCTACCCCTATTATCTTGTGGAAGTAATTTTTCTAGAGTGTTCAACACAGAGGTGAACCAAAAACGAACAATTTAATAAATGCAAAGGACTTCTTCTAAAAACTGAGAGTCCTACAAACTTTTTTAAGTTTAATTTCTAAAACTTACTCGCCACTTAAACATCTGTATAAAAAGTCTCAATATAAGCGATATCGATTGCGAAAAAGATATGCTTTAGAAGAAATAACAACTTGTCCACCCATATATAAGAGCCATCACACCTTTACAGGGGCATTAATTAACTATACATTACCTATACATTTTTAGTTATATTAACAAATATTTATATTTAACATCCTTCGCATATTAGATATAGTAGGACTTTATTAACTAATTTTAGGAATAACTCAATAAAACTACTTATTTTTTAAGATGTATGTTTTTTGTAGTGTATTTTTTTAAATAATTATCAACTCAAACCTTTAAGTTTGATATACAAGGATTAACAAATATCTAACACATGAAAAAAATTCTATTTATAAGTGTTGTCTTGCTCTCTACTGTGATGGGGTTTTCTCAATCTCAAAAAGTTTCAGTCGCCACAGATGACCAAGGGATGAAACTACAAGTTGATGGTAGTGACTTTATGATTAATGGTATGAACTGGGACTACTTTCCTAGAGGAACAAATTTCAATTACAGCTTATGGAACCAATCGGACGATGTCATAAAAGCAGCCTTAGATGCTGAAATGGGCTTGCTCAAAAACATGGGAGTCAATACCATTAGACTGTATACAGGTATTCAACCAAAATGGATAGAGTACATTTATGAAAATTATGGTATTTACACCATGTTAAACCATTCTTTTGGTAGATATGGTTTAACTATCGATGGAAACTGGACTCCTGTGACAAAATATGATGATTTAGCAACTCAGGAATTACTTCTTTCGGAAGTAACGGAACTAGCTAATGATTACAAAGGAACTCCTGGTCTTTTACTTTTTCTTTTAGGAAATGAAAACAACTATGGCCTATTTTGGGCTGGTGCGGAAACAGAAGATTTTCCAGAGGAGGAAGATGAAAAACGAGCAGTTGGAGAAAACAGAGGGCGACCAATGTATCGCTTAATGAACGAAGCCGCTGTTAAAATGAAAGAAATAAATGATTCTTTACCGGTGGCTATTTGTAATGGTGATGTTTTATTTCTAGATATTATTGCCGAAGAATGTCCCGATGTAGATATTTATGGAACCAACATGTATCGCGGCAAGTCTTTTGGAAATGCTTTTGAGACGATTAAAGAAGTTTATGGCAAGCCTGTTCTATTTACAGAGTTCGGTGCAGATGCTTTCAATGCTTTAGAGAACCAAGAAGACCAAAAATCTCAGGCTTACTACATGGTCAATAACTGGAAAGACATTTATGAGAATGCTGCTGGATTAGGAAAAGCGGGGAACTCAATTGGGGGGTTTACCTTTCAATTTAGCGACGGCTGGTGGAAATACGGACAGACTAAAAATCTTGATGTTCACGATAGTAACGCCTCTTGGTCTAACGGTGGTTATGACAGAGACTATGAAGAAGGTAAAAATAACATGAATGAGGAATGGTTTGGGATTTGTGCAAAAGGAGCAACAAATTCAAGAGGTTTATACGAGTTATATCCGCGAGCTGCTTACTATGCCTTAAAAGAAGCACATCAACTAGATCCTTATGCAGAGGGGGTAAATGCTCAATTTGTCGATAACTATTTCAGCAATATTTCATTAACCGATGCTGTGTTACGAGCTAGAGGTGACAAAGCCGCAATGGGTGGTGGAGATTCTCAAAAAGTAGGTATTAGTAGAATAGCAGCACATTTATCTACATTTTATACTGGGGGTAGTTTAATTACTACTCCAGATAACCCAGATCCAAATGACAATTCATATCCCAACCAACTTGGGTTTGATCAAATGCAGTCTTATTTTATAGGAGTAGGCGGACAACCAGCGCCAAACGTTAACTTTAATGTAGACTTTAACATTGTAGGTGATGTTGCTGAGAATCCTATTAATGAGATTTTCTACGAAAACAGAGCTAGACCCATAAGAGTGACTTCTCCCGATGGCGAAGTTATCCTTCAAGACAATAATAATTTGCAGGTTTATCAAGCAGAGTTTGAATGGAAAAATGACGATTTTGATTTAAGAGGCTTTTACAGAACAGGACACTACCATTGGGGCTATGAAGGTGATATCTTTGGATTATATCCCGAAGCTAACTATGGCCCCAATTTAGATATCTACGGCGGTATCATTTCAGGTATTGAAGTGGATGCTAAAGGAACATTAGAAGGCTTAAAAGCAGCTCTAGGTCCACAATTGTGGTGGGGAGCTAATCCAACGATGTTATTTAAATATTCCAAAACTATTGCCAAGTGGGATATTACAGGGATTTATAATAGGGATGTAGAAACAGACTTAGAATTCGATGAAAATGGACGACGAGTTTTAGATCAAAATCAGGTTAGAAGTGGGGTAATTCCACCCTGGCCAATGGAAAGAGCAACTCTTGCTTTTGAACGGGATTTTGGAAAGTTTGGATTAACCTTTGGCAGTATTTGGGCTGGAAGGCCATTAAATGGGAGTTCTTACCAAGATATTAATGATGCAGGAGAGATTGTCGTAGATGAAATTAACTCAGATGATAATTGGGGTGGAAAAGCAAAAATAACCTACGAGGATGGTAAATTTAAGTGGTATGCACAAGGTTCAATTATGGGTCTTGTGGCCAATGGAAGTGCAGACCCAACCATAACATTTACCGGCTGGAAACTTAAAGATACTGGTAGCGGTAACCAAAGCAATTTTTTATCGGGTATAACCTACAATATTGGGAAATGGCAAATAGCTCCTAATTTTTTATGGCAAAAACCACTAGTAGATCCAATGCCTAACAACGGAGAGGCCCCTGGACGTTTAAGGAATTTTATAGATGATCCTTTTGCAGTAAGATGGAATAGAGAAACAACTGCTGGTGAAATTCTATTTACCTACGACCCTACTCCTGGCACCTTTATGTATGATTGGGATAATAATAAGGCTGAAGATGCAGAATTTGCTATAAGCGCAGGATTTGTCTTTAGACATCTACCTACAACAATGGATGCTCATATTGGTTTCCTTGATACTCGAGAATTTTTTGCTTTTGGGACTTCTGTTCCAGCTGAAGACCTTTATGAGGCTCACGCAAGAATTGTTTCTAAATTAAGTCCAGAATTAGGTATCGTAGGCGCTTTCTATTATGGTAATGGTCAAGCACAAGGAAATTCTCAGAGACTCATCACCGATAGATATGGAGCAAATTTAAACGTGTTCTACAAAAAATTTATCATTAATGGAGATGTAAAAGTAAACGACTGGGGTCCTTTTGACTACCACAGAGATTTTAACTTGACATTTCCTCTACAATTGCAACTTGACATATCTACAACTTTAGGGATGCCACAATGGTATATATTACCGAGTACACAAATTGGAATGAGAGGTATATGGAGGTCCTTAAATGAATTTTCTCCTCGATTTTCTCCAAATAATACACCCATTGGTTCTTTTAACGCAGAACCTATCCTCAGCCCTGTTGGATTCCCTAATGGATCTGAGTGGGAAATTATGACTTATATAAGATTTAACATTGGCAAATAATATTGAAAATGATACACAATAAATCAAAATATTTACAATTTATAGGACTTGTTTTACTGTCTATGATAGTAACGACAAGTTGTGAAAGAGAAGTGTCTGATGCTGCTATACTTGCAACTTTTCCTACTACAGCAGACGTATTTACAGATAATCCAGTAGGACTTACAGATGAGTTTTTTATATCCTTTGATCCAGAAGAAGGTGCAAATGTAAATGGCTTTGATACAGATGAAAGTGAAGCTTATGAAGGCTTTGCTTCCATAAGGATTGACGTGCCTTCACCTAACGATCCTGATGGTGGTTTTATAGGTGGCATTTTTAAAGACCGAGGTGAAGGTAGGAATTTAACCGGTTATGATGCATTGACGTTTTGGGCCAAAGCTTCTACGACAGGAGTTTTAGGAGAAGCTGGCTTTGGAACCGACTTTGATGGGGATAAATTTAGAACCGTCGCAGTGGATTTACAGTTGTCAACTAATTGGAAAAAATATGTGATTCCAATGCCAGATCCATCGAAATTGACTCAAGAAAGTGGCATGTTTGTTTTTTCAGCTGGAACTCAAAGCACCAACGGATTAGGTTTTGTTATATGGTTGGATGAAATTAAGTTTGAAAAACTAGGGACAGTGGCACAACCAAGGCCTGCTATTCAAAATGGAGAGGATGTGGTGATCCAAAATTTTATAGGGGGAACCGTAAACATTTCAGGATTAACCCAGACTTTTAATACGGCAACCCAGGGAGATGTAACTGTAAATGCAGCTACTGCTTATTTTGAATTTCAATCATCAAATGAAGCTGTCGCAACAGTAAATGCTTTAGGTCAAGTTAATGTTGTAGGGGCAGGCACAGCTACTATTACAGCATCTTTGGGAGTAAATGAGGCTCAAGGGTCATTAACCATCGAATCGTTAGGTAATTTTACGCCTGCCCCTATTCCAACTCGAAATCCAAATAATGTTATTTCTATATTTAGCGATGCCTATCAAAATGTAGCCGTCGATTATTATAACGGATTCTTTACTGGTGATGGCCAGACCACTCAAGGAGGAGAAGGCCCAGGTGGTGCTGACCTGAGTGTTGATGGAGATGGTATAATTAACTATACTAATTTAAACTTTGTAGGAATAGGAACATTCATAAATGTCCCTACTATTAATGCTACATCAATGACACATATTCATGTAGACCTTAATATAAACGAAGCATTAAATGCTGGTGATAATATAACCTTACAAATCCTTAATGATGTTGGCGGTAACGAAACGTCTGGTTCAGTTACAATTACTGCAGCTAATTTGGCTGCAAATAATTGGAGAGGTTTTGATATTCCATTAGCTAATTTTACAGGATTATCTAATCGCTCCCAACTAGGTCTGTTGTTCTTTATTTCCAATTCAATTTCTAATGTGTATGTTGATAACATTTACTACTACATCGAACAATAACTTAAAGCTAATTATATGAAAACTATACACTCAAAAAATAAATTAAGACTTGCGCCTTATAGTTTAGCCTTAATTCTAGGTACTATTTTGATAGTGACCAGCTGCGACCTAGATGAGACACAAGAAGTAACAACACTCAATAACCTAGTGATGTCTGATGAGTTTGACGTTGATGGAGCACCAGACAGTAATATGTGGGGCTATGAGGTTGGAGATGGAACCAATGAAGGGATTCCTGGTTGGGGAAATAACGAATTGCAATACTATACAGACAGACCAGAAAACGTAATTGTAGAAAACGGTGTCCTTATAATTACAGCTAAAGAGGAATCTTTTGAAGGTAAAGGTTATACCTCGGCGAGATTAACCTCTCAAGATTTGTTCGAGCAACAATACGGTCGTTTTGAAGCACGGATTCGAGTTCCATTTGGCAAAGGCTACTGGCCTGCATTTTGGCTTTTAGGTGTGCCTAAAACCATATCGGTTGATGGTGAAGAAGTTTTAGAAGAATGGCCTGCTGTAGGTGAAATAGATATCATGGAATATCTGGGAGATGAGCCCTCCAATGTATTTGGAACTTTACATGGTCCAGGGTTTTCGGGCGCAGAATCCATTTCTAAAGGATTTACTCTAGAAAACGACCGTTTTGATACAGGTTTTCACGTGTTTGGGATTGAGTGGTCGCCTACTTTCGTCAACTTTTATGTAGACGGCAATATTTACCAAACTCTCACTCGTGAGGACGTAGCAGAAGAAACGGATGTAGAAGGAGAATGGGTATTTGATAGACCTTTTTATATTATACTCAATGTGGCTATTGGTGGTAATTTACCTGGTAATCCAACCGAGAATACAGTTTTCCCCCAAAGTATGATTGTAGATTACGTAAGAGTATATAATTAAAACCAAAGCTATGAAAATCTTAAAATATAATACACTTATTGTTTGTTTCTTATATATCGCTATCGGGTTGATTTTTCAATCTTGTGAAGATGATGATGATATATCAAATGAATTAGTGGCAAGGTTTACCCAAACCATCAATCAAAGCACAGGTACAGTAACCTTTATCAATCTATCAGAAAATGCAATAGCCTATAGTTGGAATTTTGGTGATGGTTCATCTTCATCATTTATAAATCCTGTAAAATCTTACGAAGAAGGGGGTTCATATACTGTTACACTTCAAGTAACAGGGGATAATGGTGATACGGCAAGCTTTCAAGATACTTTTACCATTGATGAACAATTTGGCGAGGGCTTATTAATTATTGGAGATTTCGAAAATGGTTCTGAAGGTTGGATAGTTGGTGTAGATGATGATATGCCCGCACCAGTTGTTACAGAAAATGATAACTCTTTTTATGAAGTTAACATCACTAACCCAGATCCAAATCAACCATTTTTAGTCAACGTTAGTCAAAAGGTCGCCATCACACAAGGTGAAACCTATGTCTTAACATTCGAGGCCTGGTCTGATGGTGATAGAACTTTAATTGCTGGTATAGGTCTTAGTGGAGGTGACTTTTCAAATAATATCCAAACTGTAAACCTTACTGATACACAACAACAATTTGAACTCACACTAAGCTCGCAAGAATTTGGAGCTCTTGATGCTAGAGTACTGTTTGACTCTAATGGGGATGCAGGTCTTGTGAGAATAGATAATGTCTCTTTAAATTTACAGTAGTTTATATGAGAACACTGTATTTATTTAGAACTAGACATACTTTAAGTCTAAATTATGATTTAGATCAAACAGTAAGATAAACACAAGAATTAAACAGATTTAAGACAAGCGGTAACCTAAAACCTTAGCGTTTTGTTCCTAAATTAAAAAATAAACCAAATAGTAAAGTAATGATTGAAGACAATATGACTAAAGATCAAACGTCTAAAACTAGTACCTTAGAGCAAGTAAGGTTAAACGGTGAGAAATTCCTAAAAATCCATAACAACGATGCCATGAGACCTTTTTTCATGAGCATTGTGAGCGATTCTAACCACTGGATGTTTATTTCTAGTAATGGAGGCTTAACAGCAGGAAGACGAAATGCAGAATATGCCTTATTTCCATATTACACCGACGATAAAATCACCGAATCGACAAATTATACAGGGAGTAAAACTATTTTTAGAGTTCACTTAAATGATAGTATTAATTTCTGGGAACCTTTTTCAAACCGTTTTGTAGAAAAGTACCAGATTACCAGAAATATCTATAAAAACATTTATGGAAATAAACTTTTTTTTGAAGAAATCAACCATAGTTTAAACCTTACTTTCACTTACCGATGGTCAACTAGTGATCAATTTGGTTTTGTTAAAAAATCTCAATTAGTTAGCCATAGCTCTACTTCTATAAAAGTTGAAGTTTTAGATGGACTGCAAAACGTCCTACCGGCTGGTGTCGTTAGAGATTTGCAAACTCAAAGCAGTAATTTGGTTGATGCCTACAAACGCAACGAGCTTGATGAGAAAACAGGCTTAGGCATTTTTGCACTTAGTGCTGTGCCAGTAGATAAAGCCGAACCTAGTGAAGCTTTAAAAGCTAATGTGGTTTGGTCTCTAGGAATTGAAAAACCTACCCACCTCCTTTCCTCTTTACAACTTGAAAACTTCAGGGCAGGAAAAGACCTTATCGAAGAAACCGATGTTAAAGCAGAAAAAGGAGCTTATTTTATTAATAAAACACTTCAACTAGAAGCGAAAGAGAGTATAACATGGCATATTATTGCTGATGTTAATTATAATCATGCTTCAGTAGTAAAACTTCAGCAAGATTTGCACCAAGAGAATCTTTTAGATTTAATTGAAGAAGATATAAATTCTGGCACTGAGAAATTAATTCGACTTATTGCCGCCGCAGACGGACTTCAACGTTCTAATGACAACTTGAGAGATATTCGCCATTATTCCAACACCATGTTCAATATAATGCGTGGTGGAATTTTCGATAATAATTACCAAATTGAGCGATGGGATTTTAAAAACTATATCCAGAAAGCAAACACTCCATTAGCTAAAAAATTTGAAGCAAAGATCAAAGCCTTACCAGAGAATTTTTCATTAACAGATCTGAAGGCTTTAGCTAAAGATCAAAATAATGATGATTTCACAAGGCTTTCCTATGAATACTTGCCTCTAAAATTTAGCCGTAGGCATGGAGATCCAAGTCGACCTTGGAATCAATTTTCAATTAATACCAAAGATGAAGACGGCTCCAAAATTCTTGATTACGAAGGCAACTGGCGTGATATCTTTCAAAATTGGGAAAGCTTAGTACACTCCTACCCTCAGTTTATTGAAGGTATGATTTACAAGTTTTTAAATGCTACAACTTTTGATGGTTACAACCCCTATCGTGTTACCAAAGATGGATTTGATTGGGAAACTATAGAGCCAGACGATCCCTGGTCTTACATTGGTTATTGGGGAGATCATCAAATTATTTATTTACTCAAATTCTTAGAATTTTATGAAGACTACCAACCAAGTAGCATAGCTCAATTATTCAACAAATCTCAGTTTGTTTATGCCAACGTGCCTTACAGAATTAAGTCATATCAAGATATTTTAAACGATCCAAAAGATACAATAGAATTTGACCATAAAGCCGATGCTAAAATTAGAAGTAAACGTGATAAGATTGGAGCTGATGGTGCATTACTTCAGAATAAAAGAGGTGAAATTATTCACGTCAATTTTGTTGAAAAAATACTAGCTACAACCTTAGCTAAATTATCCAACTTTATTCCTGAGGCGGGAATATGGATGAATACCCAACGCCCAGAATGGAACGATGCTAATAATGCTTTAGTCGGAAATGGTGTTTCAATGGTCACCTTAGCCTACCTGAGACGGTTTTTAGACTTCTTTAAATCGATTTTTAAAGACATCGATGCCTCAGAAAACTATGAAATTTCCGAAGAACTAGCTGATATGTTTGCCAAAATGGAAAAAACATTCGCTACCAATAAACATTTAACTGAAGGTAAAATTAGTGATCACCAACGTAAAGAGGTTTTGGACGAATTAGGTGAAGCCGCTAGTGTTTATAGGACTCAAGTTTACACTACTGGTTTTTCGGGACATAAAACTGAAGTCTCTTCAACACAAATCGAGCACTTTATCAACACCAGTTTAGTTTATCTAGAGCATGCAATTGAAGCTAATAAACGTACTGATAACTTATACCACGCATATAACCTAATGACAGTTAATCAAGATAAAGTCTCCATAGATTATCTTTCTGAGATGCTCGAAGGTCAAGTTGCAGTATTAAGTTCCGGCTACCTAAATTCAAATCAAGCTTTAACTTTACTTGATGCCTTAAAACAAAGTGCTTTATTTAGACCCGACCAATACAGTTATTTATTATACCCCTTCAAAGACTTAAAAGGCTTTTTGGACCGAAATAATGTTCCAGAAACTTCTGTAAAGTCATCAAAATTGCTTCAAAAGTTGGTGGAAGATGACCATAAAGGTATAATTGAGAAAGATGTAAAAAACAATTATCACTTTAATGGCAACTTCAATAATGCTAAGAAATTAAAAGAAGCTTTGTTATCATTAGAAGACGAGGCGTATTCAACTTTAGCAAAAAAAGAAATGGACCAATTGCTTAAGGTCTATGAAGACGTTTTTAACCATAAATCATTTACAGGTCGTTCAGGAACTTTTTACGGTTATGAAGGCTTAGGATCTATTTATTGGCATATGGTATCAAAACTGCAATTAGCGGTTTTAGAAACCTGTATACAAGCCATAAATGCTGAGGCATCTACCGAAGTTATCGGTGGATTACTAGAGCATTATTATGAAATAAACGAAGGCATAGGTGTTCACAAATCTCCTAAATTATATGGCGCATTTCCAACTGATCCTTATTCTCATACTCCGCAAGGAAAAGGCGCACAACAACCTGGAATGACAGGTCAAGTAAAAGAAGACATTTTAAGTCGATTTAGAGAGTTGGGTGTTCATATTTATAAAGGGGAAATTCAATTTATACCCGATTTGTTGCGAAAAACCGAATTTTTAGAAGAAGAACATATTTTTAGATATGTAGACCTTAGCGATGAAAAGCATCGTCTTCAACTAAAACATAATTCACTTGGATTTACCTTTTGCCAAGTCCCAATAATTTACTCTATTTCAGATCAAAACAAAATAGAAGTAGAATTCTATAGTAAAAATTCAGAACAGATTGAAGGACTTTATTTGCCTAAAGAAATCAGTCAAGACGTTTTTAACCGCTCAGATAAAGTTAAAATAATTCATGTTTATATCAAAGCGTCTATTTTAAAATAAAGAGTCATGAAGCCAGTAAAAAATATACTTTTAGTAATAAGCCTTGTTTTACTGGCTTCTTGTCAAACATCTCAAAAAGAGAAAAAACCTATGCAAAATAACAGAAATCTAACTGCTAAAGAAATTTTTAATAAGCCAGAGTTTTTAGCAATTTCTTACGGTGGCTACCGAAAAAAGACACGCAAAGAGCAACCCACCATTCAACAGCTTAAAGAAGATTTAAAAATTCTTCATGCTATGGATATTCGCATATTACGAACCTATAATGTTCGTCTCCCCCATGCCGCCAATATTTTAAAAGCGATTGACGAGTTGAAGAAAGCTAATCCTGAATTTGAAATGTATATGATGCTCGGAGCTTGGATCGATTGTAAAAATGCGTGGACCGAAATGCCACTCAACCACAACGAGGGAAGCGAACGTAACGCTATAGAAATCGACAGAGCTGTAGAACTAGCGAATCAATACCCAGATATTGTAAAAATAATTGCGGTTGGCAATGAAGCCATGGTAAAATGGGCCTCTGCTTATTTTGTTCAGCCACACATTATTTTAAAATGGGTAGAACATCTTCAAGGCCTGAAAGGTGAAGGAAAACTAGATAAAAATTTATGGATCACCAGTTCCGATAATTTTGCGTCTTGGGGCGGTGGTGAACATGAATACCACACTCCAGAGCTTGAAGAACTTATTAAAGCGGTAGATTATCTTTCTATCCATACCTATCCAATGCATGATACACACTATAATCCTGTGTTTTGGGGAGTACTTCCAAAAGAAAAAAACTTGAGTAACACCAAACAGCTAGATAAAGTGATGACTCGGTCCTTGAGTTATGCTGTCTCTCAGTATGATAGTGTTGTGAGCTATTTGGAGACTTTAGAGGTGAAAAAACCCGTGCACATTGGAGAAACAGGCTGGGCAAGTGTTTCTGCTGGTTATTATGGAGCAAAAGGCTCTAAAGCTTCAGATGAATATAAGCAAGCTTTGTACTATAACAAAATGCGAGAATGGGCCTCAAAAAACAAAATAAAATGCTTCTATTTTGAAGCCTTTGATGAACCCTGGAAGGATGAACACAACCCAAAAGGTTCCGAGAACTTTTTTGGTCTCTTTACAGTAGACGGTAATGCAAAATATGTCATTTGGGATGAATTGGATAAAGGCACCTTCGAAGGTTTTAAGCGCGGTAAAAACAAAATGACCAAGACCTATAATGGAAGCTTGGAAGATCTTCTTCTGGATGTGCAAATGCCTCCAGTAAAAAATGAAATTATGCTTAATCATTAAACCAATCATGAAAAACAGTATTTATGAAAAGTCTGAAAATTTTATCTATAAACTTAATAGCTCTCATGGTGATTAGTTCTTGCGTAGAAACGGAAAAATCTTTAAAGTTTGAAGTTGTTGAAACCTCCAGAAGTGGAAATAAACTCTCAAAAGTTGAGGTCTTTAGCGAAGGAAAACCAACTTCTAAAATCAATTTAAACCCTGATAAAACGTTTCAAACCTTTACGGGTTTTGGCGGATCATTCACAGAATCTTCTGCTTATTTACTGAATCGATTGAGTAAAGAAAACCGTCAAAAAATCATCGATGCTTATTTTGCAGAAAATGGTGCGCGGTATTCGTTAACCAGAACTCATATGAACTCAAGTGATTTCTCTTTAGGTCAATATTCATATGCCCCCGTTGAAGGCGACACCTTATTGACTAATTTTTCTATTGAAGAGGATAAAGACGATATTATTCCTATGATTAAAGAGGCTATGAAAGCCTCAAAGGAAGGGTTCAAAATTATATCTTCTCCTTGGACTGCTCCACCTTGGATGAAAGACAATAACGAGTGGGTTGGTGGAAAATTGAAGCCAGAACATTACGGCACTTGGGCCCTTTTCTTTTCCAAATATGTGGATGCTTACAAATCTGAAGGGATCGATATATGGGGTTTTACAGTGGAAAACGAGCCACATGGTAATAGCAATAATTGGGAAAGCATGCACTATACCCCAGAAGAAATGACCGATTTTGTGAGCAATCACCTTGGCCCTCAATTAGAAAAAGACGGTAAAGGCGATAAAATTATTTTAGGATATGACCAAAATCGCGAAGGCATAAAAGAGTGGGTGGATGTGATGTATAAGAATGAGGAAAATGCTAAATATTATGATGGAACAGCCATACACTGGTACGAAAGCACCTTTGAAGTGTTTCCCGAAACCTTGCAATATGCACATGAAAAAGCACCCCAGAAATACTTGATACAAACTGAAGCCTGTGTGGATTCCGAAGTTCCTAAATGGAAAGATGACGACTGGTATTGGAGTAAAGAAGCGACAGATTGGGGTTGGGATTGGGCCGCTGAAGATCAAAAACACTTGCATCCAAAATACGTTCCTGTCTATCGCTATGCTAGAGATATCATAGGATGTATGAACAATTGGGTCGATGGTTGGGTGGACTGGAATATGATCTTGGACCGACAAGGTGGACCTAACTGGTTCAAAAACTGGTGTGTGGCGCCAGTCATTGTAGATCCTGACCAAGATGAAGTGTATTTTACCCCTCTCTATTACACCATGGCTCATTTCAGTAAATACATAAGACCAGGTGCAAAACGAATTGATTTCGAATCTACAGATAAAGACTTGCAAGTGAGCGCTGCCACGAATCCAGATGGAAGTCATATAGTCATCATTTTTAACCCTTCAGAAGAAGAAAAAGTATTTGAACTTAGTATGAAAGAAGCACAACAAGTAGTTTCTATAAGCCCTCAAGCCATCCAAACTATTGTATTAAATCCTAAAAAATAAGCCCTATGTCCGAAGAAAAAACATTGGCAAAAGATAAAGTTCCCATAGGTCAGAAAGCTGCCTTTGGAGCTGGTCACTTCATATTAAATGTGTTACCAGGAACATTAGGCGTCTTTATTCAATTTTTTTTACTTACAGCTTGGGGTGTGGATCCATTGTGGGCTGGTTTGCTTGGTGGTTTACCCAGAATTTTCGATTCCATCACAGACCCAATTATGGGTTTTATTACAGACAACACAAAATCAAGATGGGGAAGGCGCCGGCCTTACATTTTTTTAGGGGCTATAATAAGTGGTATCTTGTTTTTCTTGATGTGGCAAATCGGTGATAATGCATCTCAGACTTATATTTTCTGGCATGTTATGGTTCTTCAACTTTTGTTTTTAATTGGAAACACCATGTTTGCCACTCCATTAGTAGGCTTAGGTTATGAGCTGACTCCAGATTATAATGAGCGGACTAGAATCATGGCTTTTTCCAATACTATGGGACAGATTGCTTGGATGATTGTTCCTTGGTTATACGTCATTATACCTGACCCTGAAACTTTTAACACTCAAACAGAAGGTGTGAGAACTATGGCCTTAATTGTGGGAGCAATGACAATAGTATTTGGGGTTTTACCAGCCCTGTTTTGTAAAGGAATCGACGCTTCAGAAATGGAGAATAGAGAGAATATTAATTTCAAAACCTTTGCTTCTAATATGAAGAAATTGGTTTCTGGCATTGTTTTGATCTCAAAAAACAAACCCTTTATGAAGTTGTGTGGGGCCACATTCCTTGTTTTTAATGGGTTTCAATTAGTTGCTGCATTTGGGGTGTTTATTATAGTTTTCTACATGTATAACGGGAGTTATGATATGGCAGGTACTTGGCCAGCTTGGTTCAATACCATTAATGCGATTATCACTGGTTTTTTAGTGATTCCTATTATTTCTAAAATGGCAACCAAAATAGGAAAGCGAAATGCTTTTTTAATTTCCACCTTTTTATCTATTGTAGGTTATATCCTAAAATGGTGGGGATTTGATGTAGAGCTGAATGAACGTTTCAATCAAACTGCATTAGGAGAAAGTTTAACGAGTGGACTAGGTTCTATTTTTAATTTTCTTAATCCACATTTAGACAGTATTGGAGCAAGTTGGTTTACAATAGATGTTGCAAACGGTGTTCCTTGGCTTATATTCTTACCCATCCCTTTTTTTGCTTTTGGGATGGGTGGACTCTTTACACTTATGATGTCTATGACGGCTGATGTATGTGACCTAGATGAATTAGAAAACGGATCGCCTAGAAAAGAAGGAACTTTTGGAGCCATCTACTGGTTAATGGTGAAAATTGGGCAATCTATTGCCTTGGTTTTAGGTGGGCTTATTCTAAGCATTGTAGGTTTTGACCCTAATATTACAGAACAATCTATTGAAACAATGAATAATCTTAGGATAGCAGATATTGTCGTGCCAGCCGGCACAGCTGCATTAGCCTTTATTGTGATGTGGGGTTATGATCTAAATGAAAAACGAGTTAGAGAAATAGGTGCAAAACTTAAAATAAGGAACGTTAAGCCTAAAACAATCACTTCGTCTGCTTACCTCAATAAATCTCACTTGTCTTTATCTAGTCTAAATATTTTACCTGATACCAAATTTGACATTAATTTTTCTAACAAATCGATTAGAGACGTCAAGAATATTTTCACAAAGACGCTTAATAATGGATTGCATGGGATTTGCTTTAGCCCCTATACGAAATCACAAGACCTTAGTGATACACTTTCTGAAAAACAAATACGCAGACGAATGAACATTATCCAACCACACACGCAATGGGTAAGGTCTTTTTCTTGCACTAAAGGAAACGAATACATTCCAAAAATAGCTAAAGATAAAGGACTCAAAACCGTTGTGGGTGCTTGGATAAGCAACGATAAATCAAAAAATGGAAAGGAAATTGAAGAATTAATATCACTTTCCAATGCTGGTTTAGTAGATATAGCTGTAGTGGGTAATGAAGTTCTACTTCGGGATGAGTTAACTGTAGATGAAGTGCTTGACTATATTTCAATAGTAAAAAATGCACTCCCAGACGATATTCCTGTTGCTTATGTGGACTCTTATTATATATTCGATTTACATCCAGAACTTATACAAGCCTGCGATGTTATTCTTATCAACTGTTATCCATTTTGGGAGGGGGCCGATATTGATATTTCACCAGCCTATACGCGATATATGTACAATCTGATTAAAGATCAAGCTATGGGTAAACCTGTTATTATTTCAGAAACAGGTTGGCCAAGTGATGGAGAAAGTACTGAAGATGCAGTCCCATCAGATTTAAATGCTATGAAATATTTTATCAATGTGAATCATTGGGCAAATCAAGAAGATATTAAACTCTTTTATTTCTCATCCTTTGATGAATCTTGGAAAATCCATCACGAAGGGGACGTTGGCCAACGTTGGGGAATATGGAACGAAAAAGAAAAACTTAAATACAATTAGGACATGACATATAGAAAAGAACAAGAGCTATCCAAACAACAAGAAAAATTTTTAGCGTCCATACAAACGCAGAACTTTTTGAAAGAATACACCCCTGAAGAACTTCACGATGTGTTTAAGACCATCATGTCACAAGGTTTTCATGGCATGTGCTTTAGTATGTACGAAGATGGCCAGGAACCTGGATATCATATTACAGAAGAACAAGTACTCAGACGAATGAAAATTTTAAAACCTCACGTCAAGTGGATACGCTCTTTCTCTTGTATTGAAGGGAATGAATTTGTACCAAAAGTAGCTAAACAGCTTGGTATAAAAACCTTAGTTGGGGCGTGGCTAAGTGATGACAAAGAAAAAAACAGGGAAGAATTAGACAGCTTAATCAAGATGGCCAATGAAGGTTTGGTAGATATTGCTGCCGTGGGTAACGAAGTTTTATATAGAAATGATTTGCCTATTGAAGAACTTATGCAACACTTGGATGAAGTGAGAGCAGCCATTCCATCTCATATTCCAGTTGGTTACGTCGATGCGTATTATGAGTTTACAGTTCATCCCGAGTTAACCGCTAAATGCGATGTCATTTTATCTAACTGTTATCCTTTTTGGGAAAGTTGCCATTACGACTATTCGTTAACTCATATGCAACATATGTATGGCCAAGCCTTAAGTGCTGCAAAAGGTAAAAAAGTAATAATTACAGAGACCGGCTGGCCTAGCAAAGGGAAAAGTCTTGGCGATGCACACCCCTCGGAAATGAATGCCTTAAAGTACTTTATAAATACCCAGTTATGGAGTCATAAAGCAGGTATTGAAGTGTTCTATTTTTCGTCTTTCGATGAGTCTTGGAAAGTAGGTGATGAAGGCGATGTTGGTGCATATTGGGGAATTTGGGATAAAAACGAACAACTTAAATACTAAATAACCTTAAAATCAAACGAATACCACCTATACATCAACCATACAAACCTTAAATCTATCTTTTGAAAGTGAGTAAATGCAGGGAGTTACAGAGTTTGAAACTAAATAAAATTTACTAAAATAGTGTATGCTTTTTGTAGGCGCTAAATTATGAGATAAATAAAATAATAGCATTATATTTAAGGATAACTAATTATTATTAACTAAAAATTAAACACAATGAAAAAAATTACACTTTTATTTATGATGATGCTAGCCAGTACTCTGGTTTTTGCACAAACACTTCCTCTAGACTTTGAAGTTCCGGAAGATGATGCTTTTGAACCTTTTAACGGTGCAGCAGCTGCCGTTGTAGTTGATCCTACAGATGCCGCAAATTCTGTGTTGGAGTTAATAGGAAATGGTGCGCCTTTCGATGGGGCTACAGTAACTATGGCAACGTATATAGATTTGTCTGATGATGCAAATAATACTATTACTTTTGAATTTTGGGCTCCCGATGCAACAACAAGAACCCATTTATTAAAACTAGAGGGTGCTACAAATGGACCTGGAGCAACTGAATTAACTTTCGATTCCACTATGATGGGATGGCAAACAATTTCTGTTGACTTTACTATACCCAGCTTAGCAGATGACTATCCATTAATGTCTATATTTCCTGACTTTAATAATGGAGAAGTAGGTACTTATTATATAGATGATATAGATGGTCCTAATGGAGCAATTGTACCCGTAGATCCTATTCCTGCAACTGCAGCTCCAGTGCCAACTGCACCAGATGATGAAACTTATAGTATTTATAATGATACCAATGGTTACACTACAATATTTCCTGTAGCTTATTCTTTTGGATCTTTATCTGGAGAACCAGACTTAGACCCATCAGCTGCTGAGAATAAAGCATTGAAATTTAATTTTGGTGTTGCAGGTTGGGGACAAGGCGAAGGCGGACCCGACGATGTTACTGCTTATGATTTTGTATCATTTGATTATTGGGCTGGAGCTGGAGTTGTAGGATTTGACTTCGTTATGATTAGTAATGATGGTGGAGTTACAGAACATAAATATCAAATAAGTATTCAAGAGCCTATTGTTAATGAATCTTGGGTTAGGGTTGAAATTCCTATGTCATACTTTACTGGTCTTGGTTTTGCTGATTCAGCTTTATTCCAATGGAAGTTTAGTCCTCTTAATGATAGTGTTGACAATGACGGTATAGTTTACGTTGATAATATACTTTTAACTGAAAACACAACACTAAGTACTAACCAATTTAGCCAAGCTAACTTTACAGTGTATCCTAACCCAACACAAGATGTATGGAATATTAAAACAACTGTAAATATTTCATCAGTTAAAGTTTACAATTTATTGGGGAATCTTGTATTAAACCAAAAAGTTGATGCTAATGAAGCCATAATATCTTCTGAAGGATTAGCGACTGGTGTTTACTTTGTTAAAATTGAGAATGAAGCCAACTACTTTAAAACAGTAAAAGTTATTAAAAACTAAACGAGTTTTAATTTAATAATCAAGGCTTGTACTGGTGTACAAGCCTTTTTTTTATGGGATAAATTAAACGTTGACTTTAATAGAATTCAATACGTATTTAAAACAAAATAGCTTTAGAACATTTACTATAAAGCTATTTTTACATAACTTTATTAACATATTTTTTTGAATCGTTTTCTTTCGCTATTTTATAACATGGCGACATAACAACCTTACCTAAATCACACCTATAAATAAACTGGTTTCAGACCGAAAAAGAAGAGGTATTAGATGAGCTTGAATCAAGCCATAAAGGAATTTCAGATGAAGAAGCAGTAAAGCGTAAAACTATCTACGCCCCCAATACTGATAATTCAAATACTGAAAAGAGTGGGGTGGGTTGAGTAGTTACTTCTATACACTAAAACTTTAGTTTGGAGAACTAAAAAAAGCGCTGTTTTTCTATCTAATTAACTCTAGGTAAATTAGTAAAAGAAGATGATGGACCAAGAAGTTTTTTGTAAACACATCAATGAATAAGCTAATTTAATAAACTGAAGAAACTGAGCTAATTTAAATACTTTTTTAAAACAAAAAAGGCCGAGCAAATTTAATAGTTGACTCGACCTATTATCATCAAAATAGAATTGTACGTAAAAATTAATTAGACAACTCTTCATTGAGTTCCCAGATATAAGACCAAGAGCTACCTACAGCCATCCTCCAGTTGTCCATCATTTGATTGGCTTTTTTATCGCCGTGGACTTTTTTGTATAAAGCAAAAGGTCCATCTTTTTTATCATCTTCGTCTATTGCTGCATAACTGCTAAACAAATCAGTTACCATATAATCAGGATCATCTTCACCTCCACCCATAAAAGAGTACCAGTAACCTCTTGCCTCGCCTTCTTCTGTGGCAAGAGTCCCTGATACATCTTTTATGATCTCAGAAAATAAAGCTCTATTATTAACTTTAAAATAAGTAACCCAAACCAGTTTACTATCTGTACTTAAGGTTTTTTTACTCCAATCTGGTAATGTTTTAGAAATAGCATAATGCGATTTTTCAACGTGAGGCATAATAAAGGTCATTGCTATCATTCTACAGGACTTACCAGCCATATCCTCTTTGTCCATATCGGCCCAGTTTGGCATATAACCAGTCACGCCATAGACGTTACCATCGCCTTGAACTCTTGACCAAAAGTTCCAAGAATTAGTTCCTTCATTTTCGTTGTAACACTCTTTCCATTTTTTAACGCCCTCCATAAATTGAGCAGTGTGTCCCTGTTTGACCGTAAATTCGGTCATGGATAACATTCTCTTTTCAAAAGTTTGTGACATCGCCATAAGCGGTAACACCAGTAAAATAATAAATAGCTGTTTCATAATTTAATTTTTAAATTAATAATTGTTTTGTTCATTATACAACTGCAAAGTATTTAACATTCCATTACGAGTCAATCACATCTTCATGTGGTTTTGAGTATTAAAAGTTTAATTTAACTAACACAACATACTATTAATCAAAGATTCAACTTTCAAAACCCAATGGATTAAAGTTTCTGTTTTAAATAAACTTATTCTTGAACATGATTTTTACGGAGGAATGTATCATTTATCCTCAAGACTTGAGAGATTACGATCCTTTGAATTTTGAACCTGAGGAGTTTAAAGTAAAAATTGAAATAGTATATTACAGAAGATCAGATCGTGGGTAAGTATGTGGACAATCTAAGGTAATAAAATCCACAAACTATTGAAAACAACAATTTGAAAACTTGAATTGTGACCACGTCCAGATTGCATATCCTAAGTATAATAAATGATGCAACTACAGCTGGCGAGACTTTTTTAAAAAGTCTTAGCGCTTTTCATATAAAAACTGGGTTAAATTATTATCCACCTATCCACCTCACTTTTATCATTTTCCCTTTGTCGCCGACACAGCATTTTTATAAGTTCAAGACAAGTAAATTCAGTACTTTCCTTACCAAAATAGAAGACAGGAAATGAGAACACATTTTTTATTTTTCTGTTAACCAATAATTTACTAATTTCAAAGTGGCTACTTCTTAAAGTATGGAAACTTAAAAATATGAAAAAATTAACAATTATTTTCGGTTTATTTTCTCTAGTAATGGGCGGCAACGCTCAGAATACCTCAAACGTATCTTCATACCACGAACCAACAATTGGTTCTGCGGTTAATGCTACACACGCATTTAGTATCGCGCAACCACATGATGGGTCTGACGGTATTATTAGAAAATTTGATCATCAAGGGCTTTTGCTGAACACAGCCGTCCTTCCCAATGACAATCCCAGTTTTGCAGTATCTCAGCCTTATGAAATGACGGCACAAGGAAATAATATTTCTGTTATTGCTGGAACATGGGCTACTACTAGCGGCACTCGGATAGTACGTTCAGAGTCATTATTGGCTATTTCAGAGAATCTGGATATGTCCAATTTAAATTCTTTGGTTGCCTATCAGTCAGTTTTTTCATCTGTTGCTGATGATGGTAATAATTTATACGTATTATATTTAGCAAATGATTCAGATGCAGCCTTAGGGGTGAATCCTGATGGATCTCTTGACCCAGGCGAAACAGCCATTATTGCAAATGCTGGAGATGGTATTAATAACAAAACACGACTGATTATTACAAACCGTGATAATCCTCAAGAGGTCTCGTATGTTATTGACCTTGCACCGAACGCAACGCGAGTAAGTCCCTTCTTCTCTATAGTTGACGATAGATTTATTCGTTCTAATTCAACCGTGCTCGGCAATGGATATATTGCGATTAAATACAAAGCAGATGCTCTATTACATTTGTCTATTTTTGACCCAGAGAATCCCGTTGATGATGCAGGAAATTATAATCCTGTTCACGAATTCACGGGAAACGACCAAGGTCAAATGGACGATTTAAATATTGCCTTTTGCAACGATAATTATTATGTATCGTATTGGCAAGAAGAAAAACTCATTGCTTATGACCAAGATTTTAATCCTATTCATGAAACCCATGAGTATGATTTTTCCTTTGGTGGTATACCTGCAGGTATACAGTGTTTATCAAATGGAGATTTAAAAGTCATGATTACCATGGGAAGTGCTCCACTTGCTGAAACACCTCGTTCGTCTTTTCTTGATAAAAGATTAAACGAAAAATATTTTGTTGGAGGGTTTATTACCAACTGGCGGAGATATTATAAATCTCATCCTGTTCCGATAAATGATACCGAGTTTAGCGATACCGAGTCGATAGTCTTTGGAAATTTCCAAGGAGAATCTATTGTTGTTGATGGGGTAATTATCCCCAGTACTAACGGTAATTTAGATTATCGAACGATATTTCATCGCGTTAATCAAATTGCGCCAACAACGACGATCAGTATCAATGATAGTCCTGCGGAATTTATTAGGGTGTATATGCACACGACTCTTGACCCCAATGACCCAACGCAATTAATCAATTGTGGAGACTGTGCTGAGGCATGGGTAACTATTCCTTCTGGGACAGTATTGCCAGAGAACCTTGAAACAGCTCTTTTTTTACAAAATGGTGTTAATGTTGACGATAACCATTTTTTGCATACGGCAAATATGGGGATTGACGAATTCAAGCCTCTTGGTTTCCAAGATTATTATTTGGTAAAAACCTTACCAAATGGGAGTTCCTATTCATCTCCTGTGACCGATCATAATCTGTCGCTGAGGGTATATCTCACCGAACAAATCCTTACTCTTGATGTTGATAGGTTTGATAATTCTGAATTTTTAGTCTACCCTAATCCTACGGGTAGTAAAGTGTCTATCGACAGTTCGCTGCCGATTGATCAAGTCCATGTCTATGACATGACTGGCCAAGCTATTGGACGCTACGAGGGTGTTTCAGACATAGACCTCAGCGCCTATGCATCAGGAGTATATATATTTCGTATATATGCTGGTGGATCTGTTGCTGTTAAAAAAATTATAAAACAATAGTTTTATAATCATAAAATGAAACCCTTTTGAGCTGATGCTTAAAAGGGTTTTTTTATTTGGATAGATTCAATGACAAAATAACAAACAAAGAAAATTATGACTAGAGGAATAGACTATCTATGGTATAATTGCGAATATGAAAAATCGTAAAAAAATGATTGTTGCCAATTGGAAAATGAACGTTACCTCAGAAAAAGATGCTGTAGGTTTATTCAACTCAATTAAAACCGTTGTTGCAAAATTAGACTATACGCGGATGGTATGTTGCCCACCACATATGTACATCAATCAAGTCGTAAAACAGGCAAATCATCCTAATTACCAAGTCGGCGCTCAGGATGCTTACCCCGAAGAATCAGGTTCACGAACAGGAGAAACCTCAGTACTCATGATGAAAAATGCTGGAGTCAAATATGTTATTCTCGGACATTCAGAGAGACGGCATCTCGAGACAAAATCAGACATATCACGAAAAGTTACCGCTGTATTAGAACACGGAATGATGCCTATTATTTGCGTAGGAGAGGAAACACGAGATAAAAACTGGAAAAAGGCATTAGCTCAACAACTAAAGGATGTATTTAATCGTGTTCCCAAAAAAGAACCCGAAAATATTATTATTGCTTATGAACCAATTTGGGCAATTAGTTCTGATAAAAAAAATCCAGCAACATCAACTGAATATATGGAGGCCCTAGAGGTCATCAAAAAAGAATTACAGAAAATCTTTAAAACCGTCAAGGCTGTTGATAAAATTAGATTTCTCTACGGAGGATCTCTGGATGATAAAAATATAGAAGATTTTTTGCGCCACGCAGAGATTAACGGATTTTTAGTAGGTCGCGTATCACATGACCCGAGAATCCTTATGACAATGTTTCGTCTTATCGAAGACCACGTACAAAAAGAAATATTTGCACAAATTACAGAAAAATAAAATCCCAGAACGGGGTTTTTTTTGTATTTAAAATAATAAGGTCTTTTTGGATATGATGTATAACGTAATATGATAAAATGAATGTATGAAATTCATACAAGAAAAAGTACTCGAAAACTCAATTAAACATGTCACCAACCTCAAGGGAAAAAAGGTTCTTTTGCGTATTGATGTGAATACTTCATTGGGTGAAAATGGAACCGTTGATCCTGGAGAAGATTGGAGAATCATAAAATCCTATCAAACCATTGATTATTTGGTAGACCAAGGCGCCTGCGTTATTTTGATCAGTCATATAGGACGAGACCCCTTGGAATCTTTGAAACCAATATACGAATATATGGCCGGGCACATAACCCTAGGATTTCTCCCTCGGTATGATACAGAGATATTTGAAAATACGATCATAAATATGCAACATGGTTCAGTTGTTATGGTTGAAAACCTCAGGCATCATCAAGGAGAAAAAAATAACGACCCAGCATTTTTGGATGATATTATCACTCGGTGCGATATCTATGTAAACGATGCATTTTCGGTATCGCATAGGACTCATGCTAGTGTTCATGCCATAACATCAAAACTACCATCGTATTTTGGGTTGCAGTTTTGTGATGAGATCAATTATATTCACAAAGCCCTCAATAACAAAAAAAAGAACACCGTGTTGGTTCTTGGGGGAGCGAAATTTGGAACAAAATTAGATTTGTTGCAGCAATTACTACCCAACATCAACTATGCCTTGGTTGGAGGTGCCTTGGCTAATGTATTTTTGCGAGAGCGAGGTATCAATATTGGTGATTCTTTTGCGGATCAGGTTGATATTTCAGAAATGTTAGAAAATGAAAAAATTGTTGTGCCTATTGATGCCGTTGACCAGCATGGTGATGTAGTTCCTATTCACGAGGTTGGAGACAATGGAATCATTTTAGATATTGGTCCCGAGACGGAAAAACTCTTTGAACAGATTATCGATCATGCTGATAGTATTATTTGGAATGGGCCAATGGGTAAATACGAAGATGGATATGTTGCTGGTTCAATAGCCATAGCCGACAGCATATCACATGCATCGGCATTCTCGGTAACCGGTGGTGGAGACACGGCAACCGTTATCTCTGAACAAGGGCTGGCAGATAGTTTTGATTTTATTTCAACAGGAGGCGGAGCTATGCTCGATTTTATGGTCAAAGGATCCCTGCCTGCCATTGATGAACTATTACGGCAATCAGAAATAAGGAATAAAAACTAATGTAATAAAAACAATACCTATGCATTGTTTTTAATGTGAGTCTCAATTGAATTTCATAAATCTAGTATCCATATAGATATCAGATTATTTGTAGAGAGATCTGTTTTATTCGGAGACTCCCCACTGTGCCAATATTTCTTCTCTGTGTTCAGGCGAGAGGGCTTTTTTGAATTTTGATTTTCGTCCTGTGGTGCGTGCTTCGCATTCTTTCCATGTATCAAATTCTTCTAAATTACCATCAATCAATGCCAGGTATTTATAAGCCTTACCGCTTTTTTTGGCAGTTTTTTTTGCGATGGCTTCTTGCTCTTCTTTTATGGGTATGGTGAGGATATTTTGATCACTATACTCTGATATGGTACCTCGGTATAATTTTACATTGGTTCCTTCTGCCAGCAATCGTGCGATATCATCAACCCGTTCATTCCCGGGCACACCAACATGCCCGCGTACATCATGAAACTACAACACTCTATCTCTTTTGACAGTAAAAAAATGATTGTTACAAACTGAGACTTTAGATAATACTATTGATGTAAGCAAGGCAGTCTCTAAACTTTGAATTATTGCCGAGTTAGAGAGGAATAATTGTTTTACCAGTATCGAAAAAGGGACTTTTGAAACGGTATAACTTATGTATTTGGAAATTATAACAAATAAACCAAATTTTTTATATCTCATATCTAGTTAAAAGAGTTATTTACCCTACTGAACTGATATAAAATATAAATTTTTTTCAAAAGGCTTAATTAAGATGTAAACAAATATTATATTTGTTTACATCTTATATCTTAATAGAAGGTTAATTAGCCCTGCCAACCGTATATGAAAAGAAAAGTGATTACAAAAAATACAGCAGATTTCTTGAGATATCTTATAGATAACAAGAAATCATTTTTTACAATTAGTGATGCACAGGAATATATGCCTAATTATAGCAAAGCTTATATCAATGAGTTCTTAGAAAGTATTTTGGAAAGGCAACTTTCTATGCGTATTAAAAAAGGGCTCTATGTAATGCTACCTTATGACACAATGAAAGAGCATTTCTTTCCTAACAGACATTTAACCGCATCTGCTTTAGTTTATAATAGAGAACACTATATAGGGTATTATACAGCTTTACAAGAACACGATTTAACAACACAACCCTCTCTAGTAGAACAGGTTGTTGTTAATAAACAAGTAAAACCTTCGGAACAAAAAATAGAAGGTGTTAGATTTCAGTTTATCTACCATAATCAAAAACATTTCTTTGGTACAAAAAAAATTTGGGTAGAATATATGAATCAAAGTTATGCTATAAAATGTAGCGATCTTGAAAAAACAATTATCGATTGTTTATACAGGCCAGATTATTCAGGCGGAATAGTAGAAGTAGCAAAAGCTATCTACACTGCTCAAGATAAATTTAATTATAAAAGGTTGCTCAAGTATCTTAAAAAAATGGAGAGTCAAGCGGTTATAAAACGTTTAGGTTTTATTTTGGAATTATACGATATAGATGCTCCCATAATTAACGAAATGTTAGCACTTAAAACAAATTCGTATGCTGTTTTAGATCCTATTCATCCTAAAGAAGGAAAAACACAAAGTCGCTGGAGCATTCAGGTAAACATAGATATTGAAACCATTATACAAGCCCCTTTTAGCTAATAATAGCACGCGGAGAAATAGATAAGATAGCTGCCAAGAATAAAGTTGGCGCAATCGAAATAGAAAAAGATTACGTAATCACTTGGGTGCTTTACGGAATATCTCAAACAGAAACATTAAAAGACCTTCTGGCATTTAAAGGTGGAACTGTTTTAAAGAAAACCTATTTTGAGGATTACAGATTTTCCGAAGATTTAGATTTTACTTTATTAGATGAAGAGCTATCAAATGAAGATATTATTGACCTCTTTAAAGAAGCTATTGAAACTGCTGAAGCTGAGTCTGAAATTCAACTTATAATAGATGATGAAAAGCTTCAAATTCACGAAGCTTCAGGAAGCCTTAAATTTTATATTGATTATGTGGCACCACTTAATGGTGCGATGGGTAGCAGGCATTTAAAAATAGATTTAACACGAGGAGAAACCATAGAATTCGAACTAGTAGATCGACTTGTATTTGCAGATTACTCTGATGTTGAAGAAAATTTTAAAGTAAAATGCTATTCACTGTCCGAAATTGTTATCGAAAAGATGACTGCACTAATGGGACGAACCATTCCTCGTGATATTTATGATTTATGGTATCTCTTTGAAGTTGATGGAATAGATATTACAAATCATAATTTTGAGTTTGAACGTAAAGCAGAAAATAAAGGACACGACCCTAAGCAATTTCAAGAAAAATTTGACAGTAAATTAAAAACCTATCAAAGAGACTGGAATACAAGTTTAGCAAATCAAATTCACGATTTACCAGATTTTAAACAAGTAATACGTGAACTTAATAAACATTTTAGAAAAATGGTATAACAAAAAAACATAATATAGAAGAACCATTTTCAATAATAATTCAAACCTTTATAATTCAGATTATCAAATGACTACCTTATTTATAAAAATCTAAATATAACAAAAAAGCTCTTTAAACATTTAGTTTAAAGAGCTTTAAATAGAATTGTGACCACGGCAGGATTCAAACCTGCAGCCTTCTGAGCCGTAATCAGATGCGCTATTCAGTTGCGCCACGTGGCCTTTTTTGAGATTGCAAATATATTTATTTTTATACTTTTACCAAACATTATAAAGTAAATATCATGGAACTTAAAAATTATATTAGAACTATAGAAGATTTTCCTAAGGAAGGCATCTCTTATAAAGACATCACACCCCTACTCCTCGACCCCACAGCGGTCTCTTTTGCCGTTTCAGAAATCGTAAAAGGCCTTGAAGGTCAACCTATCGATAAAGTCGTAGGCATAGAATCTCGAGGTTTCCTCTTGGGGATGCTTATCGCCAAAGCGCTAGACGTAGGATTTGTCCCTATTCGTAAACCTGGAAAACTCCCGGCGAAAACCATTTCTCAGTCCTATGACTTAGAATATGGAAGCGACACTATCGAGATTCATCAGGATGCCATTCAAAAAGGAGAGCAGATTTTACTCCACGACGATTTATTAGCTACGGGAGGAACAGCAGCCGCTGCTTGTCGACTTATTGAAACTCTTGGAGGAGAGATCGCACAAGTCAATTTCATCATTGAACTCGACTTTCTAGAAGGTCGACAATTGCTTCCAAAAGACAAAGTGAAGTCTCTAATTCATTTTTAATCTAAATCAAATTCAGAAAAACTACAAAAGCTTAGTTAATTTATAGCCGAAAACCCCGATAAATAAGTCCTATGGGATAAGAAATTTGGCAAAAAACCTATCTTCGCAGATTCTAATTATACAAGACAGATGAGTGATCAAAATAAAGAAGATCTAACTGAAGAACTAGGAGATAATCACATATCCACTTCTTACGAAAATCCTATAAGAGAGGATGCTTTTGATATGAGTGATGATGAAAAGATTGAAAAAATAAAAGGCCATGTTCACCAAATCATGGAAACCTTAGGTATGGATATGACCGATGAAAGTTTACAGGGGACTCCAAACCGAGTCGCTAAAATGTATGTGAACGAAACCTTTGGAGGTTTGCGTCCCCATAAAAAACCTAAAGTGTCTACGTTTGAAAATAACTATAAGTATGGTGAAATGTTGGTTGAGAAAAACATTACCGTGTATTCTACTTGTGAGCATCATTTGCTCCCTATCATCGGTAGGGCTCATGTCGCTTATATTTCCAATGGAAGGGTAATTGGTCTTTCAAAAATGAATAGGATTGTGAATTATTACGCTAAGCGCCCACAAGTTCAAGAACGATTGACCATGCAAGTGGTAAAAGAGTTGCAAAAGGCTCTTGAAACAGAAGATGTAGCCTGCGTTATAGATGCTAAGCACCTTTGCGTGAATAGTCGAGGCATCAATGACATTGAAAGTAGCACGGTGACTAGTGAATATGGAGGGAAATTTAAAGATGAAAATGTGAGAAAAGAACTTCTCAGCTATATCAAATTAGATACTAAATTTTAATACATGGCTTTATACGAGCACCAATCCCTGAAAATTTATAATTCCATTACAGGAGAAAAAGAGAACTTCCAACCTATCACTGAAGGCTATGTGGGCATGTACGTTTGCGGACCAACGGTATACAGCAATGTTCACTTAGGGAATTGTAGAACCTTTATTTCTTTTGATTTGGTGTTTCGGTACTTAAAGCATTTAGGTTATAAAGTACGTTACGTCCGTAATATCACCGATGCGGGCCACCTAGAGAACGATGGTGAAGAGGGAGAAGACCGTATTGCTAAAAAAGCTAAAGTGATGGAGCTAGAACCAATGGAAGTGGTTCAAAAATACAGTATTGATTTTCATCAAATTCTTGAAAAATTCAACAATCTACCTCCTAGTATTGAACCTACAGCTACTGGACATATTATTGAACAGATTGAAACTATCAAAACAATTATCGACAAAGGACTTGCTTACAAAGTCAATGGTAATGTGTATTTTGATGTCATTAAATACAACAAAAAACATCACTACGGAAAATTAAGCGGACGAAAAATTGAAGATCTTATTTCTAACACCAGAGAACTTGCGGGACAATCTGACAAGAAAAATCCTCAAGACTTTGCCTTATGGAAAAAAGCAGAACCTCAACACATCATGCGTTGGCCCTCTCCATGGGGTATTGGTTTTCCTGGATGGCATCTAGAATGTACTGTGATGAGTTCTAAATACCTAGGCGATGAATTTGATATTCATGGTGGAGGCATGGACCTCAAGTTCCCACATCATGAGTGTGAGATTGCACAGGGCCAGGCAGCAACTGGTAAAGATCCAGTAAACTACTGGATGCACGCCAATATGCTAACTCTCAACGGCAAAAAGATGTCTAAGAGTACGGGGAATAATATTTTACCCCGAGAGTTATTTACTGGCGACAATGAAACACTTTCCAAGTCCTATACAGCACCAGTGATTAGGTTTTTTATGCTCCAGGCCAATTATAGAAGTATTCTTGATTTTTCTGATGACGCTTTATCTGCGTCAGAAAAAGGCTTTCAGAAACTAATGGAAAGTCTATCCACTCTAAAGGTCTTAAAAGCTTCAAAAACTTCAGATTTCAATGCGAATGCATGGAAGGACAAGTGCTATGAAGCGATGAATGATGACTTTAATAGTCCCATTCTTATTGCCCATTTATTTGAAGCAGTCAAACAAATTAATCTTGCAAAGTCTGGAGATAAAAGCCTAAGTCGAGAGAGTCTTGATCTGTTATCAAAAACCATGGACGACTTCATTTTTGAGGTAATGGGACTCGAAGATTTGGAAGATACCTCGAAAAGTGAAGCAAATACAAATGATTTCAAAGAACTTATTGAATTTATGATTCAGATGAGAAATCATGCTAGACTCAATAAAGACTTCGAGACGAGCGATAAAATAAGGGATAAATTATTGGAGATGGATATAGAGATAAAGGACCAGAAGGAAGGGACTAGCTTTACAATCAAATCCTAAAGATGATGTGGCGAAAAGTATTAATTTTTCCATTTTTGGCGCTCATAAAAGCTTACCAATGGATACTTTCTCCACTCTTAGGACCTAGTTGTAGATTTCAACCAACTTGCTCTCATTATGCTTTCCAAGCTTTAAAAACACATGGTGTCCTCAAAGGCTTATACTTGAGTATCATACGCATTTCAAAATGCCATCCTTGGGGAGATTCTGGATATGATCCAGTTCCAGAGCCCAAAAAACAGCAAGATTAGCCTCTCAGGTTTCAATTATAATTATATTAGCTTTTTTTAAATAACAGAATTATGCTCCATGCTATCCAGTGGGACCCATCTTTAGGTCTAGATATAGGTTTTTTTATGATTCGATATTACAGCCTTATGTTCCTCATTGCCTTTGGAACTGGGTTTTATATCATGAAAAAGATATTCTCCGAAGAAGGGGTTTCTTTAGAAAAGCTAGATAAGCTGCTCATTTATACCATACTTTCCACCTTAATTGGGGCTAGATTGGGCCATGTTATTTTTTATCAACCCGAATTGTTTCTAGAAGACCCTTTATCTGTCTTTCTCCCTGTGAGCTTTGTTCCCGAGATTGAATTTACTGGTTTTAGAGGTTTAGCAAGCCACGGAGCTGCCATAGGTATAGCTATTGGCATGTATTTCTACAGCAAAAAGGTAGTTCAAAAACCTATTTTCTGGATTTTGGATAGGATTGTAGTATCTGTATCCTTGGGAGCAGGTTTTGTAAGAGTCGGCAATTTTTTGAATTCAGAAATAGTAGGCAAAGCCACTACCTCCGATTTTGGTGTTGTGTTTGTGCAACTTGGTGAAAGTTTTCCAAGACATCCAGCTCAGCTGTATGAGTCTATTTGTTATTTTATTTTATTTGCTGTCTTATCTTTCCTCTTTTGGAAAACTAACTTGAAACAAAAAAAAGGAGTTCTTTTTGGAGTCTTTTTCGCCAGCTTGTGGACCATCCGTTTTATTGTAGAATACGTCAAAGAACCTCAGGTTGCAAATCGTGCCGATTGGATATTCAACACTGGACAACTCCTGAGTTTACCTATGATTTTAATTGGCTTAGGGATTATTTATTTTTCTTCAAGGTCTAATACCAAATTAAACCTATAATGTCGCAACAAATCGTTTTACCGAAACGAATTCGGCACAGGCTTTTTCGACTGCTTTTTATCAAAAAAAATTACCGTAACTATGGCTATGCTAATTATTTTTAACTTTAATTAAAAAACCTGTGGTGAGCTACGTCCTAGTATAATTCAATTTATTTATACGATATTATAAATTTAATTTGGAGTAAATCTAATGCAAAAGCTTAAAATTTTAGTTGTTTTGAATGTTATAAGTGTCTTATTCTCTTGCCAGACTGATCAAAATAAGGACACTGACCTTACTCAAGCCTTTTCTTTCCGAAAAGATACGTTGCTTAAATTTGTGAAGGATATGGATACTCTCCCTATCACTTTTGAAATTGAATTAGCTCAAAGCGATTACCAGAAGGAAACTGGCTTAATGCACAGAAAGCAAATGAAGACTGATGGAGGAATGCTTTTTATATATGAGGATCAAAGAAGGCGACAAACGTTCTGTATGAAAAATACGTTTATCCCTTTAGATTTGATTTATCTCAATTCAGAATTGGAGATTGTTGATTTTAATTTAGATACTAAACCACTTTCAAAGGACTATATTTCATCGGAAATTCCTTCAATGTTTGTTTTAGAATTAAATGCTGGCCAAGTCAACCAACTAAATCTAAAGAAAGGGGACCTAGTTATTTTAAAGTAATAAAAGATGATTTTTTAAATCATCTTTTATAAAGCAAGCTTTACCAGAGACTAATCCAAATAATAATGCTCAATACTATAAACGTAAGAAAATGACGTTTGTTACAGCTATTAACAGACTTTAACACACTGATAATCAAAAGCTGATAAGCTTAAACAAAAAATATGATTAAAATGAATTATAAAACTCTAGTCATTGGAGCTTCAGAAAAACGCAGTCGATATGCTAATAGAGCGATACTCGCCTTGTTGGAGAAGCAACATGATGTGACAGCTGTTGGGAAGCGAAAAGGTCACGTTAGTGGTGTCGAGATTGTAACTAAACCACAAAAGGGAACTGATATCCATACAGTAACTTTATACATCAACCCGAGTTTACAAAAAGAGTACGAAGATTATTTACTTCAGCTTAAACCAGAACGTGTCATCTTTAATCCTGGTACAGAAAATCCGGACTTACAAAAAAAATTAAAAGCTGCTGGCATTGACGCTTTAGAAGCTTGCACCTTGGTTCTTTTGGCGACGAATAAATATTAAACCTAGAAAGGTTAAAAGCCCATTCAAAATCAGTATAAAAAAACCAAATTCAAATTTAAGGTAAGTAAAACTAAGCTGACTTAAAATATAAGATAAAACTGGGGATAGTATAGCAATAACAGGAACCCATCTATCCTTTACGTTCCATCTTGTGAATAGACCAAAAGCATATAGTCCCAAAAGGGGTCCATAGGTATACCCAGCAAATTCGAATAACTTATTAATTACGCTTTTGTCTGCTACAGCATATTTGAAAATCATCATAACCATTATAAGAACTAAAGAAATGATAATATGAATGTATTTGCGGACTTTGATTTGTGAAGCTTCAGAATATCGCTTTTGAATATCTAAAATATCTATACTAATAGAGGTCGTTAAAGAGGTTAACGCGCTATCTGCACTAGAATAAGCCGCTGCGATAAGCCCAAGAATAAAGGTAATAGCTACGCTAACTCCCAAGACGCCAGAGGTAGCAATAGTTGGAAATAAATCATCTTTGATTTCATTAATTCCAGCAACGTTTGCGAAATCTGTTAATAGCAGACCTAAAAGAAGAAATAAAAAGTTGACAACAGTTAAGACTAAAGTAAACCAAAAGATATTTTTTTGAGCATCCTTGAGTGTCCTGCAGGTCAAGTTTTTTTGCATCATATCTTGGTCAAGTCCTGTCATCACAATAGCGATGAACATTCCCGAAATAAATTGCTTAAAGAAAAAATCAGAATTTTTATAATCCTCAAAAAAGAAGATTTGAAAATTATCGTGAGTCTCTAAATATCCCCAAAGACTTTTAATTTCTAGGGCATCAGAAATATAGTAAATGGAAAACCCTAGTGCTATAAGCATAAATAAGGTTTGCAGGGTGTCTGTCCAGACAATAGTTTTGATTCCACTTCTAAACGTATAAAGCCATATTAATAAAATAGTGATACTTACCGTGACGTAATAAGGAATACCGAGAGCATCAAAAACAATCAATTGCAATACATTAGCTACTAAAAAGAGCCTAAAACTCGATCCAACAATTCTGGAAAGTATAAAATAAGATGCGCCTGTTTTGTAGGCATAATTTCCAAATCTAGACTCTAAGTAAGTGTAAATTGAAGTCAGATTCATTCTATAATAGAGGGGCATAAGAACCAAGCTTATAACCGCATATCCAATAGTATATCCTAATACCACTTGGAAATAACTAAAGCTATTAAACTCTACAGTTCCCGGGATGGAGATAAACGTTACCCCACTCAGAGAAGCTCCAATCATACCGAAGGCGACCAAATACCAGGGAGATTGTTTATTGGCCTGAAAAAATTCACTGTTATTCCCACTTTTATTGGTCAGAAAAGAGATTAGAATTAAGACAACAAAATAAGCTAAAACGAGGAGTAGAATTTGGTAAGCCTGCATACTTTAATTTTGGAAAGCGAAAGTACAAATGTTTTCATAAGATTTTTATAAAAAGAAACCTCAAAATTGTATTTTAGCCACCTATGGATTTTTCATCTAAGTTTCTTGAGACAGCAATTGAAGAAATTGCTTTACTTCCAGGTATTGGAAAGCGAACTGCACTACGTTTGGCTTTACATCTATTAAAACAACCACAGTCACAAACCACAGATCTTGCAAAAGCTTTGGTGGATTTAAAGACAAAAGTGAAACAATGTAAAAGTTGTCATAATATATCAGATAAGGAGTTATGTGGAATTTGTGCAAACCAAAGCAGAGACCATTCTATAATTTGTATAGTTGAAGATATAAGGGATGTCATGGCTATTGAAAATACAGAACAATATAAAGGTATTTATCATGTATTGGGCGGTAAAATAAGTCCAATGGATGGTGTTGGACCTAGTCAATTGAACATAGAGAGTCTAGTTGATAAGATTAAAACCGGAAAAGTTACAGAAGTGATTTTTGCTCTAAGCAGTACCATGGAAGGAGACACCACTAACTTTTATATTTATAAACAGATACAAGCCTCGAAACATCCGCTTAAAACATCTACAATAGCTAGAGGTATTTCAATTGGAGATGAGTTGGAATACGCAGATGAAATTACGCTAGGAAGAAGTATTCTTCAACGCGTACCTTTTGAAAATTCATTAAAAAACTAAGCTAATTGAAACTTTCAATCGTTATACTCAATTATAAGGTACCACATTATTTGATGCTATGCTTAGACAGTGTTACTAAAGCTGTAGAGCATCTAGATGCTGAAATTATTGTTGTCGATAATAAATCTGAAGATGAAAGCTGTAAGTTTGTCAAGACATTTTTTCCAGATGTTATTTTAATTTCAAATACGGAAAATCTAGGATTTTCCAAAGGAAATAATATAGGTGCAGAACAGGCAAAAGGTGAATATTTATGCATTTTGAATCCTGACACTGTATTACCAGAGGATTGTTTTACAAAGCTAATAGGCTTTCACAAAGAACTCCAAAATCCAGGGTCTATTGGAGTCCAATTGATAGATGGATCGGGAGAATTTTTAAAAGAGAGCAAGCGAAATGTTCCCACACCAAGAGTAGCTCTAATGAAATTATTAGGTAATTGCAGTCAGTATTATAACCTAAAATTAAATCAAAATGAGAAAGGGGAAACCGATATTTTGGTTGGTGCTTTTATGTTTATGAAGACCTCCTTGTATAGACAAGTTAATGGTTTTGACGAAGATTACTTTATGTATGGAGAAGATATCGACTTAAGTTTTAGAATATTAAAAGCAGGGTTTAAAAATTATTACTTTGGCGAAATTCAATCTGTTCATTTTAAAGGAGAAAGCACTACAAAAGATCAGGTTTACTTAAAGAGGTTTTATAATGCCATGTATATTTTTTATAAAAAGCATTTTAGGAATTATAAAACATCTTTTAAGCTGGTAAAACAAATTTTGAAGCTTACTAAAATTATAGAGAAAGTGAGACTGGAAAGCTTAAAAACCATAGATTCGTCCAAAAGAAATACACTTATCATAACTGAAGACTCTTTTCTCACAAAACAAATCAAATCAAAAACAGCTTATCAGGTAAACTGTGCTCATAAAATACCTGAAAAGTGTGCTGACACTCTTATTGTTTTTGATGCTGAATTTATTTCTTATAAAGATTCTATAAAGGCGCTGATTAACAATAAGCTTAAAAATAATATATTTCGATATAAACCAAGAAATCAAAATTTCATAATTGGAAGTGAGAGCAAACATTTTAAGGGTGAGATTTTAAAACTGAACTAATAAGTTAATGTATTAAAAATATAAGTGGCTTAAATTTAGTAAATTTGCAATCTTAAATATAAAATCACCTTTTAGGTTATATATATGGCAAAAAAAGAATTGAAATTACCCAAAATGGGAGAAAGTGTTGCTGAAGCAACAATTACCGCCTGGTTAAAAGAGGTTGGAGATACCATAGAAGCTGATGAAGCTGTTCTCGAAATTGCTACAGACAAGGTAGATTCTGAAGTTCCAAGTGAATATGATGGGGTTTTAGTTGAAAAATTGTTTGATGTTGATGATGTAGTCAAAGTGGGTGAAGTCGTAGCTATTATAGAAGTAGAAGGTGAAGATTCTGATGAGAATGAAGAGGAAGCTACAATAGAAGTAGAAGGTGAAGATTCTGGTGAGAATGAAGGGGAAACTACTTCAATGCATGAACCTGAAGAAGTCTCAGAAAACGAAAAAGAATCTGCCTCTGCTATTCAAGAAAGTGTTAAAAGTGCTAAGAGCACGACAACTCCTGCTTCAAACTATTCAGACTCTTCCAAATTTTATTCTCCACTAGTTAAAAATATTGCTGACAAAGAAAATATTTTAATAGAGGAGTTAGACAAGATTAAAGGGACTGGCCTAGATGAGAGAGTCACCAAAGGCGATATTCTTACTTATATAAAGACTAAAAAAGAAGGTGTAGCTTCTGCTCAAAAATTTGTTAATAAGAAGCCTCCAGAACCTAAAAAAGCTGTAGAGTTTGTTGATGAGAAGTCTCCTGAACCTAAAAAAGCTGCAGAGCCCGTCGCCAAACCTAGAACTCCTGTAAATATAAATGCAGGTGACGAAGTACTGGAGATGAGTAGAATGGGTAAATTGATTTCTAGCCATATGATTGCTAGCATCCAAACTTCTGCACATGTGCAATCCTTTATAGAGGTAGACGTTACAGACATTTGGAATTGGAGAGGAAAACATAAGGGAGCCTTTCAAGAAAGAGAAGGCGAAAAACTCACATTCACTCCTATTTTTATGGAGGCCGTTGCCAAAACCATAAAAGACTTTCCCAAGATCAATATCGCAGTTGATGGTGATAAAATCATCATGAAAAAACATATCAACCTAGGAATGGCAGCAACTCTTCCAGATGGAAATTTAATAGTCCCTGTCATAAGAGATGCAGATCAACTTAATCTTTTAGGTATGGTCAAAAAAGTAAATGACCTTGCAGGGAGAGCTAGAAATGGAAAGCTAAAACCAGACGAAACTCAAGGAGGAACTTACACTGTTACCAATGTAGGAACTTTTGGAAGTGTGATGGGTACACCAATTATCAACCAACCACAAGTAGGAATATTGGCGATAGGTGCCATTAGGAAAGTTCCTGCTGTAATTGAAACCCCAGAAGGTGACTTTATAGGTATCCGCTTTAAGATGTTCTTATCTCACAGTTATGACCATAGAGTAGTTAATGGTGCTTTAGGCGGACAGTTTATTCAAAGAATGAAAGACTACTTAGAGAATTTTGATATCAATCAAACCATATAATTAGACCTTGATATTTGTAAATAAAAAGATCCCTTTAAAATTAAAGGGATCTTTTTATTATAACTAATTTTTTAGTACATGACAAAAATATAATTCATTGAAAACCAACAAATTAAATGTTAACAAATTAGAATAAAGCATTGATTTTCAGTATATTAGATGAATAATCTCACTTATTTTCTAATGAAGAAAACCAATGCAGTCATTAAAAATAGTGAATTAACTTCAGTCCTGAACACTCATTTACAAGGAAAAATTAATTTAGCAAGACTCAAACTCATTTCACACTTTGTTATTGCTTTGTGTAAAGTGCAAACAGTTACTTTTGAAAAGCTTGCGAATGCTTTTAACAGCCAATCAGATTCAGGGTCGTCTTTGAGACGCATACAGCGCTTTATAGCAAGCTATAGTTTGGATTCTGATCTCATTGCGATTCTTGTTTTTAATCTACTTCCCTCTCAAGATAAACTCATTTTAAGTATTGATAGAACGAACTGGAAGTTTGGACAAACGAACATTAATATTTTCATGCTCGGTGTTGTTTATAAAGGTGTTGCCTTATCGTTATTGTTTACGATGCTTGATAAAAGAGGGAATTCTAATAGTCAAGAGCGGATTGATTTACTCAATAGATTTATACGTCTTTTTGGTAAGCACGTTATTGAATCTGTTGTTGCAGATAGAGAATTTGTAGGTAAAGACTGGTTAGCATTTTTAAACAGAAATGAGATTAGATATTACATTCGTATCCGCAATAATTTCAAGGTGTTTCTACCGCACAAAAACAAAGAAATTAAAGCATCTCACTTGTTTAATAGATTTAAAGCCAATGAGTTTGTGTATGATTAGAAGATTGTACGAGTAAATGGAGAACTTTGATATTTGTCTGGGTGTAGGCTCAATCCAAAGAACTTAAAACAAGAATTTTTAATCATCGTATCCTTTAATAAACCTGAAAATGCACAACAAGATTATCAAAAACGATGGCAAATTGAGATGTGTTTTAAAGCAATGAAGTCTAGTGGATTTGATATTGAAAAAACACATCTACAAGATATTCAAAGAATAGAAAAATTAATTTTACTCGTTATGATAGCCTTTGTGTGGTGTTATAAAATTGGCATATATCTACATCAAATAAATCCAATTAAAATTAAGAAACATGGTAGAAGGGCTAAAAGTATTTTTAAATATGGTCTAACTTTTTTAGCTAATGTTCTACTAAACTCTGAAAATCAAGAGGATACTGATATATTTCGTTTTTTGTCATGTACTTAGGTTAAATAGTTAAAAAGCCCGAACAGCACGAACTTTAAATTCGATGAACTTACTGTAGTCGTTCTGGTTGCCATTGTCGAAGCTCTGCGCCCAAGACTTGTTGTTATCGTTCTCTGTAGAACTCCAATAGAAGGCGAAAGCAAAACTGCCAACCGCAGTTTTTTGCAGGTATAATAAATTCAGTTCATATTTTGATGGCAAGTACCAGTCGCCATAGTTGCCACCTTGATAATTGGCACATATTTGAGCAGCATAATTTCCTGCACCTTGGTTAGCAATAATACGCTCTGTATTAAATTTACCGGCTCCAACGCCATCTCTAACAGCATTTGTAACAGTATATGCTCCATTATACCAACCTATTCCTGCAGTTTGGTCGGCAGTGGCTGCAATTAAACCATGCTGCCCAGTGGCATCTAACCAAAACACGATACCACCTTGTGTAAAGTCGCCTACGCTATAAGTAATTACTAAGGGCAGACTAGAAATTTCATCATCTACATATTTCTTATTAGCCGCATCATTGTCAGCTATTGGATCGGAGACACCACTTATTGTACCATCAACTTTTACATTACCTGCTACCTCTAATTTTTCAAAAGGAGATGAAATGCCTATTCCAACATTACCATTATCTAGTATGCTCATTCTTTCAAGGAGCCCACCTGGACTACTAGCTGCATATGTAAACAAGGATAACCTTGCTAGGGTAGTTCCAGTACCAATTGTTTTAATAGCACCCGTATAAGGAAAACTCCTTTCCCCAGTCTTGAAATAAATCGCTGTTTCTGTACCGATGTTTAGTGCTTCCGTATTTTCCAATAATAAAATTTGACTATCAGCATCTGCAATATGTAATTTCATTGTTGGTGCTGTCGTCCCAATTCCTACTTGAGCGTAAGAAATACTTGATGCTAGTATTAAAACTAGTGCCAATAAAAATTTACTTTGTTTCATTGTACTTTGTTTCATTGTACTTGTGTTTATTTATATTTTGTTAAATTAATATTAATATTAATTTAATCCTATTTTTTAAGTTGAAATGATTTCAATCAAGGCTAACGCTTAGTAATCGAGTAGGCAAAGGGAGTTTCACCTTAAGCCTCTCATAGAACACTTATACAGACTCAGTGCACCGCCGTGCTTGAAAGCTTCCCCTCACACAGCCTGCCCCGTTTTTGTCGGGGGCTCTTCTAATCTTGAGAACAATTATAAGTTCTTCCTCTTTCGAGTTGGCAAATGGTCCATTAAATTAGCTAAGCCCTTTGCTCCAGTCCCATTACTGTTCCGATAGCTATCGGAATCATTACTACTTCGTCTTCGTCTGCCTCTGGTTATAACTTCTCCCGATTGCTCCTATGTTTGTATTACTATGAAAAATTAGCTTTGTAAATATAAGTGAAAGGGAATAAGAGTCAACCGATGGCTAGGTAATCTTCAAGATATATCGACCGATAGAAATGACCTTATTCCCTTATA
>Ga0307981_1000039_pt1 | contig 130707 bp, 131 predicted proteins | sample OrgLakmetagen987_FD_201849 | JGI IMG/M metagenome (GOLD analysis project Ga0307981, IMG submission 201849) | Saline water microbial communities from Organic Lake, Antarctica - #987 | ecosystem: Environmental > Aquatic > Non-marine Saline and Alkaline > Saline | place: Antarctica: Organic Lake... | reverse complement strand
ACCCAACAAAGCCGAATCCTGCCCTTTTTCATAAGGCCGCATCTGTGGTGAAATTAATTTTTAAATTGAAGTGAAGAAAATGGCGGATCCAGTACTGAATGCGCAAGCATTAAGCGAACCCAACAAAGCCGAATCCTGCCCTTTTTCATAAGGCCGCATCTGTGGTGAAATTAATTTTTAAATTGAAGTGAAGAAAATGGCGGATCCAGCAGGATTCGAACCTGCGACCATTCGCTTAGAAGGCGAATGCTCTATCCAGCTGAGCTATGGATCCGCATATTTTCGCTTTGCGTAAACATGACGTTTAAGTAAAACTTTGAACAATATTCGCAATTTAGGGCTACTTTGAGCAGATGTCAAGAATTTGCGATCGAGTTGAAAGGAATTTAGGGTTCAGGCTTAAGCCTAGCATGGTATCTTTATCTCATGAATTTAACGAGTAAGGTATTTAAGAGCCAAGAAGAGCTGAGTCACTACGTAAGAGAAGGAAATCCCACGTTTTATCATGCCAGTAGAACATCGACTGTCATACCCTATGAAAAGCTTGAGAATTACCTTAGCTCACTTGGAATTGAGGCTTTTACCTTAGGAGATCTCTCGGCAATTCGACCCGAAATGTCTCTTGATTCTAATGACAACCTGGTCGTTAAAGGTCCGATTACCTGGAAAGAAGCGAGAGAGTTTTGTCAGGCTCACTCCAGGCAAACCATGACGTCTCCGACCGAGGAGCTTGCTTCTATGCTTAGTGGAATTGCTACTAGCTGTACTGGTGAGCGCTGCTTCGGTTTTGGGACACTAAGAGATCAATTAGTCGAGGTTAAGTACCTTGATTATCGTGGAGAAGTTAAAGTCCTATCAAGTGCTAAACCTTTAGTGGATCACGATCTTTTCTCAGATAAGAATTCTTTAGAGCTTTTGAAGACCTATCAAAATGAATATCGAGGATATGCTTCTTTTAAGAACGCGCCTTTTCCAAGACTTGAGGTCGAGACAGATCTTATGACGGGAACGGAAGGACAGCTAGGAGTTATTACCGAAGCTACTTTTAAAACAGCACCGGCAAAGAAAGTAAACTATATTTTTATTGCACTCAATAAGTGGGAAGACGATACCAGTGTTCACGAACTGGTTTTCAATGCCGTCCAAGACTTGCGCAAGGGAGTATTTTCTTGTGAGTTAATCGATGAGAACTCGTGGAGTTACTTAGATAAAGAAGATATACCGAGGCCCGGTAAGGATATTATCTTCTTAGAGATCGATTCAGACTACTTTGAAGAAGTTTACGAAAAGGTTTTAGTTAACCTTTCCTCACTAGGTGAAGACAATATTTTTGAAGTACCAGAATCGAGATGTAGAGAACTTCGTATGAAAATACCAAGGGTGATTTTTGAAGTTAATAGCCAGATGGGCGTGACTAAAAAAGGAACTGATGTGCAAGTAAGGTCCAAAGACTTTATGAAGTTGCTAGATTTTTATAAGAAGATCCGGATTGAAGGAGTTGACTATAACCTCTTTGGTCATTTTGGAGATGCACACCTTCATTTTAATTTCATGCCAAAAAGTAGTGAGCAGCAAGAATGTCAAAATAAGTTGCAAGAGCTTTATGATTGGGTTCTCTCCATTGATGGCTCGCCCTTTGCGGAGCATGGAATTGGTTTGATAAAGCAGCCTTTCATAAAGCCTTTTTATCACGATACTCATTTGAAAATGTTTTCCCTCCTTAAAGAAGAGATGGATCCTAATTTACAGTTTTTCCCAGTTGGATATATGAAGGGGTGCCTTTAAAGTGGTAGAAGTAAAAGCTCAGGTTATTCGTAGCTCACAAAGAGAGTTCTCTTGTAAAACTGTTGATGGCGATATTCTAGAGGCAACGGCCTTAGGGAACTTATTAAAGAATAATGAATCTATCGTCGTTGGTGACTGGGTAGTGGTCTCGAAGGCCGGCGAAAATAATGATTGGGTTATTAATGAGCAGCTTCCAAGAGAAAGTGAAATATTTAGGATTCTGGTAAGAGAGCAAAAGAAAAAGGTAACCGCGGCCAATTGCGACCTCTTAGTTATCCTCTCTTCTGTATCAAAACCCGCTTTTAAGCAAGGTATCATAGACCGTTTTCTTGTTCGTGCGTCACAGTGGGGGATTAAGCCTCTTCTGATCTTTAATAAGATGGATGAGTATGACCCAAGTGAAATGGACATTGTCTTTGAGTCGAAAAGACTTGAGGTTCTTGGTGTCTCTTCATTTGAAATAAGTGCCCTTGAGGGAGATCAATATAAACCTCAATATCTGAGTGCTGGCTGGATTGAACTGCAAGAGACCTTAAAAAATAGAACGGCCATATTCCTAGGGCAATCAGGAGTTGGGAAGAGTAAAACAATAAGCCTTCTGTCTGGTGGCGAAGTTGATCTAAAAACTAAAAAAGTTGGAAAAGTAGGCAAGGGCTCGCACACAACGACTTGGTCTGAGCTTATTGAATTACCGAACTTTAAGTTGATTGATTCTCCTGGGATTCGTTCATTTTCACTTGAAGATATAAACCCAGATGATCTGCTCTCCTACTTTCCAGATCTTGAGGAGATTGCCATTAACTGCAAGTTTAATGACTGCTCCCACCAAGAGGGCACTAGGGGATGTGCATTCTATAAAAATGGTTGGGACCAAGAAAAAATCGAACTTGTTTTCAGTAGGTTAGTTTCTTATTTGCGAATAGCTGAGGAGACCAGTCAGACACCCTTTTGGCAGAAAAAGCTTTAAGGGCTTTTAAACTTCTTCCGATAAGTTCTTTAAGTTGAACTCATAAGGAGATGACATGACCGACAAGGTTTTAGATTTTATTGGCAAAAGAAAAGAAAATATTGAACAAAAGAGAAGACAATTTGAGCGTCTGCTTTTTAATAATTTTCTTGGAGCCTATACTGTCGTCGACCAAGGCGGAACGATTTATCCAGTATCCCTAGTGGATGTATCCTATGATGGCTGCCTTTTTCAGGTCCCTTGGAATCCAAACAAAGATTCAAAGATTGAAAATGAACTTGAAATGACAATGCGAATGTACTTCACGAAAGATTCCTTTATTCCGGTAGTGATGAAAGTTAAATATAGCCGAGAAGCACTCGACAAAGATGGACTCACCTATATGCAATATGGATGTGAGTTTGATGCTTCAATGCCAAGCTTTCAGGCCGTCCACAGCTTTATTGATTTCATGTATAAGTTTGCTGAGCACTCAAGCATCGATAAGGGATCTCATAAGGTCTTCTTTATCTAACAAACACTCCTAATCGTTAAGGAAATTCAATAGCTTAACTCCCATCTAAACTTGTAGGGGAGCACAAAAAGTGCTACTCAAGTGAGATGAAAGTAGCTGTCCTTGGAAGCGGTCCCTTAGCATTAGAGGTCTCCCTCGATTTGCAAAGTGTCGGTGCCTCCGTCAAATTAATTGGTAAAAACCTCCCCGGGGGTCACCTTCTTTACTTGTCTGAGAAGCTGCCAGAGCTTGAACTAGACTTTAACTGTATAAGTACGACCCTAGGTCGCCAAGTAGCGGGTAGCTCACTTGAAGGTCCGACAAGCGTCGAGAACATTTTCAATGAGTACTATGCCCCGATCATCAAAAAACTTCAGCAAGATAATATCGTACAAAATCGTGAAGTCCTCAGAGTTCAGAAGCAGTTTTTAGAGCTGGATGAAACTATTGAGAAGCGCTCCCGGCTATTTGATCTTTTTAGAGTTACCACAGGTCTCAATCCCTCGGGGATGGTCGAAGAACAATTACAACAAAACCCCGAGTTAAGAGAGAGAATAGGGGAAGATATTCTTGCATCGTTGAAGAATCGGGTGGAAAGCTTTGAAGACTTTGATCTCGTTATTGATGCTCGTGGTGATTTTCAACGCTCCCTGGCCTTAGGAGCTGGTGGTCACTATGCCTTGAATGAGCAAGCCCTTAGCGGTCATGGACCCCTTCACTATGGACTTTTACAAAACGAGCAAATTGCTGAAATCGACTCCTTAAAAAATGTCTCTATTGTTGGAAGTGGATACACGGCAGCAGTTAATTTGTGTCTGCTGGAGCAGTGGCTAAATGCTGACGATAGTAGAGTCATTAATATCGTTACCACTGAAGAGGTTGCTTTTAGGAAGTTGTTGAAAGCTGATAATACTCCTACTCTAATAAAGGAAGGGGTAAAGAGAATCATAAAAAAACAGATGAACGACTGGCGTACAGAATGCGAGAGAGTGGAAAAAGAAATTCTTCACTGGCGTGGACTTGAGGGACACGAGAGAATGAAGGCTAGTCCTCCAGAGTTTCCAAGTCCGAAAATTAGTCTTTACGAGGGCTATACCGTGACCTCTGTGGACAGGTTATTAGATCAAGAGTCTACGTTCATTACTCTCGAGATTCCTTCTTGGCGAAACTTAAAAGAAGCAAAAGACCTTATCACTTTATCCCAAGACTTCATTATAGGCTCTAGAGGCTTTGCAAAAAAAGATGATGTGATTGGCCCAATGCAGGACGATGAACCTGGCTTTTTTGAATTGAGCGGCGCAGGAAATCTCTCTAGTGGTCTTGAAAAGATTAAGTTGATAAAATCAGCGATATTTGACTATTTCAGCAGGGCAGACGGTGCTTAGATTTCACTTTCTTATTCTTCTTCTCTTTCTGTTCAGTACCTTGAGCTCTTGTACTCCTGGCTCGAATACTGAAAAAAATCCTTACTCTCTCAAGAGGAGGAAAGTTGAAGAGTACTTTGTGAGCACGGGTGTTCTGCGCTATTTTCTACCAGAAGTGCCCTACTGGGCCAATTTCTCAGAAGTTGCAGGCTGTAGGAGAGAGACTTCAATAAAGTTTCTCAATATGGAATTGGTAAGAGGCTCTCTCGCTCTAAGCTATGAAGAATCGATTCAATTGCAGTTGATGCTCAATACTTCTATTCACGACTTAAAGGGAAAGAAGCAGGTTCAGCATATACCCTTCAAAGACGAAGAAGCGCTTTTCTTTAGGGCCAGTGATAGAATTCAGGCCGGCATAAGAGAATTTAGAGCTCCTGATTTTAATAGAGTGAGCGTTATTTGGTTAGATCCTTTCTTAGAAAATCCGAAGAATTTAAAGAAGGCCATGAAGAGGGGGCTGATTCAAAAGGGACACCCCGTTTTGGCAAGTTTATGCCTTACCCAAGAGGGGATGAGTCAATGGATGGCCAACAATGGACTGGCCAATCAGAATATCAGGAAGTTAAGCTATGAGCTTTTGAGCCCTTACTCTTTTGAGGCAAAGCTCGATACTAAGTACCATCTTTATTTAAATGAATTGATAGGAACGAATAAGAACATACACCTTTATATAGAAAGTAGCCGGGAAACCCCCCGTGTTTTTGAAGGTAAATTTAAAGTAAAAAAGATTTAAAAAGGAGTCTTAATGTTTGGAATGGGTGGAAGTACAAAGTCAGATTACAAAGAAGAAATTGAGCGAGCAAAAGCTCATGTCGTAACAAACCAGGGAGAGTTTGAAATTGAACTCTACGCAAAAGAGTGCCCTGAAACTGTTTGGAATTTCATAAATCTCGCAGAGGGAAGACAAGAGACAAGCAAAAAAGGCCCCTTTTACGATGGACTGGTCTTTCACAGAGTGATTGAAGGTTTTATGATTCAAGGCGGTTGCCCAGATGGCGTCGGTACAGGTGGACCTGGCTATAAGTTTCAGGATGAGTGCAAGCCCGAACTTTCTCACGACAGCGAAGGTATTCTCTCAATGGCCAATGCCGGTCCGGGGACTAATGGCTCTCAATTTTTCATCACTTTAGGAGCGACACCGCACCTCAATGGTAGACATACCGTTTTTGGAAAAGTTGTCAGTGGTATGGATGTGATTAGAAAGATTGGCACGACGCCTACTGGTGCTCAAGATAGACCGAATGAGCCTATCGTTATGGAAAAAGTAACGATTACAAGATAGTTTCATGAAGGCAGCCTTTTTCAGTAGGCTGCCTTTTTATTAGATGTCGTCGAGCTCTATTCGGTTCACCATTAGCTGAATATACTCATTTCCATTGAACCTATTGATCCCGAGAGTAAAGTAGACCGTCAAGGTGCCTCCTTGATTTTGCTTCTCAAAAATATCTCTTGGGTGATGCTTCCCAAAACTACCGACATAATTAAAGCTAATCCCTTTTAGAGGCGGGGCAGGGTTATTTTTATCAAGTGTAGAAAAACTCCATCGAACATGAATATCCTTTAAAAGGTCAAAGCTCGCTAAACGAACACCTTTCATTTTAAAGACAGGCTTCTCATTGCCCATTCCAAAGGGCTCTAGTAATTCAAGCTCTTTTAAAAGTTTTGGCGTTACTTCATGGGGATATATTTCAAGATCATAACCTTCTTGTTTTGTTCTCTCAATTGCTGGGATAGAAAGAAGCTGGTCAGTCATCCGCTTTTTAAATTCATCATAGTTATCTTTAGGCATACTTAAGCCTGCGGCGGCTTTGTGACCTCCAAACTTAGCAAAGAGGTCTGAGCAATTGTTCAAAAGATCAAAGATATTTAGACTTCCCGCAGAGCGAGCTGATGCCTTGATGAGTCCTTCGTCTTCAGAGTTTGTAAAGACAACGGCCGGAACCTTAAATGACTCTACTAGCTTACTTGCAACAATTCCTATGACACCCTCGTGCCAGTCCTCTTGATAGACGATTGCAATCGTTTGATCTGTGCCATCGATGGACTTCATGAATTGCTCTTTAGCGCTTTGAAAAACCTCTGCTTGAATAAACTTCCTTTCTTTATTAGAAATTTCTAGATGAGAGTAAAACTCATAGGCTTCAGTAGAGTCTTTACTGATCAAGAGATTGAGGGCCTTTTCAGGATGGTCTAGCCGTCCCTTTGAGTTAATAAGAGGGCCTATATTAAAAGAGAGCTTCTCACTTGGAACAAGCTTTTGCTTCCTTTCTTCTGCAGAAAAGAAAGCCCTGATTCCTGGGTACTGAGTCGTTGGGATTTGATGAAGGCCGTGGCGTACAAGCTTAAGGTTCATAGGAGTCAATTTGGCGAGATCACAAATTGTTCCAATGGCGACAAATTGTAAAAGCGGATAGAGGGTGGGACAAGGCTTACCTAGGGACTCAAGCTGGGACTTTACCTCCCAGCAAACGGCAAAGGCTACACCAACGCCTGCAAGAGGACCTAGTTGAGAATCCTCTGGTTCATCTCTTCTATTGGGATTAACAATAGAGAAGGCATCAGGCATTTGGTCACGAGCATCTTTGTGATGATCAGTGATGATAAGATCTATTCCCTTTTCCTTGGCATAGTCGGCCGCTTCATTATTCGTTATACCGCAGTCTACAGTGATTAAAAGAGTGATCCCTTTTGTTAAAGAAAGGTCGATACTACTTGCATGCAGACCGTAGCCCTCTATAAAACGGCTCGGTTGAATAAGCTCGACTTTCACATCAAGCATTTGAAAAAAGTGATAGAAGAGAGCGCAACTAGTAGTGCCATCTACATCATAGTCGCCGTATATTCCAATTGTCTCTTTAGCATCAATGGCCTCAATTATTCGCTTAGCAGTTTCCTGAGTACCGAGCATTGAAGTAAGTGAAGGGAGTTGCTTGAGATCCCAAGAAAGAAATTCATCAACCTGTTCATTATTCCAGTCTCTTTTTTGAAAGAGCCTCTCTATCACGGGGTGAATTCTATTGGAGGAGTCTGCCTTAGTTGATTGTTCTTGAGTTTGAGTCGTTGTCATTTCTCAAGGCTAGCATGGCCTGCGCACAAAGAGGAGAAGTCCTAGTTGTGCGGTGAAAAGGTATTGTTTTTACTTACCATAAAACGGAGAGGCCTCTTACAAGGTCATCGTCATGCATATCGTCACTCATTGAGAATAATTCGCTAAATTCCTGTGAGTTTTTGGCATGAATTTTACTGAAGTAGTTACTGGGTAAAAATGACTTTTTACAGCCTGTGCACTTCTGTTCCTCTTTAAAACTTTCAGAAAGAGCTCCACAAATATGGCACTTCTTAATGAGGAGTTTTCCCTTTTTCTGAGATGTATTCATCACTTTCATATGCGACCTTCCTTCCTTCATTCGATGGTTTGGGCGGTCTCTGCCCTTTGGACAATCATTTTGTGCCCATAGATATCTATCGACGCTTAAGAGAAAATAATTAGGAAAAATATGCCGCAAAAATAGGCTTTAGTAGAGCGGTAAACTCGGGGATTGTAGGCTTCCTGGGTTTCTCATCATAAAACCGGAGCTTAGGGGAAGCCTGTGCATATCTTCTAGGTTCTGCCACGCTTGAGGAGTGCCATAGATCGGATTTGTCATGTGGCCGCTGGAGTTCCACTCTGGACTCCAAGATTGTGATGCCCGAAGTTTCATAGCAAGTCTTTGAGACATGGCCACCTTTAGATAGTTCATATTTTTATCGTTACTGTGATCGTGAAAAGGGCTATAGACATTCATAAAGGTCGGGGTTTGATTATATTGTGCTTGTAGTGAGTTAAGCATTGGGTAAGGATATTGGTATTTACTCATCAGGGCGTGTTGGTGCCGCGTTCTCTCTTTCTTAGTAAGTTCTGATTCTTGCTTGGCGATCGCCTCTTCGATAGTGCTGAGAACTCGCTCTCTTTCGACTTCTAATTCCTCAATATCTTTTTTAAGTGAGTTGATTCGTTGTTGGTTTTGACAGACCTGAAGTAGTTTTTGGTCTTCATCGTTTTCTTCTCGATCAGGTGAGGGCTCTTCAGATGAGATTGATCTCGAAGCACAGAAAGAAGGCTTCGACTTCAGGGCGCTTAGAGTTTCTTCGTGGTTTTGACTGTTTTTTTGGCCAGAAAAAAGCACGACACTCAGTAAGCATCCTAAAATCAAAATAGCTCTACTTCCTTTGTCTTTAAGCATTATGTCTCCCTTTATATACTTCTTAATGTTCCAAGAAGCATGCCAAAATAGACTGGCTAACTGTTTGAAAGTAGATTCGTTATTCAAAAAAAATTGTCTAAAAAATGAACAGTGACAAGAAAGCAACGTTTGGCATCTGTTGCCACTGTTCTTAGGATTAAGTTATTGGGCTAGTGGTATCTCAATTGCGTTGGCCGGGTTTCTAGTGAATGATGGCACAAAATTGAAGCCAGACTCTATCCCCGTGAGTGGACCTCTCAGTTGAGGCCTATTGGATTGAGGCGAGCCTAGTAGCATCTGTGAGCCGGTATTAAATTGAGCTTCGTCGCTAAGATTGTAGGACTGAGGCATCCCAAAGTAAGATTGATTTTGATTGTAGGTAGGAGCGTAGTTTATGGCGGGCTTCGGCCCGAGGCTCATCGTGCTCGAGAGCATTTGAGTAAGCATTAGAAAGTTGTAGTCTATGCCCATCGGGTTTTGTTGGTTTACGATTGGCATCTGAGGTTGTTGTTGAAAAAAGGTTAGAGGTGTCATCGCGTAAGGAAAGTTCATTCCTTGAAAGACACTTGGGGGGTTAACTTCATCCAATATCTCTCTTTTATCTGCCAAGAGTTGGTCTAATTTCTTACCTAATGAGCTTATCTCCTCATTTTGCTTACAAAGAGAGCTTTGAAGGTTATTCATTACTTCTTCCTGCTCAGCAGCTTGTGCCTCAAGGGCGTCTGAGAGCTTCGCTTTTAATTTTAATTTTTCTTCATCCATTTTGATGAGGCTTGATTCTTTATTTAAGTCGGTTAGCTTTGCTTCTAATTCAGCTGATCTTGCCTTCTCGCCCCTGGTGACAAACTCATTGATGCGTGCTTTGTGCTTATTAAATTCTTTCTCCTGCTCTAAGGCACTAGCAAGGTCTTCGTTTCTTAGGCTAATGAGGTCTTTTACGCTCGAGCTGCTGGCTATGTTTTTACTGAGGTCACTTTTGGTATTCTTCAATCTCTCTAGTGTAACCGAGAGCTTTGACACCTCGTCTTGAATGGTATCGGCAGATAGCTTGACTTCAACTGAGGCAATACTTCTAAGGAGGTTTTCGCCTGTGTTATATTCGTAGACAACGTTTGTCGACCAACCTGTAGCTAAGAAAAGTGCTGCTAGAGCAACGTGGCGAGATTTCATATTTCCTCCAATAAATTATTTTCTAATTTACCTTCAATAAACATGCCACGCTAAAAATGTAGTGAAGCCACTGAAAATAGAATGGAGCGAATTTGGTTAGCGCAAAAAGATTAAACAGTTGGTGGGGTTATGGTCACAAATGAAGAGTGAGTACTAGATCGTTTCGAAGCTTTTTTGTATTTCCTTCTTGAGTTGATCCTCTTGTCTGAGACGTTGCAGCTCGATCTGCTTTTTTAGCATTGTGATGGTTTTTCTCTCAAGCTGCTTTCTGATCATTTTCCTTTTGGTCATTTCTGATTGAAAGTCCCCCGATATATTAATGGGTTCTTGGATATTGTGCGTTTCTGCCTTGGCGCTAAACAATAAGCCAGTAAGAAAAAGAGGTATTAAAATCTTCATAAAATGAGTGCCTTTTTAATTTTGTATGACACAGGGTTATCTAAAAGAAGACGAAATGACAAGAGGAGTTGTAAAAAGCCGAGAGAATGACCCCTCGGCTACTCTTAAAAATCAGCTAGTTACTATTGAGTTTAGCCTGTAGTCCCTGATCAAGCGCTGCCAAGAAGTCTTCAGTGTTAAGATAGTGAGTATCATTGAGATCTTTTCCATGAATGCATAGCGCAAGGTCCTTGGTCATTTTCCCCGACTCTACCGTCTCAACACAGACACTTTCCAGAGTTTGACAGAACTTCATAAGCTCTCCATTTCCATCTAACTTTCCTCTGTGCTCTAAACCTCTGGTCCAAGCAAAAATGGAAGCAATCGGGTTCGTAGATGTTTTTTTGCCTTCTTGATGCTGGCGAAAATGGCGAGTTACAGTTCCGTGTGCGGCCTCAGCTTCAACGGTTTGTCCATCTGGTGTCATAAGAACGGAAGTCATAAGACCCAAGGAGCCAAAGCCTTGGGCAACTGTATCTGATTGAACATCACCGTCATAGTTTTTACAGGCCCAAACAAACTCCCCATGCCATTTAAGGGCAGAGGCAACCATGTCATCTATTAGTCTGTGCTCATAGGTGATCCCAAGAGATTCAAACTTCTTTTGAAACTCACCTTCGTAAACCTCTTGGAAAATATCCTTGAAGCGTCCGTCATACTTTTTGAGAATTGTGTTCTTCGTTGATAGAAAGAGAGGCCATTTCTTCAGAAGGGCCATGTTAAAGCAACTCCTCGCAAATCCAAAAATAGACTCATCGGTGTTGTACATACCCATGGAGACTCCATCACCTTTGAAGTCATAAACATGATGCTCTTGGGGCTCTCCCTTTTCCGGAGTGAAGGTCATCGTTAATTTTCCTGGACCCTTATTCTTAAAGTCGACGGCCTTGTACTGATCTCCGTGAGCGTGTCTGCCAATGCATATTGGTGCCGTCCAATTGGGAACAAGGCGAGGAACATTGCTACAAAGAATTGGCTCTCTAAAAACAGTTCCTCCGATGATGTTCCTAATGGTTCCGTTAGGAGAGCGCCACATTTTTTTCAAGCCAAACTCATCAACTCGACCTTCGTCTGGAGTGATCGTTGCACATTTGATACCGACGCCGTATTTTTTGATGGCTTCAGCCGAGTCAATCGTAACTTGGTCATCAGTTTTATCTCGGCTCTCCATTCCTAGGTCGTAGTATTTTATATCCAATTCAAGGTAGGGCAGAATGAGTTTGTCTTTAATAAATTTCCAAATAATTCGAGTCATTTCATCGCCATCTAATTCGACGACGGGATTGGCTACCTTGATTTTTTTCATAGCTTTTTATTCCTTAAAAATTTTGTAAATAATAATAGCCCGATATTAGACCCAGTGCAGTTGTAAGCCAAGGTGCAGTGAATAGGGCCTACTTTTGATGAATAGGGGCAAATTTTTGAACTTTAGTGAGAACTTTGCCATAGTTTTCGATGTCGACGATGTAGTCGTTAGCCCCTTCCTTAATCGTTTGTAGAATATTATCTGGATCGCTGTCTTCATGCAGAATCAAGATAGGAAGCTTATTCTTGCTCTCTATAACATTTCGCATAAGAAGAAGTACCTCTCTTCCAGGCATGTCCGCCGTATCTCCGATGATGAGGATCAAGCGATAACATTTAGAGTTATCGCGCTCAATCTTCTCAAGTAGGTGGACTGCATGGAATCCAGAGGAGCATAGCTCTGTGGCGTAGCCCACATGCCTCAGCTTTGAGCTTAGGTTGTTTTTTCTGGTGGTGTTCTCATCAATGATAAGAATGACGTTTTTTTTCTCGGTTGTTGCAGACATAGGCTATGAAGAATAAGGCAAAGCTTTGGCGCTTTCAATCTTTTCGTCTAAATAAAATCAATTAATTTAGTGAATGAGTACTTTAGAAGACATCCAGTTTTCCGGCGGCACTCTTAATAGACGTGGGTTTTGTTTGTCCTGTGCTCATTTCTGGACCGGAACTCCCCTTTTTCATTGATTCTTGACTGAGCTCGGAGTTTCTTTCTGTTTCCTTTAGTATTTTACGGGCAAGGTTTTTAATCATGCCGGCTTCTCTGACTTTCTTTGCCCATGTAAGAGGAATACTGGTGATGATTTTCATACTATTTTTATCGGTCTTTTTATTGATTATCTTTAGCTAAATGAAAGCACTTTTGAATTAATGATAAAGTCGTTCTCTTTTTTTGTTAGGAGAGGAAAGCTTTTATGAAAGTGACTGCTATATTCGTCTATCTAAAAACTAAGATTACTTTTGCCCAAGCTTTAAAATGCCATAGGAGTGACACAAAGTGGGCAATCTCTTAGAATAGGCAAATGAAAATCGTGTTTCAACACTCTGGTATTCTTCCTGTGAAAAAGTACGGAGGTATTGAGAGGATTCTTTTTTGGCATATGGTCGAGCTGGCCAAGAGAGGTCACTCTGTCGTTCTCTTTGGCCACAAGGATTCTCAGGTTGAGGAGTTTGGAATAGAGCTTAGGCCAGATTCCTTAAACTGGGTACGAGAAGTCCCTAGTGATGCCGATATTATTCATTTAACTTACAACTTTCTACCGAAATGTGATGTCCCAACTCTGATCAATATTCAGGGAAATGGTCAAATAGGCGAGGAGTTCCCTGTTAACACGGTTTTTGTTTCCAGAAAACATGCCGAGAATCATGGATCGAGTTGCTTCATTTATAATGGTATCGATTTAGAAGAATATCCTTTCATAAAGGAATCTAAGGACGAGATTAATCACCTCATGTTCCTCGCTAAGGGTTCTTGGAGTGTAAAGAATTTAAAGCACTGTATTGAGTTGGCAAAAAAGACAAAGAAGCATCTCCATATTGCAGGGGGGAAGGCTTGGCTTCCCTCTCGTTATATTACTTCTTATGGAATGGTGGGAGGAGAAGAGAAACTTAATATTCTAAAAAAGTGTGATGCTCTTCTTTTTCCTGTGCGCTGGCATGAGCCTTTCGGTATCGCGATCATAGAGGCGATGGCCATGGGGTTACCTGTTTTTGGGAGTCCTTACGGAAGTCTTCCAGAGCTTATCACTCGTGAAACAGGGAAGGTCTTTAGTTCTAAAAAGGAGATGATAGCCTTTTTTCTTAATGGCCCAGATCGTTATGATTGTCTAAAGATACGCAAATACGTTGAGGAGTACTTTACGATAAGTCGTCTTACCGATGACTATTTAAAGTTATATGAAAAGGTCCTCAAAGGTCAGGATTTAAATGAAAAGCCCCCGATGTGGAACCTTTCCTGTGCACCCTTAAACCTATTAGATTTTTAGGGGATATTTTTCCTTGATAGAAATCGAGGGTAATTTTTTTAATATAATAAAGACAGATTATTTTATTGTTGATTGAGGAGATTTGATGAGTGAGCAAAAGTCATTAGCAGCGGAAGTCATAAGAACGGTTAGTAGCGTAAAAAGTACTCTCGATGAAGCGTTAAATTCTAAAGATATCTCTGTTATAGAAGAAAAGATAAGAACATCAAATGAAATTTTGGAAGAACTCTCTCTTTATTGTCGTGAAATTATTGAGCCTGATAAAGTAATGAATATGAGCCTGAATGTTTTTTTAAAGGATTCTATATCCCTTTGGAAGAAAAAATTCTGGAGTGTTGACATCAAAGGCACCTCGGAGGGGACCATGAGTATCGAGTGCTCTAAGATCAAATTGAAAAAAACTTTTGAAAACCTAATTCTTAACTCAATGGAAGCGGGGAGCAGTGAAATCGAAATAAAGGTTCTGAAAGACAGTATAATTATTACTGATGACGGTGATGGCATTACTAAGGAAGACTCCCTCAAAATTAAAGAGTCTGGCACAACTAAGGGTAAGGGACGTGGACTTGGTCTCCAAATGGTCAGAAGCTTTACTTCTGGTTTGGGATGGAAAATGGAGTTAAAGAACAATCCAGATGGCGAAGGTCTCTCCGTTATTTTTCGCACCTAAATTTCCGGACCATTTTATTTGGCCCGGAAAAGAGAATTATTGGATGTTTGAAAGTTTAAATAAGGCTACAGCAGCGTTATCACTTAAGCCTTTTGAATACTCCGTCCACAATTGCCCAGCCTTTTCGAGTCTTTTCTCATCGTCTGGTACCTTAGAGATTCCAGCAGAAACCATGTCCTTGATGGCATTTATTTCTTCGATTTCGGCCCTGAAGGCTTGAATTTCAAGGTCCGTTAAACCAGCTTGGGAAACTTCTTGCTGAGAAAGTTCACCCGAGATCTCTGCACTCCCATTGTCGTCTAGTAAAATAAGACCAGCAATTAAGAAGGCAGGATAGGTAATGATTCTGTAAGTAACGTAGGTCGTGCGACCAAAGCTACCCCTTCGTCCTCGTCTGTAGGTTGTTCGACTCTCTACCACAAAGATTCTGGAGAGATCCATAAGTGCGAGGCCAGCAATTGCCGTTGCTTCTGAATCTGAGGCTATTCCTACAATAGCGTGGCTAGGCGTGCTTATTGTTAATGTTGCCAAGGTTAATAAAATAGATAACATTTTTTTCATTTTGATACTCCTCAAATTTAGGTTTTACTCGATTAAAGCAACTTTACTGTTGTATATATTTGTTCCTACTCCGAACGGTACGCCATCGGGAGTAGAGAATAATTTCCAATGATCTTGAAAAGGGGCATTGAACTCAATCCTTCCTATATTTATATTCTGAGCAAGAGAGTTATCACCAGTATCCAGAACTATTTTTAGATCACTAAGCCTGTCATTAGGGCTGGTTTTGATTCTTAGGGTTGCCGTCTGTTTACTCAGACTTGCTGGAAGGACAGTCAATAGCCTCTTTCTTTGGTAAACTTGAATAGAATTCATTTGAGATTGCTTGCGGTTGACACGAGTTATGTCGACTTCTACGTAGGTTGAATTCTCTTGAACTTGGTGAGAATCTCTCAAGAAGTTAAGCCTATCGTTGTTAAAAGCGGAACCGAGCGATTTCATCGCTAATTTTAATCCTTTCCGAGCGTCGGTTTTTTTTGATCTCGAGAAGGTTGTTAGTTCATGGTTTCCGTTAGGCCAACCGGATGCTCTCCAGTCATCAATGAAGCTTTGACCTTGGCAACCGATAAGGCCCAAAAACTTAATGGAAGGTCCAAGAGCTTGAAATACGCCCTTAAGGTCTCTTCCTCTGTAGTCAACAATTGAAGCCGCTTTAGATAAGCCTTGCTTACTTTTGTAACCGGCGTGAGAGATCCACAGAACAGCTTTTGCTTCACCGGAGGTTAAGGCCTCGAAAAGACTAAACTGGTCAGCGTAGTGAATAACCTGGGGCTCCAGATCAATATCATAGCGCTTGAGGTAGCGTCGAAAACGCTTCTCAAGCTTGTCATTGATATTCCAGTTCTTACTTCGTAAAGGGGGACGGTTGCTTTCGGAATCAAGACTCGTGAGCAGGATCACCTTGGACGTCATTGAGTATAGATTTGATGTAAATCCAATTGAGCAAAGAAAAAATAATAAGGTTCGAAGACCTCGCACGGCCTACCTCCAATAGAATCTGGCAGTTTCTAAGTATCAATCTTTTTGATGCTTCGCAACAAGCGTGTAAAAACGATATATTACTAATAGTTTCAAATGGTATTTGTTTAAATGACCAACTATGGGATAAACTCACAGCATGAACGTACCCTCAAATATCACCGTATTATTAGTCGAAAGCCGCTCCTTTTACCGAGACCTTTTTGTTCAGTCTCTAGGGAAGCTAGGCTTGAGAGGTCGCTGTATTTTGAGCAAAGATTATAAAGATAGTCTCGCTAAGCTAGCAACCATTGAGAGTAACGGAGAGAAGCTGGATCTTATCATTATTGAGGCCGAGCTTTCCCAGCAGGAAGAAGGCGGGCTAAAACTCGTTGAGCTTATTCGCTCAAAGAGCACTTGGGAATCGACGGCCGTTTTAATGGTCTCGGCGGAAGATGATGCGCATAAAGTAGTTAAGGCTTTCGAAAAAGGCGTTGATAGCTATGCATTCAAACCCATCGACGAGGATGCACTAGCAGAGAAAATTGAATTTTGCTGGCGCAAAAGAAAAAACTTAGGCAAAGCCTCTTAGCTTAACTTTTGTTCCTCTCTCAGATAGAACTTAAGTATGGAATTTCCAACAATAAAGGATTTTAAAGACTTTCTTGAGGATTACTCTCGAAAATATGCTCGCTATGAGTACGTAAGTCCCTTTTATACCAAAAGGAAAAAAGCCACCCCTTTTAAGTCTATCTATCTGAAAATAAATGATCGGTATAATCTCTTTTATATATATGAAGACACAAAAATATATGCTCTCAAAGAGCTTTCAACTTTTCTTGGAGACTATCTCGAAGGTCTATATCCAGAGCTAAGGGCCCCTTTCTCCTTTGAAAGAGGAAAGAGGGGAAAGATGCTTAAACCTCACTCCCTTAGGGTAATCAGTGATTTAAATATTGTGCTAGTTGGAAAAGCGGTTAATCCTGAAAAAGGGGAGTACTAGTTAGCTCAATAAGAGCATTTAAACTTCTGTGAGCACGATAGTAAACGGGACTTTTATTATCCTCAACAGAAGCCTCTATCCATTCTCCTTCACTTTCAATTTTTTGATGAGTCCAGAGATTTATCCAATTTCCTTTTGGTAAATAGAGTCGCTTCTTTGCTGCGTAGTCTTGGAATATTGGGCAAATTAAAACATAGTCCCCTAGCATAAATTGATTTTCAATAGAGTAGGTTTCCTGATCCTCTGGGAAACTGATAAATAGAGGTCTCACCGGGGCGATACCTGTGGCATTATACTCAGTGATAAGGTCTAGGCGGTAGGAGAACAGGGCTTCAAATATCTCAGCATAGAAGTTGTATGAGCCCATTGTTTGTTCATTGGAATCCAATTGGGAAAAGAGACCTGGGTTTAATCCTAAATGAGAGCGAAAGATCATAGTAAAAGCATTAACCTCAAGCCATCTCCTTAGAAGTTGGTCAGTACGCTTAATATTGGTTACGAATGGTACTTTTATACCGAAGTAGCCTCCTATGTCTGAATGGTTGTAGGCGACAGCGCTCAAGCTCGAAGAGAGAAGTCCGGTTATAGTACTCTGAAGACCATCAAAGTTATCATAAGTCGTGGTCTGGTCTCCCAACCACATGGCGGAAGTGTGTGCAACTGAAGTTGTACTGCCAGAGCGATGAAAGGATACGAGGTTGTGGTACCCCTCGCGAGCGAGCTCCTGCCTCACCTCTTTGTTGAGAAGACTCCATAGAGTTATATATTTGTGATGATTGATAAAACTACTCTCTTCATAAGGATAGGCTTCTCCAAAGTCGGCCATCCATCCCTTCATTTTCGTGAGTCGAATCTGATTTTTTAAAATACTTTTGAGCCACTGGTAGGCAGTGGGCTTTAGAAGATTCACCAAGGCCGCCTTAAAGCCTCCCATTTCGACAAGATAAACTTCTCCCTTGTGCTTAAGCAAAAAGTCTTTTTTTAGCGCTTCCTCAAAAAGACCATTTCCTTCCCTCTGTTTAACCTTACTGAGATAAGGGTTAAAATAACCCATTATATTTGCCCCCTTGGTCTCGATGGTATCCCTAAGTAAATCCCACTGAGGATACTGGCTTCTGTCTAAGCGCCAGTCCCAATTAAGCCTGGGTCCTAAAAAAGTACCTCTCGTGCCTACCCAATCTTGGAGCCAGACTCCTGTAGGTTTCGTGGTTTGAAGAAAGAAGTTCTCTATTCTTGCATCAAAGTTTTGAGAGTTCATTAGTCCAACAATCGGGCCCTTGTGAAACCATTCGGGTAGGGGGGCTTGTTTTCCGAGCCATTTTGACGTCACTTCTAAAGCCCCTCTAATATTCGTAGAGGAGGTTAGTTTCAGCTCAAAATCTAGTCCATGATGAGAAGCCTTGAAGCGGTCACCATAGCTAAAATCTAACTCTAAAAATTGTTGTGTCAAAAATAGAAAAGAACGCCCAGAAGAGGAATGGACTAATCCATTACTATGGTAGGTGCTAAAGCTATTACCTTGAATCCCAGGCGTAAGGATACTTTGGATTCTACTGATAGGTTGGAGACCTCTGCCATTTCCTTGCTCTTGAGAAATCGCTTCGATTTTTTTACCATCGAGGAGCAGGTGAGTGTATTGGGTTCCGAGTCCGTAGTAGTGATCTTTTGAGTCACCTTGAAAAATAAGGTGAATATAGTACTGATTCTTTCCTTTTTCCTTGATGCTTGAGAATTTCCAGGTCTGCTGGTGATCCGTTTTAACTCTCAGCTCTAAGGAGCATTGAGGGAAACTGATATTAACGTTCTCATGACCGGCCCTTTTTATTGATAAGGGATAACAAACCTCCTCAAGCCTTCTCTTTATTTTGAAAGTGCCAAAACGCTCAGATACCGTTGTCCTTTCTTTTGTGAGGTAGATCTTAAAAGGTAAAATTGTCGCATTAATTGAGCGGACAATAGAAAGGGTGAAAAAAAGAATGAAAACTGACTTGGTCATAATGTCTAAGTTTTAGCAAAAAAGGATCAGTTAGAGTTAGGGGCTATAATTATTTCCTACCATTATTTTCAATGGGTTAGCTCATTCTCTGCCAAAGAGTTGTCTGTTCTCAGGTATGAAAAACTTGTTTAATATACCGATAACTCAATTGGCCGAGGAGGCTCTATGAAAGGAATTTTAATCATTACCCTGTTTTCAGTATTAAATTTGTTCGCCGCTGAAGTGCCTGATCTAAAACTAAAGCAAGTCAACGGTGAGACTCTCGATCTCGCTAAGCTCAAAGGAAAGGCAGTGGTCTATGTGAATGTTGCCACCCGATGTGGTTATACTGGGCAGCTAGATGATCTTGAAAAACTTTATCAGAAGTATAAGTCTAGAGGACTAGTGGTGGTTGGAATGCCTTCTAATGATTTCGGAGGCCAAACGCCTGAGAGTAATAAAGAAGTTGGAAAGTTCTGCAGGCTTAAATACGGAGTAACATTTCCCTTACTTGAAAAAAGCTCGGTGAAAGGCCCACAAAAGAGCAAGCTAGCTAAAGTCCTAACGGAAAGTGGAGACGAAATTTCTTGGAACTTTGAAAAGTTTGTCGTTGATAAGAAAGGAAAAATTGTAACTAGATTCAAAAGTGGTACAGAGCCCCTTTCTAGTGAGTTAACAAAAGCGGTAGAGCGCTTACTATAGCTCTTCAAAAATTGTGGAAACAAGGGCTAGGTCTAGCCCTTGATTTCTAAAGTGCTTCTTTAGGAAGATCTCTTTTACTTCTGGTCCTTTAACTCTGATGAGTCCGCAAATAGTGTCCTTTAGTGAAATAAGATAGAAGGTTTCTGCATTAAACTGAGATACTTTAGTCTGCTTTTTGTTTCCAAAAGCGCTCGCAATCATGGATGAGCCCAGTGTATCGACTGATTCATTTTCACGAATAATTGAATTGGCCAGAGATAGCTCAGGGGCTAGTCTCGTAACTTTTCGAAAAACCAACCCATGCTTGGCCAGAGTGGTTCCATAGGGGCAATGAAGGCAAAGAGTCTTGCAGCAACTCTTTCTGTTGGTTAGGTATTGGGCGGTGTGAACAGAGTCACCATTTTCATCTATATAGGAGAGTTCTTCACTCATGGGGGGCTTCCTGCTTGTTCTAAGTGGTTTTGAACTTTAAAAAAGCTCTTTTAAATCGTGGTCTAGGTGTGGCAAAAGGTCCTCTGTTTGCTATGGTAAGCAAAAATATTTAACCGGTTAAAACTAAAATGCCAATACTTTCTACTCTACAAGAAATCAAATCTTATCCCTTCTCGGCAATGGATGTTCCGAAAAGAGTTTTGATGATCACCCCTGATCACTTTAATATTGAGTATGCCATAAATCCGCACATGAAGACAAAAGATGGTGCTTTAAGGACCATTGATCACAATAGAGCGCTCTATCAATGGGAAAAAGTAAAAGAAAAAATTGAGCAGCTAGGTCTTAAAGTTTTTGTTTTGCCAGGTCAGGAAAATTTCCCGGACATGGTTTTTTCGGCTAATCAGACCCTTCCCTTAGACTCTAAGAGGGTTCTAATGGGGAAGATGGCCACCGCTGAGCGTGCACCAGAGGTAGAATTTGTTAAGGAATTTTTTGAAAATCATGGCATTGTGCCAAAGAGAGTTCCAGATGAAGTGACGTTCTTTGAGGGGACAGGAGATGCTCTCTGGCATCACGGAATGGACCTTCTATGGGTAGGTCATGGTTTTAGAACATCTCTTGACGCCATTAAATACCTAGGAGAGGGGCTAGATCTGGCCGTCGTTCCTCTTGAGTTAGTTGATGAGTCTTTTTATCATTTAGACACTTGCATGAGCATTATAGATTCAAAAACAGTCGTATGGACCCCCAAAGCTTTTAGTGAAAAATCGCAAGAGCTTATTGATAATTTTTTTCCTGTGACCATTGAAGTGTCGTACGACGAAGCAATCCGAGAACTCTCTTGTAACTGTTGGTCGGTAGACGGTAAGAACGTTTTGGTTCCATTAGGTGCAAAAACATTGAAGTCAAAGCTTGAAAATCATGGCTTTATTGTTCATGAACTCGATAGTAGCGAGTTTTTAAAAGCTGGCGGTTCACTCTTTTGTATGAAGCTAGCCTTCTTTTAGTTCACAGTAAATTTAGTAAAAAGTATTTCTTTAACTTGATCTGACTTTAATTGGTTGTTGATATGGTTCTTTAGAAGATTCTTGAGGATCCCTCTTCCTTCGAGTTTTAAGGCTTCTTGGGGAGTGACTGTATTGAGAATAGTAAGGACCTCGTCTCTAAGGTCTGGCTTTTTATTCTCGATTTCAAGAAGAGGGGCCGTGGCAAGTGTTTCGAGATAGAGAACGACATCAATCGTGAGGTAGCGCTGCGGACCATCGTTTCTGGCCAAGTTAGCCGTGAAACTTCCAAAATTATATTCTCTTATAATAGAACCATCTTTAGCTTTTTGCAGGTAAGGAGACTTCTGAGTGCTTGTTAGGGAAGATGAGTTAATCGTTGTGAGAGTGTCAACTTTTGAGTCCATGGCCCTTTGTTTGTAGAAAATAAAAATGACAGCGATAAAGTTGATTATTATCAGAAGGGTTAATAAAGGGTTTTTATTCTCTTTGTTGCTCATATAGTCCTACTGTCGAACTTTCGAAATAGTCGCATTGATTGATTTTATCTGAATTTGGTTAACAATTCTATGAAATTACTTTGAGCAGAATTTAGCAAGAGGCTCGGGAGAGTTAAACGTGGGGCAGTTTTGCTCCGTTTTAGGAATGAGGTTACGCTGAATAGGCGTTCTTGAGACTCTCATCACTCGCAATACCTCGAGGCCTTTCAACGGAGAGAGGTCTAATATTGGGTTAACTGAGAGATTAAGATCTTCAAGTTTAGGAAAGGGATATTGTTCAAAAACACTTAAATCATTAATACGGTTAAAGCTAAGGCTTGCTTTCTTCAAATTACGGGCCGATGCAAGGAAGTCGATAGACTCGAGATCACAATTGCTGGCCGATAGTTGAACGAGGTTTTCAAGGGTTTTTGGGAAAGTAATCTCATTTAACTTAAAGCCACTTACAGAAAGAAACTCTAGGTTGATATTGTATGATAGGTCGATCTTTTCAATATTTCCTGTTAGCCAGAGCTTTTTAAGAGAAGTAAAGCGCTTGAGCGAACCCTCAAAGGCAGGAGTAATGGTATTTCTTAGATCGAGGGTTTCCAACCCTCTATTTAAGGAGTCTATTTCTAAGAGATAAGCTGTGTTCATTCCAGAAGCAAATAGTTTTTTGAGGGGGATGTTTTGTAAGGGTCTCAAAGTCTTAACTTGAGTATTAGAAATATCGAGGGACTCAAGGTTGATGAATTTATCAACCCCATTAAGGCTATTGAGAGGGTTTTTTTCAAGAGAGAGAGACTCAACGGTATTACCAGAGAGCGAATCGAGAGCTTCGATTTCTAGGTTTCTCAAAACTAATGTCTCCAGAGTCAATCCCGATATAGAAGAGAGATTGAGTGTGCCCTTTGAAAAATTAGAGATCTTCAGACTTTTAAGCCTAGGAAGAAGCTTTAGTGATTCAAAAGAGAGTGTACCCTCCATCGTTGTCGTAGAGTCGAGCCTAATTTCCTCAATTCCTGCAAGATATTGAGCAATAGCATGACAGTCGTTGTAAAAGTCAGCAGCAGAGGATTGGTCTATTTGATCTACTCTCTTATCAAGAAGAACTTTAAGAAGATTCCAGTTAGGGGAACCAATATCTGTCGCTTCACACCACTTTTTTAGGCTTGAGTACTCGCCGACATTTGCTCTGTCACTTTCGGGAAATTGAGTGCTCTTCTGAACTTGTTTTCCTGAGCTTTGCTCAATCCAGTTACCGTGAGCACCTAAAAAGCTATAGAGGCTATGATTTTTAGAGCAGTTAACGTCATAAGGAAAATCGGGATCACCAGTTCTCATCATTGATTCTGGTGTGAGGACGATATCAAATCCATTGGTCACGCCTACTATATACCATTGATCTTCTATCATAGCGTAGGCCGGTCCTCCGCTATCTCCATGGCAAGAGCCCTGTCCTTCGTCACCTTTAAAAACTAAGATGTGAAAAAAGCGCGGGTTATTAATGTAGCTTTGTAGACGAGTGATACCTTGAAGCTTAACACCCGCTTCAATCACTCCTCTTTTAGGGCTGTTGTTGCCAAAGCCAACTTGGTGAATTTCTTGGCCGATTGGTAAAAAGTCCGAAGTGCTTAAAATAGGAAGAGATTTAAACCCTTTTGGAAGGGTTCCTTCAAATTCAACCCATCCCACGTCGAAGCTTGGAAACATCATGGACCAGTCTAGAGGATAGCGAACTTTAAAGGCCGTAACTTCTCGAAAGAGTTTTTTAATGGGCTTGTTAGTGTCGTTTCCAAAGTAGACATTGAAATCACCTAACTCTTTATCAACAAGGCAGTGCTTTGCGGTAGCGATGAGGTTTGATCCAATCAATGAGCCAGTACAGAAGACTTTTCCGTTCTCTTTAACTAAAGCAACAGTATTGAAGTCTCCAGGGTGCCCCTGCTCAGGAGCAACTCCCGATATAATTTTTTTCACGGCCTGGACTTGAAAACAGGTCAGAAGGCAAAGAAGGAGAGAGAGGCGATTAAAGTTAGTTTTCACCATTACGTTCTATAAAAGAATTAGGCGGTGCGCAAGACAGACGGTAAAAATTTCTACCTAAATTCAGCTAATTAGAAAGCCTACTTCACTTTATTTTTCATTAGCGCTTCAAGAGGAATAATAGCAAGTGTCTCTTCGTCACAGGCATCAAGGATAACTTTAGGTGCCAATCCCTCTTTATAAGCGTCGTACCATCGCCCAGCACAGAGGCACCACTGGTCGCCATCGTTGAGCCCTGCAAAACCAAACTCAGGCCGAGGCGTTGAAAGGTCATTTCCTTGCGCTTTTGAGAATTCTAGAAAATCCGTTGTCACAAGGGCGCAAACAGTATGGACTCCTCGATCGGCCGGATCTGTTCTACATAATCCATCACGGTAAAAGCCCGTCATTGGCTCGCAGCTACAGGTTTGTAATTCGGTTCCTAAGACGTTTTTTTGCATGGTTCACTCCTCACTTTAAGAGAAGTAAAGAATAAGGATAGAATCTTTCGATGACAATCTTAACTTTACTCATTGTTATCTTCTTGAGCGTCATCGGTTATTGAGAATTGAATTTTATCGATTTCCTTAGAACCGAGAACAGCGCTACCTTGTTCATCCTCTTTTGCAGGTTGCTCGGAGGCGAACTCTTCGAGGGCCGAAAGGTCCTGAGGTTGGTTTCCAGGCGCTCTTGGGTCTGCTTGAGTGTTAAAAGGGTTTTCAAGCTCTGCCGCTAAGGCGGCTGAGTTCGTTGATGAGCTTCCGTCACCTCTGTCTACTTTTAAAAAAGAGGAGACAACATTAGCGTACTGGAAAACTTGTGCCAACTGCATTGGACTGTCTTCGATAGCTTTTTTTATAGACTCGGCTTTTTCTTGGGCTTTCGTAGCATCTTTTGGGTCAGCCTGTGCGTTATCATTGAGACGGCTTTTTAAACTCGCCGCTAAAGCTATTCTTTCATTTTCAAAACGTTCTTCAATTATTTTTTTATAAATATCAAGGTCACTAATATTATCATTCTCAGCTCGAATTTTACTCACCAGTCTCTCGATATTGCCTTCAGTCATGCCTTTATTTTTAAGAAACTCAGTCATCTGTTGAACGTCGGCATCCTCGGTAAGAACTTCGTTAACAAGTTTTTTTTGCATTGCGAAGTTTCTCAAATTGAATTCATCTTGAATGGACGAACTCTCTTCTGCATCTACAGTGTAGGAGTCATCACAGGATTCGCTTCCTTGTATAATACACTCTTGAGCGGCGAGAGCTTCTCTTTCCGCTTCCTCTCTGTACTCATTGCCTTCGCCGTTGAGAAGTTCTCCTGATGAAATATTCACAACGGAATCTATGTCGAGACTTTCTTTCTGCTTTATTTCTACTTGATAAGATGCGCTTGATCTTCCGGAAGCGATTTGATTCTCTTTCTCGTATTCTTCCAGTTGCTTGAGAGTTATCTTTACCGCAGTCATATAGCGACTTATTTCACATGGTTTAGGGATCCTCACAGACTGCCCTTGCTGTTCTGTTGCTGTATCACCACCAAATTCAGGAAAGTTTTCTTGGACTTTTTCATTAACTTTAATTGTCGGATAAGAAGTTCCAGCGTCACAACTAATTCCTATTCTCCCTACGCAGTTATCGAAAGGTTTTTGACCTTGAGCTGAACCCCCAGCGCTAGCATATTGATTTAGGTTGTCTGAGTTTAGTTTTCTATAAAAAAGAGCTTTATCTTTATCGCTTTCTTTATAAGGAACAATTCCAGTGGTCGGATCGGAGTGAATACAGTAGTTGGCAAGCTCCACCATCAGGTTTTTTCCAATTTGACTCGAGTATAATTTATGAAAAAGGTTGTGATCGGCAACGGCCTTAACGCCTGATGTTTGCGATGGATCTTCGCCAAAAAGCTTTTTCTGAAGTCTTTCTTTCAGATATTCCTGCAGTTTAAGAAGAGACTTGGTTTGTTTCTTTTCAAAGTTGCCAAGATCGTAATTGTGGTTCATTTCGTTTTGTGAAACTTCGCCTTTACCATTTTTTGATTTACCGTTGAGTATTGCGAAGACTTGTTCTTCTAAACCATTCTTTTCCTGAACGCCCTCCCATACTTTATTCCAGTCTGCTTCACTTAAGGGATCGTTTTTTTTATCAGGGTCTCTTTGGCTTCTTACCTTCTCAATGAGTTCGGAAACGTCTGGGATTTTCGTGATTTTATCGAGGCGATCATCTTCTTCAGAGACTTCAACGGTTGTTCCAACTCTTTTCACACTATCGGACTCTGTTGCCCAGGGGGTAACAAAAGGAATGATTATCAATAGTCCTAGCAATAGTGATCTCTTGCTTTCCATACTATTATTTTCGGCTGAATAGGCCTTAAACGTTAGTAAAAAGGTCGGCTAATGGTCTTTGTTTTGAAGGTTTTCAGCAAAAGAGTAAAAAAAGGGGGGTACACGGCATATCCCCCCTCTTTAATATAAATCAAGATCAGTCCTCGATCTCGCCTAAATAGCTTTTGTATGACTCGATTAGTTGTCATTGTTATGAGTTTTCGATGACTTGGCAAATTTTAATTGTGTTAGGGATTTTCTGAAAAGCCAGTGTTTTTAGCATTTTTAGAGACTGGAAAACTTAGAAAGAGAAGAGATGTTTTACTAAAAGTACAACCTAAAACTTCTAGATTTAATCAGAACCTCCTTATTCGCCAAAAGGAAGATTAAATTATTCTTTTTTCTTGCAAAAGAATCAGGGCTTAGTCACACTTGTGTTACTTAAATCCCAATATTTGGAAAACAATCATTCTTTTACGGAGGAAACCATGGCTAAGAAAAAAGCAACAAAGAAGAAAGCACCTGCAAAGAAAGCTTCAAGAAAAGAAGTTCTAGTAGTTGGTTCAAAAACTAAACTAGCTCTTAAAGGGTCAGGAAAGACTACTTACAACGTGTCTTCTGACACTCTTGATGCAATCAACGAGCTTGTTTATCAAGCAGTTGAGCAAGCTCAAAAAAGATGTGCAGCTAATGGCCGTAAGACTATTCGTCCTTACGACATTCTTGCTTAATCTTAAATAAAGATTTGTTTGAATAAAAGAAGCCAGTTTTTAACTGGCTTTTTTTATAGTTTATAGGCCTAAAAAAGAGGCGCCTTCAGATAAGTTAACTTACTGAAAGTACTCTTATCTAGCGGCAAGAACTTAATTTCCTCTTTGCCTTGGCCTTTCGGCCTTATAATGACCCTATGATTTTTTTAATCAAAAGATACGCCATTCTTTTCTCTTTTCTATTCGGTGAACAATGCTTTGCTCTTAATATCAAAGAGGAACTCTCAAACCTAAATATTGATGATCAGGTCCTACTAAGGGGAGCTGACTTTTCAGATTCTCTTTTAAGCTTTGCCAATGGTAGTGATCGGCCCCTCAATCTCACTCCTCAAGATAAGAAAACGCTGCAACTTCTAGGCTACAGCGATCAAGAGATTGATGAGTTAAGTATCGGCTCCTTTGTCGATAAAGAGGGAAGAAAAAAACTCTCTGACCGAATAACGAATTACGGAAACAGCAAAACAGGGGAAGTTGATCGAGGAATTCAGAAATCCCTCGTTCCGGGGCTTAGCTCCTCTGTTGTTGGGCTCTCTTTGGCAAGTCTGCTTGGAATAACGGTTGGGGTTCGATGCTCATCGCAGCCATCAGCCCTCGCTTTTGCAGGTGCTAGTGCTGCATGGGTTGGTTTAGAGATGATGATCTGGAAAGGGTATCAGATCGAAATGTCAGACATTGAAGCTTTAGGAGAGATAGGAAAAATACCTAATGCCTTAAAGAAAAAGGTAGAGCGAGTAAAGACAATCCTTAAAGAGATTGAAAGAGACTTTAAGATAAGTGATGTGAAAGACATTAACCTATTTTTAGATTCTAAGCAGGGGGAAGTTGATGAATTGAAGGGGGTTGCTGATGAACTTCATGGGTTTCTCCGTAAGGCTAAAGACAAGCAATTCGGAGCACTATCCTCTATCCAAAAATCAATCGAATTAGCGGCCGAAACATCTAAAAAGAAAGCCCGAAATGCTAAAGTTGCGGCCATCGGCTTCACGGCAGCGGCGGGAGTTGCCGCAATGGAAGCCTTTAATATTTTTGGAGGCTCAGGTAACTGTTTCACCAAGGGTGTGATGACTCGTCCACAGGGGTCTACTTCGAGTAAAGACTTCCTCGCCGTTGTTAGTTCTCTCTTTTTTAAGGAGGCCTACGCTGGCTTCGCCTCTGTTGGAGATCTAGATAAGATTGGAATTCCTGTTGGAGCTGGCTTAGCAGCGGCTTATCTAGGTTTTGAGAAAAAGTTTGCTGACAAAATCTATGCTTCCGGTACCAGCCGATCTGTCATATTTGTTGGGATGGCAGGTCTCGCGTACTTTGCTTCAAAGAAACTCGATGAGGCTTCCGAGTTTCTCGATAAGCAGGCGCAAGAGATGAAGCTCTTTGTTGATTCTCTTGAGAGTCTAACGGAAGGCAAGATGACTTCTTTTCCATCGGGTCAAGCTCTTATCAACTCTTTGAAGAATGATCTTTTACCGAGTCTGGAGGATTTAGTTAAAGACTCTATCGACACGGACAAAATAAAAGAAGACTTAGCTGGCTTGGGCAAAGACATCGGTGCGTCTACCAAGGAAGAACTTGAGGGGTTGGCAAAAGAGGAAATAGAAAAGTTAAATGATAAGGCAATACTTGAAGAATTAGAAAGCTTCGGAAGGTCTAAAAAGGATATGATTGAATTTGAAGCCGACGAGTTTCTCAATAGAGCCAGTTACGGGCCAACTCTTATCGATCAAATACTGAGTTCATTAGTGAGTGAGGCGTACGCTAGTAAAGTTGAGAGTTCTTTAAAGATAAAGCCCTCTTGCTTTTACCGCACAAAAACATTCTTGAAAATGAATGAAAGCTGCTCATGTGCAAAGACGGGCAATTGTTCTCGTACCTTATTTCCGACCTCACTTAAGGCAAGCGCTAAGGCAAAGTCTTTCGCGGGTCTATATCAATTTGCGCTTAAGGCGGATCAGGCGAATAACTTAATCATGACTGGTAGGGCCGACAAAGGTATTCAAATCTATAAGGGACTTTATTCAAAAGTTGCTCAAGTTGATGGGATGACTCGTTCCATGATATCAAAGAAAATTTCCAAGCCCTTGAGTATTGGTGTTAGTGCTATGATAAGTGGCTCAATGATGAGATCTACTGGGCCGGCGCTTACGGATTATTTTAAAGAGAGGAAGCTTCAAAAAGCTCCCATCGAGCAGGCTTCAAAGTCAGGCTTGCTTGCAAAAGAGGTTGGTCGAAAACAAGCGAAACAAAATCGCTTAAAAGAGAGAATTCAAAAACACTTGATTTTAGCCAAGGCCCTCGATAACCCGAGGCTACAGAATTTTGATCTAGCTTCTGCTAATTTTGAGGGCTCGAGCCTAGAGTACGACTATAGTAAAGAGTCCATCGTCAAAGACAAAAGCAAAAACATTTTTAATATCATTAAAAAGCTGTACCTGATTATCTTAAGGGACGGCAGGCTTTAGTCTTAAGTATCAGCTAAAAATTGACAAAAAAAAACCAGACACATTGAAGTCTGGTTTTTTTGGAGCGGGCAACCGGATTTGAACTGGCGACCTTCTGCATGGCAAGCAGACGCTCTACCAACTGAGCTATACCCGCATTTTCTCGCTTATTTGGAGAGCTGAATATTAATTGCTTGATGGATATGTTGTCAATCAGTGATTATCCCTTTATGCTCGGTGTCGTTTTACACTAGAGGTTAAATGCTCAAAAACTATACTCTATTTCTGGTCTGCTTACTTGGTGTGAGGGTCAATGCCAACACTTTATGTGCGAGAGATTTAGTCGTTGTTAATGCCGTGGAAAAGCTTTTGGCCAAAGAGTGCTCAGAGATCTCCAGTAGCGATCTTAGGGGCATCAAAAGGCTGAATCTTAGCTCAAAGGGTCTAACTCAACTTCGAATAAAAGATTTCTATGGTCTCGTGGAAATTGAGTTTCTTAGCCTTTCCTACAATCCTATCAAGCAAATCGATGAGGGCTATTTTTCTATATTTCCCAAGCTCAGAGTTCTTTATTTAAGATCTATTCACTTAGAAAACCTCGAAGAAAAAGCTTTTAAAAGAAACACCCTTCTAGAGCGTCTCGACCTTGCTCAAAATAAGCTAAATACTATCCCCAAGGCGACGTTTAGTGATTTAAAAAAGCTACGCTACCTAGACTTAGGGCAGAACTTGATTAGTAAAATTGATGGAGACTCCTTCAGTAATCTTGTTTTGTTGAATAAACTGGCTCTTGGTGGGAATAAAATTTCGTACCTATCGCCAAAGGCCTTCAGTGGACTTTTGAATCTTAAGAACTTGAGTCTCTACTCTAATGAGATCAGGTACCTGCCTAATAATATCTTTGATGAGCTTACGTTACTTGAAGAGCTGTCTTTAAGCGTCAATAGAATCGTTTGGCTATCTCAAATAATTTTTCAAAAAAATAAAGGTTTAAGACGCCTTTATATAGGAGCAAACCCAATCAGCTTTCTTCCCAAGTTGATCTTTGCGGATCTTAAAAATATTGAGGAACTCTACCTTAACTATTTAGAATTGACGGACCTTCCTCTCGAAATTTTTAAGTTCAAAAAAAGGCTCAATAAGATCTTTCTTAACGACAACCTTATTGAATCTCTCTCGGCAGAGGTTTTTGCGCCAGTCCGAACCAATAAAGGACTTAGAGTTTTTCTTGCAAGAAACCCCCTTAAAGACGAAACGATTGTTGAGATGAAAGACTATTTAAATGAGAGCTTCGTCTATTAACTATTCGATAGTTTAAAAGCCTGGTGAATAATATCGCCATCCTTATCATACCAATCGTTACTGGTTGAGACTTGGGAGGAGTGGGCAAGAGTTTTGCCTTTCCCGTGCGGAAGCTCGATTATGTAATGAGGCAGCATTACTCCGCTGATCGAGGCTTTCAAATCTCTATAAATCGCTCGACCTTGCTCTAGGGACAGGGTGAAATGCATGGCCCCTTTTACAGGGTCAGGGTGGTGAAGGTAGTAGGGGCGAACTCCTGAAAAGTAAAGAGTCTGAAAAAGGGCCCTTAGAGCTGAGACGCTGTCGTTAACGCCCCTTAATAAGACGCTTTGAGAGAGTAAGCTTATCCCTGCTGCGAGATAAGGTCTCAATGCCTTGGTAAATTGATCATCGATTTCACTGTCATGATTCGTGTGAATAACAAGAGTGATGGCCTTGAAGTGGTCTCGATGCTTACTTAGGATATTGAGTAGATTTTGAGATAAGCGCTCAGGCATGACTACTGGGGTTCTAGAATGAAAACGAACCATAGTGACGGAAGAAACAGTTGAGATCTCACTCAGGAGCTTATCAATCCTTTGATCACTTAAGACGAGAGGATCACCTCCAGTCAGGATTACCTCTTCTACTGTGGGATTTTCTATCAAGTACTCCAATAGTAGTTCTGTGTTTGCCTTGAAAACGGGGTCACCTGTATGAAGTTCGTTTTTCCTAAAACAATACCGACATTGAACAGGGCACACTTCGGTTGGGCTGAAGAGAAGTCTATTGCCGTAGCGGTGGATGATTCCGCCTTTTTTAGAATAGTGATGATCGGCAATTGGATCTTTAAGTCCATTGGTGCCGGACTCATCGGCACAGGGAACGAACTGCTTCCAGAGAGGACCACCAGGTCCTTGATCTTTAATTTTTTTTGCTAAGCTGATTGGAATAAAAAGAGGATATTCAACTTCTTCAACGGGGCTCTCGAGAAATGATGCTAATTGTTCCGTCGTCTTAATCGCTGAAGAAAAAGACTCTTTCCAGGCATCTAGGTTGGAGTGCTCTAACTCAAGCATTACTCGAGTCTTTGGTCGTGTTGAGTTCTTTTTCGTAGTGATACTTCGCCCATGCGGCGCAACCCCTGATCAGCCCTGCTCCGTAAATTGACATACCCACAAAGTGAAAAAGAACAACTTGAGTGGTCATAACCCCCGTTTCTGTAAGGGCATAGAACATCCATCTCAAGAGAACAAGATGAAGAATTAAGATTACTAATTGCTGAAGGCGGTAGAACCAGTTTGTTCGATTGATAAAATTCATTGACCCTCCTTCTTTATTTTTTCGAGACTTTGAAAGCGCTCTCTAATTTCAAGAGCACTAAGCTCTTTAATATCTTCTATTTTTTTAAGTGAAAAACTTTTGTAAAGATTGCTTAAGAGACAGAGCCCATAAAGTATATTTCCTTCCGGCATGGGAAGCAGGCTAACTGGTTTAACTGGTCTGAACTTACCACGGTGGGAGCCACCCTTGTACCTAATATCGACAAGTGTTTGGGTTTCGGTCTTCTTTAAAAGAAGCTTTGTCTTCTCTGGTAATTCGATCAAAGCACTCGATTTAAAAGAAGAAAGGTTGAAGAGGTGAGCCTGTTTTTTTACACGATGGCCTGCATGCTTCTGGATTGCCTTGTTAAAAACGAGTAGGGAGGCATAGGCGTCGTCAGTTGCGCGGTGATGATTCTCAAGTGGAATTTCGAGCTCTTTTGCAAGAGTTCCCAGCTTGTGATTAGGCATTTCGGGAAAAGCGAGCCTGCTGGCTTTGATACTGCAATAAATATCATTTGAATTTGTCTGAATATTTGATTGGTGTAGCCCAAAAATAAGGAATCCCGCATCAAACTTGGCGTTGTGGGCCAGCAGAGGAAGATTGCCTATAAATGCGAGTAATTCAGGTAGAACAGCACTTAGGATCGGGCTGTTTTGGACCTGTTCATCAGTTATACCGTGGATATCAGTGGTAAAGCTTGGAATAGCGACCTGAGGATTTATGAGCCTTTGAAAGGTAGAAGCTCCTTGGGGGTCGACCTTTATGGCAGCAACTTCAATGATTTTATCCACGAGAGGAGAAAGCCCAGTTGTTTCGAGGTCGATGGCCACCAGTCCCTTGGGGAAAAGCTCTAAAATGGGAGCGAATTCTCGCTTTTCAATTCTCAACAATGTCACACAGTTAGTGGGTTGCGTTAGGCTTAAGTTCGTTGACATTAAGTCGGTCAAAATTTAAAAAGTCCTAACTATCTACTGGTACATAACTTAAAAAGTGAAGGGATACAAATCCTATGAAGAGTTTCGACGTTGTTGTTATTGGCTCCGGCCCCGGAGGTTACATTGCAGCTATTAGAGCAAGTCAACTTGGTCTAAAAGCTGCGATTATTGAATTTGATAAGATGGGAGGCGTTTGCTTGAACCGCGGCTGTATTCCCACAAAAGCCGTTCTTAAGTCCGCCCACTCCGTTCATGAAATCGCTGACTTCAAAGAGCTTGGAATTAATGTCGAGATCAAAGGCCTAGATGGCTCTCAAGCTGTAAAGAGAGCAAAGGGCATCTCAGACAAGATCTCAAAGGGCGTTGAGTATCTTATGAAGAAAAATAAGATTGAGGTTTTTAAAGGACACGGCGTTGTCAAAGATAAAACTAAGGTTGAAGTGAAGAGTGATCGCGGTCACAGCGAAACAATTGAGGCTAAGAATATTATCCTAGCTACAGGAGCCCAGTACAAAACTTTTCCAGGTCTCGAGCATGACAACAAGAGACTCATCGGCGCTTGGGAAGCTATTAAGATGGAGAAACTCCCAAAGAGTATTGCTATTATTGGCGCGGGTGCCATTGGTGTCGAGTTTGCCTACTTTTGGAATGCCTTCGGCGTTGATGTTCATATTTTCGAGTTACAAAAACACCTTCTGCCTATTGAAGACGAAGACTCGTCAAAAGAAATTGAAAAAGCTTACAAGAAATACGGTATTAAAATGTCCCTTGGTGTAGAGAAAGTCTCCGCCAAAAATAATGGTGACGATATAACAATCACTTCAACAGAAAAAGGTAAAGTGATCGAAACCAAGTTTGAGATGGGGCTCATCGCTGTTGGTATGACCGGAACTCTTGAGGGTTGTGGTCTTGAAAACGTTGGTATTAAAACGGATCGGGGCTTCATTTCTGTCAACGGTCAGTACCAAACCAATGTACCCAATATTTACGCTATTGGTGATGTTTCGGGTCCTCCACTTCTGGCGCACGCGGCTTCCCACGAAGGTGTGATTGCGGCTGAGCATATTTCTGGAGCCAAACCTCATCCCCTCGATAAGATGAATATTGCCGGTTGTACTTACTGTCAGCCACAAGTGGCTTCCATCGGTTACACTGAACGAGCGCTAAAAGAGCAAGGAATTAAGTACAATGTTGGGAAGCTGCCTTTTCAAGCTAATGGCAAGGCAGTAGCTTCCAATGAAACTGTTGGTTTTGTAAAAACACTTATGGGCGAGCATGGAGAACTTCTTGGTGCCCATATTGTTGGGGCACAAGCTACCGAGCTTATTCATGAGTATGCGTTATTTAGAACAATGGAAGGAATTGATGAGGAGATCTTTGCGACTGTTCACCCTCACCCAACGCTTGGTGAGTGGTTAGCCGAATCGGTTATGGCCGCAAAGGGCAGAGCGCTTAATTTTTAGAAAAAATAGACCGCTAAGGGAAATGAACTGTGACCTTGCAAACTTAGCTTTTCGGTCAAGCCTTTGTGACCTTCGGGTGAAGAGGTTTTTTAATAAATTTTCCGTACAGGAAAACTTAAACAGGATGAATAAATTATGGCCAAACATGAAATCGTAATGCCTCAAATGGGAGAGTCCATTACTAACGGAACAATCACTAAGTGGCACAAAGCTCCAGGTGACACCATTGAGCTCGACGAAATTCTCTTGGAGATTTCAACTGACAAAGTTGAATCAGAAATACCATCTCCGATGGAAGGACGTATTGAGGAAATACTTTATCCTGAAGGTGATACGATCGACGTCGGTATAAAAATAGCGATCATCGAAGATGATCTTTCAGTTCCCTTTGGCGGCGGCGATAGCTCAAGTGAAGCGAAACCGGCTGAAAGTGAAAGTAGCTCTGAGAAAAAAGAAGAAGCTAAGACTGAGGTGGCAGCCGCTACAACAGCTAGCTCAGAAGGAACTGGAGCTGATAAGAACACCAAAACTGAAAAAGAAGAAGGACGCCGTTTCTATACTCCTCTTGTCAAGGCCCTTGCGAAAGAGCACGGTGTTGCTTTGTCTGAGCTTGCTGATATTGAAGGAAGTGGAGCTGCTGGTAGAGTAAATAAAGCCGACTTTATGAGCTTTATTGATAATAAGGGTTCATCCTCATCGAAAACAAACACGACTAAAACGTCGAAACCTGTTGCGGCCGGAGCAAGTGTCCCAACTTTTAGCACCGGTCAGAGGGTTGAGATTATTCCCATGGATAACATGAGAAAAGTAATTGCTCGCAATATGGTTGCTTCAAAGCAGACTTCACCTCACGTTAACTCAATTGATACAGTTGATATGACTAATCTCGTGAAGTTCAGAGAAGGTTTTAAGCACGAATTTAAAAAACAAGAGGGCTTTGCTCTTACTTACACTCACTTCGTTCTCTATGCCCTTGTTCAAGCATTAAAAGAGTTTCCTCAAGTAAATGCCTCTATTGATGGTGACAACATCATTATGAAAAAAGACATCAATTTGGGTTGTGCTGTGGCAGTTCCCGGTAATGGCTTAGTCGTTCCTGTTATTAAAGGCGCTGATAACCTTAATATTACAGGGATTGCTCGCAGTCTTAACATTTTGGTTGAAAAAGCAAAAACCAAAAAACTGACCATGGATGACCTTACAGGTGGGACCTATACTTTCACTAATAATGGCTCTTTCGGCATTCTTGCCGCAACTCCAGTCATTCTTCAGCCTCAGTTGGCCATTTTCTGTGTAGGAACCATTAAGAAGACTCCTGTCGTTACTCACGATGATGCTATTGCAATTCGTCATATCATGTACTCGACCCACACATACGATCATCGCTTAATTGATGGTGAGCAGGGCTCAAAGTTTCTCAAGCATGTCCACAACACACTAGAGAATATGGATCCTAAGGCACTATTTTAGTAGGCTTTTAAGAATTTGAGGTCCTGACAAAACAGAGGCCTCAAACTCTCTTTCTTACCGTTTTGCGGTAATATCTCTTCAAAAGTGAAAAGAGTGTCTGCCTAGCTTGTTTGGTTAATTGATTGCGCCCCTGTTCTCTACCTTCATTGAGGCTTTAAATCGAGTTTCCCTGCTGGAAAACTAAACCAGTTCGACTATAATACCAATATCATTTAGCCAAAGATTACCTATGCCTCGTCTTGATGAGCGAACAGCTCACTTTTTATACACTGTGCTTCTGATCCTCTTGGGCTACTTTTGCTTGGGTTGGACCTGCACCTATGGCTTTAATTATTCAGTTTATCATCCGTTGGATCTTTATTTTCTCCCAAGTTTTTTTCTCATGTTCTTTTTCCTTTGTCGCTCGTTAGTCAAAGAGGGAGCGCTAAAGCTGACGCCCAAACTTGAGAAAAATGAAGGCTGGAGCCTTTTGCTAATTGCTTTAGTCTTTGTATTGACTCGGATTATGAAGTTTGACGAGATGGGGGTCTGGTTAGATGAGTATACTCAATTTATCTATGGGGCTCAGTTAGAAGGATCCTCTCTTATTGAGTATAGTTTCTATGAACAGCAACCACCTCTTGATTATATGCTCTCAGGTTTTTCGAAAATGGTCTGGGGTGAAAATGTTTTTGCCCTGAAATTCCATGTCTTTCTTTTTTCTATTCTTTTCTATCTGCTTCTTCCCTTTTGCTTGAGGATACTAACATCGAAAGTAATACCTAGGTATTCCGTCGTGTTCATTCTGTTGATGTGCCGGCCCCTGATGTTTTACTCAATGGAGGCAAGGCCTTTAATTTTAAGCCTACTGTTTTCGTTGCTGAGTCTTACATTTTTATTGAATTGTTTGAGTACCAATAAGAAGAGTGATGCTTTAATTACTTTGATAACATTTTTATTATTTACAAATACTACAGGACTTCAGCCTCAGATATTTCTCCTTTTGATATGTCTTTGTTTTACGGGCTTCTCTAAATCACAAAAGTGGTTACCGATCGGCCTTGGAGCTTTGGCGTTCGTATACAATGTGCCTATCCTTTATTTTTTAGTAAAGTATACAGAACGTACCAATCAATTTAGCACCGAAGTATTTGAGAACACGAGTCTAATGTTTAGTCGACAAGGCTTAGGAGCTTTAGGGAGTGCTCTTTATCGCGACCCTTATTTACTGGTTGCCCTTAGCGGTGTTATTGGTATTTTGGCTTTAATCTCTTTTGTTAACGAAAAAAATCGGAAACAAAGACGACTGGAGTGCTCTCTTGTCATCTTACCTTTTTTCTATATATTTCTGTATTGCTTCGTTTATTACTCCTTTATCAGTTGGCATTTTTCTATTCGCTACACTTATAATTTCTTTAGTCTTTTTGCCTTTTTTCTTCTTATAGGATTAATTTATTTATTTGATTTAAAAAAAACGAAAGCAGTTACTGCTCTCAAGTACGGCTTGACGCTGTTATTCCTGTGGGGGTCTGTTCGAGTAATAGCACATCCTTTTAAGTGGTATTTGGCCGCCGCTGAACGACCAGAGTGGGAGCCAATCTATCAATCTTTGAATAAGAGAATGAGGCAAGACGACTACCTACTTCGCTTTACATTGGCGAACCTCGGCGATTGGCGAGGGGGCAGGTATGTGGGAGAGTTGTTTTATGCGAACTCATTGGTAAGAGAGAAGACTCTTAGGACTTCCTACTTTTCAGAGGAAGTGCTGGATGAGGTTTTTTGTGATCACCTTACTAACTACTTAAAGCCTAGGTCGGGAAAAGTTTTTTTTTTGATTGATAAGAAAAGGTTGCCCGAAGGGACGACCTCAATTGAGGTTGATTCTAAGAAGTTTAAAAAAGTAGAAGGTTTGAAATACTTAAATCTATACTCCTATGAGGTTTCAACTAATCTTTTTCAAACTTTAAAGGAGTATTTTGAACTGGTTATTGCTAAGGATTTAAGAAACGAGGCCAACATGCCGCTCTTAGAGAGTTTGTTCTGTCTAGAATCTAAATTTGGGACAAAGGAAGATTATTTCAAGTATCTTTTAACATACCAGAATTTAGAAGTGACTGGAGATAGAGTAAAATCTGGAATGTACTTAAATAAAAAAAATGAATTTGAAAAGAGAAAGAAATACTTTCTGGACTTGATGGATGAAAGATGGAAATAGAAGTTTATGGGCTTGGCTACGTTGGTATGGTTACCGCCCTAGGTTTATGTAAACAAGGGGCTTTGGTTCATGGCATCGAAATTAGTTCTGACAAGATTAATTCTCTTTCAAAATCTCAACTTCATATTTATGAGCCGGGCTTAGATTCTTGGTTTAGTGACAGCTTAGCTAATAAACTATTTACCTTCTCATCGTCGTCTAACATGAATTCACAGGCCCACTTAGCTGACGAGAGTGAGCGCTTCGTCGCCATCGTTTGTATTGGTACCCCCATGGAAGCAAGGGGGACAGTTGACCTTACCCAGCTTAGGGCGGTTCTCAAAAATATTGAAGGTGAAGTGACGAGCTCTTGCTGTAAAAAAGTGTTGCTTGTGTTGCGCTCTACTGTTCCTCCCGGTACGTGCGAAGCAGAAATCTTACCTCTGTTGAAAAGACTAAAGATGGCTTCTAATAGTCTAGAAATAGACTTTATCTATTATCCTGAGTTTCTTAGAGAAGGTGAGGCAATAGTGGACTTCGAGAACCCAAGGCTTTTAGCTCTTGGGTGTGATGCAGACTACGAGTCAATTGAAACTGATTGGGCCGATCTTATTGATTTACTACCTGGGGCCGATCGAAGGCAGTGGGTCGGAATCAAAACAGCTGAGATGATGAAGTATGCTCAAAATAGCTACAATGCATTAAGGATAGTCTTCTCTAATGAGCTTGCAACGGTAAGTTCTCAGTACGGCGTCGACATAAAAGAGCTCAGTGAGTTGATGAGAGACAATCAATCACGAGAGTCGGTAGGGCAATATCTACTGCCTGGCTTTAGTTATGGAGGACCTTGTTTGGTGAAAGAAGTTGAGGCCCTTAGTTGGATGGGAAAAAAAACAGGCCATGAGATACCTGTAATCTCTAGTATTAGTAAAAGTAATCTTGACCACTACGAACGCTTTTTATCTGTGATAGAACAAAAAAACCCAAAAAAAATAATAATCTTCGGCGTCACTTTTAAGCCCAATACAGACGATTTGCGAAATAGCTTTGTTTTGCGCCTTATAGAGGACTTGCTCGAGGGGCCAAGTTATAAAGCCCCGATTGACGTTTCTATCGTTGAGAGAGCTGAGGCACGGGATAAAGTGAAGCTTTACTTTAATAGTAAGCCTCTGGTGAGAGTCTTAGGGCCGCGTGATTTAAAAGATGAAAAATATGATTTAGTTGTCTTTGGGCCTTTTAAGCCCGATACTAATGTTATTGAGTCCATGCTTTCAAATAGCAAAGAGAGTATTAATTTAGGTTTCTTCGATGAAATCGCTAATTTTAACTTTTAAAAGGATAAGAGTCGATCCATGACTAAGAGACTTTCTTTTGTACTTCCCACTAAAGACGAAGAAAATACTATTGAGAATGTAATAAATACTCTCAAAACTTATTGCACAAACTCTTCAGAGGTCGAGCTGGCCTCAATTATTGTCACTGATGATAGTCGAGATAGAACAAGGCAATTGGCTTCTGATTTAGGGGCCCAGATTGTTGTCGGTGGCGGGCAAGGCTTGGGGCAGGCCATGTATCGAGGGCTAAAGGTTGCCTCTCGAGAAAATCCAGATGTGATTCTCTCTCTTGATACTGATGGACAAGTCGATTTAGCAGAGATTGAAAATTTTCTAATGCCGATCCTAAAAGATGAAGCAGATTTGGTTATTGGTTCTCGCTTTAAAGATAAAGGACTTGTTCATTATAATTACCCATTGGTTAATCGCCTTGGGATTAGAATTTTAGTTTTTATTTTACGAAAGCTAACTCGTCTTAATCTTACTGATTCACACGGTGGCTTCAGGGCGATGAAAACAGAGGTCGCTAAAGAGTTAGAGCTTCTTGGCACTCACACTTATGTGCAAGAGTGTATTATTGATGCTGTTGAAAAAGGCTTTAGGGTAGAAGAGGTCGCTAGCGTATGGAATAAACGTGATCACGGAAGCTCCCGGATTGTTGGTAGTATTCCTAAATACGTTTTTTACACCCTACCTGTCTTAATACTCCGTGCCGGTCAGCATATTCGCTTTTTATATCCTATGGGGATGTTTTTTATTCTTTTGTCGATTCTAGATTTTTTGATTGTTGCAGTAGAAACAAAATTCTCTTTGATTGAGATGTTCGATCGTCAGTCGTTTCATCTGATTCTCCTGCTTTTTATGATTGGCATTAATCTTTTCTTTTTTGGCTTTACTATTGAGCTTATAGCCAACATTAAGAAGAAAATAGATTTTGGCCAATGAATATTTATCGGAAAGAATCGGATATTTGTCTCACGAGACTGCTTTCACTTCTTGATAGAAATCCTATGTCGCCCACCTTTGGTAGCTTTCATCGCTGCTATTGGCTCCATAAGCTCTCCGATTTCCCAAGTGCTGCTCGTCAGCAAGGCGTTCTTGTTTTAGCGCAGCTCTGGAGAGAGGGAGAGAGTCTCGAGATTTCAAGGCCGGCTCTAATGGAGCTCATAGAGGGTAGCTTAGACTATACTTGTTCATTACAAAATAAAGATGGCTCATTCGACGAGTGGTATCCCAATGAAAGGGGATGGGCGGGACCAACTGGTTATATTATTCATGCTCTTGCCAGTGTTTTTGAAGTTTGCGGTCCTCAACTTAGCCTTTCATGTCGAGAGAGATTAATAAATTGCCTTAAAGAAGGAGCCGACTTCTTAAGCCATGGTTGGGAGAGGCATGTTCTCTTTAATCATGTTGCAATGGCGCTCTTGCCTGTTTATCAAGTTCATCTCATTAGAGAGGACGATCACTTAGAAGACTCTTTTAAGAAGCTTTTTGAGAAGTTTAAATCTTATTTTAACTATAGTGAGGGATGGGGCCTTGAATATGATGGAGCCGATATAGGTTACCAGTCAGCTACGATTAGCTTTTTATCTCGGCTGCATGAGCGTGCGGTTGATCCGTCACTCAAGGAAGAGGTTCGGATTATTTGTGAATCCTCTCTCACCTTTATTGAACATTTCTGTTTTCCCGACGGTAGGTTCTCTGCAAAGGTGGGATCGCGAGAAACAGATGTTCTTTTTCCTTACGGTGTGGAGTACTGGGCCAATCAGGGCAGTGAGAAAGCACAAGCGATTGCCCTATTTGCCAGAGATGGTTTCCAAAGAGACTTGTTATTGACACCGAAGGATCACGAGGATCATTATCTGCTTTATCGGCTTCCCGAGTTTATGGAAACCTCTTTCATTTATAAAAGAGCCGTTGTTTGCACTTATCGGCTTCCCTTTGAAAGAGACTTTTATGAAAGGGACTTTTCTGGAGCAAAAATATTTTGCCTGAAGAAAAATGGCTTTTTTTGTATCGTGAATTTCTCTAGGGGCGGAATGACCCTTCGCTATGATTGCGCTTTGAAAAAGGCAGTTACAATTGATCGTGGCATTTTGGTCACTGATGAAAACCAGAGAGTTTACACGAGCTCGCAGGTTGGAAAAACTAAAGTTGAGAGAGTCGGTGAGTATTCTTTTACGGTAAAGGGGAAGTTTACCCAATTTTCTCCAAAAGTTTTTACCTCGTCTACTTTCCTTATCTTTCGCTTGAGTTGTGCGCTTTTTGCTTGGAATAAGATGGGCGCTTATTGGCTGAAGGCCTTCGTTCGTTTTCTTTTGTTAAGACTTGGGAGCTCTAGTAGTTACGACTTTGAAAGAAGAATTAATCTGTTAGCCCAAGAGGTCATTGTAGATTCCTTTCCTGATTTAGATGGTCAAGCCCACTTAACTGGAGAGTTTGATATCAGGTTTGTTCCTCAGTCCCGCTATTTTCATCGTGACGACTTCAACTTCAGGCCCAAATCAGATCATTAACGTTTCTGAATTAGCCTGGGCGCGTAAAAAACCTTGCCGACAGACAAAAATATTCAGATCAGCTTATCTTAACGGTTAGGTCAGGCTAATACTTGTGAGTAATTAGATTAGCTTTGTCTAATTATAATGCTTTTAAAAGGGACTCGAGGGGGTTACTAATAGACCTAACAAAGGTTTTTACTATGAAAGTGCTTATATTCACTCTTTTTCTCCTCTCTTTTGCAGCTCATGCCGAGGTTGATTGCTACGGTTCGGCCTTGGATAATTACTCGAAGGACAGCAACTCATTTCAAATCTATGCGGAAGAGGTCTCAGAGGGCTTCGAGAATAAAGATAGAGCAGCATCCACCCAAGCCATTAAACTATTGGAGCAAAAGCTTAATTGTCGCGAAGGGGCTTTCTCAATTAATAGTATTTCTTGCAAGGAAATCATTCCAGGTCATCTTCACTCAAAAGTTTGCTATCTCGAGAGTCAGCGCGGCTTTTTCTTTGTTTCAATCGATATGATGGAACAAGTTAATATTACCTTTAGTCGCTGGGATTAATTCCAAACTTTTCTAAATGTTCCGTCTGGATCGTAAACCTTCGCCTGCTTTTCTAAATTAAAGTACCGGTTGGGCCTTGGGTCATTTCCAACCCCAGCAACATACTGCCAGTTACCGTAATTACTCCACGGGTCATAGTCAATTAGTTGATTTTCAAAGTACCGAGCGCCCCAAATCCAAGGAAGATTGAGGTCTTTAACAAGGTAAGAGGCAACGTTTTGTCTGCCTCTGTTGCTCATCCATCCTGTGGCCTTGATTTCCTTCATATTGGCATCGACGAAGTCTTGACCTGTTCTTCCTTCTACCCATTCATTGAATTTTGAATAGTTGCCATTTTTGGCAACTTCCTTTTGCTGAAAGCCCTCTATTTTAAAAAGTTGTACTCCATGGGCATCGCCCACCCAGCGAAAGTACTCTCTCCACCAAAGCTCAAACTTCACCCAGTAAGTGCTTTGATTCTCTTTAATTTCTTCTTCGAACTTTTCTACCTCTCGATAGATCGTATGGGGACTTATACAACCTGTTGCTAGCCAAGGACTAAATTTGGTTGAATAATTAAGCCCAAGTAAGCCATTTCGTGTTTCCTTGTAAGTCAGAATCGACTGATCTTTCCATAGGTATTCGTGGAGTCTCTTAAGCCCTGCCTCTTCTCCTCCGTCAAAGGGAAAAGCGCTATTTTTGTCGATGTCAAAAGGACCCATAAGCTTTAGGTCACTTAGCTCATCAAAAATCTTTGGTCCTGATTTGGGCCACTGGCCCTTCGCGGGAACTTGTATCTTAGGGTTTGGAGAAAACACTTTTTCTACTTTTTTTCGAAACTCGGTGTAGATATTGGGTATCGCAAAGTCCAGTTGTGACAAAAGACGATCCGTCTGTTGACTTGTCACCTTGGTCTTGGATTTAAGTATCTCTCTTTCTCTATTTTCATTGGTGAGATTTATTAAACAGGTGTAGAGCCTATCAAATCTTGTGACGTCGCTAGCATAGAATTCCTCTTTAGAGACTACTGAGAGAGTATGATCAAATTGTCTTAGCTGATGATCTAAGTTTTCAAGACACTGTAGGTAGAACTTTTGACGCCACTTCCCCCATTGTTCCTCGGGTAAAAAAGCGACAAAGTTTATCGTTTGAGATTGGAGAAGGGCCTCGTTTAAGAGGGCGTTATCTTGCAGACGAAAGTCATTTTGGAAAAGGTAGAGACAGTTCATCTCCAAGACCTCGAGTTATTCGTGTGCTTTTTAATTATTTTCTTCCCGTGCTTTTGAGTTTTAGCTTCATTTTTAACCCTCCAAAGAATATCTCGAGCCTTTTTAGAGGCTTCTTCATGATCAATGACTTTTTTGGGGTAATCCTTTCCATAGCTGAAGTCGTACATGGCTTCTTCCATAGGGGTGATTGTCCAGGGCTCAAGAGCAAGATTTGTTGGCAGACCCTCCAACTCAGGAACCCATTGCTTGATAAATTCAGCTTTAGGATCTTTGTCCCGTGCTTGCTTAACAGGGTTGTATATTCTAATCGTGTGTATCCCTGTTGTTCCCGCTTGCATCTGAAATTGGGGAAAATGAATACCCGGTTCGTAATCGAGGAAATTTCTAGCGAGAAAGCGTGCTCCCTCTTTCCACGGTTGCCAAAGAATATGAGTAAAGAAACTGACTGCCATGGCCCTCATACGAAAATTAAGATAGCCCGTTTGAACCACACATCTCATTGAAGCATCAACCAGAGGGTAGCCTGTGAGACCCTCTTTCCAAGCCTTTATGTATTTCTTGTTTTTCTTCGTTCTAAATTGATCGTAGGATGGATTTTGATTGGTGTGCTCTAGTTCCTCTTCCATTTCAAACTTCTGAATAAAGTGACTTTGCCACTTGGTTCTTGTTTGAAATTGATTTAAATTTCGCTTGTCTGGTAAGTTAGGACGCAGGCTGTCCAGCTCTAGGTTAATTTGCCTTACTGTTATATTACCCCAGCTTACATGAGCAGAAAGTCTTGAGCAGGTGTACGGTGCTTTGGACGGACTGGATATATTTCCAAAGTATTGGGGAAGTAGCTCAGTCAAAAAAATGTGAAGTCTTTTAAAGGCTTCTTGCTCGCCGCCTTTTTGAAAGTTCACTTCTCTTTCTAAGACTCCAACAGGATAAGCTGTTTCAAGAGGATCCAACTGATCTAGCTTCTTGTAATCTAAATCAAAGGGAGCAGCCTTCATAACCTTTATCCAGTGGGCATCCCAACCAGTACGGTTTTTAAGGCCTCTTACAACTCCATGGGCTTCCGATTCCTTCCAAACAACCCCTTTCTCCTTCAAAAAATGAGCGACGGATCTGTCTCTTTCATAGGTGAGGGCAACTCCGGTTTCTTGATGGGAGTACATATTTACAACATCGTACTTTTCAAAGATTTTTTCCAATGCTTGAGTGACTTCACAGTGAAAGACAGAGATAGGCTTAGGAAGGCGTTGATTCATATCATCAAGAGATTCGGCAATAAATCTCCAGTGGCGGATATCAAAGTCATAATGAAAAGAAACTGAGGGCTCGAAGCAATAAAAAATTAGGGTTTTTCTTCCGTCCTCTAGTGCTCTGAGCAGAGGCTCATGATCGCTTAGCCTAAGGTCTCTTTTTAACCAGACAACTGAAATTTCTTCTTTTTTAACCATCACCTATTAGATAGGGATTTCGTCGATTGGAAAAGGGGGGAGCTCTTAGACTTTCGTTAGTCCCAGCGACTGTAAGTGATATTTACAGTATCGAGAAGGTCGGTCGTTAGAAAGAAATAGCCGAGATTTGTTTCGACGTAGCACACTCTTGTATGGTCTTGGTTGCCAACCAATTTAGTGCATCGAGAACGGCTTCTTCCCAAAGGACCTTTGCCGAAGTTTATGTCACTTCTACTACAACCCTTTTGATCAATAAGGAGACGGATCGTGTAGATAGCTGAGGCTAGATGGTCTTTTCCAAAATCTCGATCGAGGTCATCAGAGTGAATACTATAGGTGGCAGAATCAAAGTTTGCATCGCTCATAAGCCTGTCGATGCAATCTTTCTTGGCGGCCTGTACTGTTTGAGACAACAAAATCAGGGCAGCAAGGGCAATGAGTGATTTAACAACATTCATGTAAACTCCACGGAAGTGAATCTTTCTGGTGACGGCTAAAGGCCGAATCAGCTGTATTAATCAGAGATTTGTGAACACCTTTTACCTAAAGCTGAGTAATACTGTAAAGAAAAAGCTATTTAAGGGAGAGAAAGGGGAGATTTTGACGATTTACGCGTCGCGTTTTAGCTTTTTTTTAGGCTAACCTTGTAGAAACTATTAGTAAAACTGATTAAAAATCGCTAATGTTTCGCCATACTTTCAAGGAACTCAAATGACTAAGTTTGTTGCCGCGGCCTTTTTTACCATTGTTTCTCTATCGATCTTTAGCAGTAGCTACTACCCCGAAGATTATAAAAGTAGCTTTGTAAGCAATGGCGTTCAAAATGATGAATTGAAAGCTCGAATTTTCACTCTTCTTACTAGCAAGCACATGTACAAAAACGGCCGAGCAGATATTATTTCAAACTCCTGCAGTGGCAGTGGAACATGTTATTCGCATAAGAGTGTGGGCTATCGTGGTGCGAGAAAAGTTCTTTTTGGCAAAATCCATTTAGAACAAGATGAGGAAGGAAAGTATTTCGTCAAAGACGTCTACTGCAGAAAGAAAATCACAAGAGATATAACTCATGTTGGTCCTAATATTATTCCCAATAACAACGTCATCAACTGTGAGCATACCTGGCCTCAGTCTCGCTTTAGCAGAACCTTCGAAAAGGGTCTTCAAAAATCAGATTTGCACCACCTCTACCCAACCGATTCAAGAGCAAATGGTTCCAGAGGGAACAATGAGTTTGCTGATGTAGACGGGGATAGTTTGAGAAACTGTGACGGTTCTCATGTTGGTGTTGAGAAGTATCAGGGTCTGAAGTTTGAGCCACCAGGAGAGCATAAAGGTAATGTCGCTCGCGCCCTCTTCTATTTTTCTGTCCGTTACAAGCTTAAGATTTCTCGCTTAGAAGAAGAGTATCTTCGTAGATGGCACTCTCAAGATCCAGTAGATGCTCAAGAAATGAGAAGAAACGACATCATTCATCAAGTCCAAGGCAATAGGAATCCTTTTATCGATTATCCAGCCTTAGTAGGGAAAATTAGTAACTTCTAATTCCAGAGTCCCTTCAGGCGTTGCGCTATTCGCTCCTCAGTGCCATTTGACGTAGGTCGATAGAACTGAGGAATTTTTTTATCCGTATAATTCTGTTTAACAAAGTGACCCTCATAAGAATGAGGATATTTGTAATTTTTGCTTTCTGGGTGATGGTTTCTTAACAGCTGAGGCACTTCGATTGTCTTTTGACTTCTAACATATTCAAGAGCTTCATCTATTGCCAAGTAGGCAGCGTTTGATTTAACCGTAGAGGCTAGATAAGTGGTCACGTGGCCAAGGTTAATTCTAGCTTCTGGCATTCCAATATTTTGAACAGCTTGGAGTCCGGATACTGCGAGAGTCAATGCCTGAGGGTCGGCATTTCCGATGTCTTCTGAGGCAAAGACAACTAACCTTCTTGCAATAAAAACAGGATCTTCTCCTCCATCAATCATTATTGCGAGGTAGACAAGAGCAGCGTTAGGATCACTTCCTCTCAAGCTTTTTATAAAGGCCGAAATAACATCATAATGACGATTCCCATTTTTATCGTAGCGTTTGTTATTTTCACTAAGCCTTGCCAGTATCTGCTCAGGTGTCGAGTCCTTTGCCATGATGACGGCTTCAAGGGCGTTTAAGGCCGCACGGGCATCACCGTCGCTATTTTCAACAATTATCCGAATGCACTCATCAGCTAGTTCGTAATCAGTCTCAGTGAGCGCCCGATTGATTATTTTCTCAATAGCGGCCTCATTTAAAGTGTTGAGTTTTACCGTTTGTACTCTGGACAAGAGGGCTTGGTTAACGGAGGTTTTGGGGTTCTCTGTTGTTGCACCAATAAATTGAATCTCACCTTTTTCAACAAAAGGCAGAAGAGCATCCTGCTGAGCTTTGTTAAAGCGATGAATCTCATCGACAAAGACAATCCCTTTGCGTCCAAAGTAAACTTCATTTTCTTTCACTCTTTCAATAACTTTTTTAAGGTCATTAACTCCACCTAGAACAGCGTTAAAGGTGAAGAGTTCTCTATCAGCTTGCTCTGCAAGGATTCCTGCTAAGGTCGTCTTTCCAGTTCCAGGTGGTCCCCAAATAATTAAACTTGGAAACTGCGCTTCTTTTAAAAAGGAAAACCGAGATAAAACATCGTCTTGTCCAAAGTACTCGGTAATCTTTTTAGGTCTAATCATGTAGGCGAGGGGTTTACTGCTAGCTGAGTTTACTTTTTCTGCTTGAGAGTCACCTCCAGTATTCTTACCTTGAGCTTGAGAGAATAAATCGGACAAAGTTGTCTCCTTACTTTTGCACTGGGTTGATTGACCTTAGACGGTCCTCATCCTAGCTTACGGCCTCTGAAACTGCTACCCAAATTCAATAGAGGCTCTCCACTGGCAGGGTATAAGATGACAAAGAGGAGCTGAATATCATGGCAACTGTGATTAAGGTCAAGATAGAAGATCACGAGGGAGTGGGGCTATTCTATCTTAGAATGATTTTAAGACAAGAGTTCCAGCGGTTGTGCATAATTTTGATGAGTGTGACTAAGTTCTTAGGCAGGTCATGATTGCCTTTAGTCATTTTCATATGGAAAGTGTTCCAGGCTAGATTTAGACTTTCTAATCTCTTCAAAAGAAAGACTTTGTTTTTTCCAAAGACAATCCTCTCATCAATACTTCTAAAAAAATGCATCCATACGGCATGAAAATCATCCCGAAGCTCCCCTGTTAATAGTTGGTTAAGCAAAAGCTCACTGCTAAGAAGCATTTCATGAATCGTAGGTTCGATAAGAGTTTTTCCATCGTAGTAGGGAAAGAAGCTTGTATTGGCGGTCAATATATACTCTTCAAGAGCGTGCATTAGTCTGTAGTTATGGTTTCCCATTTGTCCTAGTGAGGAGATGAGGTGTAACAGGGCTTCCGTTTCATGCAGCCCTACCGCTTTTTCAAGGGAAACCTCTTTTGTTTGCATTCGAGTGATCAAATTATCAAGCTTTCTTGTTTGAAGGTAGAGACCCTTAAGACTTGTTAGACACTCTAATGTAATTTGAGAGCATTCCGAGCTAAAGTTCGTGAAAGTTCTCTCTGTGCTAGATAGCTGGGTGTATAGCTTGATAGTACTGTCATGAATAGGGTGTAGCTTTCTAAGTAGGAGAAAGTACTCTTGAGTAATGGCCCTTAATTGGGGAATAATATATCTTTTAAAGTTACGGTCTGCGAGTTGAATTTTTTCTTTCTCGTAGAGAAAGTAAGGCGTTCGAACTTGAGCAAAGCTAGCTTGGAAAGAGAAGACAACAATAAGAGCAAAGAGCTTTTTCATCTCACTATTCTGCGAGATACGTCTACCTCTGTCAAAGGCGATTCAGAAGCTCAGGCGACCTTTAGGCGCCACTCTTCGTAGTCTTGTATATTCTTGAAAGACATATACTCGGGAGACTTTCGTAGGCTTGGAAATGGCTTGATCCAGCTCTTTTGAGAGCAGCGAAATGAGATGTTAAATAGATGAGCTGCGGTGGCCACTTTCACGAGCTCTTTTGGAAACAAGGGCAGAGGACACTCCTCTAATTCGAATCTCCATTCTGAGTGAGGCGGTATCTCACCAGAGAAAATGGCAGCTAAACAGATAAATGATCCAAGTGAGTCTGCCTTAATAATGAGAGGATCATTTTGTGAAGGATGATTTTTTAATTCTTGAATGAGGCTCTTATAGGCTTCTATAAAGAATTTATTTTTAATATTTTTGTAGAGGCAAAGTTCTCGTCGATACTCTTGGCTAAAGGATTGTTTTTCAGCAGGACTTAATCCAAGATCCTTAAAATGGCACATAAAGGTTTCGGATAGGGCAATCTCTTGCGTGGGCAGCTCGAATAGGTGGGAGTGAGTGTTCTTGGCATCTTTTGAGCTCTTGATAGCAATTGATCCTCTCTGTCGTCTGATACGAGACATTTCTCACTCCTCATAAACTAATAATAAGATTTTGATTATAAGGTCTCTTCGGAAGGATTTGGTCTTTGGATTAGAAAAAGGATGCCTGAAATCGTTTTCAAGCATCCTTTGAGTATGTCTAAGTTTTTGAATTTACTAACTTTTTCTGATATCCAAGGAAAGTTCAAGGCCTTCGATAGAGAACGACTGTCCGTTTTCTAAATTTGCATCTTGCTTCAGTGAGACTGCCAATGTTTCGCCACATATATAGTCTTTATGCTGCTCGAGCGCTCTGATTAGCTCTTTTGAAGATGTCTTGAACGAAATCGCGACCCTGTCTTCTACATTAAGACCGATCTCTTTTCTGGTTCTCTGAATCCTGTTGACGCACTCTCTTGCCATACCTTCGTTGATTAACTCTTCACTTAAATTGCAGTCCAAGTCGATCGAAATAAAGCGATTACTGATAGCTTTTGTACCCTCTTTAGCCTCTCTAAAAATAAGGAAGTCTTCTGGGGTGAAGTTCTCCCCACCTAGATTGATCGTCCCTTTTTCTTCGAGCTCCAATAGTTGTTCATTGGACAGATTCTTGATGAGTTTCATGAATTGACCCATTTGCTTGCCAAGTCTCTTCCCGAGAACTGGCAGGTTTGGTTTAGCGTAAAGGTCGATATATTTGTCTTCAGCAGTGTCATAGTGAACTTTTTTAATATTGAGTTCAGCTTCAATATACTCTTCGAGCTTCTTGATTTCATCTAAGAGCTTTTGGTCTTTGTGAATAACCGTAAGCCTTGCAAGAGGAGTTTTAACTTTAATTTTCTCCTCTGTTCTTTTTTGTCTACCAAGCATGATGAGCTGTTGCATTCGATCGACAGCTTGCTCCAGCATTGGTTGGATCATCTCTTCCTTTGCCACAGGGTAGTCACAAAGATGGACAGATTCGGGCATCTTGCTTTTGTCTCCATACTGGGTAAGTTCAAGATAGATATGTTCGCTCAAAAAGGGAGCAAAAGGCGCAAGTGACTGAGAAACCTCTAGTAAGCAGGTGTATAAAGTTGTGTAGGCCGCGCACTTATCATCATTGAGACCTTCGCCCCAAAAACGCGTTCTATTGAGTCTGATATACCAATTGGTTAAGTCTTCGATAAAGGTGAAAAGTGCGGGTACAACATTGTAGAGTTTATAGGCTTCCATTTCGGATGCAATATTTTTCTTTAACGTCTGAAGGTTTGAGAGAATCCAGTTGTCGGTAATGTTGTCAGAAACCTTTGCATGATCCTTATGGTTCCAACCATCAATAGTTGCATAAGTGGAGAAAAACTTGTGTGAGTTGAACCAAGGTAGGAGTGCTCGACGAACCATATCCTTAACGCCTGAGTCTGAGAAACGCATTTCCTCTGCCCGCACTAAACCGGAGTTAATAAGGTAGAGCCTCATAGCATCAGCCCCGTATTCTTCCATTAAAATATCAGGAGCAGTATAGTTTTTAAGACGCTTACTCATCTTCTTACCGTCTTCGGCCATAACGATACCGTTAACGATGACATTCTTAAAAGCGGGTTTTCCAAAAAGTGCGGTAGAAAGAATGGTTAAGGTGTAGAACCAGCCTCTCGTTTGATCGAGTCCTTCAGCAATAAACTCTGCTGGAAAGCCTCCCTCAAACATTTCTTTATTTTCAAAGGGATAGTGCAATTGAGCATAGGGCATTGAACCCGACTCAAACCAGCAATCCAGAACCTCTGTGATTCTTTTGTACTTGCCTGCTTCTCCTTTGATTTCAAACTCAAGAGGATCAACGTGTTCTCGGTGAAGGTCATCGAGGGTCTTTCCCGTGTATTTTGCCAGCTCTTCAATTGAGCCCATGCAGATAAACTTATCACTTTCGCTATTATGCCAAACGGGAAGTGGCGTTCCCCAAACTCGATTTCTTGAGATTGACCAGTCTCGCGCACCTTCGAGCCATTTTCCAAACCTTCCATCTTTAATATGATCAGGAACCCAATTGATTCCTTGATTTGATTTAATAATTTGTTCTTTGATCCGCTCTACTCTGACGTACCAGGAGGGAATTGCTTTATAGATGAGAGGTGTATCAGAGCGATAGCAAAAGGGGTAACTGTGAACAATAACACCTTGATCAAAGAGTTTTCCTTCCTCTTTAAGTCGCTTCGTGATGCCTTTATCGGCGTCCTTTACATATTGGCCTGAGAAGTCAGTTATCTCTTTAGTGAATTTACCAGCGTCATCTACCGGGCAGGCAAATACTTCTCCTAAGCCGGCTTCTTTCATGACTCTATTATCGTCTTCACCAAAGCCAGGAGCGATATGGACGATTCCGGTACCTGCGTCTGTTGTGACATAGTCATCGTTTAAAACCTGAAAGGCATCTTCACTTTGAAACTTTTCGAAGTAGGGAAGAAGTGGCTCGTATTTTTTACCCTTTAATTCACTACCCTTAAACTCTCGGAGGATTTTGAACGTTCTCTTTTTTTCGTAGCTTTGAACAAGATCACTAGCAATGATAATGGTTTTTCCAAGGTCCTCATCACGCACTTCAGAGTAGGTTATGTCGGCTCCTGCACAAAGGCAGAGGTTTGAAGGGAGAGTCCAAGGCGTTGTTGTCCAAGCAGCTAAATAGCGCTCATCATCTTTGAGTTTAAAGAGGACCGTGACGGCGGGGTCTTGGACGTCTTGATAGTTTTGGCCCGCTTCAAAGTTTGAAAGAACTGTTCCTAGAGCTGTAGAAAAGGGAACAACTCTTGTCCCTTGGTAAATAAGATCCTTGTCCCATAGCTGTTTAAAAACCCACCAAACGGATTCCATAAAATTGGTATCCATTGTTTTATAGTCATTTTCAAAGTCTACCCAGCGGCCGATGCGATTTACCGTTTTTTGCCATTCGGAGGTGTAGCGAGAAACGATCGCTCGGCATTCTTCACTGTAACCAGCTATGCCAATTTTTTTAACGGCATCTTGAGTAGACATCCCAAGCTTCTTGTCAATTTCGTGTTCAATGGGCAGGCCGTGGCAGTCCCAGCCAAATCTTCTTTCGACATAGCGGCCTTTCATAGTCCAGTAGCGGGGAACAGCATCCTTTAAAACTCCACCAACCAAATGACCATGATGAGGTAAGCCAGTAGCGAAGGGAGGACCATCATAGAAGATGTAGGGCGCACCATTTTTCGTTTTAGTAAGAGATTTTTTAAAGGTTTGATTCTCTTCCCAAAACTTTAAAATTTTATGCTCGGCTCCAACAAATGAAAAAGCTTCATTATTAGTACTGTCAGACTTCTGATTTTGTTTTTCGCTCACGTTCTGGTCCCTGTCCTATTGTCTACGCCGGCGCAGTATACCAACTCCCGCCCTTTATGGCGAGATAGACGGTTGCAAAAGCCTGATTTTACTCAGTTTAAAGAGACCTCGAGCAAACTTTGCCTTTTTCCACTAAAGACCAAAGGCTAATTTTTGCCCAAGACACTAGAATCCGAAGAGTAAGTTATGAGAATTGCAGCTTTTTACCTATTTTTGGCCATCATCAATGGGCCTTTGAGTACCTTGGCCCAGCAAGCCCAAACCTCACAAGGCCTGAAAAGAGAAAGGGTTCAGATTTTTGTTGGTCCTGACCAGCAGGTGAAGCCGATTGAAGAAGTTTTCTTCGCCGGTGAAAGAAGATCTACGATTGATTGGGAAAATCAGGAAGCAGATAAGTATTTGAGCTTACAGGGGTGGAAGAATCACCTTAAATTGAAAGAGCGAGAGCCGAAATGGCGTCGTAACATTATGGAGAGGCGACTCAAGGAAAAAGTAGGCTATATTTTGGAATGTGTGGGTGAGTGCCGCCTTTACAGAGGACTCGGTTTTGCCAAGGTCGACTACTTATCGACAGTTAGGGAGGGTGATGAACTTCTCACATCAGCGAACTCTTATGCTTGGGTTTATATGCTTGATGGGACCTTAATGCGAATGGCTCCTAATGGTTCGGTTACTCTAAAAGAAATTAACATTGGAAGTAAGGAGAATTTTCTCTACGCCCGCTTGAACGCTGGCAATATCCTGTGGTGGTCAAGGCAGTCTAGTAAATTTAACGTAAAGAACTTTAAAGAAACTGATTCTCTTTTTCTTCCCTTAAGTTTCTATGAAGCAAAGGGCCCCTCTTTAAAAACAAAACTCGTTGAGGATGATCTCTTTTCTTTTCTAGAGACTCAGAACAATTTTAAGCGAAAGTATGAGCGTTTAAATAATTTAATTGAAAGCTCCAATCAAATATTCTCAAAGCCAACGCTCTCTTTTCTGGTCTTTCCCAATGGATCAGTTGTTGGTAAAGATTTGGTAGCGGAATTTGTCGTTCTAACGGGAAATAAGAGCTTTTTTAAGCAAAGAACGCTCAAGGAGATTGGCTTAACAGATGAGATCGAGCAACCAGAGCTTAGGTACTATTATCGAGGTTTCAATAAGAAGGATGACTACTTAGTTGAGGCCGGGCGCTGGTATGAGGTAGGAAAAAAAGGGCGTTCAATTCTCGTGAGTGATGATCCTTCTCGTTTTGCCATTGGAGAGTTCCTCACAAGGAATATTCCCACAATCTTGACGGCGCGTGAGCTAATGTTTCAGAAGTATTCTTCCTTTTTTCATGAAGAGATAACAGCTCAGTCCCTAGCTGAGCGTTTTGGCTATAGGCTATGGGGGGACTCAAATACACCTGGCGATGATCTCAACCTGAGAATGGATTTTTTGAAAGAATATACCAGAAGAATTGAGACGACGAACCTTTTGGTGGCAGAACAATTTAAAAAGAAGCTGGAAAAAGAGGGAGAGTCATGGAAGTATTCTCAGTACGACTCAGGCTTCTATCGCAGGGCCATGGGAAGCTTTTATAACTATCGAGATGACGTCAACATTCTAGGCAAGAAGAATGAGTCGCTAAACTCCGAGAGAAAACCTTTTTGGAAGAAAATTCATGGCATCAAAGAATAAGTACTCTTTAATTCTCGCTTCAAATAGTCCTCGACGAAAAGAGCTACTGGGTTGGGTCGATATTCCCTTTACTATAATGGGCTCCAATGTTGAAGAGTTCTCCGACTTAAAAGATCCTCATTCCTATGCTGTCGAAATCGCCTATCAGAAGGCGAATGCGATTTGGGGTCATTGCGAGTCGCGAGAGGACTTCGGTGAAAGTTTTTTTCCCTTTCTTGTCGCCTCAGATACTGTGGTGGAGCTTGAGGGGAGGTTTTACGGAAAGCCTCGAGATAAGAAAGATGCCCGCGAAATGTTGAGCGAACTCTCTGGGCGAGAGCATCGGGTGGTGACTTCCGTCGTTTTCAAGTCGCTTGATCCTTTGGATCGAAAAGAACGTACCCATAGTTTCTCAGTTGAGACTTTTGTTACTTTCTGTGAAATCAAAGAAGATGTAATGAAGCCCTACCTTGAGAGTGATGAGTCACTCGATAAAGCAGGTTCTTACGGTATTCAGGGAAAGGGGCTACTTTTTGTGAAGTCACTAAAAGGTTCCTACAGTAATGTGGTTGGTTTTCCTCTTGAGGAGTTCGTTCACCAATTAAAAAGCTTTTTAATCCCACAAGGCGATCAATCTAGTTGGCGAGAGTGTTTTCATCTGTAACAATAACCTCGTGTATTTCTTTATCTTAATCTTTTTATTAATTCCTCAGTCTTTTTCGCAAGAAAATGTTGTTCAGAGTAATATTTTTGAATACACCAAGAAGGTCGCTGCAGACCTTGAGGCTTTAAAGAAATTAGCGCCAGAGAATTACTTCACTAAGGTCGATGACTTTAGGACAGATCTTGAAAAGTATTTTGATCACAAAAAAAGAGTATGTGAGGGAGAATTCTCCACCGTAATACTAAGCGCTGGAAGCGAAAATAAGCAAAACCAAAAGCCAGTTAAGCTGTCTAAAGAAGAGCGCAAACTGTGTTTTCGCGAACTTAAGGCATTGCAAGTTACTTTCATTAACAATATGTATGTAGCCCGTAAGCACTACCTTGGCTTTCTCCACAAAAAGAGAATTGAAGAGCTTGAAAAAGCGAGAGAGAATTCGATTAAAAGTCTACAAGACAGCTTCAATAAAAAAAGCCGACGTTGAAGCCGGCTTTTTCATAATTTAGATTTAAAAATATTTATTTTACGAGGCTCTCTTCGCTCTTCGGGGCGGCCATAAGAGGCTTGGTCAGACTTTTGGCCTTGATAAATGATTTAGCAGGCCTTGCACTCGTAAAGCCAGCAGCTGCCTTGTAGGTTTTTACTCTAAGGATCTGGTCGCTGTTATACATTTTAGAGGCCTTCAGTGCCGTCGCTGTTATATTTGTTTTCTTCTCTTGGCTTTTTTGATTATTTTGATCGCTCATGGGTTTCTCCTTTAAAGTTAAATTGGGTTGATGTTGGGACATTTATTCAAATCTCCCACCCAAACTTTAAGGAAAGGTCCTTAAGGTTCTAGATTTTGCTGATTCGAAAAGCGTGCCCTGGTAAAAAAGGGTCTCTTCAATAGGACCTCCAATTAAGGGATTAATACCATACTACCTTAGTCTTCTTATCGCCGCTAACGGCTTGAAACTTTAGTAATTTCCATACTTTTTTTCATCTTAGCATGAATCCAGAAATAATCTAGCGGGTAGGTAAAAGGCAAAGACCTCCTTTCGCTACGAGAATTGTAAATAGCTGAAATCTAGGGCAATCTATAAACAAATAGGCTTATTTTTTGGAGATTTCAAGTGAGAAGATTTGGTTTTTTGGTGCTTTTGCCCCTTCTTTGCAGTTGTGCAGGAATCAGAAGTCTTGCCCTAAAGACTGCAGCACCTCTTTTTAAAGATGCCATGAGCGGACTCGAATCTGAAAGTAATTGGGAGGGATTCAGGCGTGGAACTCCCGGTAACCTGACTCTGATCGATGGCCTGCTAGCAGTTAGGCCAAGTGACGAGACCCTTCTCATGGCCGCCATAAAAGGTAATGCAGGTTACGCCTTCGGCGTTCTTGAAACTCTATACCTCGACGACAAATTAAACGATGAAGAGGAGTCTTTTCATAAACAGCAGGCTATCGCTTACTACTCTAAAGCCTTCTCTTATGGGCTGCAGTTTCTCGAAGCTAACGACTTGAGCTTTAGCGATGTTGAGAGGTCGATCAAGGATGAAAAAGGGATTCCTGGGCTTCTCGGTAACCAACTCTCTAATGACGAATCTACATTGGAAGCCATCCTCTTTACTGCTCAGTCTCTGGCCTCCTTAATCAATCTTCAGAGAGAGCGAATGCTTTTAGTGGCAAAGCTACCGGTAGCAAAAGGCATGTTTGATTGGGTCTGTGAGGAAAAACCTGACATTGCCAACGGAACTTGCCAAATTTTTTATGGTTCTTACGAAGCAGGAAGACCAAGAATGCTTGGTGGTAATCCAGACAAAGGAAAAGAAATCTTTGAAGAATTTATTCTAGCCAACCCTCATAATTGGCTGGCAAGGGTGGCTTTTATTCAATATTACGCTATTCCACAAAATAATGAGAATGCTTATAGAATGCAGGCCAAGGAACTTGAGCGATTCATCAGCCTCCAAGAGAATAAACTTAATTGGATGCCTGGTGCAAAGACTCCCGATGCTTTCAAGATAAAGAGTCTTGGGCTCTATCAGGCTATTGCGATAAAAAGATACAAAACAATAAAGAAATACGAGAAAGATCTATTTTAAGAGGATAATCAAATGAGAAAGCTTTTATTTTTAAGTGCCTGTGTTCTAGTTTTTTCTGCTCAAGCAGTTAAGATTAAAGTTGGTGTCCTTGCTCCAGAGGGAACAACTTGGGCCAACAACATGAAGAAAATGGGCAAAGAGATAAAGAAAGAGACTGATGGTGCCGTCAGCTTTAAGTTTTACTTTGGAGGCTCTCAAGGCGACGAAGTCGATGTTCTTAGAAAAATAAGAATCAACCAGTTGCAAGGTGGCATCTTTACGGGAAAAACCCTGGGAGAGATTCAAGGAGATATTAGAGTTGTTGAAATCCCATTTATGTTTGGCGACGATAATAAAAAAGCCTGGGATTCTGTCGAAAAGCTTACTCCTTATTTTAATAAAAAATTGAAAGAAAAAAAGTTTAAAAATTTAGGTTTTTTTGAGCTTGGAATGGTCTACTTCGTTTCTCAAAAAAACACGCCTAATCTTAGCTCTTTAAAGGGTGTGAAAATTTGGTCATGGGACGGAGATAGAATAGTAAGTTCAATGATCGAGAGCATGAGCCTTGTCTCAGTTCCATTGGCCCTCCCTGATGTTTTGTCATCGCTCTCAACCGGAATTATTGAAGCCGCTTATGCACCGCCGATGGGGATGGTTGCCTTACAGTGGAATACAAAAATTAAATATCTTGTTGATTTTCCGATTGCTTATTCCGTGGGCGCTTTTTTAATTAGCGATAAAGCTTGGAAAAAGATTACGCCAAAGAATAAGGCAATTATTGAGAAATTCTCAAAAATCTATATGGAAAAAGTAAATGAAGGAAATCGAAAAGATAATCGAGATGCTTTGGCTTCTATTAAGGCCTCAGGTGTCGAATTCATTAAATTTCCAGAAGCAGATGAAAAGAAAGCGCAAGGACTTAAAATTGAAATTTCTAATAAATTGAAAGGAAAAGTTTTCAGTGAGGAAGCCCTTAAAAAGCTCAACGGAATGATGTAACGAGGTAACTTTGTTTTTTAAATTTTTCTATACTCTCGACAAACTTGTTGAAAAAATAGCTACTGGCGCACTGGTCTTTTGCGTCATGGGCATGCTCATTATGAGTATCCTGAATATTGTTCTGCGCTGGTTTGACTCGCATGTTTTGTGGTTTGAGCCTTGTGTTCGTTACATGGTTTTCTTCAGTGCTTTCCTCGGGGGAACTATTGCCACGGGAAAAAGAACTCACATTGGAATTGATCTGATCGGAAAGTACTTTGAAACTAAGAAAATGTGGACCGCTCACAGGTGGGTCGGACGATTTGTCGACCTTGTAAGCCTTGTTGTTCTCATTTTTCTTACGAGTGCATGTGTTGACTTTGTTTATGAAGAAGCTAAGTACGGTAGGGCGAATGTTTTCGCAGGAATCCATGCAAAGTATCTAGCGGCTATTATTCCGATCGGATTTGCTATGATCGGATACCGATTTTTTAATAATATTATTTTATCCTTCTCAAAAGAGTATCGATTCAAAGTGGAAGAAGATGAAAGCGAGGGTCAAAAATAATGGAATTTTTGATTATAGCCGTTGTTGGATTCTTAGCTCTTTTTGGGACACCACTTTTTATTATCATGGCCATGGCCGCGATGGTCGGCTTTCATTTTTCGGATATTCCCTTAGTCGCAGTTGCGATCGAAGTTAATAAGATTTCGTCGCAAGCTAGTATTTTGACTATCCCACTTTTTACTTTTGCCGGTTATATGATGGCAGAGTCTGGCTCTCCTCGAAGACTCTTGCGTTTTGCAGAAGCAAGCTTGGGCTGGTTGCCGGGTGGAGTCGCAATCGTTTCGCTCGTCATCTGTGCTTTCTTTACAGCCTTTACGGGGGCTTCGGGGGTTACTATTATTGCCCTTGGAGGTCTTCTTTATCCTATTTTAAATAATGAGGGCTATAGTGAAAAATTCTCGTTGGGGCTAATTACTACCTCAGGCTCCCTAGGTCTTCTATTTCCACCATCACTTCCCATTATTCTTTATGGGCTGGTGACAAATGTTGATATAGAAAAGCTCTTCATTGCGGGTATCATTCCCGGGATCTTTCTCATCGTTATTCTCTCTCTTTTTGCTATAAAGAAAGGTCAAAAAGCGCTCACTCGTAAGCCCTTTGTGGCCTCAGAGGTTTGGCATAGCTTTAAAGGCTGTTGGTGGGAAGTCCTACTTCCTGTTGGCGTGCTTTATGGAATTTATAGCGGAAAGACTACGACAACAGAAGCTGCTGCCGTTACATGCTTCTATATTTTGGTTATTGAATGCTTCGTCTACAAAGACTTAAAGCTCTTTAAAGATATTCCCAGAGTCATTAAAGAGTCCATGAGTTTGGTTGGAGGTATTTTACTTATTCTTTGCTGCGCGCTTGGGTTTACGAATTGGTTAGTGGATGAAGAAATCCCAATGAAGATACTGGCCGTTATGCAGGAGTACCTCACGAACAAGTACTCCTTTTTGCTGTTTCTCAATCTATTCTTGTTGGTTGTAGGTTCTTTGATGGATATCTTCAGTGCCATCATTGTTGTCGTGCCGTTGATCACTCCAATTGCCGCCGAGTTTGGCGTAGATCCTATTCACTTGGCCATCATCTTTTTGACCAATTTAGAGATAGGTTATATCACTCCGCCAGTAGGTATTAATTTGTTTATAAGTAGCTTTCGATTTAAGAAACCTATCACAGAGTTGTATAGTGCTTCTTTTCCTTTTTTAGTGCTCTTAATCTTCGCTCTTGTTATCATCACCTATGTTCCAGCGCTTAGTTTGGTACTATTGAAGTAGGGGATATATGTTTAGGCTCTTCGTTGTTGCGGCCTTCATTTTCGCGGGTTTTTTTTCAAGCAATTTGTTTGGAAAGGCTACTAAATCCAATCGATACTACGATTCTGTATTTTTAGGAGAGAAGGACTTTGAGAGTTATCAAGGTCCTCTTGATCCTGCAGTTATCTTTCAAGAACACTTAGCGACTTTTACTTTTCTTGACCAGGTTTTCGAGGATTCTTATATTCTTGATAATGTTCAGGATGGAATTCAGGACTGGGAAAAAACCTGGTTCTCGGAGCTTCCCGCTATGAGCTCTTGTCCCAATTTTTTTCTGAATGAGAATATAGATTATATTCGCTACCTTTATCGTCTCATTTCTATTTCTTATCTTTTTGAATCGACAAAAGAGCACGCAGCATACTCTAAAATGCTCGGGTTCAAGGATAATGTTTGCACCTTAAGTTGGGACGAAGTATTTGGGAAGTGTCAGCCTCAGGGAGTCGACATGAAAAATTTCGTTAGAAGGGCAAAGTATCGTTATTTGCAAAATTTTGATCCAGCAAAAAAAGGCGTAATGAGCAATAATCAAGCCAATGAATGGGTTTCTAAATTACGAAAGCAGCTCAAAGGTAGTTCTGACTCAATCGTTAATTTTAGACTGAAAAACTGGTGCTTGAATAAGGAAAACTGTAGTGACTTTAGTTTAAGCGAATTAAGGAGTGGGATTAAAGAGATCTGTCGTAAGGATCGTGAACTTATCGGACTCTTCTGTTCAGAAAAAGATCGGCTTTATGGTGTTTCTTTTTCAGGTGTCCCAAGAGAGCTTCTTATTAAATCAAATGTTATGAGGGTGATAAACGACGGCGGTTTTGCAACTTCTTGTTTAACCAGATACTCCAGCCTTTTTAGAAAGAAGGAAACTCGCTATGATTGGCTTTATGGGCTCTTTCCACTAGTGAAGAAAAATTTGGTAGAAGAAAAAAATGAGTATGTGCAAGGAGATATCTTTTTGCCAGGTGCTTTAAAAGAGTTTGATGATAGGGGTTTAGCTGAGTTTTTATTTGTTGCCCCTAAAGCAACACCTGCTCCCACGCCCATACCTACACCCAAGCCAACACCCGTACCCACCGCAGCACCTATTGCCACTGCGCTGGCCACTCCAGTTCCGACACCTAAGCCTACTCCTATTGTGACTCCAACTCCCGCTCCAGCGCCATCGCAGTTTGAGCTAGCGTTGAGTCGGCTAAGGAATCAGAAGTTAAAAAGTTCCGATGTGAATATGGCCATTTTTAAGAACGAGTTCAGTTTTCCCGAGCGCGTCCTAAAGGCAATTGAGGCCCCAATTAAGGATTTTCAAACGCGAGAAGCATTAAGCGATATGAAAACGTATGACAAGCTTGGCTCAAAGGCACAGCCAGTACGTCTCCTATTTTTAAAGCTCATGATTGATAAAGAGTCTCACGTTGGACTCTGGAATATCGTTTCAGTGCTGGGAGATAAGTTTTATGTGATCAATGATTTAGAGAAGAAGTATATTCCTGTCGTTATTCACCTACACAACGATTCTAGCACTCAAGGTAAGTGGCAGATCTCTGTTGTAAGAGAGTCTGAGTTTATAAAAAACCAGAAAAAAGAGAGAAAGAAGAAATAAGAAAGGCTCCCTTTCGGAAGCCTTCTCATGGATTTTACTCCAAGTTCATGCAATCACTTTTTGGTAGCGATTAGTCGAACCTTTTTGCTACTTTCTTAAGATTTCTTTTCACAGTGCTATTGAGGTCAAGAAGAAGAACGAAACCAGAGTTTTCGCCATCTTTGTCTTTACCTACAAGTGAAATATTTCCAGCTCTTGAACTACCTGAGTAGTATCTTGCTGTAATAATATTGTCTTGACCGATATCAAGGTTTACTGGAACAAATACGCCAAAGAATTTAGGCCCTAGGTAGAAAGCCATGTTCTTCCATTTTGGAATCGTAAAGGCGACTGCTGGTAAACGACCTGATGAAACACCTGGTAGGTTTCTTCCACCTGGTAGGCTTTGCGGTGGTAGTAACTGGAGATCTCCGTTGAAGACATCTTGTAATGAAACAGAGATCGACATTAGTGTTCCCGCAGACTGGAGGTCTGGTCCAATCTCGATGTAGGAATTGTTGTACTTCGGAATTGAATAACGAAGTCCACCGTCGAGTTGGATATTTTCGAAAGTCATTGAGATAAGTATATTATCCTGTTGAAGTTCAAGATTTGGTCCATCGACACCTGGGATGGCCAGAGAAGTCCTTCCTTCACCGCAGGAAGTCCCAAAAGCTGCAGATACTAAGATCATAGTTGAGACTAGTAAGTTTCTTGTTTTTGATACTTTTAAAAGGTTCATGGTATTCTCTCAAAAGAAACGTCGTTTCTTTTGATGACCGATATTTTCTTTACAACAAACGAACAACTCTAGCGGACGTACAACGAAAAATTCCGGCCCAAATATATTACTTATGTATTAATGTCGTAATTGACAAAAATAGTCCTGTATTGTTTCTGCTGCATCAGCGTAACAGTTTCAATAATTGGGTCAATATAGAAATCGGAAATATTTGCCGAAACTTTAGAACTCTTCAAATAAAACTAAAAAGTTTTCTAATAACATGGGCTTTCCTTACAAAAGTACGAAAGACTGACCTCTTGTGTCTGGTTATTTAGGTCCTTTTTGAGAGTTGAAAAATTGCCAACTATCTGTGGACAAGCTTGAAAGGTCGATTATTGCCGCCTCTCGGCCATCGAAAGTGATCTTTGATATCATTTAAACAGATATGGATTCACTCAGAGTATTTACTACATTTAAATCGACTGGCTCAGGTCAAAAGCTACGTCCTAGGAAGCCTCAGGGTACAGGCGAGAGCGCAGGGCAAAAAGCTATAATGAGAGAGCGCTCCTTGGACGAGAAGCCGAGCATGTCGCGATCTGAAGTGCTGGCAAAGCTAGAAAAATCCAAGGCTCCTTCTGAGGCATCAGAAAAAAAAGAAGTCAAAGGTAAGAGATTCGGAGACGGCTTTATGGATCCCTCTAAGATACCTGCCAAGATACTTGTGCCGAAGGAGGCTAAGGAATCTCAAGGTAAAGCAGGCGCTGCAGATGGCGATGTTGTGGGGGATATTGGAAAAAATAATCCAGCTGATTCTATGACAACTGAAAAGCTTAAAAGTATGCTCAATTCAAACGTCGTGAACTTCAGTGGCAAAGAAAAAGAAATCTTGAGTAAAATTCTGGGTTAATAACCTAATCTCGATCTAGCATGAGCTCTAACTTTACAATTGTCTCTTTTATAACCTCTTCAATATTTCCCTCTATCATTGTCGCTGCGGAGTGATCATGTCCACCACCTCCAAGGGCCTGAGCCATGACGCCAACGTCCACATCTCCAGCGGAACGAAAGCTTATCTTAACGGCGCTCCCTATTTGACGAAACATACACGCTATTTTGATGTTGTCGAGAATCAGAAGGTGATTTACGAGGGCATGAGTATCCTCCGTATCGACATTAAATTTCTCAAGACTTTCTTCTGTGAGAGATAGCCACGCCACTCTGCCGTCTGCAGTAGAGGTAGCACTTGAGAGAACAACACCTAAAAGCTGCATATAGGATATTTTCTTAGTCCCATAGATCTTATTATAGGCTTCAGGTGGTTCTATACCGGTATCCATCAGCTTTGCTATGAGCCTATGGGTATTACCCGTGACTGTGGGATAACGGAAACTACTAGTGTCAATCAAGATTGAAGTATAAAGGGCGTAAGCCATTTCCTTAGTGAAGGAGACATCAATAGCCTCTATAAGGCTACCAACAAGCTCACCAGTAGCGGCCATAGATGTGTCGATACAATGAATGGCAGAAAGCTCTTTAGGGGCAGGATGATGATCGATAAAGAGTAGGTTCTTCGCATTTGGCACTAAGGATTGAACTCTTGGTCCAATACGAGCGAGAGTATTTGTGTCTGTTACTATGAAGAGGTCTATGGCGGCTTTTGGCCCTTTGTCTTTTTTTATATAATCTTCATAAGAAATGACACAGTCGATAGGATCAAGATAGCGGTAGCGCTCAAGCAAAGGTTCTTCATTGACACAAATAGCATTCTTGCCGATCTCCCGCAGAGCGAGGCAAAGCGCAATTTCAGAGCCGATGCCATCGGCATCAGGATGAATATGAGTAGTGATGACAATATCTCCAGCTTTCTCGCTTAGAGATTTAAATAAGTTTTTCATTCGCATGGCTTCTTTATCGGGAAAGTTGAAAGTAAAGATGAAGGAATTTTAACAATCTAGGAACTTTTTGCTAATATACCGGCACGAGCGAGGAATTGTGGTCTAAATGATATTTACAAATTCCCAAACGAAAAAGGTTGGAAATGAGTCTAGCGATTCATCTGAAAAATATTACGAAAGAATATCCCGGTATCAAAGCTTTGAATGGCATTGATTTGAAAGTAAAAAGAGGAACGATTCATGGTTTTCTAGGGCCAAACGGCGCTGGAAAGTCTACCGCGATGAATATTATTGCGGGCTTGACCCCTCCGAGTAGTGGAGAAGTCTACATTGATGGTGAGGCCGTGCTCGAAGATGATTCAATCGCTAAAGCTAAGATAGGGTTGTTACCTGAGCATCCGCCTCTGTATCTCAATATGAGGGTCGAAGATTATCTAAATTTTTGCCAAGAGATTAATGGAGGTCGAGATGTTGAAGACTGTCAGCGAGTTATTGCTCGTTGTGGTTTAGCTAGCGTAAAAGGGCGATTGATTGGAAACCTCTCAAAAGGTTTTCGCCAAAGAGTCGGAATAGCTCAATCTCTGGTCTTTGGTGCAAAAATCATTATTTTGGACGAGCCAACTGTTGGGCTTGATCCCAATGCAATTGCAGAAGTTCGAGAGTTAATCTTGGAGCTTAAAGCAGATCATACTATTTTATTAAGCACTCATCAGCTTCATGAAGTTGCACGAATATGTGATGAGATCACGATCATCAATGACGGAAAGATAATTAAAACGGGCTCCTTACTAGAGGTTCAAAACGAATTTAGCTCTTTTAAACTCTATGAGGTTTCACTGTCTTTCTTAGATGAAAGGATGAAAAAGGCATTGTTAGAATTTCCCTTTGTTCAAGGCCTAGATGTTGTTCATCAAAATGAAGAGCTATTCATTACAGTCAAGGTGAGTGGAACTCGTGATGAGAGAGTAACGCTAACGAAGCATTTAGGGGCTACTGGTCATCTGTTATCTTTTCAAGAAAAGAGAGTTGAGCTTGAAGAAGTCTTTAAAAAGGCACTCGAATGAAAGTATTCTGCGTAGGTGTATGGGTTCTTTATAAAAAAGAGATTAAGGACAGTTTTCTGTCCCCGCTCATCTATATTTTGTCGGCACTCTTTTGCGTCCTCATGGGCTGGCTCTTTTTCAATTATCTGATTGCTTCAAAAGAGTTAACCGATCAAACGCTAACACAGAGTATTTTGGTTCCGATCTTTGGCAATATGAACTTTATTTTTCTCTTCTTGAGTCCATTGTTAACGATGAGGTCTTTTGCAGAAGAGCGTAAAATGCATACGTTGGAGCTGCTTTTGGTTTCTCGCTTGAGTAACTTTCAGATCATTTTTGCAAAGCTAATGGCCAACTTTAGTATGGCCGCTTTTATGATCATGTTAACTTTTATCTTTCCAATTGTTTTGGCCTTTAGTGGCTATAACCACTGGAATTTGGTATTTAGCTGCTATGGAGGAATTCTGCTTTCAGTTTTATGCTATCTTGCTGTCGGAATTTTTGCTTCAAGCTTAACTGAAAATCTTGTGATCTCGGCCTTACTCTCTTTTTGTCTCCTCTTGGGTATTATGCTTTTTTCTCTCACAGGCAATGCAACAGATAACCAGATCCTATCCCAGATTTTTCAGTACTTTGCCGTACCCTTTCATTTTGAGAGCTTCATTCGTGGAGGCATTCGCTCCTTTAACTTTGTTTACCTTTTCTCCTTTATTGGCTTCTTCGCCTATTTAACGGGGATTTCTCTCGATTCGAGGAAGTGGTAAAATGAAAAGCTGGCTAGTCAATCTATTTGGATTTGTTAATTTTCTACTTTACCTCGTTGTCATCGCTCTATGGATTAGTATTCCCGATGAGCGTATTTTAAATCTCTTTTCGACTCTTGCTGCCTTAGCGATCACTGTGGGCCTGATTCTCAGTAACCGTTCGCGATTTAGAGACTTTTATACAAGTCACTTTTTTAGAAAGCTAAGCTCCGCATTTATTTCGGTCTCCTTAGTTTTTGTGATTCTAGGCTTTCTTAATTATTTAAGTTTCAAAAATGCTGTAGTTTGGGACGTAACGAAAAATAAGATGAATTCCCTGACTGAACAGACTCATCAAGTTCTTCAAAATGTAGAAGGACCACTGACTTTTAGAATATTTTCCTTGAAGAAAAACTTCGAAACTGTGAAGGCGCTTACTGAGCTTTACCGCTTACAGAAAAATGATATTAAAGTTGAGTTTATAGATGCTGAGATAAATCCAGTAAGCGTTAGAGAATCTAATGTGACGAAACTTCCCACTATTGAAGTTGAGCACGGCCTTAAGAAGGATTTAGTGGTCGATCTCTCGGAGTTATCGGTCACTAATGCCATAGTCAAAGTCACAAGGGCAATCGATCCTACTATTTACTTTGTTACAGGCCACGGAGAGGTTGATTTAAGCTCCAGTGAAAATGAGGGGGGGCGAAACCTTCTCGATCTCTTGCAAAGTAGTGCCAAAACGATACGCACCCTAGACACGAGACAAGCCAAGGTTATTCCTGAAGACGCAAAGGTTCTTGTTTTCTTGGGCCCTAAGACTGGATTCTTCGAGGAAGAGTTGAGAAAAATTGAGGCTTATCTCTCTTCTGGTGGACACGCGATATTTGCCTTTGATCCTGACTTTAACGGAGATGGACAGGTCGATTTGAAAAAGCTTTTAAGAAAATATGGCTTGATTGTAGGCAATAGCTTAGTCATTGATTTAATCAAGCATGCTAATGGGTCCAAGGGGACGGTGCCGATCATTCATAAATTCTCTCCAGAACATCCTATGACAAAGGGTTTTAAAGGTACGGTCTTCTTACCACTTGCTACTCACTTAGAAATTGACGAAGATCATAAATTTGCCGAACAGTGGAGTGTGCTTGGCTGGTCTAATAGCTTTCCTGCGGCATGGGGAGAAAACTCTCGCGAGGAAATGGCTTCTATGAAGCTTACCTATAACGAGGATGTTGACGTTAGAGGGCCCCTCTATTATTTGGTAGCGAGGGAGTTTGAAAAATCTAAGATAGTCGTTTTTTCAAACTCAACCTTTGTCATAAACACCTATAAGAAATTCCCTCAAAATGTTGCTCTCTTTTTAAATACGATAAATTGGCTGATCGATGAGGAGAGACTCATTTCTTTTAACAACCCTGTTATCGAAGATCGCCCAATCTTTATGAGTCAAAACCAAGTTGGGATCATTTTCTATTTTACAGTCATCTTCTGTCCTCTTCTTTTGTGCTTGATGGCGTTTGGCTTTTATAGAAGAAGGCAAAAACTTTGAAGAAAAATCTTCTTCTCTTTTCACTTGCAGTATTGCTTGCTGTCTTTACCTATTTCTTTCAGGAAGTTGGTGATCTCGACAAGAAGCGAGCTAAAGAAGAAGAGGGGAGAGTTCTCAACCCTGAGGAGCTTGGAGTTCTTAAAGGGTTCACCCTTGCTGAGGTGGATCTATCCAAACAGGGGCAGCAGTACTTAATGACTCATACTGGTCAGCTTGCCGATGAAAGAAAAATTGAATCTTTTATGCAGAAGCTAGCCGCTATAAAAATTAAAAGAAAACTTAGTCCTGAAGAGTTGTTGACGCTAGATCGAGATAGTGTTTTTCCCATGAAAGATGAAATCATGACGTTTGTTTTCTCTAGGCAGAAAGTGAGCTTTCAATTAGGTCGAAAGCTTGATTTTGATCGCTCCTTTTATATGGAAGTTATTCAGGGTGAAAAAAAAGATGTCGTTATTGCCTTTGATAGTTCCGATATCAATGCTGTTTATCAAAAGGGGGCTGCCCATCGCTCTAAACATCATTACGACAGGTTTCGGGAACTTTTTTATTTAAAAAAGAGCTTTTTTCTCGACTACCGTATTTTTCGAACATGGATGGTTGATAGTTGGTCTCTAAAAAATGTTCACCTCAATAACACTCGAAATAAAGCTTTTTTAATCGACTTTATTAACGCTACTTCACTCCCCAAGGTTCCTGAGACTCTAAGGTTGAAGAAAAAGGCGGTTTTAGACTTTGAGAAAAAAGTCGCTCTCTTAGAAGGTAAGGGGTTTGGAGACTCAAACCCCAAACTTTATAGTGAGATTCCTACGGCAGTCATGAAGATTGAGTCTTCAAAAGGAGTGGCGAAGGTTTCATTAGTTGAACTTAAGAAGGAACCAAAAAAGTACTTTATTTTAAGCTCACTAGATAATTTCTACTATGAAGTAAGCCAAGAGCAGGCGAAGGTTTTCCTGGGTCATGTTCAAGACTTTTGGGATCTCAGGCTGCTTGAAAAAAGACCTAACCTATTAAGTCTAAACTTTAATGGGGTCGAAAAAAGTGTTGAGATCGTCTCAGAGAAGGGGCGCTATAAAGTAAAGAGCTCTACATCAAATCCGAGGCACTTGATGTTTAAAAACCTGACTGATCTACTCTCTTCCCCCGGTCGCCACTGGGTTTCTGGTCCTGAACTGGAGGAGAACTACATAAAACAATTCGAGTTAGATTGGGGTCTGGGACCTTTTTTCCTGATGATTCGAAGTGGGGAGCTTCTCGTGTACGATAAGAGAAGAAGTGAAGGACTAGTGTACACTTTTAGTGGAAAGCCACCTGTTGGCCTAGTTTTAGGAGACTACTTTTTATGAATGAGATTTTTTCTCAATATATTTACTGCTTTCTTCATCCATGGCAGGCCCAGGAAACGTTGAGAAACCTTCGTCTTTTTAACCGTGACGTTGAAAGAGTCTCACCTTTGGAGCTAGTTGAAAGTAGGCAAGAGAAAAAATTAAATGAAGACTCAGGAATTACTTGGAATGAATCGCTTCTGATTTCTTGGTTCTTCAGCATATTACAGTTGTTTTATGTTCTATTGGGAATGCTGCTGGGCCTTGAGGTCTTTAGCAGTTACTCCGCCGAGGATACTTTGTTGTCGCCTTTTCTTCTAGACGCCAACTTCAAAAAAATTCTTTATTTAATGCTCTTTCAGGGAGTCCTCTTTCCAGTCTCATTCTGGATTTCTTCAACCTTTTGGTCACTGCTTATTAAAAGCTTTGCCAGGCTTTTTGAAAAAGATGAAGAAAATATGCAAAACGTCACTGAAGGAATTGTGGCGACCTCTCTTACTAGTCATGCCTTTTTGATTATTCCTGTACTAGGTCAATTCCTCTTTAAGGTCACAACACTCATTTATATTTTTGCGGGCCTGAGAAGGAATTTAAATCTGTCTGTTCTTCAGTCTTTTTTGGTTATTCTCTGCCCTCTACTTCTGGTTCTGTTGATGGCCTTCATGTTGATACTGATGCTAATCATGGCATTTGCTGGCTTCTAGTTTTCTTGCTGGCCGTAAGAAAATATTTAAAATCCTATCTCGTTGAAATCCTTGATGACTGCATGAGTAGGCCCAGAATCTCTCTGGCCTAATTTATCTTCATTGGCCAAACTAGACCCAACACACAACATTTCCACAATAAACACACACAGTTATTGTGCCATTTCTAAAGGAGTTAGAGTTGGTTGGATACAATATGGGACATCTATCGTCCGGAGTAGTCGAGGTCGTTTGCGGTCCGATGTTCTCGGGAAAAACAGAAGAACTCATACGCCGCGTAAGACGCTCGCAGATCGCAAGACAAAAGACTCAAATCTTTAAGCCTTCAATCGATGACCGCTACCACAAGACTAATGTCGTGAGCCATTCCTCCCTCTCTATAGAGGCTCAGCCGGTAAAGAGCTCAATGGATATTTTAAATCAACTCTACGACTCAACGAGAGTTGTTGCGATTGATGAGGTTCAATTCTTTGATGAGTTTATTGTTCCCGTCATAAAAAAACTGGCCCGGCGAGGTATCCGCGTCATTTGTGCGGGCCTTGACCAAGACTATAAAGGCCAGGCGTTCGGGCCTATGCCAGAACTTCTCTGTATGGCAGATCGAGTGGATAAGATTCAGGCCATTTGTACTGTTTGTGGCGTTTCGGCCTCTAAAACCTATCGTAAAAACTCTGATGAATGCGACGATCAGGTGCTAGTGGGAGAAAGTGACCTTTATGAAGCGCGTTGTAGTGCTCACTGGGATAGTCACGAGCAAGATGAGGATTTACTGGCCTTCTCTCTTTCGCTAGAATCTAAGGCGTTGGTTGAAGAGGCTTCTCAAGAAGAGGGCCAGCTTTAATCATCCTTATTTTCAAGGTGATAAAAAGTGGCGCTAGATTCTCATTATTCAAAAAATAAATATCAATTATCGCAGATTGAACATTGCTACGGAAGTCATGTTCATCTGCTCGATAATATCTATACCCAAACAATTCTTTCTCAAGCTTGCGAACCCAGTGTTGTCCAGCCTAGGCTAAATAAACTGGTGAGCTTTTGTTATCAGCAGCTTCTTCGGGATGCGGTTAACTACTTATTTCCTCATAAGCTTGTTGAAAAAAAGACTCGAATGATTGAATTTACCGAAGAAGGCAAGTTTCAAGGAAATATCATTGATCAAAAGAGCAGGGCTATCATTGTCGATCTTGCTCGTGCAGGCACATGGCCGAGCCATCAGTGTTTTGAGGAGTTGAGCTACCTTCTCGATCCCTCTCTCGTAAGACAAGACCACTTCTACATCAATCGTTCTGTTAATAGCGCTGGTCAGGTTGATGGCGTTGATGTGAGCGGGTCAAAGATTGGCGGCGATCAAGAAAAAGCATTTGTTTTATTTCCTGATCCTATGGGAGCTACTGGGGGAAGTATAAGTCACTGTGTCGCCCACTATAAAAATAAAGTAGAAGGAGAGGCCCTCAAGTATGTGGCCCTTCACTTAATCGTTACACCTGAGTATATTTCGAGAATGACAGCGGAGCACCCCGATGTTGAAATTTTTGCTTTAAGGTTGGATCGAGGGCTCTCGACTAAGGAAGCTTTGGGCGAAATGCCTGGCAAGCTTAAGCAACAAGAAAGAGGCTTGAGCGACAATCAATATATAGTGCCCGGTGCTGGTGGTATTGGCGAAGTTCTTAATAATTCCTTTGTTTAGGAGAGTTTTATGTCTGTTGATATTTTTATAAGTGAAAGTGAAATTCAAGAGAGGGTAAAGGAGCTTGCTAAAAAAATAAATGCTGACTTTGCTGGAGAAGAATTACACGTCATTGGCGTTCTCAATGGTGCTTTTGTTTTTATGGCAGATCTTGTGCGCCACCTGACTATTCCGGTAACCATTGAGTTCATGTCAGCTTCTTCCTACGGTGACTCCACTGAGAGCTCAGGGGAGTTGAAAATTAATTTAGATATAAAAACAGATATCAAAGGAAAAAATGTTTTAATCGTTGAAGATATTGTCGATACAGGCCTAACGCTAAGTGTACTTAGAAAAAACTTAGAGGCGAGAGGGTCTAAGACGCTCAAGCTGGCCTCCTTACTCTTTAAGCCTGCTCGCAATATTCACAAAGTTGATATCGATTATCTGGCTTTCGAAATTGAAGACAAATTCGTTATTGGCTACGGTTTGGACTTCGCCGGGCGCTATCGAGAACTTCCCTATATTGGTATTTATTCCCCAGCGGGAGAGGAATGAAGATAACAAAACTTGGTTCTGTAAGGGTTGATCTTCTCGGGGGAACTCTTGATTTAAATCCTATTAATTTAATTTTAGAGAACGTTGTCACACTGAATGTGGCCACTTCTTTAAAAGCAAAGGTCGAACTAGAAAAAACAGAAAAAGAGGGGATTGAAATAGTCTCTCTCGATTATAAAAGCAGTCATTACTTTTCAAAGAAAGACTTCACTCCGGAAAAGCTTCGGGGAAGTTACTTCGGGGCGATGGCCTTCGTTTGTCAGATACTCGATGAGTTTGAACTTCGCTCTCACTTAAAGGTCACTCTTCAGTCGGGATCCCCTGCAGGAGCTGGACTTGGTGGCTCTTCTGCTATGGGTGTTACTCTTTACGGAGCAATTTGTGACTACCTTGAAAAGCCCTGTGAAATAGAAAACGCCATAAAAGTCGTCAATAGCATCGAGGCTCGAATTTTAGATTCAGGGCCGGCCGGTTATCAAGACTACTATCCCGCCATGTATGGGGGAGTTCTCGCTCTTCATCCTATAGCTTCAGGGGTGAACGTTGAGCAGCTCTTCTCTCCGGAGCTAAAGAGCTGTTTGGAGAGTCAAGTGACTCTAGTTTACTCCGGGCAAACGCGTCTCAGTGGCATCAATAACTGGGAAGTTTATAAGAAGTTCTTTGATAAGGTTCCCTCTACCAGAGAAGGGTTGAAAACAATAGCAGACTTAAGCTTTAGGGCCTATGAGTCGATTATGGCCCAAGACTGGGACGAGCTTATCAAGTTGATAGGCCTTGAGGGGGCAGCGAGGCGTGAGCTTTTTCCCGGTATTCTTAGCTCGGCCATGGCCTCCGTTCACACGAGCATTATCAATGAGCTTCCCCATGTCGGAATCAAAGTTTGTGGTGCTGGAGGGGGAGGCTGTTTTCTTTTTACGCATAAGGAAGGTGAGAGAGAGTTTATCGAAAAAAAGGTCGTCGAAGCTGGAATGACGACATTGCCTTTCGAAGTTGAACACCCTCTCTTTCGGGGAGAAGTTGTATCATAAAGCCTGAAGCAGAAAATATAGTCGGTCTCTCCATGAAGGGAGGTAGAAGGGATCAGTTCTTCTTTTGCCTTTTGGAGGCCTATGAAAATGAGGGACGGTGGTTTCTAAAGTCTCTCCTTCAAGTCAAGGATGAAGATGGCCTTAGCGGTGATGAGGCTATTCGCTCTTGGATTGAGAAATATGAGGTTCGCCAGCTCGTGCTTGACTTCCCTCTAAGTCCTGCAGCTTGCGCCCCTTGTCTACTTGAATGCCCTGGTTCTAATCTTTGTCCAGAACCTAGTGTTGTCGAGGTTCGCAAGCGAATGCAAGAGATCATTGATGAGGATGCTCGACTAGAAAAAGAAAATCCCAAAAAATACGAGCAAGATAGAAATAAAGACGACCTCTTTGATTACAGTCGAAATATAATCTCGAAGCCTGCCACAGGCTATCTTATGAGTCGCTCTTTTCGCAGAAGAATGAAGAAGGGCTTCATCCCTTACTGGAACAGACCGGTCGATTTTTTGATCTGGTGTAATTACTACAATCAGCTTCTTGAGATTTTTAATCTGAGTTTTGATTCTTTCGGTGGAACATCCCTCATGGTGCAATCTCGATTTAACTACCTTCGTCGTCATTTTCCAAGAGACCTCGATCTCTTTGAGGCCAATGGTAGTATCGTACTTATTGAATTACTACGGGCGGGCCTTATCTTGAAAAAAGATCTTTATAACCTCAATGATATAGAAGCAGGTGTAGAAGCTCGGCTTGATATTATTAAGCGTATTGAAGACTCTCTCAGCATTTTTATTTATGAGCACGATTTAGAGCTTCTTTTAAAGAATCCTCGAGCATTCGATTCGTTTCTTTTAGCAGTGGCCGGACAAAATAAGAAAAAGCGACTTTCTCAAGAGTTACCTGATTGGGTTAAGCCTGAAGAGGTGAAGTTTATTTTACCTCAATTTTCTTAGCTCTAATTGGAAATTGACTGAGTCCAAAGGCCACGAAGAAAAATAGAGCGGCCCAGATTAGAAATAGGAGAGATTGGAAGAAGTTGTCCGTTAGTCCCATCAAAGCACCAATCAATGTACTGGGTGCTGCAATCCACACATAAAGAGCGATATAGTTTGCCGCAAACTTTTTTTCTTTCACCCAAAAAAAATAGATAAATAAATGATAGAGCAAAACTACACAGAGCGCCGTGAGCAGAAAATTTGTCATCAGCTCATAAAGTTGTGAAGAGAGAGCTGGCGTAAGATCACTACTATTGATTTGAGGATTGATTTTCGCTGTTAAACCTAGAAGCCTATTAAACATGTCTTTATCGGTGAATTTTTTATAGAGAAAGCCCAAGATCATGAAGTCACACAGAAGCAGAAGGGCCGTACTCAGGGTGCGGAATTTTTTTGCATCTAAATTGGCGTATACTTTATTCATATCAAGCCTTGAATACTCTTTCAGCAGCAGTAGATTTCCATAGTAGCTCTTTTCTTGTAGAGCGAGTATCCTAATGTTTAAATAATATAGTCATATCTACTGGGTTTTCAAGCATTGAAACCTTTAGAGATTAACTTGAGCCTTCATCTAAGGTACTTCTTATGCTCTTACAAGTTATAATTTTAGTTCTCTCTATTGTTGCTCTTTATTACGGAGCAGAGTTCGCCTTAGATGCTGCTGAAAAGGTCGGTCTCTATTTTGGAATGTCACCCTTAGTAATCGGTCTATTACTTATAGGCTTTGGAACGTCTCTACCTGAATTTTTCGTGTCTCAAATCGCCTGCTTTAAGGGAGAGCCTGGCATGGCCTTGGGAAATATTGTCGGCTCTAATATTGCTAATCTCTTTCTCATCATGGGTCTTAGTGGCGTGATTGCCCCGCTCTATATTTTACAAAAAGAGATTAAGAGGCAAATGTGGCTTCATTTGGCCCTCACTTCTTTATTAGCTTTGGTCGTCTTCTATCTAGAGGTCACGCCTATTGCCACCGCTGTTCTAGGATTGTTCTTTTGTGGTTACCTCTGGGATACCTTCAGAGAGATGAGAAAGACCCGAGAGTTGCGAAATAGCGAACAACACGAAGAAAAGCTCGAGAAACTCGAAGCACTAATTTTCATCAAACTCATGATTGGTTTCGTTCTGCTTTATCTCGGTGGTGATTTCCTTGTGAGTTCTGGATCAACGATAGGCAGACTCCTAGGGGTTCCAAGCTATGTGATCTCAGCTGTTTTTGTGGCTTTTGGAACATCTTTTCCAGAGCTTGTAACGGCTTTAATAGCTTGCATGAAAGGCAAGAATACTGATCTTATCACCGGTAATATTATCGGTTCTAATATCTTCAACGTGGCCTTTGTTATGGGCTCAATCGGCTTCTACGATATTCCTGTAAAGCAGAACTTTTCCGTTGAGATGGCCGTTCTTGGGGGAGCCTGTTTATTTCTATTGGCGCTTGTGTATTTCAAGAAAAACTTTGGCAGGATTCCTGGCATCGTCTTTTTAAGTGGCTACGCGGGGGTCGTCTACCACTGGGTCACGATCTAGTCGTATTCTTTACGTTGCAGCTTTCTTTCAATATCTTTTTTGGCCTTATCTTGTCTTTTGTCGTGTTGCTGCTTTCCTCGGGCCAGAGCTATTTCTAGTTTGATGCGGTTATTTTTAAAGTAGATCTTAACCGGAATAATCGTGAGCCTAGCGGCTTTCATCTGGTGATAGAGGCGCTCAATTTCAGGAACGTTTAAGAGAAGTTTTCTCTTTCGGGTTTCGTCATGATTGTTGATATTGCCATGATCGTAGTGAGGAATGGTCATATTATAAATCCAAGCCTCACGCTTCTCGTCAATTGTTATATAAGCTTCTGCCATGGTGACTCTGCCACCCCTTAAAACTTTTACCTCAGTTCCAACAAGAACGAGACCCGCTTCAAAAGTTTCCTCAAAGGCGTAGTCATAACTGGCCCTCTTATTTTTTGCTATTATTTTTATACCCATAAAACTTCCATTTTCTTAAAAAGAGATTTTTGCCCCAGTTGAGGCCACTAAGATGTTGCCGCCGATTTTATAACCAGGGGCGCCTATCTTGACACCCGTACTTCCATTTTCTTGACCGGGAGTTTTGATAATATTCTTCTCTTCTAGGCGGTGGTACTGAAGAGAGGCGCCAAGTTGAATATCCTTTCCAAACAGCTTGATATCATAAGTCCCACCTCCTGACAGCATCAAAACATTCGTGTCAACGGTGTTGCCTGATCCTGAAAAATCACTATCAAAAGGAGATTGTCGATAAGCGATCCCTGCCATCAGCTTCATCTGTGGGGTGACAGAGAGTCTTAGACCTAATTTAGGAACAAACACATTCTTGAGTTTTAAAGTCTCGAAGTCACTGCTGGCCCTTACTGTTCCCCCTAGATTAGCAATCTTAATGGTTGGCGCTTCATAGTTATCCCATAGTTGATACTCGAGAGTAAAAAAGACTTCTAAGCTTTCAAATTGCTGTGAGTGAGCAACACGAAGAATATGGGGGTCATAATAGATCATAGATTCTAACCCCAGATTTATGAGTGTAAGAGGAGGATCAGAGATATCTCCGGTGGCGATCGCCTCGAGGTTACTTTTCATTTCTTGTTGAAAAGTAAAGGAGGTCGTCGAGTCGTCGTTGCGAAAGGTGGCCGAAACTATTGCGCCAAGGCTGGGCTTAATACTCGTTTTTGCGCTGCCGAAAGAACCTGAGCTATTGCTTAAGCTAACAGATGTGTTGACTCTGGCAGAAGCTTGAAAACCAACATGGGCACCTAAGCTGATGGCAAAGTTTTCATTGATGGGAAACGCATAATTAAAATGGACTTGGGTTCTTCGATAGCGTGCACGATAAAGGGCGTATTCTGGTAAGCTCGGGTTCCCTGAGTTTGTTTCAACAAAATCACCCACCGGAGCAAATAGACTAAGGCCGATACTTCCGGCACTTTCGTAGCGAAGGGGAAAAAGTAGGTGAATGCTTGTGTTAAGAGCATCGTCATAATTTGTATTCGCGTCTCCCGTCACGGTATTGGTTGTGGTTTGGCCATTGGTAGAGTTTTCTGTGGTTATATTTGTTATGTCCTCAAAAGAGTGCTTCGCAGCCGTCATATTGGCACTAATCGCAACCCTCTTCGCCCAGGCACTTAGAGCAGGAGCATAGTAGAGATTTGCGGGATCATTAGTTTCGTTATTCGACTGATTTCCTAGGGAGGAAGTTGAGGGACCAGTTCCAAAAAATTCGGGAAAGGAGGCATTTACTTGGGGGGAAATGATACTAATAAAGCAAATAAGTAAAAGGCCGCAAGTTTTCATCATTATTTTTTCCTAAAGGTACAAGCTTTTAAATAAGTTCTGTAAATCAGCAAGCGCTAAAGATTCCGCTCTAACTGTGCGCTCAAGCCCATTTTCTCCTAAAGCAGAAGCTAACCTTTCACTATCATAATGAGGCTTTAAAACTGTTCCAAGTTGTTTTCTTTTATGTTGAAAAACCTTTCTCAAGTATTTTTCAAACCTTTTAAATTCGCTTAGAGGAATTTCAGGTTTTTCGCGCCTTCTAAAGCTTAAAACGGCGGAGTCTACCTTCGGGGGAGGGTCAAAAGACTTTGGGGGAACTTCACAAAGTAAACCTACCTCGAAGTAGGTCTGACACAGGCCCATCAATGAGTTCATAGACTTTCCTTTACGGGTGTCTATTGAAAAGGCTTTGTCGGCCACTTCCCTTTGAAACATCAACGTCATAAGAGCAATTCGTTCAACCTGTAAAAACTTAACAAGTAAGGGACTACTAATATTATAAGGGAGATTGGAAACCATCCAAATAGGGTTAAGTTCGGTCCACTCCCAGTCATTAAAAGCGCTATCAAAATCAAAACTGAGCGCGTCTGTAATGTGGATACAGTCTCGACTTAAGAAAGTCTCAAGGTACTGAGGAAATCTTTCGTCTTTATCGACAACGTGCAGAGGGAGTTGGTGGGCAGCTAAATCTTTTGTCAAAACGCCGGGACCAGGTCCTACTTCAACAATGGCTTTAGCTTCACTACTGAAGTCATTTGTAATTTGCTCTATGATTTTCTTATCAATTAAAAAGTGTTGGCCCAGAGATTTATTGGCCTTGGGGAGATTACTCATCTGATTTTGGCCTGCTTTTGAAGGTCGTTCTTATTGATAAATCTTCCTCTTGCATCAATTTTCAGACACTCGGGAAAGGCAATGCAATTCTTGCCCATTGTTCTTAGGGCATAGTGAGCAATCATGGCCGCATTATCAGTACAGTACTTGGGGGGGACGGTATAAACATTCTTGTAAGCCGCTTGCATCGTCCTTCTCAAGGCACTATTGCAGGCCACTCCACCGCCAATGACGAGAGGGACTTCTTTACCTGTTATTTCTCTCGCTTTTTTGAGGGCATATCGAGCCTTTAGCTTAAGAGCTTCGACAATAGATCGCTGGTAGCCAGCACAAACGTTGGCCAGTTCATCTTGGTCTTTTTCAATTCCTGGATTTTTTTCTAGGAAGAGTCGCAGGGCCGTTTTTACACCGGAATAGCTTAGATCAGCATTCGCCGATTTTTTCAGGCCGATAGGAAAGAGGTACTTACTTTCATCCCCATCTTTTGCGAGCTCGTCTATGGTCTTACCGGCCGGATAACCTAGGCCCATAAGTTTTCCACCCTTATCGAAAGCTTCCCCTGCAGCATCATCAATAGTTGTGCCTAAAATTTCCATATCTACTGGTGAGGTCGCTAAGAGAAAAAGAGAGTGGCCACCTGAAACAACGAGACCAAGGTAGGGGTAGCTGATTTTTTCGACTAAGTGAATGGCTTCAATATGAGCATAAAGATGATTCACTGGAATAAGGGGAAGTTCATGATAGAGGCAAAAGGTTTTGGCGCCATTGAGCCCAGTGAGTAGCGGACCTAGTAAACCAGGATGAGTGGTCACGCCGACGGCATCTATTTGAGATCGCTTAATTCCTGCTTCTTGAATCGTTTCTTCTATGAGGGGCGCCAACTTCATAAGATGATTTCTGGCCGCAATTTCAGGAACAACACCTCCCCACTTTTTTAGGAGAGTTTCCTGTGAGAATAACTTGAGAGAGAGGACCTTTGGAAAATTACTATCAGGGGTTTGGGGACCAGGTGAGCCTGCCATAAGACAAACGGATGTATCATCACAGCTGGTCTCTATTCCTAAAATAATTTTTTCTCCGCTCACTTGCACGTGACTTTTCCTTTTACTTGGCGAGGGCCGCTATTTGACGGGCAATAGGCTTAATCCTAGCATAAAGAGAGTGAAAGTGAATCATTGGCTCGGTGCGGTGGTTTAGGAGGATAATTGAAATTATTGAACGTGGCGCTACTTTTTGGTTTGTTCTCCTGCAGTAATATTTTTTTTATGCCTGACCGCTATCAACACTACGCTCCCGAGTCCATGGGACTTAAATACAGAAATATTTATTTTGAATCCAAAGACAAAACAAGACTCCATAGTTGGCTCTTTCCTCAGAAAGAGACGAAGGGACTTGTCGTTCTTTTTCACGGCAACGCTCAGAACCTCTCTAGTCATTTTTTGTCTGTGCCTTGGCTTGTGAAGAGAGGCTTCGATGTATGGGTTTGGGACTACAGAGGCTATGGCCTGAGTCAAGGAAGTGCTTCAACTGAGGGGGTTTATGAAGACTCCCTAGCTGCGATGACCTTTATAAAAAAGCTTCATAGCAAAAGAGCTTATGAGAAGCTTATTCTTGTCGGCCAAAGCCTTGGGGGAAATATTTTAATGAGGGCATTGGAAGATACGCAAGAACAGTTACCCATAAACCTTCTTGTCCTAGATTCAACCTTTCCTCGCTTTCGCTCCATGGCCAAATCTAAAGCTGCTGATATTTGGTTTTTATGGCCTCTTCAACCAATTGCTTGGAGCATAATGTCTGATCGCTTCTCTGGGAGCGCCAGTATTGAAAAAATTAAGGTGCCAACCCTTGTGATTCATTCTCGTAAAGATCCTGTCGTGCCTTTTCTCTTCGGTAAGGAGATTTACGATAGGCTAAGTCTCTCTGATGAGAAAAAATGGTTTTGGCCCATGGAAGGTGTTGGACACATCTCAACTTTGGGAAATTCTAAACTAAGAAAAGATCAGGAGTTAATTGAGCTGATAGACTCTAATTGAACTCTTGTCTTTCTTCAGCCGTAAGCTTTGGACAGCTTATAAGTTCTACTTTCTTTGAAATAATATCTTGGTCAGGTGCTCCTGGCAGTCCATTTGGTCTGGTTTCATACCACTCAGGAGACTGGTCGGAGTCATGACAGTTGAGACATTTATTTCGCATACCTGCCATCTTTTGTTCTCGAGAGGGTATCGGGTCGAATTTATCAAAAGGATGGCCTTCATGCTGAGAGTGGCAGTTGAGACATTGGACATTAGCGAAATTACGATTCACGCTATATTCTTGGTCATGCTTAAACCATGTATGAGAGAGTTTCTTTCTTTTTGAGCTGGCCATATCTCTTATGCTCTTAGTCTTACCAAAAGCTTCTTTAAGTTCAGACCAATAGCGCTCTCCTAATTCCTTACCGCCATCTTTAGAAAGCTCAAGACGATGTCGAGCTTTATCAAACTCAATCATATTTGATACTTTAGTGAATCCTTTGATGTCACCAAGGCCCAAGGAATGGCACTTTACACAGGTAAGATTATTTTCCTCTTTGGCCATAACTAGGGTGTGATAGGCGAGCGAATGGGCCGTGCCTCGCCAGAATTCGGTTTGCTTATCATGGCAATCAAGGCAGGAGTTTGAAGTTGAGTAGCGAATAGTTCCTAGGTTGCCTTGAACCATTTCGTCTTGTTCCTTCTTTTGAACAACCGAAAGGCTCTCCTTGTGTCTATCGATAAAGGCGAGGTAGGGGTTGGGCTTAAGCTCATCTTTAAGTTCTTCTCTCACCTCAATAATCTCATAGCTATCTTTACTCTTATCTCCAGACATCGAGAAAGTAATATGGCCAAGGTAGTGATTTCGAGAAAGGACCTGAGCGATTTTTACTTTGCCTTCTTCTTGAGCAAACCTGAGGAAGTTCATCGTATGAGCGCCAACGATCCAGTCGATATTCGGGAACTGCTTGGCCAGCTGCTCGTCTCTATTAATTCCAGCGTGGCTTAAAACGACTAAACGGTGAAAAGGATCATTCTTCTTCAAGCCCTTCGCTTCCAGTTTTTTCAAAAGTTCTGGAAAGACAACCTCAGGCGCTTTAAATAATTGCTTGTATTGACTGCCCATGACAGCAGGATTGATAAGGCCTACAAGAAAAATCTTATGAGGTCCTTTTTCAAAGAGGACAATCTCTTTGTGATCAATTGTTTTAGGGTTAACTAAATTAGAAATAACGGGCTGTATTTTTGTTTCCTTTAAAACCTCTGCCAGAAAAGGCACGCCTTTGGCAAAGTCTTGATCTCCCGGAAGCCAATAGCGCAGGCCCACTTTTGATAGTGCCCCCGCCAATTCTTTCGCATTGAACGTTTGGCTTTTTTCAAGAGATTTTGGAATATTGTTAGAGGCGAAAAGAGTATCTCCCGTATCCAAATAAACAACCGTTTGCGTTTTCTTTAATTTCTCTAAGGCGCCCGCTACTTGAGGCAAGCCTCCGAGAGGGAAATGGCGGCAGCCACAAGGATGTGTTTCTCCATTCACATTATGAGAGAAGACGATTCCGAAATCCTTACTATCCAGATTAACGACATCGTAGGTAGGGTCACTAAATTTATCGAAGAAGAACGAGCAACCGGTCATGAGGCTTAGAAGAAAAAGACCTAAGAGGGGGGCCAAAAATTGATTTAGTATTCTTTTTTTACTGTTTTTACTAAGCATGGCCGTCCTGTCAGACTAGAGTTTGCTTAGTAACTTTTTAGCCTCTTTTACTTGCCGGGCCTTTGGCCATAGCTTGATAAGTTCACTAAGCGTTTGTTTAGCTTCTTCCTTTTTTCCAATTCTATTGAAGGTCTTGGCAAGAAAGAGCATTCCATTCTTATTATAGCCGCTTTTAGGGTATTGGGTGAAGAGTTGGGAAAAATAGGTCAATGCCGATTCATTTTCTTTATCCATGTACGCAATCATGCCTAGATTGTGAATAACTCGGGTCTTTTGGGAGCCACTTAAGCTTTTATTGTTGAGAAGAGCGGAAAGTTTGCTCTTTGCGGACTTGTAGCGGCCACGTTTATAGTCGGCCATTGCGTCTTCATAATCACTTAGCTTTTTACTTTTGGACTTACCCTTACCCGATAGGTTTTTTAAGGTTCCTAGGACTTCATCAATATATTTTTCCTGCGAGGCAAGCTTTTCTGAAAGCTCGTTAAGTCCCTCTGCTTGGGATTTTTGGGACGCCTCCATAAGAGTTATTTTTTCTTCGATGGATTGTATTCTTGTATCAATACTTTTTTGAGTTTGATGTTGATTCTCTTCCGCTTTTCCGGAGACTTCGCTTAGTCGCTCTTCGAGATTTTGAAGACGAACGGTGAAGTCGGCATTGAGCTTTTGAGAGTCCTGCATTTGATAGGACATGTTCTCAACTTTTTGCTCTCTGACAATGTCTTCTCGAGTCTTACAACCGGCGAGGGTGGCGATGATTACTAATATAACCAGAATGGATTTCATACTCTTCCTTGATACTTATTAAAGGTTTTCGAGAGCCTTTTTGCGAATAGAGATATACTCGGCTTTTTCAGCAAACTTCTTTGAAAGCACAGCGTACTGCTTAGCTTTATTAAAATATTTTCTTTTGTAGGATGATTTGGCTTTTAGATAGTAAAACTCAGCCTTGCGGTAAAGGCCGGGAGCTAATGTTTGGGCTTCGGCTTGCTTGGCTGCGACGAAGGCGCTTTGAGCCATTCTCATTTCAAGTTTAGGGCGTGTGGTAGCAAGACCACACGCACTTAACAAGAGGATTGAGGTAAAAACGAATATGTTAATTGCTTTTACCACCATTAACTTTATTACTTAGCTGTTACGACGAAATTTGCTCTTCTGTTTCTAGACCATGAACTCTCGTCATGACCAAAAGCTATTGGTCTTTCTTTACCAAAAGAGATCGTTGAAACTCTTGAGCTATTTACGCCCATAGAGACCAGGTATTGTTTAACAGTCATTGCTCTTTTTTCACCAAGGGCAAGGTTGTACTGAACTCCACCTCTTTCATCGGCGTGACCTTCAATTTGTACCTCAACTCCAGCGTTGTTCTTTAGGAACTCTGCATTGTTTGTAAGGGCACTTCTTGCGTCTCCACCTAGAGTCGAGCTGTTGAAGTCAAAGTAAACAGTCTTAAGGGCACCAGCTTTTCCAGAGTCAGAGTCACCGTTAAGCTCGATGTCCATACTTTCAGAACCCATATCTTGGTCCATTGTAGTAGCTTCATTCGTTTCATTCATGTTGTCTTTCTTCTTAGTTGTTGAACAGCTGGCCAGTCCAAAAATAAGAGAAAAGATCAGGATAGTAGACATAGATTTTAGTACGCGCATTGGTATTCTCCTTAAATGTAAAATTTCCGAATATATTACTAAAAAAACTTTTAAAATTTTCTAACTTATTAATTCTATTATGGAAGCAATGGCATTAATTATAAAGAAAAAAACCCAATGAAAAAAGGAGAGAAAAGCTTTCATTTCTTAAGGGAGTCTAACTATATGTCCGACTAAAAGGGTCCGTCTTGGGATTGGTTGGCCCGAAGAAAACTCTCTTCAACCCTTTGCGCCCTCCAGATTCGCCAACACTCCTCATGATGAGTGTTAATGAGAACACCGTAGAAGGGCTCTTTATTGCTATTAAGGTCTGCGAAGCACTTTAATTGATCTCTGGCGCTGGAGTCGGTGAGTAAATAGTCTGTATATTGACGCATCCCACGTCGCCCCAGTCCAAGTAGGAGCTTGATGGCCATGACGTCTGCTAGGTCTTCCTCATTTTCGAATCTGATCTGAGGACCACCGAGCTTTTGACTCAAGCTTGTGTAGGTTTTCATTTTATGGGCGTGAAGCTCTTGCAGTCTTTTTAACTCAGCTCCATTTCCTTCAATAATCTCAGTTATTTCATCACTAGATTTTTTTAAAAGATTTTCGCGCAAGATTGTATCCTTCAGGAGGTTCCCTGGATATTGCTCAAAACAGTTTGTAGCTGTTTCCAGAAATCTAATGACCTCAATATTAAGAGAGCTTAAAAAGTTGCCAGTGCTCTGAATTGATTTAATTCTTTTAAACTGAATACCAAGTCTCAAACATTCCGGCCCATATTTGGAAACCTCTCTAAGCATTGCTTCGCTAAGTTTTCCCATTTGACCTGAAACAGAAAGGTTATGGGCAGAAGAGATAAGATGGGCCCTCGGACCTAAGTCTTCCATCGCATCAATAAGGCGCAAAAAGTCCATCTTCACCTGATCTTGCGGATAATCGAAGTACTCCCTCTTTCCGTTAACGCTTCTATAGACTTCAGAAACTTCTTGGTCTGGAGTACTTGTCTGAGCGTGAAGAGAGAAGTAGTGGACAAGCTCATGGGCGATAACAAACTCCAAGTGTTTTTGATTTGAAGAGAGCTCTTGAGAGACAAGAAGAATATTACTTTGGCGCTGTCTTTGATCAAAGAAGAGACCAAAGCTTCCTGACTCGCCATTATTAGTTAGCATGACAATTGGTTTTGGGAACTGCTTACATTCTAAAAAACTGATACAGAGAGCTTGAAACAAACTCTCTACGGTAGCCTCAACTTCTTTATAGGCTTTAGGAGCTTGAGACTTTCCTACATAATTCCAAGGAGCTTTGAAGGCGAAGGGAAGGGCTTCATGAGCGCTGTCAAAGATGACGATATTATTCTTCAACTCCGCTGCCGTCCCAGGGAAACTATTGATGAGTAGGCAAAGAAAAAGAAGTAATCTCATTTGTTTTTAATCGGCAACTTAGGGCAAAACAATGAGTCTTGCGCAATAATAGGCTCTTAGGCGTTTCGTGTGCAATAAAAATGGGCAACTTCCTAAAAGGCTCACTTCTTTTTTTATTTAATTTCAAGGCGTTAAGAGAACCTTAGGGTCTCACGGATTCGACCAATAAAATAATAAGGAACTCCTAATAAGTAACCGAGAAGAGTGTAATGAATCTAGTGAAACCGACTATTCTCTTGCTTGCCCTCGTTTCCCTCTACTCTTGTGGAAACGGAAAGGGAGAGGTCACAAAGACCAACTTTGTCTTCAGCTCAGCGATAGCCAATATTGGCGGTCAGACTGGCGGCATTATGGTTTTTGGAACGAATAAAACCACGGCTCAGTCTGTTAGGTTTGTTTTAACAGAAGAACCCGTAGAACTTGAAAATGGAGTTTGGGACTTTATCTATGCTTCTTGGGATGGATCAAATACGAATCTTGGTACTACTGAAAACTCTCTTGAGGGCGTTGTTCGCTGCGGGCAAAATTTAGGAATTAATTTGAATGGCGGTGAGACGCCAATAAGTATGGTCTTAAGCACTGCTGGATGTGCGTCACCTTTTTTTGGAGCATCGAGCACAAAAAATGCGGGCACGGGCTCTCCTAAGCCACTAGAGATTTATGGCTGCTCTAATAATGGGGTCTTTGGACCAGAGGGAGGCAATACCTCTGACTGTAAGTTCTCGCCTGCAGAATCTTTCCAAGTTTTTCTACCAGAGCTTCTACCTGACGGTTCAGTCAGGCCTGGATTAGAGTCTCGCTGCATTGAAAATAGTAGCGCTTTTCCTTCAGCTATTCTTGATAATGCAACAGCTCACCAAATAAATCTTCCTATGTTTTTACCGGTGATAGGTCGGCCAGTCGTTGGTATTAGAATTTTTGAGGGAACCAATTGTGAAACACTGATTTCTCAAACGAGAATTTCTCACCTTTATGCCACGGAGTTCGCGGGAGATCCTTTCAACCTGGAAGATGATACTGCCTCTTCGACAAACGAGCTCTTGGTGAAGGTGAATGTTTGTAATTCAACCGCAGGAAATAATCCTGCCACGCCTTTTTCATTTGAAGCTGGAAAATTTACTATTTGCACAAAAGATCAGTTTTCTTACGTAGCTTCAGATCCTGCGTCTGAATACTTTGTAGAGCGGGACATAGACTTTCTTGGGCAATCGTTTACCGGTTCAGTGATATCCGCCCTAACTGTGGGATTGATTGATGGACAAGAGCATACTCTTTCAAACTTTACTCTAACTGATGACGGAACCAATGCGACCGGCTTTGTCGGTGATCTTTCAGGAAGAATACAAAATTTAAATTTCACAGATGTGAATCTCAACTGTAGTTCCAATGCCACAGGTGCTGGTGTTGTTGCTGGGGTTGCCACGGCTTCTGCTGAACTGGCTAATATTGGAATCGAGAATATAAGTATCGATAGCGATGATTGCCAGTATGTAGGAGGGCTTCTGGGTTATGCTTCTAGTGGAACTGGTGGAGTTTTTAGAGAAATCAAAGCTCAAAATATTTCAATAGATATAGATGAAACTTCAAATTCTATTGGAGGTTTATTTGGAAAAGTTACAAATGACTTTTTGATTTTTAATATCGAAGCTGACTCAATTCAGATCGATGACTTCGGCCCTCAGTCTAGTGGTAGTTTTAACTATGGCGGCATTGTTGGCGTGATGGATGGAACCTCAACAAATGTATCCAATGTTTTGGCCACTAATATAGATATAGGACAGAACGTTCCTCTCAATTTTAAAGATAATATTGGCCTCTTCGCCGGAAAAATTGGTGATGCTGCGATTGATGGATCAACTGTTTCTTCAGTGAAGGTTCAAGGAAATATTACTGTTGGTAATATGGCTTATTTTGTAGGTGGAATCACCGGATTTGTTTACACGAGTAACATGAGTAACCTGATCGCCGATATCTCTATCCAATCGGCTAGTGATCACGTGGGAGGAGCGTTTGGCTTTGTTGCAGATGATGCTGGCTTAATTACGTCGATCAGTGAAGTCAGAACCTTCGGTGACTTGAGCTGTAATTCTTTTTGCGGTGGTGTGATCGGTGAGTCAGTTCAGCAAGCAATTGGGACTCGTCTTAGTAGAGCACTCTCTTTTGTCGATATATCCTCTTCCGCAGCTACTTCTGCTGTTGGTGGAATTATTGGAGGCGCCTCTGGAGGTACCTATGACTCTCTTCAATTTGAAGGCTCAGTTACGAGTTTAGGTGACAAAGTCGGAGGAATCGTTGGTCAAGTTGCTAATACCTCCATATCAATCTTTTCTAATATTGTATCCTTAGGAAGCGTTTCAGGTAATAGCGAGGTCGGTGGAATCGCGGGTAACTTTGATCGATCAGGAGCAGGTGCCGCCTCTGATTTTTTATTCACCTTAGCTAATAGTGTTGTGTCAGCTACTGGAATTGAATTCAATTACGACTTTGGCACCTTTGCAGGAACTGCAAACCCTGGCTCTTGCTTTATTGTTGATAAGGGAGCAGGTGTCGGTATAGACCAATGTAATATTAAAACTCCTGCCGAAATGACTTCGCTTGCAAGTATTTCGGGGACAATCGCAGCTTCTACTGATCTTGAGTCTGATATCGCCTTCATTGATGGTGGTGGAGTAAGCCAAGTCGAATTGGCCATCGCTAAGTCTATTAAAGAAATCGGTGGGGTTTCTAGTCTTGGAAGTTTTCAAGACCCCTTCTCTGTTTCAACCAAGGATCAGTGGAATCAAATAGGCGACAGCACCTTTTATATGAACAAAAGCTTTCGATTGGATGCGGATATTGATTTTAACTTTACTCAAGGGGATTTTAAACCAGTTGGAAGCATTGCTAATCCATTTAAAGGCCGCTTATTTGGTAATAACTTTGGCCTAAAAAATATCTATTTTAAAGAAAGCTCTTCCACTGATCCTGTGGGGATTTTCAGAGTTATTGAAGCCACGCAATTTGATCAGGTCTCTATTAATGACATTCGTGCCGGAGATACTTCCTATCGTAGGCTTTATATAGAAAATGCTCACTTTGAATACGATGGAGCAGCGGCCAGCAGCGGTATTGGTGTTCTTGCCGGTTCTGTAAAAGATTACAATGACGGCACGACTCGTAGCCAAGTTGAAATTGGTGGGATCGATATTTTGAACGCTACGGTCATTACTAATAGTACCGATACCACTTCAGGAATTGGAGGTCTTTTTGGGAATTTTGAATTTGGAAGTTCCGAGACTCGAATCGAGCAGGTGAAGATCACAGACATTCAAGTCGATAGCTCGAGCTCATCAGGGCTCGCAGGAGCTGGTGGTTTCATCGGCTCAATTACTAAGAATGTTAACATCGGTGCTAGTACTGCTAATGTAGACGGAGTCCAGCTTTATAATGCGGTTGTTAACGGTGGAACTATTCAGAATAATGTGGGTGGTTTTGCGGGGCTTGTGGTGAATGACCGGCTAGAGATAGAGGACTCTATTTTTGAAGGGATAAATCTTACTGGAGTAACTGCTGTTGGTGGATTAATGGGGAGCGCGATTTTCTCTTCTGTCAGAAATACAGCTATTAAGAATATTGACATCACTTCTAGTGATGAAGAAGTTGGAGGTCTCGTCGGGGAAAAGGGAGGAGCTGGGGCTGCTAATATTGAAGGCGTCTATGTTCTTGCTAATTCCATCGTTGGTACAATAGATGTAGCCTGTGCCTTTGGGTCCGCGTTGGGTACTATTAATATTGCTAACTCCTACTTTATTTGCCAGTCCGTTACTGGTTCGCCATCAAGTTATTTTTCTGGAGGCTTAGGGGGTATTTCCATCGGTCCCGCAAATAGTGTCTTTTACGTAGGGCCTACTAATGAAAGTATTCCTGATGTGGTCTACCTACCGGATGACTCTACTTTAAGGAGCCCTAGTGCTATTTTTGCGGCTTCTTCTGGTACTTTTTTAAGTCTAGACCCTTGGATCTTTAAACCCGGAGAACTGCCTATCACCGTCGCCGAAGAGTTCCCTCAGTTCTTCTTCTACTAAAAGCTAGAATCCAATTTCATTCGGACGTTGATAGAAGCACTTCGAGTGAAGTTGGTGATCCTGATTGTAGACATTCACAACCAGATCATCGTCTGTCTTTACGAGTGAAATTTCTGGACGAAGCTTTTGGCCTTGGCAATTTTTCTTAAAACCGCCAGGGCAATATCGACTTCTTTTAGTCAGAATACTTCTTTTAAGTGTGGTCTTTATTTCAAGCCAAGTCGCTGCATCAACCTTTTCGACTTCTTCTGTTTTATTAATAGATCTAAATTTTTCAATAAGCTTGTTATTGCTTCTATTTCTTAAGCTAAGCTCTCCCATCTCCGCACGAACCTCTACCTTCACGTTCTTAGGGCAATCTTGCTCGTGAGAGTGTGAGGGGACGTTTGCGGCCTTATGAAGCTGATAGTTACCTTCAATGGTTGTGAGAAAGGTTTCTCCAAACGCTTGGGAGGGATAAAAAAATCCTATGAATAACACTGAAACGATGGCGAATTTTGTGATCACTGGATCTTTCTCCTTATTGGGCTTTCTTATACAAGCTCACATTATCAAGTTGAGGATTGATTCATAGAGCAGCGGTAAAGGGGAAAAGGTGTTAAAAGAGAGAAAATTGATCTTGCGCAAGTCTTGGCCTGAGAAATTGATCCAGATCAATTTTACTTCTGGGCCTGCTGCTCTTCGGCTTCAAGAAGTTCGTAGATTACTTCCTGCATGACCTTCAAAGTCTTTATCGTGGTCTGCATGTCTTTCTTGCTTACTCTCTCGGCCATTTTTGAGGAGGTATGAAGAACATTCTTAAAGAAAACCCTTAGAGTTTTTTCTCCAGAGGCAGACACAGTAACCCGCCACTGCCTTTTGTCTTCTTCGTCCTGCTGCCTCTTAATCAGCCCTTTGGACTCGAGAGACTTTATGTGCCTTGTGACCGTGGTTTTGTCTTTAAAGGTTAGTTCGCTATATTCTCCCTGGGTGAGACCAGGTTTTTCAAAGACCCGAACTAAAATAGCAAATTCTTCAGGGGCGTTGAACTCGACTCCGACCTTTCGAAGCTTCATAAAGTTGAACTTCTTAAGGGCACAAGAAGTTCTATTGAGAATAAAGCCTGGCATATTGTCCAGACCGATTTTTCGTAAATCTTCGAGAGACTTTAACTTGTCCATTGCTACCTAAAAAAAACTTAACTGCCCCTAATATTAGTTGCAATAGACAACTAGTCAAGGCACATTGGTTGCAGATTACAACTATTCAAGGATCCTTCTTAAAATGAAAAGTCTGTATTTACTTACGCTTCTGGTAGGAACGTCACTTCATTGCTTTGCTGCCCCAGAGCTTATCTCCAAACTTTTACTAAAAGTTAAGGAAAACTCAAGCCAGATCATGATTGCTGATCAAAATCTACGGGCAGGAAGCTTTGATCTCTTGGCGGCCAAATCAATCTTTAATAGCCGCGGCTACCTCAGAAGCTCTTACTCAAATCAGCAGACACCGCCAACTTCTCCCTTCGCTCCCGCTAGTTCAACTGTGAGAGAGTATGAGGCCGGCTTTGAAAAGCTTTGGTCCCAAGGCTTTCAAACGGATCTAACTTACCTCGTGAGAGACTCTCAGACTGTTTTTCCCTCGAGACCGGACTTCACTTTTATTTCTCCAACCCTTCAGCTGCAGGTTTCAACCAGTTTGGTGCAAGATCTGTTTTATGATCGCTATGGGCATGCTCTCATGTCGATTGAACGCCAGCAGGCAAGCCTTGATCTCGACTCTAAAAGAGAAAAAAAGAGAACTCTGGTGCAGTCATTGTTGGATTTTTCTATTTTGTTGGATCAAAAGGCTGAACTTCGTCTACAGAGACAAGTTTGCAAGAATACGAAGCGCCAATCTGTTAATCTCTCGCAAAAAAGAAGAAGGGGCTCAGTTTCTCAAAGGGACTACCTTTTGGGTCTTAAAGATCTCTCTAACTGTGAAGCGGGTATCGAGCGACTTAATCAGTCTCTGATTGAGCGCCTCAATGCCTTTGAGTCCAATTACAACACTGACTTTAAAGAATTTAGCTCTCCCGATGTAGATGAACTCTTTAAAGAAGCGGAGGTGGCTTACGAATCCTTTAGTGGCTCACTTGAAAAGGTCGATCTGACCCTTCAAGACGATATTAAAAGTCTTGATCTTCAGCTCTCTTCTCTCGAATCGAAACAGTCCGAATTGGATGCTAAGACGAAAGTCAATATTGCCTTGGAGCTTCGAAGTGGCTTAAGTGGCCTCGACAACTCCCTTTCGAGCTCTCAAGAAGACCTCACCGGCACTGAGTACCCCTTCGTCTACGTTGGTGTGAGGCTTGATCTTCCTTTAAAGAATCGGCAGGCGGTCCAAGAAGCCAGTGCCAACTTCTATCGATTAAAGGCCTTAGAGGGTCAAGCAAACCTAGTTAAGAAGCAAAAGGGAAGCCGTCTCAAGACATTAGAGCAAACCCTTGAGAAAGACTTCCTTATTTATAGCAAGTATAAAAAGAGTGTCGGTTATTCAAAAAATATTATGAAAGAGGCGACAAGAGACTTTAATAATGGAAGGCTCGATTTTAATTCACTGAGTGACTTCAATAAAGCTCTACTCGTAGATCAAAAGACGCTCTCTTCTCATCGTATTCAGTTGATCGTTCGTGTGGTCGAATACTTAGATTTTTTCCAATTTTTTGATACCTATCTTTAGGCAGGAACTCGCTTCATGAAATTTTTAGAATTTTTACAAAAAAATAAACTCTTTATTCACTATTCCACTATTGTCGTGGTGATAGCTGGGATCGTCACCCTTGTGACGATTCAACGAGAGGCCAGGCCCAACGTAAACTTCAACAGAGTCACGGTTCAGGCTTTTTACCCGGGTGCGTCGCCTTCAGATATTGAAGAGTTGGTTATTGATCCAATAGAAGAAAAAATTGCGGAAGTTGATGGCATTGAAGAGTATCGCTCGGTTAGTTATGTGGGTGCAGGACAGATCTCTATTACCATAGATGACTCCTACCCCGACCCAAGTGAGATCATTGATGAATTGAGAAGAAAGATTTCTGAAGTCAAAGATCTTCCCGCTGAAGTGGAGGATCCTACTGTTCAAGAAATTAAAGCTGAAAATATCCCGGTCCTCAATCTTGCCCTCTTTGGCGATCTCGATGCCTTTAACTTCAAGCTCGAAACCGAAAAACTCAAGGACTTTATAAGTCTTCAATATGGAGTTCAAAGTGTTAATTATTCGGGAATGGGCGCTCTCCAGCTGAAAGTTCTTACAAAGCCTGAAAAACTTGATGAGTACGATATTACGCTAGAGGAAATTCAGGTTAAGCTCTCCACTTGGGCAAAGCAAAAGCCAGGAGGACTCTTTGAAAATAAAACCTCTGTGGCCAACCTGACTATCGGTAATGACCTTAATGACTTGGAGGGATTAAAGAATTTTATCGTGCGCTCCAATGACTATGGAAAAAGTGTCAAGCTCTCTGACGTCGCAGATATCGACTTCGCTCTTGAGTCACTTCAGTCTGCCTCAATTTTCGGAGAAAAGGACGCTGTACTCTTTACCATCGTCAAAAAGCCATTTGATGACTCAATTCGAGTGGTGGATAACCTCAAAGAAAAACTAGAAGAGTATCGTGAGTCTCTGCCCGAGAGCTTGAAAATAAAGCTCTATCAAGATCAGTCTAAAAGAATACGAGATAAACTCAAAATTGTAATCTCCAACGCTGTTACGGGCCTTGCTCTAGTTTTAATTATTCTGCTTATTTTTCTAGATTGGCGCTCCTCTCTAGTGGTTAGTGTCGGGATTCCCGTTGCGGTTCTTGGAGGGATCGCTCTCGTCTACTATCTAGGCAATACCATGAACTCTCTTGTGGTTGTGGGGATCATCATCGTTTTGGGGATGCTGGTGGACGACGCTATCGTGGTCTGTGAGAATATTTATTCCTATATCGAAAAAGGTCTCTCTCCCATGAAGGCCGCAGTCAAAGGAACAAGTGAGATTGCTCTGCCCGTTATTGCTTCGGTTTTAACGACGATCTTTGCCTTTCTTCCCATTGCCTTTATGAAGGAGATCATTGGTCAATTCCTTCGAGTTATTCCGATCACAGTTGTTGCCATGCTTTTGGTCTCGCTTTTTGAGGCCCTTTTAATCCTTCCTATTCACGCCGAAGAGATCATGCGACCAAAGAAGATAAAGAAGAAGAGCTTCTTTCATAAAGTCGAGCTTCGTTATGAAAAATATCTACACTGGTCACTAGCAAAGAGATGGCCTTTGATGATTGGATTGACGATATTTTTTGCCTTTTCTCTGGTTCAAGGCAAGAAAATATTTGAACGCTTTAGTCTCTTTCCCTCCGATGGGCTTGAAGGCCTTAGTGTTCGAGTCGAGTTGGAAAAGAATGGACCCCTTTATAAGACGACTAAAGTCGTTAAGGAAATTTCTAAAGAAATTATCGCAGTCTCAGAAGGGACCTTTGAGAATGTTTACTCAAACCTCGGGAGTGTGACGACAGGGGGCTCGGCCGGTTCCAGACAAAATGGCTCTCACTTGGCAATGGTAAATGTCGCCTTTACCAGTGACCCTGATTTTATTTATAAAGAAAAACGTATTGTGAAGAATATAAAAGAAGTGGTTACTAAATATGCCGAGAGAACAGGCGTGAAGCTCTCCCTTACTCTTGATCGACCTGGACCGCCCATTGGTAAGCCTATTCAGTTTCAGGTGACTTCTCGCGACTTTGAGTTTGGTGAGACGATTATCGAGCAGATAAAGGGAGAACTTTCAAAAATTAACGGTGTGACGGCGCTTGAATCAGATAACGATGGCGACAGCATTAAGTACCGGCTGGAAGTGAATAATGAATTGGCCGTGAGTGAAGGCGTTGATCCCGCAAAAATTTCAAAAACAATTTTTGCGAGCTCCACAGGGAGAGTCGCCGAAGAAATCTTGAAAAATAACGAGAAGGTCGAGATTCTGCTCGGGATCACGGAAGCTCGAAAACAAGAAGATTATCCTATCGAGAAAATTCTTGAACTAAAGGTTCGAAACAATGCTGGTCAGGCCGTTCCCTTAAAAACATTTGTAAAGATTGTAAAAGAGAAGGGACCGAGCTCCATTCAAAGGCTTAATGGACTTAAAACAATCACGCTATTTGGCGAAGTGGATGACAAAACCATCACGGGAAAACAGGCCAATGCGAAAATCGAGCCTTTTATTGAAAAGCTTAAAAAGGAAAATAAGACCATCTCCATTGTCACAGGCGGAGGCGAGAAGGATCGTCTTAATGCGGTAAAGGACACCATGCGGCTCTATGTGTTAGCGATCATCTTGATCTTTATGACGATCTCTTTAACATTTCAAAGTGTCATTTATCCTTTTCTCGTTCTTACCGCTGTCCCTATGGGGATCTCAGGCGTCATTTGGTCCTTGGTTCTTCATGGCAAGAGTTTGTCGATTATGGGAATCATTGGGATCGTGGGCCTTAGTGGGGTTGTCGTCAACGTCTCTATTATCTTCTTAAAGTTTATTCAAGACAGGCTTCGAGAAGGTGCAGATTTTAAAGGGGCGATTATTGAGGCCGGCGTAACAAGGCTGCGTCCTATTACGATGACAACAATTTCGACCCTCATTGGTCTTCTTCCAACGATATACGGGGTAGGTGGTGTTGATACTTTTGTTCAGCCGATTGCTCTGGTTCTTGGCTGGGGTCTTTTTGTTGCCACGACTCTGACTATTTTCTTCTTACCCGCGCTCATAAGCTTTTTCACGATCTTAAAAACTAGAGAAGCTTCTTAGTCGCTAGATAAACCCACGTGCTTAGGAAGACAGGCGTGGGTTTTCCTTATTAGCTTAACAATAACGGTGAGTTATCTGCTCACTGCCTAAAAACCTGACAGGCCTTATAGACATTTCTAAAGCAGCTCTCTTGACGATCTTACACGATAAGATGGTCTCACTTACGGAACTAAAAACAGGAATGATCTTATGAAAAAACTTATTTTCTCTTTAACACTTATTCTAACCTTCAGCTCTTTCGGGGCCGGTGAGTGCATTGATACTTACCGTGAGGGCTATCTCGATTTGAGAGATGTGGCCGTTGAATTTAACTCTGGAATGATTAACCGCTTCGAAACAGTTTCGATGCTGGGCCTTATTTCTACAGAGACTACTACTCAAGCGGGCTTTTGTCAGATCGCTCAAATATCAGATCGAAGTGAGAGAAATTGCGCTTCAGATTATAAGAGTCTTTATAAGCGCTTAAGAAATAATATCAATACTCTTAAAATTACGACAGGTGCGCAAAAGGATATCTCTTTTGCTACAGCAGCTGATTCTCATGAGGATGAAGGACTCTTTGGTCGAACTCTAAGAAATAGCTTGAGCTTTGGAACGAGACAGATTCAAAGAGGCGAACTGGCCATTATCGATGCTCGCTGCTCAAAGTATTAATAATTGAACTCTCAATAAAAAAGGAAAAAAGATGAAAACGATTGCGACACTTATGATTTTACTATGTTCTCAAACTTTTGCGGCTGACTTTAGCCACTTCGAAAGATTGATTGAAAGAAAGATGGGAGCAGGAACTGTTCAAGTGACTAATGTCACAAGCCATGGCCCTACTGATTTTGTGACTTTTGAAATGATGAGCTTTGGAGAGCTAAAAGAGAGTTGGTGCGTGGTTAAGGGCAACGAAGCGGTTCAGTGTATGGATGATTCTATTCACAGAAAGACGGCCCACTAAAATTTAGAATCTTAATTTAAAAAGAGAGCAAGGCCCCTACGATAGCAGGGGCCTCTTTCATTTTAGTTATAGTTGTTAAGTATTTTCTTCAAACGGCTTTTGATTTTGAAGTCCGTATTAAGAAGAACAAGAGCTCCCCGATAGCGAGCATCTTCGCTTCCTACCATTGAGATATTACCAAGACGGGCGCCATTGTTAAAAACACGACCTGTTAGGATAGTATCGCTCTGTTGACCATTTTCAAATGGCGCGAAAAAGCCAAAAAAGTCTTTTCCAACATAGAAAGTCATGTTGCCCATTTCTGGAACCTGAAAAGAGACAGAAGGAAGAAAGCCTTTAGAAACACCTGGAAGATTACGTCCATCTGGAAGTTTTGTAGGAGGAAGAAGTTGAAGGTCTCCGTTTAAGAGATCACCTATCCAAATACTAATTTTCAAATGAGTTCCAAGGGCCGGATCAGCTTCTGGGTAGAACTCTACTGTTGAGTTTTCAAACTCAGGAATCGCCAAAGAGAGGCTACCATCGAGTTGAATAGTCTCGAAGCTCATATCAATTTGAACAGTGTCCTGAGTAATCTTAACGACGGGCTCTCCAATGAAGGGAAAGTCGATCGTGCTGTCTTCAGAACAGGAGAACGAAAAAAGCAAAGTAAACGCGGACAAAACCGCGAGGGTCATTTTCATGCAAAATCCTTTTTTAGTGTTAATGATTAACTGTCTTTTCGAGTGAATGAGCTCTCTTAATTAAGAAAAGAATGCGGGCTTGAGGACAGGGAAGAAATTTCCGAAAAAGTGTATAAGTCGGTGTCTACTTAAAGGATAGGTCTCCAGGTGGGGCAGGTCGAAGTCGTGGCGACGTGCAGCGCTTCTGCACCTTTTTATGAGGGTTTAAAGAAGTGTCTTTAAGTGCAATCTATGTTAAATTGTCCGTTCTAAAAGTTTATGTGGGGGTGTCCTGGTTTCGACGGGGCAAACTGAAGAGCTTTCGGGCGTGCCTGGGTTGGTCGGACGGCCCAGTAAAAATCCGACCAAACTATAAATGCTGACTCTTATGAGCCAGTTGCAATGGCTGCCTAATAGGCAATAACCAAGCATGAGGCGCTAGTGCCAAGAAACAGAATCTAGCAACATAGTTAAGTCTGCTGTTGAACTAGGCTTCGAGGCCGTCAGGACCCCTCGCTAAAAACTCACTGAGGTTTGCCGTTGGCACGAAAACGGACAGCCTTGTTTGCTGGCGATAAATGCAAACTACGCACGTAGGCCGGGTTTCGATGTTGTTCCGGACGCGAGTTCGATTCTCGCCACCTCCACCATCGGATTCCGGTGGTGGACACCTCTCTTCCTTAAACATTTATAAAATCAGCAACTTAATTACGGTAACTTGTGACTTTTCAGAGCGAATAGACCTGTCTGGAGTTGTCTTAAACTGTCCCGATGTGGCTATTTGTAGCTATTTTTTTGGCTACAGCATTTTTGCTAAGACTACACAGTGTCGGCAAGGTGCCAAAATGAAGGGTTAAGTCTACGTAATTAAAAAACTACTTAGTGTATCTGGAGGAGCTTTTTCAATCGGTTAAAAGGAGGAATTATGAAACCAAAAAAGAAAAAGTACCGTCGTAGTGACACAAAAAAGGAAACACAAGAAGGGAAACTACTTGCGTATTTGAGAGAGTCTAGAAATCTCTCAATGAGAAAAGCTGCTGATCTTATAGGCGTATCCTGCGCCACCGTTAATCATTCAGAGAACGGTAGAAAAGATCTAACTGAAACAATGATAATTCGATTCCTAAATGCTTATGGATACACAACGAAGCAATTTGAAGGAATGCTTAAAGGTGATTTTGAAATCCCTGAGCATTTAAGATCTGAGTGTGTCGAAATTATTAAACGTCTTGATGATCAAAAGTTAAAGACAGTGAAGGCATTTTTAATGACCTTCTAGGTCGTAATTTTAGGAGTTGATCATGGGAATTAAATATAACGAAGAAAAGAAATATTATGTTGTTACTTACAGTAGAAGGCATCCCATTACTCGGGAGCCTAAAGGTCTTAGACGACAAGGAATAAAATCTAGACAGGAGGCAGAGCGAGCTTACCGTGAATTAATAGTTAAGATGTCATATAAATTAAATGAGGTAATTGATCCATTCTGGCCTGAGGTCGTTAATAAATTCTTAATTAATTTTTCGAACAGAGGAGTCGCCAACAACACTTTATTAAACTACAAGTCCAGTTTGGAAACCCATACATTTGAAAGATGGGGGAAAATTAGAATAAATAAAATAACGACTTCTCAAATAAGAGATCTTATTTTGGATGATTTATCTCACTTCTCTGAGTCACATAGAAAAAGTATGCTGAAGTTTATCAAAGCAGTCTTTCGTTTTGCACTTGAGAGCGATATTTTACAAAGAGATCCTTCCCCAAAATTAAGATTCAAGGTAGGGGAGAAAATCAAAAAGGTCTTAACTGAAAATGAAGTAAAGATCTTCCTAAAAGAAGCCAAGCTTCAAAGTCATTCTTGGTTTTCAATATGGGCTATTGCGTGCTTTACAGGAATGAGATCAGGAGAGCTTTATGCACTTAGGTGGGAAAGAATAGATTTAAATAAAAGAGTTATGGTTGTTTCGACTTCTTGGACAAAAGAAAATGGCTTTAAAGAAACAAAGTCAGGTGATGATCGAATAGTTGAGATTGCACCAAGTCTTTTACCTTTAATGTTTGAACTTCAGAAACATAATTATGATGGTTATGTTTTACCAAGAATTAGAGAATGGACGACAGGTTGCCAAGCTAAAATTCTAAAAGAGTTCCTTGGAGGAATTGATCTTCCTCTTATTCGCTTTCATGATCTTAGAGCCTCTTGGGCCACCATTATGCTCTCAAAAGGAATTGAGCCTATCAAAGTAATGTCCATGGGAGGTTGGAAAGATCTTAAGACAATGCAAATCTATATCCGCAAGTCAGGGATTCATATTCAGGGGATAACTAATTCTTTAAATTTTTTATAGCTTGTACTGTTTTAATAATTCAAGACTTGAAGAACTGGGGGATTGAGATGAATATCCCCCTTTATCGATCCACGAACTCGATTCAAGCCAACCTGTACTTTTTCCAGCAAGATCAACCAACTCATCATGAGGAACAAGGTAGAAATCACCATTTAAAGGAAATGCCATATAGATATCCTTATTAAGATATTTCTTATCAATGGTCATTCTTCCCTTGAGTTGAATTTTTAAAATATCAAGTCCATTAAAATGAACAGCTATGAAGTCAGCGGATTTAAAATCAACATTAAGCCAATTGGTTGCAAAGCCATAGTCGACGAGAATGGCACTAATCTTTTGAAAGTTGTAGGTTTCTTTTGCTTTATTCCCAAGATCTTCATATTTTACTTTTGTTAGTTTCATACTAACTCCTAATAAATCACCTTAATCTTATCAATAATTTGTTCAATAACGTCTTCTTCTAAATCAATATTCATTTTAGATGAAACAATCTTCTGAACCTTAACAGTGGCTTTAATGTATTCAATTTGCTCTTCTAGTGTAAAGCGTTCCTAATTTTTACTACTTTTCATTCTATTATGTGACTTCAGTAGTATTTGAATATTATCAGGATGATGATTTCCAGGATCTTTCTTATTTAGTATTGCTTTCGCATGTTCAAATTCAAAATCAAGGTTGAAAAATGATCTTAGTTGAGAACAAATATGCTCAAACTCTTGGATTCTATATTTATCTTTTGTTGTTAATTTTTCTTCATCTTGTTTAATTTTTTGGGTACGTGTAATTGGTGCAAGGTCGTCTTCAATATCCTTATTTACTCTTTCAATAACTTCTGAATCATTTAGAAATCTAACTTTTCTTGGTCGTTCACTCTCATCAATTTCTATATGTTCAGAATAAGCTCCTCTTGAAATATTGGAGCTTATTCTAGCAGCAAGTTCCCTTAGTCCATTAGTGTCACTCTTTTGATTTTTTGCCTCTTGTTCAGCTTTTTCTAAAATATCGGGAAAAGACTTTCCAACTTGAATGGCCCAATCGGAGACAGTACACCAGCCATCAACTGATTTTAGAGCATCTAAATACTTTTTAGATATAGACATATTATTCCTAATTTAAATTTTTTTATAAATCTGTATCGGAATAACTGAAAAAACTTTGAGTAATTTCAAATAATTAAAGATATGTAAGAGGAATATGCTTTTTGTGACAAGTCGGTTGATACGAAAAATGATTGACATCAACTTAGTTGTTACGTATAGTCGTATCAAGTCAGTTGTTACCAGCAAATATAGTTAGCAAACGATACTAACCACTTACACAATAAGGAGATTATCATGGTTTCAAATGAAGTTTCAAATATTATTGCGACTTTAGGTGAAGTTTCAAACGTAATTAAAGGGCATTCCTTTAGGGGAAAGATTGAAGAAATTAAAAATGGAAATGTTTTAGTAGTAAATGCTAAAAATGTTAACGACTTAAGTGGAATTAATTACTTAGAGCTTAAGCGTACAACCTTGGAAAAGACAAAGAGGGCAGAAGAGTTAATGGTTCGAGAAGGGGATATCCTTTGCGTTAGTACTGGGCCAAGGCTGTACTCTTGCGTTGCGAGAGAGGTTTCGGAGCCGGTTATACCAACGACTCATTTAACTTTGATTAGGGCTCAGAAACAAAGTATTTTACCGGAATACTTATCTTGGTTTATTAATAATTCACAAAAATATTACCTACTCAATGCTCAAGGTGCAACTATTAGAAATATTAGCATAGCAACTCTAAAAAGCTTGCCTTTAAATGTTCCTTCGATAAAGGAGCAGCAAAAGATTATCGATATGGATAATCTTTTAAAGGAAGAAGAGATGTTAATGGAAAAACTTTTGAAAAATAGAAAAACTGTTGTTGGTGAAATTCAAAAGTTGCTTTCAACAGGACAAATAAGAATAACAAACTAAAATATATAATGGAGAAAAACATGAATGCTAAAGAAATACAAAATCAAATAAATAGTAAACTATGGTCATGCTGTGATGTTTTTAGAGGAAATATTTCAGCAAACGTTTATAAAGATTATATCCTTGTGATGTTATTTATTAAATATCTATCTGATATTTATGAATCCAAAGAAGAAGTGTTGATTAAAAAATATAAAGGCGATATGACCAAGGTTGATAAAATTATGGCGAGAGAAAGGTTTTCTATACCTAAAGGAACTCACTTTAAAGATTTTTTCAAGAAAAGGGAAAAAAGTAATATTGGTGAGATTATTCAAAAAGCCTTGTCAAAAATCGAAAAATCGAATCTTAAAAAGCTTGAAGGTATTTTTAGAAATGTCGATTTCGACGATTCGAGACTTCTTGGTGATACAACACAAAGACAAAGAATTATTGAGGATCTATTGGTAATTTTCAATAGTGATATCTTAAATCTTAGACCCGAAAAAATTAAAGATTTAGATGTTATTGGAAATGCTTACGAGTTTTTAATAGGTAAGTTTGCAGCAGGAGCAGGGGCAAGTTCAGGGGAGTTTTATACTCCGCCAGAAGTCTCTACTCTAATGGCTAACATTCTTCAGCCAAAAAAAGGAGATCGAATTTGTGATCCAACGTGTGGTTCAGGTTCTTTATTACTGAAATGTGCAAAGGAGGTTAGGGTAAGATTAAAAAGTGAAGACTTCTCTTTGTATGGCCAAGAAAATATTGGAGAAACATTCGCTCTATGTCGAATGAATATGTATCTTCATGAAGTTGATAATGCTGAAATTAAGTGGGGAGACACAATAAGGACTCCGAAGCTTTTAGAGAATGATAAATTAATGAAATTCAATATTGTTACGGCGAATCCTCCATTTTCTCTTGATAAGTGGGGAGCTGATACAGCAGCAAATGACAAGTATGGTCGATTTTATAGAGGAGTACCTCCCAAAACAAAAGGGGACTATGCCTTCGTAACCCATATGATTGAAATACTCGATGATAAAAATGGAAGAATGGCTGTTGTAGTTCCTCATGGAGTACTTTTTAGAGGATCTAGTGAAGGAAAAATAAGGCAAAAATTAATTGAAGAAAATTTATTAGATACAGTGATAGGGCTGCCCTCTAACTTGTTTTTTGGGACAGGTATTCCCGCGGCAATTCTTGTATTTAAGAAGAATAAAAAATCAAAAGATGTTCTTTTTATTGATGCTTCAAGAGAATATGAAGATAACAAGAATCAAAATCGTCTTCGTGATGAAGATATTGAAAAAATTTATAATGTGTATCTTGAACGAAAAAGTATAGATAAGTATGCATATATCGCCTCAGTAAAGGAAATTAAAGAAAATGATTATAATTTAAATATTCCTCGCTACGTTGATACATTTGTTGAAGAGGAAGAGGTTAATATTAATGAAGTTCAAAAAGATATAAGCACCCTTGAAGCAGAACTTGTAACAATTCAAAAACAGATGAAAGGTTATCTAAAGGAGTTAGGTTATGACTCCTAAAGGCTGGGAAAGCAGGAAATTAATAGATATTTTTGAATTTAAAAATGGTGTTAATGCAGATAAAGAGCAATATGGTAGTGGAACAAAATTTATTAATGTCTCAGAAATTTTTAAAAACATTAGTATATATGAGAAAGATATTCCTGCATCAGTTAATATTGTAGAATCGAAGGTTGAGCTATATTTAGTTAAAAAAGGAGATATTCTATTTAATAGAACATCTGAAACATTCGATGAAATTGGCCTGACAGCAGTGTATCTAGATTCTGCAAGAGTTGTTTTTGGAGGATTTGTAATTAGAGCAAGACCGACTACGGATGAATTATCATTTGAGTTTTGTAAGTATGCTTTTAGTTCAAGTAAAATTAGAAAAGAAATTATTAGAAGAGGGCAAGGAGCAATCAGGGCTAACATTGGGCAAGGCGACCTAGGTGCTGTACCCATTGTTCTTCCACCAAAAAACGAGCAGGAAAAAATAGCGAAAATTCTTTCAACTTGGGATGATGCGATAGAAAAACTTAAAAAGTTGATTAAGGCTAAGAAGTTAAGAAAAAAAGGACTTATGCAGCAGCTTCTTACTGGCAAGAAGAGGTTTAATGGCTTTAATGGAAAGTGGGAAGAGCTTGAGCTTGGTGAACTTGGTGAATTCCACAAGGGAAAAGGATTAGCAAAAAAGGATCTATCTGATTCAGGGCTTTCATGTATTAGATATGCAGAGCTTTATACAAAACATAATTGCTATATAAAAAGATTTTACTCTTTCATATCTCAGGAAATTGCGTTGACATCCAAAAGACTAATTAAAGGAGATATTATTTTTGCTGGCTCGGGAGAAAAGCTGGAAGACATAGGAAAGTGCGCTGCTTTTATTGATGATATAGAGGCTTATGTTGGTGGTGATACAGTTGTAATGTCACCAAATATAAAACGTGTAGAAAGTCTCTTTCTTGGGTTCTACCTTAATAGTCAATGTTTAAGAAGACAGATATACAAGTTAGGTCAAGGACATACTGTGGTTCATTTGTATTCAAAAGATATCAAAAAACTAAAGGTTAAAATCCCATGCCTAGATGAGCAGAAACAAATTTCTTTCTTACTTGTAAGAGCGGATAAAGAACTAGAAATGTATCAAAATAAAGTAAAAGATCTAGGCAAACAGAAAAAAGGCTTAATGCAACAACTCCTAACAGGTAAGAAAAGAGTGGTGCTTGATGAATAGTGTACTATCTTCTGTTAATGATCTCTCTCCATTAATTTCAGCCTTAGCCAGTTGTATATCTGGATTTGTAGGATGGCAGGTTTGGAAAGTCTCCAGAAATATGTACAATCTTCAAAATGCTATTGAAATTGAAAGAAAGCCTCTTGTATATTTATGGAGCAATGGAGTCCAGAGCTTAACACCGAATGTGGAATGTTTACTTTCATTCGTGAATATAGGGAAAGAAAGTCTTCCAATAAAGGAAATTGAAATATTAGACGGTGAAACAAAAGAAAAAGTTGAGTTTTTCGTTGTTGATAAAAATGTTCATGAGAAAAATGAAAGTGTAGCTCCAAGAGATTCTTTAAAATCGTGGGCAAGCGATATTATGATCGAACCAAATCATATATATTATGTTTTCATTCGTATTCAATCATCAAAAGCACATGTACACATCACTTATTACGATGAATTTAAAGAAGAAGTAGAAATTTATTTAACGGAGAACAAGAAGTATCAGCTAAATAGAAGATTGAAATAATCATTAATCTCTACAATAGAAAATAAAGAAAAATTACGTTACCTAAAAGGGAGCATTCGCTCCCTTTTTTGACTTTAAGTATCATAAAAAATACCGCATAATTATCTGTATATATATTTAATGCAAATAAGAAGGATCTTATGCACAGCTCACCTGATACAAAAGAGAAGTTCTCTTCTCAAATTCCAGCATCTAAATTACTTCATCAAATTGGATATACGTATTTAACACCGGGTGAAGCAAATGCTGAGAGAAAAAATACATCAAAAAATGTCCTTCTGTATGACCTGCTAGCCGAAACTCTAAAAAAACTACCGTGCAATCAAATTGAACTCGATGGAAAGCTTGTTGCTCCTCCTAGTGATTTAATAAAAAATGCAATCAAACATATAGATAATCCTTCCGTTGAAAATCTAATTAATGACAATAAAGAGCTTTATAAGAAATTAGTACACGGAGAAACATTCAAAGGAACAATTGAAGGGAAAGAGGTATCAAAACATATTAGATACATTGATTTTTCAGCGAATGGTCTCAAGAAGAATGAATTTCACTTTACTGAAGAATATTCGGTTTTAAGAACGGGTATTGATAAAGATTATCGGCCAGATATTGTTTGTTTCATAAATGGAATCCCTGTTGTTGTGATTGAAAATAAAAGAAGAGGGAAAGGACAAATATATAAAGGAGTTGAGGATCATCTTAAAAAGCAAAAAGATGATGGGATCAAGGATTTATATGTTTATTCTCAAATTTTATTATCGATGTGTGGAAATAAGGCTTTGTATGGCGCTCTTGGGGCCGGAATCAAGTTTTGGAAAAACTGGAAAGAAGATGAAGACAATGGAAAAAAGGAACTTCCAGAACTAGAAAAACTTATCCAGACAGAACCTGGCGAAGTTTTTAAAGAAAAATTATTCTCATGGCGAAATGATGGTGATCTTGGTGAGATGGAAAAGCAGTGGAATAATATAATAGCTGCTACAGAACAAGATAAGCTTATTTACTTTATGCTTAGAAAAGATCGACTATTAAAAGAGCTAAGCTCATATATTTTATATGAAGGTGACACTAAAATTCTAGCGAGACATTATCAGTACTTTGGTGTTGAAAAAGCATTAACTAAGATAAGTAATATTAAAAATGATGGTGCTCGTGAAGGTGGACTTTTTTGGCATACAACTGGATCAGGTAAATCCCTAACTATGGTTATGCTTGCGAAGGGGATTTTTGAATCAGGACTTTTTGAAGATCCTCGTATTGTACTCGTCACAGATAGAGTACAGCTTGATTCAAATGTCTTTGATGCTTTTTACGATTGTGACCTAAATATTAAAAAAATTAAAAGAGGTCAGGGAGAACAAACATCAAAGCTCATTAATGATCGAGATTATAAAGTTATATCTACTGTAATTGATCGATTAGAAAAACCTCTTAAGAAATTTAACGCCTTAGATGATTCAACAGAAACATTTATTTTTGTTGATGAGGCCCATAGAACGCAATCGGAGACTAGTCATAAAAGAGCGACTATGAAGGCGATTTTTCCAAATGCCTCTATTATTGGATTCACAGGTACACCAATAAAAAAGACAGGCAATAATACTGTTAAGTTATTTGATGGCTGGATTCATAAGCATACAATGGATGATGCCCTTGCTGAGGGGGATGTCGCGAAGATTATCTATTCTAATCGGCACTGTCCTTTGAATGGAGATGATAAAAGTCTTGAGAGATGGTTTGAAATTAAAACAGAGGATCTTAGTAAGGATGCAAAGACGAAATTAAGAAAGGCTTTTAAAAGTCAAGATGAAGTTCTTAAGTCCTCTACTCGGCGAGCTGAAATCGCTTACAATATTGCTACACATTTTAAAGATAACTATAGAGTTCCAAATAATAAAGTTGGCTTAAAAGGAATGTTTGCGACTTCTTCAAAATATGAAGCACTTAAATATACAGAACTTTTAGAAGAAAATGGTATCTCAGTTAATTTAGTTATTTCCGATAGTACTAACTCCGAAGGAGAAGTTACTTTACGAAAAAGTGAAAAGGAAGAAATTAAAAAGTTTTGGAGTGAAATCATTGAAACTAAATACGGTGGAGAGACCAAATATAATGAACATGTTTTAACAGCCTTTAAGAAAAAAAGAGAGCCCGAAATTATAGTTGTCGTTGATAAACTATTAACAGGATTTAATAACCCTAGAGCAGCAGTATTATATACTGACAAAAAGTTAAAGGAGCATAAGGTTTTACAGGCCATTGCTAGAGTTAACAGGATATTCTCAGGTAAGGAGTATGGTGAAGTTGTAGATTATAGAAATATAATAGGAGAGGTTACTTCAGCCATTGAATTTTATCGTAAGCTAGAAGATGAAGGGTATGAACCAGATGAGATTAAGGGGGCACTTTTTGATATTGAAAATGAAATTGGAGACCTCGACGATTTACTTGAGAAAATTTGGGGTTGTTTTCCTGAAGATAGCGATACTTTTAAAAGGGGAGACCAGACTTTAATGGTTGCTCACCTTCTAACTAAAGAGACCTACTCAGCATTCATGATCGCTCTTAAAAAGTTTCATTATAAGTATAAGATTGCACGAGGCTACTATAAATGGGTCAAAAAAACACCTCAAGAGAAACAAGAAAAGATTAAGGCAGACTTTAAATACTTTATCGCTATTCGAGCAGAGGCCGAAGATGATCTAGGAGGTAATGATAATATTACCTATGCAGACCTCGTAGATGATATTCGTAAATTTGTAGAAGAGAAAATAAGTGCTGAGCCACCAGAAGTTAAACTTGATAAAGTTGAAATATTTTCTAAAGATTATGAAGAGAGAAATAAAAAGAAAAAATCTAAAAGATCTCAAGCAGACTCAATTCATATCCGATTAAAAAATTACTTTGAAGAACATTGGGATGACGATCCGATCCTGGCAAAGAAAATAAGTGATATCATAAATGAAACATATCAAGATTTTCATAAACAGCTAATCGATGACATTGAATATTTCAATAAAATGGATAAATATTTCAGAGATGCCAAAGAAGGTAACATATTCGTTTACCCCGATGGAATTGGAGGAGAGCCAGAATTAGTCGCTTATTACAATATTTTCAAAGATGAAGGTGTTTCGCTTTCTGATACCGAATTTCTTAAATTAGTTATAAAAATCCAAATGATCATTTCAATTGAGAAAAAAATTGATTGGGTTAGAAAAAACATTATCGAAAACATGGAAAAAGAGTTATTTGATAAAGTCATCTGGAATCCTGATTTTAATCTTAATCTGGGAGATAAAGATGATCATGTAGTTTCAGAAATAATCAACAGAGCAAAAAGATATCAAGGGCGATAGTGAAAAAAGTAATACTAGGACATTTATCATTTAATGTTGAAGTCGTAGCTAATGATAGGAGAAAGTTCTCTATCGAAATATTAGGGCCTCGTGAGATCAAGGTTTCAGCACCTGACGATGTAAGTTGGCTAGATGTCAGAGAGAGAATTTTAAAAAAGGAAAGATGGATACTTAGAAGATCTAGCATATATCAAGATTTACCTTTAGTTTTACCTGAGAGACAGATAGAAACAGGAGAAGGTTACTATCTTCTTGGCCAGCAATACAGAATTACCGTTAAGCATGGTGATAATTTAGTTAGTCTCGATGGGCAAAATCTTATAATTCAAGCAGATGATATGACTCAGCCAAAAGAAGTATTTACATCTTGGTTAACCGATTACGTAAATGATTTCCTTGAAGCTCGCTTTGTGGAATGTCTTAACAACTTTCAATTAAAGCTTGATGTTACTGTTTCACCAAGACTTAGAATTAAAAGAATGAAGAATCGATGGGGATCATGTTCTCCTAATAATTTAATTACATTAAATACTGAGCTTATTGCGGCAAGACCAGAGTGTATTGATTACGTGATCCTTCATGAACTATGTCATACGATCCATTTAGATCACTCTGATGATTTTTATAAAACATTAAAGATTCTTAGACCTAAATATACTGAGGACAAGCATACTTTAGAAACGACAACTCAGCTTGTTCAGCAAGAAACTTGAAGCTCTTTGCAGCCCCGTCAAATAATCCTTACAAAGGCCAACACCACTTGTCATTCATAGAAATGATAGGCCAAAATTGAAATAATATAGATTTAAAGCGGTTAGAATTGCACTTCCAACCGCTTTGAAGACACTTTAAACCGTAGAGCAAAACTCATGGATTGGATTAAAGATGTATTGGTTTCTAAATCTTAATAGGGATCTAATCTTCGGTCAAGCTCTACATTTTCGCCTTGAGAGGCAAAGGAGTCAGAAATGGCCAAGAAACGCATTACAGTAACGAAAGAAACACCAACAGGACGTAACAAAGGCTTCCATGACAATCGAACAGGTAAAGACATGACTCAGAAGCAATTTGTAAAAGAAATTGAAAATGGAAATTATGGAAATTTTCATATTAGGAATGTTAATGGACAGAAAACGCCAGTATCAAACCCTGACAAAACGACTGATAATAATTTAGGTTAACTTTTTTGAATCTAGTCTAGTGTGAAACCTACTAGGCTAGTTTAACCACCAGAACCATCACCCATTCTAGCCATCATAAAAGATGTTGTGCCGAAAGAGTCCATTGAGAAGAGGCTGTTTGCTGAAGGGGTTTTTAGAATAACTTTTTCAATATCATAAGAATCAATTACTGAACCTTCAATCAGTTCAACATAGTCAACTTTATTGTCACGGTCAAAAGCAAGTTGGATTGATTCAACTTCTTTTTTCATGTTAATAATTTTTCCACTGTGTAATTTTATGGCCTTGATATCAGAAAATTTAAGCGCAGAGATTTCTTGGGAATAAACATTCGATCCCAAAGTAAAAGCAGATAATATAAATAGGCTATATAGCGTTTTCATTATTGCAGTTCTCCCTTTTCTGCATAAGGCAAAAAAGTACTTGATACAGATGCAGTATAATGCTTGATGTCTCCATTGTACATTGGATTGTTATATATCTGGTCCTTACGCTCATTGAAGTGTTTTTGATTAAGCTTTTTCAATGCTTTAAGGCCATCTTCATTTGTTGATTCAGTTTGAAAGCTCATCCAGTTGTGAACAGATCCCGCTTCATCTAGGCGGTAGTGCTTCATCGATAGTTCAATACGCTTTTTAGTTTCTGCAAATGATAGTTTGAAGTTATGGTTAGCTCCAATAAAACGATCATTCTTATCAGCGATTATAAGGCCCTCAGATACAAGGTGATTTAGTCTTTCAATCCCTACTGTTCCAAGATGATGAGAAACTTCTTCTGCTGTTGTTCCGGAATTTGTAGAGGCCAAGTTTAAGATTAAAAAATATTCTTCGCTTGAGAAGTAGCTACGACTTTTTTCATCTACAAATTTGTATTCTTGATTATGGCTAAAGTTCATGTTCATAACTTTTGCAATATCAGGATGAAAATCACTCATGTAATTATAAAGTAACTTGTCTTCACCTAGAGCATTGAAAATTCTGATTACTGTTTCAGGTTGTGGATTCCCTTTGAGAGTATGAATTCTTCTTAGGGTTGTATAAGCAACCGATGTTTTGTCTTCAATGTTTTGGAGATTTAAATTAGGCCTTTTAGATAAATAGCTATCAATGCAGTTTTTCACCTGCATACATTTTCTTTGATTAATATCTTCGTTTAGATTAACCGTTTCGATGCGTAATCCTTCCAAAAGTGGTTCAAAGCCTGAGTTCTTAACTATTTTCAGTATAATTCGTAGCAACACGAAAGTTATTTGTAAAACAAAATTAGGTTAATTAACCACCATGGTGAAACTCTTGACGAGATATTAACAGCTTACGGATTAGCATATTTAATAATAATAACCATGGCAGTTAAACTAAGGCCTTTTAGAAAATCGCATTGAGAAAATACATTTCTCCTCATAGATTAATTTTCACTGAAACATAGATTTTATTATCAGCAAGTAAAGCTGAAAAATGATTAACGTGTTTAAAGAAAACATCAAAGGGTAAGAGAAAACTGTAGGGTGCCACGAGCAGACCTTGAAGTTTAAAACAAATTCATCACCGGCCCTTGAGTCTTTTGTAAGCATGAAGCTTTTTAATTTTTTTAGGAGGAAATTAGAAATGAAAAGGACAACAAAAGATATCAGACATTATTTTAGAGAAATTCTTGGAACTCTTTCTATTAAGGAAATCATGTCCAATAACAATTTGATTCAAAAAGCATCGCATGTTGAACGATTGATTATGAGCATGACCTAAGGAGAGGGAAAACAATGAAATCACTAAAACAAGAAGTATTAGCATTTATAAGTACAATTTCAAAAAGAGAGTTGAAAAAGAATCCAGATCTTAGAAGAAAGCTAAAGCAGCTTAATAAGTATCTCAAGGAATCTTATTCAAACGATAATAAAGAAATTTTGAAGTACTTAAATGCAGATCTTTTACTAGGAAATTAATCCATAGGACATCAACTAAAGTGATCTTGGCAATTAGCCAAGAAGGATTCCTATATCTATTTTGGAGAATAAATGAAGTTATTTATATTATTACTGATTACAGTTAATTTAGTTTCCTGCTCAGTTAAATCTGATGGAGACGCTGAACAAGCACCAGAGAGAAGAATTGATACATTGAGTGCATCGAATGATTCAGATGGTGATTTAATGAATGATAAAGAAGAGGGAGAGGTCGGAAGAAATCCTTTTATCGCAGATCTTCCAAGTATTAGAGTTCGATTCTTACAAAATTATAAGATATCGGTTCTATATAAGGATCTTGCTACAGGTGATGAAGGTCAGTTTGAAATTGATACAAAAGTAGGAGCAAATAATCCAGACTTTAAATATCGAGTTGGAAATGTCTTTCTACGTGAGAGTAGCTATAGAACTGCTGCATCTATTGGCAAATTTTCAGATCATAGCTGGGGAGATTATAAAGAACATGATTTAACGTGGGTAAAGTACCCAGACATTGATCAAAGGTTCTTTCAAGAAAATGTAATGAAATACAGTAAGTATTTTAATGAAGAAAAATTTGATATTACAAATGTCACGGTAGAGCTTGAAAACTCAATTAAGCTGAATTCTAATACCGATTATAAGCAGATTTCAAATCCAGAGCTTACTTTTCGTTTTTATAACTATGAGTCTGAAAACTATGAGGTTATTCATTCAGAACAGGTTGAGAAAAGCATTGTGGCCGGTGTAAATGAAATAGTGACGATAAAGTTTGAGAATGTGAATCCAAAGCTTATAGCAGAGAACTATTTCAAAAAAGGTGAGTTTATTATATCCGAGCTGACCAATTATGAAATTCCAAAACTTAAAGTGGATTATAAAAAACTGGCGACAAGTATTAGTAATAAAACAGTTCCAATTGTTTACAATACCCCACTTGAGACTAAAGTTGATTATGTCGCAGCAGGAAAGGGAATAAAATTTAATAAGATTCTCAGTACTCTTTTTGGTAAAAAGTTTGTGATTGAAAACGAAAAGCTTAAAAGTATCAATCAATTTCAAGATAATCTTCCGAAATACGAATATCTAAGTGAGCTAAGAACACTAGATAAGAAAGGGAATTGGTTTATTTTTACTAATAAGTTGAATAAGCATTATCTTGAGCACGATTTTACCAATAAAGATGTTATCTCACTGTCTTATATTCTAGGAAAGGATCTTTCATCTCAAGTTGACGAAAAAGTCTTTAGTTACAGCGAAGAAGTAGAGACAACAGATCATTTTCAAAACTATATTCTTGGTAATATTTTTCCAAACTCAGAAGTATCTTTTTTTATTGAGTCAAAAAGGCTTTTTGGAGAAAAAATTAAGCATTGGACTGATGTTTTTAGAAATCAAGGTTGTGGAGGTCGAAGAAATTGTGTGAGCTTCCCATTTCGTTGTGACGTTTCATTTAATATCTTTCAATCTCTTGATACAAAATTAAACTTTAGTAAAGAATTGAATGGTGAAATTTCCAGAATATTTCTTGTCGTTAATGGAACTGAGTATAAACTGGTTGATTTACTTAATGAAAAGAAAGTTTTTCTTTCTTGGAGTGAACTTGGTGTCTCTATTAATATAAAGAATATCAATGCTATTCAAGAAATTTCTAATACAGATGAAAACTTAATTAGTCTAAAACTAAATGCACTTAGAGAAAATACATTTAATGGAGTTAAACTAGTTAATATGAGTGGTAAAGCCTATTACGAGTGTCCTCGTCTTGTAACTTTTGTAGCAGGAAGCAACAAGTGGCCACTATCAGTTGAGTCACAAAAATTTGGTGAATGGGCCGGAACAGTTAATTGGAGCCGTGTAATAAGAGGTGAACGTAAGAATCTCGTTCAAATGTTTTCGGTTGGTATTACGAGTGTGATTTCAAACTTTCATAACTAAGGAAGAAAAATGAAAATGTTCAAAAATAAATTAATAGATATATCAGTTTGGTTTACTACAGTGTCTTTTACCTTAATGGGGAGCTTATTGCTCCCCTCGGGGAACGCTTATGCTTTTACAAAATTGAAAAATGGTTTTGAGACAATCACAAATAATTATCTTATTCCATTGTCAAATGCAGTAGCAGGGGCTGCTCTCATTTTATTCGTCATACTTTCGTACTTTAAACAGGATGTTTATTTGCCAAAAGTAGGAACAATCTTTGCTTTAGCAATTATTTCGTATGTCGGATTAGAGATCATTTCAACATTAAGTCAAAGCTTTAGTTAGGGGGAATTATGAAGGATTCGTCTTATCCAGCTCTCTTAAATAAGAGGGCAAGGATTCTTGCATCTTTAAATCGTACTGATTTGATTGTTTTAGGCTGTAACTACTTAATTATGTCCAATCTTAAAATTTCAGGATGGAAAATTATTTGTATTAGTCTCGGTTTGTTAGTCGTAACAAAGCTCGTGACAGGCCGACTTGAGAAAGGATTCTTTGAAAACTTACTCTCAAAGAGAATCATTGAGTGGAATTACAAAATAGGGGGATTGAATGAGTAAATATAACTTTCCTATAGCTTCGATAGAGGGAAATGAAATTGTGTCTACTTCTGGGGACAAATCTTATTTCTATAAGCTTAAAAGTTATGATCTTGAGCAAAAAGACAACGTAGAGCTTTCTAATGTCTTTTCTCATATTGAAACGAGTTTAAATAATCTTTCCTCATTAGAGAGCTTTAAGTTTTACCACTTAAACGGTGAGAATTTTTTAAATTCTTCGACTTTTAATCCTCAGGTTGGACTAGAGCTTTATCCCTGCAATGAGCCTATGGAAGTTTTTTTTGAGGGGACAGATATCTTTTCAGATATTGGGATATATGATGATTATATCCTTTATAACGGTAAGTATCGCCGAATCGTTTCAGTAAGATCATTTAACGAGGAAGAGATAGATGAATTCTTTTTACCTCGTGGTTTTGATTATATTTTAAATATTAGACGAAAGGATAATGAGAAAGCACTCAAAATTCTTGACCGAGTAAGAATGTCTCACGGAGCAGGGCAATTTAAACCCAAGAGAGACTTTGAAAGCGAGGGGGCCTATACACAAGCTGAAAATTTAATTCAAGATATCACACATGGAGAAGAGTCCATTTTTGATATGGAGTTGTTTTTCATTGTGTCCGAAGAATCCTTAGAGAAGCTCAATAGTAGAACATTCGATCTAATTTCAACCTTAAAAATAAAGGGAACAACTCCTTTTATTGAGGGGCATAGTATTCGTTCGTATAAGTCAGGTTTGTTTCAAATATTTAGAGAACTCATTGTAGGAGTTAAGCCGAAGTTTAAGTTTCGCTCTATTCCAAATAAAACGGGGCATCTTAAATTTTTAATACCTATTAGTGAAAGTCATTTCATGAAACAGGGAATTGATCTATCAGATATCTCAGGAAAGGAGATTTTCTTTAATCCATTTTCAAAAGAATTTAAAAGTCGAAATATGTTGGTTACAGGATCAACAGGAGGAGGAAAGTCTGTTTTCGTAAATAAAATTGTTCACGCCTTAATTTCAAAGCATCCAGCAGTTATCTTGGATAAGGGAGGATCATTCAAGAAAATTTGTATTTACCATAATGGTCATAATCTCGAATCAGGGATTAATCCACTAGATTTTAGATGTTCTTACTACCTAAGGGAGTTTGTTCTTTCGGCAGTAGATAAAGATAAGTTTCAAAAACTTGAAAAAGGTTTGCTTCTTAAAGAGATAAAAGGATTTTTAGAGGACTATCAAGGTAATTCATTCTTTGACCTGTTAAATCACTTAGAATCTTCCTTTAAAGGTATTAGCTTATATTTTGAGGATATAAAAGACTTTATAACTACATCAAACTGTGAAGTTAAGCGTCTTTTGTATGTAGATATTGAAAATTATCCAAGTTCTCAAATTGCTCCTCTTATTATCTATATTTTAGAATATTTCAAAAATATTCCAGAATCAGAAAAAGTTCTAGTGTTTGATGAATGTTGGAAATTTCTAAAAGATCATGGTGAGTATATAGACGAATGTTTTAGAACTTTTAGAAAGTCTGGAGCGTTTCCTATTGCGATTTCTCAAGGCCTTGCAGATTTTTCATGTCTAGGAGGTGACCTATATTCATCTATTACAAATAACTCATATTTTAAGGTCTTTTTTCCTCAGGAATATATCGAAGACAAAGATGTTAGTGAATTTGATAATGAAAGAATCTCTTCTTTGCAGTACCGAAAAGGCGAGTATTCAGAATGTTATCTTAAAACTCAAGATGGACTTTATAAGAAGATATTAAGAATATTTCTTTCTCCGCTTGAATTAGAGCTTTTTCATACAGAATCAGGTCAAAGCGATAACTTTTTTAAGTTCTTCAAAGATAAGCGAGATTATTTTTCATCTAATAAGGAAACTATTGATTCTTTTGTGAGGTTACATCATGGAATGGCGTAATTTTACAGTAGCAATACTTTTAAGTTCTCAAGTGCATGCATCAACTTTCTTTATGCCTGATAGCGACACAGCGGCCTTGATTGCGTTGGTATCTAATACAGCGAGTACAGTAACAAATACTCTGAAAATTTTAGATGTGGCCAAAAAAGCCAGTGACAAGATTGATAAGTACAATTTCTTGGCCATGCGAAGATATTTTATCGCTAGAAGAATTGAACAGCATACTAGAGATATTATTGCTGTAGGTAAGATGCACCCACGGGGACTAAAAGAAATTAATCAGGTCATGTTCGGTCTAAAGATGAATCTAAAAGGGCTTAAATCAAATATTGATTTCATGGCGATGGATCTATTTCAAGCTGAAGATTTTTCAAATCGATATTGGGAAAAAATAGCAAACTCAATGCAAGATGAGAATGAAGCTCATAACCAAGAACTGTTAAGCGCAAGTGAAGGGAATATGAGTAAACACGTTCAAAATACAGCAATGAATACGGCGATGAGTTCTAAAATCTTAGCAAAGATTAGAAGAGATAATATTGAGTACCAGAAAGTTGATATTGCCTTAAAAAAAGGGGATGCAAAGGAAAAGTTACGAAGAGAAGCATTTTACAAAAGTTGGATAGGAATATCTCAATCTGAAAATGATCTCATGGCGACAGAGGCTAAACTATGAATAGTTCAATCTACGATCTATTAATGATAACTAGCTTTGACCTAGATAAGCTTATAGAGGATTACAGACTTTTCTTTCTTGCTCTCCTTCCTGGAATGTTTATTCTAGCCTGCTTGGTAGAGTATTTTGATCGTATGAATGTATTTGATCTTGTGAAGAGAGCGTTAATTTCAGTTCTCATTCTCACGAGTGTAACGGGTTTTTATAAAGCATCTATCCGTTACTCAATTGATGCAGCAAATGAGAAATTTCAACAGCAAAAACAAGCCAATATTCTTTTAATGGATATGTTTGAAGCAGGAAAATACTTAGATGTTGTTGGAAAGCAGGACAATGGAAAATTCTTTAAAAACTCATCTATGATTGATGGTGGCCTAAAATTTCTTAAGTATCACTTCTTCAGTTCATTTATAAATGATGGCTTCACCATAAGCGTCTATTTTATAAGTCAGCTTTGTTTCATTTTGCTGAAAGTTGTTTATTCACTGGTTTATTATCTTGGTTATGGACTGATAGGTATTCCCTGCATGGTTTATTTATTTCCCAGTATGGGAAATGTTCTTCGAGGTGGAGTACTGAGCTTTATTTGGTGTCTTATTGTTCCTCATGTACTTGTCTTTATCTTATCAATGATAGGCAGTGAAATTAATACTGGGTATCAAGCGGGACAAGTCATAGGTGGAAGCGCTAGTGGAACGGTTCTTCTATTTATAATGACTCTCTTCATAGCGTTTACGCCATTTATTACCATGATGTTAATTAATGGATCAGGAATTGCTCAAGCAGGAGGAGTGATTGCCCTACTTGGTGGGAACTTTATTAGAAGTCTTCCATCAAAGGCCATAAATACAGGAGTCACCATAGCAACAGGTGGAGTTTTAGGACCAAAGATGGCATTGGCCACAGGAGCGATGAAGTTTGGAGCCGGTGCAACTGGTAAAGGCTTTAGTGCTTTTAAAAGCTCTATGTCTTCTTTAAAAGGTGGCAAGGGTGCAGATAGCCTCAAAGCTACGAGTTCAGTCAGTAAGAGTGCTGGCGACTTTAAAACTCAATCTCAATCCACAAAGTCTAAGAGCGAGAAGTCTAGTTATGGGAGTAAATCTCAAACGCAGGCGAGTTCATCAAATCAGTCAACCCAAAGACATAACAAGCAAGAGGTTAATAATGTTCAAAAGAAATCAAGCCCACAAAGGGCCAGAGAAGTTAATCAGCATAGAACACGCGATTCAAGGAATCAAAAGACCAGTGATGTTCATAGCAATACTAGGAATAGTCGCCAACATTCTAATACTAAGCGTACAAGTTCTCGTCCTGAACCAAAAAGAGGAAAGCGTTAAGTATAGCAGTTTTGAGGCCTGTTACTATGGGATGCAAAGCATAGTGAATAACAACCCTAGAGGGGAGCTTATGAATAAAAAATTGGTAAAGGATCTTGAGAAGGTAAAGTTTGATGTTGAAAAGATACATCTTGTAAAAATGATAGATAGTTTTTCCTGTGATGTCTTCACAACAGATCCTAAGGGAGTTCGTAGGTATCAAGTTGCTCTTGAGAAAAATACTCGATTTACTCATTTATATCGTCTTATAGATATAAAAGAGAGAAAGATCAGTTCGAGGTATCAACTATGATCTACTATATTTTTAAAGAGCAGATTTTTACTGTTTTCTTATCGATGGCCCATCTCACTGCACTGACTTTCCCTGCTAAGGTATTTGACTACGTTGGTGGACAAGAGGGGGATTTTAAAATCTATGAGCTTAATAAAAGGAAAAGCCTCGTCATAGAAGCAAAGAGAAAGGACATTAATAGAAACTTTATTGTTTTTGAGAAGGACGGAAAGTATCACTTCAATATTAAATATGATGAGCATCTATCAAATAAAGATATTGTATTAAGATCGGCTAAAAGCTGTGGCCTTTATTCAATAATTAAAGAAACAAACAAATACCAACTGTTTGAGTGTCCTAAATCACTGCTCCTTGTAAATAAATTAAAAAGTAAACTGAAGGTTAATGATTTTTTCTTAGCAGAGAAGAAATTTATCTCTAAAGGTCCACCTGTATGGATAGATGACAAATTGGTCTATTACAAAGGTAGAGCATTATGAAATGGGTATTAATTCTATTTCCAATGAGTTGTCTCGCTGGTTTTACTGCTTTGGATAATAGCTATAATTACAAAATTCAAGATGAAGTAAAAACGAGACAATCATCAACCCGAAAAATTAAAAAGAAAGGAGGAGATTTAGACAAATTACTAAAAAGTATTGAAGTAAGTGACAGGAGTATCTCAGATCTTTTAAAGAATAATGAAAAAAAGGTTCTAGTAAGAAAACGGGATGATCACCTATCTTCATTAACAAGATTAAGAGGGATCTTATTAAATTCAGTTCTTGCTACTAATAGGAGGGGGACAACTTTAATTATCAAACTTAAAGACAATGAGTTCTTTGATGAGGCCGAGGTTAGGTGCAAAGGGCTTAGCTTTGGAAAAAGGGTTATTGGGAAATGTGATTTAGTCGTTAGTGGTGAGGATGAATTTCAAATTGATGCAGAGTTATGGGATCTCGATGGTGCTGAGGGCATAATTTCTGATCAATTTTACGATGGTTCTGAGAAGGAATTTTTAACAAGTAGTTTTGCTTCTTTCTTTGAAGGCGTTTTGGGAGCGACAAAAGATCGACTTATAACTCCCTATGGAGAGGTTGATAAGAAAAATGGCAAGAATCAAGTTTTATCAGGCCTTATGGGAATCGCCGACAACGTAAATTCAAAAGTAAAAGATTCAAGTGAAAAAAACTTACAAATTGCTCTGATTAATTCAGGAAAGGAAGTTTTTATCTTTTTTCAAAAGAAGGTGAAGTTATGAAAGAGAAACTAATAATCTTTATGATGTTTTGTATGTTTTTATCGTCTTGTTCTTCAATGAAGAAAACAATCATCTATAGCTCATTGAGTGGAGGCTTGGCCGGAGCGACGGCAGGCTATGCTTTAAGCCCTGATAAAGAGAGTCAGGGAGCAAATGCAGCGATCTTTGGAGTTATTGGAGCAGGAATTTCAGCATTAATAGGTTATGCACTTTTTGAAGACGATCCACGCAATCAAAAATTAAACCACATGCTTGAAGAAAAAAATGCATTGAACCCCGATTCTCTAGGCTTAGACCTCGGTGATTTGAAAATTGAGGCCAACCTATCAAAGGAAGGAGTCTATAAAACGCCAACGATGGAATTACCAAATGAGCTTAAGGGGAAAATTAAAAAACAATATGTCATAAAGTATGAATCAAAGGAGCGGTATCTACACAAGGGAAGTAAGACTTATTACATCCCTTCATTCAAAATATTTGAACATGCTTATGATGATGTCTTAGGAGAAAAAGAGAATGAGTAAAGCTAAAGAGAAAAGTGTTGGCCTTGGAGATTTTATGCTTCCAATCGTCGATCTTATGACAATTTTAATCACAAAAGGAATTGAACTAATTAGCAAAGGAGTGACATTGATATTTGAGAAATATATTTTGAAAAATAGAATACCGGAAATAGAAAAGATTGAACGTGATGAGTTATTAAAAAATATAACAACAAATGATTTCGATTCAATTGGGTATTCAATTACAGCAAAGAAGGACATTAAAAGCATTGAAATTAATAAGTCTAAGCACTCCGTTGTTATTGGGGCCAGCGGATCAGGAAAATCAGTTCTTCTTGATACTCTTATGTACGATGACATGAGAAACGGAAAACCTGTGATTTATCTTGATCCAAAAGGTGATAATGAGTCATTAGAAAGGTTTATTGATCTTTGTCGAATGAACAAGAGAGAGTATTTAATATTCTCAGAGTATTATGACAAAGATAATAAGCTTAAATTAAATCCTGTCTTAGATGGAAGCGTTAATCATATTGCAGATCGTATCTTTAGAAGCTTCACATGGAGTGAAGAGTTTTATGCTAATAAATCTCAGCAGGCCTTAAAGGTGTCAGTTAAGGAACTTAAAGAAAAGAAAACTCCCATTACTCTTAAAAGTATTTATGAAAAGGTCTTGGAGTTATCTGATAAGAAGTTGAATGGAAAATTAGTCTTAAATAGAGCTGAAATAGAAGGGTTGATCACAAAACTTGATAATATTGTTAATTCCGATTTCGGTGAGACTTTAGAAGGTGATAACGCTTATAGCTTTAATCAATTAAGAGAAGAAGGGAAATGTGTTTACATCGGCCTTTCAGTTCTTGGTTACGCTGAAACTGCGAGGGCCATAGGCAAGCTTATATTAGGTGATATTAACTATAGTGTTTATAACACTTACCGAAATATCACCCACGACTCAAAAAATGCCATAAATCCCTTGGGTCTATATATAGATGAGCTTTCAGCAGTTATTACCGACGAGTTTATTGAAATTCTGAATAAATGCAGAGGGGCCAAAATTGAAATAACGACGGCCTTTCAAACATCTAGCGATATTAATAAAATCAGCCCAGAACTATGCCAGCAGGTTTTTGAAAATTCTTTAAATTGGTATGTAATGAAACAAAGAATGCAGGAAGCAGCGGAGGATATTTCTAACTCTATTGGAACAATGGAATCAACTAAGAAAACTGTAAGGGTTGAAGATGGTCACGAATTAGATCTTGGGTCACAAAGAAAAGTAGAGGAGTTGATTGTTCACCCTAATATCATTAAGAATTTAAATGTGGGGCAGTGTATTTTACTACGACAGCAACCAACTCGAATTGATCTTATGAATGTTAAATATATTGATCAGGATACAATAAATAAAAACATTGAGTTCTATGAATATAATAACTGGATTGGGGAGCGAAACTTTAAGGAGCGAGTTACTGGGCCAGTAGATGAAGCAGAAATGGGGCCATTAAATGAGTAGTTTTCACTTAGTAGATGGTTATATTGATATTCTTAGTGAAGTCGGAAGATGGAAGATCATACCAATGAGAGGACTTTACAAATTAAAGGATTTTGGAATTAAGTACCCAACCTTTTGCAGAAAAATAAAAAAACTTGAGTCCGAAGGACTTGTTAGAAGCATACTTGGAAATAATAAAAGAAAGTTTATCACTCTAACAAATAAAGGATCTGAGATTTGCCCCTATGGCATTAGTTTTGATGATGTGGAAGATAGTTTGAATCATGACTTAACTGCTACAAACATTGTAACCAAGTTGATCGAGTATAAGAATTTTAAAACTGGTCAAGTACAATGTTTCGGACGTGGGTTAGATGTTGAACCAGATGGATTGATCTTTGGTCAAAAGAATGGAAAAGAATATTCATTGGCCATTGAAGTTGAGCTGCATCAAAAAAGCAAATCACGACTTACAGACAAGCTCATTAAGTACACCAATAGTATTTATTACTCTTACGTTATCTATGTCATTAATAAAGAAACGACTTATAGGGCCTATAAAATGGTTTTAGAGAATATGACTGATGATGTGAGACGAAAGGTAATTTTGCTATTGGATATTGGTCTATCACCGACCAGATTTAACTTCAAAGAAGCTCAGTGTCTATTTCAAAATAAAGACGTGAGCTTTGAAGATATCTTCGGTGAATAGGGTTACAAGAAGTAAGGTGAACAGTTACTTGAAGTTACACCCACCTTCGCCCCATAGACATTTTTCTAATCGAATCAAATAGTTATCTGACGCGATTATTGACCACCCCCTCTCCACGAGTTACGAGGATGTGGTCAATAATAGCTAATAACAGTTGATTGATAGAAAGAATAATGGGGCGAAGGTGGGAATTAAAATTAAAATAGGAGATTAAATAAAATGAAGGAAGAAAAAAAAGAAATAGAAGAAAGTCAGAAGAAGAAAAGAGGGCGAAGGCCTAAAGATGCAAAGTTTGAGTATGTTTTAAATAAAGAGCAGACAAAATTTTTTGTTGATTTAAGTAAAGATGAAAAAGAACTTAAGGTAGTTCAAGAATACTTACTTAAGGCAAATGACAAAAAGCTTGGAGGTGAAGTTCTGTTTAAGGATCTTGCTCTTTTCTCAATGGACAAGCTGACGACTAAAGATATTGATAAGCTTCAAGAAAACTCACTCACTGAGATGGAAAAGGTACAGAGAAGCCTTGATGAATACAATACTAAGAACGGTTTTAAACTAAGCCTTGGTGAATATCTTTTAAAGAAACTAAATTTAAACTGATAGAGGTAAGAATTATGAATACAAACACTATGGAATTATTTGTTGGTCGCTTAGGTAAAGAACCAGAGCTTAGATACACTAAAAATCAAAAAGCTGTTTGTCATTTGTCTGTAGCCACAACTGACGATGAAGAGAAGAAGACTATTTGGAATAAGGTTGTTGTCTGGGGAAAACAGGCCGAGCTTTGCACTTTATATCTTAAAAAAGGCAAAGAGGTTTTTGTTCAAGGGTATAAAGAGCTGAAAGAATTTACTACTAATGAAGGAGAGATCAGAAAGTATGAGGAGATCACGGCGAATCTAATCGGTTTCCCAAATTTATAAGGGGGTTCATTTGAATAGCGTTAAAGATATTAATAAGTCTTGGTTGTCTACAGATGAAGCGGCGAAATACCTTGGTAAGACTCGTAATGCCATTTGGCAATTAGTGAGTAAAGGATTTCTTATAAAGAGGAAGTGGGGACGGAGATTATATTTCAAAAAACTAGAATTAGATCAGTTGATCGAAAATTCTTTGATTTAGGAGTAACGATGGCAATAACTGAAATGATGGATAATACAGTAGTTAATTATTCGGTTTACGTAAATATCAGAAGTAATGTTATGCCACATATTCGCTTTCAAAAAAGAATCAATGGTCTGTTAACAAAAGCAGAAGCAAAAAGAAAAGAGAGGAAACTTGTTCAAGAACTATCTCAAAAGGTCGCTCATGCAGAAGGGCATGGTCTAACTTGGAGGATGGTCATTAGTAAGTGGGCGGCTACGGTCGCCTCCTCTTCTTATCTTGAAAAGTCATATAATCCATCAACAATTAAGGATTATATTTCAATGTTGCATCGCTGGACAAAACTTTGGCTTGATAGACCGGCGACTGAGATAACCAGAGGAGATGGACGAGAAGTTTTAAATCTTGTAATTGAAAATGGCCGAAGTAAGGCCTTTCAAAAGCGAATAAAGAATACGATTAATATGATCTACAACTGGGCTATAGAAGAAAGGGCTATTAGAGGGATTCATAATAGTCCTGTTTACGGTTTAAAAATTACTATCAAACAGGATAAAAGACCTGAGATCTTGAAGACTGATGAGATTAGAAAGCTACTCTTTGTAGCTAAGGCGCAGAAACATGAGTGGTATTTTATTTGGGCCATGGCGCTTATGACTGGTATGAGAAATGGTGAACTCTATTCTCTTCGTTGGGAGGATATAGATCTGGATAATAAGACGATAAAGGTTGAGAGGTCATTTAATTTTAAGATTGGGGAGTTTAAAGATACTAAAGCTGGCTACTGGCGTACTGTTCCTATATCCAGTGAACTAAAATCTCTTATTCTAGAAATTAGACAAATTTCCAAAAGTGAATTTGTATTACCTCATTATGATTTATGGAAAGATGGAAAGCAGGCGAAAATCTTAAAGTATTTTTGTAAATCAATCAGCCTCCCTGAGATTCGTTTTCATACCCTGAGAGCTTGCTTTGCTACTCAGCTTATTGGATCAGGGGTAGAGCCAGTTAAGGTTATGAAAATTTGTGGGTGGAAGGATTTGAAGACATTGGCTGTTTATTTGAGGTTAGCTGGTATTGATGAGAAGGGTGCTACTGATGGATTGAGACTCCTGCCTCTCTTGTTGAAAAGCAATAATGTACTAGAAATTAACTCAAACGTATTAACGTAAATACAGCTAGTTAGTAATTCTTAGTGATTCTTCTTGATGATTAAGATCGTTAATAACGAATTAATTACCGTTAGTTGATAAATAAGTGGCTTAAATACGTATTTTAGTGTATTATTTAAAAAAGAGTGCCGATAGGTCTTATATGAAAGGAAAGGAGTAATTTATGGGAGCTTTAAAAAATGAAACAATCCAAAGTTCAGATCTATTAAAAAAGATTAAGTCTTACGATGTTGATGAAGCTGACTTAATTAAAGAATTTCATATCTCTGAACCTACAATTAGAGCGTATAAAAAACCTTCTAAAAAATTGAACAAGCGAAACTCAGAGCCAAAAAATAAGCTGTATGCACTAGAGCTGACTCTTAATATGATTAGATGTATGGGGTACGAAAAATCTTTTGAGACTCTAAAGGGTCTAAGTTTTGATGGTATGCCTGTTATTGAATATATTAACAAACATGCCTCTAATCCTTTATTGGATAAGTTGTTAAAACTTTTAATAGAAAAAGAGCTGGATAACAGGAATACAAAAAAGGCTATTGATTTATACAGGGAAAAATATGAGTTTTTAAATGACGAAACTCTTAAGGTTGCTACAGACAGAGATCCTGAATTATTAGTTGAAATGATTGAAGATAAAGATCTTCGGCCCTCTACGAGAGGTGATATTTTAGAAGCATTATCTTTTGGGGCAAGAGATGAATATTTTGATTATATCGAGAAGCAAACAGGTTCTCCGGCTCCCCATGTTAGAGAGGCTGCTTATAGTGGTTTATTTGAGTACTATGAATCAGATGAAAAATATAATGAGTTAAAGAATTTTTTCCAAGAGTCGTTAAGCTCAGAGAAGGCTGATGGAGTCAAAAGGTCTATAACCGATTTAATAAAAGAGATGTAACATAGTGAAGATAAGAGCAAGAAAGAGTAAGTATAATACAAAGCTTGATTTTGAAGATTTTAAACTTAAAGAGTTTTCAAAAGATAAAGAAAATTTTGTTCCAGACTTAGAACTATCATGTTGTGATTGTCATGAGTTTGAAAATCTTGCAGATAATATAGATTCACCAATCTCGTTTTTAATTAAGTTTAAAGCAGATCAACTAAGTGACCCAAGGGCAGTAAAGCCTGGTGTTAAAGGATTGATTTTACCAGAGGAGCTTAGTTACGAAATTGAAAAAGTAGAAAGTTGTTTTAAATCAATAAGAAATAACCACTACAACCTTGTTTGGAAACAGAAAGAAATAGAACAAATTGCAGTAGAACTTTATAAGGATGGGAATCACCATATTGATATTTCAAAGTCTGAAGTGCAAAATTATCTTTTAAGTTCTTATGACCAAGATGACTGGAAAACCTTACTTGCAAGAAAAGATAAAGAGAAATGGAGAAAGTTTACTGTAAGACAATTTAAAGATAGATATCAAGAATCTTATGGGAAAATAAACATTAACGAAATTAAAGAAGCTTTAGAGGTAGATTCATCAGGTGTTAACTCTCTACTGTCAGAAATGAAATCATTTGGTTGTTTTTCTAATGATGAACTAACAATAATTGATGAAGTACTATAGATAAAAAAATGAATCATGTGAGATAATTATATATGCTTGATGAAATTATAGAAATTCTTACAAAAACACCAGCGATAAAAGCAAAGGTGATTGCAAAGAAGCTTGATGTATCAAAAAAAGAAGTGAACTCCCTCTTGCATGCTAATATCGAGAAATTTTCCAAAGATGATGAATTCAAATGGTCGATTGCAAATTCTAGTAATTTAAAAATTGAACTTGAAGGAGATTGTTGGGTGAATTGCAGTTCATTTGAGAACTCTCTTTTGGATTCAGGTTCCCCTTTAGATTTAAATGTTTCATCTGTTACATTTGTAATCCCTAAAGATTGCAAGATTCTTTTAGATGCCTCTGCTCGCCTGCTTGCTTTATGTAACCAAGTTGATAAAAAAGGTACACAGGTTATAATTGATTTCAGTGATTGTAGACAAACACTTAGTTTTTTTAATCGAATTGGCTTTATAGATCAGTTGAATGAAGGAGTTTCGGTTCTTCCTGAGCGACCTGATCAGTCAACCGCAGTAGACTATAAAGGTAACAATTCATCTCTTGTCGAATATGGCCCTGTTGATCCTTCACAAATGAATAAAGAGTTGATGACTCAGTTAACAGATTGCTTTATAGAATTGTCTGACGAAAAATATGAGATGGCAGCCTCTACAGTCTTTAGTGAGTTAATTGGAAATATTAAAGAACATAGTGAATCACCCCTTTTTGGGTTTGCAGCACTTCAGCTCTATAGAGGGAAACGAAAGCATATCCAGACTGTGATATCTGACAGTGGTTTAGGAATAGCTAAAACGTTAAGACCTTCTTTGAAAGAACACCATCCTAATCTCTATAAACGCTTTGGAGAACGCACAGATAAATCTGATGCAGATTTAGTAAAAGAAGTATTATCCAAGGGAGAGATCAGTCGCTTTGGTACAGGAAGAGGCCTTGGTTTTTATAGCAGTCGCAAGCAAGCCGTTAAATTCAATGCAAAATATTCGGTAAGACAGGAAATTTTTTGTTTAGACTTTATTTATGAAAATGGAGAACTAGACGAAGTAATAGAGCATCATGGTCTTACTAAAATTCATGGGACACATCTGTGTTTTGATTTTTACATTGACTAGATCTCATAAAACAGTTTAAATTAAACAGATGAATGAGACTTCAAATATAATTAAACTTATAGAATTAACAAACAGTGAGAATGCCTTCGGCAATGATGAAGGTAGGGAGGTCTTTCAAAAGCTAGCAAAAAAACTAGATGAATTTCCTTCGAGTAAAATTTTTGGAATATCTTTGGAAGGTATAAAAAGGACAGATGCTTCATTTCCACGCGAGAGCATAATCTCTTTAGCTAAGTCTAAAAGGGGTGAGAAAGGTTTTTTTCTTTTAGATATTTCTGGAGAAGATTTGCTTGATAATTGGCATTATGCAGCCAAAGCAAAAGAACAACCGATGATCGTATTTAGTAATGGAGATTATCAAGTTATTGGGCCTAGCTTGAGTGCAGGCGCTAGTGAATTGTTATCTTTCATCATGCAAGAGGGTCGTGTTACTAGTTCTATGATTGTTAATAAGTTTGGTGGTTCTCCTCAAAACGCGAGCGGGAGATTAAAGAAGTTGCATACGCAAGGCCTCGTAATGTCTACAAAAGAGGTTGCAGAGTCAGGTGGAATAGAGTTTGTTTATACAGCGATAAGACGTTCTGTTTAATCTGCTTTACTTAACCAGAAGTTTCTGATATATTACTTAAAGTGGCGTATTTATACGTCTTTTTTATTATGCTCTGGTAAAACAGCTTAAGTTAATCAGAATTATAAATTGAACTCAAGGAGACAAAGTGAGTATAGAAGCAAAGACAAAAACATTTTTAAGTTGGATAACTCCTGACTCTTCAACAAGATCTGATATGAAAGATTTAAGAGATAGAGTTCGTAAAAATATAAAGGCACAGGCCGAGGAAGATGGATTAATAGTCACAGGAACTCCAAACTCAGGTTCTTTCTCCACCCATACAGGATTAAAAAGATTTAACATGGGTGATTCTAATGTTGAAGGGCAGGATATAGACCTTCCTTTCATTGTAAAGAATCAAGATGTAGATGGAAACAAGCTTGATTACTTGCTTCATAAGTTTCTCAATTACTGCAATAAATCTTATCCAAACACCGAGAAGGAACAAACTAAAAGCTCAATTGAGCTTACCTTTTCAAGTGATTCCGCAAAGTTTGATATTGTTCCATTTATTGATTTACCCAACTCTGAAAATCAGTTGTTAATTAGGAGCAATGGTGAAGAAAGGGAAACAAATATTGAAAAGCATAAATTTTTTATTAAGTCTCGAACCTCAAGCTCAAAAGAAACAAGTGGTACCGTAACTTTTAATAATTGCATACGATTGGTGAAGTGGTGGAAAGTTACACAAATGGACAAGAAAAATAATACACCAGATATGATAAGTGAAATTCCTAGTTTCTTGTTAAACTTACTTTGTGCAAAAGCTTATGATATGCACGGTGTAAAAGAAACTTACTTAGAAACTCTTTCAACATGGTTTGGCCAAATGGGGAAGTTGGCAAAGGAAAGTACACTTGTTTATTTTTCTGATTACAATAGTGGTGTTCCCACCCCTGTACAATACGAGTGGCAGGTTTTAGACCCTGTAAACTTTAACAATAATGCGGCTTCAAAATTAAGTCAGTTTGAAGTAACCTCCCTTGGAGATTGGTTTTACGAAGCATCGGATCTGATCAATCAAGCACTTGTGCATGATATGAGAGACAACGAAAACCGCACGATTGAAATTTGCACAGAATTATTTGGAAATTCTTTTAAGAATAGAAGTTAGGAGTATTTATGAATTTATATGCATCAGAAACAATTACTCGATCAGAGACGTCTACTCATACTGAGGCTAGGGCAAGGTATGTTTCAGATAAAGTATCTGCAGATGTATTTGGCCTCTACACGAGAGGGTTTATCACAAAATCAAGTGCAATTGAATGGATTGAAATTGTAGACATATGTTTAAAAAAAAATGGATTGGAAAAACTACAAATAAAAATTAAAACACTAGATAATGAAGAGTATGCAGTTTCTTATGACGTTGTAGACGGGGGACAAATATATTTTGATGAAAGATCTGGAGGGCTTGATTGGTATGAGTTTGATAAGAATAGTTCTGCATCAATTGTAATTCGTCGTAATAACAAAGGGCAAAATGACGATGATATTAATAAGGCATTGAGTGATCATGGGTGGACTACAGGTGCAAATTTTCTTGATGGCGATTGCACTAGTGAGAAATGTTATTCTAAAGACGGATTTGGAGTAAAGAGAAATAAGGTTGGGTGGTAACATGGAGTTTTTAGTAGAGAATCATCCAAAGCAATTTTTTCAAGATACTTTTGACAAACTAATTGGAATTGAGGATCAAAAGAATACATTGTTATTAAACCTTGAATTAATTTTTAATAAAGAGAAAATAGACAAATGGCTCACTCGCTACCATCGAGAAGGTTTGTGGGGGATTTCGTTCTTAAAAAAGAGTGCTCCTCTTGTAATACTTCATGGTGAAGTTGGTTGTGGTAAAACAGAACTTGCTTCAAGTATTGCGACTCCATTGGCAGCTTTGCTTAAGACTCGGAGTATTAACGTAATTCAATCCCCTAGCAACATCAGGGGAAGCGGTCTTGTTGGAGAAATCTCAAATAGAATTACATCTATTACAGATAAAGCAATTTCTACAGCAAAAGAAAAAAATATCCCAACGATCCTGATATTTGATGAGGCTGATGATATTGCAACTAGCAGGTCTCAGAATCAAGCTCATCATGAAGATAGAGCTGGCCTTAACTCTCTTATTAAGCAAGTTGATAAGATTGGTAAATCAAATGTACCCTTAGCAGTAATTCTGATTACCAATAGGTTATCAGTTCTTGATCCGGCAATTAGAAGAAGAGCTTCTTGTGAAATACAGTTTAATCGACCCAACGAGCTAAATATTAAGATTATTTTCCAAACAATTTTGAAGGGTATCAAATATCATGAAAGTGATTTGACAGACATATTGGGTATTTATAGAGAGAAGAGGATTCCATTTAGTTACTCAGATATTGTAACAAAAGTTTATAAGCCATGTGTAGTTAAAGCACTGAACAATAATCATGAAATTCTTATATCAGATATAAAATTAAATCTAAAAGAATCTGAACCGACGCCACTTCTTGAAAGCGGAAGTTTGTAATGGTTAAAAATTGGAGAGATATTTCACAAGAAGGCCGAGAATGGTATAGAACCTTTAAACAAAACAGTTTTAAAGGGCCATTTCTTTTAATCGGTCTAGGGATTTCCTGTATTGGACAAGACAATTACTTTCTTATGGTTTTGGTCGAATTTGTTTTAAAAAGTTTTTTTAATTATAGCTTACCGGCTGATCAAAATGAGTTTATTAACTTAATTTTAAGAAACACTCTTGGATTCTCCCTCGTGATTTATGGATGCCACTTATTTTGGAGGCGAATTTACCCTTCAAAAATAAAAGAAAAAGCGACACTTATCATTCATGAGATTATTAGCTCTTTTGATGTTAATGAATTAAAAAATGTTTTAGTTAATTATAAGGTTAAGGCTTATAAGATTAACTTCACGAAATATCTCAAAGGCGGGCAGCTCACCGATTTAGATATAGTATTAAAGAAGCATTTAGAGATGATAAGAAAAATACCTAAGGGGCCTTGTTTATATTTTGGTCATGCACACATTCCATTTATCATGCTAACAGCATACCTTTTGAAAGATCGCTCCTTAAAGCCGTTTGAAAGAGATCACAAAACAGGTTGCTATCACTTTAGCTGGGATGAAAATAAAAATAAGTTAGATGATATCCATATGATAATTCCAACTGGAGAGTTAGAGAACTTAGAGGAAATCGCTATAAAGGTAAGTTTTAGTGTAGAAGTTAAAGATGAGCATATTCATGATAAGCTTGGGGCAAATATCAAAATAGGATCTTTAGCTCTTGAGAATGTTACTCTGCGCTCGATTAAAAATAAGGAAGATATTGATAATTTTATAGATAAATACAGAATACTTATTGAGAAAATAAAAAGTGAATGTCCTAGGCTTAAAGTTTTACATCTCTTTATAGCTGCGCCTCCAAGTATCCCTTTACGAATTGGTGCGATGCTTAGTCAGACCCATGACCCTGAACTTAGAGTTTATAATTGGACGAACTCTACTGGTTATTCTTGGGGATTATCTATTCAAAAAGGAACATTAATCTACTTATAATATGTTTTATCATTTTAAGAGGTACAAATGAGAGCGTGGACTAATAACGAACTAAAAAAAATAATAAAAATAACAGACAATGCTCATAAAAACATTGAACAAGTAAAATTCTCAAAATATTTAGTCCAATCTCTTTTTATTCATTTTCGATCTTTGATTGAACTTGGAGATTTCTCAAATAGTCCTAATTATAAAAATCAACTTAAATGTTATTCTGATATTTCTTTGCATCCATTGTTAAATGCTCTCTATAAGAATCCTTTTGTTAAGACGAGTATAGATACGTCTTTAAAGTCATTAAATAAAGGGGCTTTTCAGATATTAATTAATGATTTGTTTTCATTTGAAAAATTCCGAGAATTATTAACCTTTATAGGTAACAAATATGGTGATCTAGCACTCCTTAAAAATGAAGAAATTGCGAAAGAAATATTTGTTAAATATATGTGGTTATTGGTGAATAAACCTTTAAATATAAAAAAATCTAAGGACAATATTATGAGGATAACTTTTGAAAGTAAGCAAGCTGAGTTGTCTGCAATAACATGGAAGTGTGAAACTCAAGGATCTATTTTTTCAGATACATTCACATTTTAGTTCAGCTAGACGACCTAGAGAAAAAGACTTATAATTACTTTGCTCTTACCCACTACACTTAAAGATAGTGCTGGTGTTTAAGGAATCAATTGAGGGCCGTGGCTATTTTGGCTACAAAAAAATAATTTCATGAATCAAAACATGGGGTTATAACTCTAGCGGCACCTCCACCATCGGATTTCCGGTGGTGGCGCCTCCTTTCCTTAAACAATATTAAAATCAACTACTTATTTACGGTTACTTACGTTTTTAGAGGCGATTAATAGCTGTCTTGAACGGCCTTGAA